>Ga0335074_10000107_pt1 | contig 140857 bp, 112 predicted proteins | sample Lox_Sample_23_FD_206715 | JGI IMG/M metagenome (GOLD analysis project Ga0335074, IMG submission 206715) | Soil microbial communities from Loxahatchee National Wildlife Refuge, Florida, United States - Lox_Sample_2.3 | ecosystem: Environmental > Terrestrial > Soil > Wetlands | place: USA...
GGGCCAACCTATTCCCAGCCGCCGCGCTCTCAGGGCTTGCCTCGGCCCGTCGAGCGGCGAGCAAGCAAGAGGACGCCGGCGGCGAAGAACAAGGCACCGAAGGCCGCGTACCCGAGCCAAACGCGCCGCGCGAGAGGATTGACGGGCAAGTAGACATCCCAGATGCGGACCACCCCAACCAGGCCCAGGACTGCGGCGGTGAGCAGCGCAATGAGCGCCACCAAGCCGTAGACGATGGCTCGGAGCACCCTCAGCGCCGGGAGGGTTGCCCGTGCCCTGAGCCAGCCAACTCCCCCGACCACTCGGTCGCCGAGCTGGTCAGCCCACTCTGTGAGCTGCGGGCTGACAGCCCGGGAGCCCGTGGCAGGGGCGTTCCCGGGGCTCGTCCCGGTCACGGCCGCATCGGCCGGCGAAGGCGAGGTAGCTGCGGGCGGGAGCAGGGGCGCCCCAGTTTCAGGCATGGGGGCACAGTAGTCCCAGCGCCCCCGAGAACGGTAGTGACGCGTCGTGCCATAACGGCAGGCCTTTCAGATGCCGCCTGCCTACGGTCACGCAGTGCCGATCAATGCACTGAAAGCTTGTCCACAACCGCTCGCTCCGTTGGCCCCGGGTCGAGCATCCAGAACAAAACCCAGCTACCGCGCCGGTCGCCGAGGGAAAGGCGTTGGTTGCCGCTGACGTTCAGCAGCTCCGCCGTCGGAGCGCCCCATCCGCCCACGGTTTGCCCGAAGCTGTCTGCGACAAACGCCTCGGCCTTCCAGTCTTGCATCGGCGTCGTAACCACGAGCTCGTGGAGCACGTGGCTGCCTGGGAGCTCGAGCACGAGGCCTAAGCCGCCCCAGCCACCGAAGTCAGGGCCGTGGTACTGGTCGCTCGCCCAGAAGGCATGAGGGTTACCGTTGACGACGTTGGGCAAGCCTGCAAGGTCATCGTTGGCCTGGTTGCCATCCTGAGCAAGTTCGAAGACGCGAGCGACCTGGATGGCGGGGTACTTGTCCGTGGGCGGCAAGGGGACAGTCGAGGGGACCGTTCCCTGCCCGCTCTTTTGCGCCGCCCCCTGGCCGCTTTTGCCGCCTCGGGCCCCCGTCGGCGCAGGCAGGGGCTGGTGGCGAAAGACGACTAAGGCGACGGCGGAGCCAGCCACCATTAGCGACGCAACAGCTATCCCCGCTGCGCGGCCGTTGCGTCGCCCCCGGCGCCGCCCCAGTCCAGGCCTGCTCGGGCGCGCGCTGGCGGGAAGCTGCCTAGCTTGGTCGGCAGCGCCCTTGGCACGGTCGTCCTTGGCCGGACCAGCCGAGAGCGCCGCTGTGGCTGCCGGCACGGGGTTTGGTATGCGGCTTCGGCCAGCCGTGGGAGCAGGCTGGCCAGCAGACAGCGAAGCAGCGGTGACAGCCGAGGAGGCGGCTGGCCGAGAGGCGGCTGGCGAGGGCGCTGGAGGTTGAGCGGTGCCGCTGCCGGGAGCTTGGTTGCGGGTCGGCATCGCCCACGCGGCCTTGCCAACCTGGAGGCTGCCCCCGGGCTCGGTCGCGGGCGTCCCCATCCGTTTGCGCAGGGCATTGAGAGACCCGCAAAGAGCGAGCGCGGAGCCAACCCGTTGGGAAGGGTCCTTTATCACCAGGGAGGCAACCAGCTCACTAAACCCATCGGGCAAGTCGGGTCGCAGGTCAACCAAGCGCGGCGGCGCCTTTTGCACGTGTGCCAGCGCCGTAGCCATGTCGCTCCCCTCTGAGAACAGCGGCCTGCCGGCGAGCATCTCGAAAAGGACCACACCGAGCGAGTACACGTCGGCGCGCCCGTCGGGCTCTTTGCCCTCTACTTGCTCAGGCGACACATATTTCGGGGTGCCGAGGAAGGTCCCGTTGGCCGTCAAGTCCCCAGGTGTGCTCGCGACCGCCTTGGCGATACCAAAATCCGCAACTTTGACACGGAAAGCTCCTTCGCCTTCGTCCCTGAGCAGCACGTTGGCAGGCTTTATGTCGCGATGGACAATGCCATGGGCATGAGCGTGGGCAAGCGCATCAGCGACCTGGTACGTGATCGCCATCGCCAAGTCAACCGGGAGCGGGCCGGCACGCGACATCAAGTCGCGCAGAGTCTCGCCCGGCACAAGCTCCATGACGATGAAGGCCGTAGTCGGCTTCTCCGGCCACGTGAGCTCGGGCGGGGCCTCAGGGCCGGGAGGCCAACCGCTCGGGAGAACGGCTCCCGCAGCGACACCCTCTTCGCCTAGAACCTCCACTCCTGCGTCGAATATCGCCACGATCCCTGGATGTACGAGGCGCGCCGCAGCGACGGCCTCCCTCCGGAAGCGCTCCTGGAGGAAGGGGTCCGCGGCCAGGTGCGGCAACAACATCTTGACCGCGATCGGCCGGGAGAGAACGTCGTCACGGCCCTCCCAGACTTCCGCCATCCCGCCGCGAGCCAGGAGCCGCACAAGTCGGTACCTGCCTGCCAAAGCACGTGGCATTCCGGGTGCAAGACCTGCCACGACGGAACAGGCTACAGGCTGGAACGGCTCGGGTTAGGGGCACGGCTGCCACCGGCCTCTCCAGCTGCGAAGCAACCCCTTATAGCTTGCGGAGCCAAGCAAGACCGATGGCCCCGGGGCCGGCGTGCGTCCCGACAACTGGCCCGATATCGGTCACGACGCGCGGATGGTCTGTCGCTACATCGCTTACGAGCTCGACGAACTCGGCCAGGTCCGGGGCGTCGGCCCCCATCACGGCAAGGCGCTCGACCGGCCCAGCCGCGTGCAACTTGTCGGAAAGGTAACGCAATGACTTTGCTCTCGTCCGCTGTCGCGATTCTTGTTCGACGGCCCCGTCCCGGACTTCAATAACAGGCTTTATTGACAACATCGTGCCAAGCAACGCAGCCGCACCCCCGATGCGACCGCCCTTGCGGAGGTTTTCGAGCGTATCGATAGCTCCGTACACTGATAGCCGCGATTTTGCCGACTCGGCCGCATTGACGACACCACCCAGGTCCGCGCCAGCCTTCGCTGCTTCGGCGGCGGCAAGGGCGACCAGGCCTTCACCCATCGTCGCGCTCAAGGAATCCACTATGCGCACTGGTGTGCCGCCACAACCGCGGGCGCCTTGGGTTGCCGCCTCAAAGCTAGCGGACATCTTCGATGACAGCGTCACGCACACGATGCCCGTGGCACCAGTTCCGGCCAGGGAGGCAAAGGCCGAGGAATAAGCGCCTGGGGAAGGAGCCGCCGTCTCAGGTAACTGTTGAGAGCTTGCGACGCGCGCCCAAAATTGCTCGGTGCTCAGCTGCTCCCGGTCGACAAACTCGGTGCCTCCAAACCGGACATGCAAGGGGACAAGGACGATACCGAGCTCGTCGCCCAGTTTCGCTGGGATGTCTGAAGCCGTGTCGCAAACCACCCTTACTGCCAAATGGGCTCTCCCTGTAATCGCTGGTCACGTACCGCTAAGCACATCGCCTGCGTCTCCTCCCCGGCTTCGAGAGCTCGGGGGGCGTGGCGGGCCTGTGCCGCTGGATCTTAGCGAGGCTCAACGCGTGCTCGCACGCAACCGCGCCCACAACCCGGCGACTTCATCCATTCGAGCGCTGCGCGCCGCAAAGAGAAATGTGAGGCCACCTAGTGCAACTATGAGGAAAAGCCGCACTGTCGAAAGCGCCAATGACGATGGTGCAGGCACCACGTGAACAGCGGTTGCAACGACAGCAGCCATCGCTGCTGTTGCTGCGATGGCACGTAGCAGCCAGCCCGGCGCGAGGCTTATCTGGGCACTACGCCCCAAGCGCCTCCATGCAAAAGGCAGTGCGACGGTATAGGCACCAATCCACGCTGCGGTCAGGCCTTTGGCGCCGAAGAAGGGGAACAGCGCCAGAGCGGCCACCACAGTTATCCCATTCTCTAAGACGTAGAGCCAGAACATCGACCGCGTGTCCTGTTTGGACTGGAAGGCACGCATCAATAACAGGTACGTGCTGAACCCGGGGAGGCCCAGAGCAAGGATGACGAGGAGCTCCCAGGTCAAATGTGCAGAGCTGACGCGGAAATTGCCGTGCGCAAGAGCGAGAGTTACTACCGGGCGAGCAACAAGGGCATAGCCGACGGCGGCCGGGAGCACCAGCGCAAGGGTAGTCCTCAGCGCCTGGCTGACCCGGTTCGCAAACCTCTCCCTGTTGTCCGTTGACCAAAGCGCTGCGAGGTCTGGAGCGACCGCATACGCAATGGAGACTGCCAGCACAGCGTGTGGGAGGAGCACAAACGCGTAGGCATAGCTGAAGGCAGAATAATTGCCTCCGGTCTTCAAGAAGAGAACAGTGACGAGGGTGAACGAGACCTGATTTGCGATAACTGCACCAACAGTCCATCCCGAGAGCCGGCCAATTGTCTTTAGAGCAGGGTGGCGCGGCCCCCAGTGCACGCGGAGCGGCACCCCAGCCTTGAACAGCGCAGGCAATTGCGCCAGCAGCTGGGCGAGGTAACCTGCGGTCGTACCGATGCCGACTACAGCTAAGGCTGTTGTGTCACGACGGTAAGCGTCGACGCTCCCATGGGGGACGAGATGGTCGGCAATGACGAGGGCAGCAATAGTGACGACATTTGCCAGCACGGGCGAAAAAGCGATCGAGCCCAGGCGTCGTTTCGCGTTCAACAGGGCGGTCGTAATAGCAGTCAAGCCGATAAAGAGCAACTGCGGCGCAAAAAGCCGGAGCCACGATGTGGCTAAGGCCTTCTCTGCCAACGTCCCGCTCCCGGTACCTTTGGCGAGGAAGTAGAAATCGATAATGAAAGGGGCGGCGAGCCAGAAAACGACAGTCCCGGCTACGAGGCAAATCGTGAGGAAAGTGGTCACAGCTGGCACGGCGCTGTCGTCGTCGCCCTTGTCATAGCGCGCCAAGGACTGCATGAGGACCGGCAGCAGGGTCGCGGAAAGTACGCCGCCTAGCAAGAGCTCGTAAATCGTGTTCGGGACTGTATTTGCTTGGTTGTAGGCGTCCGAAAGAGTGCCTTGGCCAAGTGCCCACGCCACCGCGAGGACGCGGGCGAAACCACTAAAGCGCGAAAGGGTCGTACCGGCAGCCATAATCGCCGCGTTTCGAGCCGAAGAGGGGGGTGGCGCTCCCGCGAGAACGGCGCCGGCTGCTAGCCGGTCAGACGCCCCGCCGCCGTTGGAGACCGCCTTTGGTAAGACGGTCAGATTGGGCGAAACACGGACGGCGCTTATCAAAGGCCTTCAGGGACAGAAGGTGATACGCCAGGGAGCGTGTCGTCTTCACTAAGGCCGTCTTCCGCGTCTCTTGGCACGAGCTTGCGAGCGCGATGACCATGACGGGCATTGCGTGCCCACCACACAGCCAAGAAGACAAGAGCGCCTGCCATGAGGGCAAGCGCGACCTCGTTGGTGGCGGTTGAACGGACGGTGTCAGTGCTCGATGCGAGTTGGGTGTCCCCGTGTGGTGTCTGGAGGAGGAGGGAGAGCTGGAAAACACCGCTTGTCCGGACCGCGACGGGCACCTGGAGGGTGATCGATTTTGTCAACGTCAGCGAACAGCTTTCTGAGCCGGGACCGACGGGCGTACAAGAGCCTTCGGCGAAGCGCAGCGCCGCAAAGCTCAGCTCGTCACTTGACAATAGGAGACGGACTGACGCGGCCTGGCCCCCGTTCAGCAAAATGGCCAGAGGCAGGCGCCCGTCATGAGAGGTAAGCGTGATGGAAGCCGGTGGAGGCAGCCGGACCCTGGACAGCTGGGACTGTGCGGCGCTCGTTATGGAAGCGATCAAAAGGTCCCGCTGCTTACCACTGAGTGCTGACGAAAGGGCCACCACAAGCTGCTGACTGAGCGCGCTGACTTGCGGAGAAGAACCCCCGAAGACCTCCCCGGCGGCCGTCACGGCGCTGAGCGCGGACGGGAGGCTTGCCACGCCGGCGAGCTGGGAACCCTGATCGGGGCCGGCGAACGAGCGCGTGAGGCTTGCGGCGGGGACTTCACCCAGCTCAGCCGAAAGGGTCGTTGCGCGAAGGAGTGGGTTCCCCTCCAGCCCCCCCAGGAGCACCGAAAGGAAGGTCGCGCTGAGGGCACTGCTCGCTGACGGCAGCACGACAACTCCTCTCAAGTCGCTCGGAGCTTCCAGGTCGACCATCGCCAGTTCGGCGAGCACCTGGTTGGCCAGGAGGACATCGCTGTCTGGGTTGCCGGCCTGCCCAACTCGAGCCGAAAGCTCGGCGTCTGCCTGCACAGCTATGAGCGTGTTCCCGCCGGCTCTCAGCTTGGTCGGCTGCGCGAAGGTCAGATCCTGGTTGGTTGGCGGCAGTTCGCTCAAGTCGGTCTCGGGCAGGGCAACCTGCCTGGCACCCATTCTCACAAGGGCCGCCAATGTCTTTTGATCGGTCCCGCCGGGGAACGCCCAGGTCGAGTTCCCCGGCGCCTGGCCGAGGAGCGAGCCAAGCATGCTGCTCCCTGCTGCCAGCTCGGCCGAAAGGTCACTCGTGAGGCTCGAACCGACCAGGCTCGGGATGTCCACCGGGAGCGCCGTGGACGGCAGTAGCTCCTCCCCGGCGGCTGCGATCGCCGAACGCAAGTTGCTGAGAGCGCTCCTACCGCCGGCCCCTGAAGAGGCGAGGGCTTCCATCGTCGGCGCGTCGGCTGCAAGGGTGACCGGGACCCGATGAGCGGCAAGTTCACTGGCTAGGGCACTCAGTTGCTGCACCGTGGCGCCCGGCAAAGCCGCCGGGGTGCCGGTGCGTTGGTTGATAGTGACACTCGAGGCGAGCGAGAAAACAAACGCCACCCGCAGAGCCTGAAGGTCGCTGGCACTTTTGTCTGCATAAACGAGAAAGGTGGTGAGAGGCTGTCCGACGCGAACGCCATACTTCTCGAGGAAGATCTGGACGGGGTAGACCCCTGTCGTCAAGTTCATGTCGCTAAGCGAGATGTCTACCTCCGCGCTCCCGTCCGGCCCAGCAGTGAGCTCGTTCAGGGGAAGAGGGGTACTGGTCGGCGCGTACAAGAAATTGGACACTTCACCCTGCAGCGCTGCTTGGAACTCAGAGCGGGCAGTCAAGGCCCCATAGACAAAGATGTCCAGCGTCTCGTCGGCAGCGTTGCTCGCCGTGATGCGCAAGTCGAGTTGGAAGACGGTCTGCGAGGGGCCCGCCCACGGCGTCTGCGAAACCAGCTCGAGGGAGTCGGGGCCGGTCAAGATCTCCGGGCGTAACGGGGAAGGTGGAGAGGCTTTAGGAGGGAGAGTGGTCGTGGGGCTCACCTGAACAGTCGTGGGTTCCTGAGGAGCGCCCTCGGCCGCAGGCGCCGCCACGGAAAAGCCAATGGTCGAGGCGCTTAGCAACCAGAGCGCGGCAAGCAGCGACCACGGGCGCCTCAGAGGGCCGCGCCACGCCCGGCCTGCAAACATGTCGCCTTCAAGCTCGCTACCTGCACCTGTGCCGGTCCGGCCAGCCGGGGAACGGGTCATGAGCTCACCTGGGGAGCGCCCGCCGGGTGAGGTCGGCCGACAGCACCGAGAGGCCGTCAGGCTCATCGCGGAAGCCGACCTGGTGGTAGAGGGCGAGTGCCGCTGCGTTGCCAAGTTGGGTATTCACCGCCACTTGCGTCGTACCTACTCTCCGAAGCCATGTCACGCCGTCCAAGAGCAGCCTCCTGCCAAGGCCCTGCCCTTGGAGCTCGGGCAGGACGGCGAGGCGCTGCACGAAGCCCCTCGGGCCCGCAGCACCGCAGATCGCGTAGCCGACGACCTTACCGCGCTCACCAAGCAGCACCCGGGTGCGATGGCGAGGGGTCGCGCTGAGCGCCTCTCGCAGGCCCGCTCGGTCAAGCCGCCAGAACGGTTCGAACGCCTCTGTGTCCACTTCGAGCAGCCCTTGTTTGCGCCGCCCCCGAGCTCGGCGGAGCCTTGGCTTTGCAGGCGGGGCTGGGACCTCCGTCGCGCGGTCCAGCACAAGCAGGTGGAGCTGCTCGCGAACACCGAAGCCCGCCTCAACAAACCCTTGCTGCTCCTCGGGAGCGAGCGCCGCGGTCACGACACGCTCATAACCCTGGCGAGCGAGCGCGCCTAGGCACTCACGAACGAACCTGGCGGAGGCGGGGCCGCCTCCGGGCACAGGTACCAGGAAGGCTACGGTCCCATCAGCCCGCCAAGGCCCAACGCGCGCCTGTTCTTGCCCCAGGGAGATCATTTGGGCTGTGAACAGGCCCGACACGTTGAATGCCCGGCAAGCGCGGGCGCGGGGCGAACACTTTGGCTCATCGGCGCCACATGGAGCTTAGTGCTGCCCGACTAACGAGGGCGGTTAGCTCAGGGGGAGGGCCCGACCTGCCGATACGGGAGGTAGTGATCGATCTGCCTGCCGTCTTACGCCACGTCGTAGAACAGGGCGCGTCCGACTTGCACATCAAGGTCGGGTCAGCTCCGCGGGTGCGCGTGAACGGCGACCTGCGGATGACGCCTTTCCCGATCATTGGCCCCGAAGAGTGCGAGGAGCTTGTACAGGTAGTTTTGCCACCTGAGCGGCTCGAAGAGTTCAGGGCAACCGGAGAGGCTGACTTCTCGCTCTCTGTCAGCGGCCTGGGGCGCTTTCGCGCTAACGCCTTCCGCCAGCGGGGGACCGCCGGCCTGGTCCTGCGCCGAGTGCTCCCGAGCGCCCTTTCGGCGACGGACCTCGGGCTACCACCAGTTGTGACCCGCTTGGCAGAAGAACAGCGTGGCCTCGTGCTCGTAACCGGGCCGACCGGCTCAGGCAAGACCACGACCCTGGCCGCCATGATCGACCACATCAACAACAACCGGTCGGCGAACATCATCACGATCGAAGACCCAATCGAAGTCCTCCACAGGGACAAGATGTCGATCGTCAGCCAGCGAGAGATCGGCACAGACACCCGGGACTGGTCCCAGGCCATGCGGCGGGTGCTGCGCCAGGACCCCGATGTCATCCTGATCGGCGAGATGCGCGACCCGGAAACCATCCAGGCGGCACTCTCAGCAGGTGAGACCGGGCACTTGGTACTTTCAACCCTGCATACGACCAACGCCACGGAGACGATCAACCGCATCGTGGACTTCTTCCCGCCCTTCCAGCAGCGCCAGGTGCGCATCAGCATTGCCTCGGTGCTGCGCGGCGTAATAAGTCAGCGCCTGGTGCCCCGCGCCGATGGCGTCGGCAGGTGCGTGGCAGTCGAGGCCATGGTGATGACAGGAAGGATCTCGGACCGGATCCTCGACCCGACGGGCGGCTCGGGTGAAACGATCGAAGACGTCATCGCCGAGGGTGAGTACCACGGCATGATCACCTTCGACCAGAGCCTCTTCAACCTCTTCAAGGCCGGCGAAATCTCGCTCCGGGCGGCGCTGCAGGCTGCCACCAACCCGCACGACTTCCGCGTGGCACTGCAGACAGCCGGGCTTCTACCAGCGGTCTGAGCATCGGCTTCGAACGCCGCGTTGAGCCTCGGCAGCACGACGAAATGAGCCGGCGCTCACCCCTCGGGGGCCCGTAGGCTCTCGGCTGTGGTGCCTGAGAGGCTGCGGCCCGTTCTTGAGGAAGCCAACGAACTGGCTCGCCTGTTCGAAGAAGCTGGAGCGCGGCTTTACCTCGTTGGTGGCGTTGTCCGCGACGCGTTGCTCGACCGTCTGAGCACGACAAGCGACCTCGACTTCACGACCGACGCCGTTCCCGAAGTGACCGAGAGGATCCTCGCTAATTGGGCAGACAGCGTCTGGTCCCAGGGCAAGCGTTTCGGCACAATTGGCGCTTCACGGCGAGGGCGCCGTGTCGAAGTCACCACGCACCGCTCAGAAGAGTACGACGCAGCCTCGCGCAAGCCCGACGTGTCGTTTTCCACAGCGATAGAAGCTGACCTCTCGAGGCGAGACTTCACTATCAATGCGATGGCAATTTCTTTGCCCGACCTCCAGTTGGCCGACCCGTTCAACGGCGTGGCAGACCTGGCGTCGAAGACGTTGCGGACCCCTTTGGCGCCCGAAACCTCCTTTACGGACGACCCTCTCCGGATGTTGCGCGCCGCTCGCTTCATCGCGGGGTACGACCTCGAGCCTTCACCGGAGCTGCGGGCCGCCGTCGCGCGGCTTCGTGGCAGGCTGGACATCGTCTCGGACGAACGCTTGAGGGAAGAGCTCGACAAACTGCTCGTGGTGCCCGACCCGACAGAGGGTTTATGGTTCCTCGTGAAATCAGGCCTGGCCGAAGAGTTCCTCCCCGAACTGCCGGCGCTCGCCCTCGAACAAGATCCCCTCCACCGGCATAAAGACGTCCTCGCGCACACAATTGCTGTTGTCCAGCGCGCTCGCCCCGACAGGGTAATCCGGCTCGCCGCGCTTTTCCACGACATCGGGAAGCCTAAGACACGATCGTTCGGGCCCAGTGGCATGGTCAGTTTTCACCACCACGAGCTCGTGGGCGCGCGCATGACCCGTGATCGCATGCGTGCCCTGCGCTACCCCGCTGACGATATCGAGAAGGTCGCCAAACTTGTGGAGCTCCATCTCCGCTTCCACACCTACGGGATGGGCTGGACCGACAGCGCGGTCCGGCGCTATGTGCGTGATGTTGGCGACCTTTTGGAGCCTCTCAACGAGCTCACTCGCGCGGACTGCACGACGCGCAATGCCGCAAGGGCGAGAGCTCTTTCGGACAGGATGGACGAACTCGAGCGGCGGATCGCGGAGCTTCGGGAAAGCGAGGAGCTGGCTTCGATCCGCCCGGACCTCGACGGCCGCGAGGTCATGGGGCACCTTGGGCTGCGCCCTGGCCCGGTCGTCGGCCGTGCGCTCGCCCACCTTCTCGAGCTCAGGCTCGAAGAGGGCCCGCACACGCACGACCAGGCGCTTGCGCTCCTTGAGGAGTGGTGGGTGCAGCAGCCCGAAGCCGCCGGTTCCTGAAGCTTGCCTTGGGGCTTTGCTGAGGTTGCCACCCGGCCGGCAAGGCCCCCTTGCCCATGTACGCTGGTGAACCGTGGTCGACCGATGGCTATGAGCTTTCTGCCCAGGGCAGCTACTGCGGGGAGCTCCCCGCTCAAGGTGGCGGGCAACGTCGACTACCGCTTGGCCCGCAACGTCGTGGTCAATGAGTACCGCAAAGGCCACCTGTCAAGGTTGGACATATGCGACGCCCACCCCGAGCTGCTCCGCGCCGCCGCGGACGCCGGTGAAGAATCAGGTGAAGACTGCCCGATCTGCGAGGACGTGAAGCTCAAGCTCGTTTCCTATGTCTTCGGGCACCGCCTGCCGGCGTCGGGACGGTGCGTAGGGTCCAAGCGGGAGCTGGCGAAGCTGGCCACACCTGGGAAAGATCTCGCCTGCTATGTCGTGGAGGTCTGCCCGAACTGCTCGTGGAACCACCTGGCCCAGGCTTTTTCACTTTCGGCAGTGCAGCAGCTGTAGCGCAAGCAGCGCAAAGCCCCGGGTGGACTGCCGAGGTTGCGGCGCTAGCCTGGCTCTCGGCCGGCAGCCAAGTTGGCGCTGGACCGCTGGAGGCGATATGACATCAGCACCGAAAGGGCTGAAGCTCACCGTGCCGGAACTGAGGGCACGCAAGGGAACGAGCCAGCCCATCGTCATGGTCACGGCGTACGACGCCCCGTCTGCCCGCGCTGCCGCAGAGGCCGATGTGGACGCCATCCTCGTCGGGGACTCGCTCGGGATGGTCGTGCTCGGTTACCCCGACACCATGCAGGTGACGATGGACGACATGGTGCGCCACACGCAGGCCGTTGCGCGCGCCACTCCACCCCAGCTGGTGGTGAGCGACATGCCATGGACGAGTTACCACCTGGGCACTGCAGCCGCAGTGGAAAACGCGGCCCGGTTGGTACGCGCCGGCGCCGGCGCCGTTAAGCTCGAGGGCGGGGCAAAGCGGCTGGACGCGCTCCATGCCATCCTTGACGCAGAGATCCCCGTCATGGGGCACCTCGGCCTCACACCGCAGTCCCTTCACACGATGGGTGGCTTCCGCGTCCAGGGCCGCCGGCCCGCGGAAGCCAAGCTCTTAGTCGAAGACGCGATCGCGGTCACCGAAGCCGGATGTTTCGCATTGGTGCTCGAAGGCATCCCGGAAGAACTGGCCGCCGAGATCACTTCGGTGGTCGCGGTCCCAACCATCGGGATCGGCGCAGGCGGGCGTTGCGACGGGCAAGTGCTGGTGTTCCACGACGTTGTCGGGCTGAGCGGGCAGCGCACCCCGCGCTTCGCCCGCCGCTATGCCGACCTCGCTACTGAGGCCGCGGCGGCGCTCCAGCGCTGGGCCCACGATGTCCGTGAGCACCGGTTCCCGGCAGCTGAGGAGACTTACAGCAGCTGACTTCCGGCTGACGAGGTGCGGTCGGGCGGCCGCGGCCAGATCTCGGCAGGGATAACGGTCCCAACCCCGTGGCATCTTGGTGAGCATGAACGATCGCAGGCGTCAGCTACCATGACATGCGAAGTGGGCCCTGCTCCGGACAGCCCGGAGCCCGGTGAGGCCACCCCGGTGGCACCTGACTGGTCCGTAGGGAAAGGTAGGTGAGCCGCGCATGCGGCCCTATGAAGTCATGGTCATTTTGGACGCCAGCCTGGAAGAGGACGCTGTCCGGGCTTTGGTGGACCGCTTCACGCAGCAGCTGACTGCTGCCGGCGCGAAGTCGCTGAGTACTGACAGTTGGGGCAAACGCCGTTTGGCGTACCCGGTCCGCCACCGTAACGAGGGCTACTACGTGGTCATCGAGGCCAACACGGAGCCCGCCGTCGTCGCAGACCTCCACCGCCAGCTAAGCCTCACCGACGAAGTCCTTCGTCACAAGGTGATACGGCTGCCAGATCGCGCCGCTGGCCGCTCCCGCCCTGCAGCGTCCCAAGCGTCCAACCAAAGCACCACAGCAGCGGGCGCCAATTTGAACGGAGCATGAAATGGCACAAGATAATTCGGTAAGTATCGTCGGCAACCTGACCCGGGAGCCCGAGCTTCGCTTCACTCCAAGCGGCCAGGCGACAGCTACCTTCGGGATCGCGGTCAACCGGACCTGGACTGATCGCCAGAGCCAGGAACGCCGGGAGTCGACTTCTTTCTTTGATGTCGTCTGTTGGGGCACCCTCGCTGAGAACGCGGCGACTTCTCTCACCAGAGGTACGCGCGTCGTCGTCACCGGTCGTCTCGACCAGCGTTCTTGGGAAACCCAGGACGGCGAGAAGCGTTCCAAAGTGGAGATAACGGCAGAGGAGATCGCCCCAAGCCTGCGCTGGGCGACCGTCCATGTGACACGCAATGAGCGCCGCAGCCCCGAGAACAGCAACGGTGACGCTCACGCTGTGCACGAACACGCTTACCAAAGAGCTACCTCCGAGGCAGCGCCCGCCGCGTACAGCCCAAGCCACGAAGACGAGGAGCCTTTCTAAACCATGGCACGGACCAACGACCGGGAACGCAACCCGAAGCGCGCGCCGAAGGAGTCCCGGCCACGGGGCAAAAAGAAGGTCTGCGTGTTCTGCAAGGAGCACAGCGACTGGGTGGACTACAAAGATGTCAGCCTTCTTCGCCGGTTTATGAGCGAGCGCGGCAAGATCCGTTCGCGCCGCGTGACCGGCAACTGCACACAGCATCAACATGAAGTTCAAGTGGCCATCAAGACGGCCCGGGAGCTCGCCTTGCTGCCTTACGTGCAACGTACGGCCAGCGAGCGAGGCCCGGGCCGGCCCCGGCCGGCTGCCGAGCGCGAAGGCCCCTCCGAGCTGGTAGAGAGCGCGACCGTGGAGGAAGAGACAGACTACGACGTCGAGGAAGAGTTCAGCCCCGAGCTCGCCGAGGCCGAAGCGTGATGAAAGTCGTCCTGCGTTCCGACGTCCCCAAGTTGGGCAAAAGGGGCGACGTTTGCGACGTCGCAGATGGCTTCGCCCGCAACTACCTACTGCCCCGGGGTCATGCGATCGTCGCTAATCAGGGGATTTCCGATCAAGCGGCGCTGATGCGCCATGCACGGGAGACCAAAGACGCTCACGACCGGCAAGCTGCCGAGGCGGTCGCACGGGGGCTCGTGCAGCAGGTGATCCGCATCCCGATGCGAGCCGGCCCCGAAGGTCGGCTCTTCGGTTCCGTTACAACGGCCACCATCGCCGACGCGATCGGCGAGCAGGCGGGCGTGCAAATCGACCGCTACAAGCTTCAGTTGCCCGACCCGATCAAAGCGCTCGGGACGCACGAAGTCCCAGTCCGGCTTCACGCCGAGGTGGAGTTCCCCGTTATGGTTGAGGTCGTCCGCGCCTAAATTCCTTCCAGTAAGCCGCCGGGCATGTGCCGGTGCCGCCCCCGCTACCAGGCCCATCGAGAGTTAGACACGGGCGATGTTGGCGAAACGGGTAAAGTGGTCGAGGAAGGCCAGCTGGGTCGTCCCCGTGGGACCGTTGCGGTGCTTGGCCACAATTATCTCGGCGCTGCCCCGGTCAGGGGATTCTTTGTTGTAGACCTCATCCCGGTAGATAAACAGCACGACATCTGCATCTTGCTCGAGGCTGCCTGATTCACGCAGGTCTGCGAGCACCGGTCGTTTGTCGGCACGAGCCTCGAGGTTACGGGAAAGCTGAGAGAGCGCCAGGACGGGCACTGACAGCTCGCGAGCAAGGATTTTGAGGCCCCGGCTGATCTCGGAAACCTCAACCTGGCGGTTTTCATTGGACCCCGGGTTCGACATCAACTGAAGGTAGTCGACGACTATAAGCCCCAAGCCCTCCCGGCTCTTGAGACGACGCGCCTTTGCTCGCACCTCCATCACAGTCAGGTTCGGGTTATCGTCAATGAAAAGCGGGGCTTCCCCCAACTTCCCGATCGCGTTGACAACCTTGGGCCAATCTGCCTCGTGCAACTTGCCGTTGCGCATCCTCGAAGAATCAACCCGCGCTTCAGAGCACAAAAGCCTCTGCGTAAGCTCCAGGTGGCTCATCTCGAGAGAAAAAAAGAGGACAGGCAAACGCTTCTCGATCGCAGCATGGGCTGCGGCTCCCAAAGCGAACGAGGTCTTGCCCATAGAAGGACGCGCCCCGACAATAATCAGGGCGCTTGGCTGCAGGCCAGAAAGCCGCTCGTCGAGGTCCGTATAGCCAGTGGCCACACCTGTAATCGAGTCGCCTCTGTTGTAAAGAGCTTCCAGATGATCGAGGCTCGCGGCAAGCAATTCCCGCAAGGGTTTCAGCGAGTCTGTCACCCTCCGCTCCGCCACCGCGAACACCATCGACTCAGCACGGTCCAATGTCGCGACCACATCTTCGGGTAAGGAATAGCCCATCTCCGCTATCTCGCTTGCAACTCCTATGAGACGACGAAGGAGCGCGTGCTCCTCGACTATGCGTGCATAGCGGGAGGCGTTGGCGATCGCCGGAGTGTTGGCTTGCAGCGCAACGAGATTGCCCGGGCCTCCGGCCGCCTCTAGGAGGTCCGCGCGGCGCAGCTCGTCAGCGACCGTCACGGGGTCCGCTGGCTCGCCTTGTGCATAGAGCGAACAAACAGCGTCAAAAATATGGCCATGCGCAGGCCGGTAGAAGTCGTCAGCCTTGCATACCTCTACAGCAGAAGAGATCGCGTCTCTTGAAAGGAGCATTGCGCCTAATAGCGACTCTTCTGCTTGCAGGTCGTGCGGCGGGGCCCGGTCCGGCCGCAAGCGACCGCCCCCGGCTCTATCTCGGATGTCTGCCACGACTTGAGCCACAGGTCCTTACCTTTACCCGTCTAGCCTGTGCGTCACCAGTGGGAAAACTGGTGGAAAAACCCTGCGGATATCTGGTGGATCACTTCTCTCGGCCTGTGGCCCGTTAAGAGAGCACCTCCTCACGACAACGATTGTACCACCCTTTGCGAACATGCGTTCCCCTTCCCCAGGACGCTCTCTGGGACCACCTGCAGGGCCCTTCCAACCCCCGGCCACTTCCCACGCGCACGTCCGAGGTGCTAGCCTCAACTCCTTACAGCATGCCTGCGACAGTTGCACGAGTAGCGTAAAAAGCGAGATCTTAGGGCCGGCTCTTCCCCCCGGTACTTGTGAAGGCATGCAGGTCGTCCCGGCCTTTCCGGCTGGCTCGACCTTCAAAGGTTTGTCAACAGGATGTGGGTTGGATGAGGCTGACAGACACGAGGGGAAGATGACTGACGTAGGCGACCTCTGGGCTACCTGTTCGTCCACTCTGCGTGCGCAAGTCCCCGAGCCAACTTGGAACGCCTGGCTAGCACCCCTGCGCCTCACCGTGGACGATGGGAAATACCGCCTTGCAGCACCAAACTCCATGGTCTGCGAGCTTGTCCATACGCGGTTCCTCGGCATGATCACGCGGGCTCTTTCGGTCGCAACCGGAGTTGAGGCTCCCCCGCTCGAGCTAGTAGTCCAGCCGCCCCCCGCAGCACCCGACGAAGGCGCCAGGACCGGCGAAGGCAACGTTGTTCTTGATGCCGAGGCCCAAACCCGCGGTACCACAGCAACCTACGATCACGACGGGCCTCGTTCTCACGACCACCCGCCCAGCTTCGCCGCAACCAACGCGAGCCGTTTGGCGCGACCACCTGGCCGAGCTGGTGAACGGCGTCCCCACCCAAGCTTGAACCCTCGTTATACGTTCGAAACATTCGTGGTCGGGGGGTCGAACAGGTTCGCCAACGCTGCTGCTCAACGCGTCGCTGAAGAACCAGCCCGGACGTACAACCCATTGTTCATTTACGGCGCATCAGGCCTCGGGAAGACCCACATACTTCATTCGATAGGCCATTACGTCCATGACAACTTCACGAACCTCAATGTCTGTTATGTCTCTACCGAGACCTTCCTCAACGAGTTCATCGAGTCCATCCGCACAAAAGACCAGAGTGCCTTCAAGCGTCGTTACCGCAACTCCGACGTGTTGCTGGTCGACGATATCCAGCTCCTGACAGGCAAGAAGGAGACGCAAGAAGAATTTTTCTACACGTTCAATTCTTTCTACGAAGCGCAAAAACAGATAGTTATATCTTCGGACCGCCACCCGAGGTCTATCGCAACCCTCGAAGACCGGTTGCGGAGCCGCTTCGAGTCCGGGTTGATCACAGACATCCAGCCCCCCGAGCTCGAAACGAGAGTCGCCATCCTGCGCAAGAAACTCGAGAGCGAACGGGCGGGCGTGCCCGAAGATGTCCTCGAACTGATCGCTACGTGCGTCAAGGACAATATCCGCGAGCTCGAGGGCGCCCTCATCCGGGTCTCGGCGTTCGCGAGCATCCATAACGTCCCCGTGACGATGGAACTTGCCACCGAGGTCCTCTCTGACCTGATCGCTCAAAGCGCGCCCAGGCAAGTAACGCCCAAAGAAATCTTGGAGGTTACCTCGCGCGTCTTTGACTTCAGCATCGAGGACCTGTGCGGGCCGAGCCGCCGGCGCCCGCTAGTGCAGGCAAGGCAGATAGCAATGTACCTGTTCCGCGTGCTGACCAACTACAGCTACCCTGCCATCGCGATTGAGTTCGGTCACAGGGACCACACGACTGTCATGCACGCCTGCAACAAGATCGAAGCTCAAATGAGCCTCAAGCGCCAGGTCTATGACCAGGTCACTGACCTGATCCACAAACTGAAGGAAAACGATTGACCCCTCTGAGGAACTTGTGCCGGGGTCTTGTAATTCCGGTGGGCCCGACCTCGGTTGATGAGCTGGAGGCCGCGCCGTTGCACAGTGCCGAGCCCGTCGTCCACAGCCCTCGCCCGGCGCTTGAGCCCCCCTTGCTGGGTGAACTTGAAGATATACACAATCCACAGCACTACTACTGCTTAAGATCTTTAAAGATCTCTCTTAGTAGAGGAGCTCTCCGACAGTGAAGTTGCGATGTGAACGTGACAACCTCCTGGACGCTCTTGCCACGGCCGGCCGTGCCGGTGCCAGTAGAGCAGGGGGCGCGGGTGTACTGCCTGGGACAAGGCTCACGCTGAGCGGGGACAGGTTGGAGGTCACCGGGACCGACCAGGACATCACTATTTCGACTGAAGTGAACGTCGCCGGTTTGAGCGATGGGGTTGTCGTGGCACCGGGGAGGCTGCTAACAGATATCGTGCGAGCTCTCGAACCTGGCGCGGTCCTTGTGCAAGGGGACGAAGAGGAGCTGCAGGTTTCCGCAGGGCGCTCGCAGTTCATGCTACGGCCTTACCGAGCTGGAGATTTCCCCCACCTCTCACGGGAAAGTGGCCAGAGTGTCTCGTTGTCGACGGCGGGCCTCGCTGAGGCTCTGCGCCAAGTTGTGCGGGCTGCTTCCTCGGAGGACACAAGACCGGTGCTCACGGGTGTGCTCATGGCTGCCGAAGCAGAGGGCATTCGTTTGGTGGCGACTGACTCTTACCGGCTGGCGGTCAAAGACCTTCCCGGTGCGCGTGGGTTGCTCTCAGAAGGGCAGAAAGTGCTCGTGCCTTCGCGAGCGCTGGGTGAGCTGCAGAGACTTCTGAGCGGTGACGCCGAAGCGGTGGAGTTTTTCCTCGGGGCCCATGACGTAAGGTTTGCCGTCGGGCACGTCAAACTGACCAGCAGGTTGATCGAGGGCGAGTTCCCTCCCTACCGCCAACTGATCCCTTTCAACTACCCCAACAGGCTTGTGATCGGCAGAGAGGCATTTGGGGACGCCATCCGCCGGGTGCGCCTGGTGGCACGGGACGCGACAACGCCTGCGCGGATCGCGCTGCGCTCGGGGACGGCACAACTGAGCGTGATCACTACAGACTGGGGACAGGCGGTCGAAGAAGTGGACGCCAAGTACGAAGGTGCCGAGATGACTATCGCCTTCAACCCGCAGTACCTCGCCGAAGGAGTGGAGGCGGTAACAGGCGAGGAGGTCCTCCTCGAGACGATCGATGCTCTCAAGCCTGCGACCCTCAAACCAACGGACAAGAACGACTATGTGTACCTCTTGATGCCAGTACGGGTGGCTTGAGCGCGGTACAATAACCAGCGTCCTGGTGTACGTCGACAGGCTCAACCTGAGCAACTTCAGGAATTATGGAGAGGCTGAGCTCGTCCCGTCAACAGAGGGCGTAACTCTTCTGCGTGGGGACAACGGCGCGGGCAAGACCAACCTGCTCGAGGCGATCTCTTACACAGCGACACTGAAAAGTTTCCGGGGTGTTCCGTCTCAAGCACTCGTCCGGGCTGGGCAACCTCAGGCGGTCATAAGAGCCGCCGCCCACCGGGAAGGTCGCGCGTTGTTAGTGGAGATCGAGCTCCACTTGCAAGGCCGGGACAAGTTACAGCTGAACCGTCAGCCGGTGCGGCGAGCTGAGGACGTTCTCAATACCGTTTTAGTGACTGTCTTTTCCCCTGATGACATTGAAATCGTAAAAGGGGGCCCCCAGTACAGGCGGGATTTCCTTGATGACCTGCTGGTACCGCTCCACCCTAAGTACGCTGCCGCTCGCAATGACCTGGAGCGAGCCTTGAGGCAGCGCAACGCACTACTTCGGAGCGCAGGCGGGTTCTTGAGGCCTGGTATGGCCTCGACATTGGACGTCTGGGACACCAAACTAGCTATTGCAGGAGAGCAAATCGCCTCTGCCAGGTCTGCTGCCATGGGATCGCTTGCACCCGAGGTTACTATGGCCTACCGCGTTTTGAGCGATCACCGAATGAGGCCGGCGACCAAGGGCAACGCCGTCGCGGTCTCATATTTGCCAAGCTGGCAAGGTGAACTGCTAAAGGCGCTGGAAGCGGCACGGGCTGAGGATGTCCGCCGCGGTGTGACCAGTGTGGGGCCTCATCGGGACGACCTCGGCCTCCTCATCGATGGCTTGCCGGCTCGAGTGCAAGCTTCCCAGGGCGAGCAACGCGCGCTCGCTTTAGCGCTTCGCTTGGCCAGTCATCGTATTGTGAGCAACAGGCAAGCAACAAAGCCCGTGTTGTTGTTGGACGACATTTTTTCAGAGCTCGACCCGGCTCGCAGCGGCGCGCTCGCAGCGTCCCTGCCCCCGGGTCAGACGCTGCTCGCCTCTGCAGGCCCAGTGCCAGCAGAGTTGGCCGTTGCGAGGTTGTTCCACGTCCGCGACGGAGCGCTGGAACCGGCATGAGCGCTCCGGCCGCTTCGGCGGTAGGCCGGTGGGGCTGAACGCGATGAAGCGCTCTGCGAAGGAGGAGCCGAAAAGAGTATCGGCTTCGCTCGGGGACGCAGCGCGGGCGCTCGGTGCCGAAGGCGCCGTTGAGCTTGCGGCGCTCCGGAGCGCGTGGCCGGCGACGGCAGGTGAGCTGGTCGCAGCCCACTGCCAGCCGGCAGAAGTTCGTAACGGGTGCTTGACGGTAGTGGTCGACAACCCGGCCTGGGCTTCTGAGGTGCGGATTTTCCAAGGCGAGCTTCTTTCCCGGGTGCGGTCGGTCGTCCCTAGCGTGCGCCGCATTATGGTCCAGGTCAGCCGGCTGGAGGGCACGGGCTGGTAAAATGGGGCCACGGTAACGGGCTCGGCCAAGAGCTTCCTCACCCTGGGCGCACCCAAATGCTCGCCTCGGTCTTGTTGGCCGCGTCTGTGCCCGAGCAATTAGGACGAGGCGAAGGCTGACGATGACCAAGTTGGACGAAGAGCAATTGAGAGGCGTCAGCGGGAGGTACTCCGCTCGCGACATGTCGGTCCTCGAAGGCCTTGACCCAGTCCGCAAGCGCCCCGGTATGTACGTCGGCTCGACAAGCTCGACGGGACTGCACCACCTCGTATGGGAGGTCGTCGACAACTCAGTCGACGAAGCTATGGCGGGGTTTTGCACCCGGGTCGATGTCACGCTCCTCGACGACGGGGGTTGCAGGGTCGTAGACAACGGGCGCGGGATACCGACTGACGTGAACCCCCAGTACAACCTCTCGGGTGTCGAGATAGCCCTTACCAAGTTGCACGGAGGTGGCAAGTTTGGTGGAGCGGGCTACAAAGTTAGCGGCGGCCTTCATGGCGTTGGTGTGTCCGTGGTCAACGCCCTCTCACGCCATTTGATCGTCGAGGTCGACGGGGAGGGCCTCCGCCACCGGATGGAGTTTGTAGACGGTGGCAAACCTACTGGAAAATTGGAGGCAGTTGGCCCCGCTCCACGCAACCGCCGCGGGACCTCGGTCACTTTTTGGCCAGACGGCTCCATTTTCGAGGAGGTGGCCTTCAGGGCTCAGACGATCACAGAGCGCCTGCAGATGTACGCGTTCTTGAACGCCGGGCTCGAGATCAATTTCCGCGACGAACGTGAAGGCGGGGCGACGCCGGTTTCATACTGCTACCGCGGCGGGATCATCGACTTTGTCAAGCATCTCAACGCGTCGAAGGACCCCTTGTTCAAGAAGGTCTCTTATTTCAAGGTGACGGAGGAAGAGGGTGAGGTCGAGGTCGCGCTGCAGTGGAACACGGGTTACAACGAAGGCCTTTATGGGTTTGCGAACGGGATCTCGACCATCGAAGGCGGAGCTCACGTAGAGGGCCTCAAGAAGGCGCTCACAAACGTCGTCAACAAGTACGCGCGGGCGAGGACGTTGCTCAAGGAAAAAGACGAGAACCTCCTCGGTGAAGACATCCGTGAGGGCATGTGCGCGATCGTCGCGGTGAAGCTGAAGGACCCCCAGTTCGAAGGTCAGACCAAAGCTAAATTGGGGAACACCTCGATGCGTTCGCTGGTCGAGCGCGCCACTAATGAAAAATTGTCAGAGTGGATGGAGGAGAACCCGACGGAGGCTCGCTCGGTCGTGACGAAGGCCATCCAAGCGTCAAGGGCCCGAGTAGCCGCTCGCGACGCTCGGGAAGCGACAAGGCGCAAGTCACCGTTGGATGGCGCTGGGATGCCTGGCAAGCTCACCGATTGCCGTACCCGCGACGCGCGGGCTGCAGAACTGTTCATAGTCGAGGGCGACTCAGCGGGGGGCTCTGCAGTGCGTGCCCGCGACCCCGACAACCAAGCTATTTTGCCGATACGCGGCAAAATATTGAACGTCGAGCGGGCGCGAGTCGACAAGATGCTAAAGAACAACGAGATCCAGGCTCTTGTCTCGGCAATTGGCGCTGGTGTGGGGGAGGACTTCGATGTCTCGAAGATCCGTTACCACAAGGTGATCATCATGGCTGACGCTGACGTGGACGGCAGCCATATACGGACCTTGCTGCTGACCTTCTTCTTCCGCCAGATGACCCCGCTCGTCGAGGGGGGCTTCGTGTACTGCGCTCAGCCGCCCTTGTTCTCGACGCTGGTTGGCAAGGAGAAGATCTACTTAAAGGACGACGCTGCCCGGTTGAGGTTCCTTTCCGAGCACCCCAACCACAAGAACGAGTTCAACCGCTTGAAGGGCCTCGGTGAGATGGACCACGAAGAGCTCGGCCCGACGACCATGGACCCGATGACCCGGACTTTGCTTCGCGTAGAGATCGAGGCGGCCGCGATAGCCGATGAGGCGTGCAGCATCCTCATGGGCGAGGACGTCGAACAACGTAAACAGTTCATCGTGGACAACGCGAGCGAGATCCGGTTCTTGGACATCTAGATGAGTGACACGAGGCTGCCCGGTGGGGCGAGTGACGACGGCGGCCAGAGCCGCGAGACAGCGATCCAGCCTGTCGAGATCAACGTCGAGATGGAGCGCTCCTTCTTGGAGTACGCCATGTCCGTTATCGTCCAGCGCGCGCTCCCCGACGCGCGAGACGGCCTGAAGCCGGTGCATCGCCGCATCCTTTACGCGATGCACCTCCAGAACTACCGGCCCGACCGGCCTCATGTGAAATGTGCCAAGGTGACCGGTGAGACGATGGCCAAGTTCCATCCTCACGGGGACGTTGGGATTTATGACGCGCTTGTCCGCATGGCTCAGCCCTTCAGCCTCCGCGCGCCGCTGATCGATTTCCACGGTAACTACGGTTCGCCTGACTTCGGGCCCGCTGCGTCGCGCTACACCGAATGCCGCTTGTCCAACCTCGCGATGCACATGCTCGAGGGGATCGACGAAGAAACCGTCGACATGACACGCAACTACCTCAACGAGGACGACGAGCCGACGGTCCTCCCCTCGAGGTTCCCCAACCTGTTGGTCAACGGCAGCCAGGGGATCGCGGTCGGCATGGCGACCAACATCCCACCGCACAACCTGGGCGAGGTAATCGACGCGGCCAATTACTTGATCGACAACCCAGGCGCCACTCCCGACGACCTGATGAGGTTCGTGAAAGGCCCGGATTTCCCAACGGGAGGGCTCATCCTCGGGCGCCAAGGGATAATGGACGCCTACAGGACAGGGCGGGGCTCGGTACGCATGAGAGCGAGCGCGACCATCGAGGAGACGCGCAGCGGCGCTCAGATCGTTATCACCGAGCTGCCCTACCAGGCCAGCTCCCGAGGGATCCTGGAGCGGATCAACGAGCTCGTGAACAGCCGTGACCTCGAGGGCATCCGGGATATCCAGGACCTGTCGGCGAAAACCGAGACCAAGATCGTCATCCCCCTGAAAAGGGATGCCAATGCCAACGTCGTCCTCAACAACCTTTTCAAGCTGACCCCGCTGCAGACGAGCTTCGGCGTCAACATGGTCGCGCTCGTCGACGGCGGCCCGAGGACGCTCAACCTGAAGACGGCCCTCGAGGCCTACGTAGCCCACCAGCGCGAGGTGGTCACCCGGCGCTCAGAGTTCCGGCTACGGCGGGCGCAAGCCCGTGCCCACATCGTCGAGGGGCTCCTGAAGGCCCTCGAGCTCATCGACGCGATCATCATCGCGATCCGGGAGTCCGAGGCCCGCGCTGAGGCCCGGGACCGCCTCATGGCGACGCCCTTCGAGTTCAGCGAGATCCAGGCAGAGCACATATTGGACATGCAGCTTGCCCGCTTGACGCGTCTTGGCAGAGCCGACCTCGAACAGGAGATGGTAAAGCTGCGGGAGACGATCGCCGAGCTCGAGCGGATCCTCGGCGACCCAGCGGTCCTGGACGGCGTGGTCAAGTCGGAGCTTGGCGAGATAAGGGCACGGTTCGCGACACCACGCTTGGCTTCCATAACAGTGGACCCCGGGGACATGTCGGCGGAGGACCTCATCGAAGACGGCGAGCTCGTCATCACCATGACCCGCGCCGGCTACATCAAGGCAGTGGCGGCTTCGACCTATCGGACCCAGGGCCGGGGGACGAGGGGCATGCGGGGTGCCAACCTGAGGGAGGCAGACATTGTTGCCAAGGTCATCCACACGACCGCTCACGCCTACCTGCTCTTCTTTTCCAACCTCGGCCGCGTTTACCGGCTGCGTGCTTACGAGGCCCCTCTCCAGGAGAGGACGGCAAGGGGCACCGCGATCGTCAACCTCCTGCCTCTCGCCCCTGGCGAGCGCATACAGGCGCTCATCGACACTAGGGAGTTTGCTTCGGACCGTTACTTGTTCTTTGCCACCAAGCACGGGCAAGTCAAGAAAACAGCCTTCTCGGAGTACGACAGGAGCCGGCGGGACGGCCTGATAGCGCTCAACCTGCGAGAAAGTGATGAACTGGTATCCGTGATCGTAACCACGGGCGAAGATGACATCTTCATGGTGAGCCGCGCCGGGCAGACGATCAGGTTCTCAGAGCAAGATGTGCGGGCGATGGGGCGCGACGCAGCCGGTGTCCGTGGTATGGCCCTGCGTTCAGGGGACGAGGTGGTGGCGTCCGATATTGCCCGGGATGAGACCAGCATCTTGATGGTGACCTCTGCTGGGTATGGCAAGCGGACGCAGCTCCCGCACTTCAACCGCCAAGGGCGTGGCGGCCAGGGAGTGAGGGGCATCCGATTGACCACAAAGCGTGGCGGAGTAGTCGCAGCCTTTACGGTTGGGATCGATGACGAGATACTTGTGATCTCCTCAGCCGGCGTCGTTGTCCGGCTTGCCGCCCGCGACATCTCGAGCCAGGGGCGCGACGCTACCGGGGTGCGGGTGGTGAGCCTTGACCCAGGTCAGCAGGTTGCTTCGGTCGCTCCTGTGGTCGCCGTCGAGGAAGACTGATGGCTGACCCTGTTCCGCGAGATCCGGGCCGGCGGGCCGTCCGGGGCCGTCCGGGGCAGGGGGCGGCGCCTGAGCAGGGGGTAGATCCGGCTTCCCCGCCCACCCGGTTCCCGGGGCGGCCCGAGCCGTTGACCCTCCCGCCGGACGACTTCGGCCCCAGCGCAGGCCAGGCGTACACACGCGTTGTGCCGGGCGTCCGTAACGGCGGGCCCGGACCGGTCGCTCCCCGAGGCGGCAACGGGCAAGCCCTGACTGGTGCACCTCCGGGCCGGCGGCCGGCCCCGGTGGGGCCCCAGCCCGACGGGGCTCAAGCCCGCCGCCCGCCGCCCGCCGGTCAGCGCCCCTGGCCCGGGAGCGGGCCCGGTGTCTCTCAGCGCACAGGAGCACCCCTGGGTGTCCCGCTCCGGCCGGGCACGCGTTATGGGCCGGGGGGAGCGCCTATCGCTCCGGGAGCACCAGTGTTGCCCGGGCGGGCCCCGGGTCAGGCCGGCTATGGCGCGCCTGGCGCCCCGGTCGTCCGGGGAGCGCCCGTTGTGCTCGGAGCGCCCTCTGCAACGGGCACCGCTGTGCAGTACGACGAGCCAGACGCCACAGCGAGCCAGGGCCGCCGCAAGGTGGTGCGAGACGTCCGGTACCGCCACGTCGTCAGGCGGGTGCACGTATGGAGCGTCTTCAAGGTCTCGGTCGTCTTTTACGCCTGCGTCCTTGTCGTGCTGTTGGTCGCGGGTGGCCTGCTCTGGGACGCCGCCTCAGCGGTGGGCCTGATCCGCTCGCTGGACAAGCTCATTCGTTCGCTTTTCGCTCTTTCCTCCTTCCAACTGCACCCCCTCACCGCGCTCGCTTGGGGTGCTGCTGTCATGGGCGGGCTCTGTTTCGTCGGGGTCTTCGTCAATGTCGTTGCAGCTTTGCTGTACAACCTGATCAGCGACATCGCTGGCGGCGTCGAAGTGACCTTGGTCGACGACCAGGAGCGTTGAGCCCCGACGTCTGGGAGCCGGCGGCCCGTCGCTGGTATGTTTGAGTCTCCCCCGGTGGCGCTACGGGGCTATAGCTCAGCCGGTTAGAGCGCAGCACTGATAATGCTGAGGTCCTCAGTTCGATTCTGAGTAGCCCCACTATCCTTCAGATCTCTCGGGCGATGGTTTGAACGCACGCTCGGTCGCCGGGCGGGCGAGGCCGGGAGGCGCCGTGTGACGTTTGTGTGACGCCTCGGCTGTACGGTTGGGCTGATGACTCATTTCTCCGCCGGCTCCCCGGGACCGGGCAACCTCGTGCCGTGCTTAGCGAAGGGCTGGTCCGTGCGCCCGAGCAAATTCGCGTTCGCACTCGTCTCGTCGGCGCTGATCGGCACAGCCGGTGTCGTTGCTCTTGCAAGCAGTGCGAGCGCGGCTGTCACAGTAAGCCCTCTGCGCCCGCTGTTCAGCAGCTTCAGCGCGGCCGCCGGTTCGGTCCTGTCGTGCCCGCCAGGGCGCCCCGTCAGCACAACGACCTGCTACCTCGTGGGCGCGGGGCCAGGCGGCGCACCGCCCCCTGGGTACACCTCTTTGCCAGGGGTCCCGAACGATTTTGCGTACGAAGTGGTCCCGGTAACGGACGGTCAAGTCGGCCAGCCTTTGCCGACGGGGTCGGTCGACCTCGGTCAGGTCGCCTGCCCGGGAGGGCCGACGTGCGTCGCGACCGGCGTCACAGCGAGCGGTACGCATGTTATTTCCTGGCTGACAAAAGGGGCGGTCGCAAAGACTGAGGCTGTGCCACAGGCCAATTATTGGGGTGATCTTGCATGTACCAAGTCCTTCGTGTGCGCGGCTGTGGGCATGAACTATGTGAAGCAAAGCTCCGGGACTATTGACTACGGCGTCGTCGCTTCCGTCGTAGGCGGGAGGGTCTCGGCGCAGGTCTTCCGTTCGGCGTCCGCCTTCAACGCCGCGTCCTGTACGGCGCCCAGTTCGTGCCTCGTGGCGGGCGCCACCTACAACGCGTCCTACCAAGATCGCCGCGGTGCCCTTTTGTCTTTGCACAACGGTATCCCCGGCGCGATGCAAGTCGTCGACGGCACGACCGGCCTCTACACGCTTGTCTGCGGGTGGGAACAGGGTGCTTGCTTGGCGACGGGCACAGCCCCAGGGCCGGGCGGGAGCATCCTCCCAGCCGAGGTAACCGTGGCGGGCGGAAAGAAGTCACTCGAGGTCCTGCCCGGCTCGGCAACTACCGCTCCAGCCGTCTGCGCGAGCGCGGGCCACTGCGTCGACTACGGAGTGGTGAACCCGAACACGCGTGGAGAACACGGTTTTGTTGCGGTCGCAGTGGGCGGCAAACTGGGCGCTGCAGTCAGCATCCCGAGCTCGGCAGACGTTGACGGGCTTGCATGCCCGGTCACCGGCTCGTGTGTGGGCCTCGCCAGCTATCTACATGGCGCCTACGGCAACTACTCCGAGGGCATTTTTACGTTCAGCTATTGAACGTCCGGCACGAGGCGACGCTCGGATGGTGCTACCGGTGAGCTACATGCTCGCGGGCTCTCGGGGCCCCCGTCAGAGCCGATGGCGCCTGGCGAAGCCGGGGCCAGAGCCGCCCGCGGCGTCTGGATAGCGCGACTCCGGCAAGGCAGAACACGCCGCCCATGGCCCCAAATCCCGTCGGGACCTGGCTCAGTACCGCCCAGGACAGCAGGACAGTGATCGCCGGCACTAGATAGGTAGTCGCGCCCATCTTCCCAGCGGGCGTCCTGGCAAGTGCGTACGCCCAGGTCGTAAAGCCGATGGCAGTCGGGAAAATGCCCAAGTAGCAAATGCTCAAGGTCGCCGACAGTGGCGCCGGCCCGACCTCATGAACGAGCTGCCCGGAAAAGGGCAGGCAGAGAACAGTACCTACGAGAGCGCCAAACGTCGTTACTTGGAGCGCGGAAGCAGACCGCAATGCGGGTTTTTGGCTCACGACTGCGCCCGCAAATGTTACGGCGGCGACGACGCAAAGCAAGACGCCGGCGACGCCAGCATGACCCGTCCCAGAGGCAGCGGCGCCGCCCGGCGCCGCACCGGCGTGAGTGGCTCCTGAGGCGGTCACGCCGACGACCGCCACACCGATTAGCGATACAGCGAGGCCCGCCAGCAAGCGGGGCGGGAAACCTTCGCTCAACAAAAGCCCGCTCAGGACGGCGATCAGTACCGGGCCAAGGCTCACCACCATCGCGGCCGTTCCTGCGTCGATCTTTTGCTCACCCCAGTTGAGAGCGACCATGTAGGCGCCGAACCAAAGGGCGCCAGAAAGCAAAATGCCTTGCCACGCAGGGCGCTTTGGCCACCCTTCGCCCCTTCGCCACGCCACTAGGCCTAGGACGATCGAGCCACAAAGGAGGCGGCCAAGAGCGAGAGCCCCGGGTGAGAAGTACTTGCCCGCGCTGCGGATGGCGACAAATGCTGAAGCCCACAGGACGACGGTCACCCCGGCGGCCACGAGTGCCAACCTGGCGTCTCGCTCATCGTGGGTGTCGTTGAGCCTGGCCGAGGACATGGTCCCAGTGTGGCTCTCAGGCGCGCCCCCTTAGTAGCGGTTTTGCGACGTGTAGGTGAGCCAACGGTCAAAAAAGCAGCCGGCGGTCCCGGCGTGACGCTCGGCGCCTAATAAACGGTGTAACCGCCGTCTACGACGAGGATGCTCCCGGTTATAAAGGACGCGGCCGGGCTCGCGAGGAACACGACGCTGCCTGCGACCTCTTCGGGTGCCCCGCAGCGCCGCTGGGGCGCGTCCTCGATCCAGTAGCGCCGGAACTCGGGCCGGTGGGCAGGCGTCATGTCGGTTTCGATGTAGCCGGGGGCAACCGCATTGACACGAATGCCGAGGTCTGCCCACTCGGCCGCGAGGGACCTAGTCAAATGGTGGACGGCCGCCTTTGACGAGTTATAAGCCGCTTGCCATTGTGGACGGTTGACGACGAAGCCGGACATGGAGCCGATATTTATGATCGAGCCGCCCTTTTCACACATGTTGCGAGCCGCTGCGACGCTGCACTTCCAGACGGCACGGACGTTGAGGTCGTAGACAACGTCCCACTCGTCGTCGGAGACGTCCCAGGAGCTTGTGTGAAAGCAAATGCCTGCATTGTTCACGAGGACGTCGATCGTCCCGAAGAGCCTTGTCGCCTCGGCTACCATGGCGTCAACCCCGCCGTCCGAGGTGATGTCTGCCTCGGTGGACGTGACTGCGAGGCCGTCGCTCTGGAGCGCGTCCACTGCACTTCTGTTACGGTCCGGGTCGCGGGCGGCTACCAGCACTTTCGCTCCCGCCTCGGCGAGCCCCCTTGTAATGGCCAGGCCGATGCCCCTGTTACCCCCTGTTACGACCGCCGACTTCCCGTTTAGTTGGAACCTGTCGAGTATCCCCACAGTGCTCTTCTTACCAGGTGGGAAAGCGCCCCTCAGACCGTCGAACGGCGCCAGAGCGCTCCACCAGCGCAACGCCGACAAAGGCCATCGCTCGCCTCACATGCGCATCATAGGCGGGCCCTGTGCCCTGGGGGAGCAATAATTACGCTGCTTGCTGGAGGGTTAAACGAAGGAGCCGAGCAATGCGAAGGAACGAGAGGTTCGTGGCCGTGCCGTCCAGTACGCCGCCGGCTGAAAAGGCCACGCGTCAATGAGCGCCCCCCCGACAACCATCCAGGGCGGGGACGGCCGGCCCCGCCTCAGCCTTGCCAACCTTTCCAAGGTGCCTAAGGCATGCCGGCCGGTCATCGACCCACGAGACCTTGAAGTCCGGATAGTTCACCTCGGCATAGGCGCTTTTCATAGGGCACACCAAGCAGCCTTTACCGAGGACGCGATCGCGATCAGCTCTGAGCCATGGGGCATATGCGGCGTGACGCAGCGGAGTGGCGACGTCGTGGCACAGCTGGCGCCCCAGGACGGCCTCTACAGCTTGTCCGTGCGGGACGGTTCCGGCGAGTGGCTGCGAGTAATGGGCGTCGTCCGGGAGGTGCTCTGGGCCAAGGAGCAAACCGAGCAAGTGCTGGTGCGGATCGCTGACCCCAAGGTGGCTCTCGTGACTCTGACGGTCACCGAGAAGGGATATCAGAGGGACCCGGCGACAGGCCACCTGCGCGCGAGCGACCCCGAAGTCCAAGCCGACCTCGGGGGGCGCCCACCCCGGACCCCGATCGGCCAGCTCGTAGAGGGATTTGCGCGGCGGGCAGCGGGCCGGAGCGGGGGCGATGCCCCGCTCACGGTGCTCAGCTGCGACAACCTCCCGGACAACGGCCATGCGTTGGGGGCGCTCGTCCGTGAGTACTGTGCGCTCCGGCCAGGCGGGGGGGCTTTGATGAAGTGGGTAGAAAGCTACGTCACTTTCCCCTCCTCTGTGGTCGACCGGATAGTACCTGCTACCACTCCGGAGGACCGAGAAAGGGTTGCCGAGACGCTTGGTTTGGAGGACCGGGGCGCGGTCGTTACCGAGCCTTTCCGGCAATGGGTGATCGAAGATCGCTTTGCCGCGGCCCGACCTCGTTGGGAGTTGGCGGGCGCCACCCTAACGGGGCGAGTGGCTCCTTACGAGCGGGCGAAGCTTCGTCTACTGAACGGCGCGCATTCGACGATCGCCTACTTGGGTGCCCTTGCTGGCTACGAGTTTGTTGCGGACGCGGCACCCCGAGGTAGCCCGATCGGCGAGGCAGCACGCCTGTTGATGGCGCGCGACGTGGTCCCGACGCTCGAAGTGCCGGAGGGCTTCGACCTCGTCGCCTACCAGGACGACATCCTGCAGCGGTTCCAAAACCCGGCCGCGCGCTATCGCACTCTGCAAATTGCGATGGATGGGAGCCAGAAGTTGCCCCAGCGCCTTCTCGGCACGGTGGCCGAGCGTCGCTCTCAAGGGGTGCTGCCGGTTTGGGCCGGGCTCGGCGTTGCCGCTTGGGCCCGGTTCGTGAGCGCGCGCCGCTCTGATAAAGGGGTGCCACTCGTTGTCGACGACCCTTTGGACGCTCGTATAGCTAAAGCGGTTGCTGGCAAAGAGAGCCCTCGGGATGTCGTCGACGCGGTACTGGGCCTGGAGGAGATCTTTCCGGCAAGCTTGCGCGAGGACGCAGCACTGGGCGAGATGCTCACGGAGCTGGTCACCCGCCTTGGCCGTGGCGGGGCAGAGCAAACCGTTCGAGAGCTGCTGCGCGAGGTCACCTGAGGCGTCGTAAAAGCAACTGAAAGACACCAAACGCGCGTCCTTAGGCGCGACAATGCGTACCTATGTGGTGGAGCGGCACCTATAGGCGTCTCGGGCGCCATCGCAGCGGAAGGGTCACAGTCAGGTTCGTCGCTGTCTTGGCCGCTTTCGTTGTTGCTGTGGTAGGCCTTGGCCCAATCTTCGCTGGTGCCCTCGCGCCGCCAGAGCCGACCACGTCTTATTACGAGGGCAGCGCGAGCACGAAGATGCTTTTCGTGCAGGGCAAATTAGCGGGCGAGGCGCGGCAAGAGGGCATTGTGATCCTGGACTTCGGCAGGCCGGCCTACGATGGGGCAACCTTTGGGACATTGGCTTACAGTGGGCGTTTCATACCTTTATCGGGAATAGTGGCCGGCGTCCAGAGTTACATCCGTGGCTACTATCGCTGGGCGCCTAGTTACACGTCCCTCGACGTCGCAATTGGGACCAACAACAGCTGCGGCACGGGCCAGCCATGTGGCAGCATACCGTTTTGCGGTTGCCCGGACGAGCCACCGAGCTTCTTCGTTTGGGGCCAGGAGCTTGCGCTTAGTGTCCTGGGCACCGGCGCGTGGGCGCGAACGCTCCGAGCGTCCAATGGTTATACCGACGACGTCCGTGTGGTGGCTGCCGACGACGCCGAGCCCGCATATGACCCGGGCTTCATCAACACCTACGACCTGCTTGCGGGTTACGCAAGCACCGTGGGCGGCACCTTCCCGGCGATGGTGGATTATGGGAGCGCTGAAAGCAGTTTTTGGACCCAGGCTCAGCTTCTCCAGGTCGCCTACGGTTTCGCACCAGACGTGCCGATGCCGCAAATTTATTACCAAGACCAAGCTGCCCAGTGGGGGTCACTCCTTCGATATGCGAAGGCTCGCAAGCGCGTGCTCGTACGGATTTTTGGTGTACTTACGACCGGCGCCGGCACTAACGACCCTGCAACCGCTTACGCTGACATGCTCGGCGCCGCTGCCGGCGTGACGGCGCAAGGTCAGATCCCCTGGCTTTCAACGATCTACCGCTGAGCCCTCCGGCCGGGCTGTCGGGACGCTCAGCCGCGGCGAAAATGCTTGCTCAAAGTATCCGACTGGCCTTGGTAATTTGAGCCGATGTCGCGCCCATACAGCTTGTCCGGCGGAGAGATCATGCGCTCAAAAGTGAGCCGGCAGAGCTGTTGGCCGTGCTCGATCATAAACGGTACGTCATGGGCGCGGACTTCGAGCGCTGCGCGCGATCCGAGCAGCTTGCCTGAGGGGTCGTAGCCAAACCCAGGGTCAAAAAAACCAGCGTAGTGCGCGCGCAGTTCGCCGCTGGTCGGGTCGTAGGCGGTCATTTCGCAAGCGAGGTCGGGAGGGACGCAAACTGCTTCGCGGGACAAAAGTAAATAGAACCTCTCCGGTCCCAAGACAATGCGGCCTTCTTCCTCGGCGCTTACCAGCTCCCAGTAATCCTCAGCTCTGTGGGCTCCCGGCTTGGCCATGTCGAGCGCCAAGGTATGTTCACGCGCCCGATAGCCAACGTGGTCTCCACTGCGGGCGCGGAGGTCGAGGCTGAGGAATAGCCCACGTCCAGTCGCAAGCTCACTCTGCTCGGCCGGGCGTTCGTCGATATAGAGAAGGGGTCGCTGCGCATGGAGGTCGCGGATCTCGTTGTCGTCCAACCGGGACGACCCGACCATGAGCCGGAGCTGGTTGAGGGCCAAGCCTTGGCGTACCCGCACGGCAAACGAGAGCGGTACAACCTCGACGTAGAGCGGTCCCTGGTAGCCAGGAGCAATTTCGTCAAAACGGTGGCTGTAGTCGCTGACGACACGGGTAAAGACGTCCAGGCGCCCGGTGGAGCTCTTCGGGTTGGCCTTGCCTCGAGCAAAGGGTGGCAAGGAGAGTGACTCGGCAAGAGGGACAAGGTAGGGCCGGCCGGTCTCGAGGACGGCACCCTCGCGGCGCAAGTCGAGCTCGTCTACCACAAAGTCCTTTACTTTGTGTTCTACCTCTCCATCCCCGGGCAGGAAGCTGCAGCGGATCCGGTAGGCACGTTCGCCAAGGCGCAAGTCCAGGCTCGCAGGCTGGATATTGGCCGGCGGGACCCGGAGCTCGCCAGCGTCGAGCCAACCGGCCTGCACCGCTTCAACGAGCATTTGGCTCGGCAGGACCCCTTGCGACGACGAACTGAGGTCCGCAAGCCTGGGAGCGGCGGGCATTGCAGAGCCATGGTAGTGCTGCCTTCAGGGACGTTTGGGCGAGCCTCAGGTGTAGGGTCCGTTCTGTGACTGACAAGCGAGGCAACCTCTGGCTGTTGAGCCGCGCCTTGTTCGCTGTGCTCCTCGCCGCCTTGGTGGGAGTGATCGTCCGGCTACGGGGCAGCGGCGGGACGCCCCCGCACCATGGCGGGTGGAGGGAACTGTCGGTCGAAGATCTGGAGCCGATGGACAAGCAGTAGTGCGAGCGCTGCTGGTGGGTACCGGCGCGGTGGGTACTCGTAGCGCGCGCCAGTTGCTTTCTTCGAGCCTGGTGAGCGAACTAATCGTTTTCTCGAGGCCCGGTCACGCTCTCAGGCGCCCGAATGCCATCGGCAGCCCCGAGATGGTGAAGGCTGAGGAGCTCGCCCCCAAGGCGTACGAGCTGGCGCTGAGCGGGGCGAGCTTCGTCATCCTTGCAGCGCCTCGCCTGGGCGCTGGTCTCGCGCGGGCTGCGATCGACGCGGGGGTCCCGCTCGTTTCGGTTTCTGACGACCCCGCAGACGTACGCGCGCTCCTCGCTCTCAACGACGTGGCTGCGCGAAGAGGCGTACCCGTCGTAGCCGGAGCTGGGATGGCGCCGGGGCTGTCCTGTCTGTTCGCGTCCTGGGCTGTGGCTGGCTTGGAGGAAGTCATGGAAGTCCATGTGGCCACCCTCGGCACTGGTGGCCCAGCATGCGCAAGGCGCCGGCACGCGGCCCTCGGCGAAGTCGTGGAGGAGTGGAGCGACGGCGCTTGGGTACGCAAGGTGGGAGGGTCCGGCCGGGAGCTCGTGTGGTTCCCCGACGGCCCGAGTGCCGACTGCTACCGGGTCAACCGGCCCGATGCAACGCTCTTGGTGAGAGCTTTTCCAAGCCTGAGGAGGGCGACGAGCAGGGCGGCGGCCTCCAGGCGCGACCGGACGACTTCCTGGCTCCCCATGCTTCGCCGCCCGCACCCCGAAGGCACAGTTGGCGCTGTCCGCGTCGATGTGCGGGGGCGGCGCGCCGGCGTGGCGCAGTCCGTCGTCATCGGCGCAAGTGGGCGCCCAGCGGTCCTGGCTGGCATCGTCGCTGCCTCGCTGGCGCTCAAGGCAGCGCAAGGGGAGCTAATCGCCGGCGCGGGCGGCGTGGGCTCCCTTGTGAAGCGCCCAGGCGAACTGCTTGCCGAGCTCGCTTCGCACGGCCTACGGGCTATGAAGTTCGAGGGGGCACACGCCACAGCTCCCTGGTGAACACCGGCGAGCCTTTAGGGCTTGCGCCTGTGCTTCCAGCTGTAGGGGTCGTACCAGCCGATTGCCGCAAGGGCTCGGTTTACCAAGCTGAGCGCGGCTGTCGCGTCGTAGTCGTCAGAACGCCGGTAGATCCGTGCGACCAGCTCCGCGCGGGCCCTTTCCAATCCTTCTCTGTTACCGCCGGCAGCCAGTTCCCCGACGGCGTCTTCGAGCGGTTTGTGGCCTGCGCCCGCGGCTATTGCCAATCGGACTGCCTTTTCTGCCAGCAAACCCTGTTCGGGCATGTCGCCAGAGAGTAGTAGATCGGCCGGTCCCGGCGGTACTCCCGGCGTTGTTCAGAACGAAAAGGCCGGCCCGAAGGGGCCGGCCTTTTCCATGGGCCGCTTGGGTAGCGGCCTTGGGGCCCTGGGTTGCCGACGCCGTTAGGCCGCGTGCTGCTCCGTTGCCTGCGCGTCGACAGCCGGGCGCTGCACCGACGGGCTTGTCCCGACGGTGACCTTCTTGGGCCTCGCTGTCTCGGCGACTGGCAGCGTGACTGTAAGGACGCCGTCGTGGTAGTCGGCCTTGATCGAAGCCGTATCGATGTCCTCGCTCAGCACCAACTGGCGAGCAAACGAGCCGCGGGGCCGTTCAGCGGCAAGCACGACGTCGCCCTCTGTAGGGTGCCAGTCACGGCTGGCTTCGATCCGCAGCACATTGCGGTCGACGGTCAGGTCAATGCTCGCAGCGTCGACGCCCGGCAGGTCAACCTTGACAACCCATTGCTCCTCATGTCGGTAGGCGTCAATGGGCATGCTGGTCGCCCGCCGGGAAAGGGCACCTAGCAGGTCAGAGCTAAAGCGGTCCAAATCAGCAACAGGGTCGAAGCGGGCCAACATCTCCGGCTCTCCTTTCGGGTCATGTTCACTCCGCTTTGGAGTCCACCACTCACTATACTACATGCTAGCAGTAAACATGACAATAGTTGCAGCAAGTTTTCTATTCTTCGGCATCACCAGGCTGGATAGGAGTTATGGAGATGGTGGGGCCTGCTGCTTTCTGCGGCCGATGAGACGGAGCAAGGGGTCGAACTTCACATCGACGACTCGCTCCTTCATGGGGATGATGCCGTTGTCCGTGATCTTGATCTGCTCGGGGCAGACCTCCGTGCAGCATTTCGTGATGTTGCAAAAGCCCAGGCCCTGAGTCTCTTGGACCATTCGCTTACGGTCAACGGAGTCGTTTGGGTGCATGTCCAGCTCGGCGTAGCGGATGAAGAACCTCGGCCCGGCGAAGCGCGGCTTATTGTCGTCGTGGTCCCGCACGACGTGGCAGGTGTTCTGGCAGAGCCAGCACTCGATGCACTTGCGGAACTCCTGTGAACGTTCGACATCGGGCTGGAACATAGTGAAAGGTGCCCTGGGCTGGTCGGCCGCAGGCGTAAACGCCGGCACTTGGCGGGCCTTGTCGTAGTTGAAGGAAACGTCCGTAACGAGGTCCTTGATCACCGGGAACGTGCGGAGGGGGGTGATGGTCACCGGCTCGTCCTTGGGGAAAATGGAAAGCCTCGTCATGCACATGAGGCGCGGTCTACCGTTCACCTCTGCCGAGCAAGAGCCGCATTTGCCGGCCTTGCAGTTCCACCGGACAGCAAGGTCGTTGGCCAGCGACGCTTGAGCGCGGTGGACGGCGTCCAGGACGACCTGGCCTTCTTCTGCCGGGACAACAAAGTCCTTGAGCTCGCCGCCGGTTGCGTCGCCGCGCCAGATCCGCAGCTTTAGGTCGTAGCTCAATGTGCCTCCTCCAAGAGCTCAGCGAGCGCCGGGGGTGGTTGGGGAAGTGGCTGGCGACGGACCACCAGCTCCTGGGAGCCCTCTGCTCGCCCCGTGCCCTGTTCTAGTTGCAGCACTATGTTCAGCCCACCCCAATAAGGATCTGTCATCGGGTAGTCATCGCGGGTATGGCCACCACGGCTCTCCTGGCGCTCGAGGGCAGCGATCGCGACCGCCTGCGAGACGACGAGCATGTTGCGCAAGTCGAGGGCCAGGTGCCATCCCGGGTTGTACTGCCTATTGCCTTCCACTGCGACGTTTTGGCAGCGTGCCTGGAGGTTCGAGATCCTCTCCAAGGCTTCCTTGAGCTCGGCCTCGACCCTGATGATCCCAACGAGGTCCTGCATCGTGTCCTGGAGCTCCTGGTGCAGCGTGTAGGGGTTTTCGTCAGCTCGGCCGGGACGGAACGGAGCGAGCGCGCCTTGCGCCGCGCTCGCGAGGTCGCTTTCGGATATGCGTGGGCGGGTGCCACCGAGCCCGCAGGCGTAGGCGGCGGCGTACTCGCCGGCACGCTTGCCGAAAACGATCAGGTCGGAAAGGGAATTGCCCCCAAGGCGGTTGGCGCCGTGCATCCCACCGGCGACTTCACCGGCTGCGTACAGGCCGGGCACTACCGAGCATTGGCTGTCGGGCTCCACCTCGACGCCGCCCATCATGTAGTGGCAAGTGGGGCCGATCTCCATCACCTCCTTTGTGATGTCGACATCTGCCAGCTCCTTGAACTGGTGGTACATCGAGGGCAAGCGCCTGCGGATGAACTCGGGTGAGCGCCGGCTGGCGATGTCGAGGAAAACCCCGCCGTGCGGAGAGCCCCGCCCTGCCTTGATCTCGCTGTTGATGGCGCGGGCGACCTCGTCGCGGGGCAGGAGCTCAGGGGGGCGCCGGTTGGTCTTGTCGTCGTACCAGCGGTCCGCTTCTTCGATGTTGTCAGCAGTCTCTGCCTTGAAGAACTCGGGGATGTAGTCGAACATGAAACGCCGGTCCTCCGAATTGAGCAGCACGCCGCCGTCGCCGCGCACTGATTCAGTAACGAGGAGCCCGCGCACTGACAGTGGCCAGACCATCCCCGTCGGGTGGAACTGGACGAACTCCATGTTGAGCAGAGTCGCGCCGGCACGCAGCGCAAGGGCGTGCCCGTCGCCAGTGCACTCCCAGGAATTCGAGGTTACTTTCCAAGACTTCCCGATGCCGCCGGTGGCCAGGACAACGGCAGGCGCCCGGAAGACCACAAAGCGCCCTGACTCTCGCCAGTAGCCGAAGGCCCCGGCGACCCTGTCGCCATCTTTCAACAGGTCTGTGATCGTCAGTTCCATGAAAACGTCGGTACCTAGCGAGACGGCGCGCTGTTGGAGGGCGCGTATCATTTCGAGCCCGGTGCGGTCGCCGACGTGGGCCAAGCGGGCAAAGCGGTGGCCGCCAAAATCCCGCTGGCTGATCTTCCCGGCGGCGGTGCGGTCAAAAAGGGCTCCCCACTGTTCGAGCTCGTACACGCGATCGGGCGCTTCTTTGGCGTGCAGCTCCGCCATGCGCCAGTTGTTGAGCAACTTGCCGCCCCGCATGGTGTCACGGAAATGGACTTGCCAGTTGTCTTCAGGCCAGACGTTGCCGAGGGCGGCGGCAATCCCGCCTTCGGCCATGACCGTGTGGGCTTTGCCGAGGAGGCTCCGGCATATGAGAGCGGTGCGCGCCCCGGCGTCGTGGGCCGCTATCGCCGCCCGTAAACCGGCTCCCCCCGCGCCGATAATGACGACGTCGTAGTCATGGTGTTCGTAGGCTTCTTCATTGGGCATTTAAAAGAACCTCGGGTCATGCACCCAGCCACTCGCGACCAGGCGGACATAAAGGTCGGTCAGGGCAACAAAGACCAAGCTCACCCACGCGATCTGCATATGGCGTGCATTGAGCTTGGAAACAAAGCCCCAAAGCTTGAAACGTACAGGGTGCTTGGAGAAGTGGCGCAGCCGTCCACCCACGATGTGGCGGCATGAATGGCACGACAGCGAGTAGGTCCACAGAAAGGCAGCGTTCAGGACGAGCATCAAGGTGCCGAAGCCCATGCCCCAGCCGTTGGCGAAATGAAAGGCCTCTATGGCGTCCCAGGTGAGGATGCCATTGAGCACGAGGCCTAGGTAGAAGAACCAGCGATGGGCGTTTTGGAGGATGAGAGGCAAGCGTGTCTCGCCCGTGTAACGCTTGTGAGGCTCGACTACTGCACATGCCGTGGGGGACTGCCAGATCGACCTGTAGTAGGCCTTTCGGTAGTAGTAACAGGTGAGCCGGAAGCCGAGCGGGACGACCAGGACAATGATGGCCGGCGAGATCGCCCACCACGGCCCGACAATCCCGACCGAAGGCGCGTGTACGTGGGCGCCGCCCGCCCGTGCATGGAGGCAGACTGTTGCCACGCAGGGGGAGTAAAACGGGGACAGGTAGGGCCTGACGTAATAGTTGGCGTTTTGGAAGGCGGCCCACGTCGAATAAGCGATAAAGCTGATCAAGACGGTTGCCGTAATTGCGGGCTCAGCCCACCAGCGGTCCCGGCGCAGCGTGCGGCCGGCGATCGCCGCCCGAGCTCCGCTCAGGCGCCCCGAGGGTTCACCGGCGCCGGCAGCGGCGAGCGTCATAAGGGTGTGAGGCCAGGATCAGGAAAGTTCATCGGGTCCACGTTAACCGCGGCACGCTTGAGGGTGGACGACAACCGCCGGGCGGGGCACCTTGCGCTCTGGGTCACCGTGCCGCGCAAGCCTGTCGCTCAAAGCTAAAGGTCGAAGCACCCCTGGGCGCCGGGGGTCTCGGGTACTGTTGCTGAGTCGCGTGGCGCAGCTTGCGGGCCACGGGGGTGTAGCTCAGTGGCTAGAGCACCTGCTTTGCACGCAGGGGGTCGGGAGTTCGAGTCTCCTCACCTCCACTGCCCGTTGCCGAAATCACAACGTGTGCGCTGGTCGGCGCTTGTTTCTGATCTCCGCTCGGTATCACAGTGACAGGCCCTTGCCACGTGGCCTTGGAGGTGCCGGAGGACCCTGGCTCCTCCGTCGGCGCCGCATCGCCTGTGACGACTGGCCGAACCCACCGCCTGACCGATCCTGACCTAATAATCATGTCGGTCCCACTTCCTCTTCCGTGTCCCCACCGCCGTTGTCCTGCGCTCGCCGCAAGCGCTAGGCCGGAAAGGTACGCTTTCTAACGCCTCTTTGAGAGCCAATGGGAAAGGTTATGGTCTGTTCGAGCTGCGGGACGGAAAACCGGCCGGACCGGAAGTTCTGCAAGAAGTGCGGCATTGAGTTGTTGCGCCATTGCGCGAGCTGCGGCGCCGCAAACGAGCCTGACGACTCCTACTGCGGCGAGTGTGGCGCTCCGCTTACCAGCAGGTCCTCGGCCCAAGTGGCCGCGGGCCCAGGGGAGGGCCAGGTGGGACTGCAGGTTGAAGCCGACCGAGCCCGTGGCCCCGTCCGAGGCACGACCGAGCTGCGCCACGTCTCGGTGCTGTTCTGCGACCTTGTCGGCTTCACTGCGCTCGCTGAACCGGAGGACCCGGAGGAGGTGAGGGAACTCCTCTCTGGCTATTTCGACCTCGCTCGCAGCGTCGTTGGACGCTATGGGGGTGTGATCGAGAAGTTCATTGGTGACGCGGTCGTTGCGCTGTGGGGCGCCCCTGTGGCGACCGAAGACGATGCGGAGAGGGCCGTACGGGCTGCCCTGGAGATCGTCTCGGCCGTCGCTGAGTACGGCGACCAGCGCGGTACCCGGCTGGGGGCGAGGGTTGGCGTGGTGACTGGAGGCGCCGCCACGACGGAGACTCCTGAAGAGGGCATGGTGGTCGGCGACCGCGTCAACACGGCGGCCCGGATCCAATCGGCGGCTCCTCCTGGGTGTTGCTATGTCGACGAGGCCACGAGGCATGCGACGGCAGCGGCGATCACCTACCAGGACGCTGGCGTCCATGCTCTCAAGGGTAAGGCCGAACCCGTCCACCTGTACCAGGCTCTCCGGGTCGTGGCCGGCGTGGGCGGAGCTCTGAAGTCGACCGGCCTGGAAGCCCCGTTCGTTGGGCGCGATCGCGAGCTTCGCCTGGTAAAGGACCTCTTCCATGCTTCAGCGGCAGACCAACGCTCCCACCTGGTTTCCGTCACCGGGATCGCAGGTGTCGGCAAGAGCCGTCTAGCGTGGGAGTTCTACAAGTACCTGGACGGGCTCTCCGACAAGTTCCTCTGGCACCGGGGACGTTGTCTGTCCTATGGCGACGGGGTTACGTACTGGGCCCTGGCAGACATGGTGCGGAGCCGGGCGGGCATCTTGGAGGCGGAAGACCCCGTGTCGAGCGCCGCCAAGCCCCACACTTGTGTGGAAGAGCACATCAGCGACCCCGATGAACGCCGTTGGGTCGAGTCCCGGCTCGCCCACCTGCTCGGGATCGAGGAGCGCAGCGCCCGGGACAAGGAAGACCTCTTCGCCGCCTGGCGTCTCTTCTTCGAGCGCATGTCCGAGGTCCGGCCCGTCGTCATGTCGTTCGAGGACGTGCAGTGGGCGGACTCTTCCTTGCTCGACTTCGTCGAGTACTTGCTCGACTGGTTGAGGAACCACGCCATATTCGTCCTCACCCTGTCCCGGCCCGAACTGGTCGAACGCCGGCCGAGCTGGGGCGCTGGGCGGCGGAACTTCACCTCGATCTACCTGGAGCCACTCTCCAGGCCAGCCATGCGAGATCTCCTCATGGGCCTCGTGCCGGGACTGCCAGACGACGTGACGGACCGGATACTGGCGCGGGCGGAAGGTGTCCCGCTCTACGCCGTCGAGACCGTGCGGATGCTCATCGACCGAGGCCAGGTCGTCCCGGAGGGCGATGGCTACCGTCCCGCAGGACCGATCGGGGCCCTCGATATCCCAGGCACGCTGCACGCCCTGATAGCCGCCCGTTTGGACGGCCTAACTCAGGCCGAGCGTGGCCTCCTCCAAAACGCCGCCGTCATCGGCAAGACCTTCAGCAAAGAGACGGTTGGCGGCCTTTGCGGTTTGCCCAGCGGCACCGTCGAAGAACTACTCAGCTCGTTGGTCCGTAAAGAGGTTGTGGGGCTCCAGGCCGACGCACGTTCGGCTGACCGCGGGCAGTACTCGTTCCTACAAGACCTCGTCCGAGCGGTCGCTTATGAGACTCTCCCGAAGCGCGACCGGAAGGAAAAACACCTCGCCCTCGCTCAGCTCCTCGTAGGTACCTGGGCCGGCGACGACGACGAGATCGTCGAGGTCGTCGCCTCTCACTACCTCGACGCCTACCGGCTTGCCCCCAGCGCTCCCGACTCCGCCGAGGTCAAGGCGCGGGCCAGAGAGACCCTGGCACGCGCTGGCGAGCGAGCAGCCGCCTTGGCGGCTGCCGAAACTGCGCACGGCTATTTCAAGCAAGCGCTCGAGCTCGCCGATGATGCGCCAACGCGGTCGGCGCTCGAAGAGCGTGCCGGCCAGGCGGCCGTGGCCGCAAACCGCATGGAGGATGCCCGTGCCCACTACGAGGCGGCGATCTCGATCCTGGAGGGGATCGGCGAGCTGCACGGAGGCGCCCGGGTTTCGGCCCGCCTTGGCGAGATCGACTACGTCGAAGGGCGGCTCGAGCAGGGTATCGAGCGCATGGAAAAGGCGTTTTCCCGCCTTGCAGACGAGGCCCCGGACTCCGACCTGGCGATGCTCGCGGCTCAACTTGGCAGGCTGCACCTCTTCAGCGGCGCTCATGAGCTCGCTGCAGCACGTCTGGAATTCGCGCTCACGCTCGCCGAGCGGTTCCAGCTGCCGGAGCCGCTCTCCCAGGCGCTCAACACCAAAGCCGTTGTCCTCGAGTTCCACGGCCGCCATGAAGAGGCGATGGTGCTCGTCCAGCACTCGCTGAAGGTCGCTCTCGACCACGACCTGCGGTCGGCGGCGCTTCGCGCCTACGGCAACCTGTGTGCCTTCCTCGCCCAGGCGGACCGCTACCCTGAGGCACGAGCCTTCGAGGCCGAAGCAGCCGAACTGGCCCGACGCGTTGGGGACCGGCCTCACGAAAGGTGGTTCCTTGCAGGCGAGCTGCACCTCAAGATGCGGGCGGGAGAGTGGGACGAAGCCCTGGCCGTCGTCGATGAAATGTGGGGCATGCCGGACCTCTCCCCCACTTTCATTGCTCACCTTATGGCGGTGGCCGTAGAGATCCATGTGCGCCGGGGGGAGCTCGCAGCGGCCCGCGAGCTACTCGAGTCCACGTCCGACATGGAGAACTCAGAGGAGCTCCAGTACCGTTCCGCCTACGCCAGGGCCAAAACGTTGGTGCTCCGAGAGGAGCATGACTACAAGGGCGCCTTAGCAGCCGCCGGCCGCGCAGTGGAAGCCCGGCACGAGCTCGGCGTCCGCTCCATAGGTTTAGGCCTCGTAGAGCAGATCGAAACGGCGATACTCGTAGACAAGGACATGGCCGAAGAGCTCGTCGCTGATCTGGAGAAGCTGGCGCCAGGCGAGACCACTCCTTTCCTGATGGCTCAGGCGGCCCGGTTCCGCGCCAAGCTTTCACCCAGCGAAGCTGAGCGCGGTTTCTCGTCCGCGGCGGCAATGTTCCGGGAACTGTCGTTGCCGTTCTGGTTAGCGGTCGCGTCCTTCGAATACTCCCAATGGCTCAGTGCACAGGGGAGAACAGCGGAAGCCCGCCCTCTCCTCGCCGAGGCGCGACAACTGTTCGGGGAATTGCGAGCGCGGCCGTGGGTTGATCGCCTGGATGGGACCGCGAATGTCGAAGAGGTGCCCGCGTGACACGGTTACTCGCTAAGGCGCGTTGACCAGGCGGCAAATAACCCTGGGCCCTTGTTGAGCAAGGCGAGAGCTTGTGGCGGGACCTCGTTGCTCGGGTTGAGCATGTAGCTCCAGTCCCACCCGTGCAGCGCTGGGTGGGGTACCAATTGCTGCAGGCCGCTGCCAAAGCTGAGAGTCGCCACGACAAGCGATACAGCGAGCACTCCGCCGAGCAGGGCAGCGCGGACCGGGACAGCGGTGCGACCTCGGCCTGGCTCAAGAGCAAATCTGGCCCCGACGCTTGCGGCCACGGGGAGGCCAGCAGAGGCCGCGGCGCTGGCCACCCGGGACGGCCGCACCTGTTCCAGCCATGCCTTCCTGGCAATGCGCTCCGGGGCGCCCCGGAAAGCGAAGCCCAAGGCCACGGCACTGAGCACGGCGACGAGGATGACGAGCCCGCCCCCGAGCACCGTCCAGTCGGCGGAAGGTTGCTACCCGGTCGGCCCGGCGGGTGCTAGCACGCCGTGACCAAGGGCTACGCGCCTGTGGTTGGAGCCGGCGGTACGGGCGGGCGCCTTGCGGCGCTCCCACGATTGGGTGACCTGCTGCCATAATGCCATGGGAGCACAGGGGAAGAGTCCTTGAAACGACCGTGGGCGTAAGGGGTCAGCGCGGCGACCAAAGTTCTAGTGCGCAGGCCCCCAAGGAATTGGTTGCCGGCCGCCCCCCTAGGAGGGTAGCCATCAACCAAGTTCTCGGCGCCTGGGAGCGCCAGCGGCAGATCTTGGCCGTGGCCCGGCAAAATGGCCGTGTGGACGTCACGTCCGCTGCGGACCGCTTCGGAGTGGCGGCAGAGACGATCCGGCGGGACATGAAATCATTGGAGCGCAACGGCCTCATCCGGCGCAGCTACGGCAGCGCGTACCCAATCGGCCGATCAGTTTTCGAGACCGGCCTGGCCGGTCAGGAGAACAACCGGCACGCCGAGGTGCAAAGAATCGCTGAGGAAGCCGTGCGGCACCTCGATGAGGCAGAAACGGTCTTCGTGGACGAGGGCTACCTCCCGCAGGTACTGGCCCAGTTCTTGCCGCCTGAGCGCATGCTTACCGTCGTTACCGCCTCGCTCCCCGTCGGCGCCCTCTTGGCCGCCCGGCCCAATTACACCATGCTGTTGCTCGGAGGTGTCGTCCGCGGCGGCACGCTGGCCACGGTCGAGCATTGGGCCCCGCGGATGCTGGCTGAGTTCGTGATCGATTTGGCTTACCTGGGTGCCAAAGGGATCTCCTTGGCCGAAGGTTTGACCACGCCCGACCCGAGCGTGGCCGAGGTGAAGGCGGCCGTCGTGCGCGCTGCCCGGCGCAAGATATTCATTGGGACTTATGAGAAGTTCGGAACATCGAGTTCCTGCCGGTTCGCGAGCGTAAGCGACCTCGATATGATCATCACCGACACCCGCTTTTCAGCAGGAATGGCGCGCCAATACTCAGCTGTGGGCCCAGACGTGGTGCGCTGTTAGCGCGGCGCCAGGGCTTGAGAAGGTCGCCCCAACCGTCCCTCCCAATTGGGTACCACGTACATCAAGGCAAAAGCCGCTCTCTTACGCCGGTGACGCCCTCGCGTGCGCCGCGGGTCGAAATTGGGCCGGTCTCCGACCGGGCATACGGGGGCGACCGATCGGGCACGTCCTGGGGTGAACACCCTGGTGGGGTGACGTCCGCCGCTCCTGGAACCCAACAAAACCGGGCACAAACTCAATGTCTACTCCCGTTGCTTTCAGTGGTAAGGCCTACTTAAACTGACAAACAGGGAGACCAACGAAAGGAGCTGCATTCCTCAGCACATATCCACGCGGAGTTGCCCGACAATCTGCCGTTTAAGGTGCTGGTATCCTTCCACGGAAATTATCTACGTGCCTTTAGGACAATTGCGTCTGTCGGGCGGAGCGTGCGCGTGCATTGACTACGTCAGCTAAAAGAATACGAGGAGGACAGATTCAAAAAAATGACAATGACAGTACCTACGAGACAGCCTCGGCGCCGTAGTACAACCAAGCTGGGTGCCGCAGCGACGACGCTCGGGATGCTCGCCACGGTCGGCACTACAGGGACTGCATCAGCTTCTAGCGTCCACGCAGACGCCTCGCCGGTCACGATCAAGGTCGCCGTGGTGTCTAACGGGAACATGGAGGAGCTAGAGGCGCTCACGCCCCTTTTCGAAAAGGAGTACCCGAACATCAAGGTCGAGTACGACACCCTCCCAGAGGACAGTGAGCGCCAGCTCGTCGAGACCGATGTCACCACCCACGCCAACGAGTTCAACATCGTCATGATCTCCAACTATGAGACGCCGATCTGGGCCAAGAACGGGTGGCTGAGCAACCTGTCCCCCCAAGCGGACAGCGACATGGCCTATGACGTCGGCGACCTGGTAGCCCCCCTCCGCTCGGCACTCACAGTCGACGGCAAGTTGTACTCGGTGCCGTTTTACGGTGAGTCGTCGATGGTGTACTACCGCACGGACCTCTTCAAAGCCGCCGGGCTCACGATGCCAGTGCACCCGACCTGGTCCCAGATAGCCTCTTTCGCCCAGAAGTTGAACGACCCCGCAAAAGGTGTTGCCGGGATATGCCTGCGTGGCGAACCTGGGTGGGGCGAGGATCTCGCCCCGCTGGACACGGTGATCAATACCTGGGGCGGCGAGTGGTTCAACGAGAAATGGGTGCCCCAGCTCACTTCTGCCCCCGACGAGGCAGCCACGAACTTCTATGTCAACCTCGTCCGCAAGTACGGTGAGCCGGGAGCCTCTAACGATGGCTTTACCGAGTGCTTGAACGACTTCGACGCTGGCAAGGCAGCCATGTGGTACGACGCCACCGTGGCCGCCGGCCTCATTTCCACCAATGCGCCGAAGATCTTCGCCAACACAGGCTATGCCTACGCGCCCACGGGCCCCGCCGGCCTCCCTTCGGGTTGGCTGTACACGTGGTCCCTCTCGATACCCACTGGTACGCCTAACGAGGCCGCAGCCTGGACGTACCTGTCTTGGGCCACCGGTCCCCAGATCATCCCTGAGCAAGCCGCCAAGTATGGTTGGGCTGGCGTCAACCCCGGCACCCGCACGTCGCTCTACAAGAACCCGAACTACCAGAAAGCGGCTGGCGCCTTCGCCGGGATCACGCTCGACTCGATTGATTCGGTCAACCCGGACCACCCCACAAAGAACCCTGTTCCCTACGTCGGTATCCAGTTCGTGGACATCCCCGAGTTCATCGACCTCGGTACCATCGTCTCGGACCAAATCTCGGCTGCCGTCGCCGGGACGGAATCGGTGAAGACGGCGTTGACTAACAGCCAGCAAGACGCGGAAGACATAGTGTCCGCGAACGGGCTGTAGCCCAGCGAGGGAACACACGCTGCCCGGGACACGATGACTACTGCGCCCCCGTCCCTGCAGCAGCTGCCCGTTGACCGGTCCCTGCCTTCGGTCAACGGGCAGGCCTCGGCTCGGCCCCCCACAGCCCGGGCGCAGGTGTGGAAGCGGCGCCTGCCGCTCCTGCCCGCGCTCATTTATGTCATCGTCGTGACTCAGGCCCCCTTCGTGGTCACGCTTTACTACAGCTTTCGCAGGTGGAACCTGCTGATCCCGGGGTCAAACAAGTTCGCCGGCCTGCAGGAGTACCGTGCGGCGTTCGACGACCCCGCGTTCCGTCAAGCCGCTGTCCGCACGGTGGAGATGACGGCCGCGGCTGTTATCTTGGCAATGCTCGTGGGCACCGGCCTGGCATTGCTCGTCAATCGTAAGTTTTTTGGCCGCGGCGTTGTCCGTACCCTACTGATAACCCCCTTTCTCATCATGCCGGTGGCCACCGACCTGATGTTCAAGACCACTATCTACGACCCGGTTTTCGGCTTCCTCGACTATGTCTTAAAGCCTTTGGGCGTGGGCCAGGTCAATTGGCTCGGCACTCATGCCGTCGGTTCGATCGTCATCGTCTTGGTTTGGGAGTGGGCGCCGTTCATGATGCTCATCGTCCTTGCCGGCCTTCAGGGCGAGGACCTCGAAGCTCTCGAGGCGGCCCGGGTAGATGGCGCCAGCACTGTCAAAACGTTCGTCTACGTAACCTTCCCAAATATCAAGCGTTATGTCGAGCTGGGCGTCCTGCTCGGGTCGATATTCATTGTCCAGACCTTCGGCGAAGTATTCACGATGACGGCCGGAGGACCGGGCACGGCGACCACCAACCTGCCTTATTACCTGTACGAGCAGGTGTTCAACAACTTCACCGTGGGGGTAGGCGCAGCGGCTGGGATTATCGTTCTCATCCTCACCGAGATCGTGGCGTCGTTTGCCCTCCGGCTACTGTCCGGGCTGCTGAAGGCCTCAGTGTCGGTGGCCTGATGTGACCGCGGCCACCGTGCTCTCCTCAACTAGGGGCCGCCGCCGTTGGAGGCGCCAGAACGGCTGGGGTTATTTTTGGTCGTTAGTAGCTTGGATAGTTGCTATTTTCTTGTTCTTCCCGGTCTTTTGGATGGTCCTTACGTCGTTCAAGACCGAGGGCAGCGCTTATACGTACCCGCCCCGGTTCATCTTCCACCCGACGCTGTCTGAGTACGACTCGGTGTTCTCCGGCGTTCAAAGCTTTACCAAGCCGTTCGAGCATTCCATCTTTGTGACCTTGTTCTCGACCGCCCTGGTATTGGTCCTCGGCATCCCGGCAGCGTACAGCCTTGCCATCCGTCCGATCAAAAGGTCGCGCGATGTCCTGTTTTTCTTCCTGACCACCAAGATGTTGCCCTATGTCGCCGCCGTCATCCCGATATTCATCGTCGCCAGAGATCTTGGCCTGTTGAACAATGAGTGGGCCCTGGTCATCCTCTACACGTCCATGAACCTGCCGATAGCTATTTGGATGATCAGGTCGTTCCTCATCGAGGTGCCCAAGGGGCTACTCGAGGCGGCGCGGATCGATGGCGCTAACCTGTGGGTGGAGATCACCCGGGTGATCATGCCCATCACCCTCCCTGGTATAGCCGCTACGGCTCTCATCTGTTCCATTTTTGCCTGGAACGAGTTTTTCTTTGCGCAAAGCCTCACGACTACCAACGCCACGATGTCGGTGTTCCTCGTGTCGTCCATCCAAACCGAGGGCCTCTACTGGGCGCACTTGGCGGCGGCGTCGACGGTGGCCAGCCTGCCGGTGATCTTGGCAGGGTGGATCGCACAAAAGCAACTGGTGCGAGGATTGTCTTTCGGCGCCTTGAAGTAAGCCAAAGGAGAGCAAGATGAAGGCTGTCGTGATAACGGGGCCCGGGACGATAGAGGTTATCGAAGAAGACGACCCGACGCCGGGCTTAGAGGATGTGGTGATCGCGGTTGCCAGCTGCGGGATATGCGGTACCGACCTGCACATCCTGGATGGCGACTACACCGCGTTGCCGATCATCCCGGGTCACGAGTTCGCCGGGACGATTGTCGCTCTTGGGCCGGACGTGGATTGGCTCCGGGTGGGAGACCGGGTTGCGGCAGACCCCAACTTGCCCTGCAGGCGCTGTTACGAGTGCCGCCGTGGGCGCGGCAACCTCTGCGAGGACCTGAACGCGATCGGCGTGACCAAGCCCGGCGCGGCCGCCGAGCTGGTGTGCGTGCCTGCTGAAAATTGTTTTGTGCTCAGCGATAGCGTTGAGCCGGCTGATGCGTCCCTCATTGAGCCCCTGTCATGTGCCGTGAGAGGTTTCGACGTTCTCAAGGCAAGACTTGCCGACAATTTTCTAATATACGGCGCCGGAACGATGGGTTTGATGAACCTGCAGCTGGCAAAGCAGGCTGGGGCGGCTTCGGTCAGCATTGTGGATGTCAACCCTCTGCGATTGGAGACCGCGCGTCTGCTTGGTTGTACGGCTGCCGTTACGGATGCTGACGAACTTGACCGCTCGCGTGGGTGGGACGTAGTGATCGACTGCACTGGGGCGCTTGCCGCTATAGAAGATGGTCTTGCCCGGGTTGGCAAAGGTGGGACGTTCCTACAGTTCGGTGTCACCGTCCCCGATGGGGAAGTCGGGGTCAGCCCGTACCGGATCTACCATGAGGAGATCACCATAACCGGTTCTATGGCCGTATTGAACAGCTATCAGCGGGCGGGGGAGCTGTTCGCGACCGGGCTTATTGACCCAGAGGTGTTCATCACTGACAGGTTCGCGATAAGGGACTACGAGGTGGCAGTCGAGCGGATGCGCAGCGGCGTTGGGTGCAAAGTCCTCGTCGTGCCGTGATAAGGCGGCGCTAGCACCGCACGACCTCTGGGCCGGCGGCTGAAAACTGACGGGCGAGCCCCACGGGGAGCCGAGCATCGGTAATGATGACGTGCATGTCGCTCAGGGACGCGAACCGACAAAAGCTCGCCACCCCGAACTTCTCATATGTGCCTATAAAGATCCTCCGGCGGGCGGCGCGCACGGCGGCCGCCTTTACCTCAGCCACGCGAGGGTCGGGCGTCGTCAACCCCTCTGTCAACGAGATGCCGTTGGCGCCAACATAGGCGAGGTCGATCACAAACTCTGCCAGCATACGTGTTGCCCAATGCTCCACTGTTGCGAGGGTGCGACCACGGACAAGGCCACCCAAGAGAAGCACTCTGTAGTTGGGCCGTACAGCAAGGAGAGCGGCTATGGGCAGCGAGGCAGTAACAACGGTGAGCGCACGGTTGGATGGGAGGCTGTCGGCCAATACCTGTGGCAAGTACCCTTCGTCGATGAAGATGGTTTCGGAAGCGTCAAGATGTGTTGCCGCCTCTTCCGCTATCCGACGCTTCTCCTTTGGATGGTTGGTTTCGCGGCTGGCCAGGTCCGTTTCGAAGACCGACCTCACCAGCGGGTATGCGCTCCCGTAAGTGCGCCGCACGAGACCGTCGTTCTCCAACGTCTTCATGTCTCGACGTATGGTCTCGGGTGCAACCCCGAAACGACCGGCAGCGATGGTAACATCGACGCGGCCGTTCTTCCTGGCTTCGGCCAGGAGCTCTCGCTGGCGCTCACGGGCGGGAATACCCTGGTTCATAGCCCTTCGATGATTATCATGCTGTCCCGTCGACGGAGCTGTTCCTGCGCTTCTCAAGGCATTATGGCAGCCAAGCGGGCGTTCTGGTTGTCGTCAGTAGCTGCCGGTAGGTGGAGGTACTTACCGACGTCGGCCTTTTCGCAAAGTGGCAGCCGCCGCGTAATGTCGGCCTGACAGCAAGGAGGCTCTCGTGCCTACCGACCCGCGCGCTGGACAACCGGCCGAACGCTCCGACCTCGTCGATGTCGCCCGCCTCGTGAGCGCGTACTACAGCGAACATCCCGACCCGTCTGTTCCCGACCAGCGGGTGTCTTTCGGGACGTCCGGGCACCGAGGGTCCAGCCTGCGAACTAGTTTCAATGAGGATCACATCGTGGCCACGACCCAGGCGATCTGCGATTACCGCGCCGGGGCCGGGACCGACGGGCCGCTGTTCCTTGCCCGTGACACTCATGCGCTGTCGGAGCCGGCTTGGGTGACCGCAGTCGAGGTATTGGCTGCCAACGGGGTGACAGTCTTGGTCGACGCTCGTGATGGGTACACCCCGACGCCCGCCCTGTCCCACGCAGTGCTGGCTTACAACCGCGCTCCCGGGCGCCGTGGCGGCTTTGGGGACGGGATCGTCATCACACCGTCGCACAACCCGCCATCGGACGGTGGGTTCAAGTACAACCCGCCTGATGGCGGTCCCGCAGGGACCGAAGTGACCACCGTGGTCCAGGACCGGGCGAACGCGTTCCTTGCCAGTGGGCTGCGGGGGACGCGACGCATCCCGATCGCCCGAGCGCGGGCTGCGAGCACCACCGGCACCTATGACTTCCTCGACAACTACGTGTCCGACCTCCCATCGGCCATCGACCTGGCAGCTATCGCAGCGGCCGGGGTGCGGATCGGAGCCGACCCCCTTGGTGGGGCGAGCGTTGGGTACTGGGGGGTTATCGGGGAGCGCTATGGCTTGGACCTGACCGTCGTGAACTCCGAGGTCGACCCGACTTGGCGCTTCATGACCCTCGACTGGGACGGGAAGATCCGGATGGACTGCTCGTCGCCCTACGCCATGGCCTCGCTCATACGAGCACGTGACCAGTTCCGCGTCGCCACCGGCAACGATGCAGACGCTGACCGCCACGGCATCGTTACGCCCGATGACGGTTTGATGAGCCCGAACCACTTCCTCGCCGTGGCCGTCCACTACCTCTTCGGCCACCGTCCGGGCTGGCCCGCGGGCGCCGCTGTTGGCAAGACGTTGGTGTCGTCGAGCATGATCGACAAGGTTGCGGCGAGCCTCGGCCGGCCTCTCGTCGAAGTTCCGGTCGGGTTCAAGTGGTTCGTGGCCGGCCTGCTCGACGAGACGGTCGGCTTCGGTGGGGAGGAGAGCGCCGGGGCGTCGTTCCTGCGCCAGGACGGTTCAGTGTGGACGACAGACAAGGACGGGATCCTTCTGTGCCTGCTCGCTTCAGAAATCATCGCCACAACCGGGCGTACCCCGAGCGAGGAGTACCGCGCGTTGACAGAGCGTTTCGGGGACCCCGCCTACGCCCGTGTCGATGCACCCGCGACGAGAGAGGAAAGGATTGCGCTAGGCGCGTTGCGCCCTGAACAGGTAACTGCCACCGAACTGGCCGGCGAGCCCATCACAGCCAAGCTGACCACGGCCCCGGGCAACGGCGCCCCGATCGGGGGGCTCAAGGTCACGACGGCCTCAGGGTGGTTCGCCGCCCGACCTTCGGGGACCGAAGACGTGTACAAGACCTATGCCGAATCTTTCCAGGGGCCAGAGCACCTGGCACGCATCCAAGATGAGGCCCACCGCGTAATTGCCGGTGCCCTCGGTCGCTCCTAAGTCGACCTCGGTCACCATCACCGGGGGAGTAGGCAGCTAGTCCGGGAGCTGGCCGTGCAGGTACGCGTCGTAAGCTGACAAGTCCAACAACCCGTGGCCCGAGTAGTTGAACAGGATCACCTTCTCGGCTCCTTCCGCCTTCGCGGCGAGGGCCTCGTCGATCACTGCCCTTATCGCGTGGCCGGTTTCGGGAGCCGGGACCGTGCCCTGGGTACGCGCCCAAGTCACAGCTGCCTCGAAGGTTTTTGACTGCGGGTACGCGACCGCCTCCATGCGGCCGGACTTCACCAGTCCCGAAATGATGGGAGCGTCGCCGTGGTAGCGGAGCCCACCTGCGTGGATAACAGGGGGGACAAAGTCGTGCCCGAGCGTGTACATGAGGAGAAGGGGTGTGAAGCCTGCCGTGTCGCCGAAGTCGTACTCATACCTGCCAGCGGTGAGAGTCGGGCACGAAGAGGGCTCGACTGCTACCAGGCGAACACCTTGGTCAGGGACAAAGGGAAGGCTTATCCCACCCAGGTTCGAACCGCCGCCACAACACCCAATGACAACGTCAGGGCCCGTTTCTCCGGCAAGTGCCAACTGTGCCCTGGCCTCCTGTCCGATGACCGTTTGGTGGAGGAGGACGTGGTTGAGCACAGACCCGAGGGAGTAGTGCGTACCGGGTTGGCCCGCTGCGTCCCGGACGGCGTCGCTGATGGCCGTGCCGAGCGAGCCGGGATGTTGGGGGTCGTCCACTGGGCTTGGCACGACAGTGGCACCCCAGGTCTCCATCAGCACGCGACGGTACGGTTTCTGTTCGTAGGACGTCCGGACCATGTACACCTTGCAGTCGAGGCCGTAAACCGAGCAGGCAAATGAGAGCGCGCTCCCCCACTGCCCCGCCCCGGTCTCGGTGCTGAGCCTCGAGGTCCCCTCTGTCTTGTTATAGAAGGCTTGCGGTACAGCAGTGTTCGGTTTATGAGAGCCAGCTGGCGAAACCGATTCGTCTTTGTAGTAAATCCGGGCCGGCGTCCCGAGCGCCTTCTCCAAGCGGGTAGCGCGTACCAGGGGGGTCGGGCGCCACAGCCGCAAAACGTCCAGGACCGCCCCCGGGATCTCGATAGCTGCTTCGGTGCTTACCTCCTGGGCAATGAGGGCCATTGGGAACAACGGGGCAAGGTCGTCGGGCCCAACCGGCTGGCGCGTGGCGGGGTGCAGGGGTGGCGCGGGCGGTTCCTGGAGGTGCGGTACCACGTTGAACCAAGTGGTGGGCATGTCATCAGGGGGCAGGTACCAGCGCATGCGGGACCGTCCTTTCAATAGCACCAGCGCTTGCGTAGAGCCTGGCACATCTCTCGCAGCAACGCCACGAAAGGGAACACCCCGCCAAAAGGGGCGCTAAAAGTAGAAGGGGTGGCGCTTGACGTGGCGCACAATCGCGGCTGCAACGTCTTGGATCGGTACTACCTCCAATGCGACGCCCGCGGTCGTCACAGCCCCAGGCATCCCCCAGACCACCGAGCTCTCCTCGTCTTGCGCAATTATTTGCCCACCCGTCTCGGTGATGGCTCTGCTCCCTGCCAACCCGTCGTGCCCCATGCCTGTGAGGACGACCCCCAAAGTGCCGCCGCCCCAGGTGGAGGCGGCACTCCTGAACAGCACATCTACGGAGGGCTTGCAGAAGTTTTCGGGCGGCCCGTCGTTGAGCTCGATTGAAACGGCATGGCCGGACCGACGGACAACCATGTGGATGCCCCCAGGAGCAACGTAGAAGTAGCCAGGCTCTGCGGGCATGCCCGCTTGGGCTTCGACGACCTGCAACCTGCTTTGGTTGTTGAGGCGCTCGGCGAGCATCTTGGTAAAAGTCGGGGGCATGTGCTGGACCAGTAGCACTGGGACGCCAAGGTCGGGAGGCAGTGCAGGTACCGCGGCGGCAAGGGCGTTTGGGCCTCCCGTCGAGGATCCCATGACTACCGCCGTAACCGTTCGTGCTCCCCGCAAAGAGCTTGCTTCGCGCCGCGTGTTCGGCATTACAGAGGCTGGCGCAAGAGAAGCTGCAGGAGAAGGAGCAGCACTTGTGCTCGGGCCCGGAGCACGGGGGCTCAGCGTCACGGTGGCGCCGCGAGCGTGTGGCTGCGCCGCCCCGAGCCGGGGCCGGCTTGTGGCACTTGTGCCGAGCACTTTGGGCGGCGTGCACGCTGCCAGCGGAGGCTGCGGGGGCCCGGGCTGCTCCGCCGGCGCCGGCTTGAACCGAGGCGGGGCAAAGCGCGTGCGAGAGATTTCTCCCCAGGTGCGCAAGAGGGGCACGAGGTCGCGGCGCACGGAGTTGAACGCGCCTACCGGCCCCTCGGTACTTGTCGGTTTTGTCAGGTAGTCCTCGGCGCCTTCAGCGAGGGCCGCCAGTGTGGCCCGTCCACCCTGTTCAGTAAGCGTGCTGAACATGATTACCGGGACCCGGGGCCATCTCTTCTTCAGTTCCTTTAGTGCGCCGAGCCCGTCGAGCACGGGCATCTCGATGTCCATTACGACGACATCAGGTTGTGTCTTTTCGACTACGGAGATGGCTTCTTGGCCATTGGTGGCAACGCCGGCCAGCTCGAAGCCTTGCTGGTGGCGGACAACCTCGCTAAGGACGAAGCGGACGACGCTCGAGTCGTCGACTATTACGACGCGTATGTCAGGCGTCCCCGGCGCGCCGTTCGGCGCCGTGCCGGGAAGCTCACCGGCCGCGCCGAGAGCTCCGAGGGCCATTTCAGGCCACGTTACGGTTGGAGCGCATTGAGACGTTGCTCGGGTCGAGCCGAGCGGCCACCCGATCGGGGTCAAGTACTAAAAGAAGCACACCTTCCAACTTGAAAGTCCCCGTCACGACGTCTCGCACACGAGCAGGCACGGCGGCTGGCACAGGCTCAAAATCGAGCGGGGAAGGCTCCACCACGTCACCGACCTCTTGGACGAGGAGGCTGACTGTCTCGTCCCCGGCTCTTACGACCACGCTTGCAGTGAGCTCTCCTGTCGCGGGCAGGCCGAGTTGAGGCCGCAAGTCGACGGCAGTGACTATCTGACCGCGGAGGTTGATGAGGCCCACGACCTCGGGCGGCGAGAGCGGGACCGGGGTCATGCGGTCGTGCTTGAGGACTTCCTGGACCTTACAGACGTCTATCCCGATCACGATGTCGTGCAAGCGGAAGGTGCAGTACTGGGTGACCTCCAGGTGCCGCGCGCTGGCCCCGGGGGCGGTGCCTTTCAAGTCGAGGGCGCCAGGGCGTTGTCCCAACCGGGCGGTGTTGGTCTCAGCGGGCATTGGCGCCCACCTCCTCTTCAGCTCCAACCGCTGTGCCCGACGCCAGGTCGAGGGCCCGGCGGAACGGCACCCCTGCGTACTGCGCAGCGACAGGAAGGTCGAGCAGGTCTGTGGCAAAGCCTTGGAGGACGGCCGTACCGAGCACCCCAGGTGCTGCGCCGACCTCGCTCATGTGCACGACTTCGTCGACAACGTCGAGGATTTCGTCAGCGACCAGGCCGACGGACTTGGCCCCGTCCGTGCAGACGACAACGGGGAGGCGCCCGTCCAAGGGACCAGACGCTAAACCGAGGACTTCTGCTGCCCACGCCAAGGGCAACAGGTCTCCGCGGTACTGCACCGCGCGGCGTGTGCCGGCATGCTCGACCTGTCGCGCGTCGAGCTCCTCCAGGCGCGCGACCTGGCCGAGAGGGACAGCCAGGCGCCGGTCGTCGACCCTCAGGATGAGCAGCGCTTCGCTCTGAGCGCTGGCCTCGGTGAGCCCGCCGCCGTCCTGGGCGGCGCCTGCACGCCCTTGGGTGACCCCAGCTGGGCCGGCGATCCCGGCGACGTCGAGGATCAGAGCGACGCTGCCGTCACCCAGTATCGTGGCGCCCGCATAGGCGGGTACCCCCTTCAAGTGCCGTGCCAACGGCTTGACGACGATCTCCTGGGTCCCCTCGACGGCGTCAACCACCACGCCGAAGGGCACGCCGTCGGCGAGGACAACGACGATGTCCAACGACTCTCGCTCGTTGAAGGGCACAGGGGCGTAGCCGAGCACCTCGTCGAGGCACAACAGCGGCAGCAGGCGCCCGCGCAGCCTATAAACCAGGGCGCCGTCGACCCTTTCGACTTGGCTTGCGAGCGCGCGGCCCTCCAGCCGTACCAGTTCCTGCACGGCCGCTTGGGGTACCGCATAGCTCGACCCCCGGCAGGCGATCAGGAGGGCAGGGATGATGGCCAAGGTAAGCGGGATCTTGACTCGGACCGTGGTCCCGGCCCCGGGGGTGCTCGACAGGTCGACGGTGCCGCCGATGCGTTCGATGTTCGTGCGCACAACGTCCATCCCGACGCCGCGCCCAGAGACGTTGCTCACCTGTTCGGCCGTCGAAATACCCGGCTCGAAGACCAGGTCGAGGACCTCGCGGGGGCTCATTTTGGCGAGCTGTTCAGCGCTCACGAGCCCAGCCTGTACCGCCTTGGCCCCCACACGCTGGGCGTCGACGCCAGCGCCGTCGTCGCTCATCTCCAAGATCACTTGGCCGCCTTGGTGAAAGGCGCTCAGGCTCAGCCTCCCGGCTTTCGGCTTGCCGGCGGCCAAGCGTTGCGCGGGCGTCTCGATCCCGTGGTCGATCGCATTGCGGACCAGGTGCGTAAAAGGGCCCTTCACTGCTTCGAGCACGGACCGGTCAAGTTCTGTTTCGCCGCCCTCGAGGGCCAGTGTGACTTCTTTGGAGAACTGGGTGGCGAGATCTCTCACAACACGGGGCAATTTGGCCCACAGTTGCTCAACCGGTTGCATCCTGGTCTTCATGACGTCCTCTTGCAGTTCGCTCACTATCAGGCTGAGGCGCTGCAAAGTCCGCCCGCCGTCGGCGAGCTCGCCGGCGTGGGAGATCAGTTGGTTGCGAGCGAGCACCAGTTCGCCCACTTGGCGCATGAGCGTGTCGAGCAGGTCGACGTCGACGCGGACGGTCCTTTCGGCTGCAGGGACCGAAGAGCTCCCGAGGTTTGCCGTCGGCGTGTTGTGCTGGTCCGCCGGGACGGCGTGCCCGGGCCCGGGCGCTGGCGGGCCTGGGACGCTCATCGGCTCCTTCTCCGCGCCAGCCGGGGCCCTTTTGGCCTTCGGCCCTTGTGCGGCCTTCAGCTCGGGCTCGGCACTTAGCCCAGGGCCCTTTCGCTCCGGGCCCGTTGCCTGTGGTTCTTGTAAAGCAGTGAGCTTTGCGAGGAGCTCTGTGTGGTCGCGACCGTTCTCGTCGTTGCCGTTCGCCTCGATGTGCGCCAAGAGGGCCCGGATCGTGTCGATGACTTCGAGAAGGGCCGTCGTGCGGGCAGAGTCCAGTTGGAGCGCACCATCGCGCAGCTTGCTGAGGAGGTTTTCGGCACGGTGGGCGACCTGCTCCAGACGGGGGAAGCCAAGAAACCCGGTTGTCCCCTTGATGGTGTGGACAGCCCGGAAGATGCTGCCGAGCAGCTCGCGCGACGTAGGGTCCCTCTCCAGGCTCACCAGGTCGCGGTCGAGCTGGTCGAGGTTTTCACTGCTTTCGATGAGGAACTCTCGGACTACCTCGTCCAGCGAACCATCTCGCTCGTTCACGCTCATCTCCTTTCCTGCCCTTATGCCAGCCCAGCTCGGTCAAAGCCACGGCGGAAGACCGGGCGCGTCCTCGGGCGGCCGCGCCGGTCCCTAGTTATGTTCGGCGGCTACCGGCGCGTAATAAGGGGAAAGAGCAGGGCTCCACCGGGGCAGCTGCGCAGAGGCACCTTGGGGCCCTCCTGGACCGGCGCAGGAGCTTTCGGCAGCGCCCCGGCCAGGAACTTCCCGCGCATTCCCCGAATATGGGGGAGGTGGCCGGCGGGCGGTGCTAAGACTTGCGCGGGTCGTGCCGAGGATCAGATAGGCAGCACCGGGCTTGTCGAGATGGGAGGGCTGCGGTGAGGGTTCTCGTCGTCGACGACAGCCGCGCGATGCGGATGATCGTATTACGCGAGTTGCGCAAGGCGGGCTATGAGACGAGGGACGTCCTCGAGGCCGAGGACGGCCGGGCCGCGCTCGAGCTGGTCCGCCAAGGCGGCGTCGACTTGGTCCTTTCTGATTGGAACATGCCGGACATGAGCGGCCTCAAGTTGCTCCAGACGCTGCGTCAGGAAGGCATAACCGTCCCTTTCGGCTTCGTCACCTCCGAGTCGCAGCCTCTCGTCCACAGGGAGGCCTTGGACAATGGCGCCGACTTTGTGGTGACGAAGCCTTTTACCACGGGCTCATTGTCTGTCCAGGTGGAAAAAGTTCTCGAGGGGCACCGCCAATCCGATGGCCTCGGAGCGGCGCTGGCGCCCCACGAGGCGACCGTTTCGGGGGTCCTCGAGGAGCTGCTTGGCCGACAAGTCGGTACGAGCCAGTCCCAACCACCTCGGACGTCGATGCCAGGCGCCATCGCTCGTTACCGCACCGGTGCCCACGCCCGCCGAATGCTGCTTGTCGCCGAGATGAGCGTAGCCGCGTCAATTGGCGCCGCTCTTTCCCGCGTGCCGGCGGACCAAGCCGAGGAGTACATCATCGAAGGCAAGCTGCCGTCACATGCCCAGGAGAACCTCTACGAGGTCCTCAACGTGCTCTCCCAGGTAGTGCCGGGCGCCGGTGAACGCTGGGGGCTCGAGGGCCTCAAGCTCGTGGCGCACCTGAGCGACCATGGCGATGTCGAAGAGGCAACAGCCCTTTCCTGGCAACGGCCCCTCGAGGTCAGTGTGCAAGGCTACCCGTCGGGACGGATCGGGTTTTTGCGGGTTTGATGTGACGTCACCACAAACGAGGGCGGCCCTGGTGCTCTCCTTGGACCGAGGGGACAGCGAGGTGGCACGATGCCAGTCCTAGCCGACCAGTTCCAGTATGTCCGCCAGCTGGTGTTGGCAAAGACTGCCATCGTATTGGGAGAAGACAAAAACTACCTCGTGGAGTCCCGGCTCACCCCAATCGCGCGAGATCTGGGGCTCGGGGACGCGAACGCAGTCGTCGACCGCCTGCGGGGCTCGTCCAGTACTGCTCTCGAGCAGCAGGTCCTCGAGGCGCTCACGACCAACGAGACTCTCTGGTTCCGCGACCGCCAGCCCTTTGACGCGCTTGCCAACCACGTGCTCCCTCAGCTCGTGCAGAAGAACTCCGCAACCCGCCAGCTGCGGGTCTGGAGCGCAGCGTGCTCGTCGGGCCAGGAAATTTATAGCATCGCGATGCTCTTGGACGAAAGGTTCCCTCAGCTGCACAACGGATGGCGCGTGGACCTTTTCGGCACTGATTTTTCGACAGAGATGGTGAAGCGCGCCAAGGAGGGTACCTACACCACCCTCGAAGTCAACCGGGGGCTCCCGGCTTCACTGCTCGTAAGGTACTTCGACCGCGAAGGCGCGAACTGGCGGCTAAAGGCACCTTTACGAGCGCGGGCGCGTTTTTCGACGATCAATTTGGCAGCGCCCTGGCCAGCTATGGGTGCCTTCGATCTAGTACTCCTGCGGAATGTGCTCATATACTTCGACCTCCCCACCAAGCAGAGGATCCTGAGGTCGGCCAGCCAGCAGCTTGCCCCCGGGGGCTTCATCTTGCTTGGGGGAGCTGAGACCGCTATCGGCCTATGCCCAGACCTTGGCCCGGTAAAGATGGGCGACGCCACTTTTTACAGCCCGAAAGGACAACAAGTATGAAGGCGCTGGTAGTTGACGACTCGCGGGCTATGCGCACGATACTTTCGAGGATCCTGCGCAAGGCCGGTGCTGCGGAGGTTCGTGAGGCCGCGGACGGCTGCGAGGCGATCGCCTGCCTAGAGAGCGGTGCCATCCCCGACCTCGTTCTCGTCGATTGGAACATGCCCAACATGAACGGCCTCGAGCTCGTCAATGCCCTCAGGCGCCGCCCCGAATGGCGCCAGGTCACAATCGTCATGGTCACGACTGAAAGCGAGCAGCGCCAGATCGTCCGGGCCCTTGCTGCCGGCGCTCACGAGTACGTGATCAAGCCTTTTGAGGAGGAGTCGCTTTTTGACAAGCTCGCTCTCCTCGGTTTCCCCCAGGCAAGCGCAGTGACTGGTACCGGCTCGACCCAACAGGAGGTCTTTTCCGCATGAGTATGCTGACTGCTGAGGCGGTAACAGAGATAACCCAGGAAATCTGGGCCGCTCTCCTTGCTTCTGACGGCCGCTCCCCTCTGTTGCCAGGTGACCTCCTAACAGGAGAGGTGACAGCACAGATCCACATCAGCGGCGAATGGAACGGCACGGTGTGCCTTCATTGCTCTCGGGCTGCGGCCGGGCACGCGACCATGTCGATGTTCGGGATGAGCGAGGAAGAGGTGACCTGGGCAGACGTCGTCGACGCCGTCGGCGAGTTAGTCAACGTCGTCGGCGGCAACATCAAGGGCCTGGTCGAAGGGCCGTCGGTGCTCTCCCTGCCAACCGTCTCGGAAGGTTCGGCCGCCGCGCCCCCGGGGCACCTCGAGCTCGCTCAGGAGGTCCGGTTCTCCTGGATGGCTGAACCCGTCGTTGTCAGCGTCTGGGCGGCCCCGGCTGGCGAATAGTCGCTTACCGGTGCCCCTGGCACAGGCACGATAGGCGGCCCGGTAACGGGCCAGCCTGAGGGCAGCCACAAAAGCTTACGGATCTGCACCCACGGGGCACCGTTGTCCCAGGCATCGTAATAATGGTAAACGATCAAGTCTCCGCCAGGGCCGGTGTAAACAGAGGCGCTCCCAGGGCCGATCATGCCACCATCGCTGCCGAGGAGCTCCATGCCCCCACCGTCAGTCATTGCGGCGCCCTCGGGATCCACGTAGGGGCCTGTCAACTGTGGCGAGCGGCCCACAATTACCCGGTACGAACTGCCAATTCCTTTGCAGCAATAGCCGTTCGAGACGAACAGGTAGTAGTAGGCGCCGTGGCGAGCGATGTAAGCACCTTCTTCTGGGTCGGGGGCTGCAGCGGCGGCGAGGGAGTAGATCTTCGGACGAGCGGAAATGGGTTTCCCGGTCGAGCTGCTAAGAGAGAGCAACTTGATCCCGCCCCAGAACGACCCAAAGAGGAGCCATTTGGAGCCGTCCTTCCCGTTCGTCAGGGCCGGGTCGATGGCGTTGTAATCGTCTGCGGGGTCGGACGAGAACACCTCCCCCTCGTCCGACCAGTGATAGTTCGGGCTCGCGGTGTTAAGGGTTGTGTTTGTGGCCAGAGCAATGAGAGATTCGTTGCTCCCCAAGGTCGAGGCGGCGTAGTACAAATGATAACTGCCATCAAAGTAAGAGATGTCAGGCGCCCAGAGATTAGGTATCGCGGTGCCCAACTTGTAAGTGACCCATGCCGGGATCGTCCTGAAGACAGTGCCCACTAGCTTCCAGCTCGTGAGGTTTGTCGACACCCGGATCTGGATGTCCCCTCCGTTCACGGCTCCTTGCGGGTCTCCTGTGGAGAAGAGGTACCAGGTACCCCCTTCCTTGATCATGCTTGGGTCGTGGACGAACGCGTAACTCGGGACCGGGACGGTGCCCGTCGTCCCCGCACCGCTCGGGGTGGCTGCCCAGCCGATTGGCGCGGTAAGGAGCAGGCCAGCGACCATGTGACGGGCCGCCTTGAAACGCATGTCTTGCGATGTTAGCGTTCTCATCCGAGTAGGCAACCCTTTGCTCAGGGGAGGGGAGAGAGGGCAGTGGCTGTAGAGGGGGCCCGGGAGGTTGGCTCACCCGGCGGGCCGGCGCGAGTTGTCATCGACCCAGGGCTCGTCACCGGCGAGCTCGAGCGCAACGTTTTCGGTGGGTTCGTCGAGCACCTGGGCCGTTGCATCAACGGGGGCCTTTTTGAGCGAGGGTCGGAACTGAGCGATGCGCGTGGTTTCCGCAAGGATGTCCTGGAGTTGCTCCGCCCCTTAAAGTTATCTGTCCTGCGCTGGCCGGGCGGTAACTTCGCCTCCAATTACCATTGGAAAGAGGGCATCGGGCCCACGTCCTCACGGCCCGCGCGCGTTGAGCTCGCCTGGGGAGGCGTGGAGCCCAACCACTTCGGCACCGACGAGTACTTGGCCTACTGCGCGGAACTGGGTGCCGCTCCTTACATCTGTCTCAACATGGGGACAGGGGCCCTTTCAGAGGCCCTCGATTGGGTTGAGTACTGCAACTCGACAGCGGCTGGTTACTGGGCGGGCGAGCGGCGCAAGAACGGCCGTGACGAGCCGTACAACGTCATCTATTGGGGGCTCGGCAATGAGATGTACGGGGAGTGGCAGGTAGGGCAGCTGTCGGCGCCAGAGTACTGCGCGCTTGCCGTCCGCTGGGCGAGGGCAATACGGCGAGCGGCCCCGGACGTAAAGCTCGTGAGCTGCGGGTGGAACGGCTGGAGCGATTGGGACCGCGCCGTCATCGAAAGCTTGGCGGGCCTCGTCGACCTGCACTCGCTCCACATCTACACGGGCTCTCCCGATTACTGGGAGAACGTGCTGTCGCCCCACCAGGCAGAAAGGGCGGTCACTTGTACGGCGTCCATGCTTTCTCAAGCCGCCTATAACCAGAAATTGTCGCGGGTGCCTCGCATTGCCTACGACGAGTGGAACGTCTGGTACCGGGCCGACGACGGCTTCCTGGAAGAGCGCTATGACTTTGATGACGCGCTCGCGGTGGCGACTTACCTGAACATCTTTGTCCGTCACTGCGACTGGGTGAAGATGGCCAACCTCGCGCAGATGGTTAATGCGATCGCGCCGATCGTAACGAGCCCGCAAGGTTCTGGTGCCCAGCCGATATACCAGCCTTTCCGGCTCAGTTCCGAGGTAGCTCTTGACTATTCGGTCGCCGTCTCTTCACGCGGGCCGCTGGTTGCCGGGCCGGCGACCGACGCGCCGGACCGCTGGGGCCACCGTATTGCCGACCTGGGCCCGTTTTGCGTCCTCGACGCCGCGGCAAGTTGTGACCGCGCTCGTGGGCGTGTCGCGGTAACGATTGTCAACCGGGGCCTCGTCGACCTCGACGACGTCGGGCTCGTGTTGCGGGACGCCTCCTTTGGCGGGGAGGCGCGCATCAGGCAGCTCACCGGCGCTGGTGGTGCGAGGTCCGCAGGGCCGGTGCCGGGGTTGCTCGAGGCGAGGTTGGAGGAGGGGTTCGAGCAGGCCAAAGGCGAGAGGCTCTCCTTGACGCTCCCGGCGAAGTCATTTTGCACGATCGAGGTGCCCATAGACATGGGCGGCTGAGACAGTCGTCGCTGCCGGTCTCAAAGCGCGACCGAGAAAGGAGGGTTTCGAGCAGCACGGTCCCGAAGACGAGGAACAGGAGCGAGCATGTCGCTTGCTCCACAGAGCTGAGGTTCAATCAGCAATTGAGACAATTAGGAAATGCCTACCTTCCAAGCAATTCCCATAAGAAGGAGCCCATTTGGGATGAGACACACAAATACTTCGGCGTCCCGGCCGCGGATGTCGTTCAAAAAAGTTCTGTGCGGCGTCACGGCCTTAGCGACCGTTGCGTCGCTCGCGAGCCTGACTCCTGTGCTGGCGCCGGCCGCATCGGCCGCGCGAGTGCCGAGCGCCTACAGCACCAACACAACCTCATATTGCAAGTCGGGCGCCACGCCTATCACCTTCTGGGGATGGGTCCCCGGGATGTACAGGATGGTGGACGTCTTCAACCAGACCCACCCGAGCATCTGCGTAGACTTTGTCACCAAAGTTGGTGGCTCAGGCGAGTATGTCCCGCTCCTCAATGCGCTTAAGGCCAACTCGGGGGCACCCGACGTTGCCGAGATCGAGTTCGACGTCCTGCCTGAGTTCGAGACCCTTCACTATGTAGACGACCTCTCGAAGTACGGTGCCGCTATGTACGCGAAGGACTTCGTCCCCTGGGCCTGGGACGAAGTGACACAGGGGAGCCATATCTGGGCCATGCCCATGGACGGGGGCTCGATGGGCCTGCTCTACAACGCGCCCCTCTTTAGCAAGTACGGTGTGACCACTCTGCCGACGACCTGGGCTCAGTTCGCGACCGACGCCGCGGCGGTCCACAAGGCCAACCCCAAGGTCTTCATGGGCGACTTCGCCGCCGGTGACGGTCAGTGGGTCCTCGCCCTCATGCAACAGGCCGGCGCCTGGCCCTTCGTGTGGAACGGTGGAGCGAAAGTCACCATCGATTTCACAGGGCCCAAGCAGATGGCCTTCGCAAACTTCTGGCAGAACCTCGTCAACGAAGGTGTTATCGACCATGCCAACGACCCCTTCACGAGCAGCAGCCCGTTCTTCGAGGACCTCAACAACGGTACTTACCTCACCTGGCCAACCTCGGCCTGGGGCCCCTCGTACTTCGCGAGCTACGTGACGAGCAAGTCTGCGGGCGACTGGAAAGTGGGTGCCCTCCCTGGGAGCGCAACCTCTTCGGGTAACTGGGGCGGCTCGACTTACCCCGTCTTCTCCGAGAGCAAGTACCCCGCACAGGCTGCGGCGTTCGCTGAGTGGCTCACGGCTTCGCAGGCTTCGTGGAACCTGGGCGTCACCGCGCCTTCGTCGCTCTTCCCGACCTACAAGCCGGAGCTGTCCAACCCGGCGTTGCTTTCCATAACGATCCCGATGTTGGTCAAGGGAGCCTCGCTTTTCGGGGCCCCTGCTAAGTCGGCACCTGCGATCCCACCGATCACTTGGCCGCCCTTCATGGTCTATTACTTGAACAGCACGACCGCATGGGCGTCGAAGTTCTTCGCGGGGAAGCAGACGATCCCGCAGTACTTCCAGTTCCTGCAGAAAACCATGGTGAGCTACGCGAAGAGCCAGGGCTTTACGGTTAGCACCTAGCCGGGCGCCGGGCGGTGGCCGTCCCTTCCCGGCATCGCCCGCCCATGGACGCTTGAGGTGCCGGGGGCAGGAGGTCTTTGGCCTCCTGCCCCCGGCAGGTTTCAGTAGCTATGGCAAGAGAGGGGTAATGTCGGCAGGTGCGGGCCCGAACGAGGTGGTCCGTGCATCCTCCGAGCGTGGGAGCAAAAGTGGCTCAGGTTGTTGTTAGCGGGGCCCAGGACCGCAGAGCAGTGCCGCCCTCCGTTGCGGCGACGGACACTGCTCGGCGACGGCAGCGGGCGTTCCAGAGACGCCGTGACCGCCGCGGGCTTTGGTTCGTCTTGCCCTTTTTCGTGGTTTTTTTGATGTTCCTCGTCGTCCCGCTGGCGTACTCCGTTTACACGAGCTTCTTCACGACACGGATGATCGGTGGGACTGTCTTCACGGGTTTTTCCAACTACACCCAGGCGCTCGGTGACGGCGCCTTCTGGACCGGGATGGGCCGGACATTTCTCTTCGCTGCCATCCAAGTGCCGATAATGGTGATCATCGCTACGTTTTTCGCGACCATTTTCGACATGGGGGTCGCCAGGTTTGGCGGGGCTTTTCGGGCGCTCTTCTTCCTCCCCTTCGCCGTGCCCGGTGTAGTGGCAACTGCGATGTGGGGTTCGATGCTGCAAACGAACGTCGGTGTCTTCGTCCGGGTCTTCCTCGACCTCGGGCTACCCAACCCGAACTTCTTCGGGCCGGGCCACTTGCTCGGGGTGATCGTTGTCATCGCCATTTGGGAATGGACCGGCTACACGATCATCCTGCTGTACACCGCGCTCAAGTCCGTCCCTCGCGACGTCGTGGAGTCTGCCATCGTCGACGGGGCCAAGTTCAGCCGGATCGTCACACGCATAAAGCTGCCCATCATCCGGCCTGCGATCATCCTCGTCGTGATTATCAACGTTATCGGCGCTCTGCAGTTGTTCACCGAGCCCTACCTGCTTTCGCCCATGGCGCCCAACGTCTCGGCCAACTACACGCCCACGGTCTACATGTACAACGAGGCTTTCTCTGCATACGCGTACGACTTTGCGGCGGCGATCGCCGTTGTCCTTGCTTTCATCATCATCATCATCTCCGGGGTGTTCCTGTTCTCGCAGCGCCGGAAGGGAGCGTTAGTGTGAGCACCGCTACAGTGAGTGTGCCTTCCTCAACGGGCACACGCAGGCACCACTTGGGTGTGGCGCCCGACATCCCCCTTCAGCTTTACGGGCTACATCGTCGCACCATTAACCTTGTGACACTGGCATGCGGCGTCTTCACCCTGTTCACCTTGATCCCTATCTGGTGGATTTTCGTATCCTCGACAAAGACAGCCACGAACGTGAACTCCACGTTCGGGTTTTGGTTTGCCCATCCGTTCGTGCTGTGGTCAAACCTGAAGGAGGTTTTCACCAACAGGGAGGACGGCTCGTTCCTGGTGTGGCTGCGGAACACCGCAATATACGCTGCCGTTGGAGGCATAGGGGCAACAGTGCTTTCGGCGATGGCCGGTTACGGGTTTGCCCGTTTCAATTTCCGCGGCAAAAACCTCTTGTTCGTCGCGATAATGGCTGCCCTGTTGATACCGATCGTTGCCTTTGCTGTCCCCCTCTACCTCGTGTACGCCAAGGTCCACATGGACAGTACTATGCCGGCGATATTCGTCCCCTTCATGATCAGCCCAGTGAGCGTTTACCTGATGAGGGTCTACGCGGGCGGTTCGGTCCCCCGCGAGCTGATCGACGCCGCCCGGGTAGACGGCGCCGGGGAGGGGAGGATCTTCCTGCGCATCGGGGTGCCTCTCATGGTGCCGGCCATCGCTACGGTCTTTATGCTCAACGTGGTGAGCTCCTGGAACAACTTCTTCTTACCGTTCATCGTGAACAACAGCGCCAAGATCTATACCCTGACCCAGGGCTTGCAGGTGTGGTTCTGGCACACCAACATCGCGGGCACCTCGGAGAACTTCACGGCCATCACGATCGCCGCCAGCATGCTCAGCATCATGCCCTTGCTGATTATGTTCATCGTGTTGCAGCGGTATTGGCGTGGTGGGCTCCTTCTCGGTGGCTTGACGGGGTAACGCTCGCTGTGGCCGGGCCAGGACAAGCGCCGACGGCACCCCGGCGCGAACACCGCTACGTCTCTCGCATGGAAAAGGTCCTGTTGATGCCGTCACAAGGTCGATCGTAAGATGCAGGGCGCCACCGCACCCGACGACAGGCTTGGTGGGCCTGTCGAACCGAGGCTCAGCGACCACTTGGCATTGCGCCCCCTGAGGGGAGGCGAACTTAGGCTCGACGGCGGGTTCTGGGGCGAGCGCCAATTGCGTAACCGAGAGGTGACGATCCCGCACGGGATCGAGATGCTCTCCGAGTGGGGGCCCCTCGATAACCTCAGGGCCGCCGCCCGCCGGGGGGACAAAGAGTACCAGCTACCGCTATTTATGGACTCAGATGTGTACAAGCTGGTCGAGGCGATCGCCTGGGAACGCCAGCACGGCCTTGTGCAGGAACAGGAGCATTTTTTTGCAGAGGTTGTCGGGCTCCTCTCTCGGGCGCAGGAGCCAGATGGTTACATCAATTCTTACGTGCAAGTCGTACAAGCCGGGAAGAGGTTCTCGGACCCGGCGATGGGGCACGAACTGTACTGCGCCGGTCACCTGTTCCAGGCAGTCGTAGCGGAGGCACGGAGCGGGCCCGCGCCCGGAGGACGCACCCTTGCCGAGGTGGCAGATCGCTTCGCAGGCTACTTACTGGCCACGGTCCCCGGAATGCCCAACTACCTCGATGGCCACGCCGAGATAGAAATGGCTCTCGTCGAGCTTTATCGCCTGCGTGGCCAAGGGCCGTTGCTCGCCTTGGCTGAGGACCTCATCGGCAGGCGTGGCCGTTCGAACCTGAACTGGGGTTCTTTCCACCCCGATTATTTTCAAGACGACATCCCGGTCGTGGGCGCAAAGGTCGTGCGCGGCCATGCCGTGCGAGCCCTTTACCTCATGAGCGGGGTGACAGATGCTTACCTCGAGACGGGCCGGCACGACCTCCTCGAGGCGTGCCTGGCGCAGTGGGACGACATGGTAAGCGGCAAGGCCTACTTGACCGGAGGGCTCGGCTCCCGCCACGAAGGCGAGGCTTTTGGTGAGAGCTACGAGCTGCCATCAGACCGGGCTTACTGCGAAACTTGTGCAGCTATCGCGAGCATCATGTGGAACTGGCGGATGACTTTGGCCACGGGCGAGGCCCGCTTTGCAGAGCTGCTGGAGCGGACGCTGTACAACGCGTTCCTGGCAGGCTGGGGCCTGGACGGTAAGAGCTTCTTTTATGTGAACCCTCTTCAGAGCCGGGGGGACACCTCGCGGCAGCGCTGGTACCGGTGCGCCTGCTGCCCCCCGAACCTCATGCGCTTGCTTGCCAGCCTTGAGCACTACGTCGCGACAAGCACTCTCGACGGGCTGCAACTGCACCAGTTCATGCCAGCATCGATAGATGCAGAGCTGGCTGGAGAGCGTCTCCGCGCACGCGTGGAGACCAAGTACCCCTATGAGGGCTCGGTAGTTGTGGTTGTGGAGGAGGCATCAGGTGCAAATATGGAGATCGCGTTCCGGCTGCCGTCATGGTCGCAGCAACCGGTCTTCGCGGTCAACGGTATTTCGCAGTCGGCTGAGGTTGGCCCTGACGGGTACCTCCGCGCTCGGCGCGCCTGGCGCCGCGGGGACGAAGTATCCCTCGAACTGCACATGCCGCCGAGGGTCGTCCGGCCGGACGGGCGGATCGATGCCCTGAGAGGGTGTTTTGCCTTGGAGAGAGGGCCCTTCGTTTACTGCTTCGAAGGAACCGGCCAGGACACCACGGCCCACGATGGCGGGACATCCCTTGATGGCCTGTACGGCGCCCCCGGCGACGGGTTGAGCGAGCTGGCATTGCGAGTCGCCTCCGAAGACACGGTCGGGCTGGTTGTCCCGGCCCGCAAAGCACAACGCAGCTCCGGAACGGGTTGGCCCTACAAGGACGGAGCCGCGAGCGGCGCCTACGAAAGTCCTAAGGTCGATCTCACAGCCATCCCTTATTACGCCTGGTGCAACCGCGGCCCCACAGAGATGAGGGTTTGGCTCCCGGAGCTCAGGGCGCCCGCCAACTGAGCTCTTCTCGTCACTAGACAAGCACCAAGATGAGGGGGCTGTGCCTTGACTGGAGCTAACGGTGTAAGTATCGTCAAGGCGGAAAAGGTTTTCCTCAACTGGGGGTGCGCGTCGGGCAAAGGTTGCAGGACGAAGGGCGAGCGGTGTGGTACCCGGGCCGGCTGGCCCGGATGGGTACCTCACTGAAGATCTTCTGCCCGCACTTCGACCTCAAGTACGGCCCTGACCTCCGCTATACCCCCTCAGGAGGTCAGGGCCGGTCCCCTTTTTTGTTGGGGCCGGTTCGCGGTTGGCCTGGCGAGCCGTTTTTGGGCTTGGGCCCGTAAACCAGGGCGTTTTCTTCTGGTAGCGACTGGACAATCGGGGAGCTGGGCGTTACCATCGCAGTGCAACATGCGAAAAGGTTTTCCTAAGAAGGACAACCTGAACTCGGCCCATTTTCGCTTGAAAGGGAGGTCCGGCCGCCATGAGGCGACGACTAATAAAGTTCGGTGCCCCGATCGTCGGGGCAGCGATGGTCATGACCATGACAGGTATGCCGGTTGCGTCCGCCGGCCCGAAGCCGGACGCGTCGACCTTTGGCGTCAACGCCACGGGGACCGTCAGCTTCTGGATACGGGACGCCACGGAATCGGCTGCCCTCAAGCTGATCCCGGAATTCAACGCCAGCCACCCGAACCTGAAGATCGTTATGCACGTCACGGCACCAAACGACGACACGAGCCAACTGGCCACCGCCATCCGTGCCGGCGACCCACCAGACCTGGTCGGGCTCAACGACATTGACGTCCCCGAGTTCTCCCACGAGGGCGCCCTCCTGAACCTCACCAAGTACGTCAACTCCCTGCCTTACAAGTCCGTTCTCAGTCCCGGGCACCTGGCGCTGGCCGCCATCGGCAACCAGTACTACGGCGTCCCGTACCTCTCTGACCTGTCGGTCCTTTGGATCAACAAGGCTCTTTTCGCTCAAGCTCACATCAGCTCGCCCCCGACGACGTTCGCTGAGATCGCTTCCGATGCCAAGGCCATCTCCGCTCTCAGCACCCCTTCGAAGCCCGTGTACGGGTTGTCGTTCGCCGGCGATTGCCAGGGCTGCCTCGGCTTCGTCATGCTGCCCGACATCTGGGCGAGCGGCCAGCACCTGATCAACGGCCCGCTCGGGTCGCAGACGGCCAACATCGTCAACAACGCCCCGTTGAAGGACCTCCTCACGGTCTATGCCAATATTTGGAAGAACAAGGAGGCGCCGGCGGCGGACCAGACCCAGGACGGCACCACGTGGGGCCAGGACTTCGGCAAGGGCAACGTCGGCATGTTGCCAGGCGACTACGGGTTCTTCACCACCTACGAGAAAGAAGGGCTCCCCACGGCTGACTTCGAGGACGTGCCGCTGCCAGCCGAGATGGGCGGGCACGGCAGCACCTTCGACGGGGGCGATGACTTCGTCATCCCCGAAGGTGCCAAGAACCCTTCGGGGGCCTGGGAAGTCGTCCAGTGGTTCCTGGCCAAGGCCCAGCAGGAGCAGTACCCGGGCGACGGTGAGTCCCCTGTGCGCAGCGACATCGTCACCCCCAGCTTCGCCAAGCAGTACCCATACGATGCCGTCGCCCTCAACACCCTCCAGTACGGCTCGGTCGAGTACACCCTCGCCTACAACGCCGTGTTCAACAACCCGGGTTCGCCGTGGCTCGCCATGTTCGACGAGGCCGTCTACAAGGACAACGTCTCGCAAGCCTTAAAGATCGGCCAGAGTGGCATCCAGGCCACGTTGAACGCCGCCGACACCTAGGCCTTCCTGGTCCTAGCGGCCGTGCCGCAGGCCCGGGTAAACCCGGGCCTGCGGCCTTTGTCATGCCCATAATTTGGTAAGCACGTAGAAGCGGACCGGGCGCTCCAGGGCGCCCGCGCAACGGAGGTAGTGGGTTTGGTCACCGTCACCCCGACCACGACCGTGAGCCCGGTAGCCATCCGCGCCCTGCGCACTGGGAGGTACCGGGGCTCTCGGGGCCGCCGGCGCGAGGCGCGTGCGGGGTACCTACTCGTCCTGCCGGCGATCGCCTTCGTGGGGGTCTTCATCTTGTACCCGCTCGGGTACGGGGCGTTCGTTTCCTTTACCAATTACCCGCTGATAGGGCCCTACCACTACGTCGGCGGCTCCAACTACGACGCCCTGCTGCACAATTCGACTTTTGTCCACTCGATCTTCTTCACTCTCGAGTACACCGCGATAGTGACTGTGCCCATCCTGGTGGTCGGGTACCTGTTGGCGGTCTTCACCCGCTCCAACCGCCGCGGCTCGACCTTCTTCCGGACCTGCTTCTTCCTGCCCTTCATAGTGGGCATCAGCACTCTCAGTTTCCTGCTGGAGGTCGAGCTGCAGCCGGGTTTCGGGACCATCAACGTGGTCCTGTCCAAGCTCGGCCTGGCTGGAATCAACACGCCATGGATAGCCAAGACCGGGCTGGCCACCCTCGCTATATGCGTGTTCGTCGTTTGGCTGGCTTCGGGGTTCACCATGATGATCCTCATGGCAGGTATGCAAGGCATCCCCGAGCACCTCTACGAGTCGGCCGCCGTCGACGGTGCCACCTGGTGGGAGTGCGAGCGCATGATCACTATCCCCCTCCTGCGGCGGTCGATAGCTCTGAGCCTGGTGATCTCGGTCATCGGCTCGTTATTGGCGTTCAACCAGTTTTTCATCATCACGGACGGCGGGCCGGGGTCGAGCACCCAGAGCGTGGTGATGCAGATCTACGAGACCTTCAACACGTCTTTCAATGTGGGCTCCTCCAGCGCCATGTCCGTGGTGTTGGTGGCGGTAGTCGGGTTCATCACTTTCCTGCAGTTCAAGTTCCTCAGGAGCGAGGATGTCTGACGCCAAGGCCGGCTCTCGGCGCAAACCAGCGGCCGGCAATGGGACCTTTATGTACCTCGTGGGTGGCGCGATGATCGCCGCCATCTTCGTGGTCCCGCTGCTGTGGGAAGTCCTGCGCTCCTTCCAGGCGCCGGGGGCCGTCGTTTCTCCGCCCTCGATTAAGAGCTTCTCGCACCTTGGTTTTTCCAACTACACCAAGTTGCTCTCTGGCGACCACATCCTCCGCAACGTCCTCAACAGCCTCATCGTCGCTGTCGCCACGGCGGTGGTCACGGCGGTGGTCGCTACCCTGGCCGGCTACGGCTTCGGGCGCTTCCGGTTCAGGGGGTCGGGGACGATGTTTGGGTTGGTACTGCTCGGCTTCATGGTGCCATTCCAGGCTGTGGTGGTGCCCCTGTTCCTCGAGCTGAAAGTCTTCCACTTGCTGAACAGCCTCCCCGGCCTGGCTCTTTTCTACACCGCCTTCAACCTGCCTTTCGGGACCTACCTGATGCGCAACACGTTCAGGCAGCTGCCCAGCGAGATAACCGACTCGGCCAAGGTGGACGGGGCGTCCGTGATCACCACGCTCACGCGCGTGCTCCGCCCGCTCGTGGTCCCCGGCGTGGCCACGACGGTGTTGTACGCCTTCCTCTTCGCCTGGACGGAGTTCCTCGGGGCCCTCACGTTCATTACCAACGACTCGATTTACACGCTGCCTGTGGCTCTGGTCAACGTCGAAGCGAGCGACACCTATGGCCAGATCGACTATGGAGTGCTGGTCGCTGGGGCGGTGATCGCCATGGTGCCCTGCGTGATCATCTATGTCGCACTGCAACGCTATTACGTGCGCGGCCTAGTGTCAGGCGCCGTGAAGGGCTGAACGAGCGCCCCCTGCCTTTGGGTGGCTTCAGGTCTTTATGCGCTCACCTGGCCGAGGGCCTTGGAGCGCCGGCGGGGCGCGGCAGGGGTGCCAACGGCGGCCGTGGATTCGCGCACTACTAGTTTCGGCGAGACAGTCAAGACGCCGCCAGGGGTCCCGCGCTCAATTGCCGCGAGCAGCTCGCGGGCCGCGACCCGTCCCACCTCGGTCAGGTTCGGGTCAACAGTTGTCAGCGCCGGCCGGCAGCCTTCGACCATCGGCTCCCAGTTGTCAAAGCCAACGAGCGAAACATCCTCTGGTATTCGGCGGCCTGCCTCCTTCAGGGCGTCCGAGACGCCCCGGGCGATCTGGTCGCTCCCGCAGAAGATGGCGTCTGCCCGAGGAGCCCTTTGCAGTAGTTGAGCCGTAGCCTCTCGTCCCCACGCTTCTGTCCAGTGCCCAAAAAGAGGCCCTCCGCCAGCCATGGCGAGCCCAGCTCGGGCTAAGGATGCCATCGCCCCGCGGGCTCGGCGACGGGCGCCTTCGAAGTGCTCGGGCCCGCTTATGTGGGCGATGCGTGCCCGGCCGAGGTCGATCAAGTGGCTGACCGCCAGGTCCCCACCGCCTTCGTCGTCGGGGAGCACGCAGAGGTCCTGACGGTCCTCCGACTGGGCCATCGCGTAAACGACAGGGACGGGCAATTCGGTGCCAACCGGTGGCCTCGGGTCGACCCTACGGCCAGCGACGATTATCCCGTCCACGCGACGCGAGAGCAGCGTCTGGACGTAACGGCGCTCTCTTTGGAGGTTGCCTCGCCCGTCACAGAGAAAAACAGAGATACTGCCCTCGCCCAGGGCGTCCTCAGCGCCAAGCATCATTGGGATGGAGAACCGGCCGAAGCTGTCGGTCGTCAATAGCCCGACGGTGAAACTGCGCCCTGCGAGAAGGCTGCGCGCGAGCGCATTTGGTTGGAACCCCAAGCTGTCGGCGATGTGGATCACACGGAGCCGGGTTTCGGCGCGCAGGTTGCCGCGGCCGTTCAACGCTTTGGACGCCGTACCGACCGAGACTCCTGCGCGCTCGGCAACGTCGGTGATGGTCCAGCGGCGTTTGCCTACTTGTTTCAGTTGAGCCTCCCCCTGGGGCCCTGCGCGCTTCGGCGCTGCCTCGCTCATCACAGCAGCATACTGCGTGATAAACAGCGCTTGACCGAACGCTGCAGGCGACGATAAGTTCGACCGGTGACCCCGCCCGGGACGCCCCCTTCGCTCACGCTGACTGAAGCCAATGAGGGGGAGGTGGCCGGCAAGAGCGTGCAGCGCTTCACCCTTGCAAACGCCAACGGCATGAGAGTGGACGTTCTCAACTTTGGCGGGGTGATCGCCTCGGTTGAGTTCCCAGACCGCAACGGCGACCTGGCAAATATCGTGCTCGGTTTCAAGAGCCTTCAGGAGTACGTGGACTACAACGCAGCGCCGACAGCACGCAACCCCCACGGGCTCGGCCCTTATTTCGGCGCCATTATCGGGAGGGTGGCCAACCGCATTCCGGGAGGGCGTTTTGAGCTTGGCGGCGCTACGTACCAAGTCCCGACAAATCAAGGCGGCAACGCTCTCCACGGCGGCGACGTCGGGTTCGACCAGAGGGTCTGGGACGCAACCCGGCAGGAGGCGCCTGGTGAGGTCGGGGTGCGGCTTTTGTACGTGAGCCCTTCTGGTGAGATGGGCTTCCCAGGCACGCTCACGACAGTCGCTACTTACACCTTGGACGACCAGGACCGCTTGGCCCTTCGCATACAGGCGACAACCGACGTCCTCACGGTTGTCAACGTGACCAACCACACTTACTGGAACCTTGCCGGCGAGGCATCGGGGAGCACATATGACCACGTCCTGCAAATCCACGCGGACAGTTATACGCCCGTCGGCGAGGGGCTCATCCCGACTGGGGAGATAGCGCCGGTAGCCGGGACGCCTTTGGACTTCCGCGCCCCTCACCGGATCGGTGAGCGCACCGCGGCCGACCACCCTCAGATCGCCAAGGGCCACGGGTACGACCACAACTGGGTGCTCAACCAGACAAACCCGCGCTCGCTCGTCCTCGCTGCGACGGCGACCGAGCCGATCAGCGGTCGCCGTTTGGATGTTTTTACGACCCAGCCCGGCTGCCAGGTCTACACCGGCAACTACCTGAACGGCACCGTCATCGGGACCAGCGGCCACGCCTACGAGCGAGGCGATGGTCTCGCCATTGAAACTCAGCACTTCCCCGGCTCTACAAACCGTCCCGAGTTCCCCTCAATAGCGCTCAGGCCGGGCAAGGTTTACGAAGAGACCATCGTCTACAAGCTCTCGCTGCAGGGCTGAGCCTCAGCGCCCGGCGCCCATCGTGCGCGAGCAGCTCAACTGGGCACATTAGGCAGGGCTAATTTTCGCGCCCAGCACTTCGCGCGAGCCGGGTTAGAAGCGGCTACACTCGCCGGACGTCCGGCTCGCCGTAGAAGGAGGCCTATGGAGCGCGTGCGGTGGAGGGAGAGAGCAATAGGAGCCGCCGTCGCTGCCTGTTGCTTGACCTACTCGGGAGCAAGTGCCAGCGCTTCGCCCGGGAGGGATGTGTTCTTGGGCTCCGCCCTGAGCGCGAACGCGGCCGAACTTGCTCAACCTGGAGGTGACCTCTGGTGGTCCCAGTTCTTGACCAGTTGCAAGGACCTTGGGCCGTCGAGGGCGAGGCAGGTCTCTGTCGTCATGGACATGGTGGCGGGAGGAGCAAGCTCAAAGCTGGAGTCTTGGGCCCGCCGGCATGCCCTGCAGTTGCAATGGTACGTAAACGAACTAGTCGCCGTCTTATCGGGAAGCCCTGCTCGTCTCGGCTCCGCTCTCGGCGTGCGAGTTGACGACTTTATTTCTCCAGATGGGCAACGTTTTTACTCCGCCAAGGTGCAACCCGGCGTACCTGCCGCTCTCGCAGGCGAGGTGGCGGCAGTGGGGAGACTGAGCAACTACAAGGACTATTCGACCGCTTATGTCGCGCGCGGCGGATTGAGCCCGCAGGCACTACTGAGCGCCTACGACGCTGCGCCTCTGCGCGCGCAGGGGTTGAACGGCGCAGGCGAGACGGTCGTAGCTTTCGAGATTGACGGGTACTCGATGACCGATCTCTCGAAGTTCACGAGCAAGTTCAAGCTGCCGCCCTTTAGCGCAGCCGACGGTTTCAGCGAAGTCGGGGGGGAGGCCGGCGCGCCTGCTGGCGAGACCGACATGGACCTCGAAACCGTGAGAGAGATAGCACCGGGGGCCAAGATCGTTTATTACAACACGTTGCAATTTGCCAGCGGTTCAGCGAGTTTTACTGACATCCTGGTGAAGGCCTTCAGCGACGTTGCCCACCGCTACCCCGGGGCTATCTGGACGCTGAGCATCGGCGCTTGTGAAAAAGGCTTTACCTATGCGGACCTGAACGCTGAGGACCAGGCCGCCGTGGCAGCTGAGAACACCGGCACGACGATCTTTGCAGCCTCGGGCGACACAGCGGGGCTGGAGTGCGTAAACCAGCAGGACTGGGGCTCGGTCCCTACCCAAAACGATGTCGGGGTATGGGCCCCTGCCGTGCTCCCAGCGGTCACGGGCGTTGGCGGGACGACCCTCTCGGTAACCTCCGCGGGTGCTTACACCGGTGAATCAGCGTGGTTTTACCCGGTGCTCGGGCAAGGGACCGGTGGCGGGACATCGACGATCTTCGCGCAACCCCAATGGCAAGTCGGGCCCGGGCTCCCAACGCCTTCGCGCTCGGTGCCCCGGCTCGTGCCGGACGTAGCCGCCGTGGGGGACCCTCTCACAGGGAACGCCATTTACAACGGTGGGTCCTTGACCCAAGGTGGCGGCACCTCCCTCGCCACCCCCATCTGGGCGGGGTTCATGGCACTTATAGACGAGTACCTCCACCGCAATGGTGGCAAGCCCGTGGGCTTCCTAAACCCGGCCCTTTACTACCTCGCTGGGCACTCCCCGACCTACCCCCCCTTCCACGATGTGACTGCCGGCGGCAACAATATATGGCGCAACGGTTCTGGCTACAACGAGAGCACTGGGCTCGGCAGCCCTGATGTCTACAACCTGGCCCGCGATCTACTTGCGCTGGAGCGGGGCCGGTGAGCACTTCTGGGCCCCCGAGCGAAGTTGCGGCAGCTGCTGCGCCGCTGCCCCCCCTACCGGCACAGCAGTGCCCCCATTGCTCCAGTACCACTCCCGCCGGTCATTATTGTGGCGTGTGCGGTGGGCACCTACTGCACCCCGAAGCCAATTTAGCGGCGCGACGCCCCCACGCTTTTGCAGCTTTCCCGGAAGAGCCAGTCTTCCGGCTGTCGCTCACTAGCTCTCTGTTCCCCCATCTTTCGCACCGTTCAGCCGCCCCCTTCCGGGTAGGTTTTGGGTTGCTCGTCGCGCTTTTGGTCGTGTTTTCCGCGACCAACCTGGAAGCTCCTGTAATCGCGCTGAGCGCTATGGGGGTCCCGCTCCTGTTCCAGCTTTACATATATGAAGTCGACCTCTATGAGCGGGAGCACCTTAGGTTGGCGGCCTTGACGCTGATCGTGGGGGCGGGGTTGGGCGTGGGCTGGGCGGTGCTCGGGGGCCATGTTGTCTCGCACGCACTGCAGCCGACGCTCGGTGAGAGCCTCGCCGGCTATGACGTTCTCAAAGCAGCGGTATTTGTCCCCGTGATCGGGGAGGCTCTCATGCTCGTCCCGCTTGTCCTCGCGCTGGTCATGCTCCCGGGTTTTGGCAGCCGGAGGGAGTCCCTTGACGGGTTCGCCTTGGGTGCCGCCTCTGCCCTCGGGTTCAGCTTCGCTGCGGTCATCACCGACATGGCATCGCGGCTCTCGGCGGGGTTGGCACCCTCGAGGCCCTTTACGAGCATCCTCACAGAAGCCCTCATCCGCGGTGTGGCAACTCCTGTGGCTTTTGCCGCAGGCACGGGGTTGATCGGGGCCTCTATTTGGGTACGGCGCGCCGAGGTCGGTGCCGTCAAGGCGAGCGGGCGATGGCTCACTAACCCGGTCCTGATCTTGGTTTGCGTGCTCGTGCTGGAAGTCGGCCTTGGGTTCGCCGACCAAGCCCGCTTGGCTGACATCCCTCTGCTTGCTGTGCACCTCGCAGGTACGGCTGTCTTGCTCCTTGCCCTGCGCGTGGGGATCCACCACATCCTTCTCCACGAGCAGCACGAGGTCGTGATCGGCCCGGCGGTGGCTTGCCCGCAATGCCACCACCTCGTGCCGAGCATGCCGTTTTGCCCGTCCTGCGGCGTCGCACAAGTTGCCACGAGCAAGCGGCAGAGGGCAGGGAGCTCAGCCGGTGACCCCTGGCCTGTCCTACCGGTTGGGACCGAGGCGGCGTGGGCTGGGTTCCCGCTCACAACCGTGCCCGTACCGCGTGCACAACGCCCTCACCACACCTTGTTGGTCGGGATGTTCGTAGCCGGCCTTGCAGCCATTAGCGTCGCCCTCGTCCTAACAGCTCTCACTCAGGAGCCGGACACAAAACCTGTGCAGCGCTGCCATGATGGCCTGTGCCCCGGGACGTCGGGGGCATCTCTTACCGGGGCTGCGCTCGGTCCGCCTGTCGAGGTTTATCGCAGTCCCGATGGGCATTTTAGCCTGGGTCTTTTTACAAATGGTCTTTATCGTTCCGTGTCCGCACGGAGCACGGCGTCAATGTTCTCTTTGACCTACCAACCCACAACCGTGAGCACGCCCAAGGGCCAGTTCTCTCTACAGGGTGGTGAAGTGCAGGTAGCAGACGCGGTCACGAGCTCGGGAGACAACGCTGAAACGGTTGTCAACGCGGTGGTTTCGCAGATCGCGCCCTCGGCGCAAATGGCTTACCCGATAGATGCCCTTGTCGGCAATGTGCCAGGTTACGGTGCTGTCTACGACGCCGATGTCAACAGCTCGAGCGGCGCCCAGATCGATTACCGCCTTGTGGTCATGGCTGCTATCCGCAACGGCATTGCGGTGGTCATCGTTGCGATCGGACCGGAAGACCTATCGTTCGAGTCGCTCCCCTTCCTCGACCACCCTTCGTTCCTCGATTTGGACGTCGACCTCAATTTCAGCGTCGACCTTATGGCCAACAGTGTCCAGTGGGGCTCTAGCCAGCTAGCTCCCTAGCGCGGACCTCAGCTCGGAATTACCGGGGCCCCCGAGGCCGCCGCGCGCTCAGGGGCGAAAGTCGGGCCGCTGGCCGATGCTGTCGGCTCGGCTACCCCGGCGATGGCGTAAACCTCCGAGCCGTCGACTGTTTCGCTGCGGAGGAGGAGCTCGACGAGCCGGCGGAGCTTGTCGCGGTTTTGGGTGAGCAGGTCGACCGCTCGCTTTTCCGCTTGTCCCAAGAGGGCCGTAACCTCAGAATCGATCTTCGCTTGGGTTTCCTCAGCAAAGGGGCGGCTCGACAAGCCGGGACCACTGGCTCCGAGGAAAACCGATCCACCTTCTGGGTAGCCGACAGGCCCGAGAATGCTCGAGAGGCCAAACTCGCGGACCATTTTTACGGCGAGCTCCGTTGCCCCTGCAAGGTCGTTGGACGCTCCCGTCGAACCTTGCCCGAGCTCCACGAGCTCCGCCGCGCGGCCTCCGAGCCGAACAGCGAGGCTGTCATGAAGGTAGTCCTCGCCATAAAGGTGGCGCTCCACGAGGGGCAGCTGCTCGGTTACGCCGAGTGCCTGACCCGCAGGCAGGATGGTAACCTTTGCCACCGGCTCGGCCTTGGGCAAAAGTGCCGCCACGAGGGCGTGGCCAGCTTCGTGGACAGCCACAGCGTGCTTCTCTTCCGGCAACAAGACGTTTGAACCCTCTCTGCGCCCCAGGATTATCCGGTCACGCGCCTGGTCGAAGTCCGATGCCCTCAGCACCTCGCGCTCGCCGCGCACGGCGACGATGGCGGCTTCGTTGCACAAGTTCGCGAGGTCAGCCCCTGAAAAACCCGGTGTACCGCGGGCGACCACCTCGAGGTTGACGTCCGGGCCCAACCGCTTGTCACGGCAGTGCACGGCGAGTACCGCCAGGCGTTCGGACAGGGTCGGGAGCGGGATCGTGACCTGTCGGTCGAAACGCCCCGGGCGGAGCAAGGCTGGGTCGAGGATCTCGGGGCGGTTCGTCGCTGCCAGGACGACGATGCCGACGGACATGTCGAAGCCGTCCATTTCCGCTAGCAGCTGGTTCAACGTCTGCTCCCGCTCGTCGTTTGCGACGGCGCCGGCACCACCCCTGCGTTGCCCAATAGCGTCGATTTCGTCGACGAAGATGATCGCCGGCGCTCTCTTGCGCGCTTCACCAAAGAGGTCTCTCACCCTCGCCGCGCCGACTCCCACGAACATCTCGACAAAACTCGAACCCGTGACCGAGAAAAATGGCACGCTCGCCTCACCCGCGACGGCGCGGGCCAAAAGGGTCTTGCCCGTGCCAGGTGGGCCCACCATGAGGACACCGCGGGGTGCTACTGCTCCGGCCCGCTTGTACCTGTCCGGGTTCTTCAGGAACTCGACCACCTCGGCTATCTCGCTCTTGGGCCCCTCATAACCAGCGACATCGGCGAAGGTCGTGCTTGGCCTGTCCGCATCGAAGACTTTCGCTCTCGACCTGCCTGCTCCCAGGACGCCTTGCAGCGGCCCGGCGGCACCCCTCGAGAGGCGCCTCCAGAGCCAGTAGACCAGGATGAAAGGTGCGATGAGGAGCGCCCAATCGAGGATCTCGGCGCCCAGGGACGGCCCTGGGGCGCTGACCACTACCTGCACCTTGTCCTGGCGCAGCGTTGGGTACAGCGTTGGGTCGGACGGTTCGTAGGGGACTTGGGTCGTGTACTGTTCTCCACTTCTGAGCGTCCCCGACGCGCTCCCGTTCGAGCCGATCGTCACGGTCTTGACCTGCTTCGCTGTCACGTCGTTGAGGAACTGCGAGTAGCTGAGGGTCACCGTCGGGGTCATCCGCGTCGCAGGTAGCACGAAGAACAGACCTATGAAGACCGCGAGTGCCACCGCCCAGAGCCAGTGGCGCCAGGCCGGCGGGGGAGGCGGCGCCATGGGGACGGGCTTGTCACCGGGGGGCGCCGGGTTGGCCTTCTTGGTCATGAGGTGCAACCGCTGCAACCTGTCGGCATGCGGTCATTATTGCGCAGCCAGACGACATGGGCCTCGGAGAGCTGCCCGCGGCCCTAGATGGTCAGGTGCTGTGCAGCAGCAACAAAGAGCGTGCCTTCAAGGTGACAGTGCTCTTCGCGCTCCTTGTGGTCAGCCTCGGTGTTTCAGCGACCCTACCGGTGGTCAGGACTGGGTGCCAACTGCCAGGCCGCCATGTGCCGCGGCCGGAAGGTACCACGAAACGAACCGGGCCGTAGTGGGCGTTCAAGAGGAGTATGAAACGGTCCGGCGCCGTCTCGCCGTCAGCATCTTCGATCTGGCGCCCGTCCAGCGCCACGCAAAGTGCACGGGCGTGTGGGTCCTGCCAGTCCTCTTCGCTCATCTGCTTGCCGTCCGGCCGGTAGAGCACGATCTGGGCGGGCCCGCCTTCAGGCCCGCGAAGGTACTCACGCGGCCTGAGAGCGTGGTTTTGACGCCGGAGCGCGAGCGCCTCCTTGGTGAACGCCAACAGCTCCTTGTCGGCGTTCTCCCAGTCGTACCAGGAGATCTCGTTGTCTTGGCAGTAGGCGTTGTTGTTGCCAAGCTGGGTCCTTCCGATCTCGTCGCCTCCGAGGATCATCGGCACTCCGGCGGAAAGCAGGAGCGTGCCGAGGAGGTTGCGGCGCTGCCTGGCCCGGAGCTCGAGGATTTCGCGGTCGGCGGCCCGGCCTTCGGCTCCGCAGTTCCAAGAGCGGTTGTAGCTCTCGCCGTCGTTGTTTGACTCCCCGTTTGCTTCGTTGTGCTTCTCGTTGTACGAGGTGAGGTCCGCAAGAGTGAAGCCGTCGTGGGCGGTCACGAAGTTGACACTTGCAGTCGGGGTGCGCCGGTCTGAGGAATAGATATCGCTACTGCCGGTCAACCTGAGGGCGAGCTCGCCCAGTGCGGCGTCACCTCCCCGCCAAAAGTCCCGTACGGTGTCTCGGTACTTGCCGTTCCACTCAGACCACCGCGCCGGGAACCCGCCGAGCTGGTAGCCGGCAATGTCCCAAGGTTCGGCGATCAACTTGACGGTGGCCAAGACCGGGTCCTGGTGCACGAGCGCCAGGAACGCGCTGTGGATATTGACGTCCCCGCTTTGGCGGGTGAGGGTTGTCGCGAGGTCGAAGCGGAAGCCGTCGACGTGCATCTCTGTCACCCAGTAGCGCAAAGAGTCCAAAATGAGCTGGAGAGCCGCTGCGTGGCCGACATTGAGGCTGTTACCGGTCCCCGTTGTGTCGAAATAATGCGCCCTGTCGCCTTCGACCAGGCGGTAGTAGGCTGGGTTGTCGATGCCTTTCAGGGAAAGCGTCGGCCCCTGGTGGTTGCCCTCGGCAGTGTGGTTGTAAACGACGTCCAGGATGACTTCGACCCCTGCTGAATGGAGGGTCTTCACCATCTGTTTGAACTCGGGCACCTGCTGGCCTCCATCTCCCCCTGAGCTGTACTCGCCGTGGGGCGCCAGGAAGCCGATACTGTTGTACCCCCAGTAGTTCCGCAGCCCGCGCTCGATGAGGTGAGCGTCCTGGACGAACTGGTGCACCGGGAGGAGCTCTACTGCTGTGATGCCCAAGTCGGTCAGGTACCCGAGAACGGCCGGGTGCGCCAGCCCGGCGTACGTGCCGCGCAAGTCCTCAGGGACATCGGGATGGCACTGGGTGAGGCCCTTGACATGTGTTTCGTAAATAACTGTCTCGTCGAGCGGGATGCTCGGAGAGGAGTCGTCTCCCCAGTCGAAATATTGCTCGGCTATCACGCACCTTGGCATGAACGGTGCCGAGTCCTCCGAATTTTGCTTCTCTGGCTCTTCGAGCCGGTGCCCAAATACCTGAGGGCCCCATTTGACTTTTCCCTCGACTGCTCGGGTGTGCGGGTCGAGGAGGAGCTTGGAATGGTTGCAGCGGAGCCCTTCTTCGGGAGCCCAAGGGCCATGCACGCGCACCCCGTAACGTTGCCCTGGCCCGGTCCCCGGGAAAAACCCATGCCAAATGTGAGCGGTCCGTTCGGGTAGCTCGATCGCCAGCTCGTTGCCAGCCTGATCGAACAGGCATACCTCGACCGCGTCGGCAACCTCTGAAGAGATCGCGAAGTTAGTGCCCTCTGCGCTCGGCGTCGCGCCGAGGGGGAAGGGTAAGCCTCGTCGGGTCTCCACTGGCCAACGGTACCGGAAGTGGGCCCCTCAGCGGCGAAGCAGGCTTATTCGGTGAAGGGACTGGCATAACACGGCGCTTGGGCAGCCCATCAGGGCGGCCAAGACAGGGCACGTTCAATGGCTTTTTGCCATCGGTGGTAGGCCATTTGGCGCCGAGCCTGCTCCCAGGTCGGCTCCCAGCGCCGTTCTTCCAGCCAGAGGTCGCGGAGCTCCTCGAGCCCCGGCCAGAACCCGACGGAGCAGCCTGCCGCGTAAGCAGCACCAAGCGACGTGGTCTCGGCTATCACCGGCTTAGAGACAGCGATCCCCGATATGTCCGCCTGGAGCTGCATGCACAGGTCGTTGGCCGTGATACCCCCGTCCACCTTGAGGCATTTGAGCTTGGTCCCGAGGTCCTTTTCCATAGCGAGCAAGACATCTTGTGTCTGGAAGCCAATAGCTTCGAGGGCGGCGCGTGCGAGGTGTGCTCGATTTGACGAGCGGGTTAGCCCGACTATGACCCCCCTCGCGTCTGAGCGCCAGTAGGGCGCAAAGAGCCCGGAAAAAGCGGGCACGAAGTAAACGCCGCCGTTGTCTGTAACTTCTCTCGCCAATGCCTCGACTTCGGAGGCATGCTTGATAATCCCGAGCTGGTCCCTGAGCCATTGCACTGCCGCTCCTGTGACAGCGACGGGACCTTCGAGCGCGTACTGTGGAGCTTGCCCGCTCATCTGGTAGCACAGTGTGGTGAGCAACCCGTGCTCGGACCGTACGGGCGCGCTCCCCGTGTTCATGACGAGAAAGTTGCCAGTGCCGTAGGTGTTCTTTGCTTCACCCGGTCGCGTGCAGAGCTGCCCGATCATCGCTGCATGCTGGTCCCCGAGGTCGGCGCCGATCGCGACACCCTCAGAGGCGGGCGTCCTGTCGTCACCCAGAAATGCCGAAGGGACGTGCCCGAACGAGCCGGAAGATGGGCGGATCTCCGGCAACATCTCTTGCGGCGCACCGAAGAGGTTGAGGAGCTCCGCATCCCACTTGAGAGTTTGCAGGTCCATCAACTGGGTCCGGCTGGCGTTGGTCACGTCGGTGACGTGCTCTCCTCCCCGGGTACCTCCGGTCAGGTTCCACAACAACCAGGTGTCGATCGTCCCGAACAGGGCTCGCCCGTGGGCGGCCGCACGCGCAAGGCCATCGACGTTTGCTAGCGCCCATTTGAGCTTTCCGGCTGAGAAATACGTCGCCAGCGGCAGGCCTGTCTTGCCACGCACGAGGCCGCCTTGGCCCTCTGCCTCCAGCTGAGAGACGATCTTGTCGGAGCGAAGGTCTTGCCAAACGATCGCGTTGAGGTACGGCCGCCCGTTGGACGGGTCCCATATGACGATGGTCTCGCGCTGGTTGGCGAGGCCCAGCGCCGCCAGGTCGTTCGCGCGGAGATCGGCTTTGTCAAGAGCCTTGTTCAGAGTTTCGTGCGCGTGCTCGAGGATTTGGACGGGGTCATGCTCCACCCATCCAGGCCTTGGGAGCAGCTGGTCGTGCTCCATCTGGTGCCGAGCGACCTCTTTCCCATCGTGGTCGAAGATCATGCACCGTGTGCTGGTCGTACCTTGGTCGATGGCTCCTACGAACTCGGCCACGAAGATGAAGTCTGCCAGACGGGCTTTCCGCGAGGGCGTGTGACACCGTACTCTGGCGGAGTTAGCGTCGCCGAGGGGAGCTGGGGCCCCCACGCCCGACCAAGGAGGACGAGTTGGACGACGCCGAGATCGTGCGCCGCATCGGAGAGCTGGCCGAACAGGAGCACCACCTGGAAAGGTCTTTCGAGGGCCAGGAGCCGTCGTCCGCGGAGCTCGAGCGGCTTCACCAGATCGAGATCACCCTCGACCAATGTTGGGACCTGCTCCGCCAGCGCCGAGCCCGCCGAAGCGTAGGTCAGGACCCTGACGAGGTGACAGTGAGGCCCGAAAGCGTAGTCGAGGGTTACCGCCAATAGCTTCCCGGAGTGGGCGGTGGCGCAGGAGGCGCAGGCCCGTGGCTCGCCTGTTTGCCTGCGCTTTGGTCAGCCTCGGGCTGGCCTGGGTGCCGGTGCCCCCGGCTCCCGCAGCGAGAGCGGGAGGCGTGGTAGGTCACCTCTCGGCGTGCCGGGCCGACCTCGCCGAGGATCTGAGGAGCACCGGCCGGGCGTCTCAACTGATGACGTTGACATCGCCGGGTTACGAGACCTCGGTGGCCGAAGCCGAACTATGGCAGCGGGTCGGCGGTTGCTGGGTTTTGTCGTACGGCCCGTGGCAAGCCTTGATCGGCCTTAGCGGCTTCTCTGACCACCACCGGGAGGGAGACGGGACAACGCCCACCGGCTTGTACCCGCTCGGGAAGACCGTCTACGGGAACCAGCCCAACGCGGGGTACCGGGGGCCGTACCACAGGCTCATTTGTGGTGACTGGTGGGACGAGGACCCCACCTCGCGCACGTACAACTCCTTCCAGCACGTCCCTTGCGGTCAGCAGCCGCCCTTCGCAGGCAGTAGCGAGCCGCTTTGGACGGAGACCGCCTATTACCCTGCGCTGGTCGTCGTTGAGTACAACGTCGACCCGGTCGTCCCCTACGCGGGCTCAGGTATCTTCGTGCACGCGAGTGTCGGGGCTCCAACGACGGGCTGCGTCAGCATCCCGCTGGCGGACCTGTGGCTCTTCCTGCGCTGGCTCAACCCGTCGACGAGCGCAGCGATAGCGATGGGCCCGCTCAGGGAGTTTTCGCGTTTTTGACACCGCGAGAGCCAGTATGAACTGGGTGAACCGAAGTTTTAGTAGGCCCTCAGCCGGTTCACAGGTAGGGGGCCTTCACTGGGCCTCTGAGCGTGACGATAAATTGCGGAGGCACTGATGAGCGACCGAGAGATGTGGCCTGAGGACCAGGGCGCCGCTCAGGCGGGCGGCGCAGGGGCAGCCCCCGAAGGCCAAGGCGGGATGGCTTGGCCCCCCCATCGTCCCTACGGGCCGGCAGGTGGGCAGTACGGCCCGCCAAGCCGCTACGGGCCGATGCCGCCCCATGGCCCCACTTACCCCTCCGAGCCGGGTGCGACGTACCCAACCGGCCAGCCTTACGGCCCGGGCGCTCCCTATGGTCCCCAGCCGCCGTACGGTCAGCCACTGCCCGGGTACGGAGGCGAGCCGGCCCGGGCGCCGCAAAGGTCGCGAGCTTTGCGCTCGGCGTCAGCAGTACTTGTAGTCGCAGCTGCAGCGCTCGCTGGGGCGGGCGTGAGCCGCGTCATATGGCCGGCGGACCAATCTTCAAGCACTGCGGCTCCTCCGGTGACCTCGCCCTCGGGGGGCAACCAGTCCCCTGAGACGTTGCCTGGCGGCGGGGCGAGCGGCGCGGGTTCTTCCGCCGAAGGAGCGGGCGGCCCCTCAGACGTCTCCGCCATCGCGGCGGCGGTCGACCCAGCCGTCGTCGACGTGAACGTCGCGTTCAACTACCAGGACGTGGGAGGGGCCGGTACTGGGATTGTCCTCACCCCCGCAGGCCTGGTCCTGACCAACAATCACGTGATCGACGAAGCGACCAAGGTCAGTGTCACAGATGTTGGCAACGGCAAAACGTACCCAGCGACGGTGCTCGGTTATGACAACACTCACGACGTCGCGCTCATACAGCTGCAAGGGGCCTCCGGCCTGACAACCGCAAAGCTCTCGAGCACGCCCGCTTCGATCGGGGAGGCTGTGGTGGCGATTGGCAACGCGGGTGGCACCGGCGGGACGCCTACGAGCGCGGGTGGTTCGGTGACCGCGCTCAACCAGAAGATCCTCGCCAACGATGAGCTGACCGAGGAGCCAGAGCCGCTGTCCGGGCTGATCGAGGACAACGCAAACGTCGAGGAGGGCGATTCCGGCGGACCTCTCGTCAGTAGCTCCGGGCAAGTGGTGGGTATGGACACGGCTGCTTCGGAGAACTTCAGCTTCTCGGCCCAGGGCAACCAAGGCTTTGCAATCCCGATCAGCTATGCGATGCAGATCGTGAAGCAGATCGAGTCGGGTAAAGGGACCTCCACAGTTCACGTGGGTGCGACTGCCTTTTTGGGGCTTCTCCTGGATCCGCCTGGCGGTTCCTCTTATAGCACCTATAGCCCGTTCGGGGGGACCAGCAACTCCTTCGGGGGGAGCACACAAACCACGTCCAACGGCCTCGAAGTGAACAACGTGGTCTCCGGGGCACCCGCGCAGTTGGCAGGCGTCACGACGGGAGACGTCATAACGACTTTCAACGGGACCAAGTTGTCTTCAGGTGAGCAGCTGACCAAGCTGCTTGTCGGTTACCACCCCGGGCAAAAGGTCAAGTTCGGCTGGCTCACGCCCGATGGTGCGGCGCACTCGGCGACCGTCAGGCTCGCAAGCGGGCCGCCTTCCTAGGCGGTCGGGCAGCAAGAGCCTGGCGGACTCGTCCGATTGCGGCCTCCAAGGCCTGCCCCTGGAGCTCGTGTTCCCATACTCTGACAACTTGCCACCCGGCCGCCCTCAGCTCAAAGTCTGTGTTGGCGTCCCGGCTCCGGTTGCGGGAAATTTTGTCCGGCCAGTACCAGCTGTTGACTTGGTGCCGGCGGCGCCCGTGTTCAGGGCAGCCATGCCAAAAGCAACCATCAACAAAAACTGCCAGCTTCGCTGGGCCAAAAACGATGTCAGCCTTACGACGAAGCGAGGGCAAAGGTGCTCGGTGCAGCCTGTAACGTAGGCCGAGCGCGTGCAACCTCTTCCGCAGCACTAGCTCCGGGGCAGTACCCTCCCTGCGTTGCGCGCTCATCCTGATATGCATGGCATCGCTCGATGCGAACGGCTGGCGCCAGCGCTCCGGCATTCAAGTGCAAGGGTACGCGGGCGACGGGGCGCGTTGCGAACCAGGCAAACCGCTCGAGACAAGTACATGCTCTGGATGGCAAGTAGAGACACCAATGGCGCCCCTCAGGGCGCCACTGGCGGAGCAGATCGAGCGGCGGATCTCAGATCCGCTCTACGGAGCAGGCGGCGGGTTCCCGCTCCAGGGAGCGAGAGTACACGTTATCCGCGCCGTTGCCAAGTGGTGCACGGACTTTGCGCTGAGCACGTCCGGTTCAAGTGAGAAAGCCATTACAGGGGGCTTGTAGGGGTGCTTTGTCCTGGAGGTCCCGGCCACTTGACGTGGTCCTTGGCACCTCCTGAGCGCGCGCAGGAGCTTCTTCGCCGACGCTGCGGCTTCGCGAGGGGGGGTAACATGTGGGTCAGTTTGCACGGCTTTGCGAGCGTCGTACAGCGGCAGTACATCAGCTTCCCAAGCTGAGAACGCGGGTTCGATTCCCGTCGCTCGCTCCAGCGTCCCTCGCTGCATTGTCGTGTTCCTCTGGCGCAAAAGTCGCTATTATGCACGGGTTTTTCGGATGTTCATTGTGTGCTGAGCCGAGCCTCCGTCGAGTGTCACAAGAGGGGGGCCTCGCGTTAGACCGGGCTCACAACTCGACGTCCCGTGCGGCATTAGCTGTACGGGACTAGGGTTCTGCCACTTCTACGGAACCTTTCCGGGCTTCCCGGAGAGACCCCAGCGGTCCAGCTGCTCGTAGGCGACGAGCCATTGGTCGCGGTACAGAGCGCGCACGGGCTCGGGAAGGAGCCCGAGGATGTGCTCGGCCTGGGCCTCGCCCAAACCGTCGAGCATCCAGGGCAAGACGCGGACCGCGTCCGGGCCGATGCGCTTGCGGTGCTCCTCGCCGAAGTCGGCCCACTGCTCATCGGTGACCGTCACGTCGATGAGCGCCAAGCCCTCGCCCTCCTCGTGGCGGAGATGGGCGACCAGCGTGGTGGCTAAGGCGTCGGTCAGGTCGCCGAGGCGTTCAGGCGGGCTCACCGGGTTGGCGAGAGTGGCATCGATGGCATTGAGGAGGGGGTCGATGGCCGCGTGCTCTGCCTCCAGCGCCGCCAGCAGAGCGAGGTCGTCGGGACGGTCGGCCAAGGTCTTCTCCATCGCCGGCCAGAGCACGTCGTCCTCGCAGCTGTGGTGAACGTGCAAGTAGGACTTGAACATCTGCCAGCCCGCCGCGCTGGCCATTACCTGGCGGGGATCCTCGGTCCTGGTGGCGGCAACCCGGGCGATTTGTCCCAGTTCGCGGCGCAGGGCGTCGTGGAACGCGAGCATGGTCGCCATGTCGTGCTTGTAGTCCTTAGTACTGCTCATCATCGTGTTGCTCCTTTCGGCATGCCTCCTCGGGAGTGCCTTGATGGTTGCGTCTTGTCTCCTGGACCTATAGACAAGACAAGAGGCCCCGCTGTGACAGCTGTCCGCGACTTGGCCCGTCGCCCGGGTGAACTTCCTGGACGACCAGCGGCGCCGGGTCTTGAGCTTCCGGGGGGCTCCCCCCAGGAGGTGACCGTGCCTGATCCCTCTGAAGCCCGGCAGCCCTCGCGATTGGCAGTCCTCCGAGGTCGGCGCCCTTGTCTTCACTTTCTTGCGGCCGTCACTTCTCATGCAGACAAGCCTTGTGCCGATCATGGACATCGGGGTGTGAGTTGAGGAGGACGATGCGACGCAACCGAAGTGGGAGCCCCCAGCTAAGCGTCAGCGCTGGGGCGCCAGTACCTTTGTTCGTCCTAAATGGCGCTGGTGACATCACGTACCGGAACCAAGCTCAGGTCGCGCTCCTCGCGGAGGTCGCAAGAAAGCGTGGCGACGATATCGTCGTCGCGCTGCGCGACGGCTTGAGAGAGATCGTCCGTGACACGACGCAGTTCCCCGTGACCAGGACGGTCGCGGTAGCTCGCGACGGCAGGCACGCCGAAGGCGAGATGACCGTGGACCGCTTTGGTGACGAGTTCGTCGGGACATGGACGGACGTCACCGAGCGCGAAGATGGCAAGCGTTTCCTTGCTGAGATGGCAAAAGTTCTCCGAGAAGCCTCTGGCAACCTTGCTTCGATAAGCGACCGGCTCGAGGGGCAAACTACCGCTCTTTCCGACAAGTCGGCAATGTTGGCAACAAGCGCAACGGAAATGACTGCCAGCATGGGCGAGATCAGTCGCAGTGCAACCGATACTGCGGCGAACACGTCGGCGGCCGCGCAGCTCGCGGCGGTGGTCGCGAGCCGCGTGAGGCAGTTGGACGAGTCAAGTGTCCAGATCAGCTCGATCAGCCAGCTCATTGGGTCCATTGCCGCTCAGACGAACCTCCTTGCGCTGAACGCGACCATTGAAGCAGCGCGTGCGGGCGAGGCGGGCAAGGGTTTTGCGGTCGTCGCCGGGGAAGTGAAGGAGCTTGCCAAACAAACGTCCGAAGCGACGGGCACTATCGCCACGATGATCGCCAGCATCCAAGAAGGGACCGGGGCCGTGGCCTCCGCAGTCAGCGAGATTGTCACTCGCATAGACGAGATCGCATCCCAACAAGGCACCATCGTGTCCGCAGTGGAGGAGCAAAGCGCGGTGAGCGGAGAAATGAGCAGTTGGATCAGTGGTATTTCGGCGACGACGCAGTCTGTCGCACAAGTTGTCGAGCACCTGAGCCAAGCTGCGGCCGACGTTTCGAAGAAGGCGGGAGAGATCGCTTCCCGGACCTAGCAGGGCGCGGGCAACGAACGGTGGCCACCTGGCCGCCGCTGATGAAGGGCAACGGTCCCGCGGCCCTAAGATAATCATTGTGGCTCAATTCCAGTGCGGCGAGGAACAGGTCACTACCCGTTCCTTTAGATCAAATGCGGAGTACGACGTTTATGTCGCGACTCACCCCGACTTGCATTTCCACGGGTTACGCCAGGCGCACAACGACCCGGAGTTGTTCCCGGCGCCCGCGACCTTTTGTGTCCCGAGACAGCACTCTTACGAATCGATGCCCGCCATCGACGCACCCTAAGGAGGCCGTCCAGGACGGCCTCCTAGGCGCCCACTCATCGACCGCTCTCACGAGGGAGGGGGTGGGTCACGTCCGGGCAGGACTGAGGTGAACCAATAAAGGGCCGTCATTGGGACAGCGAGCACGAGCGTGAAGGGGCCAAGCGCACGCGAACCTAACGCTCCCATGGCGACGCCGATGCCTGAAGGCAAAGCGGCACTTCCTAGGGCAGAAGCGGCGACCTGGAGGCCGACCACGTGCGCCGTGCCGGCAGTGCCCAGCCCGCCCAGGCGTTCCGAGGTCGTGAGGGTGAACAAGGGGAAAATCGGTGCCGCCGCCAACCCGAGCAGCATCAAACCGGCGACATCGAAGTAGACAGGTCCGGGTGCAGCCATCAGCGCGGCGCCCACTATTACACCGAAAACCGCCAACCAAAGCACGAACCTGGGACCGGTGCGCTCCGCGAGTGGCCCCAGTGTTGCCCGGCCGACGACCATCATGGCCCAATAAGCCGAAACTGCGGCCCCGGCGCCAACGTCGGAGAGGCCGTGGCCTCGAGCCAGGTAGACGTAGGCCCATATGCCAGCGCCCGACTCGATGCCGGTCTCCATCGCTGTGAAAGTTAGGCCGCTCCAAACTGCAAGCCTTGCCGGCCGTTCCTTGCTCGTCGGGCTGGGGCGGCCCTCCAAGTGCTTCTTGCGTGCTTGGGCTCGGGGAGCATTCTCCCAATTTTTGCGGGTAGCAACGAAAACCACACCAAGCAAGCCCAAAAGGCCTGCGAACGCTGCCAACACGAGCCGCCAACCGACACCTCTGTTCAGTAGCACCGTAACCAGCAATGGGCCGATGGTCGCACCGATCCCGAAACTGGCGTGGGCCCAGTTCACTTGGCGCGGCCCAAAGTGGTTGGCGGCGTACACGTTGAGCGCGGCGTCAACCGAGCCGAAGCCGGCACCGAACAGGCTTGAGCCGAAAGCGACAAGCCAGAACGAGGGGGCTATTGCCTCTATGACGAGAGCGAGCGCGACCAATGCAGTGCCCGAGGCAAGCAGGGCGCCCATCCGAAGGCGTTGGAGAGCTCGGCCCGCAAGAGCACTTGCAAGGACCGAGGCTGCAGTGCCAAAAACCAGGATTATTCCGAGCGCGTCGAGCGGTTGATGAAAGCTCGTTCGCATCGAGGGCCACAACAAGCCGAGAGTGGAGCCCGGCAGTGCGGCGCTCACATATGCCAGGCAGGCAAGCAGAAAGGGGGGCACAGTTCGCTCCTTGTCGAGCCGCAAAAGGACAATGCGAAAAGGCCTTGAGCTAGGAGCACCCAAGGCGCAGTTAGTTCGCTGTGCCGCAAACGGAGGGCAGCACGCGATGACGGGTCAGAGACCTACGGTGTCAACGCGTGCTTGGTTGCCCGGGCACCTCAGCTCCTCAGGGTCCGCTAGGGACTGTCGCTGGCTCAAATCCCACAGGTCATGCTAGTCGGCGACCCGTGACGGCGGGGAGCAGGAGCACTGGTACTGGGACCGGCAAGCTTTGATCGTTGGCAGGAGGTGCCACTACCCCCGCAGAGCGTTGAGCGCCTGGGCCTCGTCCAGGGCACTGATCTCGGCTCTTACGGGGATGACCGAGCGTTGCGAATAGAGCTGCAGCGGGCCGGCGAGCTCCACAATGGACTCTTGCCTGATGTCGCTGGAAGAAGCTCCGATCGCCAAACGAAATTCCCCGGGCTCGACGACGAAGCGCATTTGCTCGTCGTAGAACGCGAGGCGGCTCGGGTGCACATGGAAAGTGACCCTCGCTTGCCTTCCCGCAGCTAGGTCAACCCGTGCGAACCCCACGAGCGCGGCTGCCGGGCGCGCCACGGATGCCACCAAGTCCGACACGTAGAGCTGGACGACCGTTTCACCTTCACGCTGGCCGGTATTGGCCACCGTGACCTCAACCGTGACCGGGGTGGAGGTGTCGGATCCCGCAACGGTCATGTTGAAATACTCAAAGGTGCTGTAGCCAAGCCCGTGACCGAAGCTATAGAGCGGTGAATGGGGGCAGTCGGTGTAATCCCCGTAGAACATTGAGCGAGCACCCCCAGAGCGATGGCTGCTGCAGAGGGGCACCTGCCCGGTCGACCTGGGCAGGGTCACTGCCAACCTCCCGGCCGGCTCGACCTTCCCGAGGAGCACATCGGCGAGAGCGTTACCTCCCTGTTCCCCGAGGGGCCAGGCAACCATCAGGGCTTGGACGCGGTCCGCGACATCTGTCAGTACGTGCGCCCTCCCGCTCATGACGACCAAAACGGTGGGCGTCCCAGTGGCCGCCACTGCCCGTGCAAGGTCCTCCTGGGGGCCCGTCAGGCGCAGTTCCGTGGCATCGCGAGCCTCGCCGACAGTGGAGCTTTGATGCAGCCCTGAGCGGCCGCCGACTACCACGACAGCAACCTCTGCGCTCGCGGCGGCGCTGACGGCTGCGGGGAAGCCTGAGCGGTCGGTACCTAGGAGATCACAGCCTTTCTCATAAATGACTTCTGCGACCTTGTCCAATGCCTCCCTCAAACCAGCTAGCGGGGTGACGTGATCGGTGTAATAGGCGCCTGGCTTGAAGGCGCCTTTTCCGCTCGGCAGGTAGATGAGATCGGAAGTGTCATCAACGGGAGCATCCCCGTTAGCGGGGGCGCCACTGGGCGCGAGGAGCAGTTCCTGGTGCGCGGGGTAGTGGTAGTCACCTTGGAGGAGGCGCTGGTCGTTGGCGGCAGGGCCGATAACAGCGATCCTTTTCAGTCCTCTTTGGAGCGGCAACAAGCCATTGTTGGCCAAGAGCACGATGCCGCGGGCGGCAGCACGCCTTGCCAAGGCTGCGTTCGCCGGGTTGCCGAAGGCGCGCGCCACCTGCTTGACGTCGGCGTAGGGAGACTCGAACAAGCCTAGGCGCATCTTCGCTGTCAGGGTGCGCCGAACCGCCTCATCAATGACAGACATTGCTACTTTGCCCGCACCGAGGGCTGCCTTGAGAGGGCTGCCGAAGCAGTCCAGTGCGGGAAGTTCGAGGTCGAGACCGGCCGTTATTGCCTTTACCGCCGCCTCAGAGCGGTCAGCCGCCACCCGGTGGTAACTCATCAGCAGGCTTACCGCGAAGTAATCCGCAACCACAATGCCGTCAAAACCGAGCTCTTGGCGCAACAAGCTCGTCAGGATCTCTCTCGACCCGCTCCCAGGGAGCCCGTCGACGCAACTGTAGGAGCTCATGACAGAGCCAAGCCTCGCCTCCCGGATCGCTGCGGCGAAAGGCTCAGCGTAGACTTCGCGCAGCTCCCTGGGGCCAATTTGCACTGCCGCGTGGTTGCGACCGCCTTCAGAGAGCCCATGAGCCAAAAAATGCTTCCCCGTTGCAAGGACGCCCGCTGCCAAGTTGTCTGTCTGCAACCCCCGCACGAAGGCTGCTCCCATGGCGCCGGCCAGGACGGGGTCCTCGCCATAGGTCTCTTCGAGGCGTCCCCAGCGCGGGTCCCGAGCCACGTCCAGCACCGGCGCCAGGCTGTGGCGCGCACCCACCGCGAGCAATTGCCCCCGGACTGCATCGGCCACTCGCTCGACGAGGTCAGGGTCCCAGCTGCAGGCAAGAGCCATAGCCTGCGGAAAAACAGTGGCACCACGGGCACAATAACCGGCGATGGACTCCTCATGCACCACGACGGGGATCCCGAGCCGGGTACGTTCGACGACGAGTTTTTGGATTTGGTTGAAAAGCTCTGCGCTTTGCGAAGGTTCGAGCCCCGTTGTAGCGCCGATCCTCGTGACTTGCCCGATGCCGTGCGGGATGGCGCTAAGCGCGGTGTCGGGGTCGAAGCGGTCACCTTTGATCAAGTCGGGGAAACGGACGGCGCCGAGTTGCGCCAACTTCTCGTCGATGTCCATCCGGTCGATGAGGTCATCGACGCGGTCTTGTACGGCGAGAGCGGGATCAGCATAAGCGGGATTAGTCATGGTTACCTCGTGAACAGATTTCCAGGATCAGCGCAGGGCAAAGCCACCGATGCCCTTTACGAACTGGCGGCGCAGCGCAATGTACAACAAGAGCAAGGGCAGGACGGAGAGGACTACACCCGCCATCACAACGGGGACATTCACGCCGAACCCGGCATTGCTGCTGGAGATCCTGTAAAGCCCGAGCGTGAGCACGGCGTCGCTGTTGGACTGGGTGAAGATGAGTGGCAGCAAGAAGTTGTTCCACGCCCCCAGCCCTGCGAAGATGCTCACGACGCCCATCACCGGCCGGGCCATCGGCCACACGAGGCTGCTGAAGACCTTTCTCTCTCCGGCCCCGTCTACCGCCATGGCGTCAAAGAGCTCACGAGGGATCATGCGCACATAGTTCACTGTCAAAAGCACGGCGACCGCGACCAGGGAAGCTGCGGTCACCAGGACGAGCCCATAAAGGGTGTCGTAGAGGTGCATCTTCACTGTCATGACGTACATCGGGATAACAATGGCCTGGACCGGCACCGCTAGCCCGAAAAGGATGAGGCGGAAGGAAACGGCCGAGAAGCGCGAAGCGCGTCGCGCGATGCGAAAGGCGGCGACGAGTGAAAGCGCGCCGACTACGATGACGGTCCCAACGGCGTAGATCGCGCTGTGCAGGAAGTCCCCCCAGATCCCGCTGGAACTGGACAAGACGGTGCTCCATGAGGACAAAGAGGTACCGCCAGTCGGGAGCCATTGGTCAGCGGTCAGGTACTGGGACTGCGAGCGCAAGCTTGCCAGCACCATGTAATAGACCGGTAAAAGCACCACGACCAGCCAGAGCGTCCCGAGGAAGAAAGCGCCGGAGCGCGCGAGCCGGTTTGTACTCCCAGTCGATGCCAGCCGCGGCCTTGAGCTGCGAGACGTCGCCCGCCTGTGTGCCGCGAGCTTGGGGGCGGCGAGGCGCCTGTCGGCCGTGCGGCCTGGAGCTCTGAGCACTCGCGGGGTGCTCAAAACATCCCCTCCTGCGTGCTGGTCATGGACCCGAAACCAGTCATGCGGACCAACCCTACGGCGACCACTATGCCGATCAAACCGAGCACGACCGCAAGGACGCTTGCGTAGCCGAAAAGCTGCTGGTTCCAGCCGACGTCGTACATGTCGAGGGCGAGGACTCTGGTGACGTCCCCGGCGCCACCCGGGGTGAGGATGTAAATGATGTCGAAGTAGGTGAGTGAGCCCACCAATATCAGCGTGGACGAGGTGACGACCGTGTAACGCAACTGGGGCAAGGTGACGTGGAGGAACGCTTGGCGGATGTTGGCACCGTCTACTTTGGCGGCGTCATAGAGATCTGCAGGGATGGCCCGCCGGCCAGCTTGGTAGATAAGGGTGTGGAAGGGGACGAACTGCCAGGTGATGATGGCCACCATCACGTAGAAAGTGAGCTTGGTACTGCTGAGCCAGTTTTGGTTGAGGAACGAGAGGTGCAAGCGGCTCCCGAGGGTGGCCAACCCACCGAAAGTCGGCTCGAGGACGCCTTCCCACATGAGGGCGATCCCCGCCGTCGACATGAGGAGCGGGAGGAGGTACAGCGACGCGTAAACGGCCCTGTAGCGCTGGGTACCGGCCACGAAAATGCCGAGGGCCATCGCTAAGGGTGTCTGGATCACCCATGAGAGCCCGGCGAGCTCGAGAGTGAGCAGCAGGGCATGGTGGGCCACCGGGTCCGAGAAGAACTCTGACCAGTTGGACAGCCCGGCCCAATGGAGGCTGCCGACAATGTTCCAAGTGGTAAAGCTCAGGAACACCGCGAACAAAACGGGCACAACTATGAAAACCCCGTACAGGACCAGGACAGGCGACATGCCGAATATGTCGGCACGCAGGTCCCGCTTTTGCCGGGTGCGCGCGGCCGAGGCCCGTTTCGCTACCGGGGGGCTTACAAGCACGGCGCTAGGAGCAGTCAATGGTTACCTCGGGTCCCGGCTCGATCACTTCGATCTCGCTCAACAGTTTTCCTCTCGGAGGCTTGTACCCCCAAGAGCGGCGCCACCGTTGGCCCGAAGGGGGCCTGGACAAGGCCGAGGCCCCCTTCGGGAGACGAGCACGAAAGCTAAGAACCAGTTATTGGTAGGGGTTCATCGCGGCCGCAAACTGTGCGGGCGTCTCTGTCAACTGGAAGATCTTCCACAGGTTGTTGATCATTGGGGTCTCCCTCGGGTTGCCCAATGACTGGTCCCAGGAGTACTGGAAGTAGGGGGCATGGAGCACGTCGTTGTACACCGGTACCAGGTACTTGCCCAAGGGAGGGACATTGAGGTCGGATGTCGTGCCCGTGATGATCCCCACCTGACCGTAGCTGTCCTCGGTCTTCGCATAGGCGGAGGTGGCGAAGTAATCCTGGAACTTTTCAGCCACGTAAGTCTGCGCGGGGGAAAGATGGGCGGCCAGAGCCGAGTAGCTCGTGAGGTTGCCTTCGAGGTCACCGATGTTGCCCTTGCCACCGGGCACCGTCGGGAAGGCGCCGATCCCGAGTGTCCCGTTCGTGAACATGGAGGGTTGCTCGGAATAGAACGAGGAGATGTCCCAGGAGCCCATCAGCTCCATCGCGGCCCTGCCGACCTCGACGAGTGCTCTCGTCGCCCCGGTCGTATAGGTGATGGAGTTGAAGCCCGTCTCGAAGGCATCGTCCTTAACCAACGTCTGGATCCCGGCGAGCGCGTGTTGGATGGCGGGCTGTGACCAAGCCCCCTTCATGTTGTCCTGAATGTTCAGGAACGCCTGGGGGCCACCGTAGCGGTCGCCCAGGTACTCGAGGAACATGAGCCCTTCCCACTCGTCAAGGTTGCCAAGCGAGATCGGGATAACGCCGTTGCTGTTGAACGTCTTGATATCGCTGAGCAGCTCGGCCCAGGTCGTCGGGAAGCTCAGGTGGTACTTGGCGAAAACGGCCTTGTTGTAGAAGAAGAACACCGGTTGGGTCCCAAGGATCGGCATGCCGTAGATCTTGCCGTTGAAAGTAACCGCTGACAGCGTAGAGGTCAGGAAGTCCTTGCTCCACGAGGGGGTGCCTGCGTCGTTCTCCCCCGGGTCGGCAAAGGGCTGCACGACGCCAGCTTTGATGAAGGTTGCGAGCGGCCCACCGCCCCAAGAGAAGAACAGCGCGGGCGGGCTGGAGGTGCCGAGAGCGAGCGCGACCTTCTCCTTGTAGGTATTGTTTGACGGCCAGATCGTTAGGTTTACCTTGTCTCCGGGGTTGGCGGCTTCGAAAGCCTTGATGATTGGTGGCCAGACCTTCGTGTCGAAGGGCGGGTTTGTCACCCACCAGACGTTGATGCTCGCCGTGGGTGTGGCCGATGAAGCGGTAGCGGGCACGGCTACCGCCACGGTGGCAATGGTGCTCGCCGACAGGGCAACCCCCAATAGAGCGCCGGCTCGACGGGTCAATAAGGGACGCTTGAGCGATGCGCGGATCACGTTTTTCTCCCCTTCCTCTTCGCCCGAATGTGGGCGTGTTGAACCACATCTCCTACCAAAACATTCGGATGACTAGTGAATCATTCGAAGCGATCCGCATCATTGCACACCCGCTCCCAAGAGTCAACGCACGCCGAGGCGCTTGGGCCTGTGACGACGTAGTCGCTGATAGAATAGTTCCTGGCCCGTTACTGAAGGGGCTTGGGCGGGTAAGGTCTCTGGGAGTGGGTCGCACTGGAGGCGACCAGGGGCTATGTGGTGGCGGCCTTCGGGTAAGCCGAATGTTTCCAGCGCGTACCGACATGAACACCAGGTCTTTGCCCTGGGCAGCGCCAAACGCCGGGACACCTTCTGCTAGCTGCCCAAGCCGGGGCTAAGCGCGCAGTGGCGCCGTTGATTCCCTCGCCAAAAGGCTCGTAGCCAGCTCGATGCTTCGCGACTCTGCTGGTTCCCCCCGCTCTTCGGCAAGGACGAGCCTGACTGCAGTTGCGGCCATCTCTGCCAGGGGCTGGCGGACGGTCGTCAGGGGGGGCGATGTCCACCGCGACAACGGCAGGTCGTCAAAACCCACGACGCTCAGTTGGGAGGGGACGCGTACGTGGAGGGCCCGCGCAGCCTCGAGCACCCCCAGAGCCTGGAGGTCGCTGCCTGCGAATATCGCCGTTGGGCGATCGGCTAAGGAGAGCATCGCCATGCCCTCCTTGAACCCGCCGTCGACATGGAAGTCCCCCCACTGCATCAGGTCGGGGTCGAGGGGGAGCCTTGAAGTCTCCATCGCGGAGCGGTAACCGTCCATGCGCGCACGGCTGCAAAGCAGGTCCGCTGGGCCTGAGATCACACCGATCCTGCTGTGCCCCAGGTCCAGGAGGTGACGAGTGGCCGCGTAGCCCCCTGACCAGTTGGTAGCTCCGACAGTAGTCACGGTCGGGTCTTGGGCCCCGCGTGGGTCGACCACGACGAACGGCAGGCCCCTAGACCGCAGCTCGGCTTTTTCGCGGCTCCCGAGGCGCGCGAGCAGGAGGATGACACCTCGCGTACCTCGAGAGCAGATGTGGTCGAGCCATGACCTGCCGGGCCCGCCATCAGAAAGCGAAGTCAAGGCGACCGTCATGCCGGCCTCGGCTGTGGCCTCGACGGCTCCCCGCACGATCTCCATCGCCCAAGGGCTTTCGAGTTCCTGGAAGACGAGGTCCACCAGAGGCGGCGCCTCCTTGGGCGCATATGAGCGGCGCTCGTAATTGCGCTCGGCGAGCAGGGCCTGGACGCGCTGGCGCGTAGCGGCGGAAACATCGCGGTTGCCGTTGAGGACTTTGGAAACCGTCGAGGCCGCTACCCCGGCCTCGTGGGCGATCTCAATTATCGTGACGCGCTTGCGGGCCTTGCTCGTTGTCACTGCACGCCTCGGCTGGATGGGGAAGCGCAGTGACCTGCCCGAAGAACTTTCATGGCGGCAGTTTACAATGTGCGACTGGCCGAAACAATTCGTACGAGCATTGGTCAGCCTGGGCGCTTCGTACGCTTGCGCCGGGCCGCGGTGCCTACTGAGCTGCTTCTTCTGTGTCTCACCGCCGTTCCTGTCGACCGAATTGTTCGGAACCTGGCGGGCCAGTCCCACACCCACGCGAACGGTCACACCGCGCTCGTAGCCTTGAGCGCGTGCTCTACCTCCACCGCTCGGCTCGTGCCGACCAGCTCGTCGAGCCGCTCGGCGAGCTGCTGTCAGCGCCCCTGGGCGACGCAATGGAGCGCGAGGTGGTTGCGGTCCCGACAAAGGGTGTCGAGCGTTGGCTCGCCCAACGCCTTTCGCGCCGTTTGGGGGCCAGAGGGAGTGGCGACGACGGCGTCTGCGCCAACATCGACTTCCCAACTCCGGCGGCCTTGGTGGCCGCCGTCACGGCCGCGGCCTGCGCTGGGGAAGCTGCGCCAAGGCCCGAGAGGTGGTACCTGGAGCGGGACCCCTGGGCCCCCGAGCGCTGCACGTGGCCGTTGACCCAGATCGTTGACGAGCACATCGCTTCCGGCGACAGTTACCTGTGGCCCCTTCCACAACACCTTCGGGCTGCGTCACCCGCTGAGGAGGGGCGGTGGCCAAGACGGTTCAGCACAGTGCGGCAGCTGGCCGAGATGTTCGATCGCTACGGCGTTTACCGGCCTGAGATGGTGCTGTCGTGGCTAGAGGACCGCCCCGGCGGCCGAGGAGCCTCGGCGAGCGTTGCCGACCTCAGCGAGCCGGACATGGCCTGGCAGGCAGCTCTTTGGAGGCAATTACGCGAGAAGCTGGCCTGTAGTTCACCAGCCGAGCGCTCAAATGCGGCCCCGGCATTGATAGAAGCCGGCCCCGAGCGCCTGGATCTCCCCGAAAGAGTTTCACTTTTTGGCCTTACAAGGCTCCCCACCAGCCAGCTACGAGTGCTAAAAGCCCTTGCGGTACACCGCGATGTGCACCTTTTCCTGCTTCACCCCTCGGGTGCTCTCTGGCAAAAGATCGCCCAAGTCGCGGGCACTTCCAACAAGATTGTCCTCCGTGCTGACGACCCGACGGCCCGTCTGGCGACCAACCCACTCCTCCGCTCCTGGGGCCGCGACTCGCGCGAAATGCAGCTGGTGCTCGCGTCCGAGGGGCTCACAGGCGGCGAGCAGAGGGCGGTGGAGGCAAAGGCCGGCACCCTGCTCGGCCTTGTTCAGGCCGATATCCGGGCGGACCGGGAGCCGGCGGGCTGGGCCCCCCAAGCAGAAGAGCGAAGGCCGCTGCTCGCGAGAACCGATGACAGCCTCAGGGTGCACTCCTGCCACGGGAGCGCGCGCCAAGTCGAGGTGGCGCGCGAAGCAGTGCTCCACCTGTTGGCTAAGGACCAGTCGCTCGAGCCCCGGGACATCATCATCATGTGCCCCGATATCGAACGTTTTGCTCCTCTCGTACAAGCCAGTTTTGGTTCCGCAGGGCTCGCGGGGGCACCCGCGCTGCGCGCTCGCCTTGCTGACCGGTCGCTGCGCGAGACCAACCCGCTGCTGGCTGTTGCCGCTGACCTGTTGGAGCTCGCGGGGAGCAGGGTAACGGCGGCGGAGGTTCTCGACTTCGCATCACGGGGACCGGTGAGCCGGCGCTTCGGCTTCGACCAGCACGAGCTCTCGCGCATCGAGCAGTGGATAGGGAGCACCGGCGCCCGCTGGGGGCTCGACGCCGACCACAGAGCGCCGTGGCGGCTGCAAAGAGTCGAAACCGGTACGTGGCGGGCGGCGCTCGACAGGTTGCTGCTCGGGGTCAGCATGTCTCCCGACAGTGGGGTCTTTGGAGGGGCTCTTCCTTTTGACGACGTCCCGAGCGGCGACATCAACCTTGCCGGGCGGCTCGCCGAGCTGCTTACCAGGTTGCGCCGGGCCTTGGACGCGCTGAGGGGCCCACAGAGCGCCACTGCTTGGGCGCGGGCTCTCCTCGAGGGTTGCCAAATGCTTGCGCTCGCGCCAAGCGACCAGTCCTGGCAGCCCGAGCAACTGCGCTCGGCGCTGGAGGAAGCCTTTCCTCACGAGGATGCAGCTCCGAGGGAGGTAACGCTCGATGTCTCCGAGGCCAAGGCTTGGCTTTCAGGCCGCCTGCGAGGCAGGCCGACGAGAGCAAACTTCCGCACCGGCGACATGACGATCTGCACTCTCTTCCCGATGCGCTCGGTGCCCCACCGCGTCGTTTGCTTGTTGGGCCTTGACGACGGACGGTTCCCCCGCCCGCCTGACGAGGCCGGCGACGACCTGCTCCTGGCTGCGCCTCGCATCGGCGACAGAGATGCGACGAGCGAGGACCGCCAGCTTCTCCTCGACGCGCTCCTCGCCGCCGAGGACTACCTGATCATCACTTTCGAGGGTCGGGACCAGCACCTCAACCAGCGTCGTCCGCCGTCAGTGCCGGTTGCCGAGCTTCTTGAGGTCATCGACCGCACGGTCCGGCTCGAAGACGGGCGCCCTGCCCGGGAGGTCATAGTTTCGCAACACCCGCTGCAGCCTTTTGACCCGGCCAATTTCACGCCCGGGAGGTTGGGGGTGCCCGGGCCTTGGCGATTTGACACGGCCCAACTCGAAGGAGCTCAGGCCCTCTGTGGCTCGCGGGTGGAGCCGCCGCCGTTCCTCCAGGGCCCGCTCGACCCCCTTGCAACGCCTGTCGTGCAGCTCAGTTCGCTGGTCCAGTTCCTCGAGCACCCCGTCCGAGCGTTCTTGCGGCAAAGGCTCGGGATGTACGCCGGCCAGCTCCCCGATCAGTTGAGCGGCTCGCTGCCAGTGGAACTGGCACCGCTGGAGCGCTGGGCCCTCGGCGACCGGTTGCTCCAGGCTCGGCTTGCGGGGGCAACGGCTGGGGAAGCCTGCGACGTCGAGCTCGGGAGAGGACTCCTCCCGCCCGGGCCGCTCGGGGAGGTTGCCCTGGCAGAGGTTGCGCGGGTGGTCGACTCGCTCTTGGCTGCGGCGGCCAAGTTGACATCTTGGGCCCCCACCTCCCCAGGGGCGCAGGGACGGCAGGCACGAGCGCTCGAGGTGAGCATCCCTCTGCCCGACGGCACCCTGCTTGTCGGCAACGTCCCAGGTGTCACGGGCGACACGCTCTTGCGCTGCGTGTACTCAAAGCTCGGGCCCAAGCACAGGCTGAGAGCGTGGGCCCACTTCCTGGCCCTGAGCGCCGCTCGGCCCGAGCCCAGGGCCAACGCCGTGACCATCGGCCAGTCGGAGGGCAGCAGCCTCGGTAGACCTCGGGTCGCTTCGGTTGCGTTACCCCCTCTCGGGGCAACCGAGCAGGATATCCGGGCCGCCTCGACCGAAGGGTTGGCGTGCCTGGTCGACCTCTACCGCAAAGGGATGCGTGAGCCGCTCCCCATATACTGCGCGACCTCATGTGCTTGGGCCTCTGCCGCGGTCGCCGAGGAGAGCCCCTGGGGACCTGCCCGGGCGCGCTGGGTGTCGAGCTTTGACGAGTTGCCGGGGGAAGATGCCGACCCGGAGCATGTTGTCGTGCTGGGACCTTCCCGCCCCTTCTTGGACCTATGCGCTGAGCTGCCCCGGCCTGAGGAGACCGGCCCAGGTTGGGACTGCTCGCAACCCAATCGTCTGGGCAGGCTCGCGGTCAAGCTCTGGGCGCCTCTGATCGAGCACGAACGCCCTCGGGAGCATTAGGTAGTGGAGGAAGCGCTCGCGGATTTCGACATCTGCGACCGGTTACCCGAGCCCGGGGTCACGGTCCTCGAAGCCAGCGCGGGGACGGGCAAGACCTTCACCATCGCCGCGCTCGTGGCTCGCATGGTGGCCGAGGGTTTGGCGCCGCTGTCGAAGATCCTCGTCGTCACCTTCACACGTATGGCGACGGGGGAGCTGCGCGAGCGCGTACGTGAACGCCTTGTTTCGGTGGAAGCCGGGCTCGGGGAGTACCTCGAACACGGCCGGGCTCCGTCGCCCAGTGACACCGTCCTGGCGCTCTTGTGCAAGGGGGGCGCCGGCGAGGTCATACAGCGCCGGCAAAGGGTCGGCGACGCGCTCTCCAGCTATGACACCGCGACGATCACGACCACCCATGGTTTTTGTTTCACGGTGCTGGGCGCCCTCGGCGCATGGGGCGAGGTAGCCCCCGGGACCGAGCTCCTCGAAGACACGTCGGACCTGGTACAAGAGGTCGTAGACGACTTGTTGGTCAGGCACGCCCTCAGGGCGCAAGGGCTACCTTTCCGTCGGAGGGCTGCCCTGCAGGCCGCGTCCCACGCTGTCAACAACCCGGGCACGGAGCTCGACCCCGCCGCACTGCGCAGCGACCACACTCCCGAGGGAGTGCGCCGCCGGCTGGCCGAAGGCGCTCGTAAAGAGGTCGGAAGGCGGCTTGTGGAGAACAACCTTCTCACTTACGACGACCTCTTGGTGCGCCTGGCGCGAGCACTTGCCGACCCCCAAAGGGGTGCGGCGGCTTGCAGGCGCCTGCGGCAACGCTTCAGCGTCGTCCTCGTTGACGAGTTTCAAGACACCGACGGCGTCCAGTGGCAAACAGTCAAGACGGCTTTCGCTGACGGGACAACCCGGTTGGTGCTCATTGGGGACCCGAAGCAAGCGATCTACTCGTTCCGGGGTGCCGATGTTTACGCGTACCTGCAAGCGGCACGCACAGCAGGCGCCGGCCGGCGGTTCACCCTCGGGCGCAACTGGCGTTCGAGCCCCGCGCTCCTGGAAGCATTTGACGCTCTCCTCGAACCGCTCCACCTCGGGCACCCCGAGATCGTGTACCGCAGGCCGCAGGTCGCCGAGCAAATCCGGGGCTGTGGCCTCGAGGCGGTACCGGGAAGTGAGCCGCTCCGCTTTCGGTTTGTGGGCCGCGAGAGCAGCGGCGTTGCGAGGACTCAGAGCGGCCTGCTGCAGAAGGACGCCGCGGTCCGGTTTGTCGCTCAGGACCTCGCTTTCGATATCGCCGAACTTCTCCAGTCCGCGCCCGTGCTCAGCTCCCGCCCGGCATCGGCGCAACCAGGGCCGCCCTTGGCAGCTCGGCTGGGAGCCGGTGACGTCGGCGTCCTCGTGCGTACCAACAAACAGGCCCTCGTCGTGCGAGACGCGTTGCGTGCAGCGGGCGTGCCGGTCGTCGTGGCGGGCGCCCAGAGCGTACTGGCCACGCGGGCTGCCAGGCATTGGCTCGACCTGCTGGAAGCGCTGGAGCAGCCGGCTTCCCGGGGCGCCGCAGCCGCGGTAGCCCTTGGGCCTTTTGTCGGGATGTCTGCTGCGGCTCTCGCCCGGGCCGACGAAAGAGCCTGGGAGGAGCTTCACGCGCGGCTCCACGACTGGTCCTCGCTCATCAGGCGCGGCGGGGTGGCTGCGCTGTTTTGGCACATCACAGCTAGCGAAAGGCTCCCAGCTCGCCTCCTTCGTCATACCGACGGAGAACGGCAGTTGACCGACCTCGCTCACATCGCGGAGCTCTTGTACGCCGAAGCCATTGGCCCCCAGCTAGGGCTCGCGGCCCTGAAGACCTGGCTCGCTCGGCGCTGCGACGAGGTCAGCGCCGAAGGCACTGAAGCCGGGCAGCGCAGCCGCAGGCTCGACTCCGACGCGGAGGCGGTGCAGGTGATGACCGTTCACCGAGCTAAAGGTCTTGAGTTCCCGGTCGTTTACTGCCCCTACTTGTGGGACGCGGGTTGGAGGGACCGCCTCGGGGAGCCTGTCGTGTTCCACGACTCCTTCAGCGAAGAGCGTCGTTTGGACGTCGGGGGAGACGCTGGGAGCCCGGTTTACAACTCGCACTACCAGTTGTCTCAGGCCGAGCGGCGAGGCGAGGACATCCGCCACTTGTACGTAGCCCTCACAAGAGCCAAGCACCAAGTGGTCATTTGGTGGGCAGGAGCGCGCGACTGCCAGCACTCAGCGCTTGGTCGCCTCTTGCTCGCCCGTAACAACGAGGGAGACGTCAAGCCAAGCGGGCGGCCGAGCGAGCCAAAGGACTCCCAAGTCGAGGCCGAGCTCGCAAAGCTTGTGCTCAAAGCGCATCGGCTCATTACGGTCCAGCACTGCGTGGCCAGAGGCGCTCGGGCGGCGAGGCGCGATCGGCTGAGCGGCGGTCCTCCCGCGCCGCAGCTGGGAACGGCTCGTTTCGAGCGCGACCTCGACCTCGATTGGCGGCGCAGCTCGTATACGAGCATCACTGCGAGTGCCCACGTCGATGGGCAGGCGAGCGAGCGAGGGCCGTCCCAGCTCATCAGTAGCGAGCCAGAGCAGCCCGGGAAAACCGATGAGCCGGCCAGCGCGCTCTCGCCGCCGCCGGTTGTGGTGCCGGCAGGCCTCGCTCGAGCAGAAGGCCTGCCTTCGGCCTTCGCCGGGTTGCCGCTAGGAGCTGAGGTGGGCACTTTCGTCCACGCCGTCCTCGAGCGCATGGACTTCACAGCTCCCGACCTTGGTGCCGCCGCATTGGAGGTTGCAGGTTCCGGCGACCCACCGCCAGCAGGAGTCGAGCTCGAGATCTTGGCGGCTGCGCTCGAGGCGGCCATCCGCACACCGTTCGGCTCGGTCCTCCCGGGCCTCAGCTTGCGCGACTTCGGGCGAGCCGACCGTCTCGACGAGCTTTACTTCGAACTGCCCGTCGCCGGAGGCGACAACCCAAGGGGCCAAGTCCCTGTCTCTTCGCTAGCAGCGCTGCTCGGCGGGCACATGCCCGCTCCCCACCCGCTCTCCGGGTACCCAGCGAAACTCGCGGGCTTGGAGGTCGGAACTGGGCTAAAGGGTTACTTGACAGGGAGCCTGGACCTCGTGCTGCGCCACAAGGCGAACGTTGCGCCCAGGTACTTCGTCGTCGACTACAAAACGAACTGGCTCGGAGGGCCGGGAGAGGCCCTGACAACCTGGCATTACCGGCCGAGCATGCTGGCAGCCGCGATGTCAGCGGCCCATTACCCCCTGCAAGCGACCTTCTACCTAGTAGCTCTGCACCGCTACCTCCGCTGGCGTCAAAGGGGGTACGACCCCTCCACCCACCTTGGAGGAGTCATCTACCTCTTCTTGAGGGGGATGGCCGGGCCCGGGACGCCATCAGTAGACGGCCAGACCTGCGGGGTCTTTAGTTGGTGCCCGCCCCCCGAGCTGGTCACCGAAGTTTCGGACCTGCTCGCTGCCCCAGCCGGGCCCCAGTTGTGATGGCCGACGAATGGGCCACGGAGCGTGTGGTCGACCTCCCACCAGGCAGCGTGCTCGAGCAGTTCAACTTGGCCGGCGTACTGGTCCCAGGCGACCTCCACGTAGCCAACGCGCTCGGGCGCTTGGGCGGCGACAGCGACGCGCTCGTCATGCTGGCGGCCGCGCTCGCGGTACGGGCGCCCAGGGTCGGCCATGTCCTAGCGGACTTGGCGACGGTTTCCTCTACGGTGACGCTGGAAGGAGAAGGGCAGTTGCCGGAGCTGCCTTGGCCGGAGCCGCTCTCGTGGTCGAAGCGCCTTGCCGAGAGCCCCTTGGTGGCGGTGGGCGAGCAAGCTCGCGAGGCGAGGCCGCTCCGCCTCCTCGGCACGGCGCTCTACCTCGACCGCTACTGGCGAGACGAAAGGTTCGTGGCCTCTGAGGTGCTTGCCCGTTGTGCTGGCGAGGACCTGGAAGTCGACGAGGCTGTCCTCGAGGAGGGCGTCCGGCGCCTATTTGGCGACAGCACCGGCTCGCTTCAGGCGGAGGCGTCAGTGAGGGCTCTCCGGCGGCGCTTCAGCGTCATCGTGGGCGGGCCTGGGACGGGCAAGACGACGACCGTTGCAAGGTTGCTCGTTCTTTTGGATGAGCAGGCCGCGTCGGCGGGGCACCCGGGACCGCTTGTAGCGCTTGCCGCGCCTACCGGCAAAGCAGCAGGGCGCATGGCGGAGGCGGTGCACGAGGAGGCTCGCCGGCTCCACATGGCGACCGCGGCCCGGGCGAGGCTGCTGGACCTAGGTGCATCGACGGTCCACCGCCTGCTCGGCCGGCACCCTTCGAGCGCGACGCGATTTCGCCACGACCGCGGCAACCGTCTGCCTCACGATGTCGTCGTCGTGGACGAAACCTCGATGATGTCGCTGCCTCTTATGGCCCGCCTGCTCGAGGCCGCCCGTCCCGAAGCGCGCCTGGTCCTGCTTGGCGACCAGCACCAGCTCGCCTCGGTGGAGGCGGGCGCCGTGCTCGCCGACATCGTCGGGCCCCCCCGCGCGCTGCCCCTCGGAGTACCTTCGGCCGAACGCCCCCCCATCGCTTCGTCAATCACGGCCCTGCGCGACAACTACCGCTTTTCGGGGGCACTAGCGGAGCTCGCGGGCGGCGTGCGCGACGGGGACGTCGGGCACGTCCTTGCCGTGCTGAGCCGGAACGACCTTTCCCACGGTGGGGGGGAAAGCAGCGTCGCTTGGCTGCGGGTCGAGACCAGAGAGGCCGCCGAGACCAGGGAGGACCGGCTGGAGCCGCTGGTTTCGGCCGTGCTGGCACACGGGCGCCCCCTCGTCCAGGCGGCACGGCACGGCCAAGTGGACGAGGCGCTCATGGCTCTTGACGGTTTCCGGCTCCTCTGCGCTCATCGCGATGGCCCTTGGGGTGCGAGCACTTGGAACTTGCTCAGCGAACGATGGCTCGATGTCCGCTCCCAAGGCGCACAAGACACGGCTTGGTACCCGGGACGGCCCCTGATCGTGACCGAGAACGACTATGGGCTCGGGTTGTTCAATGGCGACGTCGGAGTCGTCGTGCGGGGCGAGGAGGGGAGGTTGAGCGCAATGTTCAGGCGCCCCGGCGGTTTGGTGGCGCTCAGCCCCGCACGGCTGGGAGGTAGCGAAACAGCGTTCGCCCTCACGGCGCACCGCGCACAGGGCTCCGAGTTCGACGAGGTCGCCGTCCTCCTTCCTCCACCTGGTTCGAGGATCTTGACCCGCGAGCTGCTCTATACCGCGTTGACCCGGGCAAAGCGGCGCGTCCTTTTGGTTGGCAGCGAGGAGTCAGTTGTCTGTGCGGTCAAGAGGCCCGTTGCTCGGGCGAGCGGCCTAGCGGCTCGGCTCTGGGGCTGAGGCGAGCCGGTTAGCACGTCCTCGCAGTTCTGTACGGCTACCTTCTCGTTTGGTGCCTGAACCAGTAGCTGGGGAGAGCCAACCCGTCTTGCCGAAGCTGAGCGACGACTGGGAACGGCTGCGCGCTGATATGGGCCTCCAGGGTCGCGACTGGAGCCGTGCAGCAAGGGGCCTCGTCGATGGCTGGTTGCGCAACGTCTTTTCGCTCGCGCTGGCTGGTGCCCAAGACGCTGAACAAGGCGCTGGAGGCGCGCGAGGCACGGGCATGTTTTTGCCTTGGAGGGCCCGGCGGAGCGCACGCGGGGCCGGCCTGCAGGGGACTGAAGCGAGCTACAAGGGCCTGGCGCTCTTGGCAGTCGGGAGCCTCGGGCGGGGAGACATGTCACCGGGCAGTGACCTTGACCTGTTGCTCCTGCATTCGGGCAGGGACGACGTGGCCAAGCTTGCGGACCGCATCTGGTACCCGATCTGGGATGACCCGATGCCGCTCGACCACAGTGTCCGCACGCTTTCTCAAGTCAGTGAGGCGGCGGACGCGGACCTCCGCGTAGCGCTCGGGCTGCTCGATGCCCGGTACGTCGCCGGCGACGAGGACTTGGCTGCCGAGCTCGTCGCTCTCGGGAAGCGGCTTTGGGCCAAGCGAGTGGGCAAGTGGTTGCCCGAGGCGATCGCGGCGAGGACCGGCGCCGAGCTCGCTCACGGCGACGTCGCCTTCACGCTCGAACCCAATCTCCAGGAGGGCAGGGGCGGGCTCCGTGACGTCCAACTTCTTTTCTTGGTGGCTTCGGTGACGCCCGTAGCAGGGCCCGCCACGGCGAGCCCGGCGCTCGACGGGGCGAGCGACCTCTTGCACTCCGTGCGCGTCGAGCTGCAAAGGCCGAGTGGGCCCCGGATGGAACGCCTCGGGCTCGAGGACCTCGATCGAGTCGCTGCAGCTCTCGGTATTACCGATCGTGAAACCTTGGTTCACCGAGTGGCGACGGCAGGACGCACGATTTCGTGGGTCGTAGAGGACGTTTCGCGTCGGGCGCTCTCGTGGCTTTCAGGGCCGCGCGGCCGAGGCGGGTCTGCCGACAGGGCGCTCGGGCCAGCCCTGGTGCTGCGCGACAGCGAAGTCGTAGTGCCGGCAAGCGCGTCCATTGCGACGGACAGGACGCTCGCGCTCCGCGCTGCCACCGCCTCGGCCCAACTTGGCGTGCCGATCGCGCGGGCGACGATGGACCGTCTCGCGGACGAAGCAGAGAGCGCGGGCGGAGCCTGGGACGAGGCACTGAGGCGTGCTTTCCTCCAGCTCTTGGGGGCCGGCCCCGGGAGCACGCACGCGATCGAGGCGCTTGACCACATCGGGGTATGGGAGCGCTACGTGCCCGAATGGGCGCAGGTGCGCAACAGGCCCCAGTTCAATCCTTACCACCGTTGGACCGTGGACCGTCACCTACTCGAGGCGGCCGTCAACGCCACGGAGCACATGCTCGACGTCCACCGGCCCGACTTGCTACTGATGGGCGCCTTCCTGCACGACATCGGCAAGGGGTCAGGGGCGGACCACTCCGAGGCGGGCGCTGTGATCACAACAGCCTTTGCGCAGCGAGCCGGGTTCTCGGCCGAGGACGCCAGGGCACTGCGCCGCTTGGTCCTCCACCACCTCTTGGTCCCCGACACTGCCACGAGGCGCGATGTCGAGGACCGGGCAACCATCGCGTACGTCGCCGAGATAGTGGAGGACGCACCAACCCTTGAGCTCCTGCGCGCTCTTGCTGCGGCAGACGGTATGGCGACCGGCCCTGCAGCTTGGTCCCAGTGGAAAGAGCTCCTTGTAGAAGATCTTGTCAGGCGAGTGGGTGCTCTCCTAAAGGGCCAGCCGGTGCCGAGCGGGCCGCAATTTCCTTCTGCAGCCCAGCGCCGCCTTATGGAGGCTGGGGGCTTTCAGGTCTTGCCGGCCGAGCGCGAGCTCACCGTCGTCGCCCCCGACAGGCCGGGGCTCTTCAGCGACCTCACCGGAGCGCTCGCGCTCCACAGCATCGGTGTGCTCGAGGCGCGTGCTTCCAGCGAGGCGGGCACTGCCTTGGACGTTTTCGTCCTCGACCTCCCTGACAATGCCGACCCGCACTGGGACCGGGTGACCATGGACATCGAGGGGGCCGTTATGAGGCGCTTCAACGTTTCCGAGGCGCTCGCCCGCCGCCCGCCGCCCCGCCGAGCTCGCAGGGTAGCGACGCTCGCTCCTCAGGGAGCGAGGGTCATCGTCGACAACGACGCCGCCACTAACGCAACCGTTATCGAGGTTCGCGCCCCGGACTCCCCCGGGCTGCTCCACCGCATCACCGCCGCTCTCGCGGGGGCCGACCTGGACATCGTGTCGGCGCGGGTGGCGACGCTCGGCAACGCCGTTGTTGACAGCTTCTACGTGCAGGCAGACGGCGCCAAGCTCCCTCGGCAACTGGACGCGGACCGCCTTGCTCAGGCACTCGAGAGCGCCCTCAACCTCCCCTGGCCAGAACACCGGTAGAGAGCGACCACCCGGGCCCGCACAGGTTGCACTGGGACCAGCGGCCCAAGTCGTAACACTCCGGAAACATTGCGGTCGCCGCTCAGAAACAAGCCCCCTCTACTTTCGGGTGAGGCCTCGGGCCCACACGGTCCGCGAGGTGAGACCTTATAGACCCAAATAGGGAGGGCCTTTGCACCCATTCTTATCCGCAGCCAACATCTGTGCCCAAGGGTTCTCGAGTTGCTCGGACAAGGCCTGGCTCAATACGGGCGACAACGCGTGGCAGTTGACTGCAGCCACTTTTGTCGCCCTCATGAGCGTCCCCGGCCTAGCAGTGCTCTTCGGGGGCCTAGTGCAAAAGAAGTGGGTCGTGAACACCATGCTGATGACGTTCGCGGGCTTTGCCGCCGTCCTCATCGTGTGGGTGTTGTGGGCCTACAACATGGGTTTTGGGTACGCCTGGTTCCACAAGGGGGTGACCTGGGACTACTCCAAGCACAACGACATAGTCAACTTCTTTGCAAACTTCGTCGGGAGACCGGGGACCACCCTCAGCCATATGGGTGAAGAAGGCCAGGGTTCGATACCGCAGGTCAACGCTGGGATGCCGGCCTTTGGCTTGCCGATGGCGAGCGTGGTCTATTTCCAGTTCGTCTTCGCCGCCATCACGCCGCTCCTGTTCCTCGGTAGCGTGCTGAGCCGGATCAAGTTCAAGGTCTGGCTCGTGTTCGTGCCGTTGTGGACTTCTTTGGCCTACAGCGTCAACGCTTTCCTGCTTTGGGGAGGCGGCTACTGGGCCCATCAGGGTGCTGGTGACTTCTCCGGTGGCTACGTGATCCACCTCGCTGCCGGGACCAGCGGTTTCGTCGCAGCAGCTGTTATCGGGCCACGTATCAAGCGGGACCGGGAAAAGGCGCTCCCTCACAGCCTCCCGCTCATCGCCATCGGTGGCGGTATCGTCTGGCTGGGCTGGAACGGCTTCAACGGAGGCGACCCTTACTTTGCAAGCGCCGACGCTGCTGCAGCAGTGATCAACACGAACATGGCTACCGCGGCCGCTCTGCTCACCTGGGTCATCTGGGACATGTACCTCGGCCCTGCCAAGAAGCCGACTTTCCTCGGTGCCATCAACGGCATGGTCGTGGGCCTGGTTGCCATCACACCCTGTGCCGGCTATGTCAACGGCGCCGGCGCCCTAGCAGTGGGCGCGATCGACTCGACCATCGTCTGGATGGCATGGACGTACCTGTCGAGGGTGAAGTTCATGAAGAGAGTCGACGATGCCATGGGGATCGTCTACACCCATGGCATCGCAGGGCTCTTCGGTGGGTTGTTGCTCGGGGTCTTCGCTGACCCGTCTGTCGTCGAGTACCAGAGCGTCTCGGGTTCGTCAGTGTCGATAACGGGTGCGCTCTATGGGCACCCAGGTCAGGTTGCGCTCCAGTTTGGCGCCGCTCTGACGGTCATCATTTGGGACGCGCTCGTGACGTTCACAATCCTCAACGTGATGAAATGGGTCATGCCGTCGCACTCGCTCGTTTTGAGTGAGGCCGACTGTGAGATCGGCGACCTTGCCGTCCACGACGAGGAGGGCTACCCCGACACGGAGGGGGCGAGCCGCATCGACGGGAGCGGCTACGCTGACGCTACTGCCATCCCTGCGGGTGCCAGTCCCGCGAGCATCGTCGGAGGCAACACGAGATGATCCTTGTCACTGCAGTCATCAAGCCTCACGCCGTCGATGCCGTGAGGGAAGCGCTCTCCTACGTGGGCATTGCCGGCATGACCATTTCCGAAGTCAAGGGTTTCGGGCGTCAGCGAGGGCACACCGAGGTTTACAGGGGAGCGGAGTACAAGGTCGACTTCGTCCCCAAGATCAAAGTCGAGGTCCTTGCTTCAGCCGAGCAAGCCGACGACATCGTCGAGGCGATCGCCAAAGCGGCTCGTACCGGTAAGATCGGCGACGGCAAGATCTGGGTGAACAACGTCGAAAGCGTCACCCGGATCCGCACCGGCGAGACCGGGCCGGGGGCCATCTAGGCTTCGTTAGGGATGGCACGCGGTAAGTACGAAGCAAAAAAGAACGGAACCGGCGACCCCCCTGCGGAAGTTAGCGGGGGGGTGGGTTCCCCTTCGACCGTTGGGAGCGTCGCGCTCCCAACCGCCACAGGTCCCGCAGCAACCGGCAGGCCGGCGGATCTGCCGGTGCTGGGGATCGTCGTCATGTCGTCGTGGGGTTGGCGCATCCTGGCCGTTGCGACGATGGTCGCGCTGGGCTTGTGCGTCACGTTCCTGCTCGACGGCCACACCGCCATCGGGGGTATTTGGGCGTTTATCGGCTTAGCTTGGGCCTTTTTCACCGTCAGGCTCTGGCGGATGCACCTCGCCTGGGACTCGGGCCGCTAAGGCAAGACTGATACAACCTCGCCCTGGGGCACGAGCTCTTCCCACGTGTTGCCCGGCGAGAGGGTGATCTTCGTACCGTTGGGCTCGACGAAGACGGCCGGCTGTGAGAGGTCCGGGCGTTCCCATTTGCCAAAGAACTGGACCCCGTTGCGGAAAACCCATGCCGGGCCGCTGCCCGTCAGGACGAGCTCGTTCTCGAGGCTCCCATCGGCGTCCTCGACGTACTGCGTCGGGTATTCGTGCACGATCATCACAACGACATTGGAGGCAGAAACCTGCACGTTGTCGCCCTGCATCGCCCGACCGGTGTCCGAGTAGGAGCGGTAGTAGACGCCAGCCTTGGGGTGCCAGGTCCAGGTGGTGACATCCAGTGGGAAATGCAGGTTGATGATACCGGCAGGCGTGCCCCCAGGGACCATCTTCCCGTAGGTGAAGATCGGCTTAGGTTGTCCGGGCTTGTAGCCGAAGGTGTGCGCGGCGTTGTACAAGGCCGATGTCGAAGTCACCAGGTTGTGGGGGGCGTAGCGCGTCGGGTCCCGCCAGTAGGCGCCCCCCGCTCTGTCGGCGCCGACGTCGTCGAGCAGTGACGTGGAGGAGTCAACTTCGTCGATGACGGCTTGGATCGCGCCCGAGTAAGCAAAAAGGATCCGCCCCATCGGCTGGAGGATTTGCGCGTCCACCAGCCGTGCGGAGCGGACGGGCTCGATGCGCGCCGCGGTGTGGCATTGGTAAACGGCGATGAAGCGGGTTATACCGCCCTCCACCGGCTCTTCAAAGACGATGTCCGCGCTGTCCAGGCCCCACTGGGGGCGTGCTTGAGGAAGGTTCTCCACTTTCACGGCTATCGCGGGGCGCTGCGGCACTCGGCCGTCGCGAGGCGTCAAACCGTTGAGCGGGCAGACAGCCGCAACCTTGGCGACGGCAGGGCGGCGCTTGTGCTTGTGCTTGTGCACCGGTCTTGTCGTGCTCGAGGTCGAGCTCGTCGACGTCGGAGCCGATGTCCCGGAGGCCTCGTGCTTGCCGCCCCCGCAGGCCGTCATCAGGAGCGAACCAGCGCACAATACTGACAGGGCTGCGACGCCCCGCCGTCCGCCGGCTGGCAATTTCATCTCGCCATACGTTAGTGGTTTGTCCAGTTTGGGTGGGGCACTCCCTGCGGGGGCACTTTCGCACCGTGAAGTGCCATGAAGGAGCGCCGCCTAGCAGCGCCGAGCGTACGCGCGCCCCCTAGCGTAGCTAGGTGCGCTGGCCTTGCCGGCGTACCGCTTCGGCGGCGGCCGCGATCGCTTCGGGGTCGCCCAGCCACTGCCCGCCGGCCTTGCGAGGCTGGAGGGCTTCGTCTAGCTCATAGACGATCGGGACACCAGTGGGGATCTCGAGCTTCGCGATCGCCTCACCGGTCATCTGGTCCAGGTGCTTGATCAGCGCCCTCAAGCTGTTGCCATGCGCCGCGACCAGCACGACCTTGCCGGCAACCAGTTCGGGCGCGATGGCGTCGTACCAGTAGGGCACCATCCGCACGACGACGTCTGCGAGGCACTCGGTCGCCGGGACCACTCCGGGCAGATAGCGAGGGTCGAGCGAAACGTCGTAAGGGCCACCTCGCTCCATGGGAGGAGGGGGGACGTCGTAGCTGCGCCGCCACAACATAAACTGCTCGTCCCCGTACCGCTCCCGCGTCTCGGCCTTGTCGAGCGCTGTGAGGCCGCCGTAGTGGCGCTCGTTGAGCCGCCAGTGGCGGTGGACGGGCACCCAGAGCCTCCCGGTCTCTTCCTGGAGGATGTTGAGGGTCCTGATGGCGCGCGTAAGCAGGGATGTGTGGGCCACATCGGGCAAGAGCCCCTCTCGGGCGAGCAGCTGGCCAGCCTGGCGAGCCTCCTCCTCGCCCTGGGACGACAGGTCGACGTCCCACCAGCCGGTGAAGCGGTTCTCGAGGTTCCAGGCGCTTTGCCCGTGGCGCACGAGCACGAGTGTGGGCATGGTGCCGATCCTACTGGTCCCCGCTGGCCAGTACGATTGCGGTAATTCATGCTCCAACTTTCTTGATACGAAGACACTCAAGTTTTGCTATCATGGGTGTCGAACGATCAACGAAGTGACTCAGAGGAAGTTGTACTGCAATCGAAGGCTAGGACCGATGGTCCCCTGGCCGCCCCAAGGAGGTTGTTAATGGCAAAGGCAGTAGGTATCGACCTGGGTACCACCAACTCCGTCGTAGCTGTTCTAGAGGGTGGTGAGCCAACCGTCATCGCCAACGCCGAGGGCTCGCGGACGACACCGTCGGTCGTCGGGTTCTCCAAGTCGGGCGAGGTCCTGGTGGGCGAGGTCGCCAAGCGTCAAGCCATCACCAACCCTGACCGCACCGTGAGGTCTGTGAAACGCCACATGGGTGACAACTCGTGGCGGCTGAACATCGACGGCAAGGGCTACTCGCCCCAAGAAATCTCAGCGCGCATACTGCAAAAGTTGAAGAGGGACGCGGAGGGCTACCTCGGCACGACGGTGACCCAAGCGGTCATCACGGTGCCCGCCTACTTCGACGACGCTCAGCGCACCGCGACAAAGGAGGCAGGCCAGATCGCCGGGCTCGAGGTGCTCCGGATCATCAACGAGCCCACCGCGGCGGCGCTTGCTTACGGGCTCGACAAGGAGGAGGAGCAGACCATCCTCGTCTTCGACCTCGGCGGCGGGACTTTTGACGTTTCGGTCCTCGAGATAAGCGAAGGGATTTTCCAGGTGAAGTCCACGAGCGGCAACACTCACCTGGGTGGTGACGACTGGGACCAGCGCGTCATCGACTGGCTCGTGAAAACCTTCAAGGACACAGAAGGCGTTGACCTCTCCAGCGACAAGATGGCCCTCCAACGGCTGAAGGAAGCTGGCGAAAAGGCCAAGATCGAGCTTTCGACGGTGCAGGAGACAAACATCAACCTGCCGTTCATCACGGCGACGAGCGAAGGCCCGAAGCACTTGGACGTGAAGCTCACTCGTTCAAAGTTCCAAGAAATGACGTCTGACCTCGTCGAAGCCTGCCGCGGGCCGTTCGACCAGGCGATCAAGGACGGGGGCCTCTCCAAGGACAAGATCGACCACATCGTGCTCGTGGGCGGCGCTACCCGGATGCCCGCGATCCAAGAGCTCGTGCGCGGCCTCACCGGCAAAGAGCCCCATAAGGGTGTCAACCCTGACGAGGTCGTAGCCGTCGGTGCCGCGATCCAGGCAGGTGTGCTGAAGGGCGAGGTGAAGGACATCTTGCTGCTCGACGTCACGCCTCTCTCGCTCGGCATCGAGACCAAAGGCGGCGTCATGACCAAGTTGATCGAGCGCAACACGACGATCCCGACCAAAAAGAGCGAAGTTTTTACCACAGCAGAGGACATGCAGCCCTCCGTCCAGGTCCACGTCCTCCAGGGCGAGCGGGAAATGGCCATGTACAACAAGACTCTCGGCAAGTTCGAGCTGGTCGACCTGCCGCCAGCGCCGCGCGGCGTGCCTCAGATCGAAGTCACCTTTGACATCGACGCCAACGGCATCGTCCATGTCTCAGCGCGCGACCGCGCCACCGGCAAGGAGCAGTCGATGACCATCACGGGCCAAAGTGCCCTTGCCAAGGACGAGATCGACCGCATGGTCCACGATGCTGAGGCGCATGCTGCCGACGACCGGCGCCGCCGCGAAGAGGCTGAGATCCGCAACAACGCAGATTCGCTCGTCTACCAGACCGAGAAGATGTTGAAGGACCAAGCCAGTTCGTTCAGCGGTGCCGAGAAGGAGCGGGTCGAGGGTGACCTCAAGTCGCTGAAGGACGCGATCAGCGGCAGCGACACCGAAGCGATCAAATCGGCCACCGAGCGCCTCGCCGTAGGCGTCCAGGAGCTTGGCAAGAAGCTGTACGAGGCCGCCGCGGCTTCGGGCGCAACTTCAGCCGGCCCCGGGGACGAGCCGGCAGCGGGCACCTACGGCCCGGCGAACGGCAGCGCCCCCAACGACGAAGAGGTCGCAGACGCCGAGATAGTCGACGAGGGCGGGCAAAGCGCATGAGCGACCCTCACGAGGAGGTGCGCTCAGCGTCTTTGCCCTCCGCAGGCCCGGGTGCGACCCCCGATGCTTCGGGAGCGGTCCTCCTCCCCGACGAGGAGGCCGCGCCCGCGGCGGCTGCCGTGGGCGGTGGCGACGGCAACGAAGGCGAGCCGGCTGACCTGTGGGAGGTGGCGTCGGCGGAAGCCGAGCTTGCGCGCCAGCGCGACGAGTACCTCGAGGCTCTCCAACGCCTGCAAGCCGAGTTCGACAATTACCGTAAGCGTGTCGAGCGCCAGCAAAGGGACATTGTCGAGAGCGCGGCCTCCGGCTTGGTCAAAAAGCTCCTGCCCGTTCTGGACACGGCTGACCTGGCGCTCGCACATGGCGGGGGTGAAGACATAAAACAGGTTGCCGGGACGCTGTTCGACGTGCTCGCGAAGGAGGGCCTGGACCGGATCCTCCCCGAAGGGCAAGCTTTCGACCCCGAGCTGCACGATGCTGTCGCGCACGACGCCGTTGATGGAGAAGACGCGCCCTCTTGCCCCGAAGTCAGTGAGGTCCTGCGGGCGGGTTATAGATGGAAGGGCCGAGTTTTGCGCCCCGCAATGGTGAAAGTGAGGGGTTGACGCCGTGCCGGCGCAGCGCGAATGGCTAGAAAAGGACTATTACAAAGTCCTTGGTGTCTCGAGGAACGCCACGGACAAGGAGATCGCGCGCTCGTACCGCAAGCTCGCAAAGCAGTACCACCCGGACGCCAACCCCGGCTCCGAGGAGCGTTTCAAGGAAATCTCGGCTGCTTATGATGTAATAGGTGACCAAGCCAAGCGCAAGGAGTACGACGAAGTCCGTACGCTGAGCGAAAAAGGTTTTGCCGGCAACCCATTTGCGGGAGCGGGCGCGGCGGGCCAAGGCGGCTTCACCAACTTCCGTGTTGACGACCTCGGCGATCTCCTTGGCAACATATTCGGGCGGGGGAAGCGAGGCCGCAGCCCGGAGCCGTCAGCGGGGGGCGCCGGCCCTCAGCCAGGCCAGGACGTAGAGGCGGAGCTTCACCTCTCTTTCGCGGATGCTGTGCGAGGTGCGACCACGACGGTCAATGTGACTTCCGAAGCGCCGTGCTCGACGTGTGGTGGGACCGGGGCCGCGCCGGGGACGGCGCCCAGGATCTGCCCCGTTTGTGGCGGGCGCGGCGTGGTAAATGAGAACCAGGGGATGTTCTCTTTCAGCCACCCCTGTGTCGCGTGCGGCGGCACGGGCATGCAGATCGAGGTCCCGTGCCCCAAATGCGGTGGGCGCGGGACAGAAAGGCGTGCCCGTCAGGTGAAGGTCCGCATCCCGCCTGGTGTCGAAAATGGCCAGCGCATCAGGGTAAAAGGGCGTGGGGGCGCGGGCCGGTACGGCGGGGCGGCGGGGGACCTCTTCGTGGTCGTCCGTATCGCCCCCCACCCGGTGTTCACCCAAAAGGGGAAAGATCTCTCGGTCCGGGTGCCTATTACTTTCGCAGAAGCGGTGCTCGGTACCACGGTTGCCGTCCCAACCCTGGACGGCAAGCCTGTAACCGTCAAGGTGCCCCCGGGGACGCGCTCGGGAAAGGTTTTCCGCGTCGGTGGCCATGGAGTACCAGTGCCCGGCAAAGCGGGGGACCTCTTGGTTGTATTTGAGGTTGACGTGCCCGCGAGACTTACTTCGGAGGAACGGCGCGCGATCGAGGCCCTTGCCAAGGCCTCGGCGAACGAAGGCAACAAGTTGCGTGAAAAATTGGGAGCTGGCGCTGCATGAGACAGCCCTTCAACGGAGACAAGCCCGAACCAGCACGTAAGCCCGGGCCTCACGGCGGCGCGAAAAGGGACCAGGCCATGGCGGTTTATGTCATCTCTGTGGCTGCCGAGCTCGCCGGTGTGCACCCTCAGACCCTTCGTATTTACGAACGCAAGGGCCTTCTCGGCCCTGCGCGGACGCTGGGCGGGAGCCGTCGTTACAGCGATGAAGACATCGAGATGTTGAGGCGGATCCAAGACCTGACGGCCGCAGGCCTTAACCTCGAGGGCGTCAGGAGGGTGATCGAGCTCGAGGCCGAAGTCAACCGCCTGCAACAAGAGATCGCGCAGGCTCGTGCCGAGGCTCGAGCCGCCGTCGAACAGGTCCACCGCCATTACCGACGCGACCTCGTACCTCTCGACATGAGCCCGGTGCGCTGGGTCCCCAAGTACTAGGTCAAGTTCCTTTTGCAGATTTACGTATGAGACAGGAGGCGAGCGATGCCGCTCGACACTAACCGGTGGACGCAGAAAACTCAGGAGGCTTTCAGCGCCGCTGTTGCCGACGCCCGCGCACGGAACAACCCGGAAGTAACCCCGGACCACCTTTTGCTGGCTCTTTTGGGGCAAGAGGGCACGGCAGTGCTCCCCGTGCTGGCTCGTGTCGGCGTGGCCGTCCTGCCGTTGCGGAACCGGCTGGAGGAGCCCCTGGACAAGCTGCCGCACAGCTATGGCGGAGGCTCGGCGACCCTGGGGCGCGAGGCGCGCGACGTACTGGAACTGGCTTCTCGGGAGAAGGGCTCCCTCGGCGATGAGTACCTCTCGGTGGAGCACATCCTCCTCGCGCTTGCCAAAAGAGTGGGCGTACCACGTGAGGACCTGCTCAGCGCGCTCAAGGAAGTGCGCGGCAGCCACCGGGTGACGAGCCAAAACCCGGAGGACACTTTCCAGGCTCTCGAGAAGTTTGGGCGGGACCTCACCGAAGCGGCGCGCAAGGGCAAGCTCGACCCGGTTATCGGGCGTGACGAGGAGATCCGCCGCGTGATACAAGTACTTTCCCGGCGCACCAAAAACAACCCGGTCCTCATCGGCGAGCCCGGCGTCGGCAAGACCGCAATAGTTGAAGGCCTCGCCCGCCGGATCGTGGAGGGCGACGTCCCCGAGGGCTTGCGCGGCAAGCGTTTGCTGGCGCTGGATCTCGGCTCGATGGTGGCGGGGGCCAAGTACCGAGGCGAATTTGAAGAACGCCTCAAGGCGGTGCTGAAGGAGATCGCTGACGCGGGCGGGGAAGTGATCACATTTATCGACGAGCTGCACACGATCGTCGGAGCGGGAGCCGCTGAGGGTGCCATGGATGCCGGGAACATGATCAAGCCCATGCTTGCTCGGGGCGAGCTGCGCATGATCGGCGCTACCACTCTCGACGAGTACCGCAAGCACGTTGAAAAAGACGCTGCCCTGGAGCGGCGTTTCCAGCCCGTCTATGTCGGCCAACCCTCGGTGGAGGACACCATCGCGATCCTCCGAGGCTTGAAGGAGCGTTACGAGGTCCACCACGGGGTGCGGATCATGGACTCGGCTCTCGTGGCCGCTGCCGTCTTCTCGGACCGCTACATAACTGGCCGGTTCCTCCCTGATAAGGCAATCGACTTGGTCGACGAGGCTGCGAGCCGCCTGCGCATCGAGATCGACTCGATGCCGACGGAGATCGACGTCGTCGAGCGCCGCGTACGCCAGCTCGAGATAGAGCGCGTCGCTCTTGCCAAGGAAACCGACGAAGCGTCTCGTGAACGGCTTGCCCGCCTCGACGAGGAGCTCGCCAACCTGCGCGAGTCTTCGGACGGGATGAAGGCGCACTGGCAATCGGAAAAAGACGCCATTGCCAAGATCACCAACCTCAAAGAACAACTGGAAACTTTACGCGGGGACGCTGAGCGCCACGAGCGCAACGGGGAACTGGCACAAGCCTCCGAGATCCGCTATGGCCGCATCCCAGAAGTTTCCCACAAGGTGGACGAGGCGACGAAGCGCTTGCAGGAGCTCCAGGCCGGCCAGAAGATGCTCAAGCAAGAAGTCGACGAGGAAGACGTGGCAGAAGTCGTCGCAAAGTGGACGGGTGTCCCTGTCAGCCGCCTGCTGGAAGGCGAGGTTGCCAAGCTCATCAAAATGGAGGACGTCCTCCACGAGAGCGTCGTCGGTCAGGACGAGGCTGTAAAGGCGGTCGCGAACGCGATCCGCCGCTCGCGCAGCGGGCTCTCCGACCCTGACCGCCCGATAGGGAGCTTTATGTTCCTCGGCCCGACCGGGGTCGGCAAGACTGAGCTTGCTCGCGCCGTCGCGGAGTTCCTCTTCGACGACGAGCGGGCGATGGTGCGCATCGACATGTCCGAGCACATGGAAAAGCATTCGGTCGCGCGCCTCGTAGGAGCGCCGCCAGGCTACGTCGGCTACGAGGAGGGTGGCCAACTGACAGAAGCTGTCCGCCGGCGCCCATATTCGGTCGTCTTGCTGGACGAGATCGAAAAGGCTCACCCTGACGTCTTCAATATCTTGCTCCAGGTCCTCGATGACGGGCGCCTCACCGACGGCCAAGGGCGGACAGTCAATTTCACTAACACGGTCCTCATAATGACGAGCAATTACCGGGGCGACCTGCGGGACGCCTTCAAGCCTGAGTTCCTCAACCGCATAGACGAGATCGTTCAGTTCCGCGAGCTCACAGAAGATGACATCAAAAAGATCGTCGAGATCCAGCTGCGCGACCTCGACAAGCGGCTGGCGGCGCGTCGCTTGAGCCTCGCGGTCACGGACGCGGCCAAGGTTTGGCTCGCTAAGCATGGCTACGACCAGGCGTACGGCGCGCGGCCGCTCAAGCGGCTCATCCAGCGCACTATCGGCGACGGCCTCGCGTTGGCTTTGTTGGAAGGGAAGTACAGCGACGGCGACACCGTCACCGTAGACGTCTCGGCTGCTGGGGATGCTCGAGGCGACGAGCTCATAATGCGCTGAGGGCTGCCCGCTCCGGACCAGTCATGTCAGTAACTGCTGCCACGGTACGTCCATGACAGCAGTTGCTGTCATCATCTTGCTGCCATCGCGAACATGAGCCGTTGGGAGCCCAATGCGAGCGGCCGTCTGCAGAAAGCGGCGCTGGAACTGTACGCCGAGAGAGGCTTCGAGAACACCACCGTTGCCGAGATCGCCGAGCGAGCTGGGCTTACTGAGCGCACGTTTTTTCGCTATTTCGCTGACAAACGGGAGGTGCTCTTTTACGGCTCCGGCGCCTTGACGGAGTTCCTCGTGCGCAAGGTCGGCGAAGCGCCCGCATCATTGCCGGCCCTCCAGGTGATCGCATGGGCGCTTGCTTCGGCCGGCACGGAGATCTTCGAAGAGCGACGCGAGTTCTCCCGCCGGCGCCAAAGCGTCATCGCTGCCAACCTTGAGCTCCAAGAGCGCGAGTTGGTGAAGTTCGCGACGCTGGCGTCAGGGCTGGCGCACGCTCTAGACGAACGTGGCGTCGTGCCCGCAACGGCGAGCCTGGCCGCCGAGACAGCGATGGTCCTCTTCAAGTTTGCGTTCGAGCGGTGGACCAAGGACGTCTCTGGTGCTCGCACGCTTGCGGAGATCATCCGAGAGAGCGTGAACGAGCTCGAGTCGGTGACTACCGGGCGGCCAGCGGCTGGCGATTAGCGCCGAGCCCGGAGCTCCTTGGGTTATGAGGATGTTGGCGAAAACGCCGGTTATCTCAGGCGACTTGGAAGGAGCGCTTCGCGAGCCCCGCCATGTAGCCGTCGATGACCGTTGTCACCGGTGCTGCCGGGCCGGTGGCGGCGCCAAGTGTCACGAAGAGCGGTACGAAATGTTCGACGGTCGGGTGCGCGTAGGGGAGGCCCGGGGCACGCTTCGCGTAGTGCGTGAGCTCATCAAGGTCCCCGCTGGCGAGCGCCTCAGCTGCCCAGGAGTCAAACTCGGCCGACCAGGTCGGCACCACGTCGGGCCGGCGGAAGTCGACAAACGGTAGCCCATGGGTCATGAAACCCGACCCGATCACCAGCACGCCTTCGTTGCGCAGGTCCCGCAGCCGAGCGCCCAGTGCGATCAGTTGCTCGGGGTCGTCGGTGGGCAAGCTCAGCTGGACCACGGGCACATCCGCTGCTGGGTACATCACCTTGAGGGGTACCCAGGCGCCATGGTCGAGCCCACGGTAGCGGTGCTCATGGACCGCTTGGCTGTCGGGCATAGCCGCCACCAAGCGTCGCCCGAGCTCTGTTGCGTCGGGCGTGGCATATTGCATCTCGTGGTACAGCCTCGCGAAGCCCCCGAAGTCGTAAACGAGCGGAGTGTGAGCAACCGTGGAGGTAATCGAGGTCGGTGCGGCCTCCCAGTGCGCTGAAACGATGACGATCCCCCTCGGCCGCGGCAACGAGCGCGCCCATTGGTGGAGCTGGGCCATCCAGGGTGTGTCCTCGAAAAGAGGAGGCGCCCCGTGGCTGATGTAGAGGGCGGGCAAGGCGCCGTCATGGGGCTGCCATTGCCGGTGCGGCTCGGCAGCCTCGACTTGAGCCACCCTGAGAAGGTGCCCCTTGAAAGGGTGGTTGTCAGGTATACGAGCGTCCGCCGCGGCTGTGATGGTTTGTGCCCCAGAGGAAAGCGGGGAAAGCAAGGTCATAGGGGTCTCTTGCTCTAGGAGAACGCTGTCGATCAGCTACCTATTCCGTCGGTTCAGGGAGCGGCCTAGGAAAGCGACGCCCGCGCCGGCATCCGGTCCAAATAGCGGCCCAGTACGTAGCTTGGGACGGCCGCGAGGCCGATCATCAAGAGCGCAAAGGGGGCCGCCTGCCCGTAAGCAAGGTTCTGCTGGTACTGCCAAAACTGGGTTGCGAGAGTCTGTGCACCAGTCGGGATGAGCACTAAGGTCGCGGTCAGCTCGGTCACAGCCGACAAGAACACGAGCGAAAACGCCGCAGCAAGGCCTGGGGTTACCAGAGGCCGGGTCACCCGCCAAAAGACTTCTAATTTTCGCTTCCCGAGCGAACGCCCTACCTCTTCCAAACTAGGCGGCGCCTGAGCCACTGAGGCGCGCACCGACACGAGGGCCAAAGGGAAGAACATGATGGTATATGCCCCAACGAGCATCGGCGCCGATTGGTACCAGATACCTCCGGCGTAATTCTCGCTGAAATATACGAGAGAAAGCGCGATGACAAGGCCGGGCATTGCCAGCACCACGTAGGTCGCACGCTCAACGACGAACCGGGCTCGGTTCTTGGAACGCACCGCGAGGACTGCCACCGGCAATGCCATGACGGTTGCCAGCAACGCTGCGCTCGCGCTGTAGGCCGCGGTGTGCCAAGCGGCCCCCGCCACTGACATCCCTCCCTGGATGACGCCCTTGGCCCCCGCCACCCACCAGTAGGTCGCCGAGCCGACGGGGACGCCGAGGGCCAGGGCAACCACGAGCGCTGTCGCCGCGAGGGCTGGCAATTTCCATTTACCTAGAGAGTGACGGGGGGTCAGGCGCTGAGCCATGCGGTCGGACCGGCTCAGCCTGCCTCGACCGCCTCCTGCTGCTTCGCCGGCGAGGACGACGAGGCCAATGGCCACCAAGACGAGCGAGAGAGCGCATGCCGTAGGTACCCGAAAGGCTTGAAACTCAGTGAAAATCTCTGTTGTAAAGGTCTGGTAAGCCATGATCTCGAAAGCGCCGTACTCAGCCAAGATCACGAGGGCGACCAGGAGGCAGCCTCCGAGGATAGCTACCCGAGCCTGCCCGACGGTGACCCGCCACCACGTCCGCACGCGCCCGACGCCGAGGCTCCGGGCGACTTCCTCCAAAGCAGGGTCAGCATTGCGCAAGCTCGAAGCAACCGGGAGGTAGACGAGGGGGTAGACCGCGAGGGTCATGACCAGTGCAGCACCTTTGAAGCCGCTGAACTGCTGGTTGAGCGACGCCCACCCGAAGCTCACGACAAAGTCCGGTATTGCGAGCGGGACCACGAGCAGTACCGCCCAAACCCGCCTCCCGGGCAAGTCTGTCCTCTCGGTCAGCCAGGCCGTGCCGACGCCGAGCACCGTGCAGAGCGCGCTCACGACCACGGTCAAGCGGACAGTGTTCCAAAGCAGCTGCGCGGTGAGCGACCGGCCGATCAGGGAGACGACGTCGCTGAAGCCCGCGTGGAACGCCTCGATCACGAGGAAAACCAGGGGGGTAACCAACACGAGCGCTACCGCCGCGCTCGCCAGCAAGAGCCAACCCTGCTGCGACCGACGGCCTGCGAGCCAGCTCAGAGCAGGTTGGCCTTCTGGAGCAGGGAGAGAGCGAGCGAGCCGTCGCCCAATTGCGCGATCGTGATCGGGTAAGGCTGGAGTTGCCCGAAGGGGACCTCATGGGCCGAGGGTTGGACGCCGTGAGCGATGGGGTACTCAAAGCTTTCTGAGTGGGCGATGATCTCCTGGGCTTGTTTGGACACGAGGAAAGCAAGGAAAGCTTCTGCAGCAGCCTTATGCTTTGAGGACTTGAGGACGGCGGCGCCGGAAATGTCCACGACGTAGCCCGGGTCGTGCGGGGCGAAGAAAGCGAGCTTGGAGCGGATGCTCCCAGCGCCGACCTCGGCGCCCAGCCGGTACCAGTAATACTGGTTTATTACTCCCAAGCCGGCAGCACCTCTGTTGACTTGAGCTGTGATCGTTTCATTGTCTGGGTATATGTGGCCGGCGGCGTTCGCCTTGAGCCCTTTCAGCCAATCGAGTGCCCTCCCGGTCCCGTACGCGCGGGCAACCGCCGTGACGATCGGCTGGAAATCGGTCTCCCCGGGCGCCAGCGCGAGCAGGCCCCTGTACCTCTTGCTTGCCAACTGCAGTACTGAAGCCGGTAAGTCTGACGCAGGTATTACGTGTGGGTTGTAAATCAGTAAACTGACACGGGCCGAGACGCCAACCCAATCTCCCTCGGGCGAGTCGTACTTCGCGGGGACGTTCGCGAGCGTCGAGGCGCTCACGGGGGCCAACAGGCCCCGCTCTTGCAAGTACTCCAAGGCGGGTGAGTTCTCTGTATAAAAAAGGTCAGCTTTGGGGTGGGAGGCCTCTTCGACTATTTCGTTTGCGAAGACCGACTCGTCATTGAACCGGACGCTCACGTGGATCCCCGTCGACTTTTCGAAGGCGGCAACGAGAGATTGCGTCGTCTGGACATGTTGGCCGCTGTAGAGCACAAGGGACTGAGACGACGGGCCGCCGCCCCCGCAGGCTGCGAAGAGCGCGGAGAGGGTCATGGTCACGAGCACCAGGCCGAGCAAATGCAAGCGCGGGGCCTGTTGATGGCGCGGCCGGGCGCGCCGGCGGCTCGAGGTTGCCGTAAATGGCGGTCTGTGCGGGGTCATGGTGCACCCTCCGGGCGTAAGTCGAAGAAGGTCAAGGTTAGGGTATTTGCCTTGGGTTGGTTCCGGAAACCGATGGTGTGCAAGCTCACGCTTCCCAAGGTATGCTCAGCCGTACCGCCGATTAAGAAGTAGGAGCCAGCGCGTGCCCGCGACCGTCCTAATAGGCACCCAGTGGGGTGACGAGGGTAAGGGGAAGCTGACCGACCTGCTAGCCAAAGAGATGCAGGTTGTGGTGCGCTATCAGGGAGGGCACAACGCAGGGCACACGATCGTCGTCGACGGGGAAGCCTTCGCTCTCCAGCTCCTGCCGAGCGGCGTCCTCTATCCCTACATCACCCCGGTGATCGGCAACGGTGTGGTGGTCGAGCCCAAGGTCCTCCTGGACGAAATGGCATCGCTGCAAGCCCGCGGCGTCGACTGCTCGCGCCTTGTGATCTCGGGCAGCGCTCACCTCGTAATGCCCTACCACCAGGAGATCGATGCGCTCACGGAGCGCTACCTCGGCAAGAACCGGCTGGGGACGACCAAGCGCGGCATCGGGCCGGCGTACGCCGACAAGGCCGCTCGCATAGGGCTCCGCGTCCAAGACCTGCTCGACCCGAAGATCTTCAGGCAAAAGCTCGACGTGGTGCTGAAGGAAAAAAACCTCATATTGGCTAAGATCTACAACCGGCTCGCCCTTTCTGCCGACGACATCGCTGGTGCTTACCTCGAGGACTATGCTCCCCGCCTCGCCCCTCACATCGGCGACGCCGTCGGCCTCGTGCACGAAACGCTCAGTGCTGGTGGAGGTGTGCTGCTCGAAGGGGCGCAGGCAACGTTCCTGGACTTGGACCACGGCACCTACCCCTTCGTCACCTCCTCGAACCCCGTCGCCGGGGGAGCCTGTACCGGTGCTGGGATCGGGCCGCGCTACATCAGCCGTGTCCTTGGTATCGCAAAGGCTTACGTGACGCGGGTTGGCGCGGGGCCCTTCCCGACCGAGGCCACCGGAGAAGAGGCCGAGACGCTCGTCCAACGGGGCCGGGAGTTTGGTACCAACACGGGCCGGCGGCGCCGTCCGGGGTGGTTCGACGCAGTCATGATGCGCCACGCCGTCCGTCTCAACTCGCTCGACGAGCTTGCCATCACCAAGCTCGACGTCCTCGACACCTTCGCGACCGTGAAGGTCTGTGTCGCCTACGACGCCGCTGGCGCCCGCCACGACCACCTCCCCTGGCACCAGTCGGTGCTGCACGAGGTGAAGCCCGTCTACGAGGAGCTGCCTGGGTGGGAGAAGGACCTCTCGGGGGTCGAACGGTGGGGTGACCTGCCGAGGGCGGCGCAGGACTACATAAGTTTTCTCGCTGAACAGGCCGGTGTGCCCATCAGCTATGTCGGGGTCGGCCCAGGGCGCGACCAAGTCATCAGGGCTTGAGGGCGCGTGAGGGTCTGCGTAGTTGGCAGCGGCGGCAGGGAGCATGCGCTCGCCGATGCTCTTGCCTTGAGCGCCGACGTCTTCGTGGTGCCAGGCAACCCGGGCATGGGCGGCCTCGCCCGCCTCGATGCCCCGCCAGAGCGCGTGGAAGCAGACCTGTGGGTGATCGGGCCGGAGGCGCCCCTGGTGGAAGGCGTCGCAGACCGGGTACGGGCTCGCGGCGGGGCCGTCTTTGGCCCGGGAGCGGACGGGGCCCGCCTCGAAGGGTCCAAAGCGTGGATGAAAGAGCTGCTCGTCTCGGCGCACGTCCCGACGGCTCCGTTCAAGGTCTTTGACGAGGCGGGCCCCGCGCTCCAGTACCTTCGCTCGCACCCAGGCCCCTGGGCGATAAAGACCGATGGTCTCGCCGCCGGAAAGGGGGTCCTGGTCACCGAGGAGTACTCGCAAGCCGCCAGCGACGTCCGGGCGAAGCTCTCGGGCAGGGCTTTTGGCGACGCAGGGCGGCGGGTGGTCATCGAAGACGCCTTGGAAGGCCAGGAGCTCTCCCTCGTGGCGATCTGCGACGGGCGCCGGGCGTACCCCTTGGCCGCTGCGCAAGATTTCAAGCGGGTTGGCGACGGTGGGACTGGGGCCAACACGGGAGGCATGGGCGCCTACTCGCCCGTCCCTTTTGCCGACGACGAGCTGGTCGGGCAGGTAATGGAACAGGCGGTCCTGCCGACGATGCATGCTCTCACCAAGCGCGGCATCAACTACCGGGGTGCCCTTTACGCGGGGGTGATGGCTGGTAGGGCCGGGATCAGCGTCCTCGAGTTCAACGTGCGCTTCGGCGACCCCGAGACGCAGGTGATGGTGCCTCGATGGGAGGGCGACGTGGCGGCCAGCCTCATGGCGGCGGCAACGGGCACGCTGTCTGACCACAATGCCCCCAATTTCTCGAAAAATGCGTCTGTTTGCGTGGTCCTCGCGTCCCCGGGCTACCCCGAAGCGCCCCGCACGGGGGAGCGGGTCGAGGGCCTCGAGGACGCCAGCTCCGTACGAGGCGCCGTCATCTATGCTGCCGGGGTTGCCCAAGGGCCAGGTGGTGCGCTCGTCACGGGCGGTGGGCGCGTGCTCGACGTGGTCGGCACGGGCCCCGACCTTGCCACTGCACGCGAACTTGCTTACAAGGCAGCAGGCATGGTTTCTTGGCCGGGTATGGTTTACCGCACCGACATTGCATCCCAAGCAGCCCAAGAGCGCTCAGCGAAGGGGGGGCCATGAGGGTCGCAGTGCTCATGGGGTCTGCCAGTGACAAGCCAAAAATGGCGCCAGCACTCGAAATGCTCGGTCAACTCGGCATTGAAGCTGACGAAGAAGTCATGTCAGCACACCGCACCCCCGACGTCGTGGCCAATTTTGCAACTGAGGCACGGCAAATGGGCTACGGCGCGATCATCTGCGGGGCGGGCATGGCTGCCCACCTGGCAGGCGCTGTCGCCGCGAGGACGACCTTGCCCGTCATCGGGGTGCCGTTGTCGGGGAGCGCATTGGGCGGAGTAGATGCCTTGTACGCCACCGTCCAGATGCCGCGCGGTTTCCCGGTGGCGACCGTGGCCATCGACGGTGCCGCCAACGCCGCTGTCTTAGCTGCAGAAATCCTCGCGGTGCATGACAGCGATATCGCCCGACGGCTGGCTAGCTACCGAGCGGACTTCGCCAGCCGCTAGGCAGCCGCCCGCCCAAAGTCAACCTGGCGCCCGGCGTGCACAGCATCAGCCCGGGAGGAACCCCTCTCGGCGGCACGCCTGCCTGATCTCGGGAGCGACGGGGCTCGCCGCCTCCGCCTCAGTAGCGCACCACGAGCGCGCTTGGTTGCCGCATTTGACTATCGATTCGCCACCGGTCGAACCCGCCAGGGTGATGCTCACGCACTTGCCCTTGGGGCCTCCGCCCCCGGTGGCGAGCTGCCATGCACCGAGACCGGCGGCGACGAAGGCTATGAGCAAAATGAGCAAGACGGCACCTTTTCGTTCGTGTGCCTTGAGAGGTTCGCCGCGTTGTTGACGATAGTTCGGGGGCACGGCGACTACTGTAGAGGCGCCATCATCTCTCCGCGGGAAGGAGCGCGCCGTGAAGCACGTCTACTCGGGCAAGGTGCGGGAAATCTACGAGCTGGACGACGAGAAGTTGCTCTTTCTGACCTCGGACCGGATCTCGGCTTTCGACGTCGTGATGTCGGAGCTTGTGCCCGCCAAAGGCAGGGCCCTCACGGCGCTCACTGCCTTCTGGCTCCGTGAGCTTTCGGACCTGGCGCCTTCACATCTCCTCGAGGTCGGCGTCCCTGCCGGAATTGACCTGGGGGAGGTCGGCCTGGCCGCCGAGTACGCCCGAGGCCGCTCGATGGTCGTCCGCAAAGCTGAGATGCTGCCGATCGAATGCATCGTCCGCGGGTACCTTTCGGGTTCGGCATGGGCCGAGTACAAGCGTTCTGGGACAATGCACGGCCAACAACTGCCCGCGGGCTTGCTCCAGTCAGCGCAGCTCCCCGAGCCGGTCTTCACGCCGTCAACGAAGGCGACGGTCGGCCACGACGAGAACATTTCTTTCGAAGAGGCGGCGGACCTGATCGGGGACAAGACCGCTTCGGCCGCGAGGGAGATCTGCTTGGAGGCGTACCGGACCGGCGCGCAGCGAGCAAGACAGCGTGGGATCATCATTGCGGACACGAAGTTCGAGCTCGGCCTGATCGACGGTGAGCTAGCGATCTGCGACGAAGTAATGACACCGGACTCGTCGCGTTTTTGGCCCCTGGACCAATGGGAGCCCGGCTCGGCACCGCCGTCGTTCGACAAGCAGCCGCTCCGCGACTGGCTGGAGAGCTCGGGGTGGGCCAAGCGGCCGCCTCCCCCGACGCTGCCGCCGCAGGTCGTAACCTCCACCTCGCTGCGCTATATCGAGGCGTACGAACGTTTGAGCGCATCTGCGTTCGCGCTGTGGCCGGGAGCGACTGAGGATCTGGGAGCGACCGGTATGGCTTCGCGCCCCGGTGGCACCGGTGCCTGAGTTCGAGGCCCTCGTGGAAGTGCAGTTGCGGCCGGGCATCTCGGACCCACAGGGTGCAACGATCGAGCGGGCACTGCCGGCGCTCGGTTTCAGTGGCGTGAGCGAGGTACGTGCCGGCAAGGCTTTTCGCCTGAAAGTCGCGGCCGCCGACAGGGTTGAGGCCGAACGCGTCTGTAGCGACCTCGTTGGGAGGCTCCTGGCAAACCCCGTGATCGAAGACGCCTCGGTCTCGGTCGTGCCTGCCGCACCGAGGGTGCGGGGTTGAGCGGCCGGGGGCTCGCATGAACGCCGGCGTAAGGGCCTTGAGGTAACTTGGGGGCGTGGCTGCGCTGGTCGGGGTCGTCGTTTTCCCTGGGACCAATTGCGAGCACGACGTGGCCGAGGCACTCGAGCGGCTGGGGGCGGACGCCGAGCTCGTGTGGCACGGCTCCTCCGACCTGAGCCACTTGGACGCCGTCGTGCTCCCGGGGGGTTTCGCGCACGGTGACTACCTGCGCCCGGGTGCTATCGCACGTTTTTCGCCCGTCATGGCGGCAGTTAGAGAGCTAGCGGCCGCGGGGGCCCCGGTCGTGGGCATATGCAACGGCTTTCAAGTGCTGACCGAAGCCCACCTGCTGCCGGGCGCGCTGCAAAAGAACAAGGGCCTCACGTTCCTCTGCCAGATGGTCGAGGTCGAAGTCGCGAGCGAGCGTTCGGTCCTCACTGCCGGGCTGGCGCCCGGGCGGCGCCTTCATGTCCCCATAAACCACTTCGAGGGCAACTACACCGCAGCGCCCGAAACGCTCCGTGCCCTCGAGGCTGAGGGCCGGGTTGTGCTGCGTTACATAGGGAACCCAAACGGCTCGGCGCATGACATTGCAGGAGTCTGTAACGAGGAAGGCAACGTGGTGGGGCTGATGCCACACCCCGAGCGCGCCTCCAGCGACCTTCTCGGCTCGACCGATGGCCTTGCGCTCCTGGGAGCGTTTTTGCGCTCGGCTGGCGCCTGGGTGAGCGGAGGCCGTGGCCGCAGCATGCTGGCGCGATGAAGGAACGAAAAGGGCGCACTTTTACTTCCTCTTTTGGGGCTGGACGGCGGGAAGGGCACGACGCCAGCGACTTTTACGCCCGTTTCCCACCGCCCGAGCTGAGCAGCGAAACCACGCTCGAGCCGCTGCGGCGCCTCCAGCAGGGGGAGGATGCCTGCATCGTGGGGGACTCCCGGCACATGTGCCTCCCCAATGGCAAGCCGCTCCCTGCCGGCTCCGTCGCGCTGGTAGTGACTTCGCCACCTTACTTTTCCGGCAAGGAGTACGAGCAAGCGCTCGGAGCAGGGGGCATCCCGAGGAGCTACGCCGAGTACCTGTCAATGTTGCGGGAGGTTTTCAACGAGTGCAAACGCGTGCTGGAGCCCGGCGGCCGGGTCGCGGTCAACGTAGCGAACCTCGGCCGCAAGCCTTATAGGAGCCTGTCGAGCGACGTCATCCGCATCCTGCAAGATGACCTCGGGCTTTTGCTACGGGGCGAAGTGATATGGAAAAAGGGCGAAGGAGCGAGCGGTTCCTGCGCCTGGGGCTCCTTCCGGAGCGCCGCCAACCCAGTTCTGCGCGACCTCACTGAGCGAGTTGTGCTGGCCAGCAAAGGCCGTTTCGACCGGGCACAGAACTTGCGGCAAAGGCAGGCATTTTTGCTGCCCTATGAAAGCGACTTGAGCGCGGACGAGTTCATGGCGGCGACTCTGGACGTTTGGGAACTGTCACCCGAGAGTGCAAAAAGAGTCAACCACCCGGCGCCTTTCCCCGTCGAGCTACCGCTGCGCCTCATCAGGCTCTACACCTACCGAGGGGACCTGGTGGTGGACCCGTTCATGGGTTCGGGGACGGCCCTCGTGGCCGCCGCCCGGGCAGGGAGGCGCTACCTCGGTTACGACACCGACGAAAGCTATGTTGTAATTGCCAGGGAGCGTTTGAGGGACGAGCTCGAGAGCGCACGCGCCAAGCGCGGCCGCCGAGCACGACAGAGGCCGGGGAGCGCTGCGAGCGAACTTTACAACGAGCCAAGGACTGCCAAGGCCCTTGCGGGAGAAATGCTTGCCAGTGCTGGGTTCCGGATCTCCAAGGAGAGCGCGCGCATGGCCGGTCTCGGTGCGACGGCCGACTTCGTCGCCGAGGACGCCGGCAAGAGACCTTGGTATTTCGAGGTGCCTGCGGCCTTCACGACGGCCAAGAGCGGCCTTGCGCGCACCGAGGCCGTGTGGCAGGCGCTCGGCAAGGCGGCCGTCATGTCCAGCAATGGCAGGCGGCCGTTCGTGCTGCTCACCTCGGAGCTCCCGCGCCCGGGCAGCGAGGGTGACTTGGCGTTACGGGGAGCAGGCCCGGGCATCGTTTTCGACGTGATCGACATCGCTTCGGAGGCGCAGTGCTCGCGCCTCAAGCTGTACGCCGAAGGCGGCCGGTGCGGAGGTCCTGAGCTTGGCTTTTGGAGCGCCAAGGACCTGGGGCACTGACTACTTTTGGTGCCATGGAAGTGATGCTGTACCGACAGCTCGGCCTTAGCGATGAGGAAGCAGCCTCGATCGAGGCAACTCTCGGTCGTAGCCCCAACCATCTCGAGCTCGCGATGTACGCGGTCATGTGGAGCGAGCATTGTTCCTACAAATCGTCGCGCGTCCATCTTCGCCGCCTCCCCACGCAGGGCCAGCAGGTCCTCGTGGGCCCGGGGGAGAACGCCGGTGTGGTCGACGCCGGTGATGGCATCGCCATCGCGATCCGTATCGAGAGCCATAACCATCCTTCGGCGATCGAGCCCTACCAGGGTGCGGCGACCGGGGTCGGTGGGATAATCCGCGACATTTTTACGATGGGGGCCCGGCCCGTCGCCCTCATGGACCCTTTGCGTTTTGGGCCTCTGAGCGACCCGCGCAACCGCTGGCTGGCCAATGGAGTAGTGAGCGGGATCTCGGGCTACGGGAACGCCGTCGGTGTGCCCACTGTCGGGGGGGAGCTCGAATTTGCCCCCTGCTATGCGGGTAACCCCCTTGTCAACGTGCTCTGCTGCGGGGTCCTGCCTGTCGAGCGGATTGTGCTCGGGCGGGCCGTGGGCGAAGGCAACCTCGCCGTCCTCCTCGGTTCGGCGACAGGGCGCGATGGGATCGGCGGCGTGAGCGTGCTAGCTTCAGCGGCGTTCGGTGAAGACGCCGAGGCCGAGGCGGCCAAGCGGCCGAACGTGCAAGTGGGCGACCCGTTCGAGGAGAAGCGCCTCATCGAAGCGACTCTCGAACTGCTCGACAGGCACCTTGCCGTGGGGATCCAGGACCTCGGGGGCGCCGGGATAACCTGCGCGACGAGCGAGACGGCCTCCCGCGGGCGAGCCGGCATGGACGTCAACGTCGCCGCCGTCCCCCTGCGAGAACCGGGCCTCGAACCGTTCGAGATAATGACGAGCGAAAGTCAAGAGCGGATGCTCGCGATCGTCTCTCCTGACGTCTTAGCCGAGGTGATGGAGGTCTGCAGGCGCTGGGAGGTGCGAGCCACGGTGATCGGCAAAGTGACCGGTACCGGGCGCCTCAGGGTGCTGGACGGCTGGGAGGGCGAGGTGCTCGCGGACGTCCCCGCCGCAAGCCTCCATGAAGACGCGCCCCTTTACAACAGGCCGATGCGCAAACCGGAGAAGCCGGTCCCCCAGGGCCCCGGGGCTGGGCCGCCAAGGGTGGCCGAGCTGGACGAGGCGGCGCGCCGGGAGGAGGTCGAAGCCGAGCTGCTCGCGCTCCTGGTGGGCCCGTCGTGGGTCTTCCGCCAGTACGACCATCAGCTTTTCCTCAATACCGTTGTCGCACCTGGTGCGGACGCCGCTGTCCTGCGCCTGGCCGCCCCAGGCGTAGTCGGGCCCCGGGAGGCACTGCCGCGGGGGATGGCGCTTTCCACAGACGGCAACCCGCGGTGGTGCGCCGTCGACCCGCGCGCCGGCACGCGCTTGCTCGTCGCTGAGGCTGCGCTCAATGTCGCCTGCACGGGCGCCCGCCCCGTTGCGCTTGTGAACTGCCTCAATTTCGGGAACCCAGAGCACCCGGAGGTCATGTGGCAGCTTTCTGAGGCGGTAGACGGTATGGCCGAAGCCTGTCAAGCGCTCGAGATCCCCGTCGTCGGCGGGAATGTCAGCCTCTACAACGAAAGTAAGGGCACCGACATCGACCCGACACCGGTGATCGGGATGCTCGGCTTGATCGACAACCTACGCACGGGGATCCCAGTGCCCAAATTTGGCGAGCGAAGCCATATCGTCCTTCTTGGGCCTGATAACGGCGCGGCTGTTTCGCTTGTGGGATCGCGTTGGGCGGCCGAGAAGGGACGGCACCTCGCGGACGAGGGCGGAGAAGGTGACTTTGGCGGCTCGCTCCCCGAAATTGACTTCGCCTTACATTCACGCCTCCTCGCTCTGGTGGCCGGTCTCGCGAACGACCGGCTCCTCGACGGGGCTCACGACGTCTCTGCGGGGGGTTTGGGCTTGGCGCTGGCGGAAATGGCGGTACAAGGCACGACAGGGTGCCGAGTTGAGGGGATCTCGGACCGGAGGGAGCTCTTCGGCGAAGGCCCCTCCCGGGTTTTGGTGAGCGTGCCGGGCCCGCTTCTCACTGAGGTGCTCGAGCGCGCGGCGGCAGCCGATGTGCCGGCACGGCAGATCGGCATTGGCGGTGGTGCGCGGGTGGTCGTTCTGGGCTTGGTCGACATCGCTCTCGCTGACGCCAAGTCCATTTGGGGAACCGCCTTGCCCGCTGCTTTTTCTGGGCTTGTCAAGCCCACAGACAGGAGCGAAGACGGCAACGGCGGCCGGGTGCCGGCGTGAGCGAAGGCGACCCCGCCCTCGCGCTCCTCGACACCGGGCGCATGCGTGGCCTGGAGATCGGCCCGCTCTCGCGGCCGCGGGTGAAGAAGTCGGAGGGCAAGATCTTTTATGTCGACCACCGCAGTACCGAAGAGCTGCGGCGTGCGTACAGCGCCAACTCCCTCATGCGCCCGCACTTGGACGAAATAGTCGATGTCGATTACGTGATCAAGGACGGCTCGTCACTTTCGGAGGCCATTGGGCCTGACGGGCCTTTTGATTACCTGATCGCCTCTCACGTCTTGGAGCACCTGGCTGACCCGGTCGGTTGGCTGCGCGACGTTGCCCGGGCCCTTACCGGCGACGGCCTCGTCTCGCTCGTAGTGCCGGACAAACGCTTTTGCTTCGACTTGAACCGTCCCCTGACGAGGCCCGGCGACTGGGTCGATTGGTACCTGCGAGAGCTCAAGGCCCCTTCGTACGGGCAGTTGTTCGACTTTTTTGCGCATGTGACGACGATCGACGGCATGGTCGACACCCTCGGCCTGTGGGCGGGGACGGCCGATTACACAGGTGTAAGGCGGGCAGATGTGCCCGATCCTGACGCGGCCGCATTTGCCGCTTGTGAGCGTCACAAACAAACCGGTGAGTACATGGACGTGCACACCGGGGTCTACACGCCCGGCTCCCTTGTGCCTTTGCTCGAGCTGAGCGTCCGGCTCGGCCTCTTGCCGTACGAAATTGCTTACTTTTTGCCCACTCGCCGCGACAGCTTGGAGTTCCACGTGACGCTGCGCATCTGTGAGGACCGGGCGAAAGCCCTCGGGTCTTATGCGGGTGCGAGCGAGCTGCTTGCGAGCGCCGACGCCCCTGAGCCCGTCCCTGCCGGTGCGGCCACCTCGCCCCCCCTTACGCCTTCAGCCGCGCCCGAAGCGCTTCGAGAGCACCGTCGGGGACGTGGAGGTCGCCTCTCCCCGTTCCGACACTGAGGTCCGGCTTGTAGGTCCCGTGGTAGTCGGAGCCACCGGTGATAGCCAGCCCTGAGCGCGCCGCCAGTACCGCCAGGTCGGCGCGCTCTTGGCGGTCATAGCGGCCGTAGATGCACTCCATGCCGGCAAGGCCCGCTTCGGCAAGCTCGCGGACAGTCGTTCCCAGCTGAGACGGCGAAAGTTCGAGGGAAAGTGGATGAGCGAGCACCGCTAACGCGCCGGAGGCGAGCGCAAGCGAGATGGCGGGCAGCGGGTCGAGACGTTCCTTTTCCATGTAACCAGGAGCGCCTTTGCCGAGGAACCTGTCAAAAGCGTCCTGGACCGACGTGGCATAACCCTTGCGCACAAGGATGGCGGCCACGTGCGGCCTGCCGGCACCCGTTGGGCCCGCCTCGACGAGGAGCTCGTCAAGGCTGAGGGGGAGGCCGAGCTCGGCGAGGCGAGCGACCAGGCGCTCGTTGCGAGCCTCACGGGCAACTTGGAGACGCCCGAGCTCGTCTTGGAGCGGGCCTTGGCCAGGTTCGAGGAAGTAGACGAGCATATGCATGGTGCCGGCGTGGTTGCAGGAGATCTCGACGCCCGGGACGAGCTCGAGCCCCGCGTCGTCGGCCCTCTCACGGGCAGCGGGGATACCGTCCTGGCGGTCGTGGTCGGTGAGCGCGAACGCTGTCAGGCCGGCTTCGACCGCAAGGTCAACGAGGTCTTCGGGGGAGACGGACCCGTCAGAGACGTTCGAATGGGTGTGGAGGTCGATCATTTCTGCCCCACGGTAACGCCCGCAGCGGGCAGGCACGGGGGTACGTCGGCGAGGGGCCCCGGCCATGAGAGAATGGACAGGTGAACAGCGCGGCTCTCAGCTCTGGTCCTCGCGAGGCATGCGGTGTCTTTGGTGTCTACGCGCCCGGGCGCAATGTCGCAGCGATAGTTTTTGATGGTTTGCATGCGCTCCAGCACCGGGGCCAGGAGTCGGCGGGGATCGCGGTAAGCGACGGTTCCAACATGATGGTGGTCAAGGACATGGGCCTCGTTTCCCAGGTCTTCAACGACTACAAGCTTGCCAGCCTCGTCGGGCACCTGGCCGTCGGCCATACCCGCTATTCCACTGCGGGCGGTTCGAGCTGGCACAACGCTCAACCGATGTACCGCCAAGCCGGGGGTACCGAGTTCGCTCTCGGGCACAACGGCAACCTCACCAACGTCACAGAGCTGGCCGCCTCCGCCGGCATGCTCCCGGGGATCGCGAGCAGCGACTCGGATCTCATGGCGGAGCTGCTCGCACGGCGGCTTGTGGCCTCGGGTGCCACATCGCTGTTGGGCGCCCTGGTCGAGGTACTACCTACGCTGGAGGGAGCGTTCTCGCTCGTACTTGCGGACCGGGCGCAACTGATCGGTGCCCGTGACCCCAACGGTTTCCGCCCGCTCTGCCTCGGCAAGCTCGACGACGGGTGGGTCCTTGCCTCGGAGACGCCTGCGCTCGACATCGCCGGCGCGCACTTCGTTCGGGAGGTCGAGCCTGGTGAGGTCCTGGTGATCGGGCCCGAGGGCTGCAACAGCGTGCGCCCTTGGCCTCCCGAGCGAGTGCAGCCCGCGCTCTGCTTGTTCGAGTTCGTCTATCTCGCCCGCCCCGACAGCCGGTTGTACGGCCAGGAGCTTCATGCAGCGAGGGTGCGGATGGGCGAACAGCTCGCGGAGCAGGCCCCTGCCAGCGCTGACATGGTGATCGGCGTCCCCGACTCGGGGCTCCCCGCCGCAGAGGGCTACAGCCGCCGCAGCGGGGCCCCCTTTGGCCATGGGCTGGTTAAGAACCGCTACGTAGGCCGGACCTTTATCAACCCCGACCCTGGCCAGCGCGCGAGCGGGGTTCGCCGGAAGCTCAACCCATTGAGAGAGGCGATATCGGGTAAGCGCCTTGTGGTGGTCGACGATTCGATCGTGCGCGGCACGACGACGCGGGCGATGGTCGCGATGCTGCGCGAAGCCGGCGCGAGGGAAGTCCACTTGCGGATTTCCTCACCCCCCTACCGTTGGCCATGTTTCTATGGCCTCGACACGGGCACCCGTGCCGAACTGGTAGCGGCAGATCTCGAAGTCGGGGAGATCCGCGACTACCTGGGTGCTGACAGCCTTGCCTACCTGTCCTTGGAGGCGCTCAAAAAGGCGACCGGCGTCCCAGGGGCGGGCTTTTGTGACGCCTGCCTGACAGGCAATTACCCGGTCCCGGCCCCGGCCCAGCAAGCCCAGCACGCAAGGGCACACCCAGTCGCTCTCGTGCAGGTGCCAGTGCCTGTACAGAGCGCCGAGAGCGTGCCCTGGTAGCTCTGCGCAGTGGCCTATCAGTGACTCAACAGGGCCGGCCGGCGCCGCTCACCTACGCCGCCGCCGGCGTGGACATCGAAGCCGGCGAGGAAGCCGTTCGCCTCATGCGGGCATCAGTCGCGTCCACGTCACGCCCGGAGGTGATCGGGGAGATCGGGGGTTTTGGCGGGCTGTTCGCTCTCCCGTCGGGGTTCCGCAAACCGGTCCTCGTCGCGTCGGCCGACGGCGTAGGCACGAAGCTCTCTATAGCAGTGCAAGCTCAAAGGCTCGGGGCCATCGGGATAGATCTTGTTGCGATGTGCGTAGATGACCTCGTCTGCCAGGGAGCGGAGCCTCTCTTCATGCTGGACTACCAGCTTTGGGGCCACATCGAGCCAGCGGCCGTCGCTACGGTGATGTCGGGGATCGCCGAGGGGTGCCGCCAGGCAGGCTGCGCGATATTGGGTGGAGAGCTGGCGGAGCACCCGGGCCAGCTCCCTTCGGGCGAGATGGACCTGGCCGGGTTCGCGGTCGGGATCGTCGAGCGAGACCGGCTCCTGGGGCCTGGCAGCGCCACCCGGCCACGGGAAGGCGACGCGCTCGTCGGGCTGCACTCGGGAGGCCTGCGCTCCAATGGCTACTCGCTGGTCCGAGCCGCGCTTGTCAGGGGGGCCGGCAGGGCCTTGGAAGCGGAAGCTTGGCCTGGTGCCGGTTTCACTCTTGCGGACGAGCTCTTGCGCCCGTCGATCATCTATTCCCCGGGCGTGCTGGCGCTTATCCGGTCCCTCGAGGTCAGGGGGGTTGCCCACATAACCGGCGGCGGCCTCCCCGGGAACGTCCCGCGCGCCCTGCCCCCCGACCTCGACGCGGTCCTCGAAATGGGTTCCTGGCCTGTCCCCAGGATCTTTTCCGAGGTCCAGCAGGCGGGGGGTGTGGACGATGGCGAAATGGCCCGGACCTTCAACCTCGGGCTCGGCATGGTCGTAGCGGTCGCTCAGGACGTTGCTGGCGAGGCACTGGAGCTGCTCAACAAGCTCGGCTTTGCCGCCAGCGTGGTCGGGCGGCTCGTGGCGGGCAGCGCTCAGTGCGTGCTGCGGTAGTCCCCAGCGCGTTCCCCTCTTTTTCCACAACCAGTCCACAGGTGGGGGAAAAAGCCGCCGTTAGGTTCCCCTCGCCCAGCGTGGTGCTCCCGACGCTCCTTGTTGCCACCAGCGCCCGGAAAACCTCCAGTGCTGCGGTCCCGGCGACGGTGGCTCAAAAGCAAGCCCGAGGACGGCCCGGACCGCGACGTTGATGGCCTCTACTTCGTCGGCAGAAGGCCGGCGCGCGAGGTCGCTCATGAGCAGTTCCACTCTCAGGCCGGCTGGTTTGAGGTCGGGCGGGCCTGCCATCAGGGCGTCATAGAGGGAGGTTGCCGTGTTTGCGGGGAGCAGGCTCTTGCCGCTTGCCGGACAGGATTTCCAGCCCCTGGGAGAGCACCCTGCGTGTACTGGCGGGTTCTATCACGTCGTCGATGTACCCTCGTTCCGCAGC
>Ga0335074_10000108_pt1 | contig 139791 bp, 119 predicted proteins | sample Lox_Sample_23_FD_206715 | JGI IMG/M metagenome (GOLD analysis project Ga0335074, IMG submission 206715) | Soil microbial communities from Loxahatchee National Wildlife Refuge, Florida, United States - Lox_Sample_2.3 | ecosystem: Environmental > Terrestrial > Soil > Wetlands | place: USA...
CTGTCACGCGCTCCATCGTCATGCAGCATCTCGGCGAGTGCAAGACTGAAGCCAGCCGCAAACCCGTGCCGCTCGATCCCCGGCTCGCGGAATCGCTCTACAACTGGCGGCTAGCAAGCCCCTATCCGTGTTCCGAGGATTGGGTGTTTGCGAGTCCGCACTCGAACGGAAAATTGCCCTACTGGCCTGGCGCATTTTACCGGGCGCATATCCTGCCAGCAGCCAAGAAAATGGGAATCGAGGGAATCGGCTGGCATACCTTCCGCCGCACCTACGCGACATGCCTCAAGGCCAACGGTGAGGATGTCAAGACGGTGCAAGAACTGCTGCGCCATGCAAACAGTCTGGTGACGATGAACCTGTACGCACAGGCCATCACTCAGAACAAACGCGACGCACAAAGTCGCATTGTGACCATGGTGCTCGACGACAACCGTCTGCGCAAAGCGCAGCCCAGCGAGGGCACTTTCCCTTATCGGACCATAACGGACCTACAAATTTCTGGACGGGATTTGCAAGTAGCTCAATCTATTGGCGTCCCCGACGGGATTTGAACCCGTGTTATCGCCGTGAAAGGGCGGTGTCCTGGGCCGGGCTAGACGACGGGGACGCTAGGTCAGCGTGGCAAAAACACACGCCTCCTTAAAGAAAAGCCATATTGAATCTATCAACTGGATCATGCAGTGTCAAAAATTCGGGGCTTACTGCCGAATTCAATCAACGCTAATCTGCTCTTAACGTCTGGTCTTGTGGTTTGGGTCAATTTCAGAAAAGGTGATGGAGCACTCGAATTCGGGAGACCCGCTGCATGTCTCCCGGCGCGCTGCATCGCATCTGGCCAAGATTCAACGATTCGACGGAAACCATTACCGGACAGTATTCTATGGCCCGGAACAGAAATGCCGTTTGTTTCGTATCTTTCTGGTAGTCCAGTGGGCCATGAAGTATCGATTTTCGCGCACGAGCGAAGATTTTGTGAAGCGTTCGCATTTTAGCTGAATCCATATCACATCGCTGTGCATCCCGTTCGGCGCAGCGGCAAATCTCAGCCCGGCAACGACCGGCTTGAACCACTGAGGAACACTTTTTGATGAGACCGTCGCGCACAATCTTGTTGTCCCTGTCGCTGCTGCTTTGCCTGGGGCTGACCGCCTGTCAGAAAGCGGCCACTGTAGCGGCTGCGCCCGCATTTCAGGCTTTGCCGGTAAAGACACTCACCGTCTCGTCCCAGCCGGTCCCGCGGTCGGACGAATACGTAGCCACCATAAAGTCGCGTCGCTCCGCAACCCTCAACCCGCAGGTCGACGGCAACCTTATTGCTATCGTCGTACATTCTGGCCAACTTGTCAGTGCCGGCCAGTTGCTCATGCAGATCGACCCCTCCAAGCAGGAGGCGACGGTGCAATCGCAGGCGGCAACGGTGCAGCAAAAGCTGGCAGTGTACAGGTACGACCGGATTGAGTTCGAGCGACAGAGCAAGCTGTATGCCGCGCAAGTGGCGAGCCGTGACGCGTACGACCAGGCGAGACAAGCCTTTGAAAACTCGAAGGCGGACTACGAGTCGTCGGTTGCGCTGCTCGAGTCGGACAAGAAGGAGTTGGGCTACTACAGCATCCGCGCGCCATTCACTGGTATCGTCGGCGACATACCAGTCCATGTTGGCGATTACGTCTCGGCAAGCACTCTGCTCACAACGGTTGACGAAAACCGCGACCTGGAGGCCTATATCTACGTCCCCGCAGAAATGGCCTCGCAACTCCGCATGGGTCTCTCGGTTGAGATTCTCAACAACAACGAACAACCGCTTGAGAAAACGGCAATTGACTTCATCTCTCCGCAAGTGGACAACGGGCTGCAAGGCATTCTGGTAAAAGCGCCGGTACACCCTGACGATGCCGTCCTACGCAATGCGCAGCTGGTGAAGGCGCGCATCATCTGGAGCACCGCTCCAACGCCGGTGATCCCAGTGCTGGCGGTTGTCCGGCTGGGCGGCCAGGCCTTTGTCTACACCGTGCAAAGCCAGGATGGACACGACTTCGCGCACCAGGTGGCAGTCACGCTTGGCGATACCGTCGGCAACGACTACGCAGTGCTTGCCGGATTGCAGAACGGAGAAAAGGTCATCATCTCCGGAACGCAGTTCCTTGCAGACCATATGCCGGTCAAGCCGCTGGGTTAATTGGCGATGATTTGACTCCAGACCTTCACCATCAGCACAGATAGACAATAGGCAGGCCCACATTGGTTGACTTTTTCATTCATAGGCCAGTATTCGCGACAGTATGCGCACTGCTCATAGTTCTGGCAGGTGCAGTGGTCATTCCGACCTTGCCGATTTCGCTCTACCCGACGCTCGCCCCGCCACAGGTTACGGTAAGCAGCAACTACATCGGGGCCAACGCCGAAGTGGTTGAGTCGGCCGTGACCATTCCGCTGGAAGAGCAGATCAACGGTGTCGAAGGCATGCGCTATATTTCGTCGACCAGCTCGAACGACGGCACCAGCACCATTACGACGACCTTTCAAACCGGCTACGATCTGAATATCGCGGCTGTCGATGTGCAGAACCGCGTGGCTTCTGCGCAGGGGCGTCTGCCTGCGGCAGTCAACAACACCGGTATCACCATCACGAAGGCAAACTCGAACTTCGTGTTTGCAGCGGCATTTCTGTCGCCGCACAACAGCTATTCCGACCTTTTTATCAGCAACTATCTTGACGTGTACGTGAAGGATGCGCTGAAGCGAATTCCGGGCGTCGGAGATGTGATCATCTTCGGCGAGCGCAAATATGCGATGCGCATCTGGTTGGACCCTGCAAAGCTGGCGGCCCGCGGCCTTACTGCGTTAGACGTAACGAACGCGCTGGCCGAACAGAACGTTGAGATCCCCGCTGGACAGGTAGGACAGCCGCCGGCAAATCCGAACCAGACTTACCAGATTCCGATCCGCGTGGTGGGCCGTCTCAGCGATCCCGCACAGTTTGACAACATCATTATCAAGAACACGCCGCAAGGCATTGTCCAGCTCAAAGACGTGGGCCGCGCTGAACTCGGTGCCGAAACCTACTCCACCGATCTGCGCTTTGACGGCCAAGACGCCGTTGGCGTCGGCGTGCAGCAGCTAAGCAATGCCAACGCCCTTGCGGTGGACCGCGCGGCTAAAGCGGAGCTTGACCGGCTCGCGACAACCTTTCCGCCCGATTTGACCTATGTGATTCCGTTCGATACGACCACGGTCGTCGGAGACTCGATCCGCGAGGTGGTGGTGACGCTGGGCGAGGCGATCGTCATCGTGATCGTTGTCATCTTCCTGTTCCTGCTGGACTGGCGCGCGACGATTATTCCGGCAATTACCATCCCGGTTTCGCTGATCGGCACCTTCGCATTCATCAAGGTCTTCGGCTTCTCCATCAACTCTCTGACGATGTTCGGCATTACGCTGGCCACTGGACTTGTAGTCGATGACGCCATCGTCGTCATCGAAAATGTCCAAAGGCACATCAGTGCAGAGCACTCGGACCCTCACACGGCCACATCGGTCGCCATGTCTGAGGTCACCAGCGCTGTCGTTGCGACCTCGCTGGTGTTGATTTCAGTGTTCGTCCCTGTTTCGTTCTTCCCGGGAACAACAGGAATTCTGTATCGGCAGTTCGCCCTGACCATCGCATTTTCCATTGCCATCTCGGCTTTCAACGCGCTCACACTCTCTCCGGCATTGGCAGCGCTGTTTTTACGCGGAGAGACCATAAAACACGGGCTCTTCGGCCTGATTGACCGCAGCATTCACAAGTCAACTCAGCTGTATGGGCAAATTACGCACCATGTCCTGCGGCTCCGCTATATCGTAATGGTGGTCTTTGTCGCCGGACTCACAGCGACGGTGTATCTATACACGCATGTCCCGACGGCCTTTGTACCTTCGGAGGACCAGAACTACCTGATCTGTGTAGTACAAGCTCCACCTGGCGCGTCCTTAAGCTACACCAGTGATGTTGCGCAGCGCGCAGTCGATATCATCCGGAAGGACAAGGATGTGTTCGGGACATTCGCCGTTATGGGCTTCAGCCTGGGTGGCGGCAGCTCGTCAAATTACGGGCTGATCTTTGTTCCCCTCAAGGCGGTGGAGACCCGCACAAAGGAGGGGCCGGGACACACGGCTGCGGACATCGCAGGCAAGCTTGCGCCGCGACTTCTGGCAGTGCCCGGAGGTATCGTCGCGATGTTCCAACCGCCCGCGATTCAAGGCATCGGCACCTTTGGCGGATTCCAGTTTGAGCTGCAGGACACTGGTCGCAACACACTTCAGGATCTGGCCCGCGTAGCGCAAGAGATAGTTGGCGCCAGCCGCCAGGACAAATACCTGACTGGTCTGTACACCAGCTACACGGCGAATGATCCTCAGCTGTTGGTTACGATTGACCGCGAAAAGGCCAAGGCGATGGACGTTTCGCTCAGCCAGATCAGCTCGACGCTGGGCGTTTTCATGGGTTCGCAGTATGTAAACGACTTTGACTTCAACAACCGGTCGTACCGCGTATACGTACAGGCTGACCAGCAGGCGCGCATGACGCCGGCAGATTTGCGCAGATTTTACGTGCGGTCTGACTCAGGCCAGATGATCTCGCTTGACAACCTCGTGACCATCAAACAGACGTCTGCGCCACAGGTCATCTACCACTACAACCTGTTCCGGTCCGCAGAGATCGACGGCTCCGCAGCGCGTGGCTACAGCTCCAGCGTAGGTCTCACGCAGATGGTGAACCTTGCAAAGAAATATATGATGCCGGGCATGGAGTATTCATGGACCGGGCTGTCACTCGAAGAAATTGAGTCGGCAGGCAAGGCAATCCTGATCTTCGGACTGGGCCTTCTGGTGGTCTTCCTTACGCTCTCCGCTCTGTATGAGAGCTTTGCCCTGCCCTTCATCATTTTGCTGGCCGTGCCGATGGCGGTCCTGGGGGCACTGGGCGCCGTGTTGATGCGCGGCATGGCGAATGACGTGTACTGCCAGATCGGACTCGTTATGCTCATCGGACTCTCTGCCAAGAACTCGATTCTGATCGTCGAGTTCGCCGAGCAGATTCGCCAACGCGGGAAGACGATTTTTGAGGCCGCCATCGAGGCCGCCGAGCTACGGCTTCGCCCGATCCTGATGACGTCGTTCGCGTTCATTCTGGGCATGCTGCCGCTCTACTTCGCAACCGGAGCCGGAGCATTGGGCCGGCGGTCAGTGGGAACGACGGTCGTTGGCGGCATGCTGGTTTCCACAATACTGAATCTGTTCTTTATTCCGCCACTGTATGTGATCCTGGAGACGCTGCTGGGCAAGCTGTCTCCCAAGAAGAGGAAGCGCGCAGCAGAAGGACCGGCAACAGCGTAATGCGTTCATAAACTTGAAGAGGCCAGCGATGGGCCTCTTCGAGGCTTGCATTAGCCACAGTCAACTCGCCTGTTCCGCCATTTGCCCCCTAACGGCCCTTTTGCGCACCGGGGCTTTTCTGGCATGTACAGTTTTCTGCCGTCCACCCGCTCCTTTCAGGAAAGACTCGGCCTGCGCTTCCGCGCTTTGTGAAGCCGATTTGGCCTTCCTAATAGCCAGATTGGCCATCGTCTCGACAAGCCACTCAAGGGTTTCTGCGCCGATTGATTGCTGATCGGCCTCGGGGACAGGATTCATGAAATCGATCGCATATGGAACGCCATCCTGCACCGCGAACTCAACGGTGTTGAGGTCATATCCCAGGGCCTTGCACAGTGTGATCGAGTCCGCCTTCACGCGCTTGAGAAGCCTCCTGTTTGTGTTGAGCGGCTCGCGCAGATAGCGCTCCGGATGAGGACGGCGCGGATCGTACGGCAGGATGCGGACTTTTTCGCGCCCGACGACGAGGCAGCGGAAGTACTCGGTAAAATTCACGGCCCGCTGCAGAACCATACACAGATCACGGCTCCGGTCGTAGGCATGGAAGAACTCGTCGCGGTTGTTGACCTCGTACACATCTCGCCAACCGCCGCCGTCAATGGGCTTGAGGAATGCCGGAAACCCAATGTAGTCGAAAACTGCGCCCCAGTTGAGCGGATACTCCAGGTTGCGCATCGTTCGGTCAGTGGCCCCCTTCGGGAGTTGTTTGTGGGGAAGCATGACCGTCGGCGGGACCGTGATGCCTAGCTTTGCCGCCAGGGCGTAATTGAAGAATTTATCGTCTGCCGACCACCAGAAAGGATTGTTGATGATCGCCGATCCCGACAGCGCGGCGTGTTTGAGCCAGGCGCGGTAAAACGGCACATCATGGGAAATGCGGTCCACAATAACCGCATAGCCTGACGGCTTGTTCATGGCCACGCTGCCGACCTGAACAAACTCCGCCACAACGCCGTCAACATTCTTCGAATTGATGCGCTCAACCAGCGCTCCCGGGAAGGTATTTTCCAGTCCGAAAAGAACGCCGATCTTCTTCAACGCAGTTTCCCTCCTTAGCGCAGAATAGCGCCCGTAAGGTCAACTTAGCTGATGCACAGTCACGATGCAAAGCAGGATGAAGAGCCCGCTATCGAGCGGGCATCGGCAAGCACCCGCTCGTGCAGCGCAGCGGGGGCAATCACACACGCGCCCGGGCCAAAACCGAGCGCGACGAAGCGCGCCTGCTCCTCGCTGTCGAACTGGATGCGCAGCTTCAACCAGCCTTCGGGAGCCGGTGGGCCGTCCTTGACGGGCGATGAAATCCACCACTCGAGGATGCGGCGCGCTGCCTTGGCTTCAATCATCAGGATGGCTTCATACCGGTTGCGCTGGCGCTCAAGCTCAGCGGTGGACTGCTTCCAGTAGTCCGCAAGATTGAAGTGGGCCGGGCGCTCACAGGGAAGGGCCAACACGGTAAGAGAGTCCATCCGCGACACTCGATAGGTGCGCAGCCCCCTCGGCGTGTGTGCCACCAGATACCAGCTTGTACCCTTTGCAACCAGCCCCAGCGGATCAACCGTCCGCGGACCACTCTGTCCATCCGCGCGCGTGTAGTGGAAGGAAATTTTGCAGTCGCGGGCAACGGCGTCCTGGACCTCGGCCAGAAGCGTGAGGTCTTCGTTGGAAGGACGCCAGTCGGTCGTATCCACATACAATCGCTCGCGAATGGCCTCCGCCCGCGCTCGCATCGGACCGGACAGCGACGCCAACAGCTTCTGAAAAGCGCGTTCGGCGGCAGCCGCCAACCGCGGATCGCCAAGGGAGCGGGGCTGGGCCATCAGCAAAGCGTTCAGCTCGGCTGTGTCCATTCCCGGAACCTGCGTGCGCCAGCCCTTCTCAAGCTGCCAGCCGCCCTGCGCGCCGCGCACCGCTGAGATAGGAACTCCCGCCATACTGAGGGATTCCATGTCACGGTGGATAGTGCGCTCCGAAACCTCAAGGCGCTCGGCTAGCTCACGTCCGCTCAGGCGTCCGTGGGCCTGCAACAGCAGCAGGGCGGAGAGCAGTCGGTCTGCTTTCATGATCGGGTTCCGGATAGCGCGAGCATTATTTTTATCTTTTCTTCTGAATTATGACATGGGATGTCATATATGCGATCTTAGGCTCTTGTTCATGGCGGATTCGCCGAGAGAAGGAGACGACTATGGAACTGAAGGAATTCTTTCTGGGACAACTGGAGCGCGAGGCAGAGGCTTCGCGGAAGGCCATTGCGCGCGTGCCTGAGGGCCGCGCTGACTGGAAGCCGCACGAGAAGTCGATGGATCTGGGCCACTTGGCGTCATTGTCGGCCACGATGCCGGGGTGGATTGCGATGATGATTGATCGTGACGAGCTGGCTCTGGATGATCCCGCGAATGAGCACCTGAAGACCAAGCCTGCCTATTCCAGAGCGGAACTGGCGCAGCTGCTGGATGAAAACGTGACCAACGCCCAGAAAGCCCTGAAGGGCACCACGGAGGAGCATTTAAAGAAGCACTGGCGGCTGATGCTGGGAGGAAAGGCAATCATTGATCAGCCCCGTTATGAGGTGATTGCCGATACGTTCTGCCATCTGGGACACCATCGCGGGCAGCTTACGGTCTACATGCGGCTGCTGGGCGCAAGTGTTCCGGCGATCTACGGGCCCTCTGCCGACGAGTTTGAGTCCCCAGCTCCCCGGAACCAACCTGTGCCAGAACTCGTAGTATAGGGTGCGAGGTAAGCATCCATGCTGAAGTTCCTGCTATGGTGTCTACTGCTTGTGTTTTGCTGGCCACTGGCGCTGCTGGCTCTGGTGGCCTATCCCTTTGTCTGGCTGCTGCTGCTTCCCTTCCGGCTGGTGGGTATTGCGGTTGAGGGCGCACTGGAATTGGTCGCCGCAATTATCTTCCTTCCCGCGCGGCTTCTGCGCGCGATCTAATGCAGGCCGGATTCCCGTAGCACTGCTCGAAGAAGATTTCGCAGAATTTTTGGTACTGTAACAGGCAGCGTTGCGGCTGCTTGTTGTATGCCCAGCGCCGGGAGGAATCGTTGCAGGCCTGGGCGCAGATGAATCCGGACGAGCGGCGGTCCCGGCTGCATTTTCATCCCCGCTTTCATAGCCGCGTCCTGCCCGACGATCGCGACATTACTGTCTATTTGCCTGCCGGTTACGACGATGACACTGACCGTCGCTACCCGGTTCTCTACATGAATGACGGTCAGAATCTGTTTGACGAGGAAGCAGCGTTTGTCCGGGGGCGAACCTGGAAGCTGGCCGAATCCGCAGACACCGCCATCGCTTCCGGAGAGGTTGAACCACTGATCGTTGTGGGTGTCGCCAATGCGGGCGAGCGGCGGCTGGCCGAGTACACTCCTACGCACGACTGGAAGATGGGCGGCGGCGAGGCGGACAAGTATGGGCAAATGCTGATTGACGAACTATTGCCCTACATTGCGGCGAACTACCGGGTACTGCAAGGTATGGCAAGCACGGGGCTGGGCGGCTCGTCACTGGGGGCGCTGGCAGCACTTTATCTGGGACTGAAGCATGCGGACATCTTCGGCCGACTGGCGGTGCTTTCGCCTTCCGTGTGGTGGAACCACCGGGTCCTTGTGAGCCTGGTGGGAGAGATGGCTCCGAGAACTGGACTCCGCCCTAAGATATGGCTGGATATTGGCGAAGGTGAAGGGCGGCGGGCCGTCGCGGACACGGAGATGCTGGAGCGGCGGCTGCGGTCAAGGGGTTGGCGGCCGGGAGTGGAGTTGAGCTATTGGCAGATTCCCGGAGGAACGCACGACGAGGCTGCCTGGGCGGCTCGGGTACGACCCATGCTGCGATTTCTCTTCCCCGCCCCGGTTGGGGCGCCCTAAGTCACGGAGACGCCCTGTTTTGGGCACTTTTCGGCTATACTTGTTGAAGCACTTTGAAAGGATTTCGTCTGTGTTAATGATTCGTCTGGCGCGTTTTGGAGCGCGCAAACAGCCTTACTACCGCGTTGTGGTGATCGAGAAGGACCGCGCCCGCAACGGCCGCTCCATTGAGGTTGTGGGCACCTATAATCCCCGGACCAGCCCGGCCTCGGTTGATCTCAAGCGAGACCGCATCGACTACTGGACCGGCAAGGGAGCCCAACTCTCTGACCGGGTGGCCAAACTGGTTGCCAATCAGCCGGCCCCCGCCGCGGCCTAGCCTTCTTTGCCCATTGCGGAGAAACACTTCCGCGATTCATGTCACATTATCAATAAGAGCGCTAATGTTATTTCTTTGCCGGGACAGAGAGAAAGAATTTTCTCTGTTTTCTGTCTCCGGTTATTGGTAATATGACGCGAGCCCGAGAGTGAAACACCCACGTCCTCAAGGGGGGCAAGGCAATGACTTACGAAGAACGGCCCGATGACATGCAGGAGCTGGTGACCGAAATCGCCCGCGCCCTGGTGGACGAGCCGAATGCTGTTATCGTCGAAGCGGTGAAACGGCCGGAGAACACGGTTCTACGGCTGCGTGTTGCACCATCTGATGTTGGCAAGGTAATCGGCAAGCAGGGCCGCACCGCGCGGTCCATGCGAACCATTCTGGGAGCGGTGAGTATGAAATATCATCACCGCTACACGCTCGACATCCTTGAAGAAGATAAGCAAGGAATTCAGGTGCAGAATGGTGCGGCTTGAAGCATAAGCCATGACGCTGCGGACGCCGGCAGGCGGGCCATGGGTTATCTTGGCTCAGCTTGTTCGCCCGCAGGGGCGGCATGGTGAGATTCTGGCTGACATTCTTACCGACTTCCCAGAGCGCTTTGCTGAACGCAAGCGGCTCTATCTGGTTTCATCAGAAACCAGTCATGCATACGTGCGCGAAATGACGCTTGAGAATCACTGGCTCTACAAGGGCCGGGTGGTGCTGAAGTTTGCCGGAATCGACTCGATCCACGACGCGGAAACCCTGCGCGGATTAATGGTGGCGATCCCTGAGACCGAGCGGGCAGCGCTGCCTGAGGACGCGTTTTACATCAGCGACCTGGTTGGCTGCGAAATTGTGGATCTGAGCTCAGGCACAATTACGGTTGGCGTAGTCACAGACGTTGATCGTAACGCCGGGGTGTTCAAAGTGAAGCAGCCGAAGGGGGGCGAGGCGTTGATTCCCTTTGCCAAGGCATATCTGGTTAGGATGGATCTAAGGGGAAAGCGCATTGAGATGCGCCTCCCGGCTGGCCTGCTGGACATTAATGCACCCATGACCGACGAAGAGCGGCGCGAGATGGAAGAGTCCGGGGGAGTAGAAGGCGGCAAAGAATAGGTATCAATGCGGTTTGACATCATCACCATCTTTCCGGAGCTTTTCAACGGCATCTTCAGCCACGGCGTGGTGAAGCGCGCGATCGCCAACGGTCTGGTCGACGTGCAGACTCACGATCTGCGCAATTTTACGCATGACAAACACCGTACGGTGGATGACCGTCCCTTTGGCGGCGGGGAAGGAATGGTCCTGAAGCCGGAGCCTCTGATGGAAGCGGTGGAGTCGATGGGCCTAGCTGCAAAACGCGGTCGAGATGCGAATCGCGAGCAAGTGATTCTGCTTTCCGCACAAGGCGCAAAGTTTACGCAGAGCGTTGCGCGGGAGCTGGCCGGGCTGGAGCGGCTGGTGCTGCTGTGCGGGCGCTATGAAGGCGTGGATGAGCGTGTGAATGAACTGGCCTGTGACCGCGAACTTTCGATTGGGGACTATGTGCTATCGGGAGGAGAGCTGGGCGCGGCAGTCATTGTGGATGCCACCATGCGCCTGCTGCCGGGCGTTCTGGGTAATGAGGCGTCGAGCACATTTGAGAGCTTTGGGCAGGCAGACGAGGAGTTTGCGGGGGATGAAGATGGTTCGCCACGCTCGACGCATGGCGCCGGAGGGTTGCTCGACTATCCGCACTACACGCGTCCGGCGGAGTTTCGCGGACTGGCAGTCCCGGAGGTGCTGGCGGGCGGCGATCATGCAGCCATCCGGCGCTGGCGGCGCGAACGCGCGCTCGAAAAGACGCTGCGGAACAGGCCGGATCTGCTCGAAAAAGCTGAGCTTTCACGCGAAGATCGTGAAATTCTCGCGTGGCTGAAATCCGCCCGGTGAATGCAGCAAAAATGCCCATTTCCGTGTAAACTAAAAGCTCTGAATCAATTCCCAGGAAAGTACTATGTCTATTCATCCAGTCATGCAGCGGCTTGCCGATAAGTTGAATCGCACCGACCTGCCCGCCTTTGCCGCGGGCGACACGGTGCGCGTGCAGGTCAAGATCAAGGAAGGCGATAAAGAGCGCCTTCAGGCATTTGAAGGCATTGTGATCGCCCGCAAGAACGGGCCACAAGGCAGCTTTACCGTCCGCAAGATGAGCTTTGGACACGGCGTCGAGCGCATCTTCCCCTTCAACTCGAAGGTGGTGGACAAGGTCGAAAAGATCCGCTCGCACAAGGTCCGTCGCGCACGCCTGTTCTACCTCCGAGGACTTCGCGGCAAGGCTGCGCGTCTGCAGGAAATCGAGCGCGCGTAAGGTATTCCATCAAACGCCCCGGTTCGCATCGACCGGGGCGTTTGTGCGTGCGTTACACTGCATTTGATGCCGCGCGCTACTCGCACTCCTGACACATTTTCGCTGGAAGCGCCCGAGATCCAGGACAACGTTGCGACGGTTTCGGCAGCGACGCTCAAGATGCGGATGCTTCGCTCGCTCGCCTGCGGGAACAAATATGAAAAGGCCGCCCGCGAGCAGGGCGCAACCTGCATTGCCGGAGTCGACGAAGTTGGCCGAGGCGCACTGTTCGGCCCGGTCGTCGCCGCGGCAGTTGTCCTTCCACCCGATACCAGAATTCGCGGCTTGCGGGATTCCAAACAACTGCTCCTTGAGGAGCGCGAACGGTTAGCAAAGATCATCGAGCGCAAGGCCCTGGCTATTGCCATCGAAGAGGTGGATGCAGAGACAATCGACCGCGTCAACATTTACCAGGCTACCCGCATGGCCATGACTGCCGCGATAAAGAAGCTTGCGTGCGCTCCCGATCATCTATTGATTGACGCCATGATTCTCGATCTGGACTGCGCGCAGACCAGCATCATTTATGGGGACTCGCTGTCCATCTCGATTGCCGCGGCTTCCGTGATTGCCAAGATCCATCGTGATGGTCGCATGCGCGAACTGGACGGCATTTATCCGCAATACGGGCTGGCGTCACACAAGGGCTACGGTACGCCGGAACACTTGGCGGCACTCGAGCGGTATGGCCCATGCCCTATGCATCGCAAAAGCTTCAGGCCCGTAGCGCAGACTTCACTGCCATGGGACGACGCAATTTCTAATTGAGGATTCCTTTGCCGTATCGCCTGCTTTGCATCACCGCACATCCTGACGACGAGAGTGGCGCCTTTGGTGGTGCGCTATTAATGGCGCATCGCGACGGCGTCGAGACCCACTTGCTTTGCCTGACCGACGGCCAGGCGGCACACTTTCGCGGAGGCGTGGAGGACGACGCCGAGCTGGGACGCAGGCGCCGAGCCGAGTTGGCGGAGGCCTGCGACCTGTTGGGCGTGACACGGCATGAAGTACTGCACTATCCCGATGGCGAGCTTCCGCGTCAGGACTTCTACACCATGGCAGGAGAGATGACGGCGCGCATCCGTGCCATTCGCCCACAGGTCATTCTGACCTTTGGCGGCGACGGCGGCGTGAATCTTCACCGCGACCATACGATGGTGTCAGCAGCTGCTACGGCAGCATTTCATTGGGCTGGGCGTCAGGAGTTTTTCCCAGAGCAGGGTCTTGCTCCTTACACACCGCAGAAGTTGTACTATTCCAGCACACCCTTTGTTGCCGTGCGCAATCACCCGGAGTACTCCGGCGCGCCCACCGCGCCCTGGTCGCTTTCGCTCGATCTGGGCGAGTTCGCAGAGCGAAAAATGCAGGCCTTTCTACAGCACAGTTCTCAGGCTGGTGTTCTTACGCGGGTGAAGGGTATCTTCGATGCGCACCTCTCCCGGGAGCGCTATCTTCTCGCCGCAGCACGGGGACTGATCAGCATTACCGGCGATACGAGTATGTTTGCGGGAGTCGAAGAGTAAATACGCTCAGGAGCCTGTACCGCGCAGTACAACTTCGGCGGTCTCGGCAAGAATCCTCAGATCCAGCCAGAAGCTCCAGTTCTCCACATAGGCCGTGTCGAGCGCAATGTATTTCTCAAACGAGGCGTCCTGGCGCGCCCGCACCTGCCAAAGCCCTGTAAGCCCGGGCAGCACTTCAAGCCGCCGCAGATGCTCAAGTTCATACTTCTCTACCTCGCTGGCAAGCGGAGGACGCGGACCGACCAGGCTCATCTCGCCGCGGAGGACATTGAAGAATTGAGGCAGCTCATCGAGGCTGTACTTGCGCAGGAAGCGTCCAACTTTGGTGATACGCGGATCATTCCTTACTTTGAAGAGCACACCGTCCCGCTCGTTCAGCGCATCCAGATGCTTCCTAAGCTGCTCCGCATTCTTGACCATGGTGCGAAACTTAAAGCAGGGAAAGACGTGCCCGCGCCGCCCAATGCGGTCTGAAACGTAGAAGATCGGGCCTTCACTCTCCAGCCGGATTGCAATGGCAATTGCCACCATGGCCGGACTGACCAGAACAAGCCCCAGCAGCGAAAGCACATAATCTCCAGCACGCTTAAGCGCCAGCGAGATGGTCCTCGGCGTATTCCTATGCAGCGAAACCAGAGGAAAGCCCCCCAGGTATTCAACTCCCGCATTCATCGCAAGGTCGTTATAGTAGCCGGAAACAGCCCTGATATCGAGCCCAAGAATCCGCGCTTCCTTTAGCAGACGGATTACATTGTCCATCGGGCACGACTCCGTGATCACCACTTCATCAATGAAGTGCCTGCGCACGATGGTCTGCAAATCGTCGAACCTGCCAAGAACATTCACGCCGGGGGCCGAAGGCGTGGCTGCGATATCCGGCGCCAGCACGTAACCGCGAAGCGTGTAGCCCAGGCGGGCCTGATTCTCAATTTGCCGCCCCAGTGCAAAGCTCAGGTGGTTTGTTCCCAGAATCACGACGTGGCGGGTCGATAACCCACGCTCGTATAGCCGATACCGGCGCTGTCTCCAAATCACCCGGCGAATGCACAGTATGACTATCGCGCTAAAGGTGAATAGAACCACCAGGCTCCGTGAGATGTACAGAAAGTGCGTCATGTAAACGGCGCCACACAGAAGCATCCCTGCGGTCAGGCAGGCCTGTGCTGTCATCCGCAGCTCGTGCGCACCGCTCGCTGAATTCATCAATTGACCATACAGACCGTAACGGCGGGCAATCAGCGCGTAGGCCATCATGAAGCCACAAAGATACAGCAACCCCATCGGCTTATGGCCTATTTCAGTATGCAGGCCAACAAACGGAACCACTTTCTCGAAAATGATGGGGCGGAAGGCCAGCGAAAACGCCAACGCCAACAAAATAGCCAACATGTCACTAAGCACTGAGGGCAGCGGCGCTAATACACCTGCGCTCAAAAGCCCGTGCGCTTTCCTCTGAGAAAAAGAAGAGGACTGCGATGTTCCGCCGGAACGGGATGACTTTTCCGGAATGTACTCCGAAGTTGCCATTACTCAAAAAAAAACGGGCAGATTGAATCGATTATTGAGGAAGTAAAGAAAGTCAGCACTGACCACTTACGCTCACTACCTTCGTGAAACGCTCCCTGGGGCTGAAAAGGCTTGCCACTGGCAGCGAGGGATCTGCCGTCCCAACAGGTGTGCCCTGCTTATCGCCGGAAGTTATATATTAACCAGAAAGCAGAGGTCTGAGTGGAAAATTTTTCAAGAATCAAGCGCCTTCCACCCTATGTATTCAATATCACTGGCAACCTCAAGGCTGCGGCACGGCGACATGGCGAGGACATAATTGACTTTGGCATGGGCAATCCGGACGGAGCTACTCCACAACATATTGTGGAAAAAATGATTGAGGCTGCTCGAAAACCGGACACCCACCGGTATTCGCTCTCCAAAGGTATCCCGCGTCTTCGTCGAGCCATTGCCAACTGGTACGAACGGCGGTATGGAGTCGTAATCGACCCCGAGAGTGAAGCTATCGTGACAATCGGCTCCAAAGAGGGCATCGCCCATCTGTGCCTGGCAACGCTCGACCAGGGGGATGTTGTGTTGGTCCCCAACCCCAGCTACCCCATTCATATCTATGGCCCGGTGATTGCCGGCGCCAACATTCGCAGCGTGGCGATTCATGATACTGACAGCTTTCTTTGTGAATTGGAACAAGCCATCCCCCTCATGTATCCAAAACCCAAGATGTTGATATTGAACTTCCCGGCAAATCCCACCACGCAATGTGTCGATCTGACCTTCTTTGAGCGGGTGGTCGGGCTTTGCCGGCAGCACAGCATCTGGCTGGTGCATGATTTGGCCTATGCGGACATCGTCTTCGACGGGTTCCGTGCGCCCTCCGTCCTGGAAGTCCCGGGTGCCAAGGACATCGCTGTAGAGTTCTTTACCCTCTCCAAAAGCTACAACATGCCGGGCTGGCGCGTGGGCTTCATGGTGGGGAACGAAAAGCTGGTCTCAGCCTTGGCGCGCCTCAAGAGCTATTTTGACTATGGGACGTTCACGCCGATCCAGGTAGCATCCATTCTCGCTCTCGAGGGACCCCAGGACTGTGTCGCAGAGATTTGCGACAACTATCGCAGCCGCCGCGATGTACTGGTACAGGGACTCAACAAGCTGGGTTGGGAAGTGGCGTTGCCCAGAGCAACCATGTTCGTGTGGGCCTCAATCCCTGAACCGTACAGAGACTTGGGCTCACTTGAATTCTCGACCCGGCTGCTCAGTGACGCCAAAGTCGCGGTGAGCCCTGGTATCGGCTTCGGAGAATATGGCGACGGACACGTCCGTTTCTCTTTGATTGAGAACGAGGAGCGGACCCGCCAGGCTCTGCGCGGCATACGGCAGATGTTTCAGAAAGACGGCATTTTGCACAAAGCAACTGCGTATTAGCGTGAGGGGCCTGCGGCCTTCGCAATCAGTCCGGTGGTACTAAATCCATCGACCGTCGGAATGATTTTGACGCGGCCGCCCCAAGACCGGACCTCGATCGCTCCCACAACTGTCGATTCATCATAGTCGCCGCCCTTCACAATAACGTCTGGCCTCAGGGACTCGATAGTGAGGAGAGGTGTCTGCTCACCAAAAACCACCACTGCATCCACCGCTGAGAGCGCAGCAAGGATCCGCGCACGCTCATTCTCGCCAACAATCGGACGGCTCTCCCCTTTCAATTCCCGCACAGAAGCATCACTATTGATGGCCACAACGAGGCGGTCACCTTCTCGCCGCGCCTGCTCCAAAAGGGTGATGTGCCCAATGTGCAGCAGGTCGAAACACCCGTTTGTAAAGACGATTTTTTCTCCCACTGCTCGCCAGGCTGATACGCGAATTACAAGCTGGCTTAGGGGCAATACCTTTTCCCGCGCATCGAGCTCAGTTTCCGGCATCAAGGCGGCGAGCAACTCGTCGCGCTTTACCGGTACCGTTCCCACCTTGCCTACTACGATTCCAGCAGCCAGATTGGCCAAGGCGGCGGATGCCTGTGCATCAAGGCCGCAAGCGCGAGCCAGAGCTAGAACAGCGATCACGGTGTCTCCCGCGCCGGAGATATCGAATACCTGCCTGGCCGCTGCCGGCAATATTGTCTGCGTGTCCGCGCCAAGTACCGCGATTCCCTTTTCGCTCAATGTCACGGCCAGATAATCGAGATTGAGCTGCGGCACCAGCTTTTGGCCTGCGGCAAGGATTGCGTTTAGATCTTTGGCACTGACTCCGGTTGCCGCGGAGAGCTCGCTCAGGTTGGGGCAAATCGTGGTAGCGCCGCGATATCGTCCGAAATCACGCTGTTTCGGATCAATCAATACCGGCTTACCAAGAACTCGAGCACTGCTGATCAGTTCCTGGCAAACGTTCTGGGAAAGAACGCCCTTTGCATAGTCCGACAGCACCAGCACATCAGAGGTTGCCAACGCCGCCTTCACTTTGTCTATCAACTCGTCATACGCGGTATCGGGATAGTTGTCGGCTCTTTCCATATCCAGACGCAACATCTGCTGATCGCCGCCCAGAATTCTCTGCTTTGTCGTAGTCGGGTGGCTGTCAATGACGATCAATTCAGAATCAACGCCGGTTTTCGCAAGGCAAGACCTTAGCTCGGCCCCCTCAGCGTCACCGCCGCAAAAGCCGAAAAGCGTTGCTTTCGCGCCGAGGCCGACGACATTCATTGCCACATTTGCGGCGCCGCCCGGCTGTTGAGTCCGGCGCATCATGCGAACGATCGGAACCGGGGCCTCAGGTGAGATGCGCTCAACATCGCCCCAGATATAACAATCGAGCATTGCATCGCCTACAACAAGCGCGTGAACACTCTGCCAGTCGCGCTCCACCAGCTCGATTACCCGATGTAGATTCGGGATCATCCGGCAGTTTCCTCTGTTTCCGCGGATTGAGCACCGCAAACAATCCTGTCAATCCAGTCACAAAGCACATGGCCACAAAGGATATGACACTCCTGGATCCGGGCCGTATTTTTTGATGGAATACACAGGGTGGCATGCGCGATGGTCCTGGCTATTCCGCCATCTGCCCCGGTAAACGCGACCGTAAATGCGCCCAGGTCGCGCGCGGCACGCAGGGCTGCGCATACATTCTTGCTCATTCCGGAGGTCGAGATGCCTACCAACATGTCCCCTGTAAGGCAATGCGCTTCCACCTGCCGGCGAAAAACATCTTCGTAACCGTAGTCGTTTGCAATTGAAGTGAGAACGGAAGTGTCGGTGGTCAGAGCAATCGAGGGTAGTCCACGACGCTCCCTGCGAAAACGTCCTACAAACTCCGCAGCCAGATGTTGGGAATCGGCAGCGCTGCCTCCATTACCGCACCAGAGAATCTTTCTGCCGGACTGAATCGTCTCTGTCATCCTGACCGCAATGCGCTCAAGAATCGGATGCAATTCCCCAAGCAAACTAACGACTGACTGATGTTCAGCTATGGCGTCGGCAAAGACGTCTTTTGGTTCGGGAAGAGATGGCATACTCGCTGAGGGACGGCTCCACTTAAACTACAAGATAGTTTCTACGATTACAATATAGTCGGTATCCATCGCATGGAACACGCGCGCAAGACATTCAGACACATTGAGTATGTGTTTCTCGATCGCGATGGAGTCATAAACCGCAAGCCTCCTGAAGGAAAATACGTGTGCACTTGGCACGATTTTCATCTGTTGCCGGGAACCGAAGGCGCCATCGCAGCGCTGAATGCATCAGGCCGCAAAGTGATTGTAGTTACGAACCAGCGTGGAGTGGCCCTTGGGCTCTACACTGAGGATGATGTGCGATTGATCCATACCGAGCTGCAGCGGCATCTTGCGGCTTATTCGGCTCATGTTGATGCTTTTTATTTTTGCCCGCACGATAATGCTCAATGCTCATGCCGCAAGCCCGAAATCGGGCTCTTTGAGCAGGCATTTCGCGACTTCCCGGATGCCTCCCGTGCCAACAGTATCCTGATTGGCGACTCCATATCTGATATCCAGGCCGCGCGGCGTCTCGCCATTCCCAGTATTTTCATCCCCGGCGAACCGGGATCCCGCAAGCCCGGTGGAGTCGAGGCGGAAGCCATGGCCGAGGCAATAGCTGAGTCGCTTGCTCAGGCTGTCGATAGGTATTTCCCGCTATAGAAACGAGCGTGGAAATTAAACGGCCAGCTGAAGCCTGGAGCACGCGAACATTTAAGCGAAGGTTTCGCGTACCCCGTCTTCCAACTGCGTGAAGGTAAAATCGCACCCCAGCGCTCTCAGGCTTGTCAGATCAGCCTCAGTAAAGTGCTGGTAGCGTGCTCGAAGGTCTTCGGGGAACGGGACGTATTCAATCTTTGCCGGACCATGCACCTTGATGAGCGCGTTGGCCACGTCTTTGAAGCTTCGGGATTTACCGGTGCCCGCATTTGCGACCCCCTGATAGACCTTCCTCGCAGACCCTCCCGCCGTTGCGTAATCGCCAACCTGTGCGAAAAAGAGGTTGAGCCTCACGAGATCGCGCACGTAGACGAAATCCCTGCGCTGTTCGCCGTTTCCATACCCTCCCGAGCCTTCGAACAGACGTATCGTGCCCTTTTCCCGAATTTGTTTGGTGAAGTGATGGATCACCGAGGCCATACGGTCTTTGTGGCCTTCGCGGGGCCCGTATACGTTGAAATAACGAAGGCCCACCACAGTCGTTGAGATTCTGCCGTTCGCTATCTCGTTCCTCACATGATGGTCAAAAACCAGCTTGGAGAATCCATATATGTTGAGTGGCTTTTCATTCTCCAGAATCGGCGTGAAGTGGCCCGGACCACTGAGTCCGTATACGGCAGCTGTGGAAGCGTATACCAGCGGAGCCCTCTGGCCCTGGGCATAGCGTAGAACGTCTTTGGAATAGCTGAAGTTATTGTCCATCATGTACTGACCATCATCCACCAGCGTGTTGGAACATGCCCCCTGGTGAAAAATGGCCTCGACTGTGGGGATACCTACGGCATTCTCCTGCATCGCCCGGCGGAATTCACGCTTATCCATGTAGTCATGGAAGCGCGCACCATGCAGATTGAAAAGCTTCCGCGAATCCGCAAAGTTATCGACGACAAGAATATTCTCAATTCCCTGCCGATTAAGTTCGTGAACTAAATTGCTGCCGATGAATCCGGCTCCGCCTGTGACAATATACATAGCTGATCGGCTAAGATGCCCTTTCCCTTCTTCCGTAACTCCATGCTTCCATCGCCGCCGACAGCATCTCGTCAACGGTGATGGAGGTGAGACATTTCTTCTTTTGCTCGATGCAGGTCTCGAGATCGCACCCCATACATTCAACCTTGTGATAGACCACCCGGTTTCCCAATCCATGCGGATACCAGATGCCGGGCATGGTGCGCGCCGCGAATGCGATTGCGCACGGGACGCCGGCGGCGGCAGCGAGGTGCATCGGACCACTGTCCGGGCCTAGAAAAAGCTCCGCATAATGGAACAGCGCTGCTGTCTCCCTGGGCGACGTTTGCCCACAGCAATTGACAGCTGACCCGTGCCATCCGGTGGCCACATATTCACAATACTCTGCTTCTTCCCGGGCGCCGACGAATACGAGCGCGTGCTCCGGAAATGCCTGACTTAATTTTGAAACTAACTCGCGCCAGTTCTCTCTGCCCCAATCCTTGGCTTGCATTTTCGTGCCGGGACCGCATATAAGCAGTGGCCTCCCATTGATCGGCGCCAATGCCTCGCGGGCAGCGCCCTGCTCCGCGTCGGTGAGATTCAGGTCCCAATTCCGCTTGTCATCAATGCTGCATTCGCCGAGATCACGCACGGCTCTGAGCAGCCTCGCAGACTCACTCTCCCACATTCCCAGCTCCGGCAGATAGAGAGGCTGCGCCAAGTCTCCCACCGGCAGGCCAACGATATCGGAAATTCCGCAGGCCCTGAAAAATAACCTGTCCCGCCGGACTGCCCGCTCCCCGCGAGACTTGGCGAGATAAATCAGTACCTGTGGCCGAAATCTTCGAATCTTCCACCACAGTGCCGCCAATTGACTGACATTACGCGTACCGGCCGGATAGTTGATATAACCCTCTACCAGCCCCGAGCTCGCCAAAATGGTTGAGGACGCAGGAGCCTTCGAATGCACCGGAAAATTGGTCAATAGAAGACGCGCTGCAGTAGGAAATGTGCGCGCCACAAGATGCAAGGCGGGCAAGGCAACAACCGTATCTCCCAGACTGCCCAATCGGTAAATTAAGACACGCTCAATCTTCTCGGGACTGGTCATTGCTGGGCTATCGCATTCACAGATCTATCCGGTAGTTAAATGTCTGCAATCGTCATAGAGATTACCTGCCCAATGCAGGATTGGCAGTAACGTAAGAATGCCGCTTCCATATTTTACTGAAAACCTGAGCCGCAATCTGTGCACGGAATGCACAAACGCTGAGGCGGCTGCCAGGCAGCCGCCTCAATATTACAGCCGGTAATCGCCAGAATCAGAACTGAATGCTCAGCCCCATGGTGACCGCGCGTGAACCGCCGATGGTCCCGGTAACAGAACCGAAATTGGCGCCGTTGTTGGGGCAGCCATTCTTGACTGTCGCAGATTCGCATGACAGTAAACCAGTAGGCAGAGTCGTCGGGATGGTCGTTCCCTTGCCGGTGCCGTTGTGGTACGGAAGCTGGTCGAGGTTGGTCAAAGCCGATTGCTGGTCGGTTGGGTTGTTGGCCGTAACAATCTCGCCGTAATTCACATATCCGAGACTGCAGTTATTGTATTCGCCGCCGTCCTGCAGGTACGCAGAATTCGAACACGCATAGTTCTGGCGAATTTGAGTCTGGTCCTGTGGAATATCGAGGCTGGTCGTGTTGAACACATTAAAGACATTGAACTGATACTCGAGATCGTATTTTTCCTTGATATGGATGGACTTGCGAAGCGAGAGATCCAGGCGCTTCTGCGGTGCTTGGCGGAAAATATTCCGCTGACCCGGGACAAAATCCGTCTCGTAGATGTCCTGCGGGTCGCTGCCGGTCGAGACCGGAACTCCCTTCTGGCCAGGCTGTACGTAGTTGATGGCAAGCTGAGAGGGATCGATTGCCGGGATAAAACTGCCGCCCGAGCCGCGGAAAGCTCCATTATTTCCAGTAAGAGCGGTGTGTGGATGCGAGGGATCCTTGATGCCCAACACAGGGTTGAGCAACGTTGGGTAGTTGCCGAAGTAGATGCTTCCGACAGCACCATAGAACTCATAAAGTGAGTACGGCTCGCCGCTCTGCAGAATTGCGATGCCGTTCAGGTGCCAGTCATTGGCAAGGTAGGACAGCCCGGAATTGGGTCGAGCGAAGTTGGGAGCCTCTACCTGGAAGTTCGTGCTGAATACATGCGTGCGGTCGAAATCGGCCGGCGCATAGGATGTACGCAGATTGTTCGGGTTGCTTCCGGTGAAGAACAGACCGATATCGCTCTGCTCGTCGTATGTGTGACTAAAGGTGTAGCTGGCGCCCACCTGGAAATTGTGCGAGAGGCGCTTCTCAAGGTGCGTTTCAAGCGCGTCGTAAGCAGAAGTACCAGCGGTTTTGAAGTCGGCAGCGTTCGGGCTGTACCCAACGTAGGGAGCGCGGAAGTCCGTGTTACCACCGTCTGCCGTGTTCCAGGGCTCAGAGGCGATGCTGTTCCAGTCCTCATCGTAAGGACCACCAGGATTGTTCTGGTTCAGAACCTGAAATCCATAGGTGTCAGTTTCGCCGTGGATGGGGTTGGACGAAGTGGCAATGCCCGGCTCATTAAGAGGAAACGGAATGACCGCGTGTCGTCCGCGATTACCGGTATAGCCGATGGTGACAGCCAGGTCATTCGTCGGCTGCCACTGCATGTTGAAGGTAAAGTTCATTGTGTACGGAAGGACGTTCTTCGGATTGTAGGCGCCGAAATTCAGTGTCGCCGTGCAGGCTGTATAGTCCTCCTGGTTGACGATCGCGCCGCAGGTCTTGCCCACGCTGCCGTCGTACAGAGTTGTGTTTCCGGTCATTGTATTGAGTTGGGTTTGTAGCGCTTCCTTGATCACTGCCGGATTAGCGCTAGGCGCAACAAAGGGAGTCGGGCTCGAGAGTGGTGTACCAAGACTGCCTTTGCCGGCACTTACAACAGAGATGAGAGGCGCAGACTCCGTTACACCAAAAGGACCGCCGATGGTACTGCCGGCAGGCTGGGATAGATAGGCGAAGTACTCGCCGCGGTCATAATAGAGACCGAACCCGCCCCGGAATACGACCGAGCCGTGCCCCTGCTTCGGCGCCCAGGCAAAGCCAACACGCGGAGAAATGCCCCATTGGCGCCCGGTGAGGGTTGAATCGCTTACGCCCGCTGTTGGATCGTATTTGTTGTTCCCGGCGACGACGAATCCGGGGTTATTGACAATGAAACCACTCGTAGTATCGCCGCTCACGCTGTAGAGGCTGGGGTCAAAATTGAAAATATTGCCGTACTTTTCGGTCAGACCGCCATGATAGTCGTAGCGAACGCCGGCAGTAATGCTCAAGTTCGGCAGTGCCTGCCATTTGTCCTGGGCATATCCGGAGACTTCATTCGAGCGGTAATAGCGGTCCGCGAGATTCTTACCGGTTTGCGGATCGATCGTATCCAAGACAGTAGCTTCTGAGCTTTGGTCTTCAAGGAAAGACTCGAAGGTCTTGCTTTCTACTGCCGCGATACCGCCGCGATTGTTATCAATGTTCAACTGGGTATAGCTGTAACCACCGCCGAAGATCAGCGTGTGATTACCCAACTCCAAAATCAGGTTGGTCGACGGATTAATGCGATTCTGGTAGTAGCCCATATTGGTGAATGCGCTGAATGGGCCGACCTTGAGCCCCGGCGAAACGGTGGTATCAGCAGCGAATTCCTTGAGCAGCAAGCCTGGCAGGAAATTAAATTTGTCGGAGGACGGTGCACCGGGATACGCCGCATTAATGCCGCAGGTCGGATCGCCGCCACAGGTGACGCCCTGCGTGTAGTAACTATAGGAGCCCATGCGCGCAAAACCGAGGCGCTGCTCCCAGTTGAGTTTGGAACCGATGGATTTGGTGTTATCGATGGAGAATACCTGCGAGCCATTGTTCTGGGTCTGCGGGAAACCTGCAGTGTCAGAGGCATTGTAGGGCTTGTTCACCGGATCATTTTGATAGTAGTACTTCAACGACAGATGATCGGTGTTGCTGAGGTTGTAGTCGATGGCAGCCGTTGCCTGTTCCCCGGTCATCAACGAAGTTCCGATCAGCGTCACGTTTGGCACACCGTATTGGAACGGACCGGATACTTGCGCCGACGGAATGAGGTAGCTTCCATCGGGCAGCTTGGCGTTCAGAAGCGCCGTCGCGACAGGTCCGATGTTTGCCGGATCGAAGGTTTTGCCTCCCCATTCCGTTGCGGCAGCCGCAAGGCCCGCGGCTGAACGGTCACTGGTAAGCCCGCTCGGAACGTTAAACTGAGACAGACCAGTCGACTGGTCAGAGTCGTTCAGGTACTGGAAAGCAACGAAGAAGAAGAGCTTGTCTTTCTTGATGGGCCCGCCAAGCGATGCTCCGGTCGTCCAGCGATGCAGCGAGGGAACAACCAGAGACTTAGGGAAAGCCCCTATCCCCTGCTGCGAAAGCTCATATGCCTGATTAAAGAAGAAGGGCGAAGCGTTCAGTGCGCGGTTGGCGAAGCTGCTCCAAAGCTGGCCGTGGAAGTCGTTGCTCCCGGTCGCAGTGTTCACATCGATCTGCGCTCCGCTGGTCGCACCCTGCTGGGCATCGTACATGGAGGTATTCACGCGAAGCTCGGTGATGAACTGTGGCGGAGGAGAAGGCAGGCTGTTGCCATTGGAACCATAGACCGATGTGCCAACAGGGTTTGCTCCTCCGATGGCGGCTGAGCCGGCTGAAGATGAAGCAGAAGTGCTGCCGCCACCGATGTTGAAGTTGTAGCGCTGCGATGTGTCGCCGCTGGAGCTTTTACCGTTAAAAATGTTGGAGACATCGACACCATTGACCTGGAAGGTGTTGGAGGTGTCGCGCTGCCCGTTGGCCCAGATCGGCTGGTTGCCAAGTCCGGCGTTTGTGTCCAGACCGCTCAGCAGCTCCGCGTTCACGCCCGGAGCCAGCACTGCCAACTGAGTAAAGCTGCCCGTCGCCAACGGCGTCAGCGCAATCTGCTCTTTGTCCAGCGTGTAGCCGTTCGTGGTATCGGTCGAGTTAATCAACGGATTCGCAGTCACCGTTACCGATGTCGCGACATGGCCCACCTTGAGCGTGATATGCAAGGTGGTGGCGCTGGCCTCCTGGACCTGAATCGCCGGCAGGTTCGTTGTGTCGAAGCCGTCATGGCTGGCCTGCACATCATAGCTGCCGATGGGAAGATTGAAGATTTGGAAGAATCCGTTTTGCTGCGACATCACGCTGCGCGTCAGGTTGGTCTGCAAGTTGACCACTGTTACCTTTGCGCCCGGGATGGCCGCGCCGGAAGAATCCAGCACAGTGCCGTTCAGGGAGCCCAGGGTTTGCTGAGAATGAGCCGGGAAAGCAATTGTCAGGGTTAAGAGCAGAGCAACCGAAGCAAAAAGACGAAGGAGCCGCAGACTTCTGCGGCAACACAGATTCATTTCCATTGCACAGCCTCTCAAAAACTTCGGGATAGACGCTTGTAAACCCGCGTCAGCGTTAGGTATCGGGATCCGCTATATGTGGCCCAAGTATATGAAAACGCCGAAAGTCAAATATGAATAACAGATGAATTTTTGAAGCATAGAGCCAAACATCGATGTCTACCATTAGAAGATTTAAGAACTTTATGCTCGCTATTTAAGTCATGAATGAACTCCACCAGCCAACCTATTGAAAACATGGCATTCATGTGCAAAACCGGCGTCAATTCTTGGCCTCAGCAGTTAACACGAGGGTTAACCAGATTTTTAGTGACGAGCGGCACAACGTCAGCGATATCCGCCGCCAATGACAATCCTGTACCGGCCATTCGCGCGCAAAAAGAATAAGCCAGCTGGTGCTGGCTTATTGTGTCCTTCAAGGGTTTTTGCCTTACAGGCTCAGGCCGCTCGCCCTAAACTATTTCGGGTGCTGACGCCCAAACCGGTAAACCACCCCGATGTTGAATCCCAAATTATTCTGTGTGTCGCTTCCATAACGGCTGAGCAGGTAGACAGAGCTGAGGCGGATTGCGAGTCCAGGGCCGAGGTTATAGTCCACAGCCACACCGGGGCTCACGTTTAGAGCATTGCCGTCGGGATACAGGCCAATATATGACCCCGGCAGGCCGCCGGTTCCGGTGCTGAAGTTGCCATGCCCGGCGCCAGCCAGCACATATGCGCTCCACCCCCAGTGCTGCCCCTCAAAAAAGCGATATTGAGGACCAGCCATAAATGTGTACTGGCTGATACTCGGCGAAAACACCTGGTAAGGGTTCACATTGGTGTATGTCGTGCCATAGTAGCCGCGAAAATCTGCGGTCGCGCCCAGCCTGCCGTGGAAATAATCAGTAAAACCGACGTTCCAGTCCGCCTCGCTGGTCTTCTGCAGGTTTTGGCCGGGGCGGAAGCGCAGATACCCGCCACCGAAATAAGCCTCGTATTGATGGGAATAGGTGTCCTCAATAATGTGCCGGATGCGTTGCCGGTGACGGGCCTTGATGCGTTCACGGGCCTCACGCAGTACCTCAACCCGCTGCTGTGGGGTTTGCTGCTGACCCTGCGTTTCCGCCTCAATCTGCGATGTTGTTGTCTGCTGCTGGGCTGAGGTATCCTGCGCGTGCACAAATGACGGCGAGGTCAAAGTAACCAGAGCCAAAATCGGATACGCCAGGTATCCTCTACGCTTTCCAAAATGCATGAATGGTGAAGCCTCCACTGCCTGTTTCTGCTGGGGGTTAAGTCAACACAAACCAAATCTTTCCGTCTTATGTATTAAATCATCCCGCAGGGTGTTGAGGCGCGCCGCAGCTCCAGGAATTACGCTCTTTGGAATTTCTTGAACGGCCACTTTCGGCAGTATGCTGTTGAAGTCTGACCACAAAAGGACACCTCTTTAATAATGAAGAAATTTCTACTCGGCTTCATCGCGGGTCTCGTTCTGGTTCCCGCCGCAGTATTGATATATATCCGGTACGGCAATCTTCCCGTAGCGGTCGTCGATCCGCCCTTCCTGATGGAAAAGCTACTTGTAAGAACTCCACTCCATGCCCGTATTGATCGCGAAATGCCGCAAAGTTCGCCGATTCAGCCCACGGATGCCAACCTTGAAGCCGGAGCGCACATTTACCGCCAGGACTGCGCGACCTGCCACGGCCTGCCTGGCGAAGCCTCGCCGTTTGCCGTGCACATGTATCCTTCGGCGCCACAGCTTTGGAAGTCCCACCGCGCAGGTGTCGTCGGAGTCAGCGATGACCCTCCCGGCGAAACCTATTGGAAGGTCGATAATGGCATACGCCTGACTGGAATGCCGGCCTTCAATAAGGTGCTGAGTCAGAACCAGATCTGGCAGGTAACGCTGTTGCTCGCGAATGCGAACAAACCCATGCCTGCCGGCACCGAGGCCGTTCTGAAGGAGCCGCTCCATCTTGACACAGCCGTTCCAGCTCCACCGCCAACGGCTTCCGGCACGGCCATGCCAAAAAGGAAGTAGATGCCCGACCAGCCTGCCTCTATGCGGCCTACCTTGTCCGTTGCGATGATCGCCCGCAATGAGGAGAAAAACCTGCCCCGCACCCTTGAAAGCGTCCGCTGGGCCGACGAAATCGTCATCGTCGACTCCGGTTCTGTAGATCGTACGCCGGAGATCGCGCGCTCCTTCGGCGCGCAACATTCGTTTAACCGCGATTTCAAGGGGCATCCTGAACAGAAGACCATAGCCATTGGCAAGTGCACCAGCGACTGGATTCTTCTGCTCGATGCCGACGAAGTGGTAAGCCCCGAGTTGGCAGTGGAGATACAGCAGACCATCGCCAATCCAAAGTATGAGGCCTACTGGATTCCCCGCCTCAACCTCTTCATGGACCGCTGGATCCGCCACGGCGGCTTTTACCCGGACTACAAGCTGCGTCTGTGGCGGCGCGGCAGCGCGCAGATGGAAACGAATGTCGGGCCTCACGGAACTCCACAATTTGATGGGCCAAAGGGCACGCTGAAGCACGACTTGATTCACTATGCGTATCCAAGCTTTGAGCTGTACCTGAGCCACATGAACGACTACAGTTCAGAGAATGTGGCAGTGATGGTCGAGCGCGGCAAGGCGAGCTCGACCGTAGGCTTCCTACGACTGGCCCTGCTCAACCCCCTCGCCACCTTCATCAAGAATTACTTCTTCCGGCTCGGCTTTCTCGACGGAATTCCCGGGTTGATCTACCACATCAACCACTCGCTTTATGTTCATTGGAAGTATGTGAAAGCGTGGGAGGCGAGGAAGAAACCCGCGAAAGATTGATATCGCCGAGCGGTCTGAAGTGGTGAGCTCGCTGGGATTCGAACCCAGGACCCACGCCTTAAAAGGGCGTTGCTCTACCACCTGAGCTACGAGCTCTTACTTCTTCAAAGTTATCACAGCAAGCCAGTATCCAGTCCTGACTCACGAACTCGAAATCCCATCGAACTGGTCCGGCCCCGCGCCTCAAAATGACACAGTTCAAGGGGCTTCGCATGCCAATTTGGTAGTTCTGCGCAATCAATAATTCCCGGTTCAAAAAATTTGTTGCTCATTCTTCGCGACACGCGGTAATAATGGTGCCACCTCACCGGTAACAATGCAGCTATTCGCCGGTCAGGAATTCTTGTGTTCGCTGAGGTCCACCTTGTACGCCACGCTGCGCCGCTGTCTTGCGCTCCTTCTGCTTCTGGCTCCTCTCTCAACCTTTGCATCCTCCAACAGCGGCTGGCAGCAGCCCACAGCAGCAGAGCTCAGCATGAAGTCCTACCCAGAGGACCCCAATGCACCTGCGGTCTACCTGTACCGCGAAGAGGCGGTCGATGATACGCTGCACATGCATTACCTCTATGCCCGCATCAAGATTCTGACGGCAAAGGGGAAGGAGATGTTCAGCGACATCGTGATTCCTTATGAGGCCTCGAACTTCAGCATTGACAGCGTGGCCGGGCGGACCATTCACAGCGACGGGACTGTGATCCCATTCACGGGACAGCCTTATAACAAGCTGCTGATCAAAGAGGGCGGCATCAAAGAGATGGCCAAGGTGTTCAGCATGCCCGACGTGCAGGTGGGCAGCATTATTGAATACCGCTACAAGCTGCGATACAGCGACAATCTGTACGTCTCTCCCTATTGGCTCATTCAGCAAAATATCCCGGTCATCAAGGCGCACTACAGCTTCGTGCCGAGTTCCGCAGTCAACGGCAACCTGATGGAAATGGTTTCCACCGAATACGGGCATCAGGTGGTAGCCAATGAGCTCCTGTTCACCCCCAACCTGCCTCCCGGAGTGAAGGTACAAACGCTTGCGGACGGCAGCTATGCACTGGACGTGTCGAATATTCCCGCAATTCCGCACGACGACTATATGCCGCCGCTGCAAAGCAATAGCTATCGGCTCATCTTCTATTATTCGCCGTACCGAACAGCCCAGGAGTATTGGAAGACCCTGGGGAAGTACTGGTCTGAGGATTTTGACCGCTTTGCAAAGCCGTCGGGCCAGATTCGCGCCGCCGTCAACGGCATTGTCGCGCCAGGCGACAGCGATCTTGTGAAGGTGCAGAAAATCTACGCCGCAATCATGAAGCTCGACAATACCAGTTTTACCCGCGAACATACTGCGGCGGAAAACAAGGCCGAGGGCGTCCGGATCAAGAGCGCCGAGGACATCTGGACACAAAAGCGCGGCACGGACGACGAGCTTACACGGCTTTTTGTTGCCATGGTGCGCGCCGCTGGACTCAAGGCTTACGGCGCCATCGTTGTTGATCGCGACGATTCCATCTTTCAGCCTGCATATCTCACCTGGAGCCAGATGGACGATGAGCTGGCAATCGTAAAAATTGGCGGCAAAGAGGTCTTCCTCGACCCCGGTCAGCGCTATTGCGAATTCGGCCAATTGCACTGGAAGCATACCTGGGCAGGAGGTCTCAGGGAGACCGACCATGGCACCGAGATCTTCCAGACTCCAGGCCAGAACTACCTGGATAACTCCACGCAGCGCTTCGCCCAGCTCACGCTCGACCCCAGAGGGCAACTCAGCGGCACTGTCGTGATCTCCATGAAGGGTGCCTCGGCGCTCTACTGGCGGCAGGCCGCGCTCACCAGCGATGACAGCTCGCTGAAGAAGGCGTTTGAGGACGGTCTCCAGCGCTCGATGCCTCCGGGTGTGTCCGTCAAGACCAACCATTTCATTGGTCTCACCGACCCTGATCATCCATTGATGGCGATTGTGAATGTCAGCGGGGTACTAGGCACACAGACGGGCAAGCACGTTTTTCTGCCGGGGGTATTCTTCGAGGCCGGCAATGCACCCATATTTGCTGAAACACACCGGGTGGAACCAGTGGACATGAATTATCCCTATAGTCTTAAGGACCAGTTCCAGGTGACACTACCTCCGAACATGGCTCTCGACAGCCTGCCTCAGGGAGGCGATGTCCCATTCCTCCCCAATGCAGACTATGTCGTGAAGTTTGTCTCCAAAGGCAACGTCTTCGCCTACGGACGCCTGCTCCGCCTGGCAGACCCGTTCTACAAACCAGCAGATTACCCCGCCCTGCGCACCTTCTTTCAGAAGGTCAGTGCGGACGACCAGCAGCAGGTCGCGCTCAAGGAGGTTCCAATGGCGGTTTCCGCCGTGACTCCGGCAGCCGGGAAGTGACACATGCCTCGCCCACGCTGGATTGTTTTATTTGCGATTCTCTTGTTTCCTCTGGCAGCCGGCCAGGCATACGCGTCAGACTTTCCCGAGTGGGTCACGCAGGCCGCGGCGTCCAAAGTCCATATACCCCTGGGTTCAGACCCCAAGGCCGCCGTTCTGCTCGAAGACAAGCTGCTCACAGTCAATACCGACGGGACAATTACTGAACGCTATCGGCAGGTCATCAAGATACTCGAACCTGAGGGGCGAGACTACGCCCATCCTGTCGCCAGGTTCAATAAAGACAGCAAGCTGATCTCTTTCCACGTATGGAGCATCGGCCCGGATGGTCATAAGTACACGCTCAAGAAGGACCAGATTTACGTGCGCGGTGACCTTGAATGGGGCATCCTCTACAATGACGTGCAATATGAGTCCGCCGATGTTCCCGGTTCTGACCCTGGCGGCATCGTCGCGTACGAATTCGTCAAGAAGCTTCCGATTTACGCCGGGGATCAAAGCTGGAACTTCCAGAATCCGATTCCTACGGTCAAGTCCGTCTTTGAGGTAGACCTGCCGCCGGGCTGGCAGCATGAAGCTTTGTGGCATAACTACACCAGCGTCGCGCCCACTCAGGTTGGCCCGAATCAGTTTCGCTGGGAGCTGGACAACATCCCCGGCATCGACCTCGATTCCGTGCCCATGGCCCCGGCGGAAGATGCGTTGGCCGGGCGTATGGAAGTCTACTTTGCCTCCACTCCTTTGCCCGCCGCGCCGCCAAAGCTTTGGGACCGCATAGGCGTGTGGTACACCCAACTGGCATCGCCCCAGAGCGAAGGCCCAGCGGACATCGCTTCTGCCAGTCGCTCGCTGACCGGCGCCAATGCCGACTTTTTAGATCGCATCCGCAGCGTCGCGGCCTTCATGCAACAGAAAATTCGCTATGTCGGCATCGAAATCGGCATCGGAGGCTATATTCCCCACCCTGCCGAAGAGGTGTTCCGCAACCAGTACGGCGACTGTAAAGACAAGGTCACATTGATGATCGCCATGCTTGATGCTGTCGGTGTGCGCGCCACCTGGGTCATGGTGGACACCGACCGTGGCGTTGTAGATCCGAATGTTCCCTCACTCATCGGCGATCACATGATTGCAGCCATTGAAATCCCGCCGGGCTACCAGAATCCCGCGCTCAAGGCCGTCGTCACGGCAAAGAACGGCAAGCGCTACCTGATTTTTGATCCGACCAACGAATACGTGCCCATCGGGCTGCTGCCAACTTACCTGCAAGGCAGCACCGGTCTGCTGATGGACGGCGCAAACAGTCAGACCATCTCTCTGCCTGTTCTCAGCCCGGCGACTGACACCGTCAACCGCGTGGCAAACTTCACCCTGGCACCCGACGGCACGCTCACAGGTACCGTAACGGTCAAGCGTTTTGGGGCTTCCTCCTTTGTCCTGCGTGAGTTCTTTGCTATGAATAGTGCCGACGACCAGATGAAAAGCCTGGAAGATACCCTGCGCAAAGACTTCGCATCCTTCACGGTTGGCTCCGCTAGTGTCCAAAATGTGCAGACCCTCAGCCAGCCGATGGTGCAGCAGTACCAGGTGACTGCATCGTTCTTTGCCAGGCATGCAGGCACAATGTTGCTGGTCCGGCCCCGCGTCGTCGGGTCTGATGCGTACGAGCTTCAGTCCTCATGGCGCAAGTATCCGGTCGAGTTCGACGGCACTGGCGACTGGCGCGACAGCTTCAGCATAAAAATCCCGCCCGGCTACACGGTCGAGGACCTGCCCGACCCAACGAACATAGACACCAGCTTTGCCAGCTATCACAGCGATGTAAAGGCTGACGGCGACATCCTGCACTACTCACGCGAGTACACCGTGAAGAAGCTCGAGCTGAGCGCCGCTGATTACGGACAGTTGCGCGACTTTGAAAGCAAAATCTACACCGACGAAAACCGTGACGCGGTGCTAAAGAAAACGAATTAAACTGTAATCCTCCGCGTTCCACGGACGAAAGCTGCATCCAACCGTCCAAGAGAATGTGAGACCTGGCCTTGTGAAGGCGTTTTCTGCCTAAACCGACTAAGATTGAGGAGGAGACGGTTTCATTTGGTCGTAAAGGTTAAATTTGCCCCTAAAAAGCTGAGCAGTCTGAGCCTGAAGCACCGGCTTCTGCTTGCCGCCGGGGGCGTCTTTGCAGCCGGTTGCCTGGTGTTTGCCTGTGTCTTCGGCTACTACTACATCAAATATCAGCGCATCGTCGATCAGCGGCTCGAAAAGCCTCTCTTTGAAAACACCGCAAAAATCTATGCCGCCCCGCAGGAGCTTCGACCAGGACAAAGCTTTACAGAAAGCTCCATTGCAAGCGAACTCAATGATGCCGGCTACTCCGTGGTTGACCAGGGCAAGACCTCGCTCATGGGCACTTACTCGCTCGGGTCGAACAGCATCACCATCCATCCCGGACCGGAATCCTACCACGCGCCGGACAGCGCCACCGTCACATTCGACAAGGGAGTCATCGGCCAGATCACCGGCGACAACGGCCAGCAGCTTGCGGCCTATCAGCTTGAGCCTCTGCTCATCACCGATCTCTCTGACAAAAACCGCGCCAAGCGCCGCCTGCTGACCTATAACCAGATTCCCAAGGTCGTGGTGCAGGCCGTCACCTCCATTGAAGACCGCAGATACTTTGAGCACGGAGGCATTGACTATTACGCGATTGTCGCCTGGGCATGGCATGACATGATTGGAGACCGCCACATGATCGGTGGCGCGTCAACGCTCACCATGCAGCTCGCTAAGGAGTTCTTCCTCACTCCTGACCGGACGTTCAAGCGCAAGTTCCTTCAGGTGGTCATCACCTTTCAGCTTGAGCACCGCTTTTCCAAGCAGAAAATCTTTGAGCTTTACGCCAATGAGATTCCGCTCGGCCAGCGGGGCAGCTTCTCGATCAACGGATTCGGAGAAGCCGCGCAGGCCTACTACGGCGAGAACGTTAGTCAGCTTACCCTGCCGCAGGCCGCCCTGCTCGCCGGCCTCATTCAGAGCCCCAGCCGCCTCAATCCCTACCGGCATCCGCAGCGAGCCATTGCGCGCCGCAACGTAGTGCTCGACGCAATGGTTGAGACTGGCGACATTACCAAACAGCAGGCGGATCAGGCGAAGGCCGCGCCGCTCAACCTGGTTCCCGGTGCAGTGGACGCAGGCGAGGCCCCGTACTTCGTGGATCTGGTGCGCGATCAGCTCGCTGCCCGTCTTGGCGACAACGACTACAACTCCGAAGGCCTCCGCATCTATACCTCGCTCGACCCTCAACTGGAGGAGGCTGCGACGGAAGCTGTGGCCGAAGGCATGAAGCGCGTCGACGAGATTGTCGAGCGCCGGCATGCCTGGCGCGTTCGCCACGGAGACAACTCGCCCATTGTCTACCCGCAGGTAGCACTGGTCGCGCTTAACCCGCATACCGGACAAGTGCTGGCGCTGGTCGGCGGCCGCGACTATGGACAGAGCCAGCTTGACCATGCAGTGCGCACCCGCCCCACCGGCTCCATCTTCAAGCCGTTCGTCTATGCAGCGGCCTTCAATACCAGCCTTGCAGGAGTGCAGCTCACCAACTCCGATGGTGTGAGCGGAATCTTTACCCAGAGCACTATCCTCAACGATGAGCCCACGACCTTCACCTTTGATGGCGGACAAACGTACACCCCGCGCAACTTCGACAACATATTCATGGGCCAGGTGACGGCCCGCACGGCGCTGCAACACTCGCTTAACAACGCCACCATCTCACTCGCGCAAATGGTTGGCTATGACAACGTGGCGGCGCTGGCCCGCGAGGCCGGGATTACTTCTGTCGAGCCCACGCCGGCCATGGCCATCGGCGCATACGGCGCGACTCCGCTTGAAATGGCCGGGGCCTACACCGTCTTTGCCAACGACGGCATCAAGATCAATCCCTGGCTGCTGGCGTCGATCCACAGCGCCAACGGCAACGTAATGGATGAGTACACGCCGGTCTCAACACCTGTGCTGGACCCGCGTGTGGCCTACCTGACCACCGCGCTCATGGAAAACGTGATCGATCACGGAACTGGCGAAATAGTACGTGCGATGGGCTTTACAGCTCCGGCCGCAGGCAAGACTGGGACCTCGCACGACGCATGGTTTGCCGGCTTCACCAGCAACCTGCTGTGTGTGGTGTGGGTGGGGAATGATGACTACAGCCAGTTGAGCACGTCTCTTGGTGCGGATGCCGAAGGGGATCGCGCTGCTGGACCGATCTGGGCTGACTTCATGAAGAAGGCCGTTTCCCTGCCGGAATACTCAGATACGAAGCCGTTTCTCTCGCCTCCGGGCGTAGTTGAAGTGCAGCTCGACAAGAATACAAATCTGCTGGCGGACGCCGCCTGCCCGGACGACTACACCGCCGCTTTCCTCGACGGCACGCAGCCGACTGACACCTGCGACCACTCCAACGGGAACCAGGGCAATCTGTTCCAGAAGCTCTTCGGCATCGGACAGAAGCCGTCAACTCCGTCTCCATCGACCACGCCGTCTCCGGCAGCCGCGCCGTCTCCGCAACAGCAAAACAAGAGCGCTGCTCCGCCGCCGGCTCAGACCAGCCCTGTCCAGCCCCCGCCGAAGAAGAAACACGGTTTCTGGGGCCGTATCTTTGGCCACCATAGCAAAGACAACAGCGACCAGCAGGACCCACAAAACCAGTAGCACAGATTCGAAATCAATGTTGCGCCGGCAAATCCGCTCCAGCTATGGCGGATGGCGCGGCCCTGCGCACGTTATAGCCCATCGGCGCAGCGGAGAACCCCGCATCGAGCAGATAGCTCGACAGCCAATGTTCATGCACTCGCCGGCTGTTGATGGTGGCGATCAGCAATCCGCGCGCATGGTGGTCCTCCTCCTGCATGGCTTGTCGTGCCATCGCAGCAAGAAAACCGGCGAGGTCTCGCGCGGCGTGGCTGCGTTCAGGCTCGTCGACCGGGAGAAATACCTGCACGTTCGGGTTGTCCCTACGCAGATATGCGGCCAGTTCTCCATTGCGCAGAATCACCGTGGCTCCCACGCTGCGCGTAAGTGAGCGTGGCCCTTGATCAGCTTCTTCGCTACTGATCTTTGGCCAGCGGAGAACCGACCCATATAGATTTGCCGGGTCTGTCGCGGCCAGTGCAACCATCTCCGGCTTCTCCGGCTGCACGCGCAGCGAACGAAGCATGTCAACCGCCGCGCGCAGCGCAAACTGCGCCGCTCCCAGTCCTTCGACGAAATATCCACGTCGGATGCGTCCGCTCGCCTCCATCGCCTTCAGCACCTCATAAACCGTGCTGAAGCCTCCAGGAACGCTCTCCTGCGCAAGCGTTTCGCGCGTCACAACTCCATAGCGGTTCAACAGTTGCAGCGCCAGAGCATGGCTCCAATCCGTTTGCTGTGCAGCCGTGGTGCGCTCCGGCTGCGCAAGCAACGCCCATCGGCCCTGCGCATTGGGAGGCGTAGTCCGCCGCGAGTGAAATGCAGGCTGATTGTGTATCTTCTTCGACGAACGCGACGTCGCGGGCCGCGCCACATAGGCGCGCAGCGCATGAAATGTATCGTTGGTGACCAGGCCCTGCCACACCAGGCTCCAAAGCGCCTCAATCGTCTCACCCGGATACCCTCCGCCCAGGGCATCGTGCAATTGCGCAAAAAACATCGCTCCGCTGCGTGTTAGCTGGTCAACAATCTGCTGTTCCCTATCGCTGAGGACCGCAGGTGCGACGCGAGGCGGCAAAAGCACTGCAATCTTGTCCGCCAAATACAACCAGACGCGTCCGTCGCGCTCCCCAAGCGAGTCCAGGCCGCACCACACCACTTCGCCGGCGGCAATCAGCGTGTCCAGGTCGCCGGGTGCATACTTCGTTAGTCGCGCCGGCAGAATCGACGACTCAACCAGCGATGCCGCCAGTGGTGCTCCTTGGAGGTTCTCAATCGTGTCCAGCAGAGCGTCGAGCCCGCGCCGCCTTTGCAACACGCCTTGCCAATGCGTAGTGAAGCGAGCAAGCATGGCCGGCTCAACCGGTTCAATCTCGCGGCGCAATTTTGCCAGCGACTTCCGCCGTATCTGGCGCAGCACCTCCGCATCGCACCATTCACGATGAAGCCCTGCCGGACGGAAGCCGCCTTCAAGCACGCGTCCGTCGAGCGCCAGCGTTTTCAAGGCTGCTTCTACCTTTTTCAACGGAAGGCCAAAACGCATTGCCGCCTCGTGTGCTGTAAATGGCCCGTGGGTGCGTGCGTAGCGACGCAGCAACTCAATGGTCGGCTCTGAGACAGGTTCCAGCAGTGCCGCGGGAACGCTCTTGGGAAGCTTCGCTCCAAGCGCATCACGATACCGCGCGGCATCCTCTGCTGCGATCAGCCGGGCTTCGTCGGCCACCGTAATCTCAACGATTCTGCCGGCACGCCGCAATTGATCCAGCAAATCAATACGACCCTGCTCCGACAATCGCTGCGCAATCTCCGAGCGTGAAAGATCGCCCAGCCTCAGCAGCAGATCGTGAATACCATCGGCGCTGCGAATGCGCTGCGCCTCCCCGCGTACCTGGAGTTGTATTTCAACGTCGGCAATCGCATCCGCATCCAGCAGCTCACGCAGATCCGCCTCGCCCAGCAACTCCTCGAGCTGGTCCTGATCAATCGAAAGGGCCTGCGCGCGGCGCTCAGCCAGCGGCGCATCACCGTCATAAATGTAGTTGGCGACGTAGCGAAACAGAAGCGACGCGGCAAACGGTGAAGGCTTTTGCGTATCAGTCACCCGTACGCCCACCTCGCCACTCTCAATGGATTGAATCACCTCAAGGAGCGCAGGCATATCGAACACGTCCCGCATGCACTCGCGATATGCCTCCAGCAGCATGGGAAACGACGGGTAGCGCGCAGCGACCGAGAGCAGATCGTAGGCGCGCTTCCGCTGCTGCCACAGCGGAGCACGGCCCTGCCCCCGCCTGCGCGGCAGAAGTAGCGCACGCGCCGAAGCTTCGCGAAATTTCGCGGCAAATAGCGCGCTGGCGCCAAGCTGACGCAGCACAAGCCGGCTTGCATCCTTTGATTCAGGCACCAGGAGCGAAGCGTCGGGCACGCTGCCCGTATCAGGAAAACGCAGCACGAAGCCGTCATCGCTCCACATCGTTTCAACCTCGGATCCACCCGCGGTATGCAGCCGCGCCGTCACGGCCATGGCCCATGGAGCATGCACGCGGCTCCCGAACGGAGTGAGCACGCACATGCGCCAGTCGCCCAGTTCATCACGCACGCGCTCAATCACGATAGTGCGGTCATCAGGCACTGCCGCCGTCGCAGCCTCCTGATCTGCGAGAAAACGAACCAGGTTCTCTGCAGCCTGCGCATCAAGACTGTGCTCCCGCACCAGGCGGCTGATGGCCGCGTTGCTGGGAAGCTCGCGCAGCTCCCGCACCATTGCGCCGATCCTGCGTCCGAATTCCAGAGGCCGCCCCGCCTGATCTCCGCGCCAGAAAGGCATCTTGCCCGGTTCGCCCGGCGCGGGAGAAACCAGCACGCGGTCATGTGTAATCTCGTCAATTCGCCATGTCGAGGCCCCAAGCAGAAATGTCTCGCCCACACGGCTCTCAAAGACCATCTCTTCATCCAGCTCACCTACGCGCACCGGCTTGTCAGCCGCCGAGAGAAACACACCATACAGCCCGCGGTCGGGAATGGTTCCGGCGTTTAGAATCGTCAGGCTCTTTGCCCCCTCGCGCGGCGTAAGAATGTTGTCCTTCCGGTTCCATGTAATGCGCGGACGCAGCTCGGCGAATTCATCGGAAGGATACCGACCGGAAAGCAGATCGAGCACGCCCTCAAACGCGGTCCGGCTGAGTGATGCAAACGGCGCCGCGCAACGTACCAATTCAAACAAGGCGTCCACATCCATCCGCGCCTGCTGCGGAGGCTGCCCTTGCCTGCGCGTCGCAGCAAGTACAGGCGGCTGGGCGACGATGGCCACAATCTGTTGCGCCAGTACATCCAGTGGATTCCTCAGATAGCGCGTCGACTCGACCAGTCCATCCTGCATGGCCCGCGTAACAGCCGCACAAGCCACAAGGTCCGCCCGATATTTCGGAAAGATCACGCCTTCGCTTGGCGCGCCCACGCGATGCCCGGCCCGGCCAATCCGCTGCATGCCGCTCGCGACTGACGGAGGTGCTTCGATCTGGATGACCAGATCAATCGCGCCCATGTCAATGCCGAGTTCCAACGACGACGTCGCAACCAGTGCGCGGATGTTCCCGCCCTTCAACTGTTCTTCAATTTCGGCTCGCTGCGCCGCAGCCAGCGAGCCGTGATGCGCGCGCGCCAGTGTTCCGCTGATTCCCCGCTCCGCTGCCAGTTCATTCAAGGCCTCGGCAATCCGCTCGGCTGTCCGGCGGTTATTCACAAAGATCAGCGTTGATTCCCGTGCCAGGACAATTTCCACCAGGCGCGCATCAATCGCGCTCCAGATTGAAGTGCGCCTCTCGCCCTTGACGTCGGCGTTGCCTGCCGGCTGCTCCATTTGCGCAACGCGCGCCATGTCCTCCACCGGGACTTCGACCCTTAGTTCAAGTCGTTTCGGCTCACAGGCATTCACAATGGTGACAGCGCGAAACCGTTGTTCCGCTTCTTCATCGCCAGTCCATTCACGCTCGAACTCGGCCAGCTCCTCAGCCCTTGCATCGCGCATATCGGCTTTGACTATGCGCCCAGCCTTTCTGCGTGGCTCCACTCCTGCCAGAAAATGCGCCACCTCTTCCAGCGGTCGCTGTGTAGCCGAGAGCCCGATCCGTTGCAGTGGCCTCTCAGTAATCGCCTGCAAACGTTCAAGGCTCAGTGCAAGATGCGCACCGCGTTTGGTTGGCACCAGAGCATGAATCTCGTCAAGAATCACTGTGTCCACACCACGCAGGGCGGTTGACGAATCTGACGTGAGCAGCAGATACAGTGACTCAGGCGTCGTAATCAAAATTTCGGCCGGATTGCGGCGAAACCGCTGGCGTTCCCGCTGAGGAGTGTCACCCGTGCGCACGCTGATTTGCGGGGTATGAAATGCGGTTCCCCGACGGCGCGCTGTTTCAGCAATTCCCTCCAGCGGCACACGCAGATTGCGCTCCACATCCACGGCCAGTGCCTTCAGAGGGCTGATGTAGATCACGCGGCAACCCTCCGGCTGGTCTGCGTCGCGACGCAGCATAAGCCTGTCAAGACACCACAAGAACGCAGTCAGGGTCTTTCCCGTGCCGGTTGGCGCAAGAATCAGCGCATTGTTACCGCTCGCAATCGCTGGCCAGCCCTGCCGCTGCGGTGCCGTCGGACGTGGGAAGGCAGCCCGGAACCACGTTGCGGTCACTGGGCGAAAGAGCGAAAGCGCAGCATCGGACTCAGCAGCATTGCCTTCAATACCAGTTCGCGATTTCTGCTTCGATCCCATTGCTCGCGGTGCGCTCTCCGCCTGAAACAGCAGGATATCGCGTCACTGCAGCCGAGTTGGCCGTCAACAGCCTGGCCCCGCCGCCGAGTCCATATCAAATCGCTGCGGCAGAGGCTTGTAATAGCAACCGTTGTACTGCACCACAGCCTGGAAATGTCCCGGCAACTCAGGCTGCTCGCTGGAGCCAAGAATCAGAAAACCGTCGGGCGCGAGAACACGATGCAGATTGCGGAGCAGGCGCTGGCGTGTCTCACTCGAAAAGTACAGCATCACATTGCGCAACAGAATGCCGTCGTACTGTTCGAGCAGCATCGGACCACTGCATAGATTTCGCTGGTGAAAGCGGCACTTGCGTTTGAGCTCCGGGACTACCTCCCACTCTTCTTCCACCCGGTGCATGTACTTGACGAGGAGGCGGGCGGGTAACCCGCGGTTCACCTCCAGCCGCTGATAGCGCCCCGCCTGCGCGCGCGCAATCACCTCTTTACTTATGTCCGTCCCGATAATCTCCACCCTCCAGTCGCGAAGCTGAGGAAAATGCTCGCAGAGAATCATGGCCAGCGAGTAGCCCTCCTGCCCGGTTGAGCAGGCGGCGCTCCAAAACCTCAGCCGCCGGCATGACTCCCGCCGCCGGATCAGCTCCGGGATTAGCTCGAGTCGCATCATTTCAAACGGCGCATGATCGCGAAAGAAGCTGGTCTCATTAATGGTCATGGCCTCGGCAATGGAGCGCTTGATCGCCGCATCCGGCTGCCGGCGTAGGGCAGCTACCAGACCGTCCAGCGTCCGAAGGCCGGTCGTCCGCAACAGGCGCTGCAGCCTCGACTCAAACAAATAGTCCCGCGACGCATCCAGTTTGTTGGCCGACTGTTCATACACAACCGATCTAAGATATGCAAAATCAGCTTCCGTGCAGGCCACTGCAAACTCCTGACAAGTCAGTTGTCATGCGAACATCCTTCTGGCATACCAGCCCGCTGAACGTACGACCTCCGCAGCAAGCACATCTATCGGAAGCACCTGGTCCGCCAACCCCGCCTTCGCCACCACGCCCGGCATACCCCACACCGCGCTCGTCTCGCGGTCCTGCACCAGAATCCTTCCCCCCGCTGCATGAATCGCACGACAGCCCTCGAGCCCGTCGGAGCCCATACCCGTCAGCACCACGGCCAGTACACCTGCGCCATAGGCCTCCGCTGCCGAACTGAATAGCGCATCCACCGACGGACGGCAAATATCATCTGGCTCTCCCAGGGTGAGTCGTAGCGAGGGCCGGCCAGCGACAGGCGCAATACGCATGTGCCGGTCGCCTCGCCCCAGAAAAGCACCTCCCGCTGACAATGTCTCTCCCGCCTGGGCTTCGCGCACTTCCAAACGTGCCAGACCGTTCAAGCGCTCCGCCAGCAGCGCGGTAAAAACCGCAGGCATGTGCTGTGCAATCAGTACTGGCAGCGGAAAGTCCGCCGGCAGTGCAGGAACAAACTGCTCCAATGCCGCCGGACCGCCGGTCGAAACGCCGACAACCAGCACCCCAGGTGAAGATCCATGCACTGTTCCGCGAAAGAAATTCCGCTGAGGTGAAGGCAGCGGCAACGCAGCAGAGTGCATTGTTCCCTCGTCTTTCGCCCTTGGGAACAATGCACGTATCTTCGGCAGCAATTCGCGGCCCAGCGTCGCCATGCTCTCGTGCACGCCGTGCTGCGCCGAAGGCTTGGCCACATAATCCGCGGCGCCTCGCGCCAGCGCCTCCAGCGTGATTGCTGCTCCGCGACGTGTCAGTGTGCTGCACATCATTACCCTGACCGGCAGCGATCTGGCCCGGATCTCGCCCAGCACCTCAAGCCCGTTCATGCCCGGCATCTCAATGTCCAGCAGCACCAGGTCAGGCTTCAGTATTTCCATTGCCGCCAGCCCCGCGTGGCCATCCACGGCCACGCCCGCAACCTCAACGCCCGGGCACTCGGCCAGCGTCATCCGCAGCAAACTCCGCATCACAGCCGAGTCGTCGATGATCAGCACTCGAATGGGCCTCTCTATGTTCATGGCAGGGGCTCGGTTCATGGCAGGAACTCGGCGCGCGACTAGGGAAGCACTCCAATCATTCCGAGCTTCTCAACCAGACAGGTTTCATCGAACGGCTTCATCAAATACTCATCGGCCCCTGCTTCCAGCGCCGCCTCAATGTTGCCGTTCTCCGCTTCCGTCGTCACCATCAGAATCTTCAGTCCGTCCAGCGCCGGATCGCGCCGCATCGCCTTCACCATCTCCAGACCGCCCATCACCGGCATGTTCCAGTCCACAAGCGCCACACCGTACGGCCCGGAGCAGCCCAGACACTCAAGTCCCGCCGCACCGTTCTCCGCAGCCATGCAATCCAGTCCCCGCCGCATCAGCAGCAACTTCAGGTAGTCGCGGGTGAACCTCGAGTCATCCACAATCAATGCGCGCATATACAGCTCTCCTATCTCCAGCTCAGTGCAATAACCGCATAGGGTCCAGACGCTCCGGATCCAGCATCACCAAAAGACCGTCCTTCAGCTTGCAGGCTCCGGCAAACAACGCCTTGCGGCGGTCATCCAACGTCGATGGGTTCGCCTCAATCCACTCCGGCTGCACCGTCATCACCTCGCCAACCGCATCCACCATCAGGCCAAAGCATCCGGCAGGCGACTCAAGCACCAGCACATCCGACGCCCCTTCCTGGGCTGGCAAGTCGAGCAAACTGCGCAGCGAAACCGCCGTAAGCACTTCACCGCGATAGTGCACCAGGCCGCCAATAAATGACGGCGCCAGCGGGACCGGCTTCGCCGCAGGCGCGCCCAGTATCTCGAGAATGCGCGTAATCGGCACGCCGAACGTTGTCGCGCCGGCCCGGACCGAACAAATTTCAATTCCTGCTTCGCCCGATGCCTTGCTCTCGGCCTCGCGAATCGCGTTCATACTGCAACCTCCAGCGTCGCCTCAGGCTCTTCCGATGGCAAAGCCGGTATGCGGCCCAGGTCCACCACGCTCGTTACCCGCTCCTTGAGCAGGGTAATGCCGGGAGCGACAACATCTGTTCCTGCCTCGACCAACGCCGCACCCTCAGCCACATCCAGCACCTGCGATACGGCCAGGCCCACATGGCGGCTGCCGTCGCGGCAAACCACCACCGTCATCTCGTCACCCTCCTCATGCTTCTGGCCGACAATCCCCGACACGTCCTCGACTGGCAGCACCATGCCCTGGAAACGCAGGACCGCCGTATGCCCAACGCGCTCCATACGTCCGCGCGGAATCCGCTCTATACGGAGCACGTCTGCGAGCGGCAGCGCCATTTGCTCGGCTCCGGCCTCGACCAACAGGAACTCCTGCCCGGTTTTCTCCACCTTCACTGACTGTTCAGCCGCCTGCTCCTCGTCTTCGCTGCTGATGGCGATCGAGGCCCGCACTGCCAGCGCCCCCGGATCGAGAATCAATGCCATCTCCCCATTGCCCATCACCGTCGCGCCGGAGAACAGCCCGATCTGCTTAAACACGGGCGAGAGCGGCTTGACCACAATCTCTTCGGGGTCGGCCAGTCCATCCACCACCAACCCGAAGCGGCGACCATCGGCATTGAGCACGGCGATATAGCAGCCCACACCTTCCGCAGCCGCCTCATGTTGATGGAGCATCCTGCCCAGAAACACCAGTGGCAGCAGACGCCCGCGCAAACGGTAAAGCGGGGACTTCTCCAGCCATTGGATCTGCTCTCTCGTCTGATCGGCGGAGAGATGGACTAGTTCATGCAGAACGCCCTGCGGCAGCGCAAAGCTCTGCCCGCGGCTCCGTATAATCAGCGCAGGAATAATTGCCAGGGTCAGTGGAATCCGTAGCCGCAACGTCGTCCCCTTGCCGGCGTGGCTCTCGATCTCCACCTTGCCGCCAATCTTCTCCACGTTGTTGCGCACCACGTCCATGCCCACGCCTCGTCCGGACACATTCGTGATTGCCGCCGCCGTCGAAAATCCCGGCAAAAAGATCAATTGCAGCAGCTCGCGCTCGCTCATCTGCGCGGCCTTTTCCCGGGTGACCAATTTGCGCTCAATGGCCTTGTCGAGCACTCGCTCCACGCGAATGCCGCCACCGTCGTCCACCACTTCGACGACTACGTGGCTCCCATCCTGATACGCCCGCAGCTTCAGCAAGCCTTCCGCAGGTTTCCCCGCGCCCTCGCGCAGTTCCGGCGCCTCAATGCCGTGATCGATGGCGTTGCGCACCGAATGTGTCAGCGGGTCCTTGATCGCCTCCAGCAGGCTCTTGTCCAGCTCCGTCTCCTGGCCTTCCATTTCAAGGCGCACGCGCTTGCCGAGCTGCTGCGTGAGATCGCGAACCATCCGCGGAAACTTAGAAAACACGTGACTCACAGGCTGCATGCGCGCCTTCATCACTGCCTCGCGCAGGTCGGCGGTCACCATGTCCAGCCGTCGCGATAGCGGCGCAAAGCCGGAGTCGGCGCTGGTGGTCTGCAGGATCTGGTTGCGCGTCAGCACCAGCTCGCCCACCAGGTTCATCATCCGGTTCAGCAGGTCCACATCCACGCGCAGCGTGGAGTCAGCCGCGCTGGTTGCAGCCTTCACCGCGCCGTTCTCTACATCGGCGTTTTCTTCGCCGGCTGTCCGAGCGGTTTTGGGGACTGCATGAAGCGAGCGGCGCTCCACAGGCGCTTTGTCTCCCGGCGCTTTGTCTCCCGGCAGTTTGTCTCCCGGTCCAGAAGCCAGCCTTGCGGCGTCAGTCTGCGCCGTCTGTGGTAGCACAGCCTCCCCATCGCTCCTCTGCAGATCAATCAACCGCTCAATCATTGCCCGGTCATCGCCCTCGCCCTCGCTGCCCTCGGCTTCAATCGAGGCCAGAATCGCGCGCAGCCCGTCCATCAGCTCGAGCAATGTGCTGATAATCTCCGCGTTGGCATGCAGCCTGCCGTCGCGCAGCATGCCCAGCAGGTTCTCCCCGGCGTGCGACAGCGACTCCAGCCGCGTGTACCCTAGAAATCCCGTCGTGCCCTTGATGGTATGTACCGACCGGAAGATATCGGCCAGCAGTTCGCTATCCTGCGGACGCTCCTCTAGCTCGGTCAGGCACCGCTCCATGCGATCCAGCCCTTCCTGGCTCTCAATTAGAAATTCGCGCGTAAGCTCGTCCACTCTATGGTTATCGGGAAGAATGGAAGGGAACTTGAGGCGGAAATTTGCTGATTCCCCCTCGGAGCCTTTAGCCTCAGGGATATGGCCGAAACAAACCCTTCCGCCGCGCAGCTCATGGACGCGGCCCACGATGCTGCCGCGCGTGCCTATGCCCCTTACTCAAAGTTCCGTGTCGGCGCCGCCCTGCTCTTCGACGATGGTTCGGTCGTCACCGGCTGCAATGTCGAAAACATGTCCTATGGCCTCACATCCTGCGCTGAACGCAACGCTCTCTTTCGCGCTGTCAGCGAGCATGGCGCTGAGCACAAAATCGTCGCCGTCGCAGTTACAAATCTTAACGGCCTTCCCAGCCCGCCCTGTGGGGCCTGCCGCCAGGTATTGAGCGAATTCGTGACACCCGAAGCCATGATCACTTTTCTCGGCGACGACGGTATCGTCACCCTGCCCTTCCGCGAAGTCTTCCCCTTCCGCTTCCACCTGGACGCAAACTAAAGCATGCACGTCATCGACATCATCCGGAAAAAGCGGGACGGCGGTGAACTGACCACCGAAGAGATTCAATACCTGGTCACAGGCGCGGCCGCGCAGTCTATCCAGGAAGCCCAACTGGGTGCATGGCTCATGGAGGTGTTTCTGCGCGGGCTCTCGGACGCAGAACTGGCTGCCCTCACCCGCGCCATGCGCTTCTCCGGCGAGGTCTTCGACCACTCCGGCCTGGGCTGTAACACCGTCGACAAGCATTCGACAGGCGGGGTCGGCGACAAAACCTCCTTTCTCGTCGCTCCCATCGCAGCCGCTGCCGGAGTCGCCGTACCCATGATCAGCGGGCGGGCGCTGGGGCACACCGGCGGCACGCTGGACAAGCTTGAGACCATCCCCGGCTATCGCACCCAGCTTTCGCCTGCTGAGGCCGACCGCGTGCTCGCCGAATGCGGCGTGACGATGATCGGCCAGACGAAAAATCTTGTTCCCGCCGACCGGGTTCTCTACGACATGCGCGACCGCACAGGTACCGTGGAGAGTCCATGGCTTATCTGCGCATCCATCATGAGCAAAAAGCTGGCAGAAGGACTGAATGGGCTGGTACTCGACGTTAAAACGGGTTCCGGTGCATTCCTGAAGGACCCCAACGCCGCGCGCTTTCTTGCCGCGTTGATGGTGCGCACGGGCGAAGAGGCCGGCACGCGCACCACGGCACTGATGACCTCCATGGACCAGCCTCTCGGACGCTTCGCCGGCAACTGGATCGAGGTGTGGGAATCCGTTGACCTGCTGCGCGGTGCGCGCCACCCGCTTAACGAAGACCTGCGTGAGCTTTCGCTCGTCCTGGCCGGATGGATGATTCGCCTTGGCGGTATGGCCGCCAATGCAGACGAAGGCCGCGCCATTGCTGAAGCAAAGATCACCGACGGTTCGGCCGTAGCAACCTTTTTGCGCATGGTGGCCGCGCAAGGCGGCAACCCAGGTGTCTTCGAAAACCCTGCGGCCCACCACACACCAAAGTTCCGCCGCGAACTGCTTGCCTCGCGCAGCGGTACACTCACCCGCATGGACTGTGAACAAGTCGGCTGGGCCGTGCAACGCCTCGGCGCAGGCCGCGAACAGGCTGGTGAGCCGGTCGCGGCGCACGCAGGCATCGAGTTCTACGTCAAACTTGGCAGCCAGGTCGAAGCCGGCCAGCCCATGTGCATGATGTTCTCTGACGAGCAACCGCGCTTTGCCGAAGCCGAACACCTGCTCACCACAGCTATCGCCATCGAGGACGCCGCGGCAGAAATCCCTCCGCTCATCGGTGAAATCCTCACACGCGACAGCAAAGATGTAAAAAATCCCTTGCCGCCCCCGCTCTCACGCACAGTAGGATAGAGTTTCATACCTCAACGCAATTGCAGGAGACGATTTGGGTCGATTTACCGGAATCCTGGGCATACTCACCATGCTGCTTCTGGCATGGATTTTCTCCACCAACCGGCGTGCCATTCGCTGGACCACCGTTGCATGGGGACTCGGCCTTCAGCTGCTCTTCGCCTTCCTCGTGCTCAAGTGGACTGTCGGTCAGAGAATCCTTCATTCAGCCAGCGACGCAGTCACACACATGCTTGATTATTCGTTTGCCGGCTCTCAGATGGTCTTCGGGGAACTCGGCAAGCAGCACTCGTCCTTCGGAATGATCTTCGCCTTCCAGGCGTTGCCGGCTATTATTTTCATCTCCGCGCTCTTTGCCGTGCTCTACCACATTGGCGTCATGCAGATTGTCATCCGCTTTTTTGCGCGGCTCATGCAGTGGACGATGAAGGTCTCAGGCGCGGAAAGCCTGAATGTCGCCGCCAGTATCTTCATGGGCCAGACAGAAGCGCCGCTTACCATCCGTCCTTTCCTCAACGACACCACCAATTCCGAGTTGATGACCATCATGACCAGCGGTATGGCCCACGTCTCGGGTGGCATCATGGCGGCATACATTCTCTTCGGCATCTCTGCGCAGCAGCTTCTGGCAGCCGTCATCATGACCGCGCCCGGAACCATCCTCATCGCCAAAATGCTGGTGCCGGAGACGGAAACTCCCGCAACCCAGGGCGTTGTCCACATGCCCAAGACAGAAGAGCATAAGGAAGAGAACCTGCTCGGCGCCATCACGCGCGGGACCATCGATGGCGGCAATCTCGCCTTCAACGTCGCCATCATGCTCATCGCCTTTCTCGCGCTCATTTCGTTGCTCGACGGCACTATGGGCGGCATTCACAACTGGCTGGCCATGCATCACTTCCGCTATTTTCCGCCCAGCCTCGACATAATCCTCGGCGGAATCTTCGCGCCCATCGCCTGGCTCATCGGAGTTCCCTGGCACGAGGCGCGCATTGTCGGCAACCTGCTCGGTACGCGCATGGTCATCAATGAAGTCGTGGCCTACTCCATCCTCGGCGCGCACCGGGCCGCGCTAAGCGCCCGCTCCTTCACCATCGCCACCTTCGCCCTCTGCGGCTTCGCCAACTTCAGCTCCATCGGCATCCAGATCGGAGGCATCGGCGCGCTGGTGCCCGGTCGCCGCAGCGATCTGGCACGCCTCGGCCTGCGCGCTATGCTCGCGGGAACCATGGCCAACCTGATGTCCGCATCCATCGTGGGCATCCTGATCCAATATCACTAGAAAGCAATGCAGAACCCGGAACTTTACGACCAGATCACCGAAGCCGCGCAATTCATCGAGTCGCGCACGACTCTCCGTCCCTCAATTGGCGTCGTCCTCGGCTCCGGATTCGGCGGCTTTGCCAGCCGGATCAATGAGTCTGTTGTTGTCCCCTATAGCGACATTCCCCACTTCCCGCGCCCCACTGCGCCAGGACACAGCGGCCGCCTGCTCATCGGCACGCTCAAGGGAACACCCATCGCCGTGATGCAGGGCCGTGTCCACGGGTACGAAGGCTATGGCGCTGGACAGGTCTCATTCCCCACCCGCGTGCTTGCGCGTCTCGGCATTCGCACCCTCATCCTCACCAACGCTTCGGGTGGCATCCGCACTGGCTTTCACGAGGGCCAGCTCGTCCTGATCTCAGACCACATCAACTTGACCGGGCAGAACCCAGCCATCGGCCCCAACGACGAGCGGCTTGGTGTCCGCTTCTTCGACATGGGTGACGCCTACTCCCGCCGCCTGCGCGCGCTTGCACGCTCCGTGGCAGAAGCCGAGGGCCTGACCCTCGAAGAAGGTGTTTACGTCAGCTTGCCTGGCCCGAGTTACGAGACGCCTGCCGAAATCCGCGCCTTCCGCACGCTGGGCGCCGACATGGTGGGCATGTCCACCGTACTCGAAACCATCGCCGCCCGGCACATGGGCGTCGAAGTGCTCGGCATCTCCTGCGTGACAAATATGGCAGCGGGGGTCAAGGATCAGGTCCTCACCGCCGAGGAAGTCCTCGAAACAGGCAAACGGGTCGAGGCAGAATTCGCTCGTCTGCTCACGCGTATCGTGGCGGCGATCGCGGAAAGCGGGGCTCCCGCTGCGTGAGAGGCCTTGTAGTCATCGGGTTGCTGGGCGCTCCGGATCAGGCAACACGACTCTGACCCGGCAATTCGTCCGCCGATCCGCTGTCCAAGCCGACTGCGCGTGCCTAACAACCTGACACTCTTGATCCCATCAACAGCGAACTGTAGCGCCACACGCCAGGCGGTAAGCTGATATCTGAATCGCATCATGTCCAACGGCTACGTCTCTCCCACGATTGACTTTTCCCGCCGCGCCCATCTCTCTGAGTGGATGGACGAACCGTGCAGCTACGAGGACTTCCGCGACTGCCTGAAGGACCTTGACCGGATCAACCGAATCATCTTCGGCTACAGCCCCACGCTTACCTGGCTTGAACAATATGCCGACGCGGATGCGCCGCTGCACATCGTGGACGTTGGCTGCGGCGGCGGCGACATGCTTCGCCGCATTGATGCCTGGGCGCAGTCGCGCAATCTTCCCGTCCATCTTGCCGGCATCGACATCAATCCTCACGCCGCGCGCGCAGCCCGCGAATTCTCCAGCCGCTCCAGCCGCATCGAATGGATCACCGGCGACGCCTTTTCCTACGACCCGCCAGTCCCCATCGACCTCGTCATCAGCTCCCTTTTCACACACCACCTCACTGACTCTGAAATCGTCCGCTTTCTCCAGTGGATGGACCGTGTCGCCACACGCGGCTGGTTCATCAGCGACCTGCACCGCAAGCCCATTCCCTATTACCTCTTCAGCGCGCTGGCTACGCTTATGCATCCGCACCGCTTCATCCGTCACGACGGACTCATCTCCATCCGACGGAGCTTCGACCGCGACGACTGGGAAAACTACTGCGCGATCGCCGGGCTCGACCAGAACGGTGTAAACATCTACACCATGCGCCCGGCGAGGCTCTGCGTCGCGAGGGAGAAGCCATGACCACCGCCTCGCAGTCACATAGCGACGTCTTGATCGTCGGCGGAGGCCCGGCCGGAGCCGCGGCAGCCATCCTCCTTGCGCAACAAGGCCGTGCAGTTCAGATCATCGAAAAGTTCCCCGCCGCACATCACAAGGTTTGCGGCGAATTCCTCAGCCACGAGGCGCTCAGTTATCTTGAACGACTCGGTGTTGACCTCCCTGCGCTGGGGGCTGCTTCCATTCAACGCCTCCGCCTCGCCGCCAGCCGGCTCATCGCTGAATGCGACCTTCCCTTCCCGGCCATGTCACTCAGCCGCCGTACGCTCGATGAAGCTCTGTTGCAATGCGCTGTAAACGCAGGCGCGACGGTGCTGCGAGGCTGCCGCGTCGAATCGCTCGCCCGCGCAGGCTCCAACTGGACCGCGCGCCTGAGCAATGGCGATCTGCGTTCGGCCTCCAACGCTTTCCTCGCTACCGGCAAACACGACCTCGGTGGACACCCTCGCCCTCCAGGGCGCCAGAACGATCTCATCTCCTTCAAGATGTACTATCGCCTGGCGCCAACGCAGCAAGCTGCGCTCAAGCATCACGTCGAGCTCATCGTCTTTCCCGGCGGATACGCGGGCCTGCAACTCGTTGAGGACGGCACCGCAAACCTGTGCCTGCTTGTCAGCCGCAAGCAGTTGCATGCATGCGGAGGCATGTGGAACGGGCTTATCGCCCGCATTCTGCGCAGCTCGCAGTTCCTCTGCGAGCGACTGCACCAGGCCACCCCTCAATTGGAAAAGCCTCTTGCCCTCTCGTCTATTCCTTATGGACTCTTGCAACAACATGCATCCGACGGCCTCTTCCGGCTCGGCGATCAGGCTGCCGTCATCCCGTCTTTTTCAGGAGACGGCATGTCCATCGCCCTGCATAGCGCACATGTTGCTGCACGGATCTTTCTCGCTGGATGCAATGCAGATTCCTATCAATATCGGCTTGCCCGTGAGCTCAGCTATTCTGTCTCAGTGGCCACAGCCGTCTCACGTTCGGTCATCGCCAGTCCTGGTTTGGTACATCTGGCTCGACTCTGTCCTCCTGTTTTGCGTCAAATTGCAAGAGGCACTCGTGTGCCCACATACGCGATGCTGGAAAGCGCCCACCCTGTAACTGGAGTAACGAATTGAAATACATCGCGATCCTTGCGCTCTCTGCGCTACTCACAACGGCAGCCCAGGCCTTGAGCAAAGGCGTCCTCGGCGAATGGGTAACACCCGACGGATCCACGGTCAGTATTTATCGTTGTGGCTCCGACGTATGCGCGAAGATCGCCGCCGTCAGCAGCCGAGCGCCGTCGCGGGTCGATACAGAGAATCCTGACCCCAGGGAGCGCAAGCGCCCTCTATGCGGACTCGAGATCGGCCACGGCTTCCGCCTTACCAGCCCTGACCATGCCGAAGGCGGTCACATCTATGACCCTGAATCCGGCAACACCTACAGCGGATGGATGACCAGCAACGGTAACACACTCCGGCTGCGCGGTTACGTCGGCATCTCGATCTTCGGGCGCACTGAAACCTGGACGCGCGCGCAACACGATGTCACCTCCTGCCGTACCTGACTCGCGCCGCTCTGTTACTGCCCGCTCAGCACGACCGGCTGTGCATCCGCGTTCAGCCCCAGCGCCTTCAGCGTAGCGTCATCCGGAGTGATCTCCGTCGCAGTCCGCGTCACAATGCCGAAGTTGCCGCGATAGTCCCACATGGCCCAGCCTATGTGATTGGCCTCCAGCGCCGTCCGCACATCATGGATCCAGCGGCCGCGCGAGGCAGGTGGGGCCGTCTCGCGGTATACGCCAAACTCGTCGCAGATCAGCGGAACATTTCGCTCTCGCGCCCAGGCCGCCGCAAAGGCAATGCGCCCTGCAATGCCTTGCGCGTTCCAGTCGCCAATGCTGTACTCGTACAGCTCGTACCGCGCAAGGTCGCCGGGCACATTCTTCATCTGCACAGTCAAATCAGCAGGCGTCGCCGGATAGGGAATGTTCTGATAAAAAATCCAGTTGTCCGCGCCCCATGACGCACCCTGATGCGTGAACTCATGCGGATCGTAAAAGTGGAAGTTGTAGATCACATTCGCATCGGGCAGCGGCTCCAGTTGGAGCAGATCGGGCAGGTTGGAATAGTTCGCCGCCGTCGCAACAATCGTGTGGTACGGATCGATTTGCCGGATCGCCTCATCCACGCGGGCCTGTATCCCCATCCAGCGATAAGGATCGTGCACCTCCGGCTCATTCATCAGCTCGTAGAAGATGCGCGCATGGTCCTGCTCCACGAAGTGCGTGGCCAGAATGCGCCATAGCTGCACGTAATCGTCCACACCGCGCTCTGTGTCCAGGTTCTGTTTGAACTGATCATTGGGAAAAACGCACAGCAACACCTCAAGATGGTTCGCCAGCGCCTCTTGGACCGCATGGTCCAGCTCCGTCAGCGCTGCTGGGTCGGCCGGCCCCACCTCGCCATGCCGCTCAATCAGCGACGGTTCGACGCCCAGGCGCACAAAGTCGAAGCCCATCGCGTGAATTGTCTTCAGGTCGCTTGCATTCGTATAGCTGGCTATGTGCTGCGGAGAGAGATCGCGTGAGCTCGCAAACCACCCCGACAGGTTGATTCCATGCTTCAGGGTCGCTGCACGCTCAAACGCCACACTTTGAGCTTTAACTACCTGAAATGCCGTGAGAAAGAGCAATATCGAAAAAAGCAACGTCCTGCGTGCGACCATTTCATCCTCCTTATGCCAGTTTCTCGTTCCTTACCATGGATTGTTTGTGTTAACGTTTTCATCGTCTCACGGACCCCGGTAAAACCGCTGCGCGAAGGCGCTCTATGACCCGCAAGCCTACTATCAAGGATGTAGCCCGCCTGGCCGGTGTAGGCCCCATGACCGTCTCGCGCCTGCTCAATCAGTCGGCCGGCGTTTCCGAAGAAGCTGCCGCGCGAATCTACAGCGCCATCGCACAGCTCGGGTATCGTCCCAACGAAATGGCGCGGGCCTTGCGCGGACAAAAATCCAGCACCATTGGCATTATCGTCCCCTATCTTTATGATCCCTTCTTCGCCATGTGCGCGCATGCTGTCAGCACAGTCGCGAGGGAAAAAGGCTACTCCGTCATCCTCACCACATCGGATGAGGACCCCGAGCTTGAGTACGCCGAGGCCCAGTCCATGCTGCGCCGCCATGTCGACGGCCTCATCGTCATTCCTTCAAGCCAGGACGGCACTCGTCTCTGCCTGCCCGAGTTCCAGTCCACACACATCGTCGCCCTCGACCGGCCCTTGCCGGACCGCCGCTTCAGCTCCATCGTGGTGGAAAACCGCGCCGGGGCCGAGCGCGCCGTCACGCACCTTATCACTGCGCACGGCCATAGGCGCATCGCCGTTGCCGCACTGGACGAGCGGCTTTATACCTTCCGCGCACGCGTCGACGGCTACGCGCAGGCCATGCGGCAGGCCGGGCTGGAGCCCCTCCCGGTCATATTGTGCCCTGCGCCTGATCAGGCAGCTGCCAACCTTCACCGCGTCCTCCGTGGACCCAATACGCCGACTGCTATCTTCACTACCAACGGTCTCACCACTCGTTTCATCTTCAAGGCGCTGGTTGATTCGGGCACGCGCATACCGGAAGACCTGGCGCTTGTGGCCTTCGACGACTTCGATCTGGCCGAGCTTCTTGAGCCGCAACTCTCCGTGATTCGTCAGCCGGCCATGAAGATGGGCAGCACAGCGGCAAACCTGCTCTTTGACAGAATGGGGGATGGCGCACAGGTCAGCCAGGGTGTCCGGCTTGTGCTGCCTGTCGAATGGGTTCCACGCCGCTCCTGCGGCTGCAACCCCTCAGCGGTGGCGGAGCTTGTCCCACAATCGCATCGCCAGGCCGTCTGAGCGCCCCGTCTTGCCCGCAGCCGGTGGAGTTGAAGGCGAGGGCCTCGCGTGGGCGGTCACACTTGCTTCCTGAGACGCAGCCTTTGTTTGGACCGCAATCTGCGCCCCACTGCTTGTACCCGCGGCCTCTTCCTTGGGCATCGCATCCAGATACTGCACAATCAGTGTGATTCTGCGGTTCGAAGGGTCATACGGATTGCTCGGCACGCGCAGCATCTGGTCCGCATAGCCGCGCACCTGCGAAACTTGATTCGGACGCAACCCTTCTGCCTGCATCAGGCGGCGCGCCGCATTGGCACGGTCTGTCGAAAGGTCCCAATTGCTATAGCCGGCGTGACCGCTATAGGGCCGCGCATCCGTGTGGCCCTCAATCATAATGCGGTTCGGCACCTTGCCCAGTTCGCGCGCAAGCACGGTCAAAATCTCTCGCCCGTTTGTGTTCAGCACCGCGCTTCCCGTCTCAAAAAAGCTTCCATCCTTTGTTTCCAGCAGCTCGATCCGTAACCCCTCGGGCGTCACCGTAATCTCAATCTGGTTCGACAGCGACCTCAGATTATTCAGCGCGTGCACTTTCTGCTCCAGCCGCGCCTTCAGGTCCTTGATGTTGTCCTTTGTAATGGGCAGATTGTCCGCGCTGCCCGCCCGGTCCGTGCCCGTAAGTGTCGAACGGCCCAGCGGATCATTGAAGTATCCGGCCACCGCCTTGCGCACGCTCGGACTGGTGTTCATCAGCCACAGAACAATGAACAGCGACATCATCGCTGTCACAAAGTCTGCGTAGGCCACCTTCCAGGCGCCTCCGTGGTGGCCGGCATGCGCCCTGGTCTTCTTGACCACAACAATGGTCTTCGGCTTGGACACTGGCTAAGCCGCCTTCTCGTCCGGCCGGCCGCCTTCCCCATCCCTGCTGCCGTGGCACGCGGCCTCAACCTCGCTGAAGGAAGGCCTCACATGCAGGGGTATCGCCCGCCGTGCCATCTCCACCGCGTGCAGCGGCGCGTTGCCCTTGATAAAGGAGGTCATCAGCACGCGCAGCACATACAAAAATGCGTGCTCTTCTTCCGCCTCCTTATTCATAAACGAGCCGACCGGCCCCACCAGCCCGTAGCACAACAGAATGCCCAGAAACGTCCCCACCAGTGCCGCCGCAACCTTGTGCCCGATTTCCGTTGCCGGGCCGCCCAGTGCGCCCATCGTGATCACCACGCCCAGCACCGCGGCCACAATGCCCAGCCCTGGAAGCGAATCGGCCACTGTCGTGAGCGCCGCCACCGGCTGGTGCGCGCATCGGTGCTGCACCTCCATATCCAGGTCCATCATCTGGTCCAGGTCAAACGCTTCCACGCCGCCCGTCACCGCCATCCGCATCGTGTCGCACACAAAGTTGCGCGTGGCCTCGTCGTGCAGGAAATGCGGGTGTTCCTTGAATATCAGGCTCTCGGCCGGCTGCTCGATATCGGCCTCGATTGACAGCATCCCGGCCCGCCGCACCTTGTTCAGCAGCTCGTACATCATCGTCAGCATGGAAACGTAGCGCGCTTTCGTGTAATGCGACTTGCCGAAAATGCCCAGCGCCGACGAAAAAATCGATTTCAGAATATGCAGCGGGTTCGCAATCAGCAGTGTCCCCAGCCCCGCGCCCGCAATAATCAGAAACTCCGCCGGCTGCACCAGAACGGCAATGTGCCCCTTCTCCATCAGGAAGCCGCCAATCACGGCCCCAAAGACCAGCAGAATTCCAACGATGGCAAACATCTGCGCTCTTCCCCTTAACGCCCGGCGAAATCAATGGACACCTCACCTCACGCGCAATGGTCGCCCGGAAACAGAGTGGGGCAGAAGTGTCTGTCCCGTCTATCGGCGGTTAGGAGAGCAGCTTTATTTTTGTTTGGAGGCGGTTTAGCGCTACGGCACAGGAAGCGACACCACGAATTCAGTTTTCTCCGGTTCGGTTGAAAAGGTGATCTCCCCTCCGAACTGGCCCACCACAATACGGTGTGCGATATCCAGCCCCAGCCCCGTTCCCACTCCTGCAGGCTTCGTGGTGAAGAACGGCTCAAAGATGTGCTCGCGATGTTCAGGCGAGATTCCTGGCCCATGGTCGGCAATGCCGATGCATACCTTCCCGTCCTCGACCCAGGTGCGAATCGCGATCTCGCCCTTCTCCGGCGAGGCGTCAATCGCGTTGTCAAGGATGTTCGTCCACACCTGGCTCAACCCCGTCCCGGTTGTCTTGATATGCGGAACATCGGGAGAAAACACCTTGCGCAGATTCAACTGCTTGTGACGGAATTTGTGAGCGAGGATGGTGAGGGTGCTCTGGATGCTGTCGTGGATATCAATTTCGCGTTCGCGGTTCTTGTCGTCGTAGGCGTATTTCTTAACCGCAACCACCAGGTCAGTGACGCGTGTAATGCTCTCCTCGATGGTGCCCACTAATTGCAGGCTTGAGATCAGAGATTCCAGCCAGTTCAGCGCGTCAGAAAATGCAACTGGTGGAAATGCTGTCCTTGCGCACTCGATGTCCTCTCGTTTCCAACCTACTGCGACCAGCGTCGGCGCAACCTTCCACGCGTTTTCGACTCCCGCGTTCTCCAGCCACTCCAGCATCGCCTCTTCGGCGTCGGCCTGCTCCATTGAGCCCATGGTTCGCGGCTTCTGCAGTTTGAACGCCTCGGCCTGCAACAGTCCCAGGCATTGCAGTTGTTCAGCCGTCGGCCTGCTTTCCGTAAATCGCAGGCTGATCTCCTGCAGCCGCACCATATTTTCCCTCAGCTGCGCCGCTGCGCGTCGCGCCGCCGCGCCCGGATTATTCAGCTCGTGCATCAGCCCCGCGGCCAGCGTCCCCAGTGAAATAAGCTTCTCGCGATGTAGCGTCAGCAGTTGGTAGGCTTCCAGCCGCCGTCCCATGTTGGCCAACACGCCCGCACGTACCACCGGACATGTGCTCATCACGTTCCAGAAAGCGTCTCCGTTCACTCGAACGATGCAGCTGTCTGTCAGCGTCTCAACCAGCACCGTGACCGCGGACGCTCCGGTCAGCAGCGGCACCTCGCCGAACGTGTCTCCTGCCTTCAGAGTCGCCAGAAGAGTCGCTCCGCTGTCCGCCTCGGGCTTGGTGGCCCGCACCTCGCCCTCCAGCACAATCCAGAAAAACAGTTTCTTGTCGCCCGGACTAATGATCGTCGCTCCCGCAGGAGCGTCGAGCATCTCGACCTCGCCCAGACAATCGATGTCCTCGTCTTTGATATTTTGAAAAAGAGGAATCTGCCGCACTAGCGGGAGTAATTCTCGCGCCGAAACCGTTCGCCGTACTATGTTCGTTTGCTTACCTTCCATCGATTCGCTTTTCTCGTCACCCAAAACCAACTCGTAGTGCCATCGCCGGAGCCGTGCCCCTTGGAGCATTCTCCTTTGACCGCAAAACCCCGCGCTAAAACCGCGCCAGATACTGGTGCATAAACTGCACCGAAATTGACCCCTCACCCACCGCCGACGCCACTCGTTTCACTGACCCGTGTCGGACATCGCCAGCCACAAACACCCCGGACATGCTCGTCTCCAGCAGGTATGGGTCGCGGTCTTCCTTCCACCGCTGCGGCAGCTTCCCGTCCACCCGCAAATCCGGCCCGGATAAGACAAACCCGTGCGGGTCGCGCATAATCTGCTCCGGCAGCCAACTGGTCGAAGGCGCCGCACCTATGAAGATGAACAGTCCCGTTGCCGGAACCACCTTTTCTTCGCCCCTGCAATTGATCCGCAGGCTCTCAAGTCGGTTTTCTCCAATGGCTTCCAGTACCTGAGAACCGGTCTCCACATTTATATTCGATGTGCCAGCAATCTGATCGATTAAATATTTCGACATGCTGGTTTCCAGCGACTCCCCGCGCACCAGCATGGTTACCTGCCGGGCATACTGTGAAAAGTGCATCGCCGCCTGCCCTGCCGAGTTGGCGCCGCCCACGATGTACACATCCTCGTCTTTGCAGGCGCGGGCCTCAACCAACGCCGCGCCATAGTACACTCCCGCGCCAGTCAGCCGCTCAATGCCCGGCGCCTGTAACCGGCGGTAATTCACCCCCAGGGCCACCAGGGCCACATGGCAGGACACCTCATGACCATCCGCGGTACGCACCAGACGGTACTGGTTCTCCGCTCGGATTCCCGTCACACACTGCGTCAGGAACTCCACGCCAAAACGCGAGGCCTGCACATACGCCCGCCGCGCCAGGTCAGCACCGCTTACGCCCGAAGGGAATCCCAGATAATTCTCAATCCGCGAACTCGATCCCGCCTGACCACCCGGGGCGTCGGGCTCAACCAGCAGCGTTTTCAACCCTTCTGACGCCGCATAGACGGCTCCGGCCAGCCCCGCAGGTCCGCCACCTATGACCACCAGGTCGTAGAAGTCCCTTGCCGCATGCGTACTCAGCCCGATCTTCTCCGCCAGGTTCGTCTGCGTTGGCTGCACCATCGAGGTTCCGTCAGGAAACAGCACCGCCGGAAGCTTCCGGTCATCAAGCCCGTAGCGTCCCAGCCACTCAAAGGCCTCGCCTTCGCGCTCGGGATCAAGCCATATGTACGGGACCTGATTGCGCGACAGGAAATCACGCACCTGATGATCAACCGCCGACCACCGCGGCCCAATCACCCGCATCCCTTCAAACCGCGGCTTGTAGCCTTCCGCCCATGCGCCCAGCAGATCATCCAGCACCGGATACAGCCGCTCCTCCGGCGGGTCCCACGGCTTGGTCAGATAGTACTGGATACGCGCAGTGTTAATGGCCTTGATCGCTGCTTCGGTGTCTGCATACGCCGTTAGCAGCACTCGCCTCGCCTCGGGATAAGCATGCTGCGCCTTCTCAAGAAAATCCACGCCGGACATGCCCGGCATCCGCTGGTCAGAAAGAAACAGCGCCACCTCGTCCCCGCGTTGCTGCAGTTGCGTGCACGTGTCCAGCGCAGCCTGCCCGGAACCGGCCCGCAAAATCCTGTAATTCGGACCGTACTTCCGCCGCAGGTCCTGGATAATGGCCTCCAGTACACTGGCGTCGTCATCAACGGCTAAAATCACCGGCTTACCCATGGTCTCCTCAGTGTACCGTCCGCCGCTACGGCGGTGTGGAAGCATGCAAAATGGATTTCTGGGAATCTCATAATTCCCAAATTGGGACGTTACTTTGGTCAGGGATGGATCGGATTTCTATTCATTTCCTGAAACTATTCCATTACTCTGAAGTCACGAAAACCATAATCAAATCGACATATGTTTAACCCATCTTGACACAAACGAAACTGTGGCTTCGTGGTTCATTTTTGCCTCGAAAGCTGCAATACAAGTCAAACATTTTGTCGGCGAACATGGAATCTCATACATGCGTGCACTGTTACCGGCTTTTTAGGGCGCTTTGATTTCCCCAGGCAAAGCATCCTGTCTGCCTAACCAAGTTGTTCTCGGGAGAACATGAATAAGATTATTCTCGCTGACAATCAGGCCATTTTCAGAGCAGGAATCGCCAAAATTCTGGCAATTGAAGACGACTTCCGCATCATTGCGCAGTGCAGCGATGCGGTCCGGCTCTTTCAAGTTATGGATACCTTTCGGGGGGCAACTCTTATCTTTGCCTCTTCCATGAAGCTCGGAACACTGCAGATCATGGCGCGCGTCCGCTCCACAGGAAGCCGCGCTGTGATAATCGCGGAAAATCATGAGCCCATCCAACCCTTCGTCGCCGACGGCGTCAACGGAGCAGTGCACCGCTCTGTCAGCGGGCCCTCGCTGGTCGAGTGCATGCGTCGCGTTATTCAGGGCGAGCGCGGTGTCATAGCCAACGGATGCCAGGGCACCATCCATGAAGAAGATCCGGTCGGCGCCCGCGTCCGCGATCGCCTTACGCCAAAGGAAATGAAGATTGTCGCCCTGATTATTCAGGGCTGCAAAAACAAAGAAATCGCCTTCCGCCTCGTCACGACTGAGCAGGTCGTCAAGAACTACCTGCGCAGCATCTATGACAAGACCGGTGTCTCCGACCGCCTGGAACTGGCGCTCTTCACAATCCATCATCGAATACTCGCAGAGGCTGCCATTGCTGCTGGCGACCTCCTTACGCAGGCCAACTGACCACACACTTTACTTTCCTCTCCATAGGCAGCGAACCCCGCCCATCCCCTGGCGGGGTTCGCCGTCTGAAGCATTGCCCTTACTCGTGTTAAGCCAGCTTCTCTGCGACCGACTTGGCCTGCGTAAAGAGATACAGGTAGTCCGGACCGCCCGCCTTCGAATCGGTCCCCGACATATTGAAACCGCCAAAAGGATGCGCGCCTACCATCGCTCCTGTGCACTTGCGGTTGAAGTACAGATTCCCTGCATGAAACTCGTGCCGTGCCTTGTCCAGTTTCACCCGGTCTTGCGAATAGACCGCCCCCGTCAGCCCGAACTCTGTGTTGTTCGCAATCGCCAGCGCGCTGTCAAAATCTTTTGCCTTCACAATCGCCAGCACCGGTCCAAAGATCTCTTCCTGTGCGATGCGCGCGTCCGGCGCAACATCGGCAAATACCGTCGGCTCCAGGTAGAAACCCCCATCGGGAGTGGCAATCGCCTTGCCGCCGGCAATCAGCCGGCCTTCTTTCTTGCCGACTTCGATGTATCCCAGAATCGTCTTCATGGCTCCCTCATTCACCACAGGACCCATGTTCGGGTTCTCAGCCGGATCGCCGACCTTCAGCACCGTAACCCCCTCCCGGACCCGGTCAACGAACACGTCGTACACCCGCTCCTCAACAATGGCCCGTGAGCAGGCCGAGCACTTCTGCCCGCTGAATCCGAAGGCCGAGGCCACCACGCCCGCTACCGCCTGGTCAAGGTCCGCATCCGCGCTCACAATAATCGAGTCCTTGCCGCCCATCTCCAGAATCGTGCGCTTGATCCAGATCTGCCCCTTCTGCGTCTTCGCCGCCCGCTCATGGATGTCCAGCCCGACTTCTTTCGATCCCGTAAAGGCAATAAACCGCGTCTTCGGGTGCTCCACAATCGCGTTGCCGAAAGTCGCGCCCGAACCCGGACAGAAGTTCACCACTCCCGGCGGCAGCCCGGCTTCTTCCAGGGCATCCACAAATCGCGCCGCAATAGTCGGCGAATCGCTGGACGGCTTAAGAATCACAGCATTGCCCGTCACTATCGCCGCTGCCGTCATGCCGGCCATGATCGCAAACGGGAAGTTCCACGGCGGAATCACAGCGCCCACCCCCAGCGGAATGTACAGAAGCTCGTTGCGCTCACCCGGATACTGAATCGGAGTCGTCGCCCGCGATAGACGCAGTGCCTCGCGCGCGTAGAACTCCAGAAAGTCAATGGTCTCGCCCACGTCGGCGTCCGCCTCGGCCCAGTTCTTGCCCACCTCGTAGGTCAGCCACGCGCAAAACTCAAATTTTCGCTCGCAAATAATCGCCGCCGCGTTCAGCAGGAGCGCCGCTCGTTCCTCCGCAGGAACGAATCGCCACGTCTCAAAGGCGCGCAGGGCCGCCTGCATCGCCATCTCCGCATGTTCCGCTCCGGCCTTCTGGTGGATGCCAACCACCTGCGCCGGACGCGCCGGGTTCTTTGAGACGATCTTGCCCTCAGTCTGCAAACGCTCACCGCCGATCACGAGCTCGTACTCGTGGCCCAGCATATCGCCCACGCGTACCAGCGCCTCCCGCATCGCATGCGCATTCTCATGCCTGCTGAAGTCGGTAAAAGGTTCGTTGCGAAACTCGCCATGCGGCGCGCGCGGATGGATCACAGTGGAGATTTCAGTCGTTGCCATAACCTTCCAGTTTAGCTCTGTTCGCAAAAACTTGCCTGTAGCAGCCGCAATAACCCCAAAACAGGAAACGCCCACTCCAAAACAGAACACCTCGCGTTGATCTCCGCCGAACATCCTCAGCCCAGGCCATTCAATCCTCTACCCTCCATTCAGGACCGACACCTGTGCAACAGACTCGACAAGCAGAGATACCCGGCGGCCCCTCGGCACGATTCTCCAGCTCCACACCCGGCGCTGTTGATCTTGCAGAAGGGCTCCGGCGCCACGCAGCCGGCCGCTTCGTTGCCGCGGCTCACTCCTACCAGAGCACGCTGGCCGCAAATCCAAATCATCCTGATACCCTCTTGCTTCTCGGCATCCTCGCCCGCCAGACGCGACAGTATGCGGCAGCAATTACGCTTATCCATGCAGCAATCGCCGCCCTGCCCCCCAGTAGCCCAGCCGCGCACTTCTACCTCAACCTGGCACACGCGCACCACGCTGCCGGAAACCTTTCTGAAGCGGAAGCGGCCTGTCGCCATTCACTCGCGCACGACCCGCACTCGGCTCCAGCCTGCTGTCGGCTGGCCGATATCCTCTCTGACCGTGGAAAACTCGACGAAGCGCGTCACTGCTGCGAGATGGCCATCACCTCCGAGCCACGTTTCGCCCGCGCATATTACTCTCTCGGCAACATTCTTTGCCGTCAGGGAGACAACGCCTCAGCCGTCGCCAGTTATAAGCATGCCCTCGCACTGGCCCCTATGCGTGCTGAGTTCTACTTTGCGCTGGGATACTCGCTCAACCGCCTCCACCGCCCATTTGCAGCCCGCGCCGCTTTCGTCATGGCAATCAGGCTGCATCCCCGTTTTGCTGAGGCCCATCTGAACCTCGGCAATCTCTATTACGATCATGGACACTCCGCCGCCGCCGCCCTGCACTACCTGCGCGCGTTGCGCATCCGCCCCGGCTACGTCAAGGCCATCATCAACCTCGGCAACGCCCTCACCGGGCTCAATCGCCTCAGCGAAGCCATCTCCTGCTACCGCCACGCGCTCGTGCACCAGCCTGCCTCCTTTGCCGCGCAACACGGCCTCGGCAACGCCCTCGCCGGCCAAAAGGATTGGGCCGCCGCTCAGGACTGCTTCCAGAAAGCGCTCGCGCTCGACCCCTCAAGCGCCGACGTGCATAACAGCCTCGGCAATCTCCACTACAGCCGAAAAAATATGGCGGACGCCGCCGAGTCCTACCGCCGCGCGCTCGCGCTCGATTCGAATTACGCACGCGCCTATGTCAACCTCGGCAATGCCGTGCTGGCTCTCGGCAAATTCAATGAGGCGCGTTCACTCTATGAGAAGGGCTTTGCGCTCGAAGCCAGCCTCCCCGGCGCACGCTACAATCTGGCCCTTGCCCAGCTTCGTAATGGAGAATTCTCCGATGGTTGGCGTAACTACGAATCGCGCTGGGATTTTGAAGAGTTGCGCTTGCGCCGCCGCCACGCGGGCACGCCTCTCTGGCGCGGACAGCCGCTCGACGGAAAAACCATCCTGCTCCATGCTGAACAAGGTCTCGGCGATACGCTTCAGTTCGTGCGCTTTGCGCCCCTCGTCGCCGCACGCGGAGGCCGCGTCATTCTTGAAGTGCAGCCGTCGCTCGCCCGGCTGTTGAAGGACTTTCCCGGCGTGACTCAGATCGTACCGCGCGGAGCGCCGCTTCCCGCCTTCGATTTCCAGTGCCCGCTCATGGGCCTTCCGCTGGCTCTAGGAACAACCGTCGAAACCATCCCATCCCCGGGCGGCTATTTGAAAGCTGAGCCGCGATGCTCCGCAATCTCGTGCCCCAATTGCCTGCGCATCGGGATTGCCTGGAGCGGCAATCCCCGCAACAAGGCTGATGCCAGCCGTTCCATGCCGCTCTCCGCTCTGCTTCCTATCGCAGACGTCCCCGGTCTTACGCTGATATCTCTGCAGAAAGGAGCAGGCGTCGAGCAAATCGTGCCGCTCCGCGACCGCCTGGACATTCAGGATGCCGCCTCGACCCACGCCGACATGCTCGAGACCGCGACACTCATGGCCTCACTCGACCTGGTGCTGACGGTCGATACCTCGATCGCGCACCTCGCCGGAGCCATGGCTAAGCCTGTCTGGATCATGCTTTCGTGGATCTCTGACTGGCGCTGGATGGAGCAGCGTACAACCAGCCCGTGGTACTCGAGCGCACGCCTCTTCCGGCAGACTTCCGCCGGAGACTGGGCCTCCGTCGTCGCGGAGGTCCTCGCCGCACTCAGCGATCAGAAACGGAAGGCAATGCCGCCATTCAGGATCGGATAAAAGCGCAGCCAGTTCGCGCTGCTCTGCAGCTTCGTATGTTCAGCCGCAATATTTGCCTGAATCGAGGGGTCGTCGGCGATGTTCGTGCAGTCCTGTTGCGCCTCATCCGTGCAGGCCACGCCCTCAAAGTTGAGCTCTGTCTTCGGATCGCCCATGTACGCGAAGCCGAGCTCAAATGGAAACGTCAGGTGTCCGTCTTGTATCCCGCGGATCAGGTTTCCCCAGCCCAGCGTAAACATGGGTGCTGTGTGTGCAAACAGCACTGCGCCGGAAGCACTGACCGGACTCGCCGCGCTGCTGTAGTAGGTCACGTGATTCAGCGTAAACGAGCTTCCGGCTGTAATCGTCGTCGACCCGAATGCGCGGGTGCTGTTTCCAAACAGCAGGCCCGGGCTCACCCGAAAGCCATTATGAAAGGGATGCCAGTCCAGCATGGCATGCTCTGATTGCAGCCTCGCGGTCGCCGTAAACGGAATGTCGTTCGCCGTCTGAGATGTGCTGAAGCTGAAGTACCTCGCTCCGGTGCGCAGGTTTAGCGAATCTGTCAGCGAAACGGCCGCTTCGCCACCAATTCCCAGCAGACCCACGTCCATACCAAACCCGTAGCGTTTCAGGAACCACGACTCTGGCACCGGTTGCGCATTCACCGGGAGTCGAACCGCACTGGAGGATGCGGTCGTTTCATCCATATACGGCCAGCTGGAAGATGCACCAGGATTGTTTGCGGCAACCGTCTCCGGCGTTGGGGCTTGCGCTAATTGTTGAGCACAAACCATGGCAGCACAACCGGCGGCGAGCGTCGCCACAAGGACACTTCGGGGGAGGGCTTTCATATCGTTCAAACCTCGATGAGAGGGCTGACAACGAGAAAGGGAAATGTTATGGGAACAATCTCGGCAGAGAGCTGCGGCCTCGCCGGCCATCAGCTAAATCAGCTTGCTTGGCGCTCTTTGAACGGTGCCAATTTCGTGAATCGTGGCGTAAGTCTAACACCATGCCCGGTTCCTGGTGCACATTTTTGAAGGTAAATTCTTAACTTCTGCGATTCGAAGGAGTTACCTTAGTTTCGCGCGATTTAAATCCGGACATCTCACTGCCCGCCCCGGTTCAAGTACGTCTCGCTGACCCGGTGCCTTTATCCGGCAATGCTCTCCGTGCGGCGCGACATCTTCGCCGTCCGCTCGATCTTCTCCCAGTTGAACGGTCGCCCGTCTATCGCCCGTTTGATCGTCTTGAACAACACAACCGAGAACACCTGCCGGTACGCAAACCGCTGCAGCCAGATGTGGAACAGCAGCCAGCCGTCGCCTTTGCTCGCCGGATGCCGCCGCTCCAGCGAAAACGCCAGCACCGAGGTCACAAAATCAATCACCAGAAAGGCAAGGAAGTAAGTCAGCAGTTTCTCAAAGCTCGCGGCACTCGTCGTCTCAGGATGGAAGTGCTTATCAACAAAGTATTGAATCACGCCCGCGGCAAACATCAGATCAATAAATGGAGACACCAGCGGCAGCAGAATCTGAAAGACGATGATGTTCGGCAGCGCAAACAACCCCATCGCCCGGTTGGTGCGGAAGGCTTGTTTGTGTTTGAACACCGCCTGCAGGGTGCCGAAAGACCAGCGAAAGCGCTGCCGCATCAGCCCTCGCGCATTCACTGGGGCCTCCGTAAACGCCAGCGCGCGGTCTTCATAGATGACCTTGTAGTTGTGCTCCAGCAGATTCATGGTCAGATCGGCATCTTCGGCCACCGTGTTAATCGGGTAGCCGCCGCCCTTTTGCACCGCCGCCGTCCGCCACGCACCGATCGCACCGGGTACAACTGTAACCACGTTGAACAAATCAAGCGCCCGCCGCTCAAAGTTCTGGCTCGTGATGTACTCGAGTGCCTGCCACCGCGTCCATAAATTGACTTTGTTACCCACCTTGGCGTTGCCAGCCACCGCGCCTACTCGTGGATCGGCAAAATGGAACACCAGCTGCCGCACAGCATCCGGAGCAATCACAGTATCAGCGTCGATGCCGACGTAAATCTCTTCCACCACATGCTGGAGCCCATAGTTCAGGGCCTCGGCCTTACCTGCATTGGGCTTGGTCAGCACCATCAGGCGGCGCTCCGCAATCTCGTCCGGGAACGCCGCGCGGACCACCTCAAAGGTGTCGTCGGTTGAACCATCATCGATCACGATTACACGCAGGTTTGCATAATCTGAATTCAGCACCGAACGAACCGTCCGCACGATCACCGTCTCTTCGTTGTATGCCGGAATCAGCACCGCGACGCGTGGCCTGTATTCTCCGGGTGGGACCTTCCGCCGCCTCAGCCGGTCAATCAGCGCAAACAGACCGATCAGGATCAGGCGCGCACTCATCAGCACGTCGCCCAGGAAGAACACATCGACCACAAAGTGATTGAAGAAGCCGAAGAAGAAAAATGCGACCGAGTCCACCCTCGCCTGCCAGCGCATCTTCGGCGAAATCGGCGGCATCACCTCCGCGCGTGTCTTTCCGAGCAGGTCAGATACATTGACCAGTTTGTATCCCTTGGCCCGCAGCGTCGTAATCAGCAGCGGCAGTGCCGCTACAGTTGCTGAGCGGTTCCCTCCGCCGTCATGCATCAAAATAATGCTGCCCCGCATCCACGGAGTGTTCTTCATGTTCTGCAACTGCTCCAGGACACTGTCCGTGATCTCCTGCGGTGTCTTATGCGGATGCTCATTCCAATCATTCGTGTCGATCTTGTCGCCCACAATGGTGTAGCCCATCTGCTGGATGCGGTAGGCGGGCGCAGCCTGGTCGTTGGTGTCCGGCTCCTGGTCAATCGAGTACGGCGGACGGAAAAACAGTGTCTGCACTCCCAGCTTCGCGGCAAACAGTCGCTCCGTGAGATTCAGCTCTGAATGCAGTTGAAAATCGGAGATCTCGCTGATGTCCGGGTGCGTGAACGTGTGGTTGCCGATCTCCATCCCGTCCTTGTAGTAGTCCTTCAGCAGATCGGGATTATTCAGCGCTTCCTCGCCGATCACCATGAACGTCGCCGGCACATGGTACTTCATGAGCACCGCCAGTATCTTCGGCGTCCACGTCGGGTCCGGTCCGTCATCAAAGGTCAGCGCCAGTTCATGCGGATGGTAGCCATACTGCTCTATGACGTACGGCCGTGGAAGCTCCGTCATGTCCTCGTCAGTAACGGTGAAGTCGTCCGAGTCCATGTCGATCGTCCGGCTGCCATATTTCGGCACCGCAACAATGCGCAGAATGTCGCCCTCGCCCTCCGTATCCACATCATTGCCCGGAGGCACGGTTTCCAGTTCTTGTGGGGCATCCTTCGCCATCGGCTTGTCCCACACCGACCATAGCGAGCCGTCCTCAATCCCCAGCCTCCACAACGCGAAGGTCTGTATGCCCATCTGCCGCGCATCGCGCATCTCGTTGAGTGCGGTCACTCCGTCCAGGAACCATACCTCGTGGCGGGTGTTTGTATCCTCGTCGTCGTAGGCAAAATATGGATTCAATTCATCGCCGAACAAATGCACATCGGCGCCGGCCTCAGCTGCTCGCTGCCATGCCTCCTGTACGCTCACGTCAGTCACATCCAGGACCTTGTTCGAAGCTCGCTTGCCCTTCTGCTGCAATGGCAGGGTCCAGTCATAGCCGTAGTTGCCGATTCCACAAATGATCTTCTGCCTGGGAATCACATTCAGGAGGTGTTGCAGGTTGGCGTCGAACCAGCTCTGCCCGGCAACCGGCCCTGGCTCGCTTGAGTCCTCGTGCTCGTCATAGTTCATCAGAATTACGCCATCGACATTAGTCGCCAGCGACTTCAGGAACCAGTCCTTGCTGCCGACCGCAACATTTACATACAGCCGCAGGTTCTTCGCATGAAGGTCGTGGTACAGCTCGGCAATCCACTCTGCATACAGCTTGCGGTCCTGGTCCGGAATCGACTCGAAGTCCAGGCAGATGCCGTGATACTGCGGATTCGCGTAGAGAAATTTGTCCAGCTGGTCATGCAGCCGTTGCCGCGCCGCCGGGTTCTGCAACATCTTGCCGATCGCATCGCCGGTCCAGTCCTGGACCAGCGGGTTATAGTCGTTCAGCATCGGGAAGACTTCCATGCTGTCTTTTGTCGCCGCGATCAGCCGCGAAATGCGGTCCTCGGGGTCAACCCCATGCACGCCCGCGTTGTCCACTACGCTGTACAGTGTGACCGGATACTGGGGCGTCGCCCCCACCAGATTGCCGTCCGCTGTCACCACATGCAGCCAGTCCGGAAAGAGCATATCGATCTGGCCGATGTGCTGCTTCAGCGCCGAATAGCTGGGCTCGTCGTTCACATAGAACGCAGCGCGCAGGCCCTCGCCCTCGTTCATGGTCACTTCCGAGGGCGGACGGCGTGACCGCCGGTGAGAGGTTCGCTCCAAGGTCTTACGCAGCTTATCGCCGATTCGCCGCTCGTTGAGCGCCTTGTAGTTGCGCTTCTGCGTCGGTATCAGAAGATCCGGCAGCCGCTCGCCCTTCACCACGCTGAAGATGAAGACAATACCGACCACCGTGGCAAGCAGAAACGCCAAGTCCGTCACGCGGCGCAGCCGCTTCCATCGCTTTAGGTTCGGGTCGTAGAAAACCTGCTTCATCGTGGGCGCAATCTACTCTTTAATACTTTACAGGGGATGGCTGCATCAGAACCCGCCAAACCCCTCTGAATCCTGTACGCTGAAGGCGATACCTTGTACCCTGCCTCTATGCGTTCTTGGCCCCCTGCGCAGTCCGCTCTGTCGCGCCACTGGTGGGTTGCATTGATCGCGCTTGTCCTCGGAGCCATCCTTCGTCTCTGGTTCATCCACGCATATCCCGGCATTCTGGGCGACCCGCTCGTCTATGGCGACATCGCCAAAAACTGGATGCTGCACGGCATCTACGGGCTCACCCAGCCCAGCGACGCTATACGCCCTACCCTCATCCGTCTGCCCGGCTACCCGCTTTTCCTCATCGCCTGCTTTAAGCTGTTCGGCCTTGAGCACTACAACGCTGTTATGTTCACGCAGGTCGTCATCGATCTCGCTGGTTGCCTGCTGCTCGCTGCGTTCACCTGCAGAATCTGGGGCCGCAAGGCGGGATGGTGGGCTCTTTGGCTCTCCGCCTTGTGCCCCTTCACCGCCAATTACTCCGCCACTCCGCTTACGGAGACGCTCGAGATCTTTTTCATCATCCTGGCCATTTACGCCCTTGTCCGGTTCCTCGAAACGCCGCGCTGGCGCTGGGCACTGCTTGAAGCCTTTGCCTGGAGCTACGCCGCGCTGCTGCGCCCCGATGGCGCGCTCATCGCCGTTGCGCTCTGCCCGGCCATGGTCTGGTACGGACACAAACGCTGGGGCACTGCCCGTATGATGCGGTTCGCCGTCGCCGCGGGTCTGCTCTCCATTCTGCCCTTCATTCCCTGGACCATCCGCAACTGGCGCACCTTCCACGTCTTCCAGCCACTCGCGCCGCGCTCGGCGATGGACCCCGGACAGTTCACCGATCCCGGCTTCGATCGCTGGACCCGCACTGTCTGCGCCGACTTCACCTGCACATGGGAGATCTACTGGAACGCCAACAGCGCCGGAATCCACCTCGACAACCTGCCCTCGCGCGCCTTCGATTCTCCTGCGCAATACCAGCAGACCCAACAACTGCTCGACGACTACAACGACCCCATCACAATCACTCCGGAGCTCGACGCTCGCTTTGCTGCGCTCGCGGCCAAGCACATTCGGGCTCATCCGTTCCGATACTACGTAGCACTGCCGCTGATGCGCCTTGCAGACATGTGGCTGCGCCCACGCACCGCACTGCTGTGGATTGAGTTGCGCTGGTGGCAATTTCAGGCACATGAAGGAGAAACCGTCTTTGCCTGGAGCTATGCTGGGTTGAATCTGCTTTATCTCATCCTCGCCGCATGGGGATTGAAGAAGTGGCCGCCGCTGTCGGGCGCCATGCTTTTCTATGTCCTCATACGCTGCGCTCTGCTGGCCACGCTCGACGCGCCTGAGCCGCGCTACACACTTGAGTTCTTTCCCATAATCATCGCGCTGGCCGCTGTTGCTTTGACTCGCAAAGGGGCGCCGCCGTCAACCGCCGATTAACCAACCGCCAGATCCACCCGCCCGCTCTTTAGCTCCTCACTTGGCACTAATCTGCGTCCCCGGAGCAATCTTCAGCGTAAATTCGCTGGCCGGAACATCGTTCAGGCGAATATTCGAGTACACCGCCGTCCGCCAGTCGCCGCTGTCCTGGAACACCTGTTGTTTCAGTGCGATCCCGTTCTTCGTATTCACCCAGATCGTGATATGGCTGAACTGGTCGCTGGGCGTTTTCGGCGTCAAGTCCAGCTTGGCTGTCTCTACACCGCCCACTGGCTCCTTGCCCAGATACTTGATGTTCCAATTCGCCGCCAGATCTTTCCCGCTGCCGCCAAAACCCAATGTCAGGTAGCGTTCGTAATTTGAGCCGGCCTTCAGAATGGTCTCCTGTTTCACTGCGGGCTGGTAATAATCGAGTTCTCCATTCTTGAAGAGCACGTCCTTGAGCGACGGCTGGCCGTTGTCAGTCTTGACGTGCATCACCATCTCGGTTGATCCGCCTGCACGCCTGAAGGCAACGGTCCCATTCTGGATGTCGTGGCTCTGTACAACTGCCGTATAGTTGTCCAACACAAAGTCCGCCTGTGCGCTCCTGAATCGCGCCGCCGCCGCGTCCATCTGGCTCAACACCTGCCGCAAATCGGCGTCTTGTCCAAACGCCGCAATCGAACCCGCCATCGCCACCACGGCGAATATCAGTGTTTTTTTCATATGTCTCATAGTGATAGGAAACCGGCCTTACCTTCCAGGATGTGCGCAAGGGCCCACAAATCCCGGCTTGATTCTTGCTCTCAGCGATGCGCCCAGACCCGGTAGGCTGTCACCTTGCCGTCCGGTCCATTCTCCGCCACAAATCTGTCCATCTTCACCGCGCCGGATACAGACTCGATCTGCGCCTCCAGTTGCGACTCCAGCGGCGGGCCGTCCTTCCGTATCTCCGACACTGGTACGTCATACACATATTGGCCCGGTCCCGCCAGGTTCACCAGCAGGCTGTGCGCCGCCAGCTTGTCTGGCTGCGGACGGTCGCCGTAGTTCCACAAAAACGGCGTGATAAAAATGAACGCCAGGATCAGAGTCACCATCACGTCGTAATGGAAACTGCCCCGCTCATATGTCCAGAAGAAATAGCTCTTCAGAATGCGTCCCACTGGCCTGCGTCTACCTCGTTCGGCTCCTCGGTTCAATCACCGTCAGCCCATCCATATAGGGTATCAGCGCTTCGGGCACCCGGACCGTCCCATCTGCCTGCTGGTAGTTCTCCACAATCGCCAGCCATGTCCGCCCTACTGCCAGCCCGCTGCCGTTCAGCGTATGCACCAAGGCTGATTTGTTCTGCCCCTTCGGTCGGTAGCGGATGTTCGCCCGCCGTGCCTGGAAGTCCCAGAAGTTCGAGCAGGAAGAGATTTCCCGGTACAGGTTCTGCCCCGGCAGCCACACCTCAAGGTCATACGTTTTCGCCGAGCTGAAGCCCATGTCGCCCGTACACAACAGCACTCGCCGGTACGGAAGCTCCAGCCGCTCCAGCACCGCCTCCGCATTGCCCGTCAGCTTCTCGTGCTCGGCTTCGCTGTCCTCGGGCCGCGTAAACTTCACCAGCTCCACCTTCTGGAACTGGTGCTGGCGAATGATCCCGCGCACGTCCTTGCCATACGATCCCGCCTCCGACCGAAAACACGGCGTATACGCCACCAGTGACTGCGTCAGGTCTGCGTCGTCCAGCGTCTCGTCGCGATAAAGGTTCGTCACGGGAACCTCTGCCGTCGGAATCAGCCAGTGATCGTTCTCGCGATACGTGCCCGGTTCATACCCCTGCTCATCTACGCAGCGAAACAGATCTTCGGCAAACTTCGGCAGTTGCCCCGTTCCGAACAGCGACTTGCTGTTCACCATGAACGGAGGCAGAACTTCCATATATCCATGCTCGCGCGTGTGCATGTCGAGCATAAAGTTGATCAGTGCTCGTTCCATCCGCGCGCCCTGAGCCCAGTACACGGCAAATCGCGCGCCGGAGAGCTTGGCCGCCCGTTCAAAGTCCAGAATGCCCAACTGCTCGCCCAGTTCCCAATGCGGTTTAGCCGCGAAATTAAATTTCGGCTGCTCGCCCCAGCGCTTGATCTCGACGTTCTCCTGCTCGCTCTTACCCACAGGCACATCCGCCAGCGGCAGGTTGGGAATCCGCGCCAATATGGCCTGCATCTTCGCCTCAGCCTCCGCAGCCGCAGCTTCCAGCCACTCCATGCGCGCCTTGGACATCCGCGTCATCTCAATCACCGCCGCGGCGTCCTGCCCGGACTTCTTCAGCCTCGCTACCTCTTCGCTCAGCTTGTTGCGCTGCGCCTTCAATTGTTCGGCTTCTGTAATGCGCGCACGCCGTTGAATATCCAGCGAATGGTAATGCACCAGCAAATTCGCCGTGTCTTGTCCCCGGTCGAGCAACTTCGACACCACCAACTCCAGGTTGGCCCGTACAAACGCTAAATCGAGCATAGATAATCAGTTTACTAAAGGTAAGATTCACCTTACCCTGCGAGCACTTAGCATGCGGAACAGTCTCCCGCCCGCGACCATCGGGAGCGGCCCCGCATGCCGGAAGCCTCTTGGCGCGAAGCGCGTACGCCTGGACGGCAAGTCCCGCGTGCTCCGTGACGGCACGTTCTGCGTGCGTCGTCACACCCAATCCTGCGATACTAAAAACGTCATGCTGCGGCTCAAACGGCTTACCGCTCTCTTCCTCGTTTGCGCGCTTACGCTTGTCTATCTGCCCCGCGCCCGCGCCACTGCGTACGACGGCCACCCAAAGCTGGTCGTCATCCTCATCCTCGACCAGTTCCGCGCCGACTACCTCGAACGCTACCGCTCTGATTTCAAGAGCAACGGATTCAACCTCTTCCTCGATCACGGGGCCTGGTTTCCGGACTGCTACTTCAACTACGCCAACACCAAGACAGCCCCCGGTCATGCCGCGATCGGCACCGGAGCCTACACCGACGGCGACGGCATCGGCAGCAATGACTGGTGGGACCTCGCCCGCAACAAAACGCGCCGCGTCTCCGCCGTCGAAGATGAACGCTACGCCCTCGTCGGTATGCCCGCCGGAGCGAAGACCACCCCCGGCGCTTCACCGCTTAACCTGCTTGCCTCCACTGTCGGCGATTCGCTGCGCCTCGACACGCTTGGCCAGTCCATGGTCTTCAGCGTCTCTCTTGACGATATGGCTGCTATCCTGCCCGCCGGCGCTACCGCCAACGGCGCATTTTGGATCGACCCGGTCTCCGGCCGTTTCATCACCTCCAGCTACTACATGCCGCAGCTCCCCGACTGGGCCGAGGCTTTCGACGACAGCGGACGCATCGCGCAGGCCCGCCAGGAAGCTGGCACCATGATTAACACAGGTAACTTCCTGAATGACGTCGGGTCCACCGACGCGGCCGTCGGTTATGAGCTCGACTTCGCCAAGGCCCTTATCACCGGTGAGAACCTCGGCAAGCACCCTACGACAGACATGCTGATTATCAGCATCACGTCCACTGACATCCTCGGCCACCGCGTCGGGCCGGACTCGCCCCAGCAGCGCGCCCTGGTTGATGCCGTCGATCTTAACCTCGGCGACTTTTTCACCTGGCTCGATAAAAACATCCCGGGCGGCCTCGGCAACGTCTGGATGGCGCTCACAGCCGATCACGGCGTTGCGCCTCTGCCCGATGTTGCCGCCAAACTTGGCCTCAATGCCGCCGACATCGACATGACGAAACTTGCTGCCGATGTGAACTATGCCATGAACATGAAGTTCTCACCCGGCGAAAAAGTCCCTTATCTGCTGTCCGACCAGGAGCTGCCATACCTCGAGCTGAATCCGCCTTCATTCACCAGGGCCGGAATCAACGAGACGGAAGCTGAAGACGCCGTGCAAAAAGCCCTGCCCGCGGCCTTCGCCGATCTCGATAAGGCTGCCGCTCCGCCTCCTCCTGCCGAAACGCCCACCGGGGCCCCTGCACCAACGCCCGGTCCCGCCATGAGCAGGCTGGCGCCTCTGCCGCACCTCTATCGCAGCTACACCCGCGTTCAAATGGCCGCCGGTCTCCTTCCGGAAACGCCCTTCGGCCGCCTCATCGCGCACAGCTACACACCCAACGGCGGCTGGTATGTCATGGTCATCCCTGACGCCTTCCAGTTGCAGGGCTCGGACCAGTCCATCACCAACCACTACACACCGTATTCCTATGACCGCCACGTACCACTGGCCTTCTACGGTGCGCCGTTCGCACCCGGAACCTACCGCGGACGTGTCCAGCCCATCGATATTGCGGCTACGTTTGCCTCACTACTCGGCGTCAACCAGCCGTCTGCCTCGATCGGACAGATTCTCACCCGGGCCCTCAAGCCGACCTCCGAGGTCAAATATCCTGAACCTGCCGCGACGCGCCGCCGTGTGCGCCGGCGCACCAATCACTCGCTTCCCAAATCCACTGCCAGTGAGAAGAAGCCTTGAAGACCGACATGCGCGTGCAGTTCGCCGGCATCCAGCTTGAAAACCCCGTCATCGCCGCCAGTGGGACTTTCGGCTACGGTGTCGAGTTTGAGGACATCGTCTCGTTCGACAAAATCGGCGGGTTCGTCACCAAGGGAATCTCCCGCGAACCCATGGCCGGCAACCCCGCGCCCCGCATCATTGAAACCGCTGCCGGCATGATGAATGCCATCGGCCTCCAGAACATCGGCGTCCGGGCCTTCATTGAGAAAAAGCTCCCCGAACTGCGCCGTTACCCCAAATGCGCTGTCATCGTGAACGTCTTTGGCTCTGCGGCCGCAGACTATGTTGAGGTCGTCCGCCAGCTCAATGACGCCGAAGACATCGCAGCCTACGAACTCAACGCCTCCTGCCCCAATACCAGCCACGGCGGCATGACCTTCGGCACTGATCCAGTTGCCCTCGACGAGCTGGTATGGCGCGTCAAGCAGATCGCCACCCGCCCCGTCATCGTCAAGCTCTCGCCCAACGTCACCTCCATCCCCGCCATGGCCCGCTGTGCACAGGAGGCTGGCGCTGACGCCATCTCTCTCGTCAACACCTTTGTCGCCCTCTCGATTGACATCGACACCCGTCGCCCGCGTATCGCCAACATCACTGCAGGCCTCTCCGGCCCCGCCATCAAGCCCATCGCCGTGCGCATGGTCTGGGAAGCCGCCAATGCCGTCACCATCCCCATCATGGGCCTCGGCGGAATCGTCACGCCGGAGGATGCGGTCGAGTTCCTTCTTGCTGGCGCTACCGCCGTCCAGATCGGTACCGCCAGCTACGCCGATCCGCGTGCCGTCGAGCATATCGCCAAAGGGCTCGAGAGCTGGTGTACCCGCCATCATCTGGAAAAGGTCACCGACCTCATCGGCAACCTTGACACCTCCGGCACCGAAGCCAAATCCGAGGAAACGGCCTGAGCGTTCAGGCACTCTCCAAATTCGCAACCATGATCCTGTTTTGAGGGAAGAACCTCAGTTCTGCTCAGCGGCTGTAACCAAAATACTTGCCCTGAAAAGCCAAAGGCCGCCTCAAAGGAAGCGGCCCATTGCAGAGAAGGTGTTTTAGGTATGCCCTTGCGGTCAGTCTTACGCCGCGCTACGCGGGGTGTCTCTCTCCTGATTGTGCGGCAACCGGCTTTGCAAAATGCGTGCCTGCTCCAGTGCCATGCCTGTCAGGTACACCGGTGCCGGAGTCGCTACAGCCACCAGCACCCAAAGCGCCAGCGAGAACAGCAGCCCGAACATCGCACCCATCTGCATTGACAGCGCCATATACCGCCCGTCCATATGCATCACCAGCACCCAGTCCCGAAGTGGCTGCACATGGTGTATTACCGCCAGCGCCATTACAAACGCCAGAATCGAAAGGGTGCTCAATCCGATAAGCGTCACATCTACAATGCGGTGCAGCTTCTGCCGCCGCCTGCAATGGTCGCAGCTCGCCAGATGCTCTTCGTAGTCGGTACGCATCTCCGGCGAAATCCCGGAAATGTCATACCTCCAGCTCGAAAGAATATCGCCTACGACTTGATCGGTGCACATCGACATCTTTTTCTGACTTCCCGCTCCCTGTAGTAGCCTCGCTCCCGCCCTGCCTGCGGGTGTCTCTAAATACGCCGGTTGGAAGGGGAGCGTTCCCTTTCATTATAAATTAGCTACGCCCAACCACGGCCTGTAAAACCCCGCCGGACCAGACTTTAAGTACCCTATAAAACAATAGATTCCAGCGGCCTGTCCTGCGTCGCAAGTAAAATGCGGTTCTTCAGCAAATTCATCCGGTCCGCCAGCGCACGCTCTGCGCTCACCCGCGCCAGCTCCGGAAGATTATTGCTTTCTGACAGATGCGCCAGCACCACAAACGCCGCTCCCCCGTCATACTCGCTCTCCAGAAACTCCGCCGCAGCCAGGTTCGACAAATGGCCTACCCGCGACATAACCCGCTGCTTCACGCTCCACGGATACGGCCCGTCGCGCAGCATGTCCAGGTCATGGTTCGACTCCAGCATCAGCACGTCACATTTGTTAAGATGCTGTTTCGCATTGGACGGCAAATATCCCAAATCGGTTGCCAGCCCAATCCGTACTCCATCTGCTTCAAAAACAAAGCCCACCGGGTCCACTGCGTCGTGCGGAAGCGTGAACGGCGTCACCGCGATATCGCCAATCGAGAACGCCTCACCGGCGCAAAAATACTCCACTGCCGGCAACGCACAGGGATCCTTGGCAGGCTTCGAATCCGTTACCGGCTCCGTAGCCTCAGGCATCTCGGCACGCTCTTCCTCAAACGCTTCGCGGCCTTCGATTCCCTGATTCGCGGACACGGCCTGAACCTCGGCCTTCCGCGCCGCCAGCCAGTCCGTATATGTCATCTTTTTCCGCGGAGTTATCCAGCGCATCCACTCCCTGTGTGTCGGCTCCGTGAAATACACCGGAACCCCGAGCTTCCGTGCCGTCACCGCCAGGCCCTGCACGTGGTCCTGATGCTCATGCGTGATCAGAATCGCATCCAGCGTCCGCGGGTCCTCGCCCGCCGCTGCCATGCGCTTGAACAGCTCGCGGCACGAAACGCCTGCATCCACCAGAATCCGCGTGCGCGACGATGAGACAACCGTGCTGTTGCCCCTTGAGCCGCTGGCCAGCACCGTCATCTTTACCATGCTTTCGAGAATACGCTCGATGTGTGTGGAAGAGCAGACATTATCCATTGATCGAACCACTCATGCCACTCCGGCGAAGCTTGTTCTTATAAGCAGAGTCGGCTACAGGATTCATTGATGACTGTCTCTGGAGAAAATAACTGTTGCGTGTATACGACGAGAGGGCTGTATACTAAGGCCGATTTTTTTTAGAGCTGTGAAACAGGTCTTTCCCGAATTTCCAAAATATGAGCAAGTCAACGGATTCGTGCTTCTGAACGGCCTCGCGTCTGTAGGAAGCATTCGTACCGGCTGCGTGTAGGCCGGGCCTGGAGGCAGGAGACATACGAATGAAGTCGCAAAGTCTGGTTATCGGCGTCCTGTTGCTTTCACTCACACTGGTATTTGGCTGCGGCGGGGGCGGCATGTCGCAAACCCCGGACTTCGCCCTTGTGGCTGCCCCATCGGCGATCACCATCACGCCCGGTGGCGCTTCCCAGACGCTTAGTGTTACACCCTCAGGGATCAACGGCTTTAACGGCACTGTTACTGTCACGCTCGGTCCGCTGCCCACCGGGGTCACCGCCTCGCCGGCAAGTGTCACTGTCACTCCCGGCACCATCGGACTGTTCACCATTACTGCAGGGCCCTCGGCCAAAGCGGGAACAACCGCGATTTCGGTCACTGGCACCTATGGCGCCATCAAGCACACCGCCTCGGCCGCGCTGACGGTCAGCCTGCAGCAATTGACCACGGCATCGCTGAACACCACGTACTTCAGCTTTGGCGACAACATCGTCAACAATACCCTCACCCAAACCGCGGTCGTTGTCACTAACACCGGCTCGATTGCCTTGACCATGAATCCGGAATTGAGCGGTGACGCCAGCTATTCGATCAACTCCACCACCACCTGCGGCCAGCAGCTTGCCGCCGGAGCCAACTGCGACGTGGTCCTGAACTACACTCCGACCACCGCCTCCGCTCCTTCCACGCAGGACGCCATATTGAACCTCAACTTTGGCAATGTCCCCAGCGGGACCCCGCAGACCGTGGCCATTACCGGCACCTCCGGCTCTTTGTCTGCCGGCGTGGTCTCGGCTACCGACAACCCGCAGGTCGCGCTGTACACCATGAATCTGCCCTTCCCGGGAAGCATGACCGTCAACTTCGGCACCACCACCAGCTACGGCCAGGCGACCTGGGCCCAATCCACCAGCTCTACGACAGGCGGACCGGTGAGCATTTTCGTAGCCGGCATGCTGGGCAGCACTGCCTACCACATGCAGGCTGCTGTGACGTTCGCCAACGGCCTTACAGTCAAGGACACCGACCACACCTTCACTACAGGCGCGGTACCGGCAAACATGCAGTTTCCGATTCAAACAACTACAACCGCTGGCATGACCCCGCAACCGGGTCTGGAGTTGCTGGATGGCGCACAATCCGGCGTAGTCATCACTGATCTTTCGGGCAACATACTTTGGACGTACACGGATCCGGGTAGTCCGTCGCTCAATGGCGTTGGTGGCGTCAAAATGCTTCCGGACGGCGACCTTCTCATGGAAATTGGAGGAAACGTATCGCCGCTTAGTGGACCTATCCCTGCGGGTGTCATCAACGAAATCCGCGAGGTGAATCTCGCCGGAGATACCGTACGCGAGATAGCCATCAACGACCTGAATGCAGAACTGGCAAGTGCTACATGTGCCGAGTGCAATGTCAGCCTGGACAACTTCCATCACGACGTCACGCCACTTCCTAATGGTCATTGGCTCGTGCTCGGAAATACCACCATGAATCTTTCCCCTTCAACAACACCTGCGCTCACCAACGAGGGTACAGGAACTACAACCGTGCTCGGTGACGTAATCGTCGATCTCGATCAGAATCTCAAACCTGTATGGGTGTGGAACGAATTCAATCATCTCGACCCCAACCGCCACCCCTGGAGCTTCCCTGATTGGACGCACACAAACGCAGTCGTTTACTCTCCGGATGATGGAAACATCATTGTGTCGATTCGGCACCAGAATTGGGTTCTGAAGATCAACTATGACAACGGCGCAGGAGATGGCAGCATACTATGGCGTTTAGGTGAAGGCGGCGACTTCACTCTTAAAAATGGAACCGATCCAATCGACTGGCAATACGCACAGCATGCTCCGTCTTTCTTCAGCTCTAACACCTCTGGCGTCTTCTCACTGGGTATGATGGATAACGGGGATGACAGAATCTCTACTCCACCCTCATCCCCGGACGCTATCAACCCCACCTGCGGCACTACCGGCGCTCCAGCATGTTACTCAACGATTCCGGTTTTTCAAATTGATGAATCCGCAAAGACGGCGACGCTGACCTTTCATCTGATAGTCCCGCCAAATCTATATAACAACTGGGGGGGCAATGCAGAGCAGCTCGCAAACGGCGATGTGGAGTACGACCTTAACGCTACCCCAACTGGCCCGCACGTATTTGAAGTGACCCAGACCTCCAGTCCGCAAACCGTCTGGGTCCTGCAAGAAACAACCACATCCCTCTACCGCGCCTTCCGCATCCCCAGCATGTATCCGGGAGTGCAATGGTGAGCAGGGTACAGTGAGTTGACCTGCTGGGTCTTGTGTCCCGGGCATGATTGACATTCAAAGAGCCCAGCCTGCGTTCCTTCAATATCGGTCGCGGGCTGGGCTTTAACACGATGATGTCCAGCCTCGCTCGCCCCTCACCCATACCGCGCTCTGCAAACCGCCATCCACTCCGCCGCGCGCTCGCGACGGTCCGAAAACCGTGACGCCAGCACCGCGCCCCAAACCCCGCCCTGCAAATCACGCGCCTCAAAAAACGGAATCAGCCTCTCTATTTCAATCTTGTCGCTGTAGCCCGCCAGGGCCGTTTTTCTGTCCTCTCCGGACGTCCGCACAAAGCACGCCAGGTCCCACTCTACCGGCCCCCTGCACGCGTCTTCAAAATCCGTCCACAGCAACCCCTGGCTCGTCTTCAGCAGGTTCTTCTTGTGCGCGTCACCGTGCAGAGTCTGCTCCGGCAGCCGTAGCTGATTAATGCGCTTTGCCACCTGCTCGTACCCGCGCCGCAGCATTGCCATATCGGCAGCATCTATCGTGCTCCACTTCTCTATCTCGTCCAGCCACTCGGGAATCTCCGCGAACGGACTCAACCTCCGCAGCTCACCTTTGTACCCGCGCAGCAATTGGTGCAGCTCCCGAAGCGACGCAGCCACTTCATTCACGCCCGGCACATAGTTGCGGTCATGCTCCACATACTCCCAGAAGCTCACCGCCATTCCGTCCTGCACATGCGGCCCCGGCGCAATCTCTCCGCTTGGCCGCACTACTGGAAAGCCCTCCCTTGCCAGATACCTCGCTATATTCACATCAATCTGCATCCATTGTTCAATCGGCTTCCGCACCAGCGCCGTCGTCGTCGCGACCCGCGCCACTATCGGAGCAGGCTCCAGACGCACGAGCACGTTGCTGCCGTCCGCCAGGACTCTTGGCGAATCGCACTTCAAGCCCTGCGCAGCAGCCGCTGCAATCGCCGCAGCCACCGCACGTCCGCTCAACTTGTCCATAAATGTCTACCCGGGCATCCAGTATCGCTGATTCTGCTCGCTATCCGACGCAAAAATCAGCGCTCCCTCGGCAGCCCGCGCTGAATTGCTCCTTAGCTGTACTTGTAGAACCCGCGCCCGCTCTTACGCCCCAGCCAGCCCGCGTCCACCATGCGTATCAATAAAGGACACGGCCTGTATTTCGGGTCGCCCAGCCCATCCTGCAGCACGCGCATAATATCCAGACACACATCCAGCCCAATAAAGTCTGCCAGCGTCAGCGGCCCCATTGGATGCGCCATCCCCAGCTTGAACACCTCGTCCACGGCCTGTGGAGTCGCCACTCCCTCCATCACCGCATACATTGCCTCATTTAGCAGCGGCATCAGTACCCGGTTCGACACAAACCCCGGCGCGTCGTTCACCTCTACCGGAGTCTTCCCCAGCCGCTCCGCCAGCGTCTTCACCGCATCGTAGGTCTCCTGCGAGGTCGCCAGCCCGCGAATCACCTCCACCAGCTTCATCACCGGCACTGGATTGAAGAAGTGCATCCCGATCACCCGCTCCGGCCTTCCCGTCTGCGCCGCCAGCCGGGTAATCGAAATCGACGATGTGTTCGACGCCAGAATCACGCCTTCAGGCAGAATTGCATCCAGCTCGGAGAAAAGCGCGCGCTTCACCTCAAAACGCTCCGTCGCCGCCTCGATCACAAAATCACAGTCCAGCAGTGATGCTCGCTCCAGCGTGCCCGCAATCCGTCCCAGCGACGCATCCATCTCTGCCTGTGTCAGCTTCTCCTTCGCGACCTCGCGGGCCATATTCTTCTTGATTGTCTCCAGCCCGCGATCCAGAAACCGCTGCTCCACCTCACACAGCCGCACCGCGAAACCGCTGCGTGCAAACACATGCGCAATGCCGTTACCCATGGTGCCCGCGCCAATTACTCCCACTCGCTTGATCTCACCCATTGCTCTCTCCTGAAAACAAATGAGTGTAACAAGCAAGTCAGCAAGCTAGCGAGTCGCCGCGGTTGGCTGACCTTCCGTCGCACCTCACTTCTTTCCGGCAATCTGCATTTCGCGAGGCATAAGAATGGGCTGGAACCTCCCGGGAGCGGTGAGACGTCCCTGGCATCCAGCCCATTTAGACCCTGAAGCGGGTCAAGGTGATATCCTAAGTGTACGCCCCTTCAGGGGTGAGTCAAGAGATTTCCGAGACCTGTTTTTGAGGGGACTGTTCCGGCCTCTTTACGGGAATTCAGGAGATGCAGTTGGAGTGTATGCGACTGCATTGACATCCGAATTTCCGCTCTGTTACAACCAATTGTCCATAAACCAACCCAGTAGATTCCACCCGTATGAATCGGCGAAATCATGGTAGATGAGCTGCTGCGTCAACTCGGTGAACTTGTGCTCGGCTCCGTGCCGACCATGATCATTTTTCTCGTCCTGGTCGCGGCTTACAGGTTTATCCTGTACGGCCCGCTCGTCAGGATGCTTGCCGAGCGCCGCGCCCGCACCACTGGCGCGCTTGAGGCCGCCCATGCCGCCATCGCCTCAGCCGACGCCAAGACCCAGGAATACGAGGCCAAACTCCGCGCCGCGCGGGCGGAAATCTTCCACCACCGCGAACTGCGCGTCCAGCAGTGGACCGCGCAAAAGGAGGCAGCGCTTGCCTCCGCACGCCTCGTCGCACAGGAGCGCGTCGCCCAGGCCCGCACGGTAATTGAGTCTGAAGCTGCCGCAGCCCGCAAACACATTGAAAATTCCGCCGGCCAGCTCGCTGCGCAGGTCCTGCACGCAGTTCTCCCCAACCGCACGCAGGAGGCCGGATGAAGCGTACCTTTTACTCCCTCCTGATTCTTCTGCTGCTTTTGAGTGTTCCAGTCGCGGTGCCGCGCTTGCACGCGCAGGGACTTGGCAATGTGGCCAAGGCGGAAAAGGTGGATACACCTGAGACCAACAGCCAACTGGAGCAATTCCGCCACTCGCCCGCCGTGCAAAACCTCGCCCGGCATCTCGGCCTCAGTACGGAAACCACTGCAAAGATATTCGAGGATCTCAACTCCGCCATCCTTATTGGAGCCGTCCTCTGGGGCATTTTCCTCTTTATCCCCAAAATGTACCGCAAGCGCTCTGAGATCCTGGCGCGCGACCTCCTCAACGCCCGCCTTGCAACCGCAGAAGCCCAGAAGCGCCTCGCTGCGGTTGAAGAACGGCTCTCCAAGCTCAGCATCGAGATCGAAGCCATCCGCGAGCAGACCGAGCGCGACGCCGCCAACGACGAAAAGCGCATCCGCGAGTCGCTCGAAGCCGAAAAGCAGCGGCTGCTCGCATCCATCGATCAGGAGATCGAGGCCGCCGGCGCATCCGTCCGCCGCGATCTGAAGAAATATGCCGCCAGCCTCGCCATCGAGCGCGCCACTGCGGAAATCAATCTAAGCGAGGCCGACGACCGCGCTCTCATCCGCTCTTTCGGGCAGCACTTCAGCGCGAAGGACCACCGGGAGGAGCGCAACTGATGGCCGCAGTTACTGCACGCTACGCCCGCGCCCTTGCCGACGTTGTCTTCGAGCAGCGGCTCAAGCCCGGGCAGGTCCAGTCCGACCTCAACGACTTTGCCGCCGCATGGCACGAAAGCGCAGGGCTGCGCGAAGTCTTTCTCGACCCTTCGTTCCCTTCCGCACAAAAGGTCGCCATCCTCGACAAGCTCAACACCCACCTCAAGTTGTCCCCGCAGGTGCGGAATTTCATCGCCGTGCTCATCAACCACGATCGCATGGACTTCTTCGAGGATGTCCTCGAAGACTTCCGGCATGAGATGAACCACCGTCTCAACATCGCTGAAGCGGAGATCACCTCCGCCCGCCCCCTCGATGCCTCCGAGCGCAAGTCGCTGGAGGCGCAAGTCGCCCGCCTCACTACCGGCGCGGTCAGCACAAAATTCCGTGAAGACCCCGCACTGCTCGGCGGCGTCATCATACGAATAGGCAGTACCGTATATGACGACTCTGTCCGCGGTCGCATCAATCGGCTCAGGGAGCAACTGGCGGCCAGTTAAACTGACCCACAGTCAGGACTACAATTATTCGAAACCTGTAAGACAAAGTGAAACATGGCGCAAATTAAGGCAGACGAAATCACCGAGCTCCTGAAGGAGCAGATCGCAAACTACGACGCAAAGGTCCGGGTCGACGAAGTCGGTACCATCATCTCGCTCGGCGACGGCATTGCCCGCGTTCACGGCCTCGATAAAGTCATGGCCGGTGAGTTGGTCGAGTTCCCGCACAACGTCGCCGGTCTCGCCATGAGCCTCGAAGAGGATCAGGTCGGCGTCGTCATCATGGGCGAGTACTCCGAGCTGCGCGAAGGCGACCAGGTGCGCCGCACCGGCAAAATCCTCAGCGTCCCTGTCGGCGACGCCATGGTCGGCCGCGTTGTCAACTCGCTCGGCCAACCCATCGACGACAAGGGCCCCATCGATACTTCTCTGACCATGCCCGTCGAGCGCCTCGCTCCCGGCGTTATCGACCGCCAGCCCGTCCGCGAACCCATGATGACCGGCCTCAAGGCCATCGACGCCATGATTCCCATTGGACGCGGCCAGCGCGAACTCATCATCGGCGACCGCCAGACCGGCAAGACCGCCGTCGCACTCGACACCATCATCAACAGTAAGGGCAAGGACCTCATCTGCGTCTACTGCGCCATTGGCCAGAAGCGCTCCTCCGTCGCTCAGGTCGTGCAAACGCTCACTGAGCACGGCGCCATGGATTACACCATCGTCGTCGTCGCCTCCGCGTCTGAGCCCGCCCCGATGCTCTACCTCGCACCCTACGCCGCCACCGCCATGGCCGAGTACTTCCGCGATAACAGCAAGCATGCGCTCATTGTCTACGACGATCTCTCCAAGCACGCCGTGGCGTACCGCGAGCTGTCGCTGCTGCTGCGCCGCCCGCCAGGTCGCGAAGCCTATCCCGGCGACGTTTTCTATCTCCACTCCCGCCTGCTTGAACGTTCCTCCAAGCTCAGCAAAGAGAAGGGCTCCGGTTCGCTCACAGCATTGCCTATTATTGAAACGCAGGCCGGCGACGTCTCCGCCTACATCCCGACCAACGTCATTTCAATTACTGACGGACAGATCTTCCTCGAAACCGACCTCTTCAACTCCGGCATTCGCCCCGCCGTTAACGTCGGCCTCTCTGTCTCTCGCGTCGGCTTCTCCGCTGCTATCAAGGCCATCAAGCAGGTTGGCGCCACCCTCAAGCTCGACCTCGCTCAGTATCGCGACCTCGCCGCCTTCGCACAGTTTGGCAGTGACCTCGACAAGGCCACGCAAAACCAGCTCAACCGCGGCAAGCGTCTTACGGAGTTGCTGAAGCAGCCCCAGTTCCACCTGCTCACCGCGGAAAAGCAGGTCATCATCCTCTTCGCCGGCACTCAGGGCTTCCTCGATGACATCAAGGTTGAGGACATTCCCGCCTTCGAGGAGGGCCTCTACAAGTACTTCGACTCCGCGCAGACCGCCCTGCTCAGCGATATCGCCACAAAGAAGGTTCTCGACGACGCGCTCAAAAGCCGTATCGGCGAGGCCCTCAATGAATACAAGGCCAATTTCCTCGCCGGGCATCAGGAGGCAAAGGTCAAGCCTGAGTCCGCCTCCAGCGCGCAGGAGGCTCCCGAAGCGGAAGAAGTCCCGGCCGGAGCGGCGAAGTAAGACGCGATCATGGCTAATGTCCTCGATTTACGGCGGCGCATCCGCAGCGTAAAGAACACGCGCCAGATCACCAAGGCCATGAAGATGGTCTCTGCAGCCAAGCTGCGCCGCGCGCAGGAGCGCGCCATCGCATCGCGCCCCTACTCCGCCATGCTGGCCAGCGTCATTGAGTCGCTCAAGCGACGCATTGAGATCATCGATCCGCTCACCGGTGAGGTTCGCCATCCGCTGCTTAAGACCCGCAAGGAAAAGCGCGTCCTCATTATCGTCATTTCTGGAGACAAGGGCTTTGCCGGCGCCTTCAACTCCAACATCATCAAAGCCACCATGCACTTCCTCGACCGCAATGCGGACAAGGAAATCGACGTCGAGGCCATCGGCCGCAAGGGTCGCGATCTCTTCCACCGCCGCTACCCCTCCGCCAAATTTCTCGAAGCGTCAGAAGAAGACCCCAGGGTCCGCGGCCAGCGTCAGCGCGCCGCCCGCATTGAAGTCACCGGCGACCACCCCCACCTGCTGGAAAAGCTCAGCTTCGAGCGCGCGCGCGAAGTCGGCGAAGAGGTCGTCGCCCGCTATGTCCACGAAGAGACTGATGCCGTCTACATCGTCTACAACGAGTTCAAATCCGTCATTCAGCAGCGCGTCGTCGTCGAGCGCATCCTGCCTATCATCGAGATCGGCAAACACGAAATCGCCGCTGTCGAGGAAATGACCCCTGAAGAGCGCGCCGAGGCCGGACGCGCAGCCATCACCGCGGGCGTCACCGTCGAGCCCGGCGAGCGCGAGGCCGACATCAGGGAGTTTGAGGACGAGGCAAAAAAATTCGGCACCTCCGAGGTCGACTACATCTACGAGGAGTCCGCAGCGTCCATCTTCAACGACGTGCTCCCGCGCTACATTACCTCGCAGCTCTATCACGCTATGTTGGAGTCGGTTGCCGCCGAGCACGCCGCCCGCATGACCGCGATGGACTCGGCCACCAACAACGCCTCTGAAATGATCGATGCCCTCACCCTGACCATGAACCGCGTCCGTCAGGCTGCAATCACCAAGGAAATTATCGAAATTGTTAGCGGCGCTGCCGCAATTTAGGAAAACGCAACGGAATCTTATGGCAGAAAACATCGGCAAAGTCATTAAAATCTCCGGCCCGGCCGTGGACGTCCAGTTTGAAGAATCGAAGATGCCCGCCATCTACCAGGCGCTGCGCGTCACCAGCGAAGGATCCACCGTCTCAGTCCCCATCGACGTCATTCTCGAAGTGCAGCAGCACCTCGGCGAGGGTCGCGTCCGTTGCATCGCCATGGAAGCCACCGAAGGCATGGTGCGCGGCATGAAGGCCATCGATCTCGGTGGCCCCATCTCCGTGCCTGTCGGCCGCGAGACCCTCGGCCGAGTCCTCAACGTCATCGGAAACCCCGTCGACGAGCTCGGCCCGGTCGGCGAGAAGGTCCGCATGCCCATCCACCGCGAAGCCCCGGCCTTTGACGAGCAGTCCACGTCCGAGGAAATGTTTGAGACCGGCGTCAAGGTCATCGACCTCATCCAGCCCTTCCTCAAGGGCGGCAAGATCGGCCTCTTCGGCGGCGCCGGTGTCGGCAAAACCGTCATCATTCAGGAGCTGATCAATAACGTCGCCACCAAGCACGGCGGCTTCTCCGTCTTCGCCGGAGTCGGCGAGCGCACCCGCGAAGGCAACGACCTCTGGCTTGAGTTCCAGGAAGCCGGAGTCATCGATCTCAAGAACCTTCCCAAGTCCAAGGCCGCTCTCATTTATGGCCAGATGACCGAACCACCCGGAGCGCGCCTCCGCGTGGCCCTCACCGGCCTTACCGTTGCCGAATACTTCCGCGACCAGGAAGGCGCTGACACACTGCTCTTCATCGACAACATCTTCCGCTTCACTCAGGCCGGCTCTGAAGTCTCCACACTGCTCGGCCGCATGCCCTCTGCCGTCGGCTACCAGCCCAACCTCGCCACGGAAATGGGCGAGCTGCAGGAGCGCATCACCTCCACCAAGCGCGGATCTGTAACTTCTGTCCAGGCCGTCTACGTTCCCGCAGACGACCTTACCGACCCCGCTCCGGCAACCACCTTCGCCCATCTCGACGCAACCACGGTGCTCTCGCGTCCGCTCTCTGAGCTTGGCATCTACCCCGCTGTTGATCCCCTCGCGTCCAGTTCGCGCATCCTCACCCCGCGCGTCGTCGGCCAGGAGCACTACGACGTCGCTCAGGGCGTCAAGCGTATCCTGCAACGCTACAAAGACCTGCAGGACATCATCGCTATCCTCGGCATCGACGAACTCTCAGAAGAGGACAAGATCACCGTTTCGCGCGCCCGCAAGGTGCAAAAGTTCCTCTCGCAGCCCTTCCATGTCGCCGAACAGTTCACCGGAATCCCCGGAAGCTACTGCAAGATCGAAGACACTGTGCGCAGCTTCAAAGAGGTCATCGAGGGCAAGCACGACGACGTCCCCGAGCAGGCTTTCTACATGAAGGGCACCATTGACGAAGTGCTCGAAGCAGCCGAGAAGATGAAGACTACCGCGTAAAACATGGCAGACAAAAACCAGCTACGTGTTCGGCTCGTCACCCCTGACCGCATTCTCGTCGACCAGACCGCGGATTCGGTCGAGGTCCCGTCCAGTTCCGGCTATCTCGAGGTCCTCTACGGCCACGCGCCCCTTCTCGCCGAGCTGGCTCCCGGCGAGGTCCGCCTTCATGCAGGCGTGCGCCACGAGTCCCACCGCTTCAGCGTCGCCCGTGGATTCGTCGAAGTCCTTCCCGAGCGCGTCACCATCCTTGCAGAAAGCGCCATGAAACCCGAAGAAATCGACCTCGCCGCCGCGCAAAAGGAGCTCGACCACGGCCACAAGCTCTGGAGCGAGGCTGGTGACGACGCCGAAAAATACGCGCACGCCAACGAGATCATCCGCGAAGCCGAATCCCGTCTTGAGAGCAACAAAGAGCACTAAAGCATTTTCAGAGATGGGGTATGCCAAAGACGGTGTCGGCTGCCTCCAGCCTCAAAAATGCTGATAACCCCGGTTCGGCGAGTACTCAAACTTCATCAACCCGTCCCGGTAGTCGATATGGATCACCAGCACGCCCAGCGTGTCTTCTCCCAGCAGCCCGGAAATCTCCGTCCCCATCCCTTGGCTCAGGCCGTCGAGGCTGAAGACCGTCATCCGGGCGTACTTCTGTTCCAGGTTTCCGAACTGCACTGAGATGTCCTGCGAATACAAGGGATTTTTCACGGTCCCATCGACACCCCGTATTTGCATCCCTTCATAGGCGTGCACCTTGGCAACCGCAGCAGCCGCACTCGGAGTGAGCGCCGACAACTGAGCTCCCGTATCGATCACAAAAAGCCCATCTTTCTTTTTGTTGATTACGCCCGGAATAATCAACGCATGGCCAACGCGATATACCCTCATCCAGTCCTTCATCTCCGGAGCAACATATCGGTCGTGCGGGCCGCCGCTCATGGTGGAATGCTGCCCCTGTCCCTCCGTATTCAGCTGAACCGGTCCAGCCGCGCTCCCGGGATACGGCGGCAGTGGACCCAGCGTCAGCTTCCTCCACGGAAAGTCCAGTGTCACCAGAAAGTGGGAGAACACATTCATGCCAATCAACCCGTCGTTGCCCACAACATTGCGGCTGTCGCTTACCTCCACCAGGCAATTTCTGAATTCCAGGCCGCCGATTTTAATGGAGTCGGCCACAGCCAGATACCCTGACTGCGGTCCTTTGTCGCCAATACCCGAGGCCTGGGTCTCGGTCACCGGCCTCAGCCCCGCCTTTTGCGCCAGCGAACGATTGATGTAAAGGCCGCTCGCGCCCGTGTCAATCACCAGGCGCGATTTGTGGTTGTTGAACGCAACCTCCAGCCCCCACGCGCGCACCAGTTCGGCATTGAACATGATCGGCTGGAACGGAATTTCAGTGGAGGATACAGATGAGACAAGATGGCAACCGCCGTTCGCCGTCTGCTCGCTCTCGAGCACGGTCAGCTCTGTTCTTGCATTCCGCGCTTCTTCATCGTTGCTGTGGTCGATCGCCAGATACCTCTTTAACTCCGCAATGCGTTGCGTCTGCGGCAGGGTCTGCATCCATATCCGCCGAATCTCGGGATCGTAAGGGTCCAGCTGGTACGCCACTTCAATCTGGCGCTGCGCGGTCGCGTAATAGGAGTTGAACAGGAAATAGTTTGCCAGCGCCAGATGTAGCAGCGGATAGCATATTCCGCGTACCTGTGCAGCACTCAGGGTCTTCTGCTCTTCCCAGGGCAGGCCCTGCCTGTGCTGCACTTCCGCCAGGGCAGTTAACAGCACCGGCGACTGTGGGTCCTTTCCCAGCGCCGCGCGGACCGTCGTCGCAGCATCCTCCACTTTCTGTTCGCCCAGCAGCACTCTGACCAATCCAGCCTTTAGCTCCTCGTCGCTCGGATCCTTTGCAATCTCCGCGCGATAAAGGCTCTCCGCCTCCGTGTATCGTCCAGAGATCATAGCGATCTGCGGCGCCGTTAAAGGATGAGGCTGCGCTACAGGACAGGAGACATCCGCATGGCCCGTAAGGGACCCCCAAAATGCCAAAAACGCTGCCGCAAAAACGCCCCGAAAACGCATTTCAAGTACCCTAGCATCCAATTATCCCGGAGGTCACGAAGGAAGTTCCCGTATGGCTCCGGCTCTGGAATGTTCCCCTTTTGAGAACTGCCGCCGAATCAATGGTTGAGCATTCCGCAGCCCGCATGTATTGTGGAAAAGGCAGCAGAACAGCGCACGAATGACGCCACAGACCATCACCCTTGAGGCCGCCGCGCTCACGCATGTGGGCAAGGTCAGGACCGGCAACGAAGACGCATACGGACAATGCCTCGATGCAGGTGTATTCGCTGTCTGTGACGGCATGGGAGGAGCGGCCGCCGGAGAAGTCGCCAGCCGCATCGCTGTTGACACCCTCATCCAGCGCCTCTGTGCCGTTACCACTCCTGAAGACCGCCGCCAGGCCCTCGAGGAATCCATCGACGCCGCCAACCGGCTCGTCTACGCACAGGCCTCGCGGGACGATGCGCTTCGCGGCATGGGTACTACCCTCGTCGCCGTGGCCATCCAGAGCGGACACGCCCTTATCGGCCACGTCGGCGACAGCCGCTGCTACCTCTTCCGCAAAGGGCAGCTCACGCGCGAAACCAACGACCACTCCCTCGTTGATGAGCAGGTGCGCCTCGGCCATATGACCCAGGAGGATGCAGACCGTTCCCCGCTCCGCAACGTCATTACTCGCGCCATCGGTACCCAGAGGTCCGTCGAAGCTGAGATCGCCGACCTTCCCCTTGAGCCCGGAGACATGCTCCTGCTCTGCACGGACGGCCTCACCCGCGAGGTCTCCGAAGACCGCATCGCCCGTATCCTGCGCGGCTCCGGTGCGGGCACAGAAACCGTGCGCGATCTCTGCCAGCAACTCATTGACGCCGCCAACGCCGCCGGAAGCCACGACAACGTCACGGCCATCCTCGTCCGCGCAGCCTGAGAAGCCTCCTCAATAACCTTCGATTCCGCGAAGCACTGATTGTCTGGACGGCTAAAGCCTGAACCCTCGATACCGCCCCAGCAATGACGCCGGCCCTGCCACCGTCATCCGTACCGAATTCCCCACAAACTCCCTGTCCCGAATCACTGCACCCGCTCCCAGTGCCGCCAGCACTGTTCCCTCAGACTGTGGAATCTCAAACCGCTGCTCGACCACAGGGTCCGCCACCAGTTCTTCATCAATGCGCGCCAGCAGTCCCGCAATCCCCCAGCCTTCTTTTGCTGAAACCGCGACCGCCCCGTTGGTTTTCAAGGCCTCGCGCTGGTCCTCCGCCAGCAAGTCAATCTTGTTCAGCACCCCGATGCGCGGTTTCCCAAGCACCTCCAGCTCGCCCAGCACCTTCTCAACCTCGGCCTTGTGCTCGTCTCTCATTTCGCTCGACGCGTCCTGGACATGCACCAGCACCTCTGCCTTCTGCACCTCTTCCAGAGTCGCCCGGAAGGACGTGACCAGCGTGTGCGGCAGGTCGCGGATGAAGCCCACCGTATCCGATAGCAGAATCTTCCTGCGGCTCGGCAGCAGCATCGCCTTCAGCTTGGGGTCCAGCGTCGCAAACATCCGCGCAGACTCCAGCACCCCGCCCTGCGTCAGCCGGTTGAACAGCGTGCTCTTGCCCGCGTTCGTATATCCCACCAGCGCCACCGCCGGAACCGGAACCGACTCCCGCCGCTGGCGCTGCTGCGAGCGAATCCGCCGCACATTCTCCAGCTCGTCCTTCAGGTGCTGCAGCCGCCGCTGAATACGCCTACGGTCCGTTTCGAGCTGCGTCTCGCCCGGGCCTCGTGTGCCGATGCCGCCGCCCAACTGAGACATGGCCGCGCCCCGCCCCGTCAGCCTTGGCAGCAGGTATTCGAGTTGCGCCAGCTCCACCTGCAGCTGGCCTTCGCGTGTTCGCGCATGCCTCGCAAAAATGTCCAGAATCAGTTGTGTCCGGTCCACCACCCGGCAGGGCAGCGCGTTTTCAAGGTTGCGCAGTTGCGTCGGAGTCAGGTCGTGGTCAAACAAGACCACATCCGCCCGCGCCGAAGCCGCAACGCCAGCGATCTCCTCTACCTTGCCGCTGCCGATCAGGGTCGCCGGATCAGGCTTTGGCCGCCTCTGCACGATCTCAGCCGCAACTTCGCCGCCGGCAGAAACAACCAGCTCGCGAAATTCCTCCAGCGATGCCTGCAGGTCAAATAGCGGCCCCGCGGCACTGTTTCCCGCGGGAGCACTTTGCGCAGAGTTCTGCGTCAGGTCCTGCCCTGCATCTTCGGGCTCCGCGAATCCGTCCGCCAGCGAATCCCGCGCCAGGACTGCGTCCCGAGCCTGCGCTGCCGCCCGCAGTTGCGCCACCGGACGCACCGGCCCGCGCACGGATGCCCGCCGCTGCGCCGTAAAGTCCACCGCGATCAGTACGGCGCGGTCGCCCCCCGGTCGGCCTCCTCGCATTTTCTCGTTCAATGCGCAACCACCGTCAGCTTCAATTTACGCAAGGGCTCCCAAACACGCAATTAGAAGCGTGTCCTGGCTGCATCAATACGCGCAGCCCGGCCTCCTGCGCATGCCCGAGGCTACGCGCTTTCGTCGCCCGCAGCTGCTGGGGCAGACGTCGCATGAACGCTCGCTGGTGACGGACGATGCGCATCATGCATCACTGAGCGGCTGCTGACTACCGTGGATATCGCGTGCTTGAAGATCAATTGCTCCTGGCTGTTGTTCTCCAGCAGCACCGAATACTTATCGAAGGAACGAATCTTCCCGGTCAGCTTCACTCCGCTCACCAGATAAATCGTAATGGGTGTCTTGTCTTTACGGACCGTATTCAGGAATGTGTCCTGAATATTCTGTGCCGGCTTGCTGTCCATGTGCCGATCTCCTGCTTTAATTCAACGTCTCTATCAATAAAAAGGAAACGAAGCTTGCATTCGTTTCTGTGTGCGAAAAATTAGCCGCCAACTCAGCAGCTCAACGCTCGCTCGCAACCGCTCGAGCGCTGTAATGCGGGTACTACCACAATAAAGCTACTTGCCCATCTAGGCAATCTTCCCCCTATCCGGGCTTTTCCGTACGGCCGCCGCTGCATCGCGTTTCGGTCTCGCAATCTAAACCTCCGGCCCGCACTCCAGCGCAGTATTGCCCATCACATTACCCCAAGTTTGGATGCGATTCGCCTCAAAAATGCTGGACTACTTGGCTGCCTCAACCTTCAGCGCACCAGGCCTTTGCGCTTCCGTCGCCATACAACCTGGCATCGTCCTCCTCAACAGAGCGCCCAATCCGCCTCAAATAAAAGAGCCGGAAACCCTCCCGGCTCTTTGCTTTTGCTGACTGTCTCTTAGCTGCTCTCTACCGTCTGGCTCGGCGGGTTGCCCGGCGATGGGCCCTGCGCGCGGCCTCTTCGGCCCCCACTTTTGGCCTCGCCGGCGACTGACCACCCACCTGATGCACCAGGTCCCCTTCCAGCCTGTAAGTCACCATAATCGTATGCGCTGCCCTTGCAGTACCCGTCACGGGATCAATCACCATGTCCTGGTTGTCTGTCGCCTGCTTAAAGCTGAACGTCGGCTCGGTCTTCCCGTTAAACACCCCGCTCCCGATCGTTACCGGCAAATAGCCTTCAATCCCGCGGTCCCGGAACGCCAGCTCGTACCGGTGCCGCTTCACGTCCCAAGTGAATACATGCACCTGGTCAAAGTCATACGGAAGCCCGTCCTTCCATGCATTTGTCAGTGCCAAGAACTCCGGGACCTGCCCATTCGGAAATTTCGACCCCGAATCATCGACCGTACGAATCTGGTACGCCGCCACATACCGCTGGTCGCCAACCAGCCCGTCCAGCTCCTGCGGAATGTTAATGTCCATCATCCGCGACAGCACCCAGCCCATCTGCCCCTGCGGCCCCCGCACCAGCCACCAGTCCTCCATCGGCGGCCCTTGCGGCACATACGGAGGCGCATTCGGGTCCCGCTTCTTCACTTTCTTCGGCCGCTCCGCCGTTTTCTTCACAGGCACGTGCAGCGGAACCGGTACCGCCTGTGCAGGCAGCAGCTTAGGCACAGATGCCCTCACCAGCAGTTCCACCTTGGTGTTGTATGGAAGCATGTAGAAGTGCACCTCATCCCTTCCGGGAGCGAGATGCATATTCGACTCGTAGTTCAGAACGCCGGTCGCAACCACCGGATCATGCGCGTGTTCCTTTTCAAGCGCTGCAAACTGGTCATAGGTCTTTTGATCAATTACCGCGCGGTCGTCAATCCAGCCCAACTTTCCGTCCGGCGTCTTCACTCTGTAAAAGCGCCGGTCGTTGCTCACCACCTCCAGCCGCTCGCCGTTCGTCACCCTTGCCACTCGCTCTGATACTGCTGCGAGCCGGTCGCGGAGGAACATCTCCTTCACTGAAACGTAAACATATTGCTTCTTCGACACAGGCGAAAACCGCCCGCACCCCACCATTGCCAGCCCGCTCAAAGCCAGCAGAACCGTCATAGAAGAGAAGAAAACGCGCAAGCGCGCGAGGAAGAACTGAGACATGGCCCTCAAACTTTGAGCATAGCGGTTACAAAACCCATGTCAAGCCCTGCGCCTGTTCAGGAGCCACAACGTATCGAATTGCCGGGGCCCTTTCGGTAGTCATCGCTCGGCCTGGATTCTGAGCAATCACTGCAACTCTCAGAGGTGTCGTAGGTGCCGAGGTCGACTGTCCTTGATAGCCGACCTTCGATGGGCAATCTTAAGTTAGTCCGCGGCCACCACTCCGAACGCCCCCGTCGCGCTGCTCGCCGTGCTTGTGGCGAAGCTGGTCAGCGCGCCCGGCGTCGAGCTGGTCGAAATGCCGATCGTGAACACCTGGAAATCCGGTGTTCCACCCGAGCATGCCACTCCGATATGAGTCCCCGCCGTGTCCTCCGCCAGATCCCCCGGCTGTGAACCCGTCGAGAACGGCGATCCGCTTATCTTGGTCAGGCTGCCTGTGGACGCAAGAGTAAACCCGCTCACCGTCCCGTCGGTCCGGTTGGTCACGTAGACATAGCTCCCCGTCGAATCCACCATCACCCCGGAGGGCCCCAGTCCCGTCGCAAACGGCGACCCGCTCACCTCCGTCAGCGCCCCTGTCGTGGCAATCGTCAGCACCCGAACCGCGTTGACGCCCGTCTCGGCCACAAACAGAAACTTGCCGCCCGGATCTACCGCCAGCCCCTGGTCGGCATTGGCCGTGGCCTTGGGCTTCAGGATCTGACTGGTCTTGGTCAGCACACCGCTGCTCACGTTAAAGGTGCAGATGTCCACTCCGCCCGTGCCCAGCGAAATGTAGAACAGGCTGTTGTTCGGCGTAAACGCAATATGGCTCGGGCTGCCTGCATCCAGTGCCACCGAATTGCCCTGCTGCGTCAGCACGCCGCTCGTCGAATTGATCGAGAAGACATAAGCCGCCGGAGTCAGATCCACCGCTACCAGCCAGTTGCCCGAGGGGTCAACCTTAATGGCAATAGGACTGATCCCGGTGATCAGCGCATTGCCGCTATTCAGCAGTGTCAGTGCGCCGTTGCTGCCCACCGAATAGCCATAGATGGCCCCGGCCAGCGTCGCCACATACACATAGCTGCCGCTCGGCGTTACCGCAATCGCACTCGGCGCCACGCCCAGCGAATAAGGCGAATCGGAGGTGCTCGAAATACTGCTCGTGCCGACGGAAAAGCCCGTCACCGCGCCCGTCGTCGCGTTCGCGACATAAAAGTAATTGCCGCTGCCGGTCGGCGTGTTGCCTCCGGTCTCCTTCACGAAGAACTTTCCGCAGCCTGTAACGCATAGCCCTGCGCAAAGAAGCAAAACAATCGAATAGGTCCGGGGGAATCGTAATTGCATGCTTTTCTGCCTCACACGGAACTGCATCTGTCTTGATATCACCCGGACGGACGGCTTGTCGTCCGGCAACACAACAGACGCAGCCAGACAAAGAAAAGTTCGCCATAGCAAAAAGGCCGCGCTCATCGCACCGCCTTTCGAAAAGATCGTCAATGGATCATTGAAGCAGCCCGCCGCCTGTTCCGGGTTCGGCCCGGTTTCAAATTACGTCTCAATTCGGACGCTCCGGCTTGTTCTTATTTGTTTTGAACCGCTCGTCCACAGGCTGGCGCCCGCGAAAGCCGCCATCCAGCGTATGCCAGTACTCGATGCGCTCCTCACCCATCTTCCAGCACAGCAGAACCGTCTCGCCGTCAATCAGGCAGGGAAAGTCCAGCAGGCCGGTGTCCAGGTCCTTCACCTGCACACCGATGGCTTCAATCTCCGCCAGCGAGTCTTTGGCCTGTTGTACATGCGTGTCGTGCGCGGCCCGCCGCCGCCGCAGTTGTTCCACGTCCAGAAACATGCCTCCGGATAAAAAGATCCGAGTGCTCAGCGCTTGTATCTCCTGCTGAATCTCTTCAAGAGACTGCTTGGCCTCGATCGCCCGCTTCAGTAGCGCCTCAAGCACCGGCAGCAGCGACTGTGCTTCATCGAGCGTGAAGTGTTTGCCCTCAAAATCCATGTCAGGCATGAATCTCCAGCATGCGGTCAAGCGCAACGCGGGACCAGTGCTTCACATCGTCGCGCACCTTGATCTGGTTTACCACACGGCCTTCCACCAGGTTCTCCAGCGCCCACGCCAGGTGCTGCGGGCTGATGCGATACATGGTAGTGCACAGGCAACCGGTGTCGTCGAGCGTAATAATCCGCTTGCCCTTGGGCGCAAACTCCCTTGCCAGCCGGTTCACCAGGTGGATTTCCGTCCCGATGGCAAACATCGTGCCCTCAGGCGCATCTGTCACCAGCTTGATCAACCGCTCCGTCGAACCAAGCTCATCCGCCTTCTGGCATACCTCCCAGCGGCACTCCGGATGCACAATCACCCGAATGCCGGGATATTTCGCCCGTACCTTGTCTACATGCTGCGGCAAAAAGCGCTGATGAACCGAGCAGTGTCCCTTCCACAGGATGATCTTTGCCGTCTTCAGCCGCGCCGGCGTTATGCCGCCGTTGATCTGGTATGGATCGAACACTACCATCTCTTCCATCGGAATCCCCATCGCGTGTGCCGTGTTCCGCCCCAGATGCTGGTCGGGCAGAAAGAGAATCTTCTCTGCGCGCGCAAAGGCCCACTCAAAGGCCCGCCGGGCGTTCGACGAGGTGCACACCAGCCCCCCGCGCTCACCGCAAAAGGCCTTGATCGCCGCCGTCGAGTTCATGTAGGTCAGCGGCAGAATCGCATCGGGATGAATCCCGGCGTCCATCAGCGTGTCCCAGCATGCCTCTACCTGGCCGATCTCAGCCATGTCTGCCATCGAGCAGCCTGCGTTCAGGTCCGGCAGAATCACCTTCTGCTCGTCCCGTCCCAATACATCCGCGCTCTCGGCCATAAAGTGCACGCCGCAAAACACCAGATACTCCGCCTCCGTCCCGGCTGCAATCTTGGAAAGTTTGTAGGAGTCGCCCGTATAGTCCGCAAAGCGAATCACTTCGTCACGCTGGTAATGGTGACCGAGAAGGATCGTGGTCTTGCCCAGCTTCTCGCGCGCTGCGGCAATTCGCTCGTCCATTGTGTGGTCGGGCATCGCAAGGTAGTTGTCAAGCGAGCAGGCCTGACCCTCAGGGGTAGATGACAGTTCAACGGCTTCTTCTTCGAGTACGCTCAATTCTTTTTCCGCCTTCAGTCCGTTTTCGGACGGGGATGTTGAAAGCTATTACAAAGTTGCAGTCGATTCGCTGCGGCACGGGCCGCCCAATCGGCGGGGATGTTGCAACTCGATTACTTCCTTTTGGATGCGTCAGCCGGAGATTGGTCACAAAAGCCGCTCCCCGTAACGCTTTCCTGTACAGTAAGTTTAATACGGCTGTAAAAATTATTTCAGCCACGGCACGCGAATCGAATCCCCGCTCTCAGCCGTTCCCAAATTGAAATTCCAGAGGTTTGTGACCCGTGAATCGCGCGGGTATCATGAAGTCAAATGCACTTTGCCGACTACACCATAATCCTGGTCCTGGCCCTCATCCTCTTCGGGCCTAAGAAGCTGCCGGAGATTGCCCGGCAGATCGCCAGGCTCATGGTAGAGTTCCGTCGTGCCTCCAATGAATTCAAGGCCCAGATTGAGGAAGAACTGCGAGCCATGGAGCAACAGGACCGGCAAAAGAAGCTGGAGGCCGCAGCGCAATCCCCGGCTCTGGCATCCTCGGGAGCTGAATCAACGTCACCCGAAACGGCGGACACGGCGTCCCATCCCGTCGTTCTGCCCCCTACGATCGGGGAAATCGTCAGCGCCGACCCTCCCGGCATGCCCGTAGCATCCCAGGAGCTGCTCGATGCCGCCGCAGTCGAGCCGCATCCCGTTTATGCCGAGGCCCTGGCCTCAGAAAACCACAAAGCTGCGGATCATCAAGGCGCCGGCATCACCCCCGGCCCAGAGAGCGAACAGACCATAGCCAACCATGGATGACATGCTCGATCGCGCGCGATCCGCCGTAAGCCAGCGCGCCGAACTGCCCGGGATGAGCCTGCTGGAACACCTGGAGGAGCTGCGCCGTAGGCTCATGCACTCTGCTGCCGCCCTCGTCATCGGCTTTCTCGTTGCCTGGGGCTTTCATGAAAAGATCTTTCAGTTGATGCAGGCGCCCATCACCTATGCGCTGGCCAAACATCATCTGCCCACGCAGCTCATCATCCAGAACCCCGTCGACGGCTTCAACATGTATCTGAAGATCAGCTTCATGGCGGGTTGCATCATTGCGTCGCCGTATGTGCTCTATCAGGTCTGGCTCTTCATCTCGCCCGGGCTCTACCAGAATGAAAAACGCTACGTCGTGCCCTTCATGACGGCCACGATCTCGCTGTTCCTCGCCGGGGCCTACTTCGGATACAAGTGGGTATTCCCTGACTCACTCGACTTCCTGTTCGGCTTCAGCAAGCAGTTCCGCCCTCTGATTGAGGTGAGCGAATACACAAGCCTCTTTCTGACGGTAATTCTCGGCCTGGGAGCGGCATTTGAACTGCCTATCATCGTGCTCTTTCTCTCACTGTTCGGAATCGTCAGTCCCCGCTTCCTCTGGAAGAACATGCGCTTTGCTATTTTGATCATCTTCATCATCGCGGCCATCATCACTCCTACGCCAAATCCTCTGACCATGTGCATCTTCGCAGTCCCTCTGCTTGCCCTTTACCTCCTCAGCATCGGAGTTTCCTACATGGTGCATCCTGCCCAACGCAGAAAAAGGCGGGAAGCCAAGGAATCAGAGAGTTAAATTACATAGCATGTTCGCCGGCGCGTCTCTGGGCTACTGGATCGCCTTTCACGCAATCGTCGCCGTATTGCTCGTGGTCGATCTGGGAGTGCTGCAGCGCCGCCCTCATTCCCGGCCGGTTCGCACCGCCTGGGGATGGACTGCGGTCCTTGCCGCGCTTGCCTTCTGCTTCGCCCTGTTTCTCTCGCACACGCAAGGCCGTCAGCGCGGCCTCGAGTTCCTTTCGGGCTATCTGGTGGAAGGCTCGCTCAGTGTGGACAATCTGTTCGTCTTCCTGCTCATGTTCCGGTTGCTCGACCTCAAAGTCGAACAACAGCATCGCGTACTGCTCTGGGGGATTCTGGGCGCAATTGTCATGCGCGGTGCGTTCATTCTTGCCGGAGCTTCACTGCTCGCGCGCTTCGCCTGGGTGGAGTACGTATTCGGAGCAGTCCTGCTTGTCGCGGCCGTTCGCCTGTTCCGTCAAAAGCCGGGTTCCGCTTCGCTCTCCCGCCCCGCTCGCTGGATACTCAACCGCGGCACTGGCTCGCAGCTCGCCTTGTCTTCTTTCTTCCTGATCGTGCTTGCTGTCGAAGTGACCGATTTGATCTTTGCGCTTGATTCAATCCCCGCCGTCCTGGCCATCACGCACGACACCTTCATCGTCTACACATCCAACATCTTTGCAATCCTCGGCCTGCGCTCTCTCTATTTCGCCGTATCGAGCGTCTTCGACCGGCTGCGGCTGCTGCATTATGGACTCGCACTGATTCTTGCTTTTGTGGCAATCAAAATGCTCCTGAACCGCTGGATTCAGATTCCCGTCACATGGTCGCTCGCCTTCATCGTTATCGTGTTAGGAACCTTTGCGCTTGCCAGCCGCCTCACCGGGTCAAAACCGCCTCCGGCGCAGCCTCAAAGCTGACAGTTCTGCCTCGAACAATCGAGTGCCTGGCAAAGCGCGCGTCATCGCGGCCCGGAAAATCATTCCGGTAATGCGCACCTCGGCTCTCTTCACGCGCCAGGGCAGACATCACAATCAGTTCCGCAACAGCATGCAGGTTCTCAAGCTCCAGCGAAGCCCGGCTGGCAGCGGGCTCTCTGCGCAGCCGTTCCAGCTCCTGCTGCATCGCTGATAATCCGGCCGCGTCGCGCAGCAATCCGGCATTCTGCCACATCTTCTGCCGCGACTCCTTCAGCACCGCGGTCTCATCTGCAGTCGGACTGGCGGCAAACCTCCGCGTGGCTCCCGTTTCGCCCGCAGGCGATGTAGTTTCCTCACGCATCGCCGCAGCCGCGCGCGCGCCAAACACCAGCCCCTCAAGCAGAGAGTTGCTGGCCAGCCGGTTTGCGCCATGCACGCCTGTGCAGGCAACTTCGCCCGCCGCATACAGACGCGGCAGCGAAGTGCGCCCATTCACATCCGTTCGCACGCCGCCCATCAGGTAATGCGCCGCCGGCCGCACCGGAATCAAATCACGCGACAGATCAAGGCCATGTTGCCCGAGAAACGCGGAAATTCCCGGAAAGCGCTTGCGCAGATCAATACCAGTTACATGCCGCATGTCCAGATACACCAGATGCGGCGCTCCGTCAGCGCCTGTGCCCTCACGAGTGATCGCCCGCGCCACGACATCCCTCGGAGCCAGCTCCAACAGCGGGTGATACCGCTCCATAAAGCGCTCACCGCGTGAGTTGCGCAAATACGCGCCCTCACCGCGCAGCGCCTCGGACAAAAGAAATCGCGGGACACCGGGCAGACTCAACGCTGTCGGATGGAACTGATAGAACTCCATGTCCGAAATATCAGCCCCGGCGCGCCACGCCATCGCAATCCCATCGCCGGTTGCCACAGCGGGATTCGTCGTGTCGCTGTACACCTGCCCCGCGCCGCCGCTGGCAAGCAGCACCGCGCGTGCGCGGACCGCAATTAACTCGCCCGCGGTATCAAGCAAAAGCGCGCCGGTTACTGCTCCGTCCTCAACGATCAGATCTACCGTCGTAGTCCATTCGAGCAATGTGATGTTCCGCTGCGCGCGGGCATGCGCTAGCAATGACCGCCCAATTTCGGCCCCGGTTGCATCCCCATTCGCGTGCAAAATGCGGTTACGGCTGTGTGCGCCCTCGCGCGTGAGCATCAGCCGGCCGTTTTCGCGATCAAAACCCGTGCCCCAGCGCAGCAGCTCTTCCACGCGCAGCGGACCCTCCTCCACCAACACACGCGCTGCCTCGCGGTATACCAGACCATCGCCCGCGCCCACCGTATCATCCAGATGCAGCGATACATCTTCAGTGCCGCCCAGGGCCACGGCAATTCCGCCCTGCGCATAGTGGGTGTTCGATTCGTCGAGGGCCTCCTTAGTGACCACCAGTACCCTGCCCTCTTCGCACAACTCGATCGCGGCGCGCAATCCGGCAATGCCCGCGCCCACAATCAGATAATCGGTTTCTCTCGCAACAGCCATAAGATTTGAGGCTATAGCATTCCCGGGTTTGCTATCCATACTCACCGCTGCCTCTGCAAAATTCAGCCAGTCCTCTATCTCGCAACACCATTAGATTCCGCCCAAAAGCTGAAAGATGCGCCATGAGCCGTTTGCAAGGATGCTTGTCTTTTCCCGCTTCTCGGGTACTATCGCAATACGATGACGACTCCCGCGCGCTTTCTTCTTCCCTTCTTTTTAGCGATCTCGGTGGCTGCCATGGCCCAAACCCCGCCGCGTCCTATTCCGGTGAAGGTTGTTGTTGTAACCACGTTTGAAGTTGGCGCCGACACAGGCGATGTGCCCGGAGAACTGCAGCACTGGGTGGAACGCGATCATCTCGACCAGATCTATCCACTGCCAGCTGGCTATCATGCAGTGCGCATGAACAGCGACGGCGAGATGGCAATCGTAACCGGCGAGGGAGCTTCGCACGCTGCGGCCACCATCATGGCGCTGGGGCTCGACCCGCGCTTCGACCTGAGCCATGCCTACTGGCTCATCGCGGCGATTGCCGGCGGCAACCCGCAACAGGTATCGCTTGGCTCGGCTGCGTGGGCGCGATGGGTCGTCGACGGCGACCTGACCTACGAGATCGACGCAAGGGAGATCCCCGCAGGCTGGAGCACAGGCTATGTGCCCTTCGGGAAGAATCACCCGTTCGAGGAGCCAGCCAAGCCGATGGCCGGGCAGGTCTATGCGCTCAATCATGGGCTCGTGAATTGGGCATTCAACCTGACGCGCGCAACGCCGCTCGAGGACACCCCACAATTGAAGGTCGCGCGCAGCAGTTTCGACGGTGCGGCGGCCAACCGGCCTCCGTTTGTCACGCTGGGCGACGAGCTCTCGGCCTCGACCTACTGGCACGGCAAGCTGCTGGACGCGTGGGCGGCGCGTTGGGTTCCCTATTACACCGATGGAAAGGGCGTGTTCGCAACAACGGCGATGGAGGACTCGGGAGCGCTGCAATCGCTGCAGTTCCTCGCCAATGCGGGCCGCGTGGACTGGCAACGCGTCATGGTGTTGCGCACCGTGAGCAACTTTGACCAGCAGCCGCGCGGTATGGATGCCGCCGACAGCCTGGCCATGCAGCGCACCGGCAAATACGCCGCCTATCTGCCCTCTCTTGAGACCGCCTACCGCGTGGGACATGTGGTGGTAAACGAGATCGTGACCCATTGGCCGCAGTATCAGAATTCGGTTCCGGAGGCGCAGCCGCCTGCGAAGCCATAAGAGCCATTCCAGCCATAGATGCATCGCAGTGGCGGAGTCCGATACGATGAGAGCATCGTGCGATCGATCCTCGTAAAAACAGCTTCAGCCGATTACCCCGTGTACGTAGGCTCCGGCCTGGTGGCAGGCTTCGGCAACCATCTCCGCAAAATCACAGGTAAGCGCGCCGGACGCACCTTCGTTCTTACCTCGCCCAACATCTGGGCGCTGTGGGGCCGACATTTTATCTCCGGATTCAAGCCCGGCGAAGCGCCCGAAGTTCTCTTTATGCCATCTGGCGAACGCCACAAGCGGCTCTCCAGCATAGAGCGCCTTGCCACCGAGCTATCCGCTGCCGGCGCTGATCGATCTTCCCTGTTGGTTGCATTCGGAGGCGGCATCATCGGCGATACCGGCGGCTTTCTCGCAGCTATCTATATGCGCGGCATCCCCTACATCCAGATCCCCACCACGCTGCTCGCCCAGGTTGATTCTTCCGTCGGCGGCAAAACCGGAGTGAACCTGATCACCGGCAAAAACCTCGTCGGCAGCTTCCACCATCCGCTGGCTGTTTTCGCCGATACGGATGTGTTGAGAACGCTGCCCGCCCGCGAGCTGCGCGCAGGTCTCTTTGAAAGCGTGAAAGCTGGAATCATCCGTGACCCGCGCCTCTTCCGCTATCTTGAGGAGAAACGCGATCAGGTGCTGGCCTGCGAACCCAGCGCGATGATGTACGTCGTCTCCGCATCGGTCAAAATGAAAGCTGAGGTCGTCGGCATCGACGAGCGCGAATCTGGCCTGCGTATGGTCTTGAACTTTGGACACACCCTCGGCCACGCTATCGAGGCCGTCACCGGCTACAAGGCACTACTCCACGGAGAAGCCATTGCCTGGGGCATGCTTGCCGCGCTCAAAGTCTGCCGGTCGCGCCATCTGCTGCCGGAAGTGGACGCCAGGCGCATTGAGCAGCTTATTCGTGCCTATGGTCCGCTGCCGGGCTTTCGCGCAAAAATCCCGGCGCTGCTGCATGCAGCGGGACGCGACAAGAAGAACAAGGCCGGGACGCGTCGCTTCGTCGTCACGTCCGGCATTGGCAGAGCGCATGTAATCGAAGACGTAACGGATGCCGAGCTGGCCGCAGCCCTCGAACCGATATTGAACGAGGCAGTCCGATGAGTGCAACAGGCACCAGCGCGACCGGTGCCCGGCCAGAGGGCGCCTCCGACGAGCAAAGTTCGGCGGCTGCCGTCCGGCAGATGTTCAACAGCATCGCGCCACGCTACGACCTGCTGAATCATGTGCTCTCCTGCAACATCGACCGTGTCTGGTGGAACCGCACCGCGCGCCGCTTCCGGCATGTCCTCGCGCAGCCGCAGGCATCCATCCTCGACATATGCTGTGGAACCGGAGACATGACCCTCGCTCTGCTCCGCCGCCGTCCCGTCGGAGCCGCGCCCGTTCTTGCCGCCGATTTTTCCCACGCCATGCTCGCGCGCGGAGCAGAAAAATTCCGCCATCACAATGCCGTCGCCATCGAGGCCGACGCGCTGCATCTTCCTCTTTCCGGCAGTTCGCTCGACCTGATTACAACCGCCTTCGGTTTCCGCAACCTCGCAAATTACCAGTCCGGCCTGCGCGAGTTTCATCGTGTGCTCAAACCCGGTGGTGAGCTCGGCATCCTCGACTTCAGCGAGCCCAGCGGCCTGGTCGGCAAACTTTACGCCTTTTACTTCCGCCGTATTCTGCCTGCCATCGGCGCGCGCCTCTCTGGAATGGGCAGCGCCTACAGCTATCTGCCCGCTTCCGTGCAGCGCTTTCCACCACCGCAGCAAATGGTCAGGCTCATGGAGGACTCCGGCTATACCCAAGTCTCGTGGACACCGTATACCTTCGGCATTGCCGGACTCTATCGCGGCGTCAAGGCATAATGGCTGTGCGTTCGAGCTATGGCGACCGGCACGCCGTCAAGTGTAGGCTAGGTTTGCGATGAACCACGTCATGGTCCAAAAGCCGGCCCGCACTGCTGCTGCAGAAAAGAAGTTCGCGGCTGCGCTCTCGGTCACCGCTGCCGGTGTCATGGCGGTCCTCAAGCTCGTCGTCGGCCTGCTCACTGGCTCGCTTGGCATGTTGTCGGACGCGGCTCATTCCGGCATCGACCTCGCCGGATCTGTTTTAACGCTGCTTTCCGTGCGCGTCTCCGACAAGCCCGCGGATGAAAACCACCCATACGGTCACGCAAAGGTAGAAAACCTGTCCGCGTTCATTGAGACGTTTCTCATGCTGGCGTCCAGCGTCTGGATCACCGCCGAAGCCATCGTCCGCATCTTCATCGAGCCCGTTACGCTGCGCTACAGCTTCTGGCCTCTGCTGGTTCTCGCGCTCTCTATGGCTGTGGACTCCTGGCGCTCACGCCAGCTCAGGACCGTGGCTGCGCGTTACCAGAGTGATGCTCTAAGCGCCGACGCCTTCCACTTTGCTTCAGACATCTGGTCCAGCGCCGCCGTCTTCATCGGCCTCTGCGCCGCATGGACCGGCCACATCCTGAATATCCCATGGCTGCGTTTTGCAGACCCCGTTGCAGCCATCGTCGTCGCCATGTTGATCCTGCGTTTCGGATGGCGCTTGGCCTGGAGAACGGTAGGAGCGCTCACCGATTCCGTCTCGCCAGAAACGCACCGCCGCGTGCTCAGAGAGCTCCAGCTCACCGACGGCGTCCTCTCTGTCGACCAGGCGCGCATGCGCCGCGCCGGCAATAAATACTTTGCCGACTTCACCCTTTCGCTCTCGCGTCAGCTCACCTTCCAGCGTGTTGAAGATTTGGTGCGCGAAGCCACCAGCGCAGTGCAGCGCGTGCTGCCTGACGCGGACGTCGTCATACATACTGTTCCTCGTCCCACTCTCACGGAGAGCACGTTCGACAGAATTCGCGCCGTCGCCGCGCGGAACAATGTCACTCTGCACGACATAAGCGTGCAATCCATCGGAGACCGCCTGCGCGTCGAACAACACCTCGAAGTCAATGAAAATCTTTCCCTGCGCCAGGCGCACAGCTTTGTCCGTCGCATTGAAGATGAAATCCGCAGCGAGCTGCCGCAGATCAGCGACGTGCTCACCCATATTGAGAATGAACCTGCAACCATTGAAACGCCGCAAATGATCGAGCTCGACCGGAACATTGAAGCGCATCTGCGGCACGCAGCTTCACAGTTGCCTTCCATTCTCGACATTCATGCAGTAACCATCGGGCGCATTGGCGAGAAACTCCAGGTTTCCTGCCACTGCACTCTGCCGGACGACCTGCCCATGCAGCAGGTGCACGAAATCATCACCGCGCTCGAAGACCGTTTTAAGCTGGAATGTCCTGAGGTGTATCGCGTTCTTATTCACCCCGAACCAGCAACTGACAATTACCACTGAAGGGAAACCACATGATCGCCAGCGTCGAGTGGAAGCAGGACATGCTTTTTGAAGGCCGTACACAGAGCGGCCACACCATCAGGTTCGACTCGTCTGCGGAGCACAGTGCCGGCCCAAGTGCAATGGAGGCCGTTTTGACCGCGCTCTGCGCTTGCACCTCGGTCGATGTTGTCAGCATTCTTCAGAAAAAACGGGAGCCGGTAACGGGTCTCACAGTCTCTGCGGATGCCGAACAGGCAACCACGCCGCCACGAGTCTTCACTCGCATTCATCTCGTCTATCGGATTAAAGGCAAGGTAACCGCAGCAGCTGCCCAACACGCTGTCTCGCTCTCCAAGAACAAATATTGCTCGGTCTCCCAGATGCTTGAGAAGGCCGTCGAAATCAGTTACTCCATCGAGTACGCTGAATAGGACGCCTGATCAAGCCGGCAAACGATGTTGCGCGCCTTTCAATTCGGACTCATTCTGCTGGTGCTTGCCGCATTGGCCATGATCTCGGCCATCGTTACCATGCACTTCGCCATTCATGGGGCCGAGGTTACAGTTCCTGATTTCAAGGGACTTACTGTCGCCGAGGCGACCAACAAAGCAGCGGCTCTGGGCCTCAATCTCACTGTCGACAATCACTATTACAGTATCGACGTGCCCGCCGGCCATATATCAGGCCAAAGTCCGGTGTCCGGTACAATCGTGCGCCGCGCATGGCACGTGCGCCTCATTGAAAGCCTCGGTCCGCAGCGCATCGCGGTGCCCGATCTTGAAGGCCTCGATCAGCGCATCGCTTCCATTCAAATCCGCCGCGCCGCTCTCCAGATCGGCACAATCGCGCAAATGCCCTGGGCCTATTCGCCGGAGGGTACGGTCATTGCCCAAAATCCCACCCCCGGCGCCGCCAGTGTCGCGCGCCCCTATGTCGGCATGCTGATTGCCGCGCCGCCTGTTGCGACCAGCCAAGCCTTCGTCATGCCTGATCTCACCGGTCAAATGTTTTCTGCAGCCGCACTTGAGGTAACGCGTGCCGGACTGAAGCTTGCCCCTCCCAGGTTTGTTCCACCCACAATACCGCCCATTGCCGGAGCATCCTCGGCGCAACCAGTCGCACCAGTCGTTCTGGCCGGAACCATCCTCAGTCAAAGCCCGCAGCCCGGCCAGCCCGTTGATGCCTCGACTCCAATCGAACTCACTGTCGAACAATAAGCGCCGCAAAGAATCCATCGCATTTCTGGATTCCCGGAATCGTGCGCAAACATCCCTCGCGCAGCGCTGAGGATCGCAGCATCGCAGCTCCTTGCGCATGCAGCACGTCCTCTCGTTCCAGTCGATCAACTTCCCCGTCCAGCCACACCCGCCGATGGCCTTGCATCCGGTCCAGGCACTCTTCGACCACTGCCTCATTCTCTTCAGGCTCCAGCGAGCAAGTCGAGTAGAGCAGCCGCCCGCCCGGCGCAAGCCCCTCCAGAGCGCGCACCAGAATCCTGACCTGCCGCGCATGTTGCCGCCCCAGGTCTGTCTCATCCACGCGAAAGCGAATCTCTGGGTTGCGCCCTATTGTCCCCGTCCCCGAGCAGGGCGCATCGCAGAGAATCAGGTCGTACTCCGCCTTCAACTCCATCGCCGCTGCATCCTGTACAGCAAACCGCAGCCGCTTATCCGCAAAATTTCTGCGCATCGCATCCAGCCTCCGTTTGCTCGCATCAAGCGCCGTGATCACCGCCGCCGGATTCCGCTCTGCCAGAATCGCCGTCTTGCCACCCGGCGCGGCGCAGGTATCCAGAATGTTCTCGCCGCGGCCCGCCAGCTCCCCAACAAGCTGCGAACCCTCATCCTGAATCCGCACCCAGCCTTCTCGAAACGCCTTGCTGCGCGCCACATCGCCCTTGACCACGCGTCGCGCAGCAGTCAGAAATTGCCCCTGCGCAAGTTCCACACCCTCATCGACCAGTGACCGTTCGGCATCCGGATGCGCCAGCCGTACGCTGGTTTCGGCAGGCTCCTGATCGAATTTGCAGACGGTCCGCGCAGTTTCCGCGCCATAAAACCGCTCCCATCGCTCCACCATCCAGCCCGGATGCGCGAACTCCTCGGCCAGCGACTTCCCGCCAGATGCTGCTCGCTGTGCCCGAGTCAGCTTGCGCAGTACGGCATTCACCATGCCTGCCGCAAATCTTTCCCCCGCGCGCTTGGCGAGCTCAACGCTTTCGCCAATGGCCGCATGCGCGGGTATCCGGTCGAGATACAGAAGTTGATACGCGCCCAGGCGAAGCGCCGTCTGCACTGTCGGCGCCAGCTTCACTTCAGGGCGCGCCAGTAAAGGACGAATCTCTTCATCCAGCTTCAGCTGCCAGCGCAGCGTACCCAGCACGAGCGTGGTAACAAGTGCTCGGTCCTGCGCGGAGAGCGCGTCCACCTCACGTCCGCGCAACAACTCATCGCTGTGCGCGTCCGTTGTCGCAACCTTCAGCAGAATCTCAAAGGCGGCTGCGCGTGCCGGCGCAACCGGAGGCGCGCTCATTCCCCTAGCCTGTCGCCGGTTTCAAGTCTGTTTCCGCGAAGGAACTCCGCAGCGGGCATCCGCTTCTTGCCCTCCAGTTGCACCTCCACCAGCTCAAGCCATGTGCCTTCACCGCACCGGACAAACATTCTTCCATCCTGCACGCGCAATGTCCCCGGCCCGTCCGGGAGCGAACCCGCATCCAACGGCATCAGCCGCTGCGCCACAAACTTTTTCCCATTCAAAAGCGTCCATGCGCCCGGCCACGGCTGAAAGCCGCGCCAGCGGTTGTACAACATCATTGCCGGCCGGTTGAAGTCCATCCGCCCATCGTCCCTCGCAAGTATCGGAGCATGCGTCGCCTGGGCCTCGTCTTGCTTCTTCGGCCCGATTGTCCCGGCAGCCAGGCCCTCCAGGGTCTCTACCATCAACGCCGCACCCATCGCGGCCAACAGCGGAAATACGTCCTCTGCTGTCTGGTCGGGAGCGATTGTCAGTCTTTGCTGCAAGAGGATATCGCCCGTGTCCAATCCTTCATCCAGCCGCATTGTAGTCACGCCCGTCTCCGCCTCACCGTTCGCGACCGCCCACTGTATCGGTGCCGCCCCGCGATACTTCGGCAGCAGCGAAGCATGCAGGTTCAGGTTGCCATATCGAGGCAAATCCAGCATCCACTTGGGAATGATTCGCCCGTATGCAACAACCAGAATCACGTCCGGCGCGATGCGCTCCAATTGCGCTCGGAATTCCTCATTCTTTTTGATTTTTTCCGGCTGAATCACCGTCAGGCCGGCGGCCAGCGCTGTCTGCTTTACAGGCGGCGCAATCAGCGTCATGCCGCGTCCGCTGGGACGGTCTGGCTGCGTCACGACCAGCGCTACTTCGTGACCTGCGCGCAGCACCGCCTGCAAGGTCGGAACCGCAAACGACGGTGTGCCGCAGAAAACGATCTTCAAGCTCTTGTCCCTTAGTGCGCCGCGCCCAGTCCTACCATTCGCCCGCGCGCTGCATCTTGCGAATCTTCCGCAAAATCAGGTCGCGCTTCAGTGCGCTCACACGGCGGAAGAACAGAATTCCATCCAGATGGTCAATCTCATGCTGGAAGGCGCGTGCCAGCAGCTCTTCGCCTTCCATCTCGAACCACTTGCCCTTCAAATCCTGCGCGCGCACCCGTACTTTGGCGGCGCGCGAAACCTTTTCGCGAATCTCCGGTACGCTCAGGCATCCTTCTTCCTCGTATTGCTTGCCCTCACGCGAGATGATCTCCGGATTGATGAGCACGATCCGGTCTTCCTGCTTTTCCTTGAAGCTCAAATCAATGACCGTCAGCCGCTTCGACAACCCGATCTGCGGCGCCGCCAGGCCAATGCCCTTGGCCGCATACATTGACTCGAACATATCGTCTACCAGCTTCGCGAGCTCCTCGTCGAACTCCGTCACCGGTTCGCCCGGACGCTCCAGCACCGGGTCGGGATATTTAACAATCTCTCTCAGCATCGTGTAAAAACCAAATGGCCTCAGTAATTCCGAATCTGCTCAAGGTATCCATCATAGTTCCGCTTGAGTTCCCGCAGCGAGTCTCCGCCGAACTTCTCTAACAGTAGCCGTGCGAACGCCAGCGCGACCATCGCCTCTGCTGCAACCCCTGCCGCCGGAACCACACACACGTCGCTGCGCTCGTAGGCAGCCTTCGTCTCTTCGCGCGTATCAAATCGGACCGAAGCCAGCGGACGCCGCAGAGTCGAAATCGGCTTCAGATAACCGCGAACCACAATGTCTTCCCCGTTTGAAATGCCGCCTTCAATGCCGCCGGCGTTGTTCTGTTCACGGGTAAAGCGGGTGTGGGCGCCATTCGCTCGCGTCTCAGCGTAGCCGATCGCGTCATGCACCTCAGAACCCAGAGACTCAGCCGCGGTAACGCCGCGCCCGATCTCCACCGCCTTGACCGCCTGCAATGAAACTACAGCCTGCGCCAGAATCCCATCCAGCCGCTCATCCCAGTTGGCATAGGTACCAATTCCGGCGGGCGCGCCGTGAACTACCACCTCAAACACGCCGCCGACGGAGTCTCCAGTCCGCAGCGCAAGATCAACCTCGGCCTTCATGCGCGCTTCTGCTTCTTCATCCACGCAACCTAGCAGAACTTCATCTTTCTCTCGCAGCGTGCATATCTCGTCCCAGGTGGCGTCGCGCTCCATCTCCGCCCGGCCCACGCGAATCACATGGCTCGCAACATCAATTCCCAACTCCAGCAGCAACGCCTTGGCAATCGCGCCGGCAGCCACGCGTGCGGTTGACTCGCGCGCTGAGGCCCGCTCCAGCACATAGCGCGCATCCGGAAAGTCATACTTGAGCGCGCCCGCCAGATCTGCATGGCCCGGCCGCGGAGAGGCCACCGCCTTGTGCTTCGCCGGATCGCCAGCCTCTACCGGCAGCGACTCGGTCCAGTTCTTCCAGTCGCGGTTTTCAATCTCCATGGCAATCGGTGAGCCGATCGTCCTGCCATGCCGCACTCCGGACAGGATATGCGCCGTGTCATGCTCGATGCGCATGCGCCCGCCGCGGCCGTACCCCTGCTGACGCCGCCACAGCTCGCGGTTCACCCGCGCAATATCAATCGAAACGCCGGCCGGTATCCCTGAAACCATCGCAATCAGGCTCTCGCCGTGCGACTCTCCCGCGGTAGAAAAACGTAGCATGCCTTCTCTTCGTCCAAACTTATTCAGCTATTTAATTTTAGATTACGCGCCGGTCAGCCATGCCCATTGTGCTGCCGTCAGCGGAACAACGGAAAGCCGCCCCTGCGTCACCAGTGGCGATCCCGCAAAGACCTTCTGCGCCTTGATCTCCGCCAGTGTGCGCGGCTTCTTCAGCGGCTCGCCCGCGGCAATGCGTACCTGCGGATTCTTCGCGTCCTTAACAACCACGGTTAGAACCTTCGCCGTACCCACCGCCGTTTTCTCATCCCCGGTGTGGTAAATCACCAGATCATCGCCGGGTTTCATCCCACGCAGATACATCACCGCTGCCGGGTTCTTCACACCGTCCCAGATTGTCTGCTCTTCGCGCGTTAAATCCTGGAAGGAATACGCGCCCGGCTCAGTTTTCAGCAAATACGCCATCGCTCCCGTCGCCTCCACCCATCGTCAGTCTTCTCGCTCATGTGTCTTATCAAGGAAAGCCGCTGTATTCAGCAGCGGTCTTTCCATCGATCGCACCCAGTCGGTCACTTCATCCGCGCTGCGCCCCGTCGCCACATTGCGTGCAAACTCCGCCCTCATGGTCTGCATCTTTGCGTCCATGTCATCCAGGTAATGCAGCAGCACCGCCTCGGGAATCATCGGCAGCTTTGGCGAACCGAACTCATACTTCCCATGATGGCTCAGCACCAGGTGGCTCACCAGCAGGCGCAGCGCAGGTGGAAACCCCTCGATCGCGTCTATCTTGTGCTCGATCATCCCTACGCCGATCGTGATGTGGCCGAGCAGCTGGCCTTCCACGGTATATTCGAAGTTCGTACCCCAGCGCAGCTCGTGCAGTTTTCCGATGTCGTGCAGCACGGCTCCGGTCAGCAGCAGGTCGCGGTGCACACCGTAGTGCTTTGCCGCCAGATCACAGATGCTCAACAGCGAAACAATATGCTCCAGCAACCCGCCAATCCACGCATGATGCAGTGACTTGGCCGCCGGGGCCTCGCGCAGCGCCGCGGCTATCTCTGCATCGTCAAGGAATGCCCGCAGCAATGCTTTGAGGTACGGATCCGTAAAGCTCTCCACGTAGCTGTTCAGCTCCGCCCACAGCTCATCCACGTCCCGCTCTGTCTTTGGTACAAAGTCGCCCAGATCGAACTCGCCCGCATTGGCCAGGCGAATCCGGTCCACATTGATCTGAAGTTTGTCCTGGTAGCGGTTGACCTGACCGCGCAGCTTTACGATGTCCCCAGCCGCGAAATCATCTGCATCCGAGGTCTCCCACATGCGTGCTTCAATCTGTCCTGTGCGGTCCCCGAGAGTCAGCGCAAAGTAGGGCGACCCGTCCTTTTTGCTGCGCGTCTGCTTCGCATTTACGGCAAAGAATCCAGTGATTGTCTGGTTCTCGTATCTGCCCAAATCCGCAATGGAGGGTTCTTTCATGCCGGGACTTACTGCTGGCTCGAGGTCGCTGGCGTAGCCGTCGGCTGAGCCGTCGTCGACGACGCGGGCTTGCTCTCTTGCTTTTTCTCGTCGGTCCAGCGCCGCTTCGGGCCCTCTTTCCGCGGATTCTTCTTCTTGACCTTTGATGTATCGCCGTTCAAACCGAGTGGTTGGTCCTGCTGTTGCTGCGTCGCCAGCTCCTGTTTCGTCGCCGGAGGTGGTGCAAAAGGATCAATCTTCGGTCCCGTGTGCTTTTTCTTATGGTGCCTCGCTTCGTCGGCAAAGCGGAGCTTCTTCTGCTTTGGCGCCGGCTCGCTCGTCTGACCATTGTCTTCCGGCGTCAACCCAGAAGAAAGATTGTTCGAGGCCACCTGTGTCCCCAGTGCACTCGGACCGGCATTTTCAGTCTTTACCGTAGCTGGAGGCAGTGTTTCGCGTGGCGCCTGTCCAAAACGGATCTTCTCCCTCTTGCCGGGCTTCATGGTTTTCTTCTCTTGCTTGTGGGACAGCCTTGTCTTGCCCCCTTTTGTCTCCGCCACAGTCTCCAGGTGGGCCTTGCCTCCCCGGTTACGGAAACGGGTCCTCTGATCCCGTTTCTTCTTGCGGGTTGGCGGAGTGTATGCCGTGTAGATCGGCTTCATCTCATTCGGGCTCGCTCCCGAATCCACATAGCCGTCCTTGATCTCGATGTACGCATTCTCGCGCAGCTTCGTAAGATACGTACGCAGCGCCGGGGTCATCTTCTGCATCCCGATATCGTTTTCGATCTCCGGCTCCACGTCCTTCAACGGAGCAATTCCGCCGGGGGTATGCTCGGTGACTTTCAGAATGACGTAGCCCTGCTTCGTACGTATCGGCTCTGTAAACTGTCCGGGCTTCAGATCGAACGTCTGCTCTTCCAATACCTTCGCGAGCTGTCCGCGTTTGAACTCGCCCAGATCGCCACCCGATGAAGCCGTAACCCCAGCCGAGATCGACTTCGCCATCGCTGCAAAATCCGCGCCTGACTTAAGCTTCGCCTCAGCCGCATCCGCTTTCTGCTTGGCCTCTGCAACCTGCGCCGCGTTGTCCGGGTCCGCTGTCGGAACAAGAATCTCGCTCAGCCTCACCTGCTCAGGCTGGTTGAAGTCATCCTTGTGCGCTTCGTAATACGCCCTGACTTCCGACGGCGAAATGTTGATGTGCGCGCCCACCTCTTCGCGAATGACCTCTTGCGAAATGATGCGGTTTCGCAGATTCGCCTTGAAGTCCTCCCAGTTAACGCCCTGCGCCTCGGCGGCTTTCTGCAGGTCGTCCATTGTCGCCAGGTGGTTCTGCTTGCGCATCTGGTCGAGCTCTTTGATCAGCTCCGTCTCGCCCGTGATGCCAAGCTCTTTCCCGCGGGAAAGCAGCAATTGCTGGTCAATGAGGTCGCGTAAAAGATTGGCCTTCTGGTCGTAGAGCTCCTGCTCGGTCCACTGGTGCTGCTGTGACTCCTGCTGCAGGTCCTCGAGAGCACGCTGATAATCCGAGGTGCTGATCACCTGGTCGTTGACCCGGGCAATAATCTCCTCAACCGGGGTTCCGGGATACGGGGACAGGTCATGAACACCGCTCACACTCTGGCCGAGCACCTTGGCTGGAGAAACAAAAATCAGGCTGGTCGCCAGCACTGCGGAAAAGACTACGAAACGGGACGGAGCAATTCGAAGAATCATTGGGTATAGACGTCTCAAGTGGCGCTCGCCAGGCTCGGTCCCGGTCTCCATGGTGCTTATCCGCAAATTGGCCTGGGCTGCGCTAAAAGCATTCTAATCATCCGCTCCATTGAATGCCAACGGAGCCCTGTTACGTCTTGTATACTAAGCACAGTAATGCTCCCGAAAAGTCCTGTCCCTGCAAGCGGGAGCCAAAGGATTTCTCTCAAGCATGTCATCCCGCACCCCTCGCACTATCGTTTCTCTCATCGTCTTCTTTGCTGTTTGCGGGCTGGCCGGCACCTTAGTCAGCCGTAAAGTTGGCGCGCAGTCCTCCGCCGATGAATCAACTTTCCGCGATTGCTTGAAGCAATTCACCAGCGTCTACCAGGTCGTCGCCCAGAATTATGCGGAGCCGCTGACCGGTAATAAGCCGGGCGATGTCATCTATGACGGGGCCATCCCGGAGATGCTCCGCACCCTCGACCCGCACTCCACCTTCTATGACCCCAAGGCATACGCCAGAATGCAGGAGGACGAAAGCGGCAAGTATTACGGCGTGGGCATGTACATCCAGCCGCAAAACAACAAGGTTGTTGTCGTTTATCCGTTTGAAGGCTCGCCCGCCTTCAAGGCCGGCCTGCGCCCCGGCGACGTCATTACAGCAGTTGACGGCAAATCTACTGAGGGGCTTGACACTGTTGCTGTCGCCAATCTCCTCAAAGGCCCCAAGGGAACGCATGTCACCCTCACCGTTTCTCGCGAAGGTGCTGCAGGGCCGCTCACCTTCGACCTCGTCCGTCAGGAGATTCCGCATCCTTCCATCGATCTCAAATACGAGATCAGGCCGGGTATCGCCTACATCCACATCACCCAGTTTCAGGAGACCACCGGCAAGGAGTTCGCTGACGCACTCGACCAGTTCGGCAACCTGAAAGGGCTCATCCTCGATCTCCGCGGCAATCCCGGCGGCGTCCTGGTTGAAGCCGTGGCCGTCTGCGACAAGCTGCTCAACCGCGGTCAGATCATTGTTTCGCAGCGCGGTCGCGCCTATCCTGAGCAGATCTACCGCGCCACGCATGGCAATGACGGGCACCTCTTCCCCATCGTCGTGCTGGTCAATCACGGTACTGCATCGGCGGCTGAAATCGTCTCCGGGGCCCTGCAGGACCATGACCGCGCCCTGATCGTCGGCCAGGTCACCTTCGGCAAGGGACTCGTGCAGACCGTCTATCCTCTCTCAGACGGCACCGGCCTCGCGCTCACCACGTACCACTACTACACGCCCAGCGGGCGCCTCATCCAGCGCAACTACAATGGCGTCTCGCTGTACGACTACTTCTACAACCACGATCAGCCCGAGAACCTGAAGAACCGCGAAGTCCGGCTCACCGACTCCGGCCGCACTGTGTACGGTGGCGGCGGCATCACTCCGGACTACACTATCGAACCGCCCAAGTCCGACAAGTTCCAGGATCTGCTCGACGCCCATAACGTCTTCTTCAATTTCACTGAGCACTATCTCGCCGATCGCACTGTGGGCAGGGATTTCGAAGTAGACAACGCCGTGCTCGACCAGTTCAAAAAGTTCCTGACCTCGCAAAACATTGCTTATACCGATCAGGACCTGGACGGCGTAATGGGCTGGCTCAAAATGAACATCAAGTCCAGCATCATGACCTCTCAGTTCAGCGAACAGGCGGGGCTGCGGGTTCGCGCCAACTGGGATCCGATGATTGCGAAGGCGCTCACCTACCTTCCTGAGGCCCAGACTCTCGAGCAGACAGCCGAGAAGATCGACCTCCAGAAGGAAACGACGGCAAAAAATGCTCCTCCTGCAGCCGACTAAACAAGCTTTCGTAGCAAGCCATGGACATTCGCACCGCTACTCAGGCTGACCTCGCTTCAATCTTGAAGCTGGTCAACGCCGCATTTCAGGTCGAGCGCTTTTTCAAGAATCAGGACCGCCTGAGCGCCGAGGACCTCGAGGCCCATTTCAAAAGCGGCACATTCCTGCTCACGGAAGACGCAGGAACCATCACCGGCTGCATCTACGTCAAACGCCATAACGATCGTGCCTACTTCGGCCTCCTTGCCATTGATCCCTCCCGCCAGAAGTCCGGCTTAGGCCGCCGTCTGGTGGCCGCAGCCGAGGAGTTTGCGCGGGAAACCGGCGCGCGCTTCATGGACCTCCGGATCATTAACCTTCGCGAGGAACTGCCCGGTATCTACGCCAAGCTTGGCTACCAGGTCACCGGCACGGCCCCCTACCCATCCGAGCGCGACCATATGCTCACGCAACCCGTTCACTTCATCTGCATGACCAAGGAGCTCGGCCATCGGCTGTAATCACCTGTAGCGGCTGCCTAGGCAGCGACGGCCTTCTCTTTTCTCCGCCAGAAGAACCATAGCAACAGCAGCGGAAGATCGAACAGACAGCTCACAGCCTCGGTCGCCGGCACGGCCCGAAAGCCCCACGCGTGCGCCGCCCGTCCTTCAATCCACGTCATATAGGCAATCGGAACGTACGACAGCGCCATCAGAATCGAATAGCGCAGACTTCCGCTGTGCCCAACCGCGCCCACCACATCCAGAACCAGTCCCATGCACACCGTTGAAGTTAGCCCGATGAAAAACAGATAGGCCACCGTTCCCACGATGTATGCAATCGAGTCTGTAGGTGCAATCGCAATGAATGCAGCCGGCACTGCAACCACCGCACCTGCTACCGCATAGGCAACGCGGCGGTCGATCCGCGCCGGCACCCATCCCCCGGCCAGGCAGCCCAGCGCCATCAACAGCCCTCCGCCAATGCCGTTAATCCATACCACGGAGGTGCCGCTGACGCGATAATCCGGCGCCAGCGCGGGCAGCAGCCCGATCAGCGCCCCAGCGCCCGGAGGCGCCAGCAGCAGAATCAGCCCGAACAGGTTCTTCCGCTTCAGGCAGGTCTGGCGAAGTTCGTATCCAACCTTGCGAAAATGCGTGGCAAAGCCCGGGCTCTTTACGTGCACTGGCTCCTTGAGGGTGAAGACCACCAGCCCCGGCAGGACCATCAGCACAGCAGCCAGCGAAACCCACAACGATGGCCGCAGGCGCAGCGCCAGATACAGAATCAGCCCCGGCCCAATCGCGCCGCCGCCCAGGTTGCTCGCCTGCGCCCATGCTGCCGTTCGCGTCCTGCTCGGCGGCGCAATCATCGCGGAAATAAGCCCGCCATAGGCGGATGAAATCAGCATGCAGAACACCATGCCGAAGAAATACAGCCACACCGCCGCATGCGCATTGCGGTACAGCATGTACGAGCCGATCGCCATCGCCGCCGCCGCGCCCACGGTGCACAAAAAATGCCACCAGCGCCGCGGCATCCACAAATCTGCCAGCGGACTCCATAAGAAATAGATAGAAGAAGGAATGCCAAGCAGCGCGATTGCATTGGCTACCTGGTCCACAGGCATGCCCACCTGCCGCAGCAGATACGACGCGCCGCCATTCGTCGTGAACCCGATGTAGATCGCATACGGAAGCACGATCCACAGGAACCGGTGCGGAGCAGCTAAATTGCGAGACGGCGGCTGCTCCACGCCCGTCTCGGCGTCGGGCATTGTGCTCAAGCAGGTTGCTCCAGGAAACGTCCGAACCGCAGGGATCGAAGCTTCACTATACTACGCGCCATTGCACGCGCAATCGCAAACCCGCAGCCTGAACAGCAACCTGCTCGTGCAGCCTAGCTGACCTCGAAGATGTTTTCTGCCTTGGCTGATTGTGCCTGTGCGAGCTCGGCCACCAGCTTGGCTGCGGCGTAAAACTGCGCTGCCTTGGCCGACTCCGGCCCGGCCAGGGCCACCGGTAGTCCCTTGTCTCCGCCTTGCCGGATGTCAGCATCCAGCTCAATCGAGCCGAGAAACGGAAGATTGAACTGCTTCGCCGTGCGCTCCGCTCCGCCCTTGGAGAAGATATCGATCTCCTGATGGCAATGCGGACAGGTAAAGTGGCTCATGTTCTCCACGATCCCCAGAATCGGAACGTTCACCTGGTGAAACATCTCCAGCGCCTTGCGGGCATCCTGCAGCGCAACGTCCGACGGCGTCGACACCACCACCGCGCCCGTCAGCGGAACCGTCTGCACCAGCGAGATCACCACGTCCCCTGTACCCGGCGGCAAATCGACCAGCAGAAAGTCCAGCTCGCCCCACTCCACCTGCTGCAAAAACTGCCGGATGATCTGGTGCAGCATCGGTCCGCGCATCACCAGCGGCTTGTCGCCCGGGGAGAGAAACCCGACTGAGATCACCTTCACGCCGTGCGCCGTATTCGGTTCAATCTGGTTGCTGGGCAGTACGCGCGGCTGCTGTGTTGTGCCAAGCATCAGCGGCACATTCGGCCCGTAGATATCAGCATCAATCAGTCCCACGCGAAAGCCCATCTTGTTGAGAGCGATCGCCAGGTTCACGGCTACGGTCGTCTTTCCGACTCCGCCCTTGCCTGATCCGATAGCAACAATGTTGGCAACGCCCGGCAATGCCTGGGGTGCAGGTACAGCTGCATGAGAATGCGCCATAAAAACTCCCTCGTAAAATTACGACCTGCCGGGCCTTACCGAACCCTGGCCTGCGGTCTCCGCGGGCTTATCGGCACGCTTGCGCTCCAGCTCGCGCTGGCGCAGCTCGCGCCGTCGCCCGGCATCTTCAAAGTGCCGCTTCTCCCATTCGCTCTCCGGACGAAGCTGCGGCACCGGAACCCTCCGCCCCTGCGAATCGACAGCGACAAACGTTAGATAAGCCGAAGCCACGTGACGATGCGTACCCGCGATGGTGTTTTCCACCCACACCTTCACGCCCACTTCCATTGACGTGTTGAAGGCGCGGTTGACGGAGGACTTCAAAATCAGCAGATCGCCCACATGCACCGGCGCAATAAAGTCAATGTGGTCCATCGAAGCCGTTACTACATGCGTGCGGGCATGGCGGTACGCCGCCATCGCGCCCACCAGATCGATAAAGTGCATCAGCCGCCCGCCCAGCAGGTTGCCGAGCGTATTCGTATCATTCGGTAAAATCAGCTCCGTCATCTCCGACTGCGACTCGGCAACCGTGCGAACCGGAAGCGATAATCCGGCAAAATCCATGCGTTTGCTCTCTTTCCTTACCTCAGACTCTCAAATATTGGTCTACCTTCAGTGTCGGCAATCGCGCGATTTTAGGCAAATGACCGTCTCGGGAGAAAATGTAGATGACCCAAGGAGAAGCATCGAAAGATGGACAAGATCGCAATGCTCAATGAAATTCTCGCGCAGAACCCTGCCGACGCCTTCGCCCGCTATGGCCTGGCCATGGAGTACGCCGGCCGTGGCGAAACGGAAGCCTCGCTGACAGAATTCTCCCGCCTGCTCGCTGACCATCCTGACTACACCGCCGGATACTTCATGGCCGCGCAAACTTTGGCCAAAGCCGGCCGCACGGATGAGGCAAAGGCCCGCCTGGCCGAGGGCATCGACTCCGCCCGGCGCACCAATAACCTGCACGCGCTGAGTGAGATGCAGGCCATGCTCGACGAACTGGATTCCGCCGGATGAAGCTTCATCGCGCCGCAGCAGACTTCCCCATCGCACAATTGACGGCTTATCAAAACTAACTGTTGCTGAATGGCGCCTGGATGAACGGAAACGCGCATAATTAAACCCGCAATGAAAATACCTCTCTTCCCGCTGGATGTAGTGCTCTTTCCCGGAGCACCGCTTCCGCTGCACATCTTTGAAAAGCGATACAAGGAGATGATCGGCCTCTGCCTTGAGAGCCAGAGTATCTTTGGAGTGGTGCGCGCCCAGCGCGACGGCCTTGCCGTTGTCGGCTGCACCGCCCGCGTCGCCCGCATGCTCCATTGCTACGACGATGGACGCATGGATATCCTCTGCATGGGCGAGAGACGCTTTGAGATTGAAGCGCTTGAAAACTCCCGCGCCTTCCTCGAAGCCAAGGTCGACTTCTTCGACGATGACGATTTGCCTGCCTCCCGCAGCCTGAAGGAAGAGTGCATCGCGCTTCATTTCGAAACGCTGGAGCTCGCCGGGCTTGAATCCTCTGAGATGCCCACCAGTCTCGATGGCTCCATCTCATTCCTCCTCGCCTCCACCCTTCCCGCCGATCTCGGTTTCAAGCAGCAGTTGCTCAACAGCCGTTCTGACGCAAAGCGTACCGAATATCTGCTTGAGTTTTACCGGGCAATACTTCCCAAGCTGCGTGCCGGTGCGGCCGGCAAAAAAGCAGCGGCCCACAACGGCCACGTCATGTAATCCAATCTTCCTCAGAATCTGGAACGGCCCGCCATCGTCTAATCTAAGTACAGCGGCTTTGCCGCTCGACTCATATCCGGAGGAGCCAATGGCCACTCGCAATCTGCCGAAAACGCTCGGCGAACTTCGCGCCCATAAAGACTTCGCTGAGGCGCGTGCCGCTCACCGCTCCGTAAAGGATGAGCTGAGGGAAAACCTCATCGCAAAGCTTCGAAAGCGCGAGACCATCTTCCCCGGCATCGTCGGATACGAAGACACTGTCATCCCGCAGATCGTCAACGCCGTTCTCTCCCGCCAGAACTTCATCCTGCTCGGCCTGCGCGGCCAGGCCAAGAGCCGCATCCTGCGTGCGCTCACCACATTGCTCGATGAGCACACCCCCTACGTGGCCGGCTGCGAAATCCGCGACAATCCGTATCACCCGCTGTGCAAGCGCTGCCTCAGCCTCATCGCCGGGCGCGGAGACGAAACACCCATTGCATATCTCTCCCGCGCCGACCGCTATGTGGAAAAGCTCGCCACTCCTGACGTAACCATCGCAGACCTCGTCGGCGATATTGATCCCATCAAAGCGGCCCGCGGCGGCGAGGATCTTTCGAGTGAGCTCACCATGCACTATGGACTGCTGCCGCGCGCCAATCGCGGCATCTTCGCCATCAACGAACTGCCCGACCTCGCCGGAAAAATTCAGGTCGCGCTCTTCAACATCATGCAGGAGGGCGACGTCCAGATTAAGGGCTACCCCGTCCGCCTTGAACTCGACGTCGCGCTGGTCTTCACCGCCAACCCCGAGGACTACACCGCTCGCGGCAAGATCGTCACGCCTCTCAAAGACCGCATCGGTTCAGAGATTCGCACCCACTACGCAGAGACCATCGAAGAAGGTCTTGCCATCACGTCGCAGGAGGCATGGACAGATCGGGGCCACGCAAAGACCGAAATTCCGCAGTACCTGCGCGAAATCGTCGAGCAGGTCGCCTTCACCGCGCGCGAAGACAAGCGCGTAGACAAGCGCAGCGGCGTAAGCCAGCGGCTGCCCATCGCCACAATGGAGTTGGTCGTCTCGAACGCCGAACGCCGCGCCTTGCTTCATAACGAATCCCTCGTGCTGCCCCGCGTCGGCGATCTCTATGCCGCGCTTCCCGGCATCACCGGCAAGCTTGAGCTCGAATATGAGGGAGAGCTGAAAGGTGCGGACACCGTCGTAAAGGAAGTCGTCCGCGTCGCCATCGGCAAAGTATTTGACAGGTATTTTGCCGATACCAACACGCAGCAGATCGAGCAATGGTTCAATCTCGGAGGCACTACAAAGATCGAGGATGCCAAGTCCGCCGCGGAAACGCGCGACGAGCTCAGCGAAATCCAGGGCCTCTTCGAGAAGCTCTCACCGCTCGGCGTCAAACCTTCCGATTCTCCTGAGCGCCTTGTCGCCGCGGCCGAATTTCTGCTCGAAGGCATGTGCTCGCACCGGCGCCTGAGCCGCAGCGAGGAGCGCACCTTCGCCGCGCAAAAAAAGGCCCAGCCCCGGCAGGAGCACGTCGCCCTGGAGCCGGAGCTCCCGGAGTGGCAGACCCGGCGCACGCGTCGCGGCAGCTTTAACTAAACGCAGGAGTCCATCAGCGGAGCATCCATGAAGCGCGTTCGCTACACAAAATGCACCGGCGACCTGGCCTCGGAGATTGATCTTGAAGATCTTCTGCAGGCGCTCTCCGACTATTTTCTGGACTCCGGCTTCGACGACCCCTTTGCGCCTTTCCGCTCCATGGACCAGACGCTTGACGACCTGCGCGAAGCCATCCGCCAGGCCCTCCTGTCCGGCGACTTCCTCGACGAGCAAATGCAGCAGGACATCGACACGCTTGCCGAAGAAGGCAAGCTCGACGAGCTCATCGATAAGCTCATCCAGCGCATGATGCAGGAGAACTTCATTTCTGCCGAAGATCCGCAGACGGGCGGCACACTCACCGAGGGGCAGGGCGAAATCAGCGAACCGCAGGGGCAGGCACGCTTCGAGGTCACCGACAAGAGCCTCGACTTCCTCGGCTATAAGGCGCTCCGCAACCTCCTTGGGTCGCTGGGCAAAGCCCATAGCGGACACCACGACACGCGCTACTGGGCCACCGGCATTGAATCCGAAGGCGCGTCACGCCAGTACGAGTTCGGCGATGTCCTCAACCTCGACGCCACCGCTACCCTCGCCTCCGCCATCTCCCGCGAGGGGCTCACCCTGCCGCTCAACGTCGAATACCGCGACCTGCACGTGCATCAATGCGAGTACCAGAGTTCCTGCGCCACCGTGGTCATGCTCGACTGCTCGCACTCCATGATCCTCTATGGCGAAGACCGCTTCACGCCTGCCAAAAAGGTCGCCATGGCCCTCTCGCATCTCATCCGCACTCAGTACCCCGGCGACTCGCTTTCGCTCGTGCTCTTCCACGACTCCGCCGAGGAGATCCCCGTCTCGCAACTTGCGCGCGTGAAGGTCGGCCCCTATTACACCAACACCCGCGAAGGCATGCGCGTCGCCCAGCGCATCCTGAAAACTCAGCGCAAGGACATGCGGCAGATCGTCATGATCACCGACGGCAAACCCTCCGCCCTCACCCTCGAAGACGGACGCATTTACCGCAACGCCTTCGGGCTCGACCCTCTGGTCGTCAGCGAAACACTGGAAGAGGTCGCGCGCTGCAAGCGCTCGAACATCATGATCAACACCTTCATGCTCGCGTCCGATCCGGGGCTCGTACAGTTTGTCCACCAGGTCTCGCAGATGTGCCGCGGCAAAGCTTACTTCACGCGTCCGGAAAAGCTCGGCGAATATCTCCTGATGGACTACATGCAGCGCCGCACAAAGACCATCCATTAGCACCGAAAACGCGAACACCAGTCCCGCACTGATATCCTGTGGTTACCGTAGATAGGTGGATCGACGCGTATGACACGTGCGAGCACGCAAGCAATTTCACCATTTTTCATCGTCAGCAACGTCAATCAAACTATTGCCTTCTACTGCGATAAGCTTGGTTTTGAAACGAGATTCCAGCAGCCGGATCGGGAACCCTTTTTCGCCATTATCGGCCGCGACGGAGCGCAACTATTCGTTAAATCCGACAAAGACGTCTTACCGCTCCCAAACCCCAGACGTCATCCCTTTATGAGATGGGATGCCTATATCTATGCACCAGATCCCGATGCGCTTGCAGCCGAATTCGTCGATCACAACGTAGTCTTTAGCGCGCCGCTCAAGGATACTCACGACGGTCTGCGGGGCTTTGAGATTTGCGACCCAGATGGCTATGTCTTGTTCTTCGGGCGACCGAGGTAGCCTGTCCAGTCCCGCGACCAACGGCAGCGGCCACAAAGGCAAGCGCGACCATGGCGCCAAAGGCGCATCCGCCTGGACGGGCAGTCCTCACACGCCCTTCTTCTGCGGCTCCCAGATGTACTTGTGAATCTGCAGGCTCAGCCGCGCGTCCAGCCCATCGGCCAGCATCCATTCCACCAGCTTTTGCGGATCGAGCAGACAGTTCGCGGTCGTCCGTTCCGGGCTGGGAGTCTTTGAGAACGCCGGCGACAGCAGAATCCCTCCCACGCGTCCCTCTAGGGCGTTGTCGCGAATAAAGTCCCGCGCATACTCATAGTCATCGCGATTCGTGATCACAAACTTCACCTCATCGCGCTCCGTCAGGCTGGCAAGGTTGGTCATTCGAAACCGGCCCGCTTCCCCCGATCCCGGACATTTCACATCGATGATCTTGTGCACCGCCTTGGGAACAGTCTCGACGGGCCGTTCTCCGCTGGTTTCAATCATCAGCTCATAGCCCTCGCGCAGCAGGCGCTCCATTAACGGAACCAGCTCGCGTTCCTGCAACAGAGGCTCGCCTCCGGTAAATTCAATCAGCTTCACCGGAGCAAGTTTTGCAATTTCGCTGACGATCTCGTCTTCCGTTGCCTTGTAGCCGCCTGTAAAGGTGTACTCGGAATCGCACCACGCACAGCGCAGGTTGCAGCCTGCCAGCCGCACAAAGATACACGGCCGCCCCGCAAAGCTCGACTCGCCCTGCACCGACTTATAAATTTCGATCAGATACATTCAGGCCCTGGCTACTCGTAGTAGGTCGCCGTCGTCGTGTCGGTCTCATAGATCGTGCAGTCTTTCACTCGCACGCGGCCCTGCGTCATCGAGGCCAACTGACGGTTCGTCTCGTCGTAAAAGTACCGCGCCAGGTTCTCCGCCGAAGGATTGATCTTCGTGAACGGCTCTAGATCATTCAGCATCTGGTGATCAAGCCGCTCGATGACCGGGTGCATCACCCGCTTCAGGTCCTTAAAGTCCAGCAGCAGGCCGGAGACATCCAGCGTCTCGCCGCGCAGCGTAATGCGGACCTTATAGTTATGCCCGTGCGGGTTCTCGCACTTGCCGCGATAGTTCCTCAGGTAGTGACCCGACGAAAACTCGCGCTCCACCGTTACTTCATACATGCTTTTCGTTGGCTTTCCGGGGCAAAACGCCCTGCATACATTGTAACTTCGCTACCCGCCTATTTACGGCGCTCTCGCGCCCGCATCTGCCGTTCCCGGGCCCGGCGGTCTACCTGCTCAAACATCGCCGTCATCACTCCCAGCAGCGCTACAATCAGGCCGCCCAGCGTTAGGAACAGCGCAACGGTCTTCCACAACGTCCCGTTGCCGGGCAGCCCCTGTTGATACTGACTTCCCACAAACATCATTCCGCACGAAAACATCGCAAACAGCAGCAACGTAGCAGCCAGAATGTAAAGATTGCGCGCCATCTCCGACTCCTATGCTACGCGCTGGCAAAAAATCTTTCGACAGCCACAATGTCCTGCGTCACTCGGTAGGGCGGCAGGCTCTCCAGAAACACTCGCCCGTACCTTTGCCGCTGAATGCGCGGATCAAGCAGCATCAGCACGCCGCGGTCTTCGAGCGACCGGATCAGCCTTCCAAAGCCCTGTTTCAGCGTAATCACCGCCGACGGCACCTGATACTCAAAAAACGGGCTGCCGCCATTTTCCTCAATCGTGCGCATCCGCGCCTGCACCACCGGATCGCTCGGCACTGCAAAAGGCAGCCGGTCGATAATCACGCAGCTCAGTGCCTCTCCTTGAACATCTACCCCTTGCCAAAAACTTGATGTGCCGAACAGCACAGCATTCGGCGTCACTCGAAATTCTTCCAGCAGTGCCTTGCGCGGGGCCGTCCCCTGCAGCAGCAGCGGATAGCCCACCTCCGTCAGCAGCCGCTCGTACAGCTCGCGCATCTGCTGGTAGCTCGTGAACAGGCAAAACGCCCGCCCCTTGGTAATGTCCAGCACCCGCCGGATGCGTGCCGCCGCCTCTTCCTGAAAATTCGCGTCGCGAGGGTCCGGCATCTCCGGCGGCAAATACAGCACCGCCTGTTCGCTGTAGCGGAAATGCGACGGAACCACCAGCTCGCGCGCATCACGCATACCAAGCCGTTTGCGGATATGCCCGAACCCTCCCTGCACCGTCAGCGTGGCCGAAGTCAGCACCACGCACGGAAAGTTCTCAAACAGCAATTCTTCCAGCAATTCAGACACATCAATCGGAGTCGCCTGCAGGTGCGTACTCGTGCTGCCTTGTTTGCCGCTGCGTCGCTCCAGCCAGAAGACGGTGTTCCGGTCCTCTGCTTCCATCAAAAACTTCAGTTGCTCGCGAATGTCCGCCGTGCGCTTGCGCAGCGGAGCCGACTCTTCAACGCCACGGACCAGATCCAGCTCACCCTCAAGCCTGTGCAACGCATTCAGAACCCCGAGGTAAAGATCGCCCTGCGCCTCCAGAAACTCCTCGCGCGCTGCAAACTGCATCCTGCCTTCGTTCCCTGCACCGCGCGGCAACGCTCCAAAAAACATCCGTGCCCGTTCGCGCATCGTCTGCGCCGCGCTGGTAATGCCCGTGTTCAGCGCACCCTTCGACCGCAGCATGGTCTCTACATCACGTGCCAGCTCTTCAAAGCGAATGTTGCTCAGGCTCAATCCGAAATAGCTGGAAGCAACATCCTCCAGCTCGTGCGCCTCATCAAAAATCACCACTCCCGCGTCAGGCAGCACGCCTGCATCCGGAGCCGCCCTGGCTTGCTGCTTGATGGCCAGATCGGCAAAAAAGAGGTGGTGATTCACAATGATCACGTCGCTCTCCGCCGCCCGGCGCCGCATCTCGGTAATAAAGCAGCGTTCGTAGTCCGGACACGCCTGCCCCAGGCACGCATCGCTGCGCGCATCCAGCTTGGCCCACACCTGGCTCGTCTCCGGCAGATCATCAATTTCCGCGCGGTCGCCTGTCTCGGTCGTCTTCTCCCACTCGGCAATCGCCTGGTACTGCGAGACCTCCTCCAGTCCGGAGAGGATGGGCTGATTGCGCAGCGCATACAGTTTGTGGCGGCAGATGTAGTTCGCGCGCCCCTTCATGTAACACACGCGCAGCGGCCCCAGCAGTGACTCAAGAAAAGGAATGTCCTTGAAAAAGAGCTGCTCCTGCAGGTTCTTCGTGCCGGTCGAGATGATCACCCGCCTCCCGGAACGCAGCGCAGGCAGCAGATAGGCCAGCGTCTTGCCCGTGCCCGTCCCCGCTTCCACAATCAGGTGGCGATTCTCATCGAGCGCCCGCTCCACCGCCTGGGCCATCTCCAGCTGCCCCTTGCGAAACTCGTATGGCAGTTCGGAGCGTGCCAGCACGCCGCCTGGCGCAAAAAACTCATAGAGCGAGGGCAAAGATGGGGCTGACTGGGTTGACGAGGACATGTCTCTTACAGGATATGCGTACCGCTCTCCGGGCTTTGCACAGCCGGCTAGTAAAAGGTAACTTCTTTCATCGGATAATGCTTCCGGTTCCGAGTCCACAGCATCGCACCATTTTGTACAGCGGCGGCGGCAATTAACGCATCTGGAAGTTCAAGACCATGGCTTTTCCGATAATGCCGCAAATAGTCGCCTGCCAGCCTTCCTGTTTCCTCATTCGACGAAGCGCATCGCAGCGAACGAAACAACCTGGTAAGCACATCGTGCTCATACGCTAAGGCGCCCGCCCACAGCTCCGCCGCCGAGACCGGTGAATACACCACCTCGATCTCCGATTCAGTCAGGGTGAGCCACGCGGAAATCAACTTTCCATCCCGATGGCGGGAAACCTCGATCAAGACATCCGAATCAACCAAAACGATCATTGCTTACGGAGTCTCTCGATCCGATCGCTCTTACGTAAATCTCTCAGGTACTTCTCCGTGTCCTGAGCATCATCGCGGTCTGCCCGCAATCCCACGAGCGCCCGCATCGCGCTGCGCCGCTCTTCCATTCCTTTCAGATACCGTTCGCGCGCGGCCTGCCGCACCAGCTCGGATACAGTCGTTTTCCGGCTGCGCGCCTCGCGATGCAGCACGTCCCACAAGGTCTCGTCGAGATATAGCTGGGTGCGCCTCATGATGTATACTATACATCATCCAGTTGAAACTGGATCCGCTTCGTTGAATCGAAGCGCCCTAACCCACGGATAACCCTCAGATCGGCGTACCTCCTTGAAGAAAGCCCGTTTCAAACAATCGCGCATCCGGCCATCGACCGCCGACTCCGGCCCCATCTTCGCCATCGTTGGACGCCCCAACGTCGGCAAATCCACGCTCTTTAACCGCCTCACGCGCTCGCGCCGTTCCATCGTCGGCGACGAACCGGGCATCACCCGCGACCGCATCTACGGTGAGGTTGATTGGGCCGGCCGCACTGCGCGCCTTGTCGATACCGGCGGCATCGTCCCCGATGATGAAGCCCTCATTCCCGCCGAAATCTACCGCCAGGCGCAGACCGCGCTCGAAGAGGCCGATGCCATCGTGATGGTCGTCGATGGACGCACAGAACTCGCCGCGCCGGACATCGACCTCGCGCGCCTGCTCTTGCGCTCCGGCAAACCCACCTTTCTCGCCGTCAACAAAATCGATACTGACGCGCTCGACGCCAGCGCGGAAAACTTCCGCCGCCTCGGCATTCGCACACTTGTCCCCATCTCCGCCGAGCACGGACGCGGTATCAACGACCTGCTCGACGACGTCTTCGCCGTCCTTCCGTTCCCCGAGGAAACCGCCGAGCAGGAACAGGAAACAATTCCGGAAGAAGAAGCACCTCAAGCCCAGCCGCATCGCACGCATGGCGAATTCCAACAGCACGAAACGCGCCTCGCCATCATCGGACGCCCCAACGTCGGCAAGTCCACGCTGCTTAACGCAATCACAGGCACTACCCGCGCCATTGTCTCGCCCATCGCCGGAACCACGCGCGACGCCGTCGACGAAGTCATCGACTATCACGACCGCAAGCTGCGCATCATCGATACCGCCGGAATCCGCCGCAAGGGCAAAACCACGCTCATGGCTGAGAAGCTCTCCGTCGTCATGGCCCGCCGCCATCTGGAAGCAGCAGATGTCTCCCTGCTTGTCATCGACGCGACCGAAGGCGTCACTTCATCGGACGCCACCATCGGCGGTTACGCGCATGAGAGTGGCCGCTCCGTCGTTATCGTTGTCAACAAATGGGACCTGGTCACCACAGGCCGCACTGACGGCAAGCCGCCCGCCGACCGCAAAATCTTCGAGGAACAGCTCCGCCGCCATCTCAAGTATCTCGATTACGCTCCGGTCGTCTTCCTTTCTGCCGCGCACGCAAAGCCCGCCAGTCTGAACCGTCTCCTCGATACCGCCATCCGCGTCGCCGAAGAACGCCGCAGGCGCATCTCCACGGGACAGATGAACCGCTTCCTCGAGCGCATCGACTTTCAGCGCGCCGGGGTTCCAATGTCGAAGCGCGTCCGCATCTTCTACATGACGCAGGCGGCCGTCGCCCCGCCAACCTTCATCCTGTTCACTGACCGCGACGTCAAGCTGCACTTCGCCTTCGAGCGTTTCCTGGAAAATCAAATCAGGGAATCCTTCGGCTTTGAAGGCTCGCCCATCTGGTTCAAGGTGAGGGCGCGGAACAAAAAGGAAGCCGAGAAGTAGAGGATGAAGATTCGTGTCATTGGCGGGGGCCTCGCCGGCCCGGAAGCCGCGCTCATCGCCGCGCGTCGCGGCTGTGAAGTCGACCTCTACGAGATGCGCCCGGTCCGTAGCACGCCGGCGCATCAAACGGCCGACTTCGGCGAGCTCGTCTGCTCCAACTCGCTCAAGTCCGAGAGCGAAAACACCGCGCCCTGGCTGCTCAAGCAGGAGATGCGCCGCGCTCTCTCGCCCCTGCTTCAGTGCGCCGACGCAAGCGCCGTCCCCGCCGGACACGCGCTCGCCGTCGATCGCGTGGAGTTCTCCCGACTCATCCAGGCCGCAATCGAATCCGAGCCCCGCATCCACATCCACCGTGAAGAAGTTACGCAGCTTGATCCCGAAAACGGCATCACCATCCTCGCCAGCGGCCCGCTTACATCATCGGCTCTCTCGGCCGAAATCGCCCGCCTCACCGGCAGCGAACATCTCGCCTTCTATGACTCCATCAGCCCCATCGTCGACGCCGACTCCATCGACATGGACCGCGTCTACTTCGCCGCGCGTTACGACAAGGGCTCCGCCGACTACATCAACTGCCCGATGACCGGAGAGGAGTACGACCGCTTCTACGACGCGCTCGTCTCCGCCGAACAAGTGCAGGAAAAAGAGTGGGAAAAGCTCGACTACTTCGAGGGCTGCCTGCCCATCGAAGAGCTGGCCCGCCGCGGACGTGACACCCTGCGTTACGGCCCCATGAAGCCCGTCGGCCTGCGCGATCCGCGCACCGGCAAGACCCCGTGGGCCGTCGTTCAGCTTCGATGCGAAAACCTTCGTGCCGACTCCTATAACCTCGTCGGCTTCCAGAACCACCTCAAATACAGCGAGCAGGCGCGCATCCTGCGCCTGATTCCCGGCCTCGAAAACGCGAAATTCCTCCGCTACGGCCAGATCCACCGCAACACTTACATCAATGCGCCGCGCGTGCTCACGCCCACGCTGCAAATGCGCGACCACCCCAACATCTTCTTCGCCGGGCAGATCTCCGGCGTCGAAGGCTACACCGAGTCCATCGCCACCGGATTGCTCGCAGGATTATTTGCCTCCGCCATCGCCCGCGGTGAGCAGCCCATACCTGTCCCGCGTGAAACAGCGCTCGGCTCGCTCGTGCATTACATCACGCACGCAGAAGGCAAGCGCTTCGACCCGGCTAATATCACATTTGACCTTTTAGTCCCGCTCGAAGAAGAAACCCGCCGCAAAATCCGCGACAAGCGCGAGCGCCACCGTATCCAGTGCGAGCGCGCATTGGCGGCATTCGACTCCTGGTGGGCCAGCCTGCCCGCCTAAATGGCCGGACTTCGCTTTCTGAAGACGACTTTGCGCCGCTTCCTCCAGTCCTCGTTCAGCCCAATTACCTCCCACGGGACCTCTGGAGACAAATGCCGCAGCACCGTGTCCGTCGAGGGGTGAATCCGCAGGCTGGGCGCGACCAGATAGAGCAGCGGCGTGCGCTCCGACAACCCCATCCCCGGAAAGTACCCATGCCGCTGAAACTCCCCTTCACGATGCAGTTGCCGCACGCGCGCCCAGTAGTCCAGCGCCTGAAAAGGCAAGTGCAAATCGTCGTCAGCCTTCAGCTCTAGCACCGCCAGCCTCCCCGCGTGGGTCACTGTCAGCAGGTCCAGCATTCCGCGGTCGCCCGCCGCAAACGCCGGAACCTGCGCATACACAATCTCCGCGCGAATCGAAGGCTCAATCTCCGCAATGTCGCGCCGCAGCTCACACTCCAGCCACCGCTCCGGATGCAGCCGGTAAAGCGGGTCGCGCCGGCTCCCACCCAAATGCCGCCGCTCAAACAGCCTTTGAGCCAGATCGCAGAACAGCGCCTCCGTCTTCTCGGTCAGCGGAGTCTCGTTCGCACCTGCGCCAAACGTAATCTCATCCTCACGTGCAAACGACCCGCGCGCATAACCCGGCCGGATGCGTGCAAACTCCAGCCCATGCAACAGGAAGGCAATCTCTGACGCGGACCTCGCCCGCACCTCCGTCACCGCCCGCAAGCCCGGCGTCAGCAATCCATGCACGCGATCTACCGCCGCCCGGCTTCGCTCCAGTGCCGACTGCGGATTGAAGGCCTGGACCAGCTTGACCTCCAGGTTGCCGCAGTCTTGAACGTCAACAGCCTCCAGCTGCTCCGCGCGCTCATCCAGTTCATACATGTCCCACTTCGCAATATTCTTATCCAGCCACCCCATGCGCGCCCGCACCGTCCGCGCCATGCCTTTCGGAGCCACCACCTTCAATCCCTCAAACAGCCGCCGCCCGCCTGCATTTTCACGGCAGTACGCCAGCCACAGAACCCCCAGCGTCAGCACCCCATCGACCGTGCTCTGCTGTTCCTCTGCGTTTACGCCGATCACCGCCCACGCCGCAGTCCCCTTCAGCATCGCCCCGCGCGCGTAGGCCGGGCCAAAACTGTTCTCCAGGTCCGCCGCCGTCCGCAATCCATCCAGCTTCCAATCTGGAAACGTACGCGCCAGCACCCGGTCCAGCGTGCGTAGATACTTCGTCCTCGTCGCATCGCGCGAACTCGGCGACCGCCGGTCGCGGTTCGCCATAAGCTCCAGGACCTGTGGCTTCGTCTGCCCAAACCGCCGCACCTCGACGCGCAGCGAATCCTTGCGTACCCTCAGCCCGCACACCGTGCGGACAAGGTTTCGCTCATCCGACCACAAATGCAGCAGGCAACGGCTTTGTTGCGTAGTAATGGAAAAGTGCGCGGATGCCATGTCGAACAGAACATGGCCGTCTTCCAGAACAGCCGCCCGCGGATACTCGGTAAAGAACTCCTCCAGCGCACGGGCCAGCTCAGCGGCGGCGGTCTCAGCCGTGGCAACGGGCATGGCCTCGATCATGCGCAGGCGAGCGCCGCGCCCGCAAGCAAATTACTCCCAGCCCTTACTCTTTCGTAACTCTGTAATATGGGCCACGTGGTGACGCGCGTGCCACTCGTAAAGCGCCAGTGTCTGCAACACCGTCGTGCGGCCTCGCTCCTCATGCTGATACCCACGCTGCCAGTCGGCCTCGCCCAGCGAGCGGAACAGCGCCACCCAACGTCGGTGAAGCGAATCCAGCAGCTCCAGCGACACCTCAACCGGCAGCTTGGAGTCGCCCAGCGCAGCCCACTGCTTTTCGTCGTAGCTCTTCACCGTCGGCCAGTCTTCCGTCAGAGCCAGCCTCGTCCGAACGTACGCGTTCATGTGGCTATCGGCCACATGGTGCACAACCTGGCGCACCGTCCATCCGCCTTCCCGGTATGGCGTGTCCAGCTGTGCATCGCTCAGCCCATAAACGGCGGAGCGCAGGTTTTCGGGCAGTGCTGCCAGCGAGGCAATGTAGTGCGGAATGTTGGCTGCGTCTATCGAATCAAGACGCGGCGACGAACCGATTGGGTATCGAGGGTCAGCAGTGGTATTTGCCATACCAAGTAGTCATAGCACGGCGGCCGCGGCCCCGTCACGCCAGGAGTTGCCGCCTTACCTGGCCCTCCGTCCGCCTATGCGGGAGCTTTCGTCTGGTGCTTGTGATGATGTTTATGGTGATGATGGTGGTGGTGGGCCGCAGCGAACGATGGAACCGCAAACGCCAGCGCCAGGGCAAGCAAAATAAGCTTTTTCATGATGCGATGCTAGCAGCAAAGTCGCTTCGCGGGATAGGAATCCCATCCGCCGGATTCGCCCCAGGTATCTTCCCCGTGATCCATCCCCAGAGCCTAAAATGACCTCAGACACATCCAATACTCAGGACACATGACAAATTCTCCGGCCAGCACCCAGCAGCACAAGCAATATTTCTTTGCCAAATTCGGCATCACCGAGCGCCTTCTCGAGCGCTGCCTCGGCGAAGCCCTTTCTGCCGGTGGCGATTACGCCGACCTCTACTTTGAGTCCATCGCCTCCACCTCCATCGGCATCGACGAGTCCATCGTCAAGTCCGCCAGTCAGGGCGTCAGCGCCGGATGCGGCATTCGCGTCCTGAGCGGCGAGCGCACCGGCTACGCCTACACCGACGACCTCTCCGCCGAGCGCCTGCTCCACGCCGCGCGCACCGCAGCCCTCATCGCCAGCGGCCCGGCCAAACAGCCCGTCGCCGGATTCACCGAGACCAAAACCCCCAGCCTGTACCCCGCCCCGGCCATCGACCTCGACACTGATCTCTCCGCCAAGCTCGACCTCATCCAGCGCGCCGACCGCACCGCCCGGGCATACGACCCGCGCATCACGCAGGTCCGCGCCGGCTACTCCGACGAACTGCGCCGCATCCTCATCGCCGCGTCCGACGGCACCTTCGCCAGCGACACCCAACCGCTCGCCCGCCTCAGCATCTTCGTTCTCGCCAAAGACGGCGACCGCACCGCGCGCGGCACCTCCGGCGGCGGAGGCCGCGTGGAAATCGACTTCTTCCAGACCGAAAAATCGCCCGAGCACTTCGCCGAAGAGGCCGCCCGCCAGGCCATTCTCCAACTCAGCGCCGTCGCCGCGCCCGCAGGAGAAATGGAAGTTGTCCTCGGCCCCGGCTGGCCCGGAGTCCTGCTGCACGAAGCCGTCGGTCACGGCCTCGAAGCCGACTTCAACCGCCGCAAAACCTCCGCCTTCACCGGCCTCATCGGCCGCCAGGTCGCCAGCTCCAAGGTCACCGTGGTCGACAACGGCGTCATGCCCGGCCGCCGCGGCTCCCTCAACGTCGACGACGAAGGCTCGGCCACGCAGGAAACCGTCCTCATCGAAAACGGCATCCTCAAAACCTATCTCAGCGACAAGCTCTCCTCGCGCCTCATGAACATGCCCCACACCGGCAACGGACGCCGCGAGAGCTACCAGCAGATCCCGATGCCCCGCATGACCAACACCTACATGCTCTCCGGCGACGACGCCCCCGAGGACATCCTGCGCAGCGTCAGGCGCGGCCTCTACGCCGTCAACTTCGGCGGAGGCTCGGTCGATATCGTCAGCGGCAAGTTTGTCTTCTCCGCCAGCGAAGCCTACCTCATCGAGGACGGCAAAATCACCGCGCCCGTCCGCGACGCCACCCTCATCGGCAACGGCCCGGAAGCCCTCAAGTACGTCTCCATGGTCGGCAACGATCTGCAACTCGACGAAGGCATCGGAACCTGCGGCAAAGACGGCCAGAGCGTCCCCGTAGGCGTCGGCATGCCCACCGTCAAGCTCGACAAGATGACCGTAGGCGGAACCAGCCGATGAGTGCGACAACCATCCCCACCACCCCCTACCTCACCCTCGCCTCCGACATCGTAGCCCGCGCCCTCAAGGCCGGAGCCGACGACGCCGAGGTCACCATCCACGAAGGCGACGAGTTCTCCACCACCGTCCGCATGGGCCAGGTGGAAACCCTCAAGGAATCCGGCTCGCGCGGCATGGGCCTGCGCGTCCTCGTCGCCAGCAACAACGGATACCGCGTCGCCAGCACCTCCACCAGCGACTTCACTCCGGAAGGCATCGCCCACCTCGTCAACGGAGCCATCGCCCTCGCGCGCGTCACCTCCGAGGACCCCTTCGCCGGGCTCGCCGACGCAAGCGAATTCGGCCAGCTAGAAGGCGACCTCCAGCTCTTCCACGAAGACGTCTACTCGCTGCCCTCCGCCGAACGTATCGAGTACGCCCGCCGCGCCGAAGTCGCCGCGCTCGCTGCCGACACCCGCATCACCAACAGTGACGGAGGCAGCTTCGACGCCGCCACCGGCCGCAAGGTCTTCGCCAACTCCCGCGGATTCGCCGGCGAATACCGCGCCTCGTCCTGCTCCATCTCCGTCAGCCCCATCGCCCTCGGCCAGAACGGCGAAATGCAGCGCGACTACTGGTACACCTACGCCCGCGCGCTCAAAAACCTCGACACGCCTGAGTCCGTCGGCCTCGAAGCAGCGCGCCGCACCCTCCGCCGCCTCGACGCCCGCCGCGTCAAAACGCAGCAGGTTCCGCTCGTCTTCTCGCCCGAGGTCGCCCGCTCCCTCATCGGCTCCATCTTCAACGCCGCTAGCGGAGACAGCATCTATCGCGGAGCCTCCTTCTTCACCGGCAAGCTCGGCCAGCAGGTCGCCGCGCCCTCCGTCACCGTCGTCGACGACGGAACCCTCATCGGTGGCCTCGGCACCTCGCCCTTCGACGGCGAAGGCCTGCCCTCGCGCCGCACCGTCATCGTCGAAAACGGCGTGCTCGTCAACTACGTGCTCAACACCTACACCGCCCGAAAACTCGGAATGAAGTCCACCGGCAACGCCTCGCGCGGCCTCGCCGGCAACCCCGGCATCGGCCCCAACAACCTCTTCCTCGTCGCCGGCTGGCAATCGCCAGAAGACATCCTGCGCGCCGTCCCCTCCGGCCTCTACGTCACCAGCCTCATGGGCCAGGGCGTCAACATGGTCACCGGAGACTACTCGCGCGGCGCATCCGGCCTCTGGATCGAAAGCGGCGAGCTCACCTGGCCCGTGCAGGAGATCACCGTCGCCGGCAACCTCAGGGACATCTTCCAGAACATCACCGCCATTGCCAACGACCTCGTCTTCCGCGGCTCCGTCGCCTCACCCACCCTCCGCATCGACGGCATGACCATCGCCGGAGAATAGCGCTGGGGCATGGACCACTCTCGTCATGACGTTCGTCGGGTAGCAGTCGGCTAGAATACAGTCCATGAACCGAGTACGCGCCGACGTGAAGTGTGAAGCATGCGGACAAGAGCCACGACGGAACGAGCAGGGACGGTTAGTTTGCGAATGCCCCGCAAAGCAGTGGTGTGACAAGGCTCCGACAGCGGGTTCAGAAGAGGATCGGGCAATCCTCGAGCATTATGGATGGCAGTTAGTCGAGCTGCCCTACGACATCTACTGGGTCGGACCGGTTGCCAACGCAATTTTGTACCTCTACGAGGACAATAGCTGGGTGGGCGAGTCTGCACCAAAACGGTTCATCCACCTCGGGGAATATTTAGAGTGGTACGCGAAGGGCCTACGCTAATTCGCCGACTAATGCGCACGGCCAATAGCCTCGAGGGCAGGAGAAACTCACAGCCCGGCCCCAACAATCGTTTCGGCAAATGGGCAGTAAGGGACAAAACAACCTATTTATTGCGTTCAGAATTAGGCCATGCTCTACTAATAGCAGGTCTAAGGCCGGTAACACGGCCTTAGACCGGAGAGCCCCGCTCTGGCACTCCGTAGTAAAAGAAATGCCGAAAAAAGATAATGGCATGGCGATTAGCCGCGTAGAACTTGTCAAACAAGTTCTTGCGATAATCGTTCAGATTGTTGAGCTAGTGCGCATCTTTGTGCACTGAGCCTCAATGAATCCATAGAGCAGTATCCATAGGGTCGAAATGGCTGTGCTATCCGACGGACAGCACGCGATGCTGGTTTTGTGTCCTTACTCCAACCGCCAAACGCGCCCGCGATAAGCCGATCTGTCCGCCGAGGTTGCCATCTTCGCGCTCTCACCTCCGGGAACAGCCACCCATGCTCCCCCACAGGTTTATGATATCGTTTTGTTTCAAAATGCCAGAACGTCCGCTGAGTATTGAGCTGAGTTATAAGGGGAAGGGCGTCGATGATGGCACAATGCCCATCGAAGAGGTAGTTCTCGCGCTGAAGGGATTCGCCGGAGCGTACGGAAAAGTTGCGGATGAGTTGCTGCCGAACTCGTCACACGAACTGCGCGTTTCTTCAATAGACAAAGCCTCATTTCACCTCTCCATCCTTGCGTGGGTAGGCGTGAGCCAGGTATCTGGGGCGCTGGACAACCTAGAAAAGGTTAGCTCGGCAGCAAAATATGTTTTCTCGATCGTTGGCAGGCTTGTTGACGCCAAAAAGCATCTTCGCGGCAAACATTACGAGATCAAAGTTGAGGGAAGTAATCACACGGTTATTCTTATCAATAATGAAGGCGGAGCTATGGAGTTTCCGAAGGAGGCAATTCCTCTACTCCAAGCTAAAACGGTGGATCCCGACCTAGAAAAAATAGCTTCCCCTCTAGAGGGCGAGGTTGTATCGAGCGCCAGCATGATCGCTGCGGACGCAAACGAGATTCTAGAGACGACCATTCTGTCTGAAGAAAAAGAACTCTTTTCAGACCCGAAAATCCCCGAGTCAAGCAACGAAGTACAAATTTCAGGCACCTTCATTTCGGCGAACAAAGAAAGCCTGCGAGGGATTTTTAAACGTATGGACGGGCACAAGATCCCCTATAAATTCATTGGCGAAGATCCGCAATCTCTACATTCCAGTTTCTCTCACTGGGGCACGGTTAGAGTATCAGCGACGGCATTCTTTGATGAAAGCCTTGAACTAAAAAGATTGGAGATCAAGTCAATCGTTCAACTCCAGCCGAAGCTAAATTTTCCCGCCCCTGAATCATGAGCCGGGTGCCCCTGGTCTCGCCTTTGAGACCAGGGAAAGATCGAATCCTCTCCAACCAACCACTCGCCTCGCGCCAGCGAGGCCCGGTAGAAGCCCCGGACTTTAGTCCGGGGACAAAAGCCGCTCCGCAGGAGCATACCTTGCTGCCGCAGGCCCGAGCGGAGTCGCAGACGGAGCGACCCAAGTCCAGCAAGAGTCGACCTCGGGGTCCCCACGAACAGGTCTTCGTTCGTGGGGTGAGACTCCAGGGCCCCCGGCGCGCGGTCTTTGCGTGCTGGGGTGGAGTCAGACGGAACGACCCACAGATAGACGAATGTAGGCCGGACCCGAGCAAAGCGAAGGGGCCGCACCTTGTCCGCGCGCCAAAACACCCCCGCCTCCGCCCCCATCCCGCCGACCCGAACCAGCTGACCCGAACCAGCTGACCCGTCGAAGGCGTGCTGACCGCTTCTTAACGGACCGGTTCTTTAACAGACCGCCTTTTAACTGACCGCTTTTTAACTGACCGCCTGTCAAGAGCTAAATCCTATAACTCCCATATTTTGAGCAACTTAAATATGCATGTTATTTCTCTCAAACTGCTAGAATAAGAGCAGGAATAGAAATCAAAGAGATTTTGCGAAAGGCGTGGCCACTGGCTGCGCCTTTCGCTTTTACGGCCATTCCCGCGAACCAAAGAACCTGGCCGGCGGCCGCTTTTAATCTTTGTTTTCTGTATCTTGCCTTGGTAATTATCCCTTAGCGTCAAGTAATACGATATTATTTGGGTATGGGAATGGACATAGTTAACTCAAAGTTCGAGTGGGCACGCCATCACTTCGAGCTTCTGAACGAGCAAGTTTC
>Ga0335074_10000109_pt1 | contig 139621 bp, 115 predicted proteins | sample Lox_Sample_23_FD_206715 | JGI IMG/M metagenome (GOLD analysis project Ga0335074, IMG submission 206715) | Soil microbial communities from Loxahatchee National Wildlife Refuge, Florida, United States - Lox_Sample_2.3 | ecosystem: Environmental > Terrestrial > Soil > Wetlands | place: USA...
CCACGCGTCCGCCGAACCGGGCTACCGGCCCAGCCGCAGACTCCAGCACCTGGTCCGCACCCGCAACGCCCGGTGCACCGCCCCCGGCTGCGGCCGTCCCGCGGGCCGGTGCGACCTGGACCACACCGTCGCCTGGGACCAGGGCGGACTGACCTGCGAGTGCGATCTGGCTCCGCTCTGCCGGCATCACCACCGGTGTAAGCAGAGCCAGGGGTGGAAACTCGAACAACCGAGCCCAGGCGTCCTGATCTGGCACACCCCGGCCGGCCGCACCTACGTCACCAGACCCACCCAGTACCCCGCATAGCCCCAACACCTCGGCGTCTCCGAGCGCTGGCGAAGATCATGCCGTAGTGTCCTGGACCCCCGGGCAGCAGGGCCTCGACGGGCGGCAGCCGGAAGTCGCGGGCGTGGTTGGCTGACGACGGCCCGCCGCTCAGCTCGCGCGACCGCCAGTACCTCGGGGTCGGAGAGGACCTCACGTTCTGGGTGGCCGGCCACGGCCTGGACGAGGCCGAACGGCATCCCCAGGTAGCGGGATGCCTTGGCAGCGTCGCCGCCGTTGTCGCGGACGGTGGCGGTAATCTCCCAGACGTTCTTACCGGTTCCGATCAGCCATGCCCGTCGGCCCGCGGGGCCGTCGGCGAGCGGGGCCGTCGGCGTACCGGATGAGCGGATGCCCATGCATGCGCAGGTTCTCTTAGACGTCGGTCATGTAGGGTAGCCGCTGCGCCAGACGGCGTACTCGGGGCAGAGCGGTCGGCCGGCTTCGGGTCGGCTGATCCACAGTCGAAGCAAGTGCCGTTGATGCGTTGGGTCCGCGGCGTCGTCGACGAACGCCGTGCGGGTGTGCACCGTCACGAAGTTGTTGACGAACTGCATGTCGCCCGTCTGGAGCTGCATGCCAAGAGCGACGCCTGGCCTCTTCGCCAGGGAGTCGAAATACGACAAACAGGAGACCTCATCCGCGGTGAGCCTGGGCACCTCGGGGAATCGCATGGCTGACCTCACCCGGCCGGTCCTGACGGTCGCCGAGAGCGCTCCACCGAAGTAGCTGTAAAGCGGCTCCAGGTACCAGCCAGCCGATCCGGGCGCTTCCTCGCTCCGCCAGTCGGTCGGGAAGCTCTTGTTGAGGATAGGCAGGTACGCGGGCTGCTCGTCGACCACGAAGTTGTACAGCAGCCCGGAACTGGCGACGAAACTCTCCCCGCCAGACAGCGCGGTACGCAGGCACATCAGGCCCACGAAGTCGGTGGAGTCCGTGTGGAACCCGAGATCTTCGTTGGTTGCGTAGGCCCGCTCGTAAGGCCCGCGCCTGCCGAGGTCCCGGATCTGGCCGATCAGGTCGCCTTTGCGGTTTTGCGGCACGAGGTTTCCCATGTGCCGGCCCATTCCCCAGTAGATGATCGTGGCCTCGTCCACGCTGAACCGGTCGTAGATGGGCAGCCCGCGCAGCAGGACGAGCCCCAGTCCGTGTTCCAGCCGGTCCACGATGTCGTCGATCCGCTCCTGGAAATGGGGAAGCGGAAAATCCGCTGCCCGGATCTCGGTAACGTCCTTGAGGCCCGCCTTGGCGACATGCGCGAGCGCGCGCTCGAAATCGGCGAAGTCTTCTTCGGCGAAACGAATGATCCAGCGACCGGTATCGGCAAGCTCGTCGCCTCTCCACACGTTCGGAGCCGACACCGGCTCGGTGAGGATCTCAGTCACCAAGACGCTCCTTCTCCGCACCGCGATCGGCGGCGGTGATCGAGGGCGAGCCAGACATCAGCGCCCGGCTCGCGTACGAGCACGTCGGGCACTCCTACGAGTATCGCTGCGGGACTGCTTGGTTGAGGTCGATGAGGACGGGGTTATCCACCTCTACCCAGCTGCGGTGATGAAGGAACTGGAGGGGGCCATGTGGCGGCAACGGCCCGACGATGCCGCGCGGATCGAGGCCAGCCTTTCCAACCCGGCTCAGCTCGTGGAGATGAGCGCGGACGAGCTGTGACCATACGGCTCGCCTTCGAGCCCGCCGCGCGAGACACGTACCTGGCGCTGCGGAAGGATCCGCAGCATCCGCTCTACCTGGCCGTCCGGGACGTCTTGGCCGAACTGCTTGACGATCCAGGGAGCCGACGCTTGAGAAGGCTCCGCTACCGCCCGGACACCTGGGGCGCGCCGTAACGGCATCGCATAATCCGGCACCTACCCGCAGACGCCCACCAGGAAGGGGCGCCCCTTGGCCGGGCAGGCGGTAATCCGGCGCCGCTGTGATGAGATGTCGTGCGAGAACTGGGACCAGCGGCTGACCCGGCCTGGCGCGACCGCGAGAGCGGCCCGCCGGCCGGCCGCCGTGGCGCACGTAGCCGGGCCACGGCGATCAGAGATACCATCCTGGCCGCCACAGGACGACTCCGATATCGACGATGGCCGGCGCAAGCGATCGACACGGGCATCCCGCCGCATCGGGAGCGCCTCTTCTGATCCCGACGCCGCGTAACCCATCCAAGCGAGCAGCCTTTTTAGTACGGGCACCGCGGTCGCACATAAGCCCGAGCAGCGGATTGAGTGCGGCGTATGAGTTAGCCCAAGTCAGCCTGCTTTTAGACCAATTCTTCACCTCGGCTCGTCGCGTCGTCGGCGTCTTGTATGCGATTAGCTGCGCCTAGGTCCTCACGAGCACACTCGGCCACGGTCGTCACGGCCTCGGTTAGCGCGTCAAACAAGGGGCGGCCAATGCCGCCGCCCCAGTCCATGGACTTAACCGCATTATCCAGAGTGTCTGCAGCAGATCGGAGACGCACTGCTGTCGCGTGGCCGCAGACAGTGGTAAGGGACCGCAACCAAAACTGCGCATCCACCAGATCATCGAACCACCCGCCGACCTCGCCAAGCACTGGCGTCAGCCTTCCCTCGTCGAGCTGGAACCCCGACCTGCGGTTCGCAGCTCGAAGCAGATGACGAAGGGCTCCGTCGTAGGCGGCTTGTCGCTTGTCGCGCCGCCATCGCGAGCTTTCCTGCCGCGCCTGCAGCTGTCCGGAGATCACGGACCCCACTAGGGCTGCTATAGCACCCACCAGAGCGCCAACCAGACCTATGATCGCGGGGCCCACCCTGGCTCCTCTCTGTACTCAGCGGTCCAGTCGGCCAACCGTTATATGCCTCCCCGTTGCACCCTATCGAGCAGGCCCCGCTCGGCGGCGCTGCCGTCGCCTCGGATTAACGGAATTTCGTGGCGCGTTATCGGCGGGAGTCGAGTGCGTAGGCATCGCGGTCGCCCCGTCTTGACTCGCTGGAAGCAGGCGGGTTCAGGAGGTCGACCGGACGACCCCCCCTCGGTCGCGAGCTGACTGCCGCTTCGCCCGGGCCTGACGCCTCACGGTCTACGCTCCCAGATCACTCCCAAAGTCGGACACCGCAAAGCCTGCAGGCTCCGCCAAGATCATGGCGAAGCCTCCTGACCTGCGCTTTCAGTGGGGTGGACGAGGGGACTCGAACCCCCGACACCCAGGACCACAACCTGGTGCTCTAGCCAACTGAGCTACGCCCACCATCGCCGCCGCCCGCGCGGTACACGCCCGAACGACAGCAGAACGCGCGCTGCCCCCGGAAGGACATCGCGCGGGTAACCACGAGTATAGCGGCCCGCGGACGCCCGCGAGGCCAGGCAGCAGACCCGCTACCCGCGAGCCCCTGGCGCGTCCTCCTGGGTAAAACGCGCGGCGATCTCGCGCGCGGTAGCGGAGTCCGGTCCCGGCGGCGGGACGAACACCGCCTCCCGGTAGTAGCGCAGCTCCTGCACGCTCTCCCGGATATCCGCTAGCGCCCGATGCCCGCCGTGCTTGACGGGGGAGGAGAAGTAGGCGCGCGGGTACCAGCGCCGCGCGAGCTCCTTGATACTGGACACGTCGATCATCCGGTAGTGCAGGTAGGCGTCGAGTTCTGGCATGTCACGGGCGATGAACCAGCGGTCGGTGGCGATGGAGTTGCCGCACAGCGGCACCCTCTTCGGCTCGGCCACGTGCCCGCGCACGTAGTCGAGCACGAGCTGGCCCGCCTCGGCCACACTGATCCCGTCGGGCAGCTCGGCCAGCAGCCCGGAGGTGGTGTGCATCTCGCGGACTACTTCCGGCATGCCCTCAAGGGCTTCCGCGGTGGGCTTGATGATCAGGTCTATACCCTCGTCGAGCAGGTTGAGCTCGGCGTCGGTCACCAGGCACGCGATCTCGATGAGGGCGTCGCGCTCAATGTCGAGCCCGGTCATCTCGCAGTCGATCCACACGAGCCGGTCGTTCACCCTCACAGACTATGGCCTCGGCGGCCGTGCCATGCCAGCCAAAACCCCATTATCCCCGAACGGACGGTGTTTCTCCCGCCGACAGCGCCCGCGTTCTGGGGCTCCAGGCCGGCGTCAGTAAACCCGGTTCGCGATGTGCCCGGGCGTGGCGATGCCCGGCCGCAGCTCCTTATCGGGCACCGGGTCGCCGAATGCCACGGTGACCGGCACCACGCCCGCCCAGATGTCCGTCTCGTAGTCCTCCGGCTCGTCGCTCGGCCCGCCGGCGCGGATCTTCACGGACGCCTCCGCGAGCGGCAGCTCGAGGACGGAGGTGGCGGCGAGCTCCTTGCGGGTGGGCTGGCGCACGTAGGACCACTGCCCGGGGGCCAGGTGCTCGGTGATGATGCGGAGCGCCTCGGTCTGTTCGGCGGGATCGGTGAGCAGGCGCGCCACGCCGTAGATCATGGCGCTGCGGTAGTTCATCGAGTGGTTGAAGACCGACCGGGCGCAGACCAGCCCGTCCAGGTGCGTGACGGTGACGCAGACCTCGTGGCCGGCCCCGGCCATGAACGTGCTGTTCGCCGACGACCCGTGCAGGTACAAGATGTCGCCGAGGCGCCCGTACCCGGTGGGCAGGACGCGCGGCACGCCGTCGGTGATGACCCCGAGGTGGCAGATCAGCCCGGCGTCGAGGACGGCGTACAGGTCACCGCGATCGGTCCGGCCGCGCTCGCGGTGCCGGTGCAGCGCGGTACGCGTGGTGGCAGACAGCTCAGGCACGGTCCCCCCGCGGGCAGCTCAGACCGCCGCGACCACCTGCGCCGTGCGGGGGCCCAGGCGGATCGCGGACGGGTCGGCGATCGGCGGTTCCGGCCGCTCGCGGGCGAGGCGGTCCCTGCCTGCGAGCTGGTCGATGTCGATTCCGCCGGGGCCGATGCTATCGCAATCGGGTACCTGCGAGGCGCCGAAATGCCCGCCTTGTGCCCACAGCGCGCGGCTGCGCATCCGGCCCGCGTGCCGGTACGGGGCCGGCGCCCCGGCCGGCCAGCGGCGGGGGATCCGCCAGGTGTCGAGCCAGTCGAGGATCTCGCCGAGCCCGAGCATCGCATAGCCGGTGAACGGGTCCCTGGCTGAGGCGAGGACGGCGATCTGGACGCACAGCCGGCCTTCGTTGTTCACGGGGATCGCGGAGTACGGGAGCCGGTCCGGGGCGTAGTCGAGGTCCTCGGGAGTGCCGAGCGCGCAGCCGGCCCGCACGATCGGCAGCAGCTGGGCGATGTCGCCGGTCTGCGGATCCCAGACCAGGTGCGGCGGCCGGTTTTCCTGGTTGAGGCGCTGCGCGGCTGACCAGGCCGAAATCAGGCGCACGTCGGCCCCCAGGGTCATCCACACGACCCGCGGCGCACCCCCGGCTAGTTGTCCCCCGTCGGTCTCTGCCCGGATGCATCTGGCGCCCGGCATCCACGCATCAGCCACAGGGTCCCTCCCAGGTCTAGACCTTCAAGCTTCCTTTCCTGCTTACGTCAGCACCGGTGAATAGTCCATAGGTCGGGAGGAGAAGATTTACCGTTCTATACCGTTCTACGATTCGTAGACCATGAACGTGAGCAGCAGTCCCCCTGGAATCCACAGCCCCGAGCGCCTGGCCGCCTGGCTGAACGAGCACATCCCGGGCGGGCCCCTCGAGCTGGACGGGATCGAGCTCATCGCCGGGGGCCGCTCCAACCTCACCTACCGGCTTTCGGTCTGCGGCCCTTCGGGACGCCGCCTCCTGGTGCTGCGCCGCCCGCCGCTCGGTCACGTCCTCCCGACCGCCCACGACATGTCCAGGGAGTTCCGCGTCCTGTCCGCCCTCGCGGGTACCCGGGTGCCGGTCGCGCGGCCGGTGGCGTTCTGCACCGACGCCGACGTGATCGGCGCGCCCTTCTACGTGATGGAGCACGTGCCGGGGGTGATCCTGCGGACCAGCGCCGACACCGCCCGGCTGAGCGAGGCTCAGAACGCCAGCTTGTCTGAGCACCTCGCCGACATGATGGCCGCCATCCACGGCGTCGATATCGCGGCGGTCGGCCTGTCCGACCTGGGCCGCGGCGCCGGGTACCTGCGGCGCCAGCTCGACCGCTGGCAGCGGCAGTGGGACCTGTCGGTGACCAGGGAAATGCCGGGCTACGCCACGCTGGTAGACCGGCTGACCGCCGCGCTGCCCGGCGAGGGCGACGTGACGCTGGTTCACGGGGACTTCAGGCTCGACAACGTGCTGGTGACGCTGTCGCCCGAGCCGGCCATCACGGCCGTGGTGGACTGGGAGATGGCGACCCTGGGTGACCCGCTGGCCGACCTCGGCCTGACCCTCGTCTACTGGACCGATCCGGGCGAGCAGGGCTGGCTCACCCCGGCCGGCGTGCCCGCCGACGCTCCCGGACTGTCGACCGACGCCACGACCAGCCCCGGCTTCTGGACCCGGGCGGAGTTCACCGCGGAGTACGCCCGGCGTACCGGCCGCGACGTCTCCCGGATCGGGTACTACGTGGCGTTCGGCTACTTCAAGCTGGCCGTCGTGCTCGAGGGCATCAACGCGCGCTACCAGCTGGGCCAGACGGTCGGCGAGGGCTTCGAGCGCGAAGGCCTGGTCGTGCCGGTGCTCATCGCCCGCGCGCACGAGGTGCTGGACAGCGACCTGTAAGGGACGGCGAACCGTTGGGCCGCCGATCCCTGCGTCGCCGGCCCATCCCCTCCTTCGGGAGACCCGGCGCCCCGCTCGCACCGGCCCGCTCTCCGGTGCCCGCTCTCGCCGGGCTCGCGGCCCGGCACCCGCACGTTGCCGAGCTTTGCAGAGGTCCGGCGCCCCGCTTTCGCCGGACCTCTACCCCAAAAGACGCGCGACCCGGACCCCAGGTTCACGCCGGAACGGGCCGAACCCCCGGGAGTTCCGCCACCAGGCCGGCGATGGCCGCGGCCGTCTCCGGTGCCGGGGGGTCGACGGCCATCCGCGCCGTCCTGGTCCCCAGGCCACGCAACTCCAGCGCGTACTTGACGCGGCCGATGCTCGCCCCGACCGCGACGATCCGGTCCAGCATTTCCTGGTGCCGTCCGGCCTCGTCGGCGTCGCCGGCGGCGAGCGCGGCGACCAGCGCCCGGTAGACGTCGGAGTAGGCGCCGCTGCGCCCCGAGATCACACCCGCCGCGCCGGCCCGCATGGCGGCCGCGGGGTTCGAGTCGTTGCCGGAGAACAGCCGCAGCCCGGGGGACTCCGCCACGTACTGCGCCATGTCGGCGGACGCGGAGCCGCTGATCTTGGCGCCGGCCAGGCCGGCGGCCGCGGCCGCCTGGGCGAACACCGCAGGTGGGACGGGCAGGGCGGTTCGTTCGGGAAAAATGTAGGCGTAGAGCTCGGCGCCCGGCGCGGCGTCGTGGATACGCGAATAGTGGACGGCCAGCTCGTCGGGCCGCGCGGGCAGGTAGTACGGCGTGATCGCGGCGAGACGCGTCGCGCCGAGCGCGACCGCTTGCGCAGCGAGGCGGCAGGCGTGCCGGGCGTCGGGGGCGCCGATGTGCGCGAAGACGCGCTCCGGGCCCGCCTCCTCCAGGGCCAGCTCGAACAGCGACAGCCGTTCGGAGTCCTCAAGGGCCGGGAACTCGCCGCTGGTCCCGGCCACGAACAGCCCGTCGACCTGCCCGGCGATGAACGCGTACAGGGCGCGGTTGGCTCCGACGTCGAGCTCGCCGTCGCCGCCGAACAGCGTGGGGACCGCGGAGAAGACGACCGCCGGCCGCACGCTCAGCCCTGCGGCGGCTTGAAGAACGCGGTCGAGTCGGGGCGCCAGAGCAGGAAGACCGCGCCCGCGCCGATCACCCAGGTCACCACGGGGAAGACCAGGTCCAGGGCCGTCTTGGGCTGACTGAACACGCCGAACAGGTCGAGGGTCGCCAGGCCGAACAGGACCGTGGACACGATGCGTGCCCAGCTCCTGCCCTGGCCGTTCGCCCGCGCCATCCAGAGCCAGAGGCCGATCCCGACCAGGCCGGAGATGATGGCCAGGCCGATGATGAAGCTGTTCAGCTGGTTGACCTGGGTAACGGTGAGGCTGGGACGCGCCTTCCTGATCGCCGCCTTGGTCCCGCTGATTTCCGTCAGCGAGATGACCAGGCTGATCAGGCTGACCGCCGCTCCGGCATACATGAGCTTGACCGCGTTCAGCACGGACGCCGGGGGAGCGGGCCGCAGCGGTTCAAGCTGGCCGCCACCGCCGGACGGGAAAGGCTGGTACATGGGGGACCTCTGCTAGGTGAGCGTGCCGAGCGGCGCAGCCCGGTCGTGACCTATTCGAGCTTAGTGGCTACGGCGTTGGTGAGCTATCGAGCCCCGCGGCCGGGTGATACTGAGTCACGATGACCGACGAGACCTCGACGAGCACGCGAGAGGGCTCGGTGCCGCCCGCTGCGGCCGGGCCGATCCCATCGTCTCCTGGGACGCCTCTGGCCCCTCCGGCCCCCCGGCTGCTGCGCTGGGAGATCGTCACCGTCTTCGCCGTCTCGCTCGGCGCCAGCGGCCTGTACGCGCTGGTGAATTTCATCGGCTCACTGACCGCGCAGCAGTCGCTCAGCAAGCAGGTGGCGGTCCTCAACGGATCGCTGGCGCCCGGCCGCCCGCTGCTCGACCTGTTCCTCCAGCTGCTGTCCATCACGCTCGCGCTCGCCCCGGTCCTGCTCGTCTTCTACCTGCTGGCCAGGTCGGGGGAACGGCCGTCCTCGATCGGCCTGGACGCCAGCCAGCCCGGCCTGGACCTCGCCCGCGGTGCGGTGCTCGCGGCCGTGATCGGCGGCAGCGGCCTGGGCCTGTACCTGGTCGCGTACCACCTGGGCGTCGAGCTCAACGTCGTCGCGGAGAACCTGCCCGACGTCTGGTGGCGGATCCCGATCCTGATCCTGTCCGCCGCGCAGAACGCCATCCTCGAAGAGGTCATCGTCGTCGGGTACCTGCTGAGCAGGCTGGACAAGCTCGGCGTCAAGCCGCCCGCGGCCATCGCGATCAGCGCGGTGATCAGGGGCTCCTACCACCTGTACCAGGGCGCGGGCGGGTTCATCGGCAACGCCACCATGGGGGTCATCTTCGGTTTCCTGTACCGCCGCTGGGGCCGGGTCACCCCGCTGATCATCGCGCACACGCTGATCGACGCCGTGGCGTTCGTCGGCTACGCCCTGCTGGCCGGCCACGTGTCCTGGCTGCCCGCGCCGTGAACGTCGGCCACCTCTGGGACCAGATAACGGGCAGCCAGTCCGTGCCGCAGGGCTGGGTGGTCGGCGCGGCCGGCCTGGCCGCCGCGGTCCTCGTGCTGAACACGGTGGCCTGGCGGCTGGCCGGGAAGGTCATCACGATCGCCCATGAGGGCGGGCACGCGGTGGTCTCCCTGCTGGCCGGGCGGCGGCTCGAGGGGATCAGGCTGCACTCGGACAGCTCGGGGGTGACGCACTCGCGCGGCAGGCGCACCGGCCCCGGCCTGATCGCCACGGCGGCCGCGGGGTACATCAGCCCGCCCGTGCTGGGCGCGGGCGCGGCGTGGCTGCTCGACTCGCGGCACCTGGCCGCGATGCTGTGGCTGACCGTGGCGCTGCTGGCCGCGACGCTGATCGTCGTACGCAACGCGTTCGGCGTGCTGGCGGTGCTCGGCACCGGGGCCGCCGTGCTCGCGGTGGCCGTGCTGGCCCCGGTCGGCCTGCAGGCGGGCTTCGCCTACACCGCCGCGTGGTTCCTGCTGTTCGGCGGGCTCCGCCCGGTGCTCGAGCTGCCACGCCGGCAGGTCAAGGGGCGGGCGGGCCTGTCCGACGCCGATCACCTGTTCCGGCTGACCAGGATCCCGACCGGCCTGTGGGTGACGCTGTTCCACGTGGTGTCGCTCGCCGCCGTGGTCGTCGGCGGCCGCCTCCTTATCCCCCTGCACGGGGCGCTGCCCCACGTGACGATTCCTCGGTAGACAAAGGCGCCGGTATAGACTTGCCGGTGGTTATCGCCAGACGATAGTTACGTTCTGACTCCGCGAGAAGAGGACGTATGGCCAAAGCCACCGCGGTGACGATGCCCCCGGAGACGAACGCCGTCCACGGGTCCGAGGGCGCCCGCCGGGTCCTGGCCCTGATGCTGGCCTTCTCGGCGGACAAGAACACCCTGACCGCGCGCGACCTGGCCGCCGCCACGGGTATCGCGCTGCCCAGCGTCTACCGGTATATCGCGCTGCTGCGCGAGACCGGGCTGCTGGCGGGCGACGAGCGCGGCAGCTACCGCCTCTCCGCGCGGCTGATCGGGCTGGCCAGGGCCGCGGAGGCCGCGGAGAGCATCATCGATGTCGCCGATCCCGTGATGCGCCGCCTGGCCGCCGATACCGGCGAGACGGTCATCCTGGTCCGGCTGATCGGCCGGACGGCGGTGTGCGTGCACCGGGTCGAGTCGGCGCAGCGGCTGCGCATCTCGTTCGAGGCGGGCCAGCCGCTGCCGCTGGACCGCGGCGCCAGCGCCAGGGTGCTGCTGGCCGGGCTGTCGCCCGAGGTCCGCGCGCAGTACCTGGCGCCGCTGGCCGCGCGCGATCCGCAGGCCGCGGCCAGCCTGGAGGAACAAGTCACGACCGCCGGACGCCAGGGCTACGCGGTCAGCGAGGAGGAGATCGAGGGAGGCGTGTGGGCCGCCTCGGCGCCGGTGCTCCAGGGCAAGCGCCTGGCGGCCGTGCTCACCGTGCCGTCGCCCCTGGTCCGGGTCCCCGTCTCGCTGCGGCGCCAGCTGATCCGCCAGGTCGTCGGCGCCGCCGAGGCCATCAACGCCGGGCTCCGCGCTGCCCGCAGGTAAGCGTCGGCAGTGGATCATGTACTGCCAGCGATAACGCGGTTATTCTTCCGGCATGCCGGACTTCCCCGAGGTGATCCCGGGCACGCTCATGCGCGCCAGCCACGCGACGCTGGCCGAACTCCAGTCCCTGATGGCCACCGGCGATCTCAGCTCCGCCGCGCTGACCGGTTTCTACCTGGAGCGGATCGACCAGCTGAACCCGGCGCTGCACGCGGTCATCACCGTGAACCTCGACGCCCTGGCCGAGGCGGCGGCCAGCGACGCGGCGCGGGCGGCGGACGGGCCGCGCGGTCCCCTGGACGGCATTCCCGTCCTTGTCAAGGACAACGTGCAGGTCGCGGGGATGCCGACCACCGCGGGGTCTCCCGCGCTGCTGCCGGCCGAGCCGGGCGACGCGTTCTGCGTTTCACGGCTCCGCGAGGCCGGCGCGGTGATCATCGGCAAGGCCAACCTGTCCGAGTGGGCCAACTTCCGGTCGACGCACTCGACCAGCGGCTGGTCGACGCTCGGCGGGCAGACCGCCAACCCGTACGCGCTGGACCGCAACCCGTCGGGATCGAGCTCGGGTTCGGCCGCAGGCGTGGCCGCGGCGCTTGCGCCGGTCGCGGTCGGCACCGAGACGGACGGCTCCATCGTCTGCCCGTCCAGCGCCTGCGGGATCGTCGGCATCAAGCCCACCAACGGGCTGATCAGCCGGCGCGGGATCGTGCCGATCTCGCCGGTCCAGGACACCGCGGGCCCGATGGCGGCCTGCGTCGCCGACGCGGCGGCGCTGCTGTCCGTGCTGGCCGCCGCCGACCCCGGGGATCCCGTCGCAGCTGACGACCTTGATGATGCCGAACGATCATTTGATGGCAGCCATGGGCCTGGCTATACCGATGTCCTCGACCCGGCCGCCCTGGACGGCGCGCGGCTGGGGATCTGGCGGGAGGGCTCCGCCGCGGCCGGCCCCGCGACCGCCGCCGTGCTCGACGCGGCCGTGGCGGCGCTGCGCGCGCAGGGGGCCAGCGTGGTCGACCCCATCACGCTGCCCGGCTCGGACAAGATCCGCGAGCCGGAGTTCGCGGCGCTCCAGCACGAGTTCAAGTACGGGATCAACGCCTACCTGGCCTACATCGGCGCCTTCGGTTTCGCCGGGGCCCTGCCACGCACCCTGGCCGAGCTGATCGATTTCAACAAGCGCAACGCCGAGCTGGTCCTGGCCCGCTTCGGCCAGGAGATCTTCGAGCAGGCCGAGGCGACCAGCGGTGACCTGGCCGACCGCGACTACCGGTCCGCGCGGCGCGACGCCACCCGGCTCGCGCGTGCCGCCATCTCCGGGCCGGTGGCCACGGACGGGGTGGAGGCCATCGTGGCCCTGACGGCCAACCCGGCCTGCCTGACCGACTACGTGCTCGGCGACCACACCGTGTTCCACACCTCGGGCCCGGCCGCGGTGGCCGGGTGCCCGTCGATCACGGTGCCGTTCGGGTACGTGTCCGGGCTGCCGGTCGGCGTGTCGTTCTTCGGGCCGCGCTGGACCGAGCCGCGGCTGATCGCCCTCGCCTACGCCTTCGAGCAGGCCACCCAGGCCCGCCAGCCCCCCGCCCTGGCCGCCAGCATCATCCAGCAGCGCTGACGCCGCACGATAACCTGGCGGACATGGATTCGTGGCGCCGCGCTGAGGTACCCGTACTCCCGGGGAGCGGACCGGCGCCCTGGCTGCACGACACGGCCACCGGCACGCTGGTTCCCGCGGCCGCGGGCCCGGTCGCCACGCTGTACGCCTGCGGCATCACCCCCTACGACGCCACCCATATCGGCCACGCCGCGACCTACACCGCCTGGGACCTCCTAGTCCGAGCCTGGCTAGACGCCACCCCAGCAGAACCAGAGCGCATCGATGCCTGGCGATGGACCGCCCCCGCAACTCCCGTCGCCCCTCCCGCCTCGCGACCGACCGAGCCGCCAACTCCCGTCGCCCCTCCCGCCTCGCGACAGACCGAGCCGCCAACCCCCGTCGCCCCTCCCGCCTCGCGACCGACCGAGCCGCCAACCCCCGTCGCCCCTCCCGCCTCGCGACCGACCGAGCCGCCAAACCCCATCGCCCCTCCCGCCCCCTCCGCCCCACGGTTCACCGTGGTTTACGTGCAGAACGTGACGGACGTCGATGACCCGCTGCTGGAACGGGCGGACCGGGACGGCGAGGACTGGCGCGAGCTGGCCCGCCGCGAGACGCAGCGGTACCGCGGCGACATGGAGACGCTGCGCGTCCTGCCGCCCACCCACCTGGTCGGGGCCGTCGAGGCGCTGCCCGTCATCGAGCGGTACGCCGCCCGGATCGCCGAGCGCGGCGCCCTGTACGACGTGGACGAGGACGTCTACTTCGCCAGGTCGGCTGACCCGGAGTTCGGCGCGCTGTCCGGGCCGGGTACGCCGTCGGGCTTCGGCCTCGGGGAGATGGCCGACCTGTTCGCGCAGCGCGGCGGCGATCCGGCCCGGCCGGGGAAGAAGGACCCGCTGGACTTCCTGGTCTGGCGCGCCGAACGTCCGGGCGAGCCCGCCTGGGACTCCCCCTGGGGCCGCGGCCGGCCGGGCTGGCACGTGGAGTGCGCCGCGATCGCCGCCGAGTACCTGGGCCCGGTCTTCGACGTCCAGGCGGGCGGATCTGACCTGGTGTTCCCGCACCACGAGATGAGCGCGTCGCACGCCCGGGTCGCGTTTGCCCCGGAACCCAGGGTGTTCGCGCGGGTCTACGCCCACGCCGGGATGGTCAGCTACCAGGGCCAGAAGATGTCCAAGTCGCTGGGCAACCTGGTGTTCGTCAGCCGGCTCGTGGCCGACGGCGTCGACCCCATGGCGGTCCGGATGGCGCTGCTCGCGCACCACTACCGTTCGGATTGGGAGTGGACCGACGCGGTGCTGGGCGAGGCCCAGGCCCGGCTGGCCCGCTGGCGTGCCGCGCTCGCCCACGCCGAGGCCATCACCACTGAGGTCCTGACCGCCGACCCGTCGCCGGCGGCGGAACTCGTGCTCGCCGGGGTGCGGGCGCGCCTTCGCGACGACCTGGACGCTCCCGGCGCCCTGACCGTCGTCGATCACTGGGCCGACACCCTGCTGGCCGAGGCGCCGGGGCTCACCGCCGCGGACGGATCCGGTGCGCGGCTCGTCAGGGATACGGTCGACGCCCTGCTCGGGGTCAGCCTGTAGGTCGGCGATGACCTCCACGGGCGCACGCGGACGCGAAACCGTCCTGGCCTACTCGGGCGGCACGATCGACCGCGCGAGCAACAAGCGGACCGATGCGGCCTTCCTCGACGCGACCCTGGCGGCGCCCGGGGCGCGGCTGATCCCGATGTGGCGGGACCGGTGCATCGTCTCCGGCGAGCCGGCCGTCCCCGCGATCCTGCCCGTGGCCGGCGCGGGGCGGGTCCTTGAGGCCTCGGCCGAGACGGTCTTCCTCGGGCTCGACGAGGGCGGCGGCCTGTTCGCGGCCGACCTGTCGCCGCTGGAGGAATCCGATGCGGTTGGCCTGGCGGGCGGGGAACAGGCCCTCGACGTGCGGGGCTTCGTCGGCACGCTGACGCCGCCGGAAGCCGCCGTGCTCGGTTACGCGCGGGGGATGCTGTACTGGCATCGCCACCAGCAGTTCTGCGGGACCTGCGGATCCAGGACGGCCAGCGGCCACGGCGGGCACCTGCGGTCGTGCCAGGGGTGCGAGCGCCTGCACTTCCCGCGCGTCGAGCCCGCGGTGATCATGCTGGTCGAGACCAGTCAGCCGCCGCGCCGGTGCCTGCTGGCCCGGCACCGGGGCTCGGCCCCGGACGGGTTCTCCACCCTGGCCGGCTTCGTCGACGTCAGCGAGAGCCTGGAGGACGCCGTGCGGCGCGAGGTGGCGGAGGAGACCGGCGTCGTCGTCGAGACCGTGACCTACGTGGCCTCGCAAGGCTGGCCGTTCCCGTCCGGGCTGATGGTCGGCTTCCGGGCCACCGCGGTCACCGAGGCGGTGACCGTCGACGGCGAAGAGGTGCTCCAAGCCCGCTGGTTTACCCGCGCCGAGCTCGTGGACCTGGCCGCGTCCCGCGGCCGCCTCGGCCGCGAAGACTCGATCGGCCGCTACCTGCTCCGCTCCTGGCTGGCCGAAACCAGCTGACCACCGACTGTCAAACCACGCGGCCAGCCCTGTGGATAACCTCCCCGGTTATCCACAGTTTGAAAATTCACGCATCCATGCGCCCTCGCCCGGTCCGCACGCTGGCGGTATGAGACAAACAAGCACGGCAAGTGATAATACCCCGCAGACCACCCAGACCACCCAGACCACCCAGACACCCCGGACACCCCGGGCACCCCGGGCCGCCCAGCCCGCCACCGCCATCCGGGCCAGCTCGCCGCCAGACCTGCTCGCGGTGGTGCCGCACCTGCTCGGCTTCGTGCCGGACCTGAGCCTGGTGGTGATCGGGTCCGCGCCGCCCCGCGACCGCATCCGGGTCACGCTCCGGTACGACCTGCCCGATCCGCCCGATGCGGACCTGGCCGCAGACATCGCCGCCCACGCCGCCGGCGTCCTCGGCGCGCAGCGGCTGCCCGCCGCGCTGGCGGTCGGCTACGGCCCCGAGGCGCTCGTGGCGCCGGTTGCGGGCGCGTTCCTGGACGCGGCGCGCCTGGCCGGGATCACGCTGCACGACGTCCTGCGGGTCGAGAACGGCCGTTACTGGTCTTACCGCTGCGGCAACGAGGCGTGCTGCCCGGCCGACGGGGTGCCGTTCGACGGGAGCGCGCACCCCGTTTCAGCCGTCATGGACGCCGCCGGGATGCGGGTGCTGCCCGGCCGGGCCGCCGTGGCCGGCCGGATCGCGCCGCTCGACGGCGCCGCCGCGGCGTCCATGCGCGGGGCGACCCGCCGGGCCGAGCAGCACGCCGCCGCGCTGCTCGGGAAGGTCCGAAAGTCCGGGCGTACCGGTGCGGCCAGGCAGCTGATCGCCGCCGAGGGGCTGAACGCGGTGGGCAGCATGATCGCCGCGTACCGGGCCGGCGATCGGTCCGCCTCGGACTACGAGATCGCCTGGCTGACGGTGGCGCTGCGCGACCTGCGAGTCAGGGATGACGCGTGGGCGCGGATGGACCCGGCGCACGCCGAAGCGCACCTGCGGCTCTGGCTCGACGTGACCCGGCGGGCACAGCCCGGGCGAGTGTCCGCTCCGGCCGCCCTGCTCGCCTTCGTGGCCTGGCAGTCCGGCGACGGGGCGCTGGCCAACGTCGCCCTGGACCGGTCCCTGGCCGATGACCCCCGGTACTCGATGGCGCTCCTGCTCCGGCAGGTGATCGCCGCGGGGGCACCGCCGTCACTGGCCAGGCTGCCGATGACCCCCGAGGAGGTGGCCGCCAGCTATGCGGGCCTCGGCGACGGCGATGACGACGAACTCTGAGGTCAGAGCTACACTGCCTGAAGGTTCGTCCAGCTCAGGGCGAATCTTGTCTTTTGTCAGTCCCCTGCCGTTTTCCATAATGGGTAGGAGGGCTTAACCGGAAGGACGCCAGATGACGGCCAGCGCGCACGAGGTCGCGGTGACCAGCCTCCGTGAGGCGTACGCGGCCCTCCCGCCGGGCGCGCCGGTACGGCTGGCCAAGCGCACGTCGAACCTCTTCCGGTTCCGCGATGCGGGCCCGGCGGCGTCGGCGGCCCTGGACGCTTCCGCGTTCGGCAGTGTCCTGCAGGTCGACCCCGGCAGCAGGACCGCATGGGTCGGCGGCATGACCACCTACGAGGACCTGGCCAACGCCACGCTCAGGCACCGGCTGATGCCCCTGGTCGTCCCCCAGCTCAAGACGATCACGCTCGGCGGCGCCGTGACCGGGCTTGGCATCGAGTCCACCGCGCTGCGCAACGGCATGCCACACGAGTCCGTGACCGAGCTGGAGATCCTGACCGGCGACGGACGGGTCGTCCGCGCGACCGCCGACAACGAGCACGCCGCCTTGTTCCGCGGCTTCCCGAACTCCTACGGCACCCTCGGCTATGCCCTGTCGCTGACGATCGAGCTGGAGCCCGTGCAGCCTTTCGTACACGTGCGCCACTTCGCGTTCGGCACACCGGAAGCCTGCATGGACGCGATCGCGCAGGCTGCGGCGGAGGGCAGCCTGCGCGGTCACCGAGCGGACTTCATCGACGGGATCGCGTTCTCGCCGGACGAGCTGTACCTCACCGTCGGGTCGTTCAGCGACGTCGCGCCCTGGCGCAGCGATTACACCGGGCAGCAGATTTACTACCAGTCGGTCCGGCGGGACAAGGAGGACTTCCTCACGATTCGCGACTACCTGTGGCGGTGGGACACCGACTGGTTCTGGTGCTCACGGGCCTTCGGCGTGCAGCGGCCGCTGGTCCGGCGGCTGTGGCCACGCCGCTACCGGCGATCCGACGTGTACCACAAGCTCGTCGCGCTGGACCAGCGCTACGGCCTCACCGCCACCATGAACGCGCGGCGGCAGCGCCCGGCCCGCGAGGCGGTCACCCAGGACGTGGAGATCTCGGTCGAGCGCGGCGCCGAGTTCCTGCGCTTCTTCGCCGGGACCGTGCCGATGGGCCCGGTCTGGATGTGCCCGCTGCGGCTGCGCAGCGAGCAGGCCTGGCCGCTCTACCCGCTCAAGCCCGGCGAGGTGTACGTGAACTTCGGGTTCTGGGGGACCGCCCCGCTCCCCGCCGGCCGGGCGGACGGGTACTACAACCGCCTCGTCGAGGACGAGGTGACCAAGCTGGGCGGGCACAAGTCGCTGTACTCGACGGCGTTCTACACGCAGGACGAGTTCGACGGGCTCTACAACGGCGAGGCGTACAGGGCGCTCAAGCGCGCCTACGACGGAGGCGGGCGGCTGCTCAGCCTGTACGACAAATGCGTCAGGGGACGCTGAGGCGGTTCCGAAGGACGGAAGGGAACGGATGCATGGCACTAGCTGAGGTCTTCGAATCATTCGCGGGCCCCGACGCCCCGGTGGAGTTCGCGGCCTACGACGGCAGTCATTCGGGCAAGGAGGGATCGGACATCAAGGTCACGGTCCGCTCACCGGTCGCCGTCGCCTACCTGGCCCAGGCGCCGGGCGGGATCGGGCTGGCCCGGGCCTACGTGAGCGGGCACCTGGACGTCGAGGGCGACATGTACGAGGCGCTGGTCCACATGACCAAGGTTCAGTCCACCCGCGTGAGCGCGGCGGAGAAGCTGCGCCTGCTGCGCGCCCTCGGCGGCCCGAAGCTGCTGCTGCACCGGATACCTCCGCCGCCCCAGGAGGTCAGCGTGCGCCGCCGCTGGACCATCGGCCCCCTGCACTCCAAGGGCCGCGACGCCCGCGCGATCTCCCATCACTACGACGTGTCCAACCGCTTCTACGAGTGGGTGCTCGGACCGACGATGGCCTACACCTGCGCCTGCTACCCGCGCGAGGACGCCACCCTGGAAGAGGCGCAGGTCAACAAGTTCGACCTGGTCGCCCGCAAGCTGGGCCTGCAGGCGGGCATGCGCCTGCTGGACGTCGGGTGCGGCTGGGGCGGCATGGTGATGCACGCCGCGCGGGAGTACGGCGTCAAGGCCCTCGGGGTCACGCTGTCCGCCCAGCAGGCGGCCTGGGGCCAGGCCGCGATCGAGCGGGAGGGCCTGTCCGGGCTCGCCGAGGTCCGGCACCTGGACTACCGCGACGTGCCGGAGACCGGCTTCGACGCCGTCAGCTCCATCGGCCTGACCGAGCATATCGGCAAGGACAACCTCAAGGCCTACTTCGCCTACCTGTACGGCAAGCTGAACGCCGGCGGCCGGCTGCTCAACCACTGCATCACCCGCCCGGACAACATCGAGCCCGCCATCCGCAAGGATGGGTTCATCAACAGGTACGTCTTCCCCGACGGCGAGCTCGAGGGACCCGGCTACCTGGTCTCGCTCATGCACGACACCGGTTTCGAGGTCCGGCACGAGGAGAACCTGCGCGAGCACTACGCGAAGACCCTGGCGGCCTGGTGCGCCAACCTGGACTCGCACTGGGACGAGGCGGTCAAGGAGGTCGGCCGGGGCACCGCCCGGGTGTGGCGGCTGTACATGGCGGGCTCGCGGCTCGGCTTCGATACCAACCACATCGAGCTGCACCAGGTCCTCGGCGTCCGGCTGCACGCGGACGGGACATCCGGCATGCCGCTCCGGCCAGACTGGGACACCCCGCGGTTGCTAACCAGCTGATTATCCCGAACGAGCGGTGGTTATCGGCCCGGGATCCTGACCCGCGGCATCGCCGTGGCGTCCTGGCGGCTCGGCCTCGCGCATGCGCGGAATCGTCTGGCGGGCCAGCACGTCCGCAGGCCCGGGTGCCGCCATGAACGGCGCCAGGTCCGTGATCGCCCGCGCGGCGAACAGGGCGGCTACGGTACTGGCCGGCATGTTCCGCGCTACCCGCGCGGGATCGGCCGGCGCCGCTCCGGTAACGGCCACGGCCGGTACGCCGCTGGATCCGGCGGCCAGGGCGGCCAGGCCCGCGTCGGGTCCGGCGACCACGATCAGGTCGGCTTCGCCGGCGGCCAGCGTCATCGCCTGCGCAAAGAGCACCGGCACGCTCAGCTGGCGGGCCATCTGCTCCGCCAGGTCGTCCTCCGGCATGACCAGGCGGCCGGTGACGGTGGACACCAGGCGCCGCCGCGGCCGTGCGAAGCGCGTGCCCGCGAAGACGCCCCGCAGCGGGGCCGTGCACCCGGTCATGGCGGGGGAGTGCAGCGCGTGCATGCTGGGGAGCACGTCCGCGGGGATGCGGAGCGCGGCGGCGCGCCTGCTCAGCTCGCGGACGCCCGCGGTGGACCCGGCGAGCACATGCGTCCCGGGTCCTTCGTAAGCGGCGATGTACAGGCGGTCAAGCGTGCACAGCCCGCGCGCCGTCTCCGCATCGGCCGCGATCCGGACCATCGCGGCCGGGGCGCACGCGCAGCCGCGCAGCACCTGGTCGCACTGGGCCGCCAGGCGGGCCGCCTCGGCCGCGGGCAGGCAGTCAGCCCACGCCAGCCCGGAGAGCTCACCCAGGCTGTAGCCCACCCCCGCGCCCGGCCTGACCCCGAGCTGCTCCAGCGTGCGTAGTCCCGCCAGCGAGGCGGCGAGCAGCGCCGAGTAGGTGAGCCCGGACCCGGCCAGCCCGCCGAACAGCACCACGACCCGCCCGGCCGCCCCCGCGGAAACGTGGATGCCAGGATCGGCGGCCCCGGCAGGCCCGCCCGCCCGCAGCTGCCGTGCCGCGGCGCGGGCCCGGTGGGCCAGCTCGTCGGGCACGGCAGCCGTCAGGGCGATCCGCACCGGCGCCCCGCGATCGCCCGCCGCCAGCACGCCGAACGCCAGATGCCGTGCCACCTCGCGTAGTTCGGCCCCGGAGAGCCCCTCGACGCTGGCCGCAATCGCATCCAGCCGCCCGGCCAACTCCCCGGCATCCCCGCCGCACAGCGCGAACACGCTGGAATCCGGTCCGCATCCCCACGCCTGCTCCGCCGCCCGGAGCCGGGCCGGCACGAGACCATCCGGCAAGGCCACGCTCCCAGCCGACGACGCCACGGGGGGCAGCACCTCCGCGCTCGCAGCCGATGGCGCCGCGGGAGGCGGCAGAGCCGGGCTCCCAGCCGATGGCGCCGCGGGGGGCGGCAGAGCCGGGCTCCCAGCCGATGGCGCCACGGGAGGCGGCAGCTCCGCGCTTCCAGCCGATGGCGGTCCGGGAGGCAGGCGCACACTCCCAGCCGGCGGAGGGACAGGAGCCTGCGGTGATTCTTCGATCCCGGGCGGCGCCGCTGATTCCTCTGCGTCAGCCGGGCGGCGGCGCCGCCCGGCCCGCCCGCCGTTCCCCGAGTCGCGACGCAGCACGAGGTGGACCCCCGCGACCTCCTGCGAGCCGGTTAGGCCGTACACCGCCGTCAACCCTTCGGCCTCGTGGGTGCCGGGCGAGCTGACCGCCGCGAGCCGGCTCCGCCCGGCCCCCGGGTCCCCGTCCGGCCACGCTTCCGGCCGTTCGGGCAGCCTGAGCAGCGCATCGCCGAACTCGATGAGCGGGTGCGGCGGCAGGCACCCGGTGCCGGGCGGAATCGTCCCCGCCACCATCGCCAGGGCGGTCTTGATCAGGCTGGCCGCACCTGCCGCCCCTCTGGTGTAACCGATGCCCGCCGAGACGGCACCAAGCGCCGCGGTGGTCACGGCGCCGCGCCTGAGCCCGGTGAACGCGGTCAGCTCGGCCAGGTCAGCCGCCGGGATCCCGGTGCCCTGCCCTTCGATCAGCTGGATGTCCGCGGGATCGACGCCGGCCCGGAGGTAGGCCTGGAAGGCGGGCGGGGTGTGCTGCGACGGCGCGGCGCCAGGCCCCGCGCCCCCCATGGATCCAGGGACCCCAGCAGGCTCCGCCGCCCGTGTAGGCCCTGCGACCCTCGTAAACTCTGTGACCCTCCCAGACCCCGTGACCCTTCCATGCCCCGTGCTCTCCGCAGACGCCGTGACTCCCGTGGCCTCCGCGAACCCCGTGGGCTCCGTGAACCCCGCAGACTCCGCGAACCCCGTGGGCTCACCGGTCCAGCCCGCAATCTCCGCGTACACGGGTACGTCCGCCGCACGGGCGTCGGCCATGCGGGCCAGCACCACGACGCCGCAGCCGTCGCCGGGCAGCAGCCCGGCCGGGTCGGCCGCGTAGACGCGCATCCGACTGGTACCCAGCGTGCCGGCTCGCGCCTGCAGCGCGAGCCACACCGGATCGAGCCCGAGCTCGGCACCGCCCGCCACCGCTAGGTCAAGTTCCCCGGCCGCGACCGCCTGCGCGGCCGCCACGACCGCGTGCAGTGAGGACAGCGCCGCCGCACGCGGGTACGAAACCTCGGTGGCGAACCCGAGCTCCGTCCGCACCGACTCGGAGAGGCCGGGCGTCGAGCTCGCGATGATCAGCCCGGTGCGGCTGCGGCCGGCCGCCTCGCGCAGGCCGGCGTCCGACAGGGCGAGGGCGGTCATCTCCACCGCGAGCTTGCGGACCGGCGCGGCGTCATGCGGATCCTCAAGCGAAACCGGTGCCGGCGCCCAGTCGTCAAGCAGCGCTGCGTGCAGCTCGCCGCCGGGCCACCCGGCCACCGGCCGGAACAGGCGGTGGCCAGCCAGAGTCAGGCGGTGGAATCCGGCCGGCTCGCTCGCACCAGGGAACCGGCACGCCACGCCAATGATCGCGACCGATCCGCGGTGATCTCCCTGACCGTCCATTGCTCCCCATCAAGGAACGGCCACCGGGTCTCCCCAGTGATCTCAGTAATGAGGAATAATTGCTGGCTGGCCGCCCGTCAAGGGGAATGACGAGACGCGCTGATTTCCCCTCGCGAATGCATTTCTGGCCGGTGTTAGAAGCGTTTGCCCGCTATGCGCCGCCCACGCCTCCGGCCCCCGCAGAGCAGTTTAAGCCTAGTCGACACGTCGATCTACCTGCGGGAAGACCAGGGCTCATTTGATTACTATGAGCATCGTGATGTTACCTGTGGTGATCAGACTCGAAATCGGGGGATTCAGTTCATGCGTTCTTCCTGACCCAGTTTCGTACCCGGGTCGTGAGGCCTCGCTGGCTTGCGGCCCTGTCCGGTACGATCGCCGTGGCCGTGGCCGCGGTGCTCACGCTCACCGGTTCCGCGCAGGCCAACTACGTGCCCGCGTACCTTCAGCCCGCTGCGTCCACCCAGCAACTGCAGGTGTGGTCGGGGAATTCTGACGGGCAGACGCTCAGCCCGGCCAGCTACGCCGCGGTCTTGTGCCTCGCCTCGACCGCCTACGTCAGCGTCCACCTGATCAGGACCAACCTGCCGCGCACCACGTTCCAGCCCGTCTACGGCCTGGATTCCGCGCCTTGGGACTGGCCCGGGGTATTCTTCACGACCGACCGGGCCGGGAATGGCTCGGTCAGCTTCACCATAACCGGCCTCGCGGCCGGGAACCACGACATAACCCTCGACATAAACAACACGCCGTCGCCCGGCAGCACCTACTTCATGAACGAGACCTTCAACCACAACGGGGGCATCGGCATCTACTTCGCCTGTCCTTCCTGACCAGCCGCGGCCGGGTGCGCATAGCCCTGCACCCGGCCGCCCGGCGGCTGCGCTATCCTGTGCGCATGCGTGCCGTCCGGCTGCTTCTTACCTAGCCGCGCCGACTTATAGTCGTTGGCGCGGCCGCCCCTCGTGTCGAGGGGCGTTTTCATTGCAGGTGATCTTCACCCGCAGGGTTTGAGGAGTCCGGACCAATGTCAACGGTGAGGGAAACAATGACTGCGGCCGAGAGCGCGGACCTGGCGCAACGCTACGACCCCCGCGATATCCAGGCGAAGTGGCAGGAACGCTGGGCGGAGCTAGACCCGTTCCGCGCCAGCGAGGACCCCGCGGATACCAGGGAGCGCTTCTACCTGGTCGACATGTTCCCGTATCCGTCGGGCGACCTGCACATGGGCCACGCCGAGGCGTACGCCATTGGTGACGCCATCGCGCGCTTCGGGTTCCTCCGGGGCCGCAACGTCCTCCACCCGATCGGCTGGGACGCGTTCGGCCTGCCCGCCGAGAACGCTGCCATCAGGAACAACACGCACCCGTCCGATTGGACGTACGCCAATATCGAAACGCAGGCGGCCTCATTCCGGCGTTACGCGACCTCCTTCGACTGGAGCCGCAGGCTGCAGACCTGCGACCCGTCCTACTACCGCTGGAACCAGTGGCTGTTCCTGCGCTTCTACGAGCGGGGGCTGGCCTACCGGCGGGACGGCTACGTCAACTGGTGCCCGGTCGACCAGACGGTCCTGGCCAACGAGCAGGTCATCGCCGGCCGGTGTGAGCGCTGCGGCGCCGAGGTCGTCCGGCGGATGCTGAACCAGTGGTACTTCAAGATCACCGAGTACGCCGACCGGCTGCTCGCGGACGCTGCGCAGCTCGAGGGCTGCTGGCCCGACCGCGTGCTGCTGATGCAGCGCAACTGGATCGGCCGCTCGGAGGGAGCCGAGGTCGACTTCGAGATCGAGGGCCGGGACAAGCCGGTCACGGTCTTCACGACCAGGCCCGACACGCTGTACGGGGCGACGTTCTTCGTGGTGGCGGCGGACTCGCCGCTGGCCGGGCAGCTGTGCGCCCCGGATCGCCTGCCCGAGCTCAACGACTACGTCGACCAGGTCCGGAAGCTGACCGACATCGAGCGCCAGGCGACCGACCGGGAGAAGACCGGCGTCTTCCTTGGCCGGTACGCCGTCAACCCGGTGAACGACGAGCGGATCCCGGTGTGGGCCGCTGACTACGTGCTGCCCGACTACGGCACCGGCGCCATCATGGCCGTGCCCGCACACGACCAGCGCGACCTGGACTTCGCGCGCGCCTACGGCCTGGACGTACGGGTGGTAGTCGAGACAGGGGAGCCGGATCCAGCCGAGACCGGGATCGCGACCCCGGGCGACGGAACGCTGGTGAACTCTGGTCCGATCAACGGCCTTGGCAAGGCCGAAGCCATCGCGACGATCACGGCGATCCTGGCGGACAAGGGCCTGGGCAAGGCGGCCGTCACCTACCGCCTGCGAGACTGGCTGGTGTCACGCCAGCGCTTCTGGGGCACGCCGATCCCGATCGTGCACTGCCCGTCGTGCGGCGAGGTGCCGGTGCCCGATGACCAGCTGCCGGTGGTGCTGCCCGACCTGCGCGGCCAGGACCTCGCGCCCAGGGGCGTCTCACCCCTGGCCGCGGCCGGAGACTGGGTCAACGTGCCGTGCCCGAGCTGCGGCGAGATGGCCAAGCGCGACACCGACACGATGGACACGTTCGTGGATTCGGCCTGGTACATGTTCCGGTACTGCTCGGTCGACTACACCGACGGCCCGTTTGATCCGGCGGAGGTCCGCCGGTGGGCACCGGTGGACATGTACGTCGGCGGCGTCGAGCATGCGATCCTGCACCTGCTCTACAGCAGGTTCTTCACCAAGATCCTCTATGACATGGGCCTGCTCGACTTCAGCGAGCCGTTCACCCGGCTGATGAACCAGGGCCAGGTCATCAACCACGGCAAGGCCATGTCCAAGTCCCTCGGCAACGGCGTCGACCTCGGTGACCAGATCGAACGGTTCGGGGTGGATGCCATCAGGCTGACGATGATCTTCGCCAGTCCGCCGGAGGACGACATCGACTGGGCGGACATGCACCCGGAGGCCATGGTCAAGTTCCTCGGCCGGGTCTGGCGCATCGCTTCCGACGTCGCCGGCGCCGACCCAGGAACCAGCGGCCACGCCCGAGCGCCGGGGGATACTGACCTGCGCAAGGTCACGCACCGCACCATCGACGAGGTCACGCGTCAGGTCGAGTCCTACCACCTGAACGTGGCCGTGGCGCGGCTGATGGAGCTGGTCAGCGCGACGCGGAAGGTCATCGACTCCGCCGCGGGGCCCGGAGCGGCCGATCCCGCGGTACGCGAAGCGGCCGAGGTCCTCGCCGTGCTCCTGTCACTGTTCGCGCCCTACACCGCCGAGGAGTGCTGGGAACTGCTCGGACACGAGCCGTCAGTGGCAAGGACAGCCTGGCCGGCCGCGGACCTGAGCCTGCTGGCGCAGGACAAGGTCACCTGCGTGGTCCAAGTCGACGGCAAGGTCCGCGACAAGCTGGAGGTCCCGCCCGCCATCGGGGACGACGAGCTTCGCGAGCTCGCGCTGATGGCGCCGGGCGTGGTCCGCGCGCTGGGCAGCCGACCGGTGAGCAGAGTCATCGTCCGCGCGCCGAAGCTGGTCAGCATCGTCGCGGCGTAGCCGCGTCCCGCGCCTAGGGGACGCGGCGGAGCACCGCCACGACGCGGCCGAGGATCTTGGCGTCGTCGCCGAGGATCGGCGTGTAGGCCGGGTTGTGCGGGATCAGCCAGGCGTGCCCGTCGCTCCGCTTAAGGGTCTTCACCGTGGCCTCGGGCGTGGCGCCGTCGAGCATGGCGGCGACGATCTCGCCGTTCTCCGCGTCCTCCTGCTGCCGGACCACGACCCAGTCCCCGTCCGCGATCGCGGCGTTGATCATGGAGTCACCGGACACCTTGAGCAGGAATAGCGTGCCCTCGCCGACCAGCTGCCTGGGCAGCGGGAAGATGTCTTCCACCTGCTCCTCGGCCAGTATCGGCCCGCCTGCGGCGATCCGTCCCACGAGCGGCACGTAGGCCGCCTCCTGCGACGGGATGTCGATGCCGGGAAAATCGGCCGCCCCGTCCTCTTCGCGGCCTGGCTCCGGCCGCACGGCCGGGTGACCGGGCAGGCGCACCTCGACGGTCCGCGGCCGACCCACGTCCCGGTGCAGGTACCCCTTCTTCTGCAGGGTGCTGAGCTGGTAGGAGACGCTCGACGTGCTCGTCAGGCCGACCGCTTCCCCGATCTCCCGCATCGACGGCGGATAGCCGCGCTTCTGCACGGATTCCCTGATGACCTGCAGCACCTTGCGCTGCCGCCACGTCAGCACGTGGTCAGGGTCGGGCTTGTCCGGCGTCTCGAGGGTAACCACGGGCACGCTGCCCTTTGGCTTGCGTCCCGGCCGTCCCTTGGGTCTGGGCGCGTCGGCGCCGGAAGTACCCGGTGTGGTACCGCCCATAGCGGTTTCCTCCATCTGTTGATTCTGGCTTGCTGACTAAAGACTAGCGTTCTTCACCCCTTACCCCAAACATCTGTTCGACGTGTCGCGAGAAATGTCAGACCCGCGCGGTACAACCGGGGTAGTAGCTCTTTCGGTCGAACAGGCATACGATCGAACGAAGATGCGATCGAACATATCGTGGATCGAACGAAGGTTTGACTTGGAGGTCGCCATGAGCGCGATGCGGGCACTGGAGTTGCCGGACACCGACGCCGAATCCCGGGCAGCCGTCACCTTGACGGTCCCCGTCCAGTCCGCGCCCCTGGAATCAGAGCTCCCAGCGGAGGCGTTCCCCGCGGCTGCACGTCCCGAAGCGGCCCTTGACGACGTGGCACGCGCCCAACCGGCACGCGCCCAACCGGCACGCGCCCAACCCCCACGCGCCCAAGCCGCACGCGGTGATGTGGCACGCGCCCAGGCGGGCCGCAGCCACGTGGCACGCGCCGCAGCGGTGCGCGGCCCGGCCCAACGCGGCCAGGCCGCATCCGTCCCGCTCCGGCTGACCAGGCGCGGGCGCATTGTGGTCGCGGTGGCGGCCACGCTACTGGTAAGCCTGCTGTCTCTGCTGGGCGCCCAGGCGGCCCAGGCCACCAGCCATTCCGGCTCTCCGCGCGTCGCGAATCGAAATCTCACCCAGGTGGTCGTCCGACCTGGCCAGAGCCTGTGGTCGGTCGCGGAGAGCGCGGACCCCAACGCTGACCCGCAGCAGACCATGCAGCAGATCATCGAACTCAACGGGCTGACCAGCGACGCAATCATGGCCGGCCAGCAGCTGTGGGTTCCCCGCGGCTGAGATCGCGCCTCGCCGCGGCCCGCCCGGCGCCACCGCGACACGCCCGGCGCGCACTGAACTCGGCATGCACGTGAGCGACACGCCGGTGCCCGTAACGACAGGCCGCCGGGCAGACTGCGCGACACGCCGGCCGTCCTGGTCAGAACGCCATGCGGAGCCGGGGATTCCAGATTCGTGGCCCGTGTCGCCTTGCCTATCGCCGCCCGTTCGACTAGCGTAACCACAACATCTAGTACTTACATCGCTGTATTTTTTCCACAGGTTGTGTTGTAAGCTGGACCCGGGGCCGATCCCGGGAACGCGCGGGGCGTCCAGGGAGGTGATCGCGTGCATTGCCCGTTCTGCCGTCACCCCGACAGCCGGGTCATCGACAGCCGGACCGCCGACGATGGTGCCGCGATCCGGCGCCGGAGGTCCTGCCCCGAGTGCGGGCGCCGCTTCACCACCCAGGAGACAGTCATCTTGATGGTGGCCAAGCGCAGCGGGGTCACCGAGCCGTTCAGCCGGGACAAGATCATCCGCGGCGTGCAGCGCGCGTGCCAGGGACGGCCGGTCGGCGAGGACAAGCTGGCCATCCTGGCCCAGCAGGTTGAAGAGACGATCAGGGCCCGTGGCCTGGCTGAAGTCCCCTCCCATGAGGTGGGCGTGGCCGTCCTCGGTCCGCTCAGGGAGCTAGACGAGGTTGCCTACCTGAGATTCGCGTCGGTCTACCGGGGATTCGAGTCGCTAGCCGACTTCGAGGAAGAGATCGGCGCCTTGCGCCAGGAGCGCCGCAACGGCGCGCGGGCGGCCGCGAGTACGGAAACGGCGTCATAACGCAGCACCAGAGTTGTCACCGTTGCAGCAAGGCCATACAGGCCGGCAGGGATCCGGAAGGATCCCGGAAGGGGGAAGAAATGACCGAGACGGCGAGCAGCGCGTCGGCCCACAAGGGGAAGGGTGCGCACGAGCCCCCGGACCCGCAAGGCCAGCCTGCCCAGCCAGCCAGGCGTGGCGGACTCACCATGAACCGCATCCACACCACGCCGGGTATCCATCCTTATGACCAGGTCACCTGGGAGCGCCGGGACGTCATCATGACGAACTGGCGGGATGGTTCGGTCAACTTCGAGCAGCGTGGCGTGGAGTTCCCCGATTTCTGGTCGGTCAACGCCGCCAACATCGTGACCACCAAGTACTTCCGCGGCGCGCCTGGCTCACCCCAGCGCGAGTGGAGCCTCAAGCAGCTGGTGGACCGCGTCGTCGGCAGGTACGAGGAGACGGGCAGGGAGCACGGCTATTTCGCGACCGACGAGGATGCCGAGATCTTCGGCCACGAGCTCCGCTACGCCCTGATCCACCAGATCTTCAGCTTCAACTCCCCGGTCTGGTTCAACGTAGGCACCGCCTCCCCCCAGCAGGTCTCCGCGTGCCAGCCCTATGACGCGCTGGTCAGCACGCCAGCTGGTCTAATCCCCATTGGCAAGCTCGTGGACGACGACGCTGTGGGCATGAAGGTCTACGACGCGCACGGCGTGACCCGGATCGTCGCGACAAAAGCCAACGGCATGAAGCAGGTCCTCCGCCTGCACACCAAGGCCGGCTATGCACTAGACGTAACCCCGGATCACCTGGTCTGGCGGTCAAGCGGCGGTGAAGATGGCCGTTTCGTCACAGCCGGAAGCCTGCAGTCCGGGGACCTGCTGCAGTGGCACCGGGACGACAGGTACGGCGAGACCGAGATCGACCGGATCGAGGAACTAGGCGCCACCGAGGTCTACGACATCCAGACCGAGAGCGGCGAGTACCTGTCCGGTAACCTGCGCGTCCACAACTGCTTCATCCTGGCCGTGGACGACACGATGGACTCGATCCTGGAGTGGTACCGGGAGGAGGGCCTGATCTTCAAGGGCGGGTCCGGCGCCGGCGTCAACCTGTCCAGGATCCGGTCGGCCAAGGAGCTGCTGTCCTCCGGCGGCACCGCGAGCGGCCCGGTCTCCTTCATGCGCGGCGCCGACGCCTCCGCCGGCACGATCAAGTCCGGCGGCGCCACCCGCCGGGCGGCCAAGATGGTCGTCCTCGACGTTGACCACCCAGATGTGGCCGAATTCATCGCCACCAAGGCCCGCGAGGAAGCGAAGATCCGCGTGCTCCGCGACGCCGGGTTCGACATGGACCTCGGCGGCCAGGACATCGTCAGCGTCCAGTACCAGAACGCCAACAACTCCGTCCGCGTGTCCGACGAGTTCATGCACGCCGTCGAGGAAGGCAAGGGCTTCGACCTGCTGGCCCGCCGCACCGGCGAGGCCCTCGAGCGCGTCGACGCGCGGAACCTCCTGCGGAGCATGGCCCAGGCCGCCTGGGAGTGCGCCGACCCGGGCATCCAGTACGACAGCACGATCAACGACTGGCACACCTGCCCCGAATCCGGCCGCATCACGGCAAGTAACCCGTGTTTCCCGGCCGACCAGCGAGTGGTCACGGACAAAGGGCTCATCCGGATCGGCGATCTGGTGCGCCGGGCCGCGAACGAGGAACAATTCGCGGTCTACACGAACGATGTGACAGCCCAGACCGATCCCCAGGACAAGGTGACGGCGACGTCGCCCACCCGCTATATGGTCACGGGCACGAACGAGATCCTCGAGCTCCGTTTCTCAGACGGCGCAAGGCTCCGGTGCACTCCCGGTCACCGGATCTGGACCGCCAACAAGGGCTGGGTTCATGCGGAAGAGCTAACTGCAGATGACAAGGTGGTTCGCTCGTTCCAGCACGCCCCGCGCGCCATGGCCGACAACCGCTTCCCTATGCATGCCATCCTCGCTCTCGAGTACGAGAAGACCCGCAAGCCGCTGCAAGTCCCAAGCAAGTGGGACGAGGAGTTTGCCCACTACCTTGGCTGGCTGGTCGGTGACGGTTGCATCGACTCGCGCGATGCCACCGCTGTGACCGTCTATGGATCCGACGATGATAAGGACGTCGTGCTGCCCAGGCACCATGCCCTGCTCACCCGGATCACTGGCGTTGAGAGCAAGCCGAGCGTGCAGCCGAACGGGACCCTGCAACTGCGCGTAACCCGACAGGCATTCAGCCAGTTCCTTTACCAGTTGGGCGTCGCCGAGGGGCGCGCGGCGGACAAAGTCGTCCCGTCCTCGGTCTACGAGGCCCCCGAGGACGCCGTGAGCGCGTTCCTGCGCGGCCTATTCGACGCGGACGGGTGCGTCGTGAACCAATCAGTTAACGGGACCCGATACGTCGGCCTCGGCAGCCGCTCGGAAGAGCTGCTGATCGGGGTCCAAGAGTTGCTCGCCTCGCTCGGAATCGCATCGCACATCTACATGACCAGTGCGAAGAAGACAGCTTCGTTTCGCTATACACGCAAGGACGGCAGCGACGTCACTTACGGTTCCGACGGACCGTCCTATGACCTGCGCATCACCGCCGGAGCCATTCGCGATTTCCGCCGGCTCATCGGCTTCAGTCTCCCGCGCAAGCAGGCGAAGCTATCGGAGATCGTCCAGAGGACGGGCCTTTACAACGTAGACCGCACGGTTGGTATGGTCAGCCGCGAGTCAAAGGGATTCGAGACCACCTACAACCTCACCGAGCCTAGGAACCACTCCTACATCGTCGGCGGCACAGTGGTCGCGAACTGCTCCGAATACGTTCACCTGGATAACTCCAGCTGCAACCTGGCCAGCATCAACCTGCTCAAGTTCCTCCGCGACGACGACACCTTCGACGCCGAGCGCTTCCGGAAGATCACCGAGCTGATCATCACCGCGATGGACATCTCCATCACGTTCGCCGACTTCCCCACGGAGAAGATCGCCGCCACCACCCGCGCCTACCGCCAGCTCGGCATCGGGTACGCCAACCTGGGCGCGCTCCTGATGGCTACCGGGCACGCCTACGACTCCGAAGGCGGCCGCGCCATCGCCGCCGCGATCACCTCGCTGATGACCGGCGCCGCCTACCGGACATCCGCCGAACTCGCCGGGGTCGTCGGCTCCTACGACGGCTACGCCCGCAACGCCAAGCCGCACCAGCGCGTCATCCGCAAGCACGCCACCGCCAGCGAGAACATCCGCCCGGTCGCCACCATTGAGCGGGACATCCTCGACCTGGCCAATACGACCTGGCGGGAGTGCGTCGAGCTTGGCGAGACGAATGGGTACAGAAACGCCCAAGCCTCACTACTCGCGCCCACAGGCACCATAGGCCTCATGATGGACTGCGACACCACGGGTATCGAGCCCGACCTGGCCCTGGTCAAGTTCAAGAAGCTCGTCGGCGGCGGCTCCATGCAGATCGTCAACCAGACGGTGCCCCGCGCGCTGAAGAACCTGGGCTACCCGCACGAGCAGGTGGAGGCGATCACCGAATTCATCGCCGAGCACGGCCACGTCATCAACGCCCCCGGCCTGCGCCCCGAGCACTACGAGGTGTTCGACTGCGCGATGGGAGAGCGGGCGATCAGCCCGATGGGTCACGTCCGGATGATGGCCGCCGTCCAGCCGTTCCTGTCCGGCGCCATCAGCAAGACGGTCAACATGCCGGAAAGCGCGACCGTCGAAGACGTCGAGCGGATCTACTACGAGGGCTGGAAGCTGGGCCTGAAGGCGCTCGCCATCTACCGCGACAACTGCAAGGTCGGCCAGCCGCTGTCCGCCGCCGGGAAGAAGCCGGCCGAAGCCGAGGCCCCCGCGGCCGCCGCTCCGGCCCAGCCGCACGAGCACCGCCCGATCCGCAAGCGCCTGCCCAGGCAGCGCCCCGCGACCGTGACCAGGTTCTCGGTGGCCGGCGCCGAGGGCTACATGACCGCCTCCAGCTACCCGGACGACGGTATCGGCGAGGTGTTCCTCAAGCTCGGCAAGCAGGGCTCCACGCTGGCGGGCGTGATGGACGCGTTCTCCATGGCGATCTCGGTCGGCCTGCAGTACGGCATCCCGCTGGACTCCTACGTCGCCAAGTTCACCAACATGCGGTTCGAGCCGGCCGGCCTCACCGACGACCCGGACATCAGGATCGCCAGCTCGGTGATGGACTACATCTTCCGCCGCCTGGCCCTGGATCACCTGCCCTACGACGAGCGCGCCGAGCTCGGCATCCTGTCCGCGGCCGAGCGCGCCGCCGAGGTGGCCGGGCAAGACCCCGCCGGGCTGGCCGCCGACCCCGATCCGGAGGAACTTGCCCAGTCCGCCGCCGTCGAGCAACCCCATATTGCCGAACGATCAGTGGTTCCCCCCTCGGTCCACCCCCACCCTGCCCCGGGGCTGCCGGTTCCGTCTGCGCTCGCCCCGCATAGCTCCACCGAGTTGATCGAGGCCCAGCAGGGCCGCACCGCGGACGCCCCGCTCTGCCTCACCTGCGGGAGCAAGATGCGCCCCGCAGGCAGCTGCTACGTCTGCGAAGGCTGCGGCTCCACCAGCGGCTGCAGCTAGCTTCCCGAAGTGATCCGGTTTAACCGGAACTCGGTACGTCAGTGCTGGTGAGGTCACTGTTGTATCAGCAAAGCGGGTCCGGCCTTCAAGGCCGGGCCCGTTTTGCCGTCGCGCGGTCCTCTGACCTGCTAGCCTCCGGTTTAAGCGGAGGATCACCGGCTAAACCGTCGCTCGCCTAGCCGGCGAGTCATCTCTGATCTTGCGGGTTGGAGTGCCCCGGCCCTTAGACGCGTCCCTGCCAGTCCTCGGTGACGGCTGCCCAGTCCGCCTCGTTCAGGAAATGGCACCAGGGGAGGTTGCTGGCGGGGAACCTCAGGGGCTTGAATCCCGACCAGCATGCGACCTCGACATGCCCTAGCTTGTAGCGTGCCACCGTCTCAAGGGCGGGCAGCAGGTCGGTATCGCTTGAGAACAGGACCAGCGCGGCGTAGTCGCGGCTGAAGGCCGCGCGGATCAGGTCGACGGCGATCTGGACGTCGATGCCCTTTTCCTGCGGCGGAGAAGCCGGCCAGCCGCGGTAGTTGAGCTGCCGGCGGAACACCTTGACCCTGCTGTCGCGCTCCCACTGGGACGCCTGCGCGTCGTTGGCCGCAGTGGGCACCGGCTGGTGATTAGGATCGGGGCGCCCCCGGTAGACGCAGACCGCTGCGGCCGTGCTGGGCCTGCGCCGACGGGATGCGATCAGGTCTGCCAGGCGGGCCGGGTCGGGCACGCACCTGTACGGCTCGCTACCACCGCCGTAGAGGCTGTGCCCCGTGAGGTGAACGTTCTGAAAGTCCAGGAAAACCGCGATGTCTTCCGGCACTTCGCGCCTCCAGGTAACAAAAAAGCCCCGCCAGTCCCTGAGGACGGCGGGGAGTAATAACTAAAGAATACTCAGGCCTACTCTGCGCGTCAAAGAGGGGGTAGAAAGACTGCCGGTTCTCCCCAGCCGCCTGGGGAGGCGACGCCGGTCATGAGATACCCACCGGGGGTGTTCCTGACATCGACTCAAGCGTCTAGCGTTCCACCTGAAGTATACGTAGATCCTCTCGTCCTTGCCGCTCGCTGCGTGACCATCGAGCCACCGGAGGCAGCGAGTGCGTCGCCGAGGGGAGTGCGCCGGTACAGGACCTGGCGGCCGGTTCGTCGGCGCAGGACAGTTTCCGCTTCCAGCAGCACCCGCAGGTGATTGCTGACCGCACCGGGCGGGAGCCCGGTGAGGGCGGCGAGTTGCGTCGTGGACCGCGGCTCGCTGAGAAGCCGCAGGACACGGGCGCGGTTCGGGCCGATGAGGCGGGCCACTCCGTCCGTGCCGGCAGCCGCGCTTCCGGGGTCGGCGAGCGCGCCGGACACGGGGTAGACGAGCGCGTACCGGTGGGGAAGTTCCAGCATGTCCCAGCCGGTGTAGCTGTGGACGGGCACGAAGTCGAGCTGCCGTGCCTGTGACAAGTCCTGGTCCGGGAACTCGTAACCGTTGATCTTCAGGCGCCCGTCGCCGAGCCAGGAAGAGTAGGGCGTCAGGGTGTCGAACACACCGGCCCACCCGTGGCTCGCCAGCCTGCTGGTGCGGGTGAGGATGTCGGCTTCGAGGACACGCCGCCGCCGCGGCCAGTCCGACACGAGCGTCGCGGTCCACACCCAGCGGAGGATAGCCGCCACTGCGTCGCGCAGCCCTGGCAGGTCGAGGGCCGCGGGCTGCGGGCCGCGGGCGTGCTGGCGGATCTCGACCCGGATCCGGTCATCGTCCCAGGCCATGAGCTGGCCGAACTCGTCGTCGAACGTGGCGCCGTCACCCAGCGGCGGCAGCCCGAGGAAGTCCGCGATCCAGCCCGGTACCCGGCCGCGCCTCGGCCGCCACATGTGCTCCGCCACGACAGCGCGCAGCCTGTCCTGCGCCAGCATGCCCAGATAAGCCTCGCGGTGCAGGGCGCGGAACGACCGGATCCACGGTGTGCCGGGCGGATCTGGACTGCTCAGGACCGTAACCGCGGCGACCGTCTCGCTGAGGGGAGAGACAACGAACCTGCTGCGCGCCATCAGGTCGGCGCTTATGATCCAGCTTTCTCCCATGGCGTTTCCCTCCGCTGTCCGCCGCAGGGCCACCGGCGAGGATTCGCGTTCTCGTGAATCATTATGCGCCGGTGCGTTCAGCCGGCAGCATCGCTACGTGTCCTCCACTCTTCGCGGCGATCTCGCGGTCCTGAGCGAACAGCCTTTCCTCTTTCTTTTTCTCGCGCGGACCGTGTCGCTGTTCGGGAGCGCCGTCGCTCTGGGCGCGCTGCCGTTCGCCGTGCTGGGCATGCACGGCGGCTCGGCCACCGTTCTCGGACTGGTGCTCGGGGCCAGGTCCCTGGCCCAGGTGGCGCTGCTGCTGTTCGGCGGGGTGCTGGCGGACCGGCGGCCGAAGTCCCGCTCCCGGCTCATGGCCGGTTCCGACGTGCTCGCGTTCGCTTCGCAGGGGCTCGCCGCGGCGCTGTTTATCACTGGCGCGGCCCGGCCTGCGGAGATCATCGTGCTGGCCGCGGTCAACGGCGCCGCGTCCGCGCTGTTCGGCCCGGCAGCGCAGGGCCTGGTGCCCCAGCTGGTGGACGGGCCGCGGCTGCAGCCGGCCAACGTGCTGCTACGGCTGTCGTACAACACCACGAGCGTCATCGGCACCGCGCTGGGCGGGGTGCTCGTCGTCACGATCGGTGCGGGCTGGGCGCTGTCTGTCGACGCGATCACGTTCGCGGTGTCGGCGGTGCTGCTGGCGGGGATCCGGGTACGGCATCCGATGCCCAGCCGGACAGTGCCCGCCAGCGGCTCGTCCTTCCGCGCCGATCTGGCCGGCGGGTGGCGCGAGTTCACCTCCCGCCCCTGGGTGTGCCTGGTGAGCATGCAGTTCGCGATCGTCAACGGGGGCTTCGGCATGCTCAACGTGCTGGGTCCCGTGATCGCCGAGCAGCACATGGGCGGGGCAGTGGCTTGGGCGGGCCTTCTCGCGGCCAAGTCGGCCGGCATGATCGCGGGCAGCCTGCTGGTAGCGCGGATCCGCCCGCGGTTCCCGGTGCGCACGGCGGTCCTCGCGACCTTCGGGTCCCTGCCGCCGGTCTTCCTGTTCGCGGCCGGCGCGCCGGTATGGCTAGTAGGTGCCCTTATGCTGGTCAACGGCGTGACCGTCGACATCTTCGAGGTGCTGTTCGACACCGCGCTGCAAACTCACGTGCCTGGGGAGGCATTGTCACGGATCGCCTCCTACGACGCCGCGAGCGCATACACGCTCGGGCCACTCGGCACGATGCTGGCCGGGCCGTTGTCGGCGGCCATCGGTGAGTCGGGATCCCTGTACGGCGCGGGGGTGCTGATGACCCTGGCCGCGATCGCGACGTTCGCGTCCCGGTCGGTGCGCGAGCTGCCCGCCGAAGCCACGGCCAGCGCCGCTGCCGCGCGGGCGAGCTTAAGAAGCCGCCGCCGCCTGCCGCCTGAGTTCCTCACCGAGCCGAGTGTCAGCTCCCAGCGCGACCCCAACTCGGCACACCTGTGACCCCCGCCAGGTCCCAGTAAAATGAGCCATATTGCATCTGATGCAACAGCTGGAGCTTGTGCGAAATGCCGAGGATTGGCTGGTCCTCGTCGCCTCCGGACCAGGCGCGTGTGGTGCTGGCTCGTATGCAGCGGTTAGTTCAACGGGCACCCGGTCTTGCAGGAGCCGGGTGCCCGTCGCGGCAAGGACAGTGATGTCGCTTGCGATCGGAGTTGCATGACATCACGGTTCGGGTCGCAGATCAAGCAAAGAAGGTGATGCGGCATGGCGAAGAAAAAGAAGCCTGAGGACCATGACGGCGGCACTGGCGCCGCCGCCGCGTCGGCGGCCGGCCGTGTGCTGAGGAACCCGAAGTCGTCTCAGGACGACAAGTCTGCCGCCGGGAGTGATCTCGCGCAGGCGCCGAAGAAGCCGAAGAAGTGATCTGGGCCGCCCTGGGCCTGCAACTAGGGCGGGCTGGTTGGGACCGGGAATGATACCGTTCCGCCATTGGCGTGAGGCATCAATGTTGTGTTGGATGCAACGTCATTGACCAGCTGCACGCGACCGCCACGCCAACAGCCGTGCTCGCCGGTCGCGGGAGCCCGGCCAGTTGGCTGTTCCCCGGCCAGGTGCCCGGCCGACACCTGAGCGTCAACGGGCTCGTCCGCCAGCTCAACACCCACGCATCCAAGCCCGCACCGCCCGCAGCGCCGCGCTGATCAACCTCGCCGCGGACCTGCCCGCCGCCGTCCTCGCCGACCTGCTCGGCCTGCACATCAACACCGCGGTCAGATGGGTCAAGCGCGCCAGACGCGACTGGGCCGACTACCTGGCCGCCCGCGCCGACGCCACCGGCACAGGCCAAGCCAGGAATCTGGCAGACGGCGAATAAGCGCACTGCCCGGTACTCAGGCGACAGCCAAGGGAAGAGTCCCAGATCAGGAAGGGTGCGGCTATGCGGCAGCACCTTGCTGACATAAGCCCCTCTTCGTCTCGCTACTCGGATAGTTGGTATGTTCAATTAGCTTCGAGTCAGGTGTACCAATTTCCGTCTGTGCGTGAACGGAGTGCTCATGGCGGGCAGAGGCCGACCCAGTAGGGCCAGTATCTATGAACGGCTTGGCCATGCCCTGGCTGAACTGGACCAGCGCCTCGGAGGACTGCCAAGCCCGAAGGAAGCCGAGTCGATATGGGCTGACATCTGGCATCAGGAAGCACACCACTCCACCGCGTTGGAAGGTAACACGCTGGTCCTGCGCGAGGTAGAGATGCTCTTGGTCCAGGGCCGGGCCGTAGGGGCTAAGCCGCTGCGAGAGTACAACGAGGTCAAGGGATACGCGGACGCTGCTCGCTGGGTGTATGGGCAAGCCATGGAACCCGGTGACTGGAATGACGGCCGCCTGCTCACCATGAGCGAGGTCCGCCATGTTCACCACTTGGCGATGACCCCAGTCTGGGATGTGGCACCGCATCCGGACGCCACCGATCGCGAGGGACCGGGTAGCTTCCGTGAGCATGACATTCACCCCTTCCCCGGAGGCATGACCCCTCCCACCTGGCCGCTAGTGCCGGCCCAGGTCCAGCAGTGGGTGGAGGATGTCTGCGTTACCTCGGAGCGCGTCGAGCACGGCGAGATCGATCGCTGGCTACCAGAGGAACTGGCGCGACTTCACAACCAGTTTGAGCGGGTGCACCCGTTCATTGACGGAAACGGCCGGGCCGGACGGCTCGTCATGAACCTCGTACTGGTCCGACTTGGCTATCCACCGGTGATCATCTTCAAGAGGCAGCGCGATGCCTACCTGGCGGCGATGCGACGTGCGGATGGCGGTGACTACGGTGCCCTGGGAGAGCTGATCGCCCGGGCCATGTATGACAACCTCAACCGCTTCATCGTCCCGAACGTCGCTGGTCCTGCACGCATGGTCCCGCTCGCGGCGCTCGCTGATCGGGACTTCACGCAGATCGCCCTGCGCCGGGCAGCGCAACGCGGAAGACTTGATGCCATGCAGGGGCCCGATGGGATCTGGCGCAGCTCGCGCAAGGCCGTCGATGCCTATCGGGCGGCTAGGCACCAACGGCGGGCAGGGAATACTGCACCCTCCGAATAAAAGCACTGCGCCAGTAAAATGAGCGCCCGCTCCCCCTGGCCGCCGAACTACCCGCCTCGGTCCTGGCTGACTTGACCGGATTAACATCAGCACCGCCGAACGCTGGTCCCGATGGGCCAAACGCGACTGGGCTGCTTATGTTGCCGAACGTAGCGCCAGCAGCCGGAACACGGTGGGTCAGGCGAGTGGTGACCTTCATCCGGCGGTTTACTACCAGTGGTAGCATGCGGATATGAGCGCGGAACCGGTCCAGACGGAAGACCAAGCCGAACATCTCCATGAGATAGTTCAGCGGGTCAGCGAACTCGGTTCGCTTACGGCATGGGCGCAGTGGGCCAGAGCTTTCGCTGCCCTTGAGCCGATCCTCCATGATCAGCGCGCATTTGCTAATGCCCTAGCTTCACCGGAGTTCCAGGAGGCCACCCGGCGGGCTCTGGAGTCCTTCGCTGCTGCCGACCCGTCGGCGCTGCGGGCCGTCGGTCCGGCTCGCAAGGTGAGTGTGTCGATGCCGGAGGACCTTACGGCGGCTGTCCAGCAGCGCGTTGGCCGTGGGAAGTTCAGCCAGTATGTGACAGAGGCAGTTACCCGCCAGCTCGAACTGGACCTGCTCGACGAGTTGTCGGAGCTGCTGATCGCCGAGCACGGGCCTGTTCCTGAGGAATACCTGGCAGAGGCACGGGCCGCGTGGCCGGACAGCGAGTAGCCGCGGGCGGGACTGTCGTCCTCGACAGCGAGGGGCTCTCCAAGCTGGCGGCGGGTGACGCCCGAGTCCGTGGCTATCTCGACAGTGCCCGCGCCCGGCGTGCCCGGGTCGCCGTGAGTGCGATTACTCTGACCGAGACACTGCGAGGCGGTCCGCGTGATGCGGCCCTGCACCGTGTGCTGTCCAGAATCACCGTCGTGCCGGTGACCGCCCAGATCGCACGCCAGGCTGGCGAGCTGCTCGGGGCGACCGGGCTTTCCAGCCACAGGTGCGCCATCGATGCCGTTGTGGCTGCCACAGCCCTCGGGCTCAAACGCCCGATCGTGTTGCCCACCAGCGATCCAGACGACATGAACAGGCTTATCGAGGAGCCGGACCGGCCGAAAGCGGAGCGGATCGTCGTCATCCGCGTGTGATACGGCGGCCCCGCCAGATGAGCGGGCAGATCGGCACCGGACCCAACCCAGGGAATACCGCACATCTCGAATAAGTGCACTGCCCCGGTAAAAATGCCGCTCTAACACAAGAATTTACTGCTCAGGAGGGATGCGGCCGATTGAGTGCGCTCCTCCTGAGTGCTCAGTAGAGGCCCTTGGGTTGCATCTGATGCAACCATTGAACCGCGAGGCCGCTCGTGTGTCCGTTGCGGCTGCCTGGCGGCAAAGTGGCCATGTCATCTTCGGCAGATCGGCCATACGAATACCGGCAGACCGCGCGCGCTACCACCGGCAGAACGGCCGCAGACGCCGTACTAGCTGCCGTAATCTTAATCCATGAGCGGTGAGACTGATCTGTTCTCTCGGCATGCCGAGCGGATCACTATAGAAGCGCTGACGGTCAAGGCCGCCGAGACCGTCCGAGCCCAGGATTTCCGCGGACTGCGCCACCTGGCGAACCGGCTCGGCAACCGCTTCCGGGCCGGGATCGTGCTCTACGCCGGAGAGCACCAGCTCTCCTTCGGTGACCGGCTGACCGCCCTTCCCATGGCCGCCCTGTGGACGCTCGACAACTCAGCTCCCTGAGCAGCTTCAGCCGCAGTGGCGACAGGGAATATACTGCACGCTCCGAATAAGTGCACTGCCCCTGCAGAGAGAAACACCGGGTTCAGGAGGGGCCGCGGTGAGATGACCGTGCCCTCCTGAGCAACCCACGGCCGGAACGGGGCGCTGATGGCGGAGCACGACTTCAATACCCTGATGGCCGCGCTGGACAGCCCGCTGATCGTCGTGACCACGGCGGATGAGCGGGAGCGGGCGGGCTGCCTGGTCGAGTTCCACGGCCAGTCGAGCATGGAGCCACGACGGTACTGCGTATGGCTGTCCAAGGCCAACTACACCTACCGGGTGGCGCTGCACTCCAGCCACCTGGTCATCCACTTCCTGACCGCGGACGATCTGCCGCTCGCCGAGCTGTTCGGCGGCCAGACCGGGGATACCGTCGACAAGTTCGCCGGGCTTGACGTGGATCCGGGGCCGGGCGGCGCGCCGGTGCTCCGGCAGTGCCCTAACTGGCTGGCGGTACGCCGCATCGCGCTGCTCGACGACGGCGGCGACCACGTCTGCCTGACCACCGAGCCGGTCGCCGCGCAGACGGCCGGACCATTCCGGCCGCTGCGGGTATCCAAGGCCGGCCACGTCAGGGCAGGTCACGCCGCCGGTGAACGGCCCGAACCGCCTACGGAACGAGCAGCGCCGGCCTGACCGCCGAGAGGCCCCGGGGTGCCTCGCTCACCTGGGACCCCGAAGTGCTCGTCCGCTCCCGGGCGCCCACGGATCGGGCCGCCTGTTCTCCGGGACTTTGATCGCCGAGCGCAGCCAGCGGTCAGCTAGCGGCTCGTCGTCGAATCGTGGAATGACGTGCATATGGGGATGCAGGACACCGCCCTGGTTCCAGCCGAGCAGGTAGCCGTCCGGGGCCAGCAGGTCGTGCAGCGCCGTCATGGCCTGGAGCAGTAGAACCTGAGTCTCGGCCCACTCCGCCGGGGTCAGCTCGAAGACCGAAGTCCGGTGGGCGATGGGCACGATGGCCCCGGAGCCGGGCAGGACGCCCTCCGCCAGCCCGGCTCCGGCCCGGATGTCCGGGTCCCGGGTGGAGACGAATAGACAGTGGGGGGTCTCGATGAAGATCTCCGCTGCCCTCATCCAGCTTTGATCACAGAACACGCAGCCTTCGCTCATGGAATGCCTCCACCTGCCGGAGCGGGCCTGCCGTCCCTGTCCGTGACGCGCGCAGCGCCACTCCATCAGCGGCTGGAGAATACTGCACCCAGCGCCGACTGGACGCCATTTGTGGCGTCACACGAGGGCTCGGCGACCGGTGATCAGCGCAACGGTCGCCGTCGCGGCCTGCCTGGCGGCGGCGTCGGCTGCTTGGTGGCCGGATCCGAAGGTGCCGTCGAGCATCAGCATGGCGTGGCCATGAGCGGTGGCTACGATGGCCGAGACGAGCCGTGCGGCCGCGGCCTGGTCGCCGTCGGTCAGTTCGGCCGCGGGGAACAGGAACGCCGTACTGATGGGCTGTGCGGCGTGCGTGATCTCTGGGTAGCGTCCCTTGTCGAGTCCGGCTCCCGCCAGGGCCAGAAATAGCGCGCGCTGCTCATCGGCGAAGCGGACGTAGGTCTCCGCGGCGGCGGCCAGCCGCTGTTCTGGGGACCCGGACGCGGCCTGGCGGCTGAGCCGTTCGGCCAGCAGTCCGGCCGCCCGGACCGCGACCGCGGCGAGCAGCGCATCCCGGTCGGCGAAGTGCCGGTAGGGCGCCGAGGGGGCGACGCCGAGGCGCCGGCTCGCCTCGGCCATCGAGAACGCGGCCGGGCCGCGCTCGGCGATCAGCGCGACCGCGGTCTCGATCAGGGCAACCCGCAGATCGCCGTGGTGGTAGCGTCCTCGCCCGCGAGGTCCTGGCGCGTCCTGGCCGCGGCTGGTCATCGCGGAGCAGGGAACGGCACCAGGCGGCGCATGAAGGCGTCCCAGCCGCGGTCGCCGAGGATGTGTCGTGCCACCGGGGCCAGCCGCGCCTGCGAGCCCGCCTTGTAACGGGCCTTCGGGCGCGGGGCGCTGACGGCCCGCAGGATCACTGCGGCCACGTCGTCGGCGTCCAGCACGCCAGGGGCGCCGTCGCGATGGGCGCGGGCAGCCATCTTCGCCACGTTCGCCTTGTACACGGCGTACGGGCTAGCTGCGTCGTCCGCCGGCTGGTGCAGTTCGCTGTTGGCCATGAAGCGGGTCCGCACCGCCCCCGGCTGGATCAGCGCGACCCGGATGCCGAACGGGGCCACCTCCGGGCGGAGCGCGTCGCACAGCGCTTCCACCGCGTACTTGGTCATCGCGTACGGGCATCCGGTCGGGGGCGTGACCAGCCCGGCGGCGGACCCGAGGTTGACGATGAGCCCGCTCCGCTGAGCGCGCATGCCGGGCAGCACGAGCTGGCACAGACGGACAACGGCGAACACGTTGGTCTCGAAGGTTTCTCTGACGATCTCGAGCGGGACCTCCTCGACCGGGCCGCCGCCGCCGTGCCCGGCGTTGTTGACCAGCACCCCGACCGCGCCGTGCTCGGCCTCGACCTGCTGCACCGCGGCGGCCCTGGACCGCTCGTCGGTTACGTCAAGCTCGAGCGCCCGGCAGCCGGCCGCCTCAAGCTCGCCGAGACCGCCTGCCTTCCGCGCCGACGCCCAGACCGGGAAGCCCGCCCTGGCCAGGGCAAGTGCGGTCGCATGCCCGATACCTGAAGAGCATCCGGTGATGAGGACGGCCCTCGACGGCTTCGTACCCGAGGTAATGTGATGACCATTCACAATGTGAATAACTATCACCAAGGGTGGACTCCGTCAAGCAGCGCCGGATGTCGCTTGCGGGCACCGCGCGATACTGAACTGTGTCCACTCCCGCGCTGGCGGCCCTCGAGGCCACCGGCCTTCCTCACCGCGTGATCCGGCACGGCCCGGTACGCAGCCTGGCCGAGGCGGCGCAGGCGCGTGGCGTGACGCCCGCGGACGTGGTCAAGACCCTCGTGGTGCGCCGCGGAGAGGATGACTTCCTGTTCGTGCTCGTGCCCGGCGACCGCGTCATCTCCTGGCCGAAGCTGCGCGCACTGCTGGGCGTCAGCAGGCTGTCCATGCCCGACGCCGAGGTGGCCAGGCAGGTGACCGGATACGAACGCGGCACGATCACGCCACTCGGATCGGTCAGGCCCTGGCCGGTCATCGCGGACGTGCGCGTGAGCGGCCGCGAGATCACGCTCGGCGGCGGGGAACACGGCCTCGCCCTGGCGGTCGACGCCGACGAGGTCTTGCAGGCCCTCAACGCGTCCGTCGCGGACATCTCCGACCCGGAACCAGCGGCCTAGCCGAAGGCGCAGCGGATCATAGTCATCGGCGTGTGATCGCAGGCAGTCTCACCGGGACCCCGGGTGGCGAGGTCGTGGCGCTGGATAATGGCTGGGTGAACGAGCCGGAGATCAGGATCAGGCCCGTCGGCGACGGCGACCGCCCGACGCTCGCCTGGCTCGTGGCCGAGCTGTGGGGATCCGACGTCGTCGCGGTGCACGACTCCACCCTCCGGCCCGCCGAGCTGCCCGGCTTCATCGCCGAACACTCCCGCCGGATCGTCGGGCTCCTGACCTACCAGCTCCTCGGCGACATCCTCGAGATCGTCACGCTCAACGCCATCCAGCGCCGCAGGGGTATCGGGACGATGCTGATCGAGGCGTCCGTCGGAAGCGCGCGGCGGTTCGGGTGCCAGGAGATCCGGCTCACCACCACGAACGACAACATCGACGCGCTCCGCTTCTACCAGCGCCGCGGGTTCCGGCTGGCCGAGTTGCGGCCGGGCGCGGTGGACCGGGCCCGGCAGCGGAAGGCCGCGATCCCCAGGGTCGGCGACTACGGCATCCCGCTCCGCGACGAGATCGACCTCACGCTGCGGGTGTGACGCCCTTGACCTGGCGTCCCCTGGTCCACACGGCGCTGATGCGGTCCGGGTCGGCGAGCACGCCGATGTCGGCCAGCGGATCGGCGTCCAGGGTGATCACGTCGGCGTCGTAGCCCTCCGCCAGCTGCCCGCTGCGCGGCGCCTGCGGTCCCAGGGTGAGCGGCGCGGTGGCGGTGGCCGCCTCGATCGCCTCCAGCGGTGACAGGCCCAGCTTGACCAGGTACCCGGGTTCTGACCCGTTCTGGCCCCACGCGTTCGGCAGGTCCGGGCCGGTCAGCGCGATGTCAGTGCCCATGGCGATGGTGACCCCGTGCTCGTAGGCGCGGGTCACGGCCTGCGCGTGGATGTCGGCGATCACCTCGAGCTTGGCCATCGCGTAGTCGGGCACCGCGGCCTTGTTGGCCAGCATGTCCTCGACGATCGTCCGCGTGGGGACCAGGATCGCGCCCGTTTCGCGCATCGCGTCGCAGCACTCGTCGTCCAGGTAGGTGCCGTGCTCGATGGTGCGCACGCCGGCCCGCAGGGCGGCCATGATCCCCGGCTTGCCGTGGCAGTGCGCGGCGACCACCCGCTCGGCCAGGCCCGCGACCTCCACGATGGTCCGCAGCTCGGCCACCGTGAACTGCTGGTGGATCGGGTTGTCGACCTCGGAGAGCACGCCGCCGGACGCGCACACCTTGATCACCTTCGCGTTGCGCCTGAGCTGCTCGCGGGTGGCCCTGGCGCACTCGTCGGGGCCGTCCGCCAGGCGCTCCATGCCCCCGCGCCTGGTGAGGTCTTCCACCCAGTCCAGCGGGAAGGAGTGCAGGTCGCCGTGGCCTCCGGTGGTGGAAAGGATCGCGCCCGCGGCGTAGATGACCGGGCCGTCCAGGACACCCTCGGCGACCACGCGGGCCAGGTAGACGCCGAGCCCGCCGACCTCGCGCACCGAGGTTATCCCGGCGTCGAGGGCGGCCCGCAGGTCCCGCGCGCACCGGGCGGCGCGCACCTCCGCGGGCTCCAGCGCCGCCCGGGTCAGGTCGAAGCCCCTGGCCCCGATCAGGTGCCCGTGGCAGTCCCACATGCCCGGCATGACCGCCACCGCCCGCCAGACGGGTGCGCCGGGCGTCTCCGGAGCCGCCGCGGCCGACCCCGCGTAGCTGATGAGCGGTCCGTCAAGGATGACTACCCCGTCCGGGACCGGCTCGCCACGGCCGGGAATGAGCAGGTCAGCCTCGATCCTGTGCATGTCTCCTCCTTAGCGGCAGCCCCACAGACCTTTCCCGGGGCCTTTAGAGCCCCGGGCCGAGGGGGTTTGGGGGGAAAGGCTTCCCCCCAAGATCGGGGGGGTCCCGGGGGGTCGCCCCCCCAGGGCAAAACAGCACGACCTATCTTGACGTGTCGACAGGTCCGCGGTCCATCATGGAAACTCGTCACGTTCACCAGGAGGCGCGCCGTTCCGGTCAATCGGATGGATTTTTCACCGATCGTGCCGACGTGTGCGCTGTCGCGAGCACGGGTGATGCGTTATACAAGGATTTACGACTGTCCGGCAACCGGGTGCGGGCGCTGCAGGCCAGACGACCCTTAGGGGCGAGGAAGCAAGATGATGCCACACGATCGGGCCCAGCCCGCGGCGCGAGACAAGCCGAGCTGGGGTTCCCGGATCCGGCAGGCGCAGCGGATGGCGCCGACGTGGCTGAAGGTCACCGTAATCGCCGTCGCCATCGTGTTCTTCCCGGTGACCCTCGGCTTGATCATCATCGCCGCCCTGGCCTACGCGGTCGTCGCCGTGGTGCAGGGACGGCGGACCGCCGTCGCGTCCGCGTCGGTCGCGGTCTGGGGCGTGGCTGCCTTCTCGGCCGCCTACAGCGGAGACCGGACCTGGCTGTACTCCCTCCTGCTGCTGCCGGTCGCGGTCGCCCTGGCCGCCCACGCCCGGCCGCTGGCCCGCTGGTTCGTGCCGTGCCGCACCGTCGCCTGGGTTCTGCTGTGGTCCGTGCCGGTCGGCATCATCGCGCTGCGCGTGGCGCCTAAGCACCCGTTCATCGGCACGATCGCGGCGTGGCTGCTGGCCGCGGCCGTGCTCGGCTGGCGGGTCGCCAAGGGCGTACAGGACGCCCGCATGTGGGGTCCGCCGAACGAGACGGGCCGGCTCAGCCCCGGCGGATCCGGGTCCGCGCCGTCGGCCCACCCGCAGGCCCACCAGGGCGGGCGCTTCGCCGGCCACCCGGGCGCCCCCGCGTACGGCGTCCGCGCCCAGGGCGCCGCGTTGCCCTACGCCGAGCACGCCGTCCGCGACCATCCGGCCGGCCCGCCGCGGCCGCGCCCGCAGATCTCGGTCGACGACGCCATGGCGGAGCTGGACGCGATGATCGGGCTGGCGCCGATCAAGGAACAGGTCCGCTCGATCGCCGCCTCCATCGAGGCGGCGCGCCAGCGAGCGGTGGCCGGCATCACGACCGAGCGGCCGATGCGGCACTTCGTCTTCCTCGGCCCGCCCGGGACCGGGAAGACCACGGTGGCCAGGGCGCTGGCCAAGATCTTCTACGCGTTCGGCCTGCTGGAGATGCCGGACGTCATCGAGGCGCACCGGGCCGATCTGGTGGGCGAGTACCTGGGTGCGACCGCGATCAAGACCAACGAGCTCGTCGACTCCGCGCTCAACCGGGTGCTGTTCATCGACGAGGCGTACAGCCTGGTCAACGAGGGCGACGGGCAGAGCGACCGGTTCGGCTCAGAAGCGGTCCAGACGCTGCTCAAGCGGGCCGAGGACGACCGCGAGAACCTCATCATCATCCTGGCGGGCTACGAGAAGCAGATGGAGTCGTTCCTGGGCTCCAACCCCGGCCTCGCCTCCCGGTTCGCGACCCGGCTGAAGTTCCCCGGCTACTCGCCGATGGAAATGATGCGGCTCGCCGACTTCGAGCTTGAGCGGCGGGGCGAGGAACTCGACTCGGACGCCCGGCCGGCGCTGTGGCACACGTTCGAGGAGGTGGGCCGGCGCCGGATCGCCGACGAGCTCGGCAACGGCCGGTTCGTCCGCAGCCTGATGGAGAAGGCCGGCCAGGCCCGCGACGTGCGGGTCATGGCCCGCACCACCGAACCCACGCGGGCTGACCTGATCACGATCAGGGCCAGCGACCTGGAGCAGGCGTTCGCGGAGCTCACGAGCCGGCTGCGCGGCTACGAGGACACGCCCACCGTCGAGGGCGCGATCGCCGAACTCGACGAGCTGATCGGCCTGGAACCGGTCAAGCAGCAGGTCCGCGCGATCGCCGCCCAGCTCCGCGTGGCCAAGCTGCGAGACATCCACGGGCTGACCAGCCAGCCGCCGGCCAGGCACTTCGTGTTCACCGGGCCGCCCGGCACCGGGAAGACCACGGTCGCGCGCATCCTCGGCCGGATCTTCGCCGCGCTCGGGCTGCTGGTGCGGCCCGAGGTGGTGGAGGCGCACCGCGCCGACCTGGTCGGCGAGCACCTCGGGTCGACCGCGATCAAGACGAACAAGCTCGTCGACTCGGCCATGGGCGGCGTCCTGTTCGTCGACGAGGCGTACTCGCTGCACAACGACGGGTACTCCGGCGGTGACGCGTTCGGCGCCGAGGCGGTCCAGACGCTGCTCAAGCGGGCCGAGGACGACCGCGACCGGCTGGTGATCGTGCTCGCGGGCTACCCGGACGACATGGACAGGTTCCTGCGCAGCAACCCCGGCCTGGCCTCGCGGTTCAGCACCCGGGTCACCTTCCCCAGCTACCGCCCGGGCGACCTGGTGCACATCGCGCGCCTGCTGGCCGAGCAGGCCGGGGACATGTTCGAGCCGGCCGCGGTGGACGTGCTCGACACGATCTTCGCGCGCGCGTGCGAGGCCGGGCAGATCGACGAGCTCGGCAACGGCCGGTTCGCCAGGTCCCTGTTCGAGCGGGCGTGCGCGTGGCGGGACCTCCGGGTAGTCGGCCTCGGCGAGGAGGCGACGGCGGCGGACCTCACCACGGTGACCGCAGCGGACGTGGAACTCGCCTACCGCGATCTAGACCCGAAGACCCCGCAGACGCCGCAGACCCCGCAGACCGTGCCCGGTCAGGGGTAGTTACGCTCAGTCCGGTGGGCGATCGGTGGGAATTCTGGATCGACAGGGGCGGCACGTTCACCGACATCGTCGCCCGGCGGCCCGACGGGCGCCTGGTCGCGCACAAGCTGCTGTCCGATAACCCCCGCGCCTACCGGGACGCCGCGGTGGCCGGCATCAGGCACCTGCTCGGCGTCGCGCCGGGCGACCCGGTGCCCGCCGCAGAGATCGGCTCGGTCAGGCTCGGCACCACGGTGGCCACCAACGCGCTGCTCGAGCGGAAGGGCGAGCCGACCGTCCTGGTCATCACGAGGGGCTTCGCGGACGCGCTGCGTATCGCCTACCAGAACAGGCCGCGCATCTTCGATCGCCGGATCGTCCTGCCCGAACTGCTGTACCAGCGCGTCATCGAGGCCGACGAGCGGGTCGGCGCCCGCGGCGAGGTCATCGCCCCGCTGGACGAGCGCTCCGTCGCCGGGCAGCTCGAGCAGGCCTACCACGACGGCTTCCGCAGCGTCGCCGTCGTCTGCCTGCACGGCTACCGGTACCCCGAGCACGAGCAGCGGATCGGCGCGATCGCCCGCGAAACCGGGTTCACCCAGGTCTCGCAGTCGCACCGGACCAGCCCGCTGATGAAGCTGGTCTCCCGCGGCGACACCACGGTGGTGGACGCGTACCTGTCGCCGATCCTGCAGCGGTACGTGACCGAGGTCGCCGGCGACCTGGCGGGCGTCCGGCTGCTGTTCATGCAGTCCAACGGCGGCCTGACCGACGCGGCCAGCTTCCGCGGCAAGGACTCGATCCTGTCCGGGCCGGCCGGCGGCATCGTGGGCATGGCCAGGACCGCGGGAAACGCGGGGTTCACCAAGGTCATCGGGTTCGACATGGGCGGCACGTCCACCGACGTCTCCCACTACGCGGGCGAGTTCGAGCGCGAGTACGAGACGCAGGTCGCCGGGGTGCGGATGCGGGCGCCCATGCTGTCGATCCACACGGTGGCCGCGGGCGGCGGCTCCGTCCTGCACTTCGACGGGAGCAGGTACCGGGTCGGGCCGGACTCGGCCGGCGCCGACCCCGGGCCGGCCTGCTACCGGCGGGGCGGCCCGCTCACCGTCACCGACGCCAACGTCCTGCTCGGGCGGATCCAGCCGGAGTACTTCCCCGAGGTGTTCGGCGAGGGTTCGGACCAGCCGCTGGACGCGGCGGCGACGCGAGTCCTCTTCCAGCAGCTCAGCGAGCAGATCGCCGCGGCCACCGGTGACCGCCGCGGTCCCGAGCAGGTCGCGGCCGGGTTCACCGAGATCGCGGTGGCGAACATGGCCAACGCGATCAAGAAGATCTCCGTCCAGCGCGGCTACGACGTGACGGAGTACGTCCTCAACGTCTTCGGCGGCGCGGGCGGGCAGCACGCCTGCGCCGTGGCCGACGCGCTGGCCATGTCGAAGGTCCTGATCCACCCGCTGGCCGGCGTGCTCTCCGCGTACGGGATCGGCCTGGCCGACATCATCGCGATGCGCGAGCGGGCCGTCGAGGCCCCGCTGACGCCGGCCCTGGCCGCTGAGCTCCAGACGATCATCGAGCCCCTCGAGCAAGAAGCCCGCGCGGAGGTCGCCGCCGAAGGCGTCCCGGAGCCAAGGATCACCGCCACCCACCGCGCCCACCTGCGCTACGCGGGCACCGACACCGCGCTCATCGTCCCGGCCGGCTCGCTGGAGGGGATGACCCGCGCGTTCGAGGCGGAATACGCCCAGCGCTTCGCCTTCCTGATGCCCGACAAGCCGATCCTGGTCGAAGCCGTCTCCGTCGAGGTCACCGGAGCCCAGGAAGACCTGGAAGAGCTAGCGGACGGTGACACCACGGATCGTTCGGCCAAAAAGGACGGCGCCGCGCCGGAGCGGCCGGCCAGCGACGCGCGGGTCCCGGTGTTCACGAGCGGGGCGTGGGCCGAGGTGGACCTGTTCCGGCGCGCCGCGCTGCGCCCCGGGCACACCGTCGACGGCCCGGCCATCATCGCCGAGGACCTGGCCACCACCGTGGTCGAGCCGGGCTGGCAGGCCGTCGTGACCGACCGCGGCGACCTCCTGCTCTCGCGCGTGCAAGCCCGGCCCAGGCAGTCCGGCGTCAGCACGCAAGCGGATCCCGTCATGCTGGAGATCTTCAACAACCTGTTCATGTCGGTCGCCGAGCAGATGGGCGTGCGCCTCCAGTCGACCGCCCACTCGGTCAACATCAAGGAGCGGCTCGATTTCTCCTGCGCGGTCTTCGACGCCGGGGGCGGCCTGATCGCCAACGCGCCGCACATGCCGGTCCACCTCGGCTCGATGGGCGAGTCGATCAAGATGGTGATCAGGCGCAACCCGCACATCAGGCGCGGCGACGTCTACGTCCTGAACGACCCGTACCACGGCGGTACCCACCTCCCTGACGTCACGGTCGTCACGCCGGTGTTCGGCGACACGGGGGACGAGATCTGGTTCTACGTCGCGGCGCGCGGGCACCACGCCGAGATCGGCGGCCTGTCGCCCGGGTCGATGCCCGCCGCCAGCACCCGGGTCGAGGAGGAGGGGGTGCTGATCGACAACCTGCTGCTCGTCCAGGACGGCCGATTCCGTGAGGCCGAGACGATGCACCTGCTGCAGACGGCCGAGTACCCGTCCCGCGATCCGGTCACGAACCTCGCCGACCTGCGCGCCCAGATCGCGGCGAACGAGAAGGGCGTCGCCGAACTGCGCCGCATGGTGGACCACTTCGGCCTGGACGTCGTCCGCGCCTACATGGGGCACGTCAAGGACAACGCCGCCTCCTCGGTCCGCCGGGTCATCACCGCCCTGCACGACGGGCACTACGCGTACGAGCTGGACAACGGCGCGGTGATCAACGTCGCGGTGCGCGTCGACCGGGCTCGAAGGACCGCCGACATCGACTTCACCGGGACGTCGCCGCAGCTGAAGGACAACTTCAACGCGCCGTCAAGCGTGGCCATGGCCGCCGTGCTGTACGTGTTCCGGACCCTGGTCGACGACGACATCCCGCTCAACGACGGCTGCCTCGCGCCGCTCAACGTGATCATCCCGCCCGGCACGATGCTGTCACCGGAGTACCCGGCGGCCGTCGCGGCCGGCAACGTGGAGACCTCCCAGGCGGTCACGGGCGCGCTGTACGCGGCGCTGGGCGTGATGGCGGAGGGCTCGGGGACGATGAACAACGTGACGTTCGGCAACGAGCGGTACCAGTACTACGAGACGGTCGCCAGCGGCTCGGGCGCGGGCGACGGCTTCGACGGCGCCGACGTCGTGCAGACCAAGATGACCAACTCCCGGCTTACCGACCCCGAGGTGCTTGAGTGGCGCTTCCCGGTGCTGCTCGAGTCGTACCGGATCCGGCCGGGCAGCGGCGGGGCGGGCCGCTGGCACGGCGGCAGCGGCGGCACGCGCCGGATCCGGTTCGCCGAGCCGATGACCGTCACGACGCTGACCGGGCACCGCCGCGTCCCGGCGTTCGGCATGGCCGGCGGGCGGCCCGGCGCGCTCGGCCGGCACTGGATCGAGCACCCGGACGGCACGGTCACCGCCATGGCCGGCTGCGATTCGGTGGCCGTCCAGCCCGGCGACGTCTTCGTCATCGAAACCCCGGGCGGGGGAGGCTACGGCCCGCCGTAGCCAGCTATTTATGCCGAACGGGCGGTGGTATCACTCCCGGGCCGGGCTACCCCTCGTCCTCGAGTTCCCGTAACACCGCGACCAGCGCGGCCTCGTCCCGCGGGCTACTACTACCCCTCGTCCTCGAGTTCCCGCAAGAGCTGGACCAGCGCCGCCTCGTCCCCTGAGGTGTGGTCGAGGACGGCCATCAGCTCGTGCAGGACGAGGTGCCGGTCCTGGCCGGCGTCGAGCAGCCGCTGCGCCGCCTCCCACAGCTCGGGCGGGTCGCCGCGCCACAGCCGGTCCGCCAGCACGAGGTGCCGCTCGATGTGCCGGCTGACGCCACCGGGCGCCGGGGTGGCGTGGTCGGCGGCCAGCAGCGCCCGCCGGTCTCGCGGGTCAGCCGGGTCCAGGATGCTCAGGTCGGTGCCGGAGTGCCACCCCTCCAGGATCGGGAACGCGAACGCGCGCCGCGGCAGCGCCTCCAGGTCGCCGTCCGGCAGCAGCCGGCGGACCAGGGCGTAGTCGAGGCCGAACTCCGCCGGGTCCCGGTACGCCTGCGCGAACGTGGCCATCGAGTTGAACACGGCCTCCAGGCTCTCGCTGACGACGGGCTCGGCGAGCCCGCGTCGGCGGCCCGCCCAGCGGACCCACGCCGCCAGCACGTGCGGCATCGCGTCCTGCTCCGCCTGGGACAGCATCACCTTGCGCGGCAGCCAGCTGAGCAGGAACGTCTCCACCTTGGTCGGGCTCATCCGCAGCGGCCGCCCGAAGTCCTTGTCGCACCCGTAGTCGATGATCCGGTCGGCGCAGTGGCTAGCCGAACCGCGGTCCGACAGGTCCTCGGCCTCGTCGGAGGCGAGGAACTCGGCGGCGAGCATCGCCCGGCGGTCCTTGCTCCACGCCTGCCGGCGCGGTCCGGTGCTGGACGCGGCGCGGCCCCGCGACGGCGGCAGCGCCCTGATCCGGGCCCTGATGAACGCGTGGTAGGAGGGGAAGGACTCGGCGACGCCCGGGTCGGACGCCGCGTCGGTCACGCCCAGCGCGGTCTCCAGCATCTGCCTGGCCTGCCCGGCGTCGATCTCGTGGAACGCCTGCTTGCCCTCGGCCCCGCGCAGCTCGGTCGCCTCCCGGCAGTGGTCGAGCAGCTTGCCCACCCGGGAGGTCACCCAGCCGTCGCGGATCATCCCGCCCGCGTTGTAGTCCACCACGGTGACCAGCGCGTGCGGTTCCTCACCGGCGTAGCTGAACACGCAGATGACCTCGTCGGCGTCGCCGAGGGCGTCGGGGTTGACGTAGCACTCGGCCGGCGCCACGGCTCCCAGGTGCTCGGCCCAGCCGGGGCAGGGCACGCCGCTCTCGATCATCTCCAGGGCCGCGCGCTCCGCCTTGGCCGCCTGACGCGGCGTGCCCAGGTCGGCGATGCCGGACAGCAGGGCGAGCGCCGCCGGGCTGCGCTGGCTGGCGGCGTAGTCGACGAGCCCCTCGCCGACGAGGTGCTCGACCGTGGCAGCACGCCGCCCGCCGCCGCGCTGACCCCACCAGGTGCCGAGCAGTTCGCTCACCATGAGCTCCGCGTCGAGCGGGCTGCGCACCGCCAGCAGCTCGCGAGCCGCGCGCAATAGCTCGGCGAACAGCGCGTTCGGCGGCGGGTTAGCGGCCTCGCCCCGGCCGCCGCCGCCTGGTGCGCCTGCGGGCTGGCTGCGACGGCTGTGCGGGCTCACGCTGATAGCCTCTCAGATCGGGACATGCGGACGCTATGCTACGTTGTCATGCCCGCTGTAATTCCGCCGCATGGAGGGCATGCGACACGCGGGCCTGCCGGGTGTGCCACCTAGATCGCTGTTCGCTGTCCGCGAATCCGGTTACCGGGCCGCACCAATTGACGGACTGTGGCACGCTTAATTGGTTGGCTGCGGAAACGATGAATCCGGGGAAGGAGCCGCCCATGGCAGCCCCCGGCGCGGCATGCGGGCGTCCGCGGTGAGCACAGATACGTCGGTGCCCATGCATCAAGACGCCCCGGACTCCGCTCTGGTGGACATGCTGCTGCACCAGGCGCCGGTCGGCCTCGCGCTGTTCGGGCCCGACCTGCGGTTCCGGCTGGCCAACGCCGCCCTGGCCCCGCTGGCTCCGTTGGTCCCCTCGGCCCGGGTCGACGGCCAGCAGACCGCGGACCCGGCAGGCTACGTGGGCCGGCTGCCTTCCCAGGTATGGGAGGAAGAGGCCGCGACCCGGGCGGAAGCCGCGCTGCGGAAGGTCCTGGCCGACGGCGTGCCCGTGACCGAGCCCCTGGGGACCAGCACGTTCTCCTGGTTCCCGGTGCACGATGCGGCCGGGGCGATCTCCGCGGTAGGCCTCATCCTGGGCGACGCCACCGGTCCGGCGGCCGAGGAGGCGATCAGGCGCAGCGAGGAGCGTTACCGCTCACTGGTCCAGGCGGGCGCCCAGGTGGTCTGGGTGGCGGGCCCCGACGGCGCGATCACGGAGGACTCGCCGGAATGGCGGTGGATCACCGGGCAGTCGGCGGAGGAGTACCTCGGCCACGGCTGGCTGAACTCGATCCACCCCGAGGACCGGGAGCGAGTCGAGCGCGACTGGCAGAGCTGCGTCCGGACCGGGAAGGTGTTCGACGACCGCTACCGGATCCGCACCAAGGGCGGCTCGTACCGGCACTATGACGTGCGGGCGGTGCCGATCGAGCGCGACGGCAGGATCGTGGAGTGGGTCGGCGCCAGCACCGACGTGACCAGCCAGCGTGAAGCCGAGGAGATGCGCGGCCGGCTGACCGAGCAACTGTCCGCCGCGGCGCTGCGCACCGCGCGGCTGCAGCAGGCCACCTCGATGCTGGCCGAGGCGCTGACGGTCGAGCAGGTGGTCGAGGTCATCACCGAGGTGGGCCGGATCGCGATCGGCGCGCTGCGCTCGGCGGTCGCGCTGCTCGACGCCGGCGGCGTGCGGCTGCGCGTGGTCAACGAGGACGGCATGCGGGGCGCGCCCGACTCGGCGGGCGGACCGCTGACGCTACCGTCCCCGGGCGTGATGACCAGGGCGATCGCGACCAGGCACCCGGTGCTGGTCGAGGACCCTGAGGACCTGCGCAGGCAGTTCGCGGACGAGCTTGACATCGACCCGGCCGTCGTGGTGGCGACGTCCGACGAGCGCTCCTGGGTCGGCCTGCCGCTGATCACCGCCGGCGCGCCGCTCGGCGCGCTGCGCTTCTCGTTCGGCCGGCCGAGGAAGATCACCGAGGAAGAGCGGGTCTTCCTGGAGGCGCTGGCCGGCCAGTGCGCGTTCGCGGTCGAGCGGGCCGGTCTTTACGAGCGGGAGCACACGACGGCGGAGACGCTGCAGCGCAGCCTGCTGCCCGACCGGCTGCCGAGCGTGGCTGGCCTGGTCCTGACGGCCAGGTACCTGCCGGTCACGCGGAACATGGAGATCGGCGGCGACTGGTACGACGCGTTCCGCCTGCCCGACCAGCGGCTCGCCGTCGCGGTCGGCGACGTCATGGGCAAGGGCCTGGCCGCGGCGGCGGGGATGGGCCGGGTCCGCAACGCACTGCGCGCGCTGGCGCTGAGCGACCCGCGCCCGGCGGCGGTGCTCGGCGGGCTTGACCGCCTGTTCGCCGCGACCGAGGAGGAAGAGCAGGTCACGACCGTCGCCTACCTCGAGATCGACCCGGAGACCGGCAACGGCGTGCTCGGCAACGCGGGCCACCTGCCCGCGCTGGTGCTCGAGGCGGGCCGCGCCCCGCGGTTCGACGAGGTCGAGCCGGGGACCCCGCTCGGCTGGGCCAGCCCGCGCAAGCAGCACGCGTTCTGCCTGCAGCCGGGCAGTACAGCGGTGTTCTACTCCGACGGCCTGGTCGAGGACCGCAATCGCGGGCTCGACGCGGGCCTGGAGGAACTGGCCGCGGTCGCCGCCCGCGCAGAACCGGACGTGCTCGCCCAGCCCGAACGCCTGCTTGAGTACCTCGTTGACCACATGCTCGCCGGTCACCAGCAGGACGATGACGTCACTGTGCTGGTCATCCACCGGCCCGGCGAGGTCCCGCGGTGAGGCACACTGACCAGTGGCTCCCGGCCGCGCCGGACCGCACAAGCGGCTCGCGGCCGCGTCCGGACGGGCGGGTAATTCCCCGTCCGCGTCAGCACGCCAAGTCGCTCCCGGACGCGCCGGAACGTACAAGTCACTCCCGGCCGCGACCTATGGTGATGGAGTGGGAGGCAGCAGGGTTGAATCAGTCCCGAGTGGCATCTACCCAGCGAAGGAAGGGGTGACTGCGGTCGTGAGCGCTGCTAACTCCGCAGCGCGGAAGCGCCCCAGCCCGTCGAGCCAGCAGCCCAGAGCCGTCGAGGACGAGGCGGTTCAGGCGGCAAGCGGGCCCGCGAGCCCTGAACTCGGCGGCCCGGAAGCGAACGGTTCCGGGGCGCACGCCGACGCCGACGTTAGCCTGCCCGAGGCGGGCCTCGGCGGTGACGCGATCGACTCCGAGGCCGACGACTTCGACGACTTCGACGAAGAGGACGACGCGGACCTTGAGGCCGCGCTGGCCGGCGGCGAACTCGACGAGCCCGACCTGGCCGATGTCGCCGCGCTGGCCGAAGGCGACCTGGCCGGCGAGGATCTGGTGGGCGACGAGGCGGAGGGCCCCGACGGGATCGACGCGCTGGACGGACCCGAGTCAGACCAGGCGGCCGGGGAGGCCGACGCCGAGGGACCCGAGGCCGCCGAGGCGATGGTGGTCAAGATCGCCACCGAAGGCGCCGGCGAGGACGAGGAGATCCTGGTCTTCGGCGACGACGACGATGACCTGCCCGCCGCGCAGGTCGCGGTGGCGGGCGCCACCGCGGACCCGGTCAAGGACTACCTGAAGCAGATCGGCAAGGTTCCGCTGCTCAACGCCGAGCAGGAGGTGGAACTGGCCAAGCGGATCGAGGCGGGCCTGTTCGCCGAGGAGAAGCTCGCCGAGGGCGCCCGGAGCCTCAACACCGACCAGCGCATCGACCTGGAGTGGATCGCCGAGGACGGTACGCGGGCCAAGAACCACCTGCTCGAGGCGAACCTCCGCCTGGTGGTGTCCCTGGCCAAGCGGTACACCGGGCGCGGCATGCTGTTCCTGGACCTGATCCAGGAGGGCAACCTGGGCCTGATCAGGGCGGTGGAGAAGTTCGACTACACCAAGGGCTACAAGTTCTCCACCTACGCCACCTGGTGGATCCGGCAGGCGATCACCCGGGCGATGGCCGACCAGGCCCGCACCATCCGCATCCCGGTGCACATGGTCGAGGTCATCAACAAGCTCGCCCGAGTGCAGCGCCAGATGCTCCAGGACCTGGGGCGCGAGCCGACTCCTGAGGAGCTGGCCGTCGAGCTGGACATGACCCCGGAGAAGATCATCGAGGTGCAGAAGTACGGCCGCGAGCCGATCTCCCTGCACACCCCGCTCGGCGAGGACGGCGACAGCGAGTTCGGCGACCTGATCGAGGACTCCGAGGCGATCCAGCCCGGCGAGGCGGTCAGCTTCACCCTGCTTCAGGAGCAGCTGCACTCGGTCCTCGACACGCTGTCCGAGCGCGAGGCCGGGGTCGTCTCGATGCGGTTCGGCCTGACCGACGGCCAGCCGAAGACCCTGGACGAGATCGGCAAGGTCTACGGCGTGACGCGCGAGCGCATCCGGCAGATCGAGTCGAAGACCATGTCCAAGCTCCGGCACCCGTCCCGCTCGCAGGTCCTGCGGGACTACCTGGACTGAGTCCTGTTCCTGGTTTGATCCTGAACCGTCCGATCAGGTCCGGGTGCGGCTACGCTTAGCTGCGGTATCTTGCTGCCGCTGTGGCAGGGGGATCCCTCGCGGTCTGCTATGCCAGTGGATGAGGGCGGGGTCTGGTCGGCCGATGGAGAGGCTTCAACCCGGTGATCCCGGCAGAGTCGGTCGTTACCGGCTGGTGGCCAGGCTCGGCGCCGGCGGGATGGGGCAGGTCTACCTGGGCGAGACGCCCGGCGGCCGGAAGGTCGCCATCAAGCTGATCCACCCCGCGTTCACCGACAACCGGCAGTTCCGTGAGCGGTTCGCGCGCGAGATCGCGGCGGCGCGGCGGGTGGGGGGCTTCCATACCGCCCTGGTCGTCGACGCCGACCCGCAGGCCGATCCGCCGTGGATGGTCACGGCGTACATCGACGGCCCGTCGCTGGAGGCCGCCGTCGGGCGGGACGGCCCCATGCCGCCGGACCGGGTCCGGGCGCTTGGCGCCGGGCTGGCCGAGGGGCTGGCCGCGATCCACATGGAAGGCCTGGTGCACCGGGACCTGAAGCCGAGCAACGTGATCCTGGCCTCGGACGGGCCGCGGATCATCGACTTCGGCATCGCCCGCGCCGACGACGACTCGAGGCTGACGACGGTGGGCGCGGTGATGGGCACCCTGGCCTACATGTCCCCCGAGCGGCTCAGCGGGGATCCGGCCGGGGCGGCCAGCGACGTGTTCGCCCTGGGCGGCGTGCTGGCGTTCGCCGCCACCACCCGGCCCCCGTTCGGCATGGACTCGACCGCCGCCGTGGTCCGCCGCATCATCACCCAGCCGCCGGATCTGGACGGCCTGGCCGACGAGGACCTCCGCCAGCTGATCACCCGCTGCCTGGACAAGTCCCCGGAGAACCGGCCCGAGGTCCCGGACGTCCTGGCCGCCCTCACCAGCCCTGGCCCGCCGCCAGCCGAGGTGACCCGGACCCTCACCACCTTGACCCTGACCGGCCACACCGACGTCGTCTGGGGGGTGGCGTTCAGCCCCGACGGGCGGCTCCTGGCCACGAGCAGCGCCGACGGGACCCTGCGGCTGTGGGATCCGGCCAGCGGCGAGCCGCGCGGCGCCCTGGCCCAGCAGCTGCCGTTCGCCTGGGGGCGCCCCCCGGCTACCGTCTGGGGGGTCGTGGCGTTCAGTCCCGACGGGCGGCTGCTGGCCAGTTCGACCCTCCACGCGAAGGTGGAGCTGTGGGACGCGGTGAGCGGCGAGCACCGGCGCAGCCTGGAGAGCCACGGGCGCGACGTCTGGGGGGTGGCGTTCAGCCCCGACGGCCGGCTGCTGGCCACCGGCAGCGTGGACAAGAAGGTGGAGCTGTGGGATCCGGCCAGCGGCGCGCACCGCCGCACCCTGACCGGCCACGCCGACAACGTCTGGGGCGTCGCGTTCAGCCCCGACGGGCGCCTGCTGGCCACGGGCAGCGGTGACACGACGGTGCGCCTGTGGGACCCGGCGACCGGTGAGCACCGCGGCACCCTGACCGGCCACACGGGCCCGGTCCTCGGCGTCGCGTTCAGCCCCGACGGGCGCCTGCTGGCCACGGGCAGCGGTGACACGACGGTGCGCCTGTGGGACCCGGCCAGCGGCGCGCACCGCCGCACCCTGACCGGCCACGCCGCCGCCGTCTGGGGGGTGGCGTTCAGCCCCGACGGGCGCCTCCTGGCCAGCAGCGGCGACGAGACAGTGCGGCTGTGGGACCCGCCCAGCGGCGGCCACCGCGGCACCCTGACCGGCAGCGAGGTAGGCGTCTTCGGCGTCGCATTCAGCCCCGATGGCCGCCAGCTAGCCAGCTGCGGCCACGGCACGGTCCGCCTATGGGCCCTCACCGAGGCAGGAAGATAACCGAGCCAGGAAGACAACGGCACGGCCCGGCTCTGGGTCCTCACCGAGCCAGGAAGACAACGGCACGGTCCGGCTCTGGGTCCTCACCGAGCCAGCCAGATAGCGCCGAACCTCCACCCCGGGGTGTCCCGCGAGCGCTGCCGTCAGACCCGCCTCGCGTGTCCGTCAAGCCCAATCCGCACCATCTAGCTCAGAAGTTCGAAGCGCCCGGCTGTTATCGCGGAAGATCTGTGCTCAGCGGAAGAAAAGGCGTCACATACAGCGCCCATTCTTCCGTGAAGCACCGATCTTCCAAGATCTTTTGGTGCGCAAGAGGGCGCTGCGGCGCGTGCGGTTTCTGCGTGCGGTTCGCCGGGGTCAAGCCGGTAGTCCGGCGCGGCGGCGCGCAAGAGGGCACCACGAAAGAGACAAAACGACCAGGCGTCTCGGATTCACCGCGTGGTCTAACCACTCCCGAACCTTCGTGGCCCCAAAGCCCGGTGACCCGTGCCCCCAAAGGCCCGTGCCCCCAAAGGCCCGTGCCCCCCCAAGGCCCGTGCCCCCAAAGGCCCGTGCCCCCAAAGGCCCGTGCCCCCAAAGCCCCGTGACCCCCCAAGGCCCGTGCCCCCAAGCCCCGTGACCCCGTGCCCCGGAAGCCCCCGGACCCCTTAACTCCGTGACCCCGACCCGTAACCCCATGACCCCTGAACCCCGTCTGCAGGCCGGCGAGCCTCGCCCGCCTGGTTGCTACCGCGGCCTACTGCGGCTGCGGCTCTGACAGGCGGTTGCTCTCGTCCTGGATGTCCACGGCGACCTTGGCCAGTGCCTTGGCGTGCAGCCGGCCGTGATGCGCGCAGAAAAGAAGCTCCCCCGAGTTGGCGAGGAGCACGCGAACATACGCCTGGGCGCCGCAGCGATCGCAAATGTCCAGTGCGGTCAGTGGCTTGGTGGGGGCTAGTGTTCCAGTCAACGTCGCCTCCTCGCGTTTGCCTCCGGCTTCGGTATCCGGATGGCTCCCGTTTCCTGCCTTATACCTTCAGTGCAACACATACCCACGCGCCGCCCTTCCCTACTCGGGGGGACGTACGCCACAAGCGAAACGGTTCCCCCGACCGGCCATGTTTACCGACACGGCCGTCAGCTACCGGCTGCTCCCCTGGTTCGTATATATTCTCGAATTGTGGGCAGGGGAAGCATACGCCACGGCGGGCCCGGATTTGCGTACGGCTCGCCGCGTGGCGTGCGACCGTAGCCCGTCCGGGACGTTACCCTTCGGTGAGGTTCCCCGCCTAGGCTGCTCGCGGAAAGGAGATCGGCCGGCCGTGTCCACCTTGACCACCGCAGCCCGTGGGTCCGCCGAGGCCTCGGCGGACGCCTATACGGCCCGGCACCTGACGGTCCTCGAGGGCCTGGACGCCGTACGCAAGCGCCCAGGCATGTACATCGGGTCCACCGACAGCCGCGGGCTGCACCACTGCTTGTGGGAGATTTTCGACAACGCGGTCGACGAGGCGCTGGGCGGGTACTGCTCGCGGATCGAGGTGATCCTGCACGCGGACGGTTCCGCCGAGGTCCGGGACAACGGCCGCGGCATCCCCGTCGACGTCGAGCGCAAGACCAGGCTCTCCGGCGTGGAACTGGTGATGACCAGGCTGCACGCGGGCGGCAAGTTCGGCGGCGGGTCGTACACGGCCTCCGGCGGGCTGCACGGCGTCGGCGCCTCCGTGGTCAACGCGCTGGCGGCGCGGCTGGACGTCGAGGTGGACCGGGACGGGCAGACCTGGGCGGCCAGCTTCCGCCGCGGCGTGACCGGCGAGTTCGCCGGTCCTGGCCCGGACGCGGAGTTCACCAGGAAGGCCGGGCTGCGCCAGGCCGGGAGGGTCGGCAGGAAGGCCCAGGGGACCAGGATCAGGTTCTGGCCGGACCGGCAGGTCTTCCTGCGGGACGCCCGGCTCAGCTTCGACACCGTAGCCGAGCGCGCCAGGCAGACCGCCTACCTGGTCCCGGGCCTGACCATCGTGATCCGCGAGGAAGCCACGGCGATCCTGGACGCCGAGGCGGAGGCCCGCGAGGCGGAGTTCCGCTTCGCCGGCGGGATCAGCGAGTTCTGTGCGCACCTGGCCTCCAGCGAGGCCGTCACCGACCCGATCCGGCTGACCGGCTCGGGCAACTTCACCGAGACCATCCCCGTCCTCGACGACCGGGGGCACATGACCCCGACCGACGTGGAGCGGGAGCTGATGGTCGACGTGGCGGTCCAGTGGGGGACCGGCTACGACACGACGGTCCGCTCGTTCGTCAACGTCATCGCCACGCCGCACGGCGGTACCCACGTGACCGGCTTCGAGCGAGCCCTGGTCAAGGCCGTGAACGACGGGCTCAAGACGGCCCGGATGAACAAGAACGGCGGCGTCCTCAAGGAGGACGTGCTCGAGGGCATGGTCGCCGTGGTCTCCGTCCGGCTGCCCGAGCCGCAGTTCGAGGGGCAGACCAAGGAGGTGCTCGGCACCCCGGCCGCGAACCAGATCGTGTTCGGTATCGTCAGCACGCAGCTACGGTCGTACCTCGAGACGCCGCCGCGGGGCGCCAAGCAGCAGGCCCGCGCGGTCCTGGAGAAGATCATGGCCGCGGCTCAGGCGCGCATCGCGGCGCGCGAGCACCGCGACAACCAGCGGCGCAAGTCGGCGCTGGCCAGCTCGACACTGCCGGCCAAGCTTGTCGACTGCCGCTCGTCCGACGACCGCAGCGAGCTGTTCATCGTCGAGGGCGACTCCGCCCTGGGCACGGCCAAGCTGGCCAGGAACTCGGAGTTCCAGGCGCTCCTCCCGATCCGGGGCAAGATCCTCAACGTGCAGAAGGCGTCGCTCGCGGACATGCTGAAGAACGCCGAGTGCGCCTCGATCATCCAGGTGATCGGCGCGGGCTCGGGCAGCTCGTTCGACCTGGACTCGGCAAGATACCAGCGGATCATCTTCCTCGCGGACGCCGACGTCGACGGCGCGCACATCCGCACCCTGCTGCTCACGCTGTTCCACCGGTACCTGCGGCCCATGCTCCAGGCCGGCCGGGTCTTCACCGGAGTCCCGCCGCTGCACCGGATCGAGCTGGTGAACCCCCGCAAGGGCCAGGAAAAGTACCGGTACACCTACTCCGACGCCGAACTGAACCGGACGCTGCTCGAGCTGGAGCGGCACGGCCAGCGGTGGAAGGAGCCGGTGCAGCGGTACAAGGGGCTTGGCGAGATGGACGCCGCCCAGCTCGCCGAGACCACTATGGACCCCAGGCACCGCACGCTTAGAAGGATCAGGATCGAGGACGCCGCCTCGGCCGCGGAGATCTTCAGCCTCCTGATGGGCACCGAGGTGGCCCCCCGCCGGGACTTCATCGTCACCGGCGCCGCCGAGCTTGATCCCTCCCGCATCGACACCTGACCGCCGACGGCACGTCTACCAGCCCCGATTTACGACACGCCCGAAAATTGTTAGACGTAGCGTTACCGGGTGATCATTTTAAGTCTGGTTAACATTACTCTTCGTGACTAAGGCGAATCTGGTGGCACAATTCCTGCGGGCCCGGGCCTGGTGGCGGCTTGACATTGCGGGCGCCCCAGCGCTGCACGTCACGCGCAGTGTCGTGTCCCTGCTTGACGCGGCTGCGTACCTGGAGCGTTTCCCCGATCATGAACCCCGGATCGCGGCGCTGGACGCGGCCGGATGCTTCCGGGGTGGTGCCTTCGATCCCGGCCCCGAAGGCTGGCCCATCGTCACCGAATGGCAGCTCGCCGACCAGAGCACCGCGGGTCCCGCGGACCTGCTCGCCGAGCTCGTCCACGCCGCGCCGGCGCGGCGCCGGACCCTGCCACCCCCGCAACCCGCGAGAACCCAGCAAGCCCCGCAAGCCGGGCAGGCCCTGCTGGACCGGCACCCGCCACGCGCGGGCTTCCCCGCCCGGCATGGCCGGCGGCCTGCTGACCAGCGACACGACCTGCACCAGCTATTACGGAACGCGCCCGGCGCTGCCGATCACGAAGAGCTGACGGGTCAGCGCGACGCCGGATCCGTCGCGCCTGCCCACCGGGTCAGGCAGGTCAACGGGGCCGCCGGACTCGGTAGCCCCCACCGCGGGGGCGGGCCCGGCCCAGGCCATGACCAGCACGTCCTCGCCCTTGAGGAACCGGTGGCAACGGACGCCGCCGGTAGCCCGGCCCTTGCCGGGGAACTCGTGCAGCGGGGTTGCCTTGATGCTGCGCCCGGCCGCGCCCGGCAGCGCTCCCGCGCTGCCGGCCACGGTGACCACGACGGCGGGGGAGTAGGTCCCCGGCGGCCCGACGGGTATCCCCGCCGCAGCGGCCTCGTCCACCGCGCCGAACCACACCACGGACGCTCCCGCCGCCAGCCGGATCCCGGCCATCCCGCCCGCAGCCCGGCCCTGCGGCCGCACCGAGGACGCGGAGAAGCGAAGCAACTGCGCGTCGCTGCTGATGAACACCAGCTCCGGCGACTCGCCGTCTAGCTGGGCGGCGCCCACGACCCGGTCGCCTGACTTCAGCGCGATCAGCTCGAACTCGTCCCGGTTCTGCGGGTACTCCGGCAGCACCCGCTTGACCACGCCCTCGGCGGTGCCCAGCGCGACGCCAGCGCCCGGCGTGTCCACGGCGCACAGCCCGACCACCGTCTCGCCCCGCTCGAGCACGGCGAACTCCGTGGCGGGCGTGCCGCCGGCCAGGGACACCGCACCCGCGCCCGGCGGGAGCGCCGGGATCTCGAGCACGTTCACCTTGACCAGCCGGCCCGCCGACGTCACCACCCCGACGGTGCCCCGGGCGGTGGCCCGGACCGAGGAGATGATCACGTCGTGCCCGGACCGGCTGAGGTCGCCCAGGGGAGGCACCACCGCTCGTTCGGGATAAAGATCCGGGGAACCGGCGCCCGCGGCCACCCTGGCCACCAGGTGGGTCCCGGACAGCAGGACCACGCACGGGTCGTCGGCCACCTCGAGCGGGACGGCGGCGGCGGGCGCCTCGGCGTCCCCCTCGAGCAGGACGGTCCGGCGCGGCGTGCCGAACTTCCTGGCCACCTCCGCCAGCTCGTCGCTGACCAGCTCGCGCAGCTTCTCGTCGGACTCCAGGATCTCGGTCAGCGCGGCGATCTCGGCCCGCAGGTTCTCCTGCTCGCGCTCGAGTTCCAACCGGTCGTACCGGGTCAGCCGGCGCAGCGGGGTGTCCAGGATGTACTGCGCCTGGATAAGCGACAGCTCGAAGACCGCCATCAGCCGTTCCCTGGCCGCGGCCGCGTCCTCGCTGGACCTGATGACCTGGATGACCTCGTCAATGTTGAGCAGCGCGACGAGCAGGCCGTCGACGAGGTGGATTCGCTCGGCGCGCTTGCGCCTGCGGTACTCGGTGCGCCGCCTGGTCACCTCGATCCGGTGCGCGACGTAGATCTCGAGCATCTCCTTCAGCCCCAGGACCCGGGGCTGGCCGTCGACCAGGGCGACGTTGTTGATGCCGAAGGTCTCCTCCATCGGCGTCAGCCGGTACAGCTCGGCCAGCACGGCGTCGGGGTTGAAACCGGCCCGGACCTCGATCACCAGGTGCAGGCCGCGCTGCATGTCGGTGAGGTCCTTCAGGTCCGCGATGCCGTTGAGCTTCTTGGCCTGGACCAGGTCCTTGATCCGGGCGATGACCTTTTCCGGGCCGATCGTGTAGGGCAGTTCGGTGATCACGATGCCGGTGCGCTTGGGGCTGATCTGCTCGATGCGCGCGGTCGCCCGGGTGCGGAAGATGCCGCGGCCCGACTCGTACGCCTCCCTGATGCCCTCAAGGCCGGCGATCCGGCCGCCGGTGGGCAGGTCGGGTCCGGGGACGTAGCGCATGAGCGCGGCCAGGCTGGCGTCCGGGTTCCTGATCAGGTGCCGGGCCGCGGCGATGACCTCGGTCAGGTTGTGCGGCGCCATGTTGGTGGCCATGCCGACCGCGATGCCGGACGTCCCGTTGACCAGCAGGTTGGGCAGGCCCGCGGGCAGCACGTCGGGCTGGGTCTCGCTGCCGTCGTAGTTCGGGACGAAATCGACGGTGTCCTCGTCGATGGAGGCGACCATCTCCATCGCGGCCGCGGTCAGCCGCGCCTCGGTGTAGCGCATCGCCGCGGGCTCGTCGTCCCCGCCCAGGCTGCCGAAGTTCCCGTGCCCGTCCACCAGCGGCAGCCGCATCGCCCACGGCTGGGCCATCCGCACCAGCGCGTCGTAGATCGCGGAGTCGCCGTGCGGGTGCAGGCGGCCCATGACCTCGCCGACCACCCGGGCGCACTTGACGTGGCTGCGGTCCGGGCGCAGCCCCATCTCGTTCATCTGGTACAGGATCCTGCGCTGCACCGGCTTCAGCCCGTCCCGCGCGTCGGGCAGCGCGCGGGAGTAGATGACGCTGTAGGCGTACTCCAGGTAGCTGCCGCGCATCTCCTCGGTGACGTCGATGTCGACGATGTTCTCTTCGAAATCCTCAGTGGTTCCTGGGCCGTGGGGAGGCGTGGCACCGTTTCTTCGTGCTGGCATGACGTCATTGTGCCGTGCGGCCGGGCCTGCCGGCGCCCACGGCTCGCGGAAGGCGCCCGGCGGCTCCGGCGGTTCGCGAACGTTTTTCGCATAATGCACGTGCAGCGCGCCCCGGTTCGCCGATTATGGTCACGTGGACCACGAGACGCAGGTGCTGCTCGGCTTCCTCGATGCCGAACGCGAGCACGTCCTCGGCATCCTGGATGGCTTCTCCGAAGAGCAGCTGCGCCAGCCGGTACTTCCGTCCGGGTGGAACTGCCTGGGCATGGTCAAGCACCTGGCGCTGGCTGACGAGCACTACTGGTTCCGGTGCGTGGTGGCGGGGGAGACGTTCGACTTCGGCCCCGAGGGCCGCAACGCCGAGTGGCAGCTGGAGCCCGGTGAGTCGGCCGAGGATGTGTTCGGCCTGTACCGGGACGAGATCGCCCGCGCGAACGCGATCATCGCCTCCACCCCGCTCCTCGCGCCGCCGCAGCAGCTTGACCCCCGCTGGGGGGAGTGGGGGAAGCGCTTCACCGACCTGCGGTTCGTCATGCTGCACGTGCTCAAGGAGACCGCGACGCACGCGGGGCACCTCGACGCGGCCGCCGAGGTCCTCGACGGCCGCCAGTGGGTCGTCATCGGAGACCTGTAGGAGGGACCGGTGAAGGTCACGATCGCCGCGGTCGCCGCCGCCACCGCAGCCGCCCTATCGCTGGTTACCGCCGGCACGGCGACCGGCCAGCCGATCGCGCACCACGGCCAGCCCAAGGCCGCACCGCAGATCACCGGGCCGCGGCTGCGGACCGGGCTGCTCCCGGCGTCGGCCTTCGGGGCAAACTTCACGGTCGAGAACACGCTCAACACCGGCGGCACGCTCCTTTCGTCCACCAAGGTCACCCTGCACGTGCCCACCGCGAGCTGCAGCACATTCGAGGGCGAGATCTACGTCTCGGGCTTCGGCAATACCGCCGGCGCGCTCGACCAGTACGTCAACCCGGACGCGGCCATGCAGCGCCCGGAAGCGGTGATCGACGGGCTGCAGGATGTGGTTCAGTTCGCCACCACCGCCGCGGCGACCACCTTCCTCACCCAGGCGCAGGCGAAGTACGCCGCCTGCCTGTCCTTCTCCGAGCCCAACCCCACCGATACCAATCCGGGCGGCGGCACGTTCCAGATCAGTACCCTGTCGGTCGCCAAGACCACCGTCAGCGGCGATCAGGCGTTCACGGTCACCGAGGCGATCGCGCTGTCCGAGAAGCCGGGCCTCACGCAGTACATCGACGTGCTCTACGTCCTCGCCAGCACCAACGTGTACAGCATGTGGCAGTACAGCGGCACGAACGACGAGCCCTCAGCCGTGCTCATGGCCAAGCTGATCCGCCAGGTCCAGGCGCTCTACCCGCATTGACTGGCGACCGCGGGCCGGCGCGAAATCGTGACCTTGTCATCCTGATCAGTTGTGTTATGAAGGGTCATAACGCCATGGCCGTCGCGCCCGCCCGGGAAGCCTGACCGCCGGCGCTTGCGAGGAGGGGACAGATGAAATTCAGGACGGCCATGGTCATGGCCGCCGCCGCCGCCACTGCCGTGTCGTTCGCTGCGGCCGGCTCGGCGGCGGCGCAGACACTCGGGCACCAGGTCCAGCGGATGCCCGCATCGGTATCGCAGGTCAACGGATCGCGGCTGGCGAAGGGACTGCTGTCGCCTTCGGCCTTCGGCCTGGTCCTCACGAAATCCGGGTCGGCCAACACGGGCGGCAAGCTGTTGTCGACCCGTATCCGGCAGACGCCCGGCAGCCTGAGCTGCGGTACCTTCGCGAACATCAATTACGACTCGGGCTGGGGGAACACCGCTGGCGCCTTCGTGAGCTACGAGAACCCCAACTGGTACGGCGAGTGGCCCTTCACCCAGTACAGCCTCGGCGAGGTCGTAGTTCAGTTCGCCACAGCTCATTCCGCCAGCACCTTCTACAACGAGGCCTACGCCAGATTCGCCGGGTGCCGGTCGTTCCCCGTGCCCAACCCCAGCGACACCACCCCCGGTGGCGGCAGCTATGACGTGAGCGACACCTCGACGTGGAAGACCAGCGTCAGCGGCCATAAGGCCTTCGTGAACACCGAGCTGTGGGCGCCGAACAACGCGGGCGGCGACACCGACTACGTCGACAACCTGTATACCGTCTCCGGCACGGTCGTGTACTACCTGTGGGATGTCAGCGGAACGAACGACGAGCCGTCCCCTAAGCTCATGACCGAGCTGATCCAGCGGGTCCAAGGGCTTTACTAGTAGCACCCGTGCGCAGTAGGCACGCGCACACCGGATCATTACAATCACTTTCTACCGGTAAGCGGCATAGGCGTTATCTCTGACGTTGGGGTGGGATCGGGCATGCTGCAGGAGCTTCAGCGTGGAGATCCCCGGGTCATCGGACCGTACCAGTTGGTCGGGAACCTGGGCGGCGGCGGCATGGGCCGGGTGTTCCTTGGTCGTTCCGCTGGCGGCAGGCTCGTCGCCGTCAAGGTCATCCGCAGCGACCTGGCCGCTGACCCGGACTTCCGTACGCGGTTCCGGCGCGAGGTCGCGGCCGCGCGCAGGGTGAGCGGCCTGTACACGGCCATGGTGGTGGACGCCGACGCGGATGCGGAGGAACCGTGGCTGGCCACCGCCTACGTGGCCGGGCCTTCCCTGGCCGAGGCCGTCCACGATCACGGACCGCTGCCCACCAGGTCGACGTTGGCGCTGGCCGCTGGCCTCGCGGAAAGCCTGGACGCGATCCACAAGGTGGGCGTGGTGCACCGGGATCTCAAGCCGTCGAATGTCCTGCTGGCCGAGGACGGGCCGCGGCTGATCGACTTCGGGATCTCCCGTGCGGCGGAGTCGACGTCGGTGACGCGCGCGGGTTTCGTCATCGGCTCGCCCGGCTTCATGTCCCCGGAGCAAGCGCAGGGCACTGAGGTCGGCCCGCCCAGCGACATCTTCAGCCTGGGCGCGGTCCTGGTCTTCGCCGCGACCGGCGAGCCGCCGTTCGGCAGCGGGACAACCGCCGCACTGGTCTTCCGGGTCGTCTTCGGCCCGGCGCAGCTGGATGCGGTGCCGGACGTGATCCGCCCGCTGGCCGAGCGGTGCCTGGCCAAGGATCCCAGCCAGCGGCCCACGGCCAGCCAGCTGCTGACCGAGATCGGAGCCTTGCAGCCGGAGGCGGGCTGGCTGCCCGACCCCCTCACCAGTGCCTTCCCGGCCAGTAAGGCGCAGGCGGTCACGGCGCCCCCGCCACCTCCGCCTCCCGCCGAGCCCGCCGAGCCCGCCGTGCCCGTCGTGCCCGTCTTGGCCGCAGAGCCTGCCGAGCCCGTCGTGCCTGCCGAGCGCGCCGTGCCTGCCGAGCGCGCCGTGCCCGCCGAGCCCGTCGTGCCTGCCGCGGCCGTAGCGGCGTCAGCCGCGCAGCATGACAGCAGCCCGACCGTTACCGGGTTCACGCCGTTCATCGCTGAGCCCGGCGTCGCGACGCCTGAGGCCGTGGCCGCGGCACCCGAGGCCGGGGCCGTACCACCGGCGGTCGAGCCCGTGCCCCCCTGGGCCGGCCCGGTACCCCCGAAGGCCGGGACCGGAACACCCGAGGCTGACACGGTCGCTCCGGAATCCGAGACCGGGCCAACGAGGCTGCGGCCGGCGGGTCTCGGCGCCGGACCAGGACCGGACCCGGCCACCGGGCCCGAAGTCGTCCGCGGGCCAGAACCCGGCCCGCAGCCCGGGGAGGATGTCGCGCCGCTGCCGTGGGGAGACGTCGAGGGCCCCCGGCGGCCCCGCTTGCGCCGGCCGGTGGTACTGGGGGCGGCGGCCGCCGCGGTCATCCTGATCGCGTCCGCCGGGATGGCGCTGGCCCTGAGCGGCGGCTCCGGCCACCCGTCCGCGGCGCATTCCACGAAGCCGACCACCGTGACGGTGGCTACGTCGGCAGCGGCCACCGCCCAGTCGCCCACGGCCCAGCCGTCGCCGACCCCCGCCCCGAGCAGCCACCACCCGACCGCCTCGTCGACCCATCATCCGGTCACCCAGCACAGCACGGCGCCCGCCGCACAGCCCACCACGCAGGCGGCGGCCCCGGCGACGAGTTCGCCGGCCCCCAGGCCGAAGCCGACGGCGGCCAAGACAACCCACGCGGCGGCACCGCCGGCGTCGTACAGCTTCAGCGTCAGCGGCGCCAGTGAAGCCTCCTGCGGGGCCGTGGGCTCGCTGCAGTCCTCAGCCGGCACATCGGTGAACTTCAGCATCAACAACAACAGCTCGGGCACCGTGGTCGTCGATGAGATCAGCGCGTCCGGCGGCGTTATTAACGATGCGACGCTGTCCCCGGGCCTTCAGTACTCGGGCGCGGCCTACGTCGGCTTGTACTACGTGGTCGAGAAGTCCGGCGGCGGCTGCCTGGGCGTCTTCCGCGTCACCGGCTCAGGCCAGGTGAACGTCACCTAGCCCGGGGCTTGCCGGAGCCCGGTGCTTGCCGGAGTCCGGGGCTCGCCGAACGGAAGGGGTTTCACGTCGCGGAGAAGCCGCCGTCCACGTACAGCGTCTGCCCGGTGACGTAGTCGCTGGCCCGGGAGGCCAGGAACACGGCCGCCCCCGCGAAGTCCGCGGGCTCGCCGTTGCGCCCGGTCATCGTCCGCGCGGCCATGGCCTCCCACCGCACCGGGTCGCCGGCCACCGCTGCGGTCAGCGGCGTCGCGACGAACCCCGGGCACAGCGCGTTGCAGCACACCCCGGACCGCGCCCACGCTTCGGACTGCGACCGGGTCAGCGCCGCCAGGGCGCTCTTGGAGGCCCCGTACGCGCCGCTGTTGCCGAACGCCCGCAGCGCCTGCTGCGAGGTCACGTTGATGATCCGCCCCCAGCCACGTCCGGCCATGAGCGGCCCGAACCGCTGGCCGAGCAGGAACGGCGCGGTCAGGTTGACCGCCATGGTCAGGTCCCACTCGGGCACGGTGAGCGCCGCCAGGGGCGGCCGCAGGTTGATCCCCGCGCAGTTGACCAGGACGTCCGGCGGGCCGAACTCCCCGGCCGCCTCCGCCGCCGCCGACTCAAGCGCGGCCCGGTCGCCGAGGTCGGCGCTGACCCACGCGGCCCGGGCCCCGAAGGCGCGCAGCCGCCCGGCCGCCGCCTCCAGCCGCTCCGCGTCACGCGCGACCAGCACCACCCGCGCCCCGGCCCGGGCCAGCGCACATGCCATCTCCGCGCCGATCCCCGAACTGCCGCCGGTCACCACGGCCACCCGCCCGTCGAGCGCGAAGAGCTCGCGGAGGTAATCGGTGTCCGTCAAAGTACCGGGCGGGCGCCGATGAGGTTGAGCGCGTGCGCGGCCAGCCGGCAGCCGCTGGCCAGCGCCTCGCCCGGCGGCTTCTTGTCCAGCCACGGCGGGATGAACCCGGCGATGAACGCGTCGCCCGCACCGGTCCCGTCCGCCACCCGGTCCGCCGGCGGTGCCGCCACCCGGACCGGCGGACGGCCGTTGGCGTAGAACAGCGCACCCTCGGCGCCGAGCTTGACCACCACGTGCGGGTACCACGCGGTCAGCACCCGGGCGGCCTGCTCGGGGTCCTCCCGCCCGGTGAGCACCTTGGCCTGGGCGGCGTTGACGAACAGCAGCACGGCCCCGGAGGACAGCTCGAGGAACGGCTCGGCCCCGGCCCGCTCCAGGGGGGCGGAGGACGCCGCGTCGACCGAGGCGGTCATCCCGGTCCGGCGCGAGTAGTCGATCGCCGCCAGCCCCGCGGCGCGCGCTCCCTCGGACAGCAGCGTGTACCCGGAGACGTGCAGGTGGGCGCCGGGCACGAACAGGTCGCCCGGCAGGTCGTCGGGGGACAGCGCCGCGTTCGCGCCTGGATCGGAGAGCATGGTCCGCTCGCCCTTGTGGGTGACCATGACCACGCAGGTGCCCGTGGGCCGTTCGGGATCCATCACCAGCCGGGCGTCGACGCCGTACCCCATGAGTTCCATGTCGCGGTTGCGCCCGGCGATGTCCGCACCGCGCCGCCCGACGAAGGCGACGTCGCCGCCGTCGGCCGCCATCCAGGCGGCGATGTTGGCCCCGGAACCCCCGCCGTGCATCGTCACGCTGGCGGGCGTGTCGCTGCCACGGGCGAGCGGGAGCACAGCGTGAGCGACCGTGTCCGTCATCAGGTCGCCAATGACTACCACGCGCGCCATACTCGTCATCACCTCATTGCTGTCCTAGCCCCGGGGACGACCCCGGCGGGCGGCGTCCCCGGGTACCCGCGCAAGACGGCAGCCGCCAAGAAAGCCCCAAATGCCGACAGCGTGGTTGCGGGTCGGCCAGCCATCCGCAGGACTTCCTACGGTAGCGGCCGGCGCGGTCCGCTGGCCAGCGCGCGGGCCGACCGGCTGGACCCGACAGGCGCTGAACACGCTACGCTGACCGGATTGTCACCGGACCGTTATGCCGCCGCGTCCGTTACCCCGGCGTCAGCGGCAGGATCCGCCCGGCGACCACGAGTTCGGCCTCGTCCGACTCGGCGGCCAGCCGCTGGTTGAGCCGCCCTAGCTCGTCACGGAACAACCGCCCGGCGGGCGTCGCCGGCACCACCCCCAGGCCCGTCTCGTCGCTGACCGCCACGACGTACGCCCCGGTCTGCCGCCACGCGCCGACCAGCTCCGCGGTCCGGCCCGCGAGCCGCTCCGCCCACCCGTCGCCCGCCGAGTCCCACGTGCCGCACTCGTCGAGCACCGCCGCCAGCCAGCCGCCGATCCCGTCGATGAGCAGCGCCCCGCGCGCGGAGGCCAGCATGCGCGCAAGCTCGGTCGTCTCCGCCGTCCGCCACCAGGCCGGGCGGCGGGCCCGGTGCGCGGCCACTCGCGCCGCCCATTCCGGGTCCTGCTCCCATTGACCTCCCGCCGCCACGTACGTCACGTCCGGCTCGCCCGACAACCGTAGCTCCGCCCGTTCGGATTTGCCCGAACGCGCCCCCCCGAGCACCAGGACCCGCCATGGCGACGATCGCGTCTCCTTTTCTGCCGAACGGGAAGTGGTGACACTCTCACCATCGCCCGGCAGCCCCGCCCGCCAGAATCCGCACCGTTGCCGGAGTTCCCGTTCCGAGGGCACCCGGTGGTCGGCGAACGCGACCGCCGTGATCGTGTCCCCGGTCACCAGCCCCCGGGCGCGGAGCAGGCCGAGCTGAGCCGGATCGCCCAGCAGGTCGAGGAACGCGACGTCATACGGTTCCGCGCCGTCCGGGGGGACCGGCACCGCGCCAGGCCCCGCCGGGTACAGCAGCCGCCCCCCGTCCGGCGACGTGACCTCCCAGCCCCCCGTCCCCTCCTCTCCAGCCCCCCGCACGTCCGCCAGCCGCCGCACCAGGTAACCCGCCCCGCCAGGTTCCCCGCCCTCCGTCGCCAACCTCAATTCTCTATCGACGAGTATGGCTGACCGCTCCCGTATGTTCCCGTCCAGGACCTGGCGGGCGCAGGAGGCGCACCGGCAGCCGGGCTCCGGCCAGCCGCGCGCTCCTCCCGTCCCCTCGACCAGGACGTGCATCAGCCGAGGAACGACAGGCGGACCTGACGCTCCGGGTTGTCCACGTTGAGGTCGACGAGGGCCACGGACTGCCAGGTGCCGAGCGCGAGGCGGCCGCCGATCACCGGGATGCTGGCGTACGGCGGCACGAAGGCCGGCATGACGTGCGCCCGCCCGTGCCCGAGGGACCCGTGCGCGTGCCGCCAGCGGTCATCGGCGGGGATCAGCGTGGCCAGGGTGGCCAGGAGGTCAGCGTCACTGCCCGCGCCGAGTTCGAGCAGCGCGATGCCCGCGGTCGCGTGCGGCGCAAACACGTGCAGCAGCCCGTCGCCCCCGTCCGCCGCAGTGCTCGCGAAGCCCGCGCATTCCGCGGTGATGTCCAGGACCGTTTCCCGCCCGCCGGTGCGGACCGAGATGATCTGCGTCTTCATGACCCGGATCATAGGACCAGCCATGGGTCGATTCATGGAGCCTGGCCTGGCACGATGGAAGGCCCGAGGAAGCGAGCGGAGGTCGGTATGGCCGAGGTCCCCTGGTCGGCCGGGACGCGGCTGCGGCTGGCGAGGCAAGCACGCGGCCTGTCCCAGCAGCAGCTCGCCGGGATGGCGGCCGTGACCAGGCAGGCCGTATCCGCCGTGGAATCCGGCCACTCGGACCCCTCCCTGCGAGTCGCCCTGGCCCTGGCGCGCGCGCTCGGCATGACGGTCGATGACCTGTTCGGCCCCGGCGACCCCGCCGATCCGGTGCTGGCGCAGCCGGTCGCCCCGGTCGGCGGGGAGGGTTCCCGGGTGGTGCTCGCGACGGTCGCCGACACCTTCGTCGCGCTGCCGCTGCGCGGGGACACGGTGAACCGGGCCGGGTTCGGCCCCGCCGGCGGCCTGGTCGCGGCCGAATCCCCGCCCGTGAAGGCGCAGGTGCCAGGGGGAGCTGTCGCGGTGCGGCCCATCGCGCCGCCCAGGCCCACGCTGGTGGTGGCGGGGTGCGATCCGGCGCTTCCGCTGCTCGAGACGCCGCTCTCGCTGCTCGACCAGCCGGTCGGGTTCGCCTGGTGGCCGTGCGGGAACGCCGAGGCGCTGCGGCTGGCCGCCGCGGGCCTCGTGCACGTCGCGGGCGTGCACCAGCCCGGGAACGACCCTGGCTACCGGGACGACGCGGACGACTCGGCGGGGATCCCCGGCGGCGCCGAGATGGTGGGGTTCACCGCGTGGCGAGAGGGCCTGGTCGTCCGCCCTGGCTCCCCGGTCACGGGGCTCGGCGACCTGGCCAGCCGGGGGCTGCGGCTGGTGAACCGCGAACCCGGCGCGCAAGCGCGCACGCTGCTCGACCGTGAACGCCTGCGCCTCCGCCTGGACCCGGCCGAACTCCCCGGCTACCACAGCCAGGCCGCCGGGCACCTTCAGGTCGCCGCGGCGGTCGCGGGCCGTCTCGCCGACGCGGGCGTGTCAAGCGAGCCGGCCGCGCTGGCGTACGGGCTGGATTTCATCCCGCTCGCCGACGAACGGTTCGACCTGATCCTGCCCGCCAAGCACGCCGCCTCACGTGAGGTCCAGGGGCTGCTGAAGGTGCTCACCTCGCCGTGGCTGCTGGCCCAGCTGGCCAGCCTCCCCGGCTATGACCCCAGCAGCTGCGGCGAGCGTTCTTGAGGATCAGTGGCCGTAGACGGGGATTATCACGGCCCGGGCGATGGTGTGGAAACGGAGGTTGAACCCGGCCACCGCGGGTGATATCTCGTCGTTGACGTCCAGCGAGTCGACGTCGAGCGCGTGCACGGCGAACACGTAGCGGTGCGGCGGGTCCCCGGCCGGGGGCGCCGCGCCGCCGAAGTCCTTGGCGCCGTAGTCGTTGCGGACGTGGAACGCGCCGTCGGGCAGGCCGGAGCCGTCGGTGCCCGCCGCGCCCGTCTCAAGCTCGGTCACCGAGGCGGGGATGCCGAGCACCACCCAGTGCCAGAACCCGGAGCCGGTCGGCGCGTCCGGGTCGAAGCACGTGACCGCGAAGCTCTTGGTCTCGGCGGGGAAGCCCGACCAGCGCAGCGACGGGGAGATGTTCCCGCCCGTCATCCCGAACCCGTCGAAGACCTGGTTCTCCGCCATCATCTCGTCGTGCGCGACGTCGTCGCTTTCCACGTCGAACGACGGCACCTCAGGATGGAAGTCATACGGCAGCGGCGGGCGGTCGGTCATGGCTCAGCTCCTCATCGACGCCGGGGAATCACGGTCAGCGGGTCCACGCTATCGAAGCCCCGCGGCCACCGGGGCTCGGGACGGATGATCACGTAGGGGTCACCTCCGGCCTGGACCGCCCGAAATTCTCCTACCGTGGTGGTGTGAGGCAGCATCCGGCCCGCAAGGCCCGTCGGCGGACCCGCCGGCGGACCTGGCGGCTTGTGCTGGCCCGGATGCGCCGCCGGGCCGAGCGGCGGATCGTCGGCCGGATCCACCTGGGCACGGCCGGTGCCTCCCCGCGGCTGCGGCGCTGGGCGCTTGCCCTGGTGCTGATCGGCGTGGCCTTGCTGCCGTACCCGGCGCAGGGCGCGGCGGGCGGGGCGCCCGCTCCTGCCTGCCGGCCGGGCTGCCGGGGCGGGGGGGTGACGAGCATGGTCGCCTGGACCAGGCCGCTGCCCGGGTCGTGGGACGTGGCGTCCGGGCTGACCGGGACGGTGCCCGCGGCCGGACTGGCGTACGTGTCGGTCGGCCACGGCGTCGTCGCCCTGGGCATCGGACTGACCGTGTACGGCTACTCGGCCCGGACCGGAGCGCTGCTGTGGAACCAGACGCTGACCGGCTTCCCCGCGGGTGCGGCCATCCTGTCGGTCCGCACCTGGCCGGGAGAGGTCACCGCGGGCGTCTCCTACTCCCGCTCCGGGCACCTCCAGCGGACCGAGGTGGTCATCTCCGCCGCCTCGGGCCTGCTGACGGGCCGCTACCCCGCGGCGCCGTTCGGCGGCGCGGTCGGGGGCAGCGCGCAGTACACCGTCATCATCGGCACGACCGCGGTGACCAGCTACGACAACGCCACCGGGCACATTCGCTGGCAGCGCCCCACCGGCCAGGTCGCGCAGGCCTGGCAGACCGACGGCAGCTCGCTGTACGTGGCGGAGTCGGCCAGCGGGTTCCTGGGGTCGGCACCGGTCACCGCGCTGCGCAGGATCGACCTGGCGACGGGTACGGAATTCCTGGTCCAGCCGCTGGAGGGGGTGTCCTTCCCCGGCACGCTCAGCGCCGCGTTCGACGGAGTGGTGCTGTTCTCCTCGGCGGGCGGGGTGACCGCGTACAACGGAACCACCGGAGAGCGGATGTGGTTCATCAGCCGGGCCGTGCCCGAGGGGACCGACCCGCGCCAGCAGCGGATCTACCTCACCGAGGGAGCGAACCTCGTCGGCGTGAACCCGCAGACCGGCCGGGTCACGGCGACCGCCTCCGGCTCCGCGGTCAACGGGTCGGCGGGCGTCTACGTGGTCAGGGACGGCGTGGCCCTCGGGCTCGACCAGGGCGCGGGCGGGGACGCGTGGGGCTACGACGTCGCCGCGCAGCGGGTCACGCTGGCCGCGCCGGGGCTGCCCTGGCCGCACTACTTCGTCGACCCCGACGGCATCGGCGGCAGCGCCGACCCGGCCAGCAGTACGGTCGTCATCGCGGCCTGTACCCGGCTGGGCCCGGCCACCCCCGCCACCCCGGTCGCGCCGGCCCCCACCGTGTCTGCCACCCCGCTGTCCGCCCCGACCTCGCCGGTGACGACCCCGAGTGCCACCGCGTCGGCGTCCGCGACCGCCGCGCCCGGCACCAGCGCCAGCCCGTCAGCCACGCCGCAGGCCGGCCAGGGGTGCCTGCATCCGGAGCTGGTCGCTCTCAGCCTGTGACGGCGCGGAGGATATAACCAGCGAATGGACGTGCCGGCGCTGGGGAGCTTGAAGTGGCGATAAACGCGGTGCACCGGGCCGTCAGGGCCGCGGACGACCTTCAGCAGCGGCACGCCTGGCTGGCCGTGCCGGTCGCGGTGTGGAAGAAGTTCGGCGACGACCAGGCGGGTAACCTGGCCGCGCTGATCGCTTACTACGCGTTCGTCGCCATCTTCCCGCTGCTGCTCGTCCTGGTGACCGTGCTCGACATCGTGCTGCGGAACGATGCCGGGCTCAGGTTGCGGGTGCTGAACGCCGCGCTGACCCAGTACCCGGTGGTCGGCGCGGACCTGGTGCACAGCATCGGCCGGCTGCACGGGACCGGGTTCGCGCTCGTGATCGGCCTGCTCGGGACGTTCATCGGGGCGCGTGGGGTGGCGAGCGCGCTCCAGAACGCGCTCAACTCGGCGTGGGAAATCCCCTTCGACCGCCGTCCCGGCTTCCCGTGGTCGTGGCTGCGCAGCTTCGCCATGATGTTCGTGATCGGCGTGGGCTTCATCGTCACGACCAGCCTGACCACGCTGGCGGGCGGCGCGGGGCGCGTGCTGCCCGGCTTCGGCGCGCACGTGCTGGCCGTCGTCGTGTCGCTGGCGCTGAACTTCGGGCTGTTCTGGCTCGGGTTCAGGCTCGGCACCGCGCGCGAGGTGACCTGGAAGCAGCTGCGGCTCGGCGCCGTGATGAGCGCGGTCGTCTGGCAGGTCCTGCAGACCTTCGGCGGTTACTTCCTGTCCCATCAGCTCGCTCACGCCTCACCGCTGTACGGCACGTTCGCGCTCGTGCTCGGGCTCGTCGCCTGGTTCTACCTACAGGCCGAGCTGACCCTGTACGCGGTGGAGATTAACGTAGTACGCGCGTACCGGCTGTGGCCGCGCAGCGTCGCGCCGCCGCCGTACACCGAGCAGGACCACCGCGCTTATCAGCTCTACGCGAAGGTCGAACAGCGGCACAAGGACATGGACATCATGGTCGGGGTAACCAGGGCCGGAGGTGAGGACGATCGTAAGACGACGCCGGGCTGACCAGGACGCGCCGCACGTGGTCATCTGCGGAGCGGGATTCGCCGGGCTTTCCGCCATCTCCCGGCTCGCCCGCGCCGGAATGCGCGTGACCCTGGTGGACGGCCACCTGTACAGCACGTTCCAGCCACTGCTCTACCAGGTCGCCACCGGCGGGCTGAACCCGGGCGACGTCGCCTACCCGGCGGGCGGTTTCGCCGGGAGGTACGGGGCGATCTTCCGGTGCGGTGAGGTGGCCGCGATCGACACGGCGTCCCGCACGGTCAAGCTCAGCAACGGCCTGGAGCTCGGCTACGACTACCTCATCCTCGCCACCGGCGTGTCGGCGGCGTACTACGGGATCAAGGGTGCCGCCGAGCACACCTTCGGCCTGTACACCCGCACCGACGCGATCGTACTGCGCGATCACATCATGGCGGCCTTCGAGCGGCTGAGCGTGGAATCCGGCGACCTGTCCATCACCGTGGTCGGCGGCGGGGCCACGGGCGTGGAGCTGGCCGGCACGGCCGCGGAGCTGCGCGCCACCGTGCTCGGCGCCACCTTCCCCGACGTCGACCCGGCCCGCGTGCACGTCCGGCTGGTGGAGGCGGCGCCGTCGCTGCTCGGGCCGTTCCACCCCAAGCTGCGCGAGTACGCCCGGGCGCAGCTGGCCCGCCGCAACGTCGACATCAGGCTGAACACCCGGATCGCGGAGGTCACCGCCACGCAGCTGCTGCTCGACGGCGGGGACGCGGTGCCCAGCGACCTCGCCGTGTGGGCGGCCGGCGTGGCCGCGCCCGGAGCGGTAGCGGGCTGGGGCCTGCCGCAGGGCAAGAACGGCCGCATCATCGTCGGACCCGACCTGCGGGTGCAGGGGCAGGACCGGATCTTCGCCGTCGGCGACGTCGCGATCAACCCTGACGAGCCCGCGCCGCAGCTCGCCCAGCCGGCTATCCAGATGGGGAAGCACGCCGCCGCGCAGATCCTCCTCCTGGAAGGCAAGGCCGCCACCGTGCCCTTCAAGTACCACGACAAGGGCACGATGGCCACGATCGGCCGCCGGTCCGCCGTGGTCCAGCTGGCCGGCGGGCTGCGCCTGCGCGGCACGCTGGCCTGGCTGGCCTGGTTCGCCCTGCACCTGGTCTACCTGCTCGGCGGGCGCAACCGCCTGTCGACCCTGATCAACCTGACCTACCGCTACGTCGCCTGGGGCCACGGCGGCGCGGTCATCGTCGGAGACGAGCCTGGCCGCCCGCTGCCTGCCGCAGACGGCAGCAGTTCCCAGTAGCCGCCTGGCTCGGCATCCGCTCCGCCTCAGGATGACCGGCGCCGCCTGCCCCCGCAGCCCGCACCGTGGACGCAGTCGGTGCCGCAGCCGCAATCGGCGCCACAACCAGAGACACCGTGGCCGCGACCACCGCAGCCGCAGCGGCTGCCCCTGTTCCCGCAACGCCCGCCGCACTTATCGGCGTCATCGCAGCAGGGGAACAGGACAGGCCCTACGCCCGGCATGGCCTGGGCCCGCGCCTCGGCTAGCAGGGCCTCGGCCGCCTCCTTGGCGCTTTCCCCGCCGCTGGCCATCCGGGTCGCGATCCGCCCGGTCACGATCGGGGTCGAGAACGACGTTCCGCTCCACTGCGCCATGCCGGAGAAGTACCTTATTTCTCCTGCGTAGGGTGCGACGTGGCAGAGGTACGGGCCAACGGCGAAGGCGTTGACGAGGTTCTGGCCGGGCGCGTACACGTCGACCCAGCCACCGTAATTGGTGAAGTACGCGCGGCTGCGCCAATCGCTGGCCAGCGCCCCGACGGCAACCGTTCCCGGGAACGCGGCGGGCCAGAAGGGCCGCCGGCTCTCGCTGTTTCCCGCCGCGACGACGCACACGACGCCCTTGTGCTGGTGCAGGTCCTGCATCCAGGCCTCGAAGGCGATCAGCGGAAGATTGTGCCTCGTCGGCGACGCGACCGTCAGATGGAAGATCTCGGCGCCGTATTCGAACCCGGCGTTAAGATCCGGCACGAAATTCGATTCCAGCTGGCTGCCGGCGATGTTGAAGACGTTCTTGACCACGATTTCCGCGCGCGGCGCCAGGCACCCGATGACCCCCGCGACGAACGTGCCGTGTCCGCCGTAGGGCAGGATCGTGCCGTCCTCCGCGATCCGCGGGTCTTTGTCGCTGATGGGCGACACACCGGTCAGCCAGGGGTACGTGCCGACGGTTTCGAAAAACACTCCAGTATCGGCCACGTAGATTCGCACCCCGTCGCCGCCGTTTTCCGCGCACTCCGGCGGGTAGGGGTGCGGGTCGTACACTTCCTGCGGTTCTGTCGCCGGGCAGGGATGCGTGGAGCCCTGCGCGACGGTCAGCACGTGATTCAGTGTCGCGATTCCCGGGCCCAGGGCCGCGTCGATTTCGTCGAGAAGTCCGAGCAACCCGGGCTGCTCACGTCCTGGTATCCCGCCATTATCCGCAGAAGGGCTATCGCTACTATCAGGATTTGCGCCATTACCGTCGGAAACCGAATCGTCACCTTCGGCAGGCTGGTTCTCATTCTCAGCGGAGAAGGTGATCTCGAGCAGCACGATGTCTCTGATAACCCGCTCGAGTATCTCCGCTCGGGCGCGGTCCCCGAGCACCTCCCGTATGAGCCCTAGGTACGGCTCGCGGGCCAGAAGCTGACCCTCGGCGTACATGTACGCGACACCGCGGCCGTCCTCCGTGGCAACGCCGCCGATCTCGATCCCGTTCCGGGTGAACTCACCCGCGATGTAGGCCGCCTCGTCGCGGGCCTGTGGATCCTGCAAATCCTGATGCCAGGTCACTGTGCCCTCCAGAGATTTGACCGTAGGCCGATCTAACCGCATGCACCCGGTCGCGGGCCCACGTGCTGGCAATAGCCGTCCTCAGCTGCCGGACGAATTACGGAGGGGCCGTCGTCGCGATTTAATACATGGACCGCACGAAATAGGCGGATCTAAAATTGGTACGTGGCCGGGGAGGCTCGCGCGGCCGCATCAAGCCCGCGCGAGGGAGAAGACTTGCTTCTGCTGGCCCTGTCCAGGCCCCAGGAGGCGCTGACCAGAGCGCGGGCGGTGCTGGCCGGACGGCCGGGCCCCTATGCGGCCTCGGTGGCTCATCAGGCCGCGGCGATCGTCGTGCGCGAGAAGGGCGATACCAAGGCCGGAATCCGGGAGTTGCGCGCGGCGCTACGGCTGGCGCGCCGGACCGACTCCGCCGAACGTGAAGCTGAGGTACTGTCCAGCCTGGGGATAGCGCTCGTCTACGCGGGCCGGACGGTAGCCGGCCTGGCCGCGTTCGACCAGGCAGTGCAGCGGTCAACCGGTGTCATTGCGGCGCGGGTGCTGGTCAAGCGAGCCGGCGTCCTCTATAACCTCGGTCGCTACCGGGCGGCTCTGGAAGACTTGCGGCACGCGGTCGTGGTTCTTCGACGGGCGGGTGACCTGCTGTGGACGGCTCGCGCGCTCGACCACCGTGGGCTGGTTTACCTGGGCCTGGGGTCGACCAGCCGGGCCGATTCCGACTTCGTTTCTGCTGCGGGGCTATTCTCCGGAATGGGGCAGGAGCTGGAAGCCATCTATCCGGCCCACAACCGCGCGCTGGCTGCCTTCGCGTCGGGCGATCTCCCGGCCGCGCTGGCCTTCCTCGATGAGGCGACTCGCGGCTTCCAGCGGCTGGAGGAGCCGACCACCCAGCTACGCATCGACCGCTGCGCCGTCCTGCTGGCGGCCGGGCTGGCCGCCGATGCTCTAACCGAAGCGGACGCCTCGGTGCGCGAGATCGAGCGGATCCGCGACTGGTCCACCAAGAAGGCTTACCTGCTGCTGATGGCGGCTAACTGCGCGCTGGCCGCGGCCCGGCCGCAGGCCGCTCAGGATTGGGCGCGGACCGCGTACCGCCTCTTCGGCTCGCAGGGCAGCGCCTGGTGGCAGGCTCACGCGTCGAGGGTGCTCGTCGAGGCGCGCTACCAAGCCGGGCCAGCGTCGCCGACGTTGCTTCGCGGCGCGATCCGCGCTGCCGCCCGGTTGGATGCCCTGGGTGCCAGTGACGCGGCGCAGGCCCATCTGCTGGCCGGACGGATAGCCCTGGATCTCGGCCGCCGCCACGATGCCGATCATCATCTGACCGCAGCAGCCCGCACGAGGCGGCGCGGGCCTCCGCTGGCGCGGGTCAGCGGATGGCTCGCCGAAGCCCTGCGAGCCGAGGCGATGGGTCGCCCGGGCCGGATGCTGGCCGCCTGCCGCCGAGGGCTCGACGTCCTGGACGATCACCGGCTTACGCTGGGAGCCTCGGAGCTCCGCGCCCAAGCCACCGTGCACGGCACCGAACTGGCCGCGCTCGCGCTGCGCCGGGCCGCCCGGACCGGGCGGCCGCGGCTGCTGCTGGCATGGAGCGAGCGCTGGCGTGCCGCTGCGCTAGCCGTCCCCGCCGTGCGGCCCCTGGCCGACGGGGAACTCAACGCGGGCCTGGCGGCGCTGCGGAGCGTGACCAGGGACCTGGAAGAGGCGCGTCTGCGGGGTAAGCCGAGCGCATCGCTGCAGCGGGAACAAAAGCGCCTGGAGAGCACGGTGCGCGCCAGCGCACTGCGCACTCAAGGCGCCGCGGGCCGGGGCCGGCCCGCGTTCAGCGCCACCGACCTGCTCGACGAACTCGGTCCTGCCCGGCTGATCGAGATCGTCGACGTCGATGGTGACCTGCGCGTCCTGAGCTGCGGGGCGGGACGGGTCCGGGAGTCCGCCGCGGGCCACGCCGGTGACGCCGCCCGCGCCGCGGACTTCGCGCGCTTTGCCCTGCGCCGCCTGGCCCGCAGCCGGCCCGGCGACGAGCTGGAAAGCGCGGCAACGATCCTGGCTGCCGCAGGACCGAAGCTCCAGCAGGTGCTGCTTGGCCCCGCCGCGCGTCACCTGGGCGACGGGCCGGTGATAATCGTCCCGCCCGGCAAACTGCACCCCATCCCGTGGGTACTGCTTCCCGCGCTGCGCGACCGCGTGGTCAGTGTCGCCCCTTCCGCCGGAGCCTGGATGCGCGCCCGCACCGCGCCGGTGCCCGGCCACCGCCACGTCACGTTCGCCCGCGGGCCGGGGCTGGCTTCCGACGGCGCTGAAGTGCCCCTGGTCGCACAGTTGTACGACGACGCCACGGTGCTGGCCGGCGGCGAAGCCTCCGCCGAGAAGGTGCTGTACGCGCTCGACGGAGCCTGGCTGGCCCATATAGCCGCGCACGGGATCTTCCGGGCCGACAGCCCGCTGTTCTCTTCGCTGACGATGCACGACGGGCCGCTGACCGTCTATGACTTCGAGCAATTGCACCGCGCGCCGTACCGGCTGGTCCTGTCCAGCTGCGACTCAGGCGTGCTGGCCCCGGCCGGAGCCAACGAGCTGCTCGGCCTGGTCAGTAGCTTGCTGCCGCTGGGGACGGCGGGGATCATCGCCGCCCTCGGGCCGCTGAACGATCAGGCCGTGGTGCCCCTGATGGTGGACCTGCACCGGCACCTGCGCGCGGGCCTGACGCTCGCCGAGTCGATGTACCACGTCCGGCGCGGACTGACCGACGACCCGATCCAGCAGGCCACCGCCGCGTCTTTGGTGACGCTGGGCGCGGGCTGAATCCGGCGGCTCAGAGCGTGATCCATCCCGTCAGCACGTCCGCCCCGTCCGCCATCCGGCAGCGCAGGCGGAACGGGTTGTCCGGGATGGGGTTGACCGCGAAGCAGCCGATCTCGTCCACGTGCGATGTGGTCACGCCCGCCCTGGTATGCGTCTCGAGCGTCCCGGCCCGCGGCGGGATAACCTGGCCGAGCAGGCCGTTCCCGGAAACCTCGAGTTCCAGCCTGAGATGTGGCGAGGCGAAGGTGAGGGCCCGGATCGACGCATTCTCCGACCGCGTGACCGCTGCGAGTTCCGTATCACGGCTGGAGTCGTACGTCAGCTGCGCCAGCTCAGCGTCGATATTGTGCCAGGCGTAGGCGCTCTTGCCCGTCTCGGCGAACCAGTCAGGGACGGCCTGGCGGGCCCTCATCGCCTCGCCCAGTGCCGCCATCAGCTGCTCGTCGTCCCAGCCGTCACGCACCTGGCTCGCCTCCCGGAACGGTGACTCCGATGTCACCCTCAACGAGCGCGATGAGGGCGGGGGACCTGCGTAGCCGGCCCAGGCAGCGGCCGCGCTGCGGCCCGATGCTGCCGACCGGGATATCCAGCGTGGCGCTGATCTCCGCGTAGGAAGGGGGCGGGTCGGCCAGGAGCAGGGCCAGCAGGTGCCGGCACCGGGGCGGGAGCGTGGCGAAGGCCGCGCGCAGGCCCGCGTTCCGCTCGGCCGTCAGGACCTCCTCCTCGATCATCGCGTCGTCCACGAATTGCATCGAGTCGTCCAGCCTCGTCCCCAGCCGCTCGGACTTCCGCGCCGCGGTGGCCGCGCGCAGGCATTCACGCGCCGTGGTCGTCGCCAGCCACCCCGGCAGCGCGGCCGGCTCACGCAGCTTTCCGAGCTGTTCGACCAGCAGCAGCCACACGGTCTGCCCCACGTCTTCGGCGTCCTGACGGCTCAGCTGATACCGGGTGCAGATCGACCAAACCAGCGGCGCATACCGGTCCACGATCTCGTTCCACGCGCTCGGGTCGCTCCCGGCCGCACGGTCGACCAGCGCGATGACGGAAGGGTCGTCATGCATGGCCGGTCCCGGGCGGCTTGTCTTCACCCATTAATCAGCGCCTCAGTAAGTCGGCAGTAACCCTTTCTAACTCCGGAGAGCGGCCGGGCGCCACCTGATACACCGAACGCCAGCTGTATCACGCGCCCCTGAGACCGCCCCGTCTGGTTGTTCGGCCTCCCGTCAACCGATACCGGGGACATCAGGTCCCTCCGGTCACCAGGTCGAGCAGGATCCCGCTCGCGTCGAGGTAGCGGGGGATAGGTCCGACGAGCCGGGCGGGCAGGAACTGCGGACCGCCCGGCCAGCCGTGTCCACCGCCCTCGATCCGGTACAACACCACCGGCGGGCGACCCGGAGCCGACCAGGTCAGCAGGGTCACCGGCGGATCGCCTGCCGCTTCGGGCAGGTGCTCGACCGCGGGCTCCCCGGTGATCCCGTTACCCGCCGCCCAGTCCCGCGCGACCGCTTCCACGGGCGCGACCCGGCGTTCGGCCGGCCGGTCGCCGTGCTGGGCGGCCCGCCGACGCATCATCTGGCCGATCATCCCCTTCGCGCTGAGCGGGCCGCCCTCGTACGGTACGCGCCGGTCACCCGTCCCGGCCATGATCGTCACCGCGACCTGCTGCCGTGGCACAGGCATGGCCTGAACACTGAACCCCCTGATCGTCGGCACGACGAGGAAGAGCCCGGCCAGCGGCAGCAGCCCGTACCTGGCCACGTGCTCGGCGAACCCGCCGCCGTTGGAGATGCCCGCCAGGAACACCGGACGCGGCGGGCCGTCGGCATCCCCCGGTTGCAGGTGCCGGGCGAGGGCCGCCAGAAAGGCGGCGTCATCGAGCGCGGGCTCGCCCTCCGGCGGCCGCGCGATGTGCCAGACACCCTCCCACCCGTCGGGGAACACCACCGTCACCCCGGCGGCCGGGCCCCTGGCCGCCAGGGAGGTGAAGACCGTCGCCACGTCCTTGCCGGTCGTCCCCGAGCCGTGCAGCACCATGAGCAGCGGCGGCGCCCCGCCCGGCCGCGGCTCGCCCGTACCCCGCGCCAGCCAGTAACTGCGCCGGACGCCCGCGACATCCAGCGTCCCCCGTTCCAGCGCGCCGCCCGTCCGGGCTCCGGCCCAGCGCTCGCGTCCCATCACCGCATTATCGCCTCGCTCTGGCGGCGTTCTCTGGATGATGGCTTCGGCCAACGATGGACCTGTGACCGCCTGTACATCGACCCAGACCACCGCGTCGTGAACGCGCTTGAGGCTAGGCGCGGTTTGCGGGGGAGTGGATCTGAATGTCGCTTTGCTCCTCCGTGTAAGTGATCGGCAGTGGACATCGGCGCGCGAGCCGATCCAGCCCGCCACCGGGGATCATGCGCGCTACGGTCACAGGGAAGTGGAGTTATGGCCAATCAGATATGGGAGTTCAAGGAGTTTCCTGGCCCCAGTCCGAACGGGGAGAGCAACGCGGTTACCTTCCTGAACGACCCTGACCGGCAGGGACGTGGCGAGGCCGCCGCGGCCTTAGGCCTGCTGTACCTGGCGCCCGGCAGCCTGGGCACCAGCACCGTGCAGACCTGGTACTCCAAGGAATTTCCCGTCCCGCACGGCGTGCGGGACGCCCTGACGTTCCTGAACGCCCATCCCCGGCAGGGGGAGGGAGAAGTCAGCGGATACGCCCACGGCGACGGGTCCGCCGCGATCTTCTACCTCGAGCCCGGCTCGAACTGACCGCCCTGGACGGCATAGAGCAGACGCCCGGTGTCGCCAGGAACTGGGGCGTCACTATGCCCAGCGGCCGTACCGCGAGAGAAAGGCATTGAGACCTGGACATGCGGGCACGTGCCCGAGCCTGTTGGGGCTGTGTGCCCCCGGTCCCGCAGAGGGGAGCTAGTATGCCACACGGCCCAGGTGAGCGTCCGCAGCCGCGGTTCCGGGTAGTCAGGCCCCTGGGCGGCGGTGCCGGCCCTGCCCGCTTCGTTTCCGCCACGCGCGGCCTTGTTGATCTTGACATGAACGAATCTGTGTTCGATATTAGGTGAGATGAGGAGCACGCCTGCGGAAGTCAGGCGCATGTTGGCCTGGCAGCCTGCGCTATCGGCGGTCGCTTGGGAACCTGGATCTGAACCTGAACCTGCGGTGCCGGGGGTGCCAGGGTCCGGGACGTTGCCGGTGCTGCCCGCGCTGCGGGACCTGCTGCCGCGCGGCGCGCTGGCGCGCGGGTCGGTGGTATCCGTGGCGGAGTTCGGCCTGCTCTGCCTGGCGCTCGCGGCCGGCGCTTCGGCGGACGGGGCCTGGTGCGGGATCGCAGGCGTGCCCGAGGCCGGCGTGCTGGCCGCGGCGGGCCTGGGCCTGGACGGGGAACGGACCCTGCTGGTCCCGGATCCGGGTAGCGCCTGGCCGCAGGTGGTGGCCTCGCTCCTCGACGGGTGCGAGCTTGTCCTGCTCCGGCCGCCCGCGTCGGCACCGGCCCAGGTCCGGCAGCGCCTAGAGGCGACGCTGCGTCGCAGGCGCGGGGTGCTGCTGGTAACGGGAGACTGGCCGGGCGCCCAGGTCCGCCTGCGCGTGATCACCCAGGGGTGGACGGGACTTGGTGACGGGCACGGTCGGCTCCGGGCCTGCTGCGCCGAGGTGCTGGCCGACGGGCGGGGGGAGGCGGCCATGACCCGGACCCGCTGGCTGTGGCTGCCCGCGGAAGACGGCACCGTCGCCGCCGCCGACCCGGTGGACGTTCCGATCGCGGGCATCCCCGCCAGGGGGGTCTGGGGGGACGGGCGGTCCCTCCAGGATCGGGGGGCCCAGGGGGGTCGTCCCCCCGGACTAGCAGCGGTGAGCGCGGGGTGAAAACCCCCCAGGCCGTGATCGCGGACCTCGCGGGCGATGAGCCCGGGTGACGGCCATCCAGCCTGGGGCCGTCCGGGTCATGGTCGTGTGCTGCCCGCAGCTATGCGGGCTGGCGGACGCTCGGGCCGCGGCGCGGTTGTTCGACCGGGTGCTGGCCGCGGTGACCCGGTTCTGCCCCAAGGCGGAGGCGGTGGAACCCGGGGTGTGCGCGTTCGCGGCCCGCGGGCCGGCCCGGTACTACGGCGGCGAGGCGGCGCTGGCCGGCCAGATCATCGCCGCGCTGGCCGGCCTCGGCCTCGAGTCCCGCGTCGGGGTCGCCGACGGCCTGTTCGCCGCGCGGCTGGCGGCCCGGGGCCCGCGCCAGGTCGGCCTGATACCGCCGGGCGGGTCGCCGGAGTTCCTGGCCCGGCACCCGGTGGACGTCCTGGCGGACCAGGACCTGGCCGGGCTGCTGACCCGGCTCGGCCTGGGCACCCTGGGGGACCTGGCCGCGCTGCCGTTCGGCGACGTGGCCGGCCGGTTCGGCGCCGCGGGCGAGGCCGCGCACCGGCTGGCCAGCGGCCACGGTTCCCTGCCGCTTGCGGTACGCCCGCCGGCCGAGGACCTGTCCGTGGCCTGCGAGTTCGACCCGCCGGAAGCACTGGCCGAGCCCGTGGTGTTCGCGGCCAAAGCGCTCGCCGAGCGGATGCACGACGGCCTGGCCGCCCGCGGGCTGACCTGCGTCCGCGTCCAGGTGCGGGCCGCCTGGGCCGACGGGCGGGAAAGCCGCAGGCGCTGGCGGCACGACGGGCTCCTGTCCGCGGCCGCGGTCGCCGACCGGGTCCGCTGGCAGCTCGACGGCTGGCACCCCGCCGCGCAAGACGGCGAGCCGGGAACCGGCGGCATCACGACGCTGCGGCTGGTGCCAGACCAGGTGGTCCGCGCGACCGGGCACCAGCTTGCGCTCTGGGGCGAGGCGGTGGTCACCGACCGGGTGGCGCGGGCCGCCATGCGCGTGCAGGCCATGCTCGGGCACGAGGCGGTGCTGCGCCCGGTCCACGATGGCGGCAGGAACGTGGACGAGCAGGTAACACACGTTCCGTTCGGGGGAAAAAGAACGCCCCGCCGCGAGCCGGGCCAGCCCTGGCCCGGGCGGATCGCGGGTGCGGCGCCCGGCGTGGTGTACCCCTTCGGCCGCGAGGCGGAAGTGACCGACGAGGCCGGGCGCGCCGTCGCCGTTACCGGGCGGTGCGGCCTCTCGGCGGAGCCGGCCTGCCTCACCGTCGACGGGGAGCCGGTGCGCCGCGTCACCGGCTGGGCCGGGCCTTGGCCGCTGTCCGAACGCTGGTGGGACCCCGTGACCGCGCGTCGGCGCGCCAGGTTCCAGCTGCTGACCGGCGACGGGCGGGCTTGGCTCGCGGTGGTGCAGGACGGCCGGTGGCTGATCGAGGCCGGTTACTGGTGAGGGCCGGCCGTGGGCTGGAATAACCCGCCGGTCCCGTGGCGCGAGCTGCAGCGCCGGATGTCCTGGCGCGCGGCCGGCCACCCGCCCCCGCCCGCCGAGCCAGCCGGGCCAGCCGGGCCAGCCGAGCCCGGCGGCCGGGAAACCGCGCCGCCCCTCCTCGCCCGGCTGGGCCGGTTGCCGCCACCGGGGGACGAGCCGTGGGCCGAGTTGCACTGCCACTCCTCGTACAGCTTCCTCGACGGGGCGTCGACCCCGGCCGAGCTCGTCACCGAGGCGGCCAGGCTCGGGCTGGAGGCGCTGGCCATCACCGACCACGACGGGATGTACGGGGTCCCGCAGTTCGCGCAGGCCGCGGCGAGGCTGGCCGACCAGGGCGCCCGCCTGCGCACGGTTTTCGGCGCCGAGCTGAGCCTCGGTTTGCCCTCCGGGCAGACGGGAGTGCCCGATCCGGCCGGTCGGCACCTGCTGGTCCTGGCCAGGGACCCGGAAGGGTACCGGCGGCTGTGCGCGGTGATCAGCGCCGCGCAGCTGGCGGGCGGGGAAAAGGGGCGGCCGGTCTACGACGAGGGCGCGCTGGCCGGGGCGCACGACGGGCACTGGGTGGTGCTGACCGGGTGCCGCAAGGGGCACGTGCCCGCCGCGCTGGCCGCCGGAGGCCCGGACGCGGCCGGGCGAGACCTTGAGCGGCTGACCGGGATGTTCGGCCGGGAGAACGTGCTGGTCGAGCTGGGATGCCGGCACGACCCGGGCGACGACGAGCGCAACGACGCGCTGGCGGACCTCGCGGCCCGGGCGGGCGTCGGCGCCGTGGCCACCGGCAACGTCCACTTCGCGGTGCCCGCGCAGGCGCGCCTCGCCCAGGCGCTGGCCGCGATCCGGGCCCGGCAGAGCCTGCGCGAGCAAGACGGCTGGCTGCCCGCGGCGGGCACCGCCTACCTGCGTTCCGGGGCGGAGATGGCCGCCCTGCTGCGGCGCTACCCCGGCGTCGCCGCGCGGACCGTGGCCCTGGCGCGCGAGTGCGCGTTCGACTTCCGCGTCATCGCGCCGAAGCTGCCGGACTTCGGCGTCCCCGCCGGGTACACCCAGGCGGGGTGGCTGCGCGAGCTCGTCTCGCGCCAGGCGCCGGCGCGGTACGGGCCGCCAGGCGCCGAGCGGGTGCCCGGCGCGTACCAGCAGATCGCCAGGGAACTCGACGTGATCGAGCACCTGGAGTTCCCCGGCTACTTCCTGATCGTGCACGACATCGTCCGGTTCTGCGAGGACCGCCACATCTTGTGCCAGGGCCGGGGTTCGGCGGCGAACTCGGCGGTCTGCTACGCGATCGGCATCACCAGCGTGGACCCGGTCTCGCACCGCCTGCTGTTCGAGCGGTTCCTCTCCGAGGGCCGGGACGGCCCGCCGGACATCGACCTGGACATCGAGCACCGGCGGCGGGAGGAGGTCATCCAGTACGTCTACGACAAGTACGGGCGGGACCGGGCCGCCCAGGTCGCCAACGTGATCACCTACCGGCCGCGGCTGGCGCTGCGGGACGCGGGCCGGGCGATGGGGTTCTCACCCGCGCAGCTCGACGCCTGGGCACGCCAGATCGGGCCGGGCGAGCCCGTGGCGGGGGAGCCGCTGCCCGCGGCGGCCGAAGATCCGGACGGCGTCCCGGCGGCCGTGGCGGACCTGGCCGCGCAGATGCAGCGGCTGCCGCGGCACCTCGGCATCCACTCCGGCGGCATGGTGATCTGCGACCGCCCGGTGGGGGAGGTGTGCCCGGTCGAATGGGCGCGGATGCCCGGCCGCACCGTGCTGCAGTGGGACAAGGACGACTGCGCCTACGCCGGCCTGGTCAAGTTCGACCTGCTCGGCCTGGGCATGCTGGCCGCGCTGCACGACTGCCTCGACCTGGTGAACGCCTACTACGGCACGCGCTGGTCGATGTCCTCGATCCCGCAGGAGGACCCGGCCGTCTATGACATGCTGTGCCAGGCCGACACGGTGGGCGTGTTCCAGGTGGAGTCGCGCGCGCAGATGGCCACGCTGCCCCGGCTGCGCCCCCGGCAGTTCTACGACCTGGTCATCGAGGTGGCGCTGATCAGGCCCGGGCCGATCCAGGGCGGTTCGGTCCACCCCTACCTGCGCAGGCACGACGGGCTCGAGGAACCGGCGATGCCGCACGAGTCGATGCGCCCGGCGCTGGGCAAGACGCTGGGCGTTCCGTTGTTCCAGGAGCAGATGATGCAGCTCGCCATCGACTGCGCCGGCTTCACCCCGGCCGAAGCCGACCGGCTGCGCCAGGCGATGAGCGCCAAGCGAGCCCCCGAGCGCATCTCCGAACTCCGCCAGCGGCTGCTCGGCGGGATGGCGGAGCGCGGCATCGGCGCCGAGGTCGCCGAGGACATCTACGAGAAGATCCTCGCCTTCTCCAGCTACGGCTTCCCCGAGTCGCACGCGATCAGCTTCGCCTACCTGGTCTACGCCAGCGCCTGGCTGAAGCGGTACTACCCGGCCGCGTTCACCGCCGCGCTGCTGCGCAACCAGCCGATGGGGTTCTACGCCCCGCACAGCCTGATCAACGACGCGCGCCGGCACGGCGTCGTCGTGCTGGGGATGGACGTGAACGCCAGCGACGCCCTGGCGACCCTCGAGCCGGCCCCTGAGGGCACCGAGGGTCCCGCCATCCGGCCGGGCCTGGCCAGCGTGCGGAACCTTAGTTCCCAGAAGGCCGAACGCATAGCCGCCGGGCGGCCCTACCGGGACCTGGAGGATTTCGCGTCTCGTACCGGGCTGCCGGCCGACGCGCTCGAGGCCCTGGCCACCGCGGGCGCGTTCGGCTGCTTCGGGCTGAGCAGGCGCGCCGCGCTGTGGGCCGCGGGCCTGGCCGCCTCGGTCCGCGAGGGCCAGCTGCCCGGCACCGTCACCGGCCTGGACCCCGGCGGCCCCGGATCCGCGCCGCCGCTGCCGGCCATGACGCCGGCCGAGGAGACGCTCGCCGACCTGTGGGCCACGGGGACCTACGCCGTCCATCCGGTGGCCCACGTCCGGCCCTGGCTCGCCGCGCGGCAGGTGCTCACCGCGTCATCGGTCGCCTCCGCCGCCGCCGACGCCCAGGTGACCGTGGCCGGCCTGGTCACCCACCGGCAGCGGCCCTCCACCGCCCACGGGGTAGTGTTCATCAGCCTGGAGGACGAGACCGGCCTGGTGAACGTCATCTGCACCCCCCAGGTCTGGGCACGCCACCGCCGGGTCGCCGCCGCGGCGCCCGCCCTGGTGATCCAGGGCCGCGTGGAGCGCACCGGGGGCGCCGTCAACCTGGTCGCCACCGCCCTGCACCTGCTCCGCGTAACCGCCGCCGCCCCCAGCCGCGACTTCCGCTGAATTGGTGCTTCCTGCTCCGTCCGTTACCTTCGGGTGCCCGGTACCCTCGGGCGGCCGCCGAGCGATGGGAGGATCTCCCACGATCGTGAAGGGTTTTGTACTCCCTGCGGTACCAGATCCTTCATGATCATGAAGTTCGGCTCGAGGCGCGGGGCGGGTGAGGCGGCCGGGGGCCGGTCAAGCTTTCGCAGCGTGGAAGCGGGCCGCAGACGCAGCATGCATCATGCATGCAACCCTCGTATACTGGGCGCATGGACACGACTGTGGTGCAGGTCCGCGATGTCCCCGTTGACGTCGTCGCCACGCTCAAGGCCAGGGCCGAGGCGCGGGGCCAGTCGCTGGCGGCCTACCTCCGCGACCTGCTTGCCCGCGAGGCGCAAGTGCCTGCCATCGAGGAGGTGATGGCGGACATCGCGTCCCGTGAACCGGTCAGTTACACCATCGAGGATCTGCGGTCGTTCGCCAGCGACGGCCGGCGGTGAGTTACGTCGCCGACTGCTCTATCATCATCCGGCTGCTGGCCAGCCGCCCGGGCGATGATCTCCTGCGGCAGCCCCTGGCCCGCACGATCCATGCTCCGGCCCTTCTGGACGCCGAGGTGTCAAGCGTGGTCCGCGGCCTGGCGATCACCGGTTCGCCGAAGCCGATCACGGCCGCCCGGGCGGGTGAGATGCTGGCCGACTACGCGGGCCTGCGGATCGTGCGCCATCCCATGCAGCCCCTGCAGGTCCGGGTGTTCGAGCTCCGGCACCACCTGACTGCCTATGACGCCATGTACGTGGCACTGGCGGAAGCCCTCGGCCTGCCCCTGCTGACCGATGACGGCAAGTTCGACGGCACGCCAGGTCATCACGCTGAGATACACCGCCACCCCGACTGATCGGAAATTGGGTAGGAAGCCGCAACCACTGGTTCGAAAATGGGCCCATTGTCGGCCGCGGCCGTGAAATAAGCGCACGCCCCGGGGACGGAACTGCACGCTGATCCGCGGCCCGACGGCCTGGGTGGTCTTCGGGACGGAGTGCTCCCAGGTGCGCTGGCAGCTGCCGCCCATGACCAGCAGGTCCCCGTGCCCGATCTCGTACCGCAGCGAGTCGCCGCCGCCGCGCGGCCGCAGCAGGAACGCCCGCGGCGTGCCCAGCGACAGGATCGCCACCATGGTGTCCTCGGTCTTGCTCCGCCCGGTCGTATCCCCGTGCCACGCGACGCTGTCCCGCCCGTCCCGGTACAGGCAGAGCCCCGCGGTGCGGAACAACTCGCCGAGCTCCGCCCCGTAGTGCGCGTTCAGCGCGCGTAGCGCGGTGGCCAGCGCCGGGTCGGGCAGCTCCGCGCCCTCCGCGTAGAAGCTCAGCAGCCGGGGGACGTCCACCACCTTGTCGTACATGTGCCGCTTCTCCGCCCGCCACGGCACCGTCTCGGCCAGCCGGGAGAACACCGTCCCGGACCCGGCCAGCCACCCGGGCCGGTGGTCGACCCAGGCACCCCGGGCCAGCGGCATCCGCCGCACCTCGCCCTCCAGCGGTCCGAAGGCGGGCTCGCCGCCCGCGTCCAGCAGCGATTCCTGCACTGAAACACTCATGCGAACAGTCTATCACGTATCCAAACTTATATTCGAGTACCAGCGCGAGCGGGTGGTCGACCCGTACGGACTGGTGTGCAAGGCGGGAGTCTGGTACCTGGTCGCCGACTCCGGCGGCGAGCCGCGGCTGTTCCGGGTGTCGCGGGTGGCTTCGGCAGTGGCGGATGACGAGCCGGTGCGGCGCAGGGACGGCGTGGAGCTGGGGGCGCTGTGGGATGGCCCAGACCGAAACGATCGTCGCGGCGGTCCGGCCGGACCAGCTCGGCCTGCCCACCCCCTGCTCGGAATACGACGTCCGCGCCCTGCTGAGCCACACCGTCGGCGGCCTGAACCGGATCGCGGGCCGGCTTCAACCGCCGGATGTCCGAAGCGCTGAACGCCCGGCGCGCGAGTGCTTCCCCCGAGGCCGGGCTGGGGTCGCCGTCGCGGCATGCTGGGACCCGTGACAACCCGCTCGCGCCCGTCGCCGTCAGACCTGGAGGCGGCCAGGACCCGCACCATCCCCGACGTGCTTCCGGAGCCCGGGGCGCGCTTCGACGTGCTGTTCTGCGGCATCAACCCGGGCTTGTACTCCGCCGCGACCGGCTGGCACTTCGCCCGGCCGGGGAACAGGTTCTGGCCCGCGCTGCACCTGTCCGGTTTCACCCCGCGCCTGCTCGCCCCGCGCGAGCAGGCGCTGCTGCCCGGCTTCGGGCTTGGCATCACCAACCTGGTCGCGCGTCCCACCGCGCAGGCCTCCGAGCTGGACGCCGCCGAGCTGCGGGCCGGCCGCGAGCACCTGGGCGCCCTGACCCGCAGTCACGGGCCGCGCGTCGTCGCGATCGCCGGCGTGACCGCCTACCGGACGGCGTTCGGCCAGCCGCGGGCGAGCACGGGCCCCCAGCCAGACCAGCTGGCCGCCGCGCGCCTGTGGGTGCTGCCGAACCCCAGCGGCCTGAACGCATCGTGGACCCTGCCTCGCATCACCGAAGCGTTCCGCGAGCTCCGCGAGGCGATGGCCTGAGCATGTCACCCTCCCTAGCACGACCGGCATTTCGAGGCGCTAGCCGCCGAGTGGGTGGCCCGCTATGCCGCTGCCGAGGTGGGCCTGGCGGCCGGCCCCGTCGGGCAGACCGTTATCGCGTGCCGTGAGCATAAGACCGGCCACGAGATCGACGTCCTGGCGCTCGCGCGAGGCGCGCGACCGCGGGCCCAGGGCGCTCCGGTCGCGTTCATCGGTGAGGCCAAGCATCGCGACCGCCGACCCGGCCTAGCCGAGCTCCGCGGTCTCCAGCACCGGCGTGAACTCCTCACGGCGGCCGGGCATGACGCATCCGGCGCCGTCCTAGGCCTGTTCAGCGCGGCCGGCTTCACGGAGGAACTGCAAGCCGAAGCGGCCGGAAGCCGGGGCAAGATCCTCCTTGCCCCGCTGGAGATGCTCTACGGCCAGTCGGTCTAGCGCCGCCGCAACCGCGGGCCCCGACCGCCCCGACCGGCCCGACTGGTATACCGGCCGGTCGGGGCGGGGCGTGCCGGGATAGCGGTGTTCCCTGGCGACCAGATCCCGGCGCGCCCCTGCTGGCGGTCCCCGAACCGGCTCCCGGTGGTATGAGGTTCGCCCCCTGCCGCGGCCAACGCTTTTTTGGAAAGATTTCCCTGCGATCGTTCGGCGGAGGGGGTGGGATGGCGGACTCACAAGAGCCGGACCCGGGGGACGACGGTACCGAGCCCGATCCCCGGTTCACCTTCGCGAACGAGCGCACCTTCCTGGCCTGGAGCCGGACGGCGCTGGCCCTGGTCGTGGCCGGTCTGGGGGTGGTCCAGCTGCTGCCTGCGTTCCCCGGCGTGCCGTGGGGCCGGCACATCCTCGGCGTGCCGCTCATCGTGTTCGGCGCGGTCGTGGCGGTCACCGCGTACGGCGAGTGGGCCAGGAGCCAGCGGGCCATGCGCCACAGCAAGCCGCTGCCCAGGTCCGTCATGCCCAGGCTCATGGCCGTGGTCATCTCCGTGATGGCGGCCCTGTCCGCCGTCGTGGTGCTGGTCTCGGCCCTGCGGTGATGACCACCGCCGGCGAGCACTACGACATCGACCCCGGCCTGGCCCGGGAGCGGACCTCGCTGGCCTGGACCCGGACGGCGATCTCCTTCGCCGCGGTCGGCGGCGTCGTCCTGAAGAAAGAGCTGATCCCCGGGCTGATCCTGCTGAGCGTCTCCCCGGCGATCTGGGAACTGGGCCGCCTGGCCTACCAGCGCCCGGTAAAGCTCAAGGCGGTCACCGCCACGATCATCGCGATCTCGGTGGTTGCCCTGGTCCTGTCGTTCATCCGCTGATCGCGACCAGGAGCGCCTGGTCAGCTGCGCGCAGTGCGGCCGTTCACCGGCGCGGCGGTTAAGCGCGGATGGCAGGCTGGCGAATTCCCGCGTGTCGCTCCCGGCAAAGACGACGCTGTCGGGCAGAATGAAACAAGGCCCCCCCCATGTATGAGATGGAGGGGGCCTCGCCGGGTTCCGCTGCACCAGATCGGCCGGTCGCCCGGCATCCCCGATGCTGCGTCAGGTCAGCCAGTCGCCCGGCTTCCCCGACACTCGGATCCACCCGCCAGGGCCAGGCACCCGCCCGGGATACCGGTTTCCCGGCCTCCCGCACGTCCCCCGAGTTGCCCCGGGGTGGTGCCCGTTTCTTGCGGTGAAAGCATTTCTACCCGCCTTAGCGAGTGCCGCGCAAGAGCTTTCTCCTAATTATTTTTTTCTTTTCGGAATCCACATGCTGTCCACAGAAATCCGGCAGTTTTCCGCATGTAAGCGGCGTTTGTCCACCGGACTATTAACAGCTAATCCACAGGTCACGGGCTGTAACACACAGACCACGAGAATAGCAAATTACTCGCCCCAATCGTTATTCTCGTGGCTTTCCGCCCGTCGTCCGGATACCGCCCGATCGCGCCGTATTACCGCTGTCCGGCTGCCTGCCGGCCCGGTGTCCGGGCTGGGCGCCCAGGCCGTTGCCTGACCGGCCGTAACCGCCCGGCCGAGTCCTCGGCGAGCTCCGCGACGTACGGTGTCCCGTCGCGCCAGGCCGCCACCTGCTCCGGCCGGCCGTACTCCGCCAGGTAGCCCGCGACCCGGTCCCTGACGTGATCCCACACCTGGACCGGCGGGAAGCCTGGCCCCGCGGCGAACGGGGCGAAGGCTCCGAGCGGCTCGACCACCACCTCAAGCGAGGGGTAGACGAAGACCGCGGTCGACCGCCGCGTCGCGGTGCCGCCGGCCAGGACCCGGTGCCGGCCGGGCCTCAGCCGCCCCCCGGTCCACGCGGTGAGCAGGTGCCCGGAGAGCACCAGCAGCGCGCCCGGGATGATGGGCACGGTGTTCCAGTCCCCGTCGGGCCCCTGGACCTGCAGCCCTTCGTAGTCTCCTTGCTGGGCCAGGATCGTGACCGCCGAGTCGTCCGCGTGCTCGAGCAGCAGCAGCTTGTCCCCAGGGTCGCTCGACGGGTAGGCCCAGGTCGGGTAGTCGTTCACGGTCAGCCGGAAGTGCGGCACGCTTCCCATGACGAACGTCTCCGACGGCAGGCCCTGCGCCCGGGCGTACCACCCGAGCATCCGCAGCGCCAGCCGCCTGCACGCCGCCATGTACCCGAACGCCGTCTCCCGCAGTCCAGGGTCGTCCTCCGGCCAGCGGTTGCCGTGCGCGTACAGGCCGAGGTACTCTGCGGGCACCCCCGCCGCGCTCGCGTCCGCGACGGCATCGAACTGGGCCACGTTGAACCGTTCCAGCTCGAGCCGCCCGGAGTCGTCCGGCCACTGCCGCCAGCCGCGGTAGGGGTGCGGGCTGGCCAGTTGAGCCTTCTGCTCGCGCGGCAGGCTGAGCAGCCGGGCCATGCGCCGGTTCAGGTCACTCATCAGGTCCCGCGGCACGCCGTGCCCGACCACCTGAATGGCGCCCAGTTCCTCGGTGCCCGCGCGTATCAGATCGAGCTGCGAAGCCGCACCCGCTTCGAGATCCACCACCGGAATCGCTGACGTCATCGGCCCGGTCCCTTCCTTCCGAGATGACCCGCGGTTGCTAGCCCCCCTGCCGGATCCGGGGGCCAGCACCATCGGAAATGTCCTACCTCGTCCCTACCGTATGAAGGGTACGGGGATGCTAACGGGAATCGGGGCCCAGACATGACTGCCGTCGTAAGCGCGGAGCGTGCCAGAAGGACATGGCTGACCGGGGCGGCCGGCCTGCTGATCGTCGCGACCGCCTTCGCCATGATGGCCGTGGCCGCACCGGCGCACTCACCCGCGGGGCCGCACCGGCCCGCGGCGCCGCACTACGTCACGGTCAGCCAGCTGGAGTCCCGGGTGTGGCCCGCGCTGCCCGAAGCACGCACACCGAGCGCGGGCCGACGGTGACCCGCTCGCCGGCCTGGCGTAGCGGCCCCCCGGCCGGCGACGGCTCGTAGCTGTCGATCTCGTCCTGCCACGTCGCGCCCGGCCGGGTCACCGGGACGGTGAACCCGATCGGCTCCCACCACGCGTTCACCAGGACGAGGAAGTCGTCGTCGAGCAGCGGGCGCCCGTCGGGGCCGTGGTCGGGGTCGTCCGACCCGTCCAGGTAGATGCCGAGCGCCAGGGCGTTGGGGTCGGACCAGTCCGCGTCGGTCATCAGCGTCCCCGCCGGGGTGTACCAGCAGAGCTCCGAGGCCTCCGCCCCGGACAGGAACCGGCGCCGGCGGAACACCGGGTGATCCCGCCGGAACGCCAGCAGCGCCTTGGTGTACGCGAGCAGGTCGGTGTCGGCCGCGGACCAGTCGAACCACGAGATCTCGTTGTCCTGGCAGTACGCGTTGTTGTTGCCGGCCTGCGTGCGCCCCAGCTCATCGCCCCCGAGCAGTAGCGGCACGCCGAACGACAGCAGCAGCGTCGTCAGCATCGCCCGCGACTGCCTGGCCCGCAGCGCCAAGACCCCCGGGTCCGGCGTGGGGCCCTCGGCGCCGCAGTTCCACGACCGGTTGTCGTCGGTGCCGTCCCGGTTGTCTTCCCCGTTGGCCTCGTTGTGCTTGGTGTCGTAGGAGACCAGGTCCCGCAGCGTGAAGCCGTCGTGCACCGTGATCAGGTTCACCGAGGCGGTCGGCCTGCGCCGGTCGCCCCCGTACAGGTCGGAGGAGCCGGCGAACCGGGTGGCGAACTCGCCGAGGCCGCCGGTCTTCTGGCTGCGCCAGAAGTCGCGCATGGTGTCCCGGTACTTGCCGTTCCACTCCCGCCACAGCGTCGGGAACCGGCCCAGGTCATAGCTGTCCATCTGCCCGACGTCCCACGGCTCGGCGATGAGCTTGGCCTGTGACACCACCGGGTCCTGTGCCACCAGGTCGAAGAACGCCGACCAGCGGCTGAACCCCCCGTCCTGCCGGGCCAGCGCGGCCGCGAGGTCGAACCTGAACCCGTCGACGTGCATCTCGGTCAGCCAGTACCGCAGCGAGTCCATGATCAGCCGCAGCGCGACCGGGCTCCCCGCGTCCAGCGTGTTGCCCGTCCCCGTCGTGTCGATATAGCGGCTCGGGTCGGCCGGGTCGAGGCGGTAGTACGCCGCGTTGTCCAGGCCGCGGAAGCACAGTGCCGGGCCGCCTGCGCCGCCCTCAGCCGTGTGGTTGAAGACCACGTCGAGGATGACCTCGAGCCCGGCCCGGTGCATCGCCCGCACCATCGCCTTGAACTCGGCGACCTGCGCTCCGGCCTGCCCGGCACGCTCCGCGGCGGAATACGCGTGGTGCGGCGCGAAGTACCCGATGGTCTGGTAACCCCAGTAGTTGGTGAGCCCGCGCTGCCGGAGGAAGTAGTCCGGCACGTACTGGTGCACGGGCAGCAGCTCCACCGAGGTGACGCCGAGGCTGGTCAGGTGCTCGAGCGCGACCTCGTGCCCGAGCCCGGCGTAACTGCCGCGGAGCTCTGCGGGCACGCCCGGGTGCCGCATCGTGAGGCCCTTGACGTGCACCTCGTAGAAGACCGTGTCCGCGTAGTCGTGCCGCGGCGGCGCATCGTCTCCCCAGTCGAACCCCTCGTCGATGACCAGGCTGAGCGGGACATGCCCAGCGGAATCCAGCGAGCTCGCCGCGCCCTGGTTCGCCACGTCGTAGTCGTACACCTCGGGCCCGAACGCGACCTCGCCCCTGACCGCCCGCGCGTAGGGATCGAGCAGCAGTTTCGCCGGGTTGCACCGCACCCCGCGCGCCGGATCCCAGGGCCCGTGCACGCGGAACCCGTACGCCTGCCCGGACCCGCCGCCCGGCACGAACCCGTGCCACACCCCGTCGTCGTAGTCGGGCAGCCGGACCCGGGTTTCCCCGCCGCCCTCGTCGAACAGGCAGACCTCCACCGCCTCGGCCACCCCAGACGCCACGGCGAAGTTGATCCCGCCGTCCCGTATCGTCGCCCCGAGCGGCGACGGCCGACCCCGGACCGCATCCGTCACGCGCCATACGTTACCGACAACCCGGCCCGCCGCTCATAGCAGCGTCGCGCTTCATTTTCCCCCGAACGACCGGTGGTGCACGCCCCACGACCGTCCCCCGCTTGACCTCCAGGCCGCTCTAGCCCGTAGCGTGCCGGTCATGGACGACACTCCCGCCGCGCGGTACGTCATCATCGGCGCGGGCGCAATCGGCGGAACCATCGGCGGGTGCCTCTTCCAGGGCGGCCACGACGTGGTCCTGGTGGCACGCGGGGCGCATCTGGACGCGCTGCGCGCGCACGGGCTGAGGCTGGTGACCCCGACGGGGACCCAGACGCTGCGCATACCGGCGGTCGCCAGCCCAGCCGAGCTGGAGCTGCGCCAAGGTGACGTGCTGATCCTCTCGACCAAGGGACAAGACACGGTCAGCGTCCTGCAGGAGTGGGCCTGGCCGCCGGTGCGCGACACGGGGGAGGCCGCGGCGCAAGAGCTACCGGTCGTCTGCGCGCAGAACGGCGTGGCGAACGAGGCCATCGCGCTTCGGCGCTTCCGGCACGTGTACGGGATGTGCGTATGGCTGCCCGCGACGCACCTCCAGCCCGGTGTGGTGGAGGCGCGGGGCATCCCCCTCGCCGGCCTGCTCCCGGTCGGCCGCTACCCGTCGGGGACGGACGCAATCGCCGAGCGCATCGCCGCGGCCCTTGTCGCGAGCCGCTTCCTCGCCCCGGTCAGCGACGACATCATGCGCTGGAAGTACGGAAAGCTCCTGGGCAACCTGGCCAACGCGATCGAGGCGCTGTGCGGGCCAGGGGCACGGGATGACGACGACGCCGGGCAACTGCGGCGGCGGGCGCGCGCCGAGGGGATCGCGGTCTTCCGCGCGGCGGGCATCGTCCATACGCCGCCGGAAGAGATCGATGCGGCCCGCGCCGGCCAGGTGGAGCACGGCGCGATCGACGGAGCGGCGCGCGCCGGCGGGTCGTCATGGCAGAGCCTGACCAGGCAGTTGGGGACGATCGAGGCCGACTTCCTCAACGGCGAGATCGTCCTCCTGGGGCGGATCCACGGCGTGCCGACCCCGGTCAACGAGACGCTCCAGCGGCTGGCCAACCAGGCCGCCCGGGCGCGCAAGCCCCCGGGCAGCACCACGCCGGCGGACATCCTTAGGACCCTTACGCCCGTCGCATCCCGGGGGCCCGATCCGGACACCCTCCCATGATGACCGGCTCAGCGCGAAAAGGCCCCACGCCAGTTACCTTAAGCTGCGAATCGTGACTTACCTTGCCGCCGCGCAGCGGGCGGGGGAGTGGCTGCTGGCCACCGCCGAACGCAGCCCCGAGGGCTGGTCCTGGCCGGTCCAGCCCGGCGTCTCCGCCGAGGTTGATCCAGGGCTGGGGTGGGGAACCGCGGGTCCCGCGATGTTCTTCGTGGAGGCCTTCCGGACCACGGGAGACGACCGCTGGCTTTCGGCCGCCCGGGAAGGCGTCCGCTGGATGGATGCCCACCTCCGCCCCGTTGCCGAAGAGTGGACAGGGTGCGGGCTGCTGACCGGAGTCGGCGGCTGGGTGGTCGTGCTGGATGAACTGGCCCGCGCGGCCGACGACGAGCAGGCCCGCCACCTGGCGGGACGCGTTCTGGAAACGATCGCGGCGAGGGCGTCGGTCACCGATGACGGAGTGCACTGGGACGGCCTGACCGAGATGATGTGGGGCACCGCGGGCATCGGGTGCCTGATGCTGAACCCCGGCGCCGACTATCTCGGCTCAGCGGCCCTGGAACTGGCCGAACGTGCCGGAGACTGGCTGCTGACCCAGGCGGAGAGTGCCTCCGTGGGGATCCGGTGGTCCTTGGGCCCGGCGTACGAGGCACGGTACCCCGACCGGAAGCGCCGCTTTCCGAACTTCGCGCACGGCGCCGCGGGCATCGGTTTCTTCCTCGCCCGCCTGGCCCAGGTGACCGGCCAGCGTCGGTTCCTTGACGCCAGCCTGGCCGCTACCGAGTGGATCATGACCACCGCTCGCACCGAGAATGACACGTGCGCGGCGTTCCACCACGATCCTGACGGCACCGAGCTGTTCACCCTCGGCTGGTGCCACGGACCGCCCGGGCTCGGCTGGCTGTTCCGCCAGCTGGAGCTGACCACCGGCTCGGCCGCCTGGCGGACCTGGCTGCGCCGCGCCGCCCGAGCCGACCTGCTGAGCGGGATCCCCGCGCGCAAGGAACCCGGGTTCTGGGACAACGTCGCCCGCTGCTGCGGCTCGGCCGGAGTCGCCGAGTTCTTCCTCGACCTGCACCGCCTGGACGGCCGGCCGGAGGACCTGGCGTTCGCCGTCACCCTCGTCGACGACATCCTCGGCCGGGCGAAAGAGGACCAGTCCGGGATGCGGTGGTCGAACTACGAGTTCCGCCGCCCCGACCCGGACCTGCCGCCGGAGACCAGCTACCTGCAGGGGGCCCCGGGAATTGGCTCGACACTCCTGCGCCTGCACCGTCACCTGGCCGGGGACCCGTGGACCGTCCGCTGGCCGCACGCACCGACGTGGACGACGTAACGGCCCGTCAGCCGTTGACGAAGGCCACGATCTCATCCAGTCCGGGCCGGTACCCGTCGGCCGTGTCTACGTCGATCTGAGGCGCGTCGATCGAGACGCGGTCGAAGGCGTCGTGGCCCAGCCGCTGCCTCGCGTCGTACCCGGCCGCCCCGTCCACATGCGCCCGGCGCAGCGGATTACCAGCCCGGCGCCGCCGGATCCGATGCAGCGCCACGTCCCCGTCAACCACGCACTGCACGATCCGCAGTTCCGCCAGGCCCCGGAGCGGCTCCAGGCGCGGGCGCCAGACCACGTCCTGGAACGCCGCCTCGGCCACGGTGGTCACGCCGGCTCGCAGCAGTAGCTCGAGCACGCCGAAGAAGACCGGCAGCGTCCGCACGGTCAGTTCGTCGCCCGCGGCGGGAACGAACCCCGGGCTGGCGTGGACCATGCCTTCCTTGATCTCGTCCCGGATGATCGCCGGGCACCCGAGCGCGGCGGCGAGCGTGTGCGCCAGCGTCGTCTTGCCCGACCCGGCCGGACCGCTGATCACCACGAGCGTGGGCCGCCCAGCCTCCGGTGCGCCCGTCACCCCACCGAGTGTAGGAACGGCCGCCGCCGCGTGCGGCGGCCGTTTGACCCGGCGAGCCCGGTGATCCACCACGATGACAACGGCGCGGTCTGACGCCGAGCCCGGCGGCCCTTCCCCAACGGGGCCGCTCAGGGGCTTGCAAGTCACAGCCGTCACAAAGCATCGATTCGGGTTCTGCGGTTGATCCGGTGCACGGGAGGCCGCCTGATCAGTCACGAAGCCCGAATCAACCGCAGAAACCGGAGCCACCCCAGCGCCGCCGCGTCCAAGCTGCTGGGCTGACGGCCCGAAACCCGCGCCGAGTCCAAGGGCCACGTCCCGCCAAGTTCCAGCAGGCTCCGCAGCCTCCGCAGCCCCCCGTGTACCAAAAGATCATGGCAGATCCGCGCTCCGTGGAAACTTTGGGGGATCATAGCCCCCCGGATCCTCCACGAAGCGCGAAACTTCCATGCAAATCCCGGCTACAGCCGGATCGTCGCCTCGACGGTCAGGAGACGGCGGCTGCTTTCACAGTTGGCATACCGCTCTGAAATGCACCGGATCAACCACGAAGCCCGGATCAACCACAATCATCAGCGCCCATAAGGGCAAAAACGCGGCCTAGATGCCCACGCTCAGGAACCAGCCATCGGCTCGTCGCCGTACAGGTCACGCCACAGGCGGCGAAGGAACCTCTCGTCGCTTCCGTCGCCGTAATCCACGGCCTTGAACAACTCGTCGTCGGGCAGTCGGCTTGGGTCGGCTAGCGCCTCCGTCAACTGCCCCTTGAACACCTGGATCTCGTCGTCATCGGGTTCTGGCGACCGAGCCCGGTCGATAAGGTCCGCATAGGCGCCGCCATACGCCTCGGGGTGGCAGTAGGTAGCTGCTACCGCGATCAACGTCGCGAACGGCGCAGACGGGTTTTTCGCCCAGTAAGCCTCGTTCACCTGGTATCTCTCCCGGCCGCGCGCTCAGGGGGGTTCACGTACATCGTGACGATCTCATACCCGTTGCGTCCATGGTTGGGGCCGAACGTGAAGATAATCGTCCCGCCGTCGAATGTGCGCACCGGCCGGGCCCTCGGCTCCGGCCCGTCGGGAATGGTTCTGCGGGCCAGTGCCTCGGCGAACGCGTCCCGACGCTCACGAGCCGTCTTCATGCTGCCGTCTACCGTATCCAGCTGCCAGCCCGTGCAGCACCGGTAGCCGTGCGAGCCCAGCAGGTCAGCTATCGGCAGGATGACCTGGCCGGGCGCTCGTCTCTCCTTGAAGCTTGTCTCCAGCGCGGCGCGCACGTCCGGATGCTCGACGCCGCGGGTGACCGCCGCCGCGAAGGCTTCAGGGTTCGTTATCCGCGTGGCAATGCTTCCGCACCGGTGCAACTGGTTACCAGACAGGATGCCGTCGATGCCGACCGCCCGTTTGGCCAAGTCAAGCTGGGCGGGGTCTTCCAGGTAGGCCACCCGCCGCTGGTTCATCTCCTCGGTGACCCAGCCTTCGTGGCGGACGTGGGCGTGACCGCCGCCCTGATCCAGGGCCGCGAAGATCCGCTGTACCTCGGGTCGGCAGCCGTCCGCGGCCGCCAGCCAGGGACGTTCGGCACGGTGAGCATCGAGGTACGCGGCCGCCTGATCGGCACTGACCTCCGGCAAACCAGCCCGTCGGGGTTCGAACCGCCGCAGCACCTCGGCAGGCGCATCCACCCGCGCCCCGTCCGGCGCCCATCCGGAGACGGACCGCTGCTCCAGATCGGCGGCGTACTCGGTGCGGCTCCGCGGCTCAATGCGATGCCGGAACGCCGCCTCACCACCAGCCTCCGGATCGCTGTGCTCGGACGTCCTGCCGTCACCAGGCTCGTCCGGGTCGGCCCGCAGCTCGTCCACACCCCAGTATCACCGCGACGCCACGTAAGAGAACCAAACGAACACAATACGTGAAATACATTGATCGGCCGTGCTCGCCCACCCCGCGCCAACGTCGCCTCGCCCACGACCGGCGCCGCGCCAGCGTGGGCCTCGGGCCCTTCGCGGACTACGAGGCCCTGATGCGCCGCGCCTAGCGCCGGGCGCGAAGTGCCATAATGACGGAATGTCACGGAGAGTCATAACCCCGATCGTGGTCACCGTCGGCGTGATCGCCGGGGGAGCGGCGGTCGCGCGGCTGCTCGGCTACAAGCTCGGCACCGACGTCATCGTGCGGTGCCGCCAGGGGCACGTCTTCACCACCATCTGGATTCCCGGCGTGAAGCTCAAGGCGCTGGACCTCGTGGTGGCCAGGGTGCAGCGCTGTCCGGTCGGCAAGCACTGGAGCCTGGTCGTCCCGGTGCGCGCAGCAGACCTGACCGAGGGGGAGCGGGAATTCGCCAGGCAGCACCACGACGTGCGGATCCCCTGACCGGCCGGCCGGCCCGCCCGGGTTCGCCGGGGATGGCCGCCATACACCGCGCGGAATAAGCTGGCTGAGGCACCGCCGGCGCGAGAGCGGGTGAGCCATGCGCGAAAGGCCTGGCCTGTCACCGGGATCCGCCGTGGCGGGCCGCACCGGGGGAGCCGCACGGGTGGCGGCGATTGCCGTCTTGCTCGCGGTCACCGTCGTCGGGCTCCGGGCACACGCCGCGTTCTCGCGCGCGGCCCACTCGGCGGTGGCGGGCGCCGTCGGAGTCCCCCTGGCCGTCCTGGCGGCCACGGGCGAGGGCATCGCGGTGGTCGCGTTCCTCGTCGTGCTGGTCATGGCCCGGCCCGAGCGCAAGAAGAACCCCGACACGGAAGAGCCCCCGCGGCCGCCCTTCCCGTGGTGGGCGAAGACCATCGCCGTCCTGGTCGCCGTCGCCGTGATGGTCACCCCGCTCGTCGTGCTGTTCTCGAAGAAGAGCAAGAAACCCGTCCCCGTGGTGCCGTCGGCGCTGGGCCGGCCGGGCGTGGTGCCGACCGGCGCGGGCCGGCTGACCGGCCATGCCCCCGGCGGCGCGTGGCCGCTGATCGCCGGGATGGTGATCGCGATCGCCATCGTGGTCGCGCTGACCGTCTGGTCCCGCCGCCGGCGGTCGGCGGACCGCTCGCGCCCACGGCCGGCCAGCCTGGCCAGGCTCTTGGACAGCCTGAACGCCGGGCACGATGCCCTAGCCGCCAACGCCGATCCCCGCGCGGCGATCATCGCCTGCTACGCGGCGATGGAGCGGGGCTTCGCCGCCGCGGGCTCGGCCCCGGCCGCCGCCGACACCCCCGCCGAGGTGCTGGCCCGCGCGGCGGAGGCCGGGATCATCAGGTCCGGCTTCCCCGAACAGCTGACCGGCCTGTTCCGCCGCGCCAGGTACAGCGCGGATCCGGTGACCAGCGCCGACTCGGGCGCCGCCGCGACCGCGCTTGAGGCGATGCGCGCCGACCTGCTGGAGACCCAGGGAGCCGGGCGGTGAGCCGCGTCCGCCGGGTGGCCGGCTTCGCGGCCGGGACGATCGGCGTCGCCGGGGCGCTCGCCGCCTCCTACGGCGCCGCCGGGACGACCGGCCTGGTCGACGCGGCCGCGCTGGCCGCCCTCGGCGCCCTGATCCTGGCCCGTGGCATGATCCCGGGGGAGAAACCACCGCTCGTTCGGCCGAAAGGTAGGGGGCACCCGCGCAAACGGTCGGCGCTGCGTGCGGCGGACTTCCCCGCCTACGCCACGATCGCCTCGGACCTGGAGTGGGCGCGGATGTCGCGGCGCCACTACGAGCACGGCACGCGCCCGCTGCTGGCCAGGCTGGCCGCGACGCTGGGCCGGCCGCGAGCGGAGGCGGAACTGGCGGCCGTACCGCCGAACGCCCGGGCCCTTGACCCGGACGGGCCCGGGGTGGACCTGGCCACGCTGGAGCGTATCGTCACTGCCCTGGAGGGAGAACCGTGACCAAGGTACTGACCGGGACGGTCGCGGACACCGCGCAGCTGGCCGAGCGGATCCTCGCCGAGGTCGAGCAGGTCATCGTCGGCAAGCGGGCCACCGTCACGATGGTCCTGCTCGGCGTGCTCGCCTCCGGCCACATCCTGATCGAGGACCTGCCCGGGCTTGGCAAGACGCTGCTGGCACGCACGTTCGCGGCCGTGCTCGGGCTGGAGTTCACCCGGGTCCAGTTCACCCCCGACATGCTGCCCGCCGACCTGACCGGCGCGATGGCCCTCGACCTGGCCACGGGCGACGCGGTGTTCCGCCCCGGCCCGGTGTTCACCGGCCTGCTGCTGGCCGACGAGATCAACCGGACCCCGCCCAAGACCCAGGCCGCCCTGCTGGAGGCGATGGCCGAGGGCCAGGTCAGCACGGACGGCGTGACGCGCCCCCTGCCGAAGCCCTTCGTGGTCCTGGCCACCGACAACCCCATCGAGTACGAGGGCACCTACCCGCTGCCCGAGGCGCAGCTCGACCGGTTCATCGCCCGGGTCAGCCTCGGTTACCTAGATGCCGAAGGCGAGGCCGAGATGGTCCGGCGCCGCCTCGCCCGCGGGTCCGCCGCGCCCGCCCCGCTTCAGGTCACCGACGCCGAGCGCCTGCTGGCCATGCGGGAGTCGCTGGAATCGGTCCAGCTCCACCCGGACCTGCTGGCCTACGTCGTCGCCCTGGTCAACGCCACCCGGGAGCACCCGCAGGTCGTGGTCGGCGCCTCGCCGCGCGGCACGCTGGCCGTGATCCAGCTGGCCCGCGGGCGCGCGGTGCTGGCCGGCCGGTCATTCGTGACCCCGGAGGACATCAAGGCCGTCGCCGTCCCCGCCCTCGCGCACCGCCTCGTCCTGCGCCCGGAGATGTGGGTTCGCCAGGTGACCGGCGAGGACGTGGCGACCGAGGTCCTGGCCCAGGTCCCCGTGCCCAGAAGCACGACATGAAAAAACCCATCTTCGGCCGAACGGACGGTGGCTCACCCCCCGGACCCCCGTCCCCGGATCCCGCGCAGGAGCAGAAACCGCCCGGGGCCTCCTCGGCGTACCTGGCGGAGCCCGCGGCCGGCGGCCGGCCCGAGCGCGTCCCGGCCCGCTGGCTCCCTTCCCCGCGGGCACGGAACCTGGCCACCGCCGCCCTTCTCGCCCTGGTCGCCGCGATCGCGACCGGTCACGCGGCGCTCGTCCTGCTGGCCGCCCCCGCGCTGGCCGCCCTCGCGCTGATGCCGCGCAGGCCGCGGGCCGGCGACCTGGAGCTGACTGTCGATGTAACGCAGTCCGGGTCGCGCTGCTTCGAGGGCGAGGACGTAACGATCACCGCTACGGTCCGCGCGCCTGGTTCGCGCCCGCTGGACGAGGTCACGATCCGCCTAGACGCCGCGCCGCAGGTCGCGCTGGCCGACCCGGCCCGGCCGACGCAGGCCTTCCTGCGCGCCGCGGGTCCCTGCGCCCGGTGGGTGGTGCGACCGCAGCGGTGGGGCCGGTACTCGCCGGGCACCGTCCGGGTGACCGGCCGGTCTGCCTCCGGCGGATACCAGGTGAGCATCCCGGTCAGCCTGGACCCGATGGAGGTATTTCCCCGGCCGACCCGGATGCGGGCCCGCCTGGTTCCCGCCGAGCTGTTGCGCCGGATCGGCGAGCATGCCGGCCGGGCGGTCGGCGAGGGGGTCGAGTTCGCGGGCATCAGGCCGTACGTGCCGGGTGACCAGCTGCGCGACGTGAACCGGGCGGTGAGCATCCGGCGCGGCCAGCTGCACGTGAACCAGCGGGCCGCCGCGCGGGCCGCGGACCTGGTAGTGATGATCGACACGTTCGGCGATTCCGGCCCGGTATCCGAACGCGCCATGGACGTCGCGGTGCACGGGGCGGCGGCGCTGGTCACGGCCTACCTGAAGGTCGCCGACCGGGCCGGGCTCGTGGTGCTCGGCGGCATGCTCCGCTGGCTCGGGCCGGCCTCCGGCGACCGGCAGTTCTACCGGATCGCCGAGATGATGCTCGCCGCCCGGTACGACAGCTTCGTCACCCCCGACGTCGGCCGGATCCCGCGCACCGCGCTGCCGCCGGGCACGCTCGTCGTGGTGTTCTCCCCGCTGCTCGACCCGCGCGGCTTCGGCGCCGTCACCGACCTGCGCCAGCGCGGGTTCCCGCTGATCGCGGTCGACACGCTGCGCGACGAGCCCCCCGTCCAGGACGGGTCGCCGGACGCCCGGCTCGCGTTGCGCCTGTGGCGCCTGGACCGCGCGGCCGCCCGCTCGGCCCTGCTCAATCTAGGCGTCCCGGTGCTCAACTGGCCCGCCGGGACCGAACTCGACAGCGTCCTCGCCCCGCTCCGCAAGCCGCCCCCCGGCCAGGGCCGGGCCACCCGTCCCCTGGCGTCCCTCCGATGACCCCTCGCCCCGCCTCCTCCGCCACCATCGAGCACCCCGCCCGCCGCGGCCGCAGCCCCCGACCGCGCCGCCCGGCGCGATCATGAGAACGCGCGTAAGCGGCGCGGTGGCGGCGGCCTTGGGGCTGCTAGTCGTGGCCTGGCCGCTGGCGTGGGCGCCGGTGTGGGCGTACGTCACGGCCGGTGCAGGCGCCGTCGTGGTCCTGGGCGCGGCGGTCACCCGGGCGGACGGGCGCCGTGCCTGGCCCGCGATCGCGGTGGCGGCGGCCGTCGCGTCCTGCGCCGCCTCTCACGCCGGTACCGCCGTGCTGGCCGCCGAGGGACTGTTCATCCTCGCGTACCTGCTGGCCGCCGATGCGCCCGCGGGCCTGGTCCGGCCGGGCCGCTGGTTCCGCCTGCAGGCCTGGCTCGGCCTCGCCGGGCTGATCGCCACCGGCGCGGTCGTCGCCGCGCTCACCCTGCACCGCGCGGACTCGGCGTCGCTGACGGTGGCGGGCCTGGCCGCCGCGGTCGCCGCCTACCTCATCGTGCTGCCATCCGGGCGCAAGGGCCGCAACGTCAGCGAACAGGGGGACGGACGGTGATGGCCAGCAGGACGCGCGCGGCTATGCTCGGCACACTGCTTCGGGTCGCACTGCTTCGGGTCGCACTGCTTCGGGTCGCACTGCTTGCGGTGCTGCTCCTGGCCGCCTGCGGTCACGCCGTCGGACCCGTTCCCCCGGCGGTGACGCTGTCCGCGTGCGGCAGCAACCCGGAGGCGAGGCCGGACTTCGTGCTCGTGATCTGCTTCACCGACGACCTCACCGCCACCCACCTGAACTGGACGGCCTGGGGAAAGGCAACTGCCACCGCCCGGGGGACGGGGCTGGTCGATCTGTGCGCGTACGAGGACTGCCACACCGGCGCGTACGGCACGGTCCCCATCAGGCTGATCGCCTCGAGGATCGTGCGCTGCGCGCAAGGTACACGAGCGTACTCGACGCTACGCTACGTGTTTGTCGACGGCTCACCCTGGTCAGGTATCCCGGCCAACCTGAATACCTCTGGCTACATCGCCGGGCCGCATCGGGTCCTGCCGCCCGCGGATCAGACGGTCAGCCTGACCTGTTAGCGGTCCGCTCAGACGTCGATGTCCAGCGACGCGTCGCCGGCGTCGGCGGCCGGGTCGGGCACGGTGATGCCGAGGCGCTGCGCCTGGGCGCGCGCCCTGGCCAGCAGGGGGTGACCCTCGCCGAGCGCCGGGTGGCCGTGCGCCAGCACGGTCCGGTCGAGCACCGGCTCGAGCAGGCCGGCCGCCTCGCCGGTGTCCCCGGTCGCGGCGCAGCGCACGGCCTGGTCGTAGCGCGCCGCGAGAATCACGGGGTGGCTAAGGTCGATGCCCGAGCCGGCCAGGTCGGCGACCGAGTTGAAACACCGGGCGGCGCCCCGGGCGTCGCCAAGCCCGTCCGCCGCGCGACCGAGCAGGACCAGCGTCCACCCCCGCGCGGGCAGCGGGGCCGGCGCCCCGGCCTCCGCCTCGGCGAGCCTGGCCAGCGCGGCCAGCGCGCCCGCGAAGTCGCCCCCGAGCAGGGCGACCTCGCCGAGGGTCCGGTCGAAGTCCGCCACGAGCGGGTCAAGGGGGACGCAGAGCGGCCGGTCAGCGAGTCGTTCCCGGTCGGCCAGCAGGGACGCCGTGGCCTCACTGGTGCGGCCGAGCCGGCCGCCGGCCAGGGCGAGCAGGCGGCGTGCGGTGTAGCCGAGCCGGAAGGAGACCCGGTCACCGAACCAGTCGGTCGGCGCCGCCTCGTCGGCCAGCAGGTCTATCGCGGCCTGGGGATGCTGGAGCACCAGCGCCGTCCTGGCCAGCCAGAGCAGATCCTCCTGCACCCGGTAGGACGCGGGCAGGAACCTGCCGCGCCGGGATTCGGCGGCCTCCTCCAGGCAGCGGCGCGCGCGGACCGGCAGCCCGGCCGCCAGCAGCGCCTGCCCCAGGACCAGCCGGGCCTCGGCGACGTCGGCGTGGGTGGGGTCCCCCAGCCGGGCCTGCCGGTCGGCGAGCAGGTCGGCGGCGAGGCGCACGCCGTCCACGACGCGCCCGGCGACGCGGGCGATGTCGGCCTGGGCGCGGGCCGTGACCGTCAGCCGCCGCCAGGCAGCCGCGTTTTCCGCCTGCCGGCCGACGAGTTCGAGCCGGGCCGTGAGCACGCCGGAGATGAGGCTGCTGGCCTCGTGCACGCGCCCCGCCTCGGCGGCCAGCGCAGCCAGGTTGGTGTCGGCGCGCGACATCCTGGGCAGGTCACCCGCCAGCTCGTTCTCGGCTACCCGGCGGGACAGCCGCCACGCCTCGGCGGCCAGGCGCCGGTCCCCGTACCGCGCGGCGGCCAGCCCGAGGTGGCTCGCGGCGTCGCTTAGCCGCTGCAGGTCGTGCCAGACGGCCCGGGACATCAGCGAGATCCCCGGCTCGGCCGGCTCCTCCGGGTTGGCCGCGAGTTCCTGCCACAGCCCAACGGTCCGCTGGGCCTGCGTCACGCACCGCTCGTGCAGCGTTCCGGCCTCGAGCAGCACCCGGACTACCACGGCGCTGGCGTTCGCCTCGGCCCGCGGGTCGGTGCTCCGCCGGGCCACGGTGGCCAGCGCGGTCTCGCTGCTCTCCAGGTCACGGGGCAGGTTTCCGGCCACCCGGGCCAGATCCCAGTCGAACCACAGCGCGGCGAGCCCGCGTGCGACCAGGTCGACGGGTGCCTCCTGATCGGCGAGGCACGTCCGGAACGCGATATCGGAGAGCCGGGCGGCGCTGTCCGAGGCGGTCGGCTCGGCCAGGTAGGTGACCGACTCCGCGCAGGCGCGCAGCACCGGGCGGAGGAAGTCGGTGAACACCTCGCACCGGCCGTGCCAGGCCGCGGCCGCAACCCGCCCCCAGCTGCTGTCCGGCCAGCTGGGCGGGGCCAGGTCGGTGCCCGAGGCGAGCTGCCGCTTCTCCGCGGTGGAGATGTCTCCGATCCCGTACCCGACCTGGGTCATCAGCGCCTGTTCGGCCCGGTGGAACGCGACGATCACGCCGAGCGCCGCGGCGGCGGCCGACCGGGCGGCGGTCACCGACTCGATGGGCCCGGGAGGTGGCGCGTGCACGCGCCCAGGGAACTCGAGCCAGGCGTACGCCGCGCCCAGGGCCACCAGCACCCGGCGGTTGCGCACCTCGTTGTACAGCCATACCGCCGACCGTCCCGAGTCGCCGCCCCGCGTCGACACGCCGTTGCGCCCGGCCGCGCCCGGCGGTCCCGTGGCACCGGACCGCGCCGCCTCGCCGGGCGGTCCCGTGGCACCGGACCGTCCCGTCTCGCCGGGCCGTCCCGTGGCACCGGACCGTCCCGTCTCGCCGGGCAGCCGCACCGCCGCCGCCACGTCGCCCGCGCGCACCACGTGATAGGGAGTGTGGCGCAGGGTGGCGGCGGCCGCCGCGGCGATGGCCGCGAGCCGTTCGTCCTGGGTTGCCACGGCCCGTCCCCCTTTTCCTACTGGTCATGACCCAAGATCATCATTGTCCAGGATCATCGGGATGGTGGCGATCCTGGGCAAATGACCCGATTTTTCATGACTAAATGACTTATGATGGTTTTGTACAACCTCAGATATTGCCCTCAGCTCAAGGGCGGGGGGCCGGAATCAGTTGTCCGCCCTTCGCCGCCCTCCTGCCTAGCTTCGTAGCAGGTTCCATGCCGGATGGGTAGCAAGATGGTCGGTTCTGGGCCGCAGGCTCCTGGGCTGCCGCGTGTCGGGGCGGCGACCGCCCGGTCGTGGGCGATGGCCGCGGCGGCGGCCGCGGTGAGGGTGCCGGCCGCGAACGCGGAGGCGGCCGCGTGGACCGTACGGGGCTGGGCCGACGTCGCGGTCGGCTGCTTCGCGCTGGATGGCCCGGCCGCCTTCGGCGGGCTCGACGAGGTGATCCGTTCGGTGCCGGTCGCCTCGGGCGGCATGCACGCCGCCCGGCTCCGCTCGCTGCGGCGTTCGGCCGGGCCGGTGCCGGCGTGGTATCCCGACGCCCGCCCGGTCAAGGGCGCCGTCCGTGACGTCGGGTCGTATCCGTGGCGCGCGGCCGCGCTCATCGCGCAGTTCGGCGAGTCGCTGATGACGGCCGCGGCGGGGCTTCCCCCCGGCCCGCCGGGCCCGGCGTCGAGCGACGGGCAGCTCGCCTGGGGGGCCGGCTACCGGCCGCTGCCGAGCGACGGGCACGTTACGGTGCGCCTGCCGGTGTCCAGGCGGCTGGCCCGGCGGACCTGGATGTGCCTGCCGGGCCTGCCCGCCCCGGGCACCGCGGTCGCCGAGGTCCCGTCCACCGCCACCCCGCTCGCCCAGCAGATCTGGCGCGGCATCCACGAGGGGGCGCACCTGGACCATCTCGCCGCGCTGTCCCGGCCGGACGTCCTTCAGGGTTCGGGCCCGGCCGCGCCCAGCCCGGCGGAGTTCGGCGCCGGGCTGCTGGTCGCCGAGTCGTACGCGATGGCCGTGGAGATCCTGGCCGCGGTCGAGTGCATCCTGGCGGGGGAGGGGCTGGCGGTCTGGCAACTCGGCGCCGGCCTGGTCGAGCGGGCGACCCGGCTGCCGGGCGGCACCGATCCCGCGGCCGAGTTCGCCGACCTGCCGACCCTGGCCGAGGTGTACGTGCTGGGACCCCTCGAGCTCCTGGTCCGCGCCACGGCAGGAGAGGCGCTGCCGCTACCCGGGGAGATCACCGGGTCGCTGCGCTCTCGCTGGCTCGCCGCGAGCGCGGCCTATCCGCCCGCCGCGGCGTTCGGTTTGGCCGCCGCCGGCCTTATCAGCGGACGAGGATATGGAACCGGATCTTAATCGACGTAAATGAGAGATACACAGACATCCTTTACCGAGCTACATTAAACTCACCCTGATGCTCATGGGGCTCTGGAGGGGAGCCGCTGAGCTGCTGGTCCCGGCTGCGGCCGGTTTTACTGTTCGTCAGCCCTTGGGGGGGTTTGCCATGAATTCGTGGTTGGCATGCTGTCATTCCACTCTTACCTCTAGCTGGTCACGGTGAGGGCGCCCGTGACGTCCAGAATCCAGGTGGCGGCCGAGCATGACGCTGACGGAGCCGGCCGTCACCTGGCCCAGCCGGTGGCGGCAGCGTCATGAGCGACCTGGCCGAACGCGGCCGTTCACGACAGGACGAGGATCTGGACGCGGCGATCGACCATGCCCGCGCCGCCGTCTCAGCGGTCCTGGGCAGTCCCGGTGGCGGCGAGGGGTCAGCGCTGGTGGCCAAGGCGCGCGCCGCGCTCGCCAGCCTGCTCGACCAGCGGATCACCCGCTCGATCGCGCAGCTCGACGAAGACGATCCTGACGCGGTGTCCGCCGCCCGTGCCGACCGTAACGAGGCCATCGCGGTCACCGCCGCGCTGCTCTACGAGCTGCCGCCCGGCGCTCCGGCCTGGCGGGAGGTGGCGCTGATGGTCGGCCGGCTGAGCTATGACCGGTACCGCGACGCCTGGCCCGGCGCGGAGCCGCCGGACTCGGATGATCTTGACGCTGCCTGCGACCTGCTGATGCGCGGAGCGCGCGCGGACGACGCCGACGAGCGCACGGCCACGTACCTGTTCCTGGCCCTGCGCGACCGGCGGAGGCTGCTGGCCAGCCTGGCCGACGCCGACGCGCTGGTGACCTGGGGCAGGCGCCTACTCGCCTTTCCCGCCGCCGGCGGCCTGGGCCGGGGCAGCCTGCACAACATGCTGGAGGCCGAACTCCTGACCAGCGCGGCGTCAGCCGGCTGCGCGGCGGCCTGGTGGATCCCGCGCCAGCGGTTAGCTGCTGCCAGCAGCCCAGGTCGCCAAGGTCACCGACGGAGCGGGAACGAGCCGGCCGGCTGGCGTGCCAGCCTCCGGCTCGCCGCCGCCGTCCCTGCGGTGTCAGCTCATGCTGCCGGGAGCGGGCACGCCGATCGGGCTCGGAGACGGCATTACGGTCGCGCAGGCCTGGGCGAGCGGGGTCAGCACCGCCGCCAGTTCCGCCGTGGCCTGCTCGCCGAGGCGGGCCCAGGGCCGCGCCGCGGCCCGGTCGGTGGCGTCCTCCACGGCCGCGTGCAGGTCGAGGCCGTCAGCGGTGAGCTTGCCGTCCGACCCGATCAGGCCCCTGCCGGCCAGCCGGTGCTGCGCGGCGTCCCACTGCTCGTCGGTCCACCCGCGGACCGGCTGCGTGTCCTCCCGCCGCAGGTCCAGGCCGCACCGCAGGACCAGGGCCTCGCAGCCGTCGAGGTCCGCCGCGGTGAGGGCGGCGAAGTGACCGTCACCACGGTGCTCGCGCAGCAGGGTGGCCGCCTGCCAGAGCCGGCCGATGGCCGACGCCGAGCCGGCGCCAGGCTCGGGCAGCGCGACGTTGGCCGCGGCCAGCACCCGGCCCGGGCAGTCCAGGTCGCCCGCCGCGCGCCACAGCAGGTCGGCGCCGGCGGCCGCCTGGGATTCCAGCCCGGCGAACAGCCCGCTGAGCGCCTCGGCCGCGCCTGCCACGCGCACCGCCAGGGCTTCATCCGGCGAGATCAGCGACCAGACCCCGGGGACGGCCCGGGCGACGAAGGCCGGCGCGAAGTTGAAGAACGACGCGGTGACCACGGCCGCGCCGACCGGGCCGAGCGGCGCCGCCCGGCCCGCGAAGTAGCCTCGCCAGAACCCGCGCAGGCCGGCCTGCTCGAAGGCCGAACGCGCCTGCGGGGCGAAGTACGTCACCGCGTGGATCGGCTCGAACAGCGTCCACATTGACCGAGCCGTGCGCGCAGTGTCAGCCACGGCCCACCCCTTTCCGTGGTCGCGCACGGTCACCTCCGGTTGACAAAGGCCAAGCCTAGCGGCGACAGCGACGCCATCGGGCGAACCGGACAGTCGACGCGCTTCTGCTACCCTACGCCGGCCCAGGCCGGCACAGATTTAACTAATATTCGTCTCATCCCCGCCCATCCGATCTGGCCTTGGCTCCGAAAGGTGTCATGTGAACCCGAGCGATCCGGATGCGTCCCGGTTCAGATCGACGTCCACGGATGGGAGGGGAGAGCGGGACCTCGACGACCTGCTTATCTACGTGGCTCGTGGCGACCAGGCCGCGTTCGAGGCCGTATACGACCGGCTGGCCGGACCGGTTTATGGCGTGGTCCGCAGGGTTCTCCGCGATCCGTCGCAGTCGGAGGAGGTCGCCCAGGAGGTCCTACTCGAAGTGTGGCGGACCGCTGCGCGGTTCGACCCGGCGATGGGTGGCGCGGCGACGTGGGTGATGACCATCGCTCACCGCCGCGCCATCGACGGGGTCCGCGCGAGCACGGCGGCGGCCGAGCGCGAGCAGCGGAACGCCGAGATCAACATCCCGCGGGACGAGGTGGCAGAGGCGGTGGAGGCGAGCCTGGACCGGGAGCGGGTGCGCCGCTGCCTGGACGGGCTGACCGAGATCCAGCGCGAGTCGATCACGCTGGCGTACTACGGCGGGTACAGCTACCGCCAGGTGGCTGACCTGCTCAAGGTCACGCTCGGCGCGATCAAGACCAGGATCCGCGACGGGCTGATCCGCATGCGCGATTGCCTGGGGGTGAGCTGATGCGGCTGCTCAGGCAGGACATGCACGCCCTCACCGGCGCGTACGCTCTCGACGCGATCGACCGGGCCGCCGAGCGCGAGCGGTTCACCCGCCACGTGAACGGCTGCTCGTCCTGCGCCAGCGAGGTACGCGGGTTCCGCGAGGTGGCCACGGCGATGGCCTTCGCCGCGGCGCTCGAGCCGCCGCCCGCGATGCGTGCCGAGGTCCTGGCGGCCGTCGCGCGTACGCGCCAGGTGCCCCCCGAGGTCAGGACCCACGCGCGCCCGCGGCGCTCCCGGGCCTGGGTGCCGTGGCTGTCCGGGGCCGTCGCGGCCGCCGGGATCGTGATCGCGGTGCTGTTCGGCTTCGCCCAGGCCCACACGCAGCACGAGCTCAACACGGCCCGGGCCCAGGACCAGTCCCTCGCCGCCATCCAGGCCCGCACCGTTCGGGAGCTCGACCAGGCCCGCAACCAGGACCAGCTGCTCGCCGCCATCATGGCCGCGCCCCATGTCAGGGTCCTGTCCCAGCGGTCGGCCAGTGGCGGGGCGGCCGTCGTGCTGCTGGCCTCGGTCAGGCACCAGCTGATCGTGGCCACCTCCGGGCTGCCGCGGCTGCCCGCGGGCAAGGTGTACCAGCTCTGGCTGATCGGGCCGGTCAAGGTCGTGTCGGCGGGCCTGCTGCCCGCGCAGGTATCCGGGCAGACCGCGCCGGTCGTAGCCTCCGACGTGACACACGGCGACAGGCTCGGCCTGACCGTCGAGCCCGCCCCGGGGACGCGCCAGCCCACCACCACGCCGATCATCGACCTGCCCGTCTAGCCCGTCAGCCGGACCGCGTGGCCAGGCGGACGATGGCCCAGCCGCCGGGTGAGTCGACGAGCACGTCCACGGTGGCCGCGCCGGCCGACGGCGGGCCGGCGGGAGGCGGTGCGACGCGTCGGGGCGGCCGGCCAGCGCGGCGGCGTCCGCCATGGCGGGAAGCAGCGGGGCGGCACGTCAACGGCTGACCAGCAGTCGTTACCTAATCAGGACCTTCGCGGTGCGCGTCAGCTCTTCCGGCCGGTGACCGCCAGCGTGATGCCCAGGCCGATCATGGCCAGCCCGCCCGTTCCGCCCACCAGTTCCATCCGGCGAGGCGAGCGGCCGAACCAGGCCCGGGCCCCGCTGGCGACCAGGCTCCAGGCCGCGTCGCTGATCGTCGCGATGAGCGCGAACACCGTCCCGAGCAGGAGCATCTGCACCGTGACGTCCCCGCGTGAGCGGTCGACGAACTCCGGCAGGATCGCGGCGAAGAAGACCGCGGTCTTGGGGTTCGAGACCCCGACCGTGAACCCCTGGAGCACCGCCCGCGCCCACCCGGCCGGGGCGGCGGCCGCATGGCCGGCCGGGACGTGCCGGCGCCGCTGGAGGACCGCCCGGGCGCCGAGAAACACGAGGTAAGCCGCGCCCGCCAGCTTCATCACCGTGAAGATCAGCGCGGAGCGCTCCACCAGCGGCCCGACTCCGGCCGCCACCAGGCCCACCAGGACCAGGGAGCCGGCCTCGTTACCCAGGACGGAGGCGAGCGCCACGCGGCGCCCGTGCGCCAGCGCGCGGCCCACCACGAAGAGCACGCTCGGCCCGGGGATGACGATGATGATCAGCGCCACTAGCGCGAACGCGAGCACGCGGCCGGCCGGGACCATACCGCCCATGCTAAACCGGCACGGGCCGCGGGCTCAGTCCGGCCAGCGGCAGTTGGTGATCTGCCCTCCGGCGACGGTGACGGTGGCCGCCGGGCGGTCCTCGTCGCGCCAGATCGTGTACTCCCCGGCGCGCAGGGTCGAGTAGACGGCGGCGTACGTGGTCACGTTCGCGACGGGACGCTGGCGGACCTGCGAGTGGGTGCGCCGGCCGGCCGGATCGCCGTCCCGGCTGATCTCGATCTCCGCGCCGTCCAGGTCGGCGGGGGTGTACAGGATCAGGGCGCCGATGTCCGCGCCGAGTTCCAGGACGACGGTGCCGGGCCCCGTCGGCCCGGCGGCGTGCTCGGTCACGCTGAGCTCCTTACGACTATGGAAAGGGCAGGGCGCCCGTGCCCCCGGTCGGGAGGGTGGCCGGGGGCACGGGGCCTACGCGGTCAGGACGGCTGGTCGTAACCGCTGTACGGAGTGCCGAGGTAGGGGAAGGAACCGGTCGGCGGGTTGCCGATCGCGGGCGGGTCGGGCTTGAAGTCGGTCACCGACCCGACGACAGCGTCGGGCGTGAACGACTTGTCGACCAGCGGCAACGTGGCGCCCGCGACCGCCTGCAGCTCGATCGTCACCACGTCGTCGCCCGGCCGGCGGCCGTTCGGGAAGCCGGCCACGTCGTCGGCGAGCAACCCGAGGATCTTTGGCGTGCTGGCCGGCGCGATCGAGGTGTTGAGCCTGAGCATGTCGGCGATGACCGGCCCGGTGTAGGTCGTGTACGTCTTGTTGATTACGCCCTTCGGGATGCCCGTGAGCAGGATCGCCTCCAGGTCGGCCCGCGCCGTCGCGGCTGAGACCGCCGCGGCCAGGTGGGGGAACGCGCCCGGGTACAGGACGTTCAGCAGCGCCGCCAGGCCCGGCTGGGTGACGTAGCTGAGGAAACGCTTGTCCTGGTCCGGCGGCAGGGTGTTCCACAGGTCCTTGGATCCCATCGGGATCAGCACCTCGTTGACCAGCGGGTTGCCCAGCCGCGACACCTGCACCCACGGCCCCGCGTTCACGTAGTCGCCCTGGTCGCCATCGAAGACCCTGGCCTTCTGCCGGCTCGCCGTGGTCCACACCCCGATGACGGGGTGGCCGGAGATCGTCACCGCCGAGATCGGCACCTGGATCGCGATCGAGTTCACGTTCAGGTTGTTGGTGGCGTTGACCCCCGGTCCCGCGGACAGCGACCCGAACGCATGCGCGTTCGCCAGCGGCCGCAGGTCGCCCAGGTCGAAGATCGCGCCCAGGTCGACGTAGAAGGCCTCGGCGCGCTGCCCGGCAAAGACCGTGATCCCGCCGACGCTGGATACCGCGTCGGCGGCCAGGCCCGCGTAGTCCGGTGTCGACAGCGGCCCGATGTTGCACGGCGGGCAGGGCAGCCCGGTGCCCAGGCCGGAGTACGATCCGCCGGACACCATCGCGACGTCGTAGGTCTGCACGCGGTTCCAGGTCGTGTCGCCCAGCGACGTGATCGGGCCCGTGTTGTACAGGAAGGTGTCCGGGTCGCGCACGGTGGTGGTGAACCGGAACTGGTAGGAGATGTCCGCCTGGCCGTCCCCGTTGTTGTCGATGTGGATCTGGTAGAGGACGTCGTCGCCGAACTCGTAGAAGTTCGGCCCTCCGGACGGAAGCTGCAGCGGGATGTAGTTGGCGATGATCGTGACGGTGTCTGGCTTGTCCGGGCTCACGAACGCGTACAGGTCGGTGCTGTCGGCGACCGGGTCCTTGGAAATCTCTGGTGCCTCGCGATGCGATGACATGAATTACCTCACTGGCTCGATTGGTCGGGCAGAGCAGTTAGAGCAGGACTCACCCGATCGCCCGGGCGATCCGGGCGGCCAGGTCCGTGTCGCGCAGCCGGGTCTGGCCAGTCCCGGAGAACACCTCGATGTCCCCGGTCCTGGCGTCACGCACGTGGACCACGATCGGTCCGGCGTGCGTCGCGGCCGCACCGTGGCTCACCGGCCGGTCGGGCGCGGAACTCCGGTTCGCGGCGGCCAGGGCCGGACCCGCCGCGCCCATCGCGGTGACGGCCAGGCCGGCCGCGCCGGCGGTCGCGGCCCCCTGCAGCAGGGAGCGCCTGGACAGGCGACGGCCGGTAGACCCGCAAGAGCCGCGCTCTTCGTCGTGACTGGGCATCAGGATCCTTTCCGTGGAGGTTGGCAGGCGCGTCGCCGGGGCAGGGCCAGGCAACGTCAGGCAGCGCGGGGAGGGCGATCCAGCGGCGGGCCGGAGCAGAAGCCGGTGCCCACCGCCGGCTGGGACCTTTACACGGCCTGGTGTGGCCGCCGGATCGCCCGTCACGCGCTAACTTCGCGGCCGCGCGCGTTACGGATGGGTTGCAACCAGAAAAGTTTCGGTAACTTTCCGTCCCTGTTTCCCGAGACGGGCACCACCGGCCGTTCGGGATGAAAATGGGCGATGCCATCCGGGAGGCTCCCGCGGCCAGTAGCATCCCGACCGTGACCGGCCAGGTGCTCGTGCTCAATTCAGGCAGCTCCTCCGTGAAGTTCGCGCTGCTGGACCCCGTAACCGGCCGGCGTCGGGTCGACGGGGAGGCCGAGCGGGTCGGCGCGCCGGATGCCGTCCTGCGGGTCAGGCGGTACCCGGGCGAGGCGGTCACCGAAGCGCTCCCCGCGGGCGGCTACCACGCGGTCATCTCCAAGATCCTGGACCTCCTGGCCGACGCCGGGCACGAGGCGGCCGGAGCCGGCCATCGCGTGGTCCACGGCGGGGCGCGCTTCACCGACTCGGTCCTGGTGGACGACGACGTGACCGACGCGATCCGCTCGTTCAGCGACCTGGCGCCGCTGCAGAACCCGGCGAACCTGGCCGGCATCGAGGCGGTCCGCGCCGCCCGGCCGGACCTGCCGCAGGTCGCCGTGTTCGATACCGCGTTCCACCAGACGATGCCGCCGCGCGCGTTCCGATACGCGGTCCCGCAGGACTGGTACACCACGCACCAGGTCCGCCGGTACGGATTCCACGGCACCAGCTACCGCTACGTGACCGGGCAGACCGCCGTCATGCTGGACCGGCCGCTCGAACAGCTGCGCCTGGTGGCCGCCCACCTCGGCAACGGGTGCAGCGCGGTGGCGGTGCGCGACGGCGCGAGCGTGGACACCACGATGGGCCTGACCCCGCTGGAGGGCCTGGTCATGGGGACCCGCTCCGGTGACGTCGATCCCGGCCTCTTCGGCTACCTGGCCGGCCGGACCGGGATGACCGCGGCCGAGCTCACCGACGTGCTGAACACCGGCAGCGGCCTGCTCGGGCTGTCGGGCACGAGCAACGACATGCGCACCATCGGTGCCGCGGCCGCGGCCGGGGACGAGCGCGCGCAGCTGGCCCTCGAGGTGTTCGTGCACCGGCTGGCCAAGGCGATCGCCGGGCTTGTGACCAGCCTGGACCGGCTCGACGCCCTGGTCTTCACCGCCGGCATCGGCGAGAACAGCGCCCTGGTCCGCCGCCTGGTCCTGGCCCGCCTCGGCTTCCTGGGCCTGGCCGAGGACCCCGAAGCCAACGCGCGGCACGGTCGGGGAACCAACGGGCGCATCAGCGCGCCGGGCCCGGTCCAGGCCCTGGTCGTGCCCACCGACGAGGAGCTCATGATCGCCCGCGACACCGCTCGCCTGGTGGAACAGGCAAACCCCGAATTATCCCGAACGGGCCGCGGGTTCCCCCTCGCAGTCCCGTCCCCGCGTCGAGGGCCGGCCGGCCAGGTGCCCGCGCGGCTCCTAGGCCAGTGACGCCACGGGGCGTAACGTCGTACCCGTGGTTCGTTACCGGGTGCTGATCTCCGGCCGGGTGCAGGGGGTGTTCTTCCGGGACACCTGCCGGCGGCTGGCCGAGCAGAGCGGCGTGGCCGGGTGGGCGCGCAACCTGCCCGACGGCCGGGTCGAGGCGGTCTTCGAGGGGCCGGCCGAGGAGGTCCGCCGGCTCGTGGAGTGGGCGCGCACGGGCCCTCGCCACGCCGTGGTGGACGACGTGGCGGTCCAGTCCGAACCGCCGGAGGGGCTCGCCGCCTTCGTGGTCAAGTAACCCCGAGCATCAGGATCGGGCTCGAGGGCCAGCCTCTCCTAGATCGCACACCCGCCCCTGGCCCCTCTCGCGACCCGAGGGGGGCTAAGGTGCGGATGGTGACCAGAGGTACCGAAGAAGACCTGCTCCCGCTCTTCCCCGAGCACAGCTCGGTCTCCCCTGACGGGGAGCTTTTCATCGCCGGCGTCGGGGTCCGTGAGCTCGCCGAGCGCTTCGGGACGCCCGCCTACCTCGTAGACGAGGCCGGGCTGCGCAACCAGGCCCGCCGGATGCGCGACGGGCTGGCCGCCCGGTACCCGGACTCCGAGGTGGTGTTCGCGTCCAAGTCGTTCCCCTGCCTGGCGGCCTACAAGCTGTTCGCCGCCGAGGCACTGAGCATCGACGTCGCCGGGGCCGGCGAGCTCGTCATGGCCCTCGCCGCCGGGGTCAACCCCGGACGCATCTACCAGCACGGGAACGCCAAGACCACCGCGGAGCTGACCGCCGCGCTCCTGGCCGGGGTGGGCACGGTCGTGGTCGACAACTTCGACGACATCGACCGCCTGGTCTCCCTGGCCGCCCGCCCGCAGCACGTCCTGATCCGCATCATCCCCGGGATCTCACCGCAGACCCACGAATCGCAGTCCACCGGCGGCGACGACTCCAAGTTCGGGCTGCCGCTCGATCAGGCGCGCGAGGCGATCACCCGGATCCGGGCCAGCGACCGGCTGGTCCTGGACGGGCTGCACCTGCACATCGGGTCGCAGATCCTCGACGTCGAGCCGTTCGCGCGCGCGGTCGAGGCGGTCGCGGTGCTAGGCGACTTCCCCGTCTACGACGTCGGCGGCGGCCTCGGCGTCCGGTACACCCGCGCCGACGACGCCCCGAGCGTCGAGCAGTACCTGGACGCCATCACCTCCGCCGCCCGCGCGTACCTCCCGCCTGGCGCCAAGCTGGTCATCGAGCCGGGCCGCTCGCTCGTGGCCAGCTCGTGCGCGACGCTGTACCGGGTGACGACGGTCAAGCGCACCGGCCGCACGTTCGTCGCGGTCGACGGCGGCATGGCCGACAACCTGGACGTGTCGCTGACCGGCCAGGCGTTCGAGGCGGTGCTCGCGACCCGCATGTCGGCCCCCGCCTACGAGGTGGTTGACCTGGTCGGGCGGCAGTGCGAGTCCGGCGACCGGCTGGTCGCTGGCCTGCGCATCCCGGTGCCCGCCGTCGGCGACCTGGTGGCCATGCCGGTCACCGGCGCCTACACCTACACGCTGGCCAACAACTACAACGGCGCCCTGCGGCCGCCGGTCGTGTTCTGCCGGGACGGCCAGGCCCGGCTCGTCGCCGAGCGTGAAACCCACGAGCACGTGCTCGCCCTGCACCGGCCAGCCCTCGGCATGACGTGGTGACGACAGGCCCGGAATTTGCATTTGCCTGGTTACAACGCAGAAATGTGACCGGCGAGATCTTCTCGGGGGTGGGCATCCTTCGGTATAACCGGTGTTAGCGTCCCGTTAGCGTTCCGTATGAACGCCCACGGTGTGGGCCGCGGCCCATATTGCGGGACAACATGATTATAGAGAAGGCCGAATGACGGACCGGGCAACGACGCCGGCACTCCGTTATCGCTCACCCGAAGGGGGATCAGGATGGCTCAAGACCTCGCGGATGTGCCACCCAGGCTTCGCCGCGATGTGGGACTGCTGCCGTTGTTCATGGTCTCGGCCGGCTCCGTCATCGGCTCCGGCTGGCTGCTCGGCACGCTGAACGCGTCGAAGGCGGCCGGGCCCGCGGCCATCATCTCGTGGATCATCGGCGTGATCCTGCTCATCGGCGTCGCGCTGATCTACGCCGAGCTCGGCTCCACCTACCCGATCTCAGGCAGCACCGCGCGGTTCACCTGGATCCACTCCGGGACCCTTGGTGGCTTCTTCTGCGGGACGTACTCCTACCTGCAGGCCATGGCCGTCGCGCCCATCGAGGTCGAGGCCACGCTCGGGTACCTCGACGCCAAGTACTGGCCCTGGCTGGAAAACTCGAGCGGCCTGCTCACCGGGAAGGGCCTGCTGGTCGCGATCGGCTTCATGTTCGTGTTCACGGCGCTGAACCTGTTCGGCATCAAGTGGATGGCCAGGACCAACACGGTCGCCATGTACTGGAAGATCCTGGTGCCGTTCGCGACCGTCATCCTGATCATGACCAAGGTCTTCCACGGCGGGAACTTCACCGCGGGCGGCGGCTTCATGCCGTACGGCATCAAGGGCGTGTTCATCGCGATCCCGCTCGGCATCGTGTTCGCCCTGGAGGGCTTCGAGCAGGCCGCCCAGCTGGCCGGCGAGGCGCGTAACCCCAAGCGGGACGTGCCGATCGCGGTGGTCGGCTCCATGCTGATGGGCGCCGCCCTCTACATCTTGCTGCAGCTGTGCTTCACCGGCGCGCTGAACCCGGCCAACATCGCCCACGGCTGGTCCGCCCCGTTCGGCGCCAACGTCGGCACGTTCGGCCCGTACTACGAACTGGCCACCTCGGTCGGGCTGGGCTGGCTCGGCGTGATCCTGATCATCGACGCGGTCGTCTCACCGGCCGGGACCGGCCTGGTCTACGTCAGCGCCGCCTCCCGGCTGTCGTACTCGCTGGCCAAGACCCGCTTCGTGCCGCCGGTGTTCTCCAGCATCGACCGCCGCGGCGTGCCGTGGTTCAGCATCATCTTCGGCGGCGTCTTCGGCTGCATCCTGTTCCTGCCGTTCGGCAGCTGGGCGGGGCTGGTCGGGGCCATCACCGCGGCGTCGTCGTTCATGTACAGCTTCGCCCCGGTGGCCGCGGTCTCGCTGCGCAAGAGCGACCCGAACCGGGCCCGGCCGTACCACGCGCCGTTCCTGAACGTCATCGCCCCGTTCAGCTTCGTGGTCTCCGGGTTCATCATCTACTGGAGCGGCACCGCCAACAACCTCAAGATCGACGCCGCCGTGGTCTTCTTCCTGATCCTGTACATGATCGCCCGCCGGCTCGACCCGAACCAGGAGCCGCTGAACTTCCGGGCCGGGGCGTGGGCGATCCCGTGGGTCGTCGGGCTGACCATCTTCTCGATCTTCGGCGGCAGCTACGTCGGCGGGATCACCACAGGCCCGAACGGCACCGGCTCGGGCGGCGGCTACCAGACGTTCCTCGGCGCCAAGCTCGGCGTCCACCTGCCGTTCTGGTGGGACCTCGGGTCCATCGCGGTGTTCAGCCTGATCGTGTTCTACTTCGCCGTGGCCAGCCGCCTCGGCCCGGAGCAGACCGAAGCCCACGCCCTCGAAGCGGCCGCGGACGCCCACCAGGAGGACCTGGACCTGGGCGTCGGCCAGCACGCCTGACCGGGCAAGGTAGCAATGCGGGGTCCCGCGCCAGCGGGACCCCGCCCCATTTCCCGGCCTTACCCTCGTCAGGAGCCGGCGTGGCGCCGGCGCTCAGGCAGGGTCGGCACGGACGGGGCGGCCCGGCCGGGCGTCGGCGACGACGTCCCCGTCCCGGACCACGAAGGCGCCGTTGACCAGGACGTGCCGGATGCCCGCCGACGGCCGGGTGCTGTCGGAATAGCTGGCCCGGTCGGTGATCGTCGCCGGGTCGAAGACGACGATGTCGGCGTCGCCGCCGACCCGGAGCCGGCCCTTATGGCGCATGCCGGACACGAAATCCTGCAGGACCAGGGCCGGCTGCAGGCTGCACTTGCGTAGCGCCTCGGCCAGCGTGAACGCCCCGCCGTCCCGGGTCAGCAGGCGCAGCGCGCGCGAGAAGGTCCCGGCCGTCCGCGGATGGGTGATCGCGGTCCGCCGCAGCGGCCAGGCGGGCGGGCCGCCGGCCTCCGGGCCGGGCCCGGTCCAGGTCAGCGGCATCGCGTCGCTGGCCACGATGGAGCCGGGGAAGGTCAGCGCGCGCATCAGCAACTCGCGGTCGCCCGGGTCATCCTCGCGCAGCAACTCGATGATGGCCAGCCCGCCGGGATCGGTCCGCCGCAGCTCGCGCAGCCGGTCCAGGCTGGCCACCCGCTCGCCGGCGGGCGCGTAGATCAGCGACGAGGGGGATAGCCCGCGCTCGCCGAGCCGCTCGGGCGCGAGGAACGCGGCCCCGATCCCGGTCATCCCCGACCCGTACGGGTACGCCTCGGTGGTGATGCGGGACCCGGCGGCCTGCGCGCGGCCCACGAGGGCGAGCACCCGGTCGATGTGGCGCTGCGAGGTGCTGTTGACGTGGCAGTAGTGCATGTGCGCACCGGTCTGCCCGGCGGCGCGCACGATCTCCTCCGCGCCGTCGACCGGTGCGTTCGGAACCATCTCGATCAGGTCCCGCGCGTGCGTGAACGTGGGCACCCCCGCCGCCGCGGCCAGCGCGCAGACTTCCAGGTACTCCTCCGGGCTGCTGGCCGGGGCGTACCCGAGGAGCAGGCCGATACCGAGCGCCCCGTCGGCCAGGTCGGCGCGAAGCCGGGCCAGCATGGCCGCGACCTGCCCGGGCTCGGCCGGGCGCTGCCAGCCGGGGCTGGCGATGTTGGCCAGGAACGCGGACAAGCTGGCCTCAGGCTCGATCCCGGCCACGGCCTCCATCCGGGCCATCGCCCACGACGCGGCGAACCCGTAGTTGACCGGCCGGCCCTCGGCCGCGGCCATCCGGTACGCGGCGGCCACCGGCGTGACGCCCGCCTCCAGTTCCAGCGCCGTGGTGACGCCGTCCATCGCCTGCAGCCACAGGCCGGCCACGGTGTTGACGTGGCTGTGCAGGTCGATGAACCCGGCCGTGACCACCAGGCCCCCGACGTCGAACTCGGCGGCGGCGGGCGGCAGCCCGGTCCCGATCTGCGTCACCCGGCCCTGCGCGACCGCGACGTCCCGCACCGCGTCCAGGCCAGATTCCGGGTCGACCACGCGCCCGCCGCGAAGGACCAGATCCACGACTCCGACGTTAGCGCAGCGCCGCCCGGCCGCCCCCCGCCCCGGCGGCCACGGCGGGCAGGAACACGCATTTCGTCGCCAGGTAGGTGTCGAGCCCTTCCGGGCCGTACACGCTACCCATGCCGCTGGCCTTGCGCCCGCCCCACGGCGCGCCGATGTCCGGCACGTACAGGTTCACCCCGAACGTCCCCACCCTGGCCCGCCGCGCGATCGTCAGGCCGCGTTCTGGGTCGTCGGTCCACACGCTCCCGGCCAGCCCGTAGCTGGAGTCGTTGGCGATCGCGACCGCCTCGGACTCGTCGTCGTACGGGATCACGGTCACCACCGGCCCGCAGATCTCGTCCCTGGCGATGGCCATCCCCGCCGTGGCGTCGGCGAACACGGTGGGCTCGTAGTAATAGCCGCGCACGGGCGTGGCCGGCCGCCGGCCGCCGACGACCACGCGCGCGCCTGCGCTGATCCCCGCCGTGACGCACGACTCCACGCTGGCCCGCTGCCGCGGGCTGGCCAGCGGTCCCATGGTCGTCGTCTCGGCCATCGGATCGCCGACCAACAGGCAGGAGGCCTGGAACGCCAGGGCCTCGACCGCCTCGCCATACCTTTTCCGCGGGGCCAGCACCCGGGACATGGTGAAGCAGGCCTGCCCGGAGTTGGCGAAACATAGGCAGCCGATGTCGGCCGCGGCGGCGTCCAGGTCCACGTCGTCGAGCATGATCGCGGCGGATTTCCCGCCGAGCTCGAGGGTGACCGGCTTGAGCGTCTCGCCGCAGATCCCCGCGATCCGCCGGCCCGAGGTCGTCGGCCCGGCCACGGCCACCACGTCCACCCCCGGATGCGCCGCGAGCAGTTCCCCCACCTGGTCGGTCCCGGTGACCAGGTTGAACACTCCCGGCGGGAAGTCGGCCGCCTCGAACGCCTCGGCCAGGATGTACCCGGACAGCGACGTCTCGGCCGCCGGCTTGAGCACGATCGTGCAGCCCGCCGCCAGCGCCGGGGCCAGCTGGCAGAACGCGAGAATGAGCGGGTAGCTCCAGGACGCGATCACCGCCGCGACCCCGGCGGGTTCGCGCCTGATCATCGTGCGCCCGGCGAAGCTGACCGCCTCACGGTATTCCTCCGTGCACAGGTCTCGGGCCAGGGCGGCGTAGTAGTGGATGATCCCGCACGGGATGGACACGTTATTTCGCCGGGACAGCGTGATCGGCATGCCCATCTCGGCCGTCACCAGCCGGGCGGTGTCCTCGCCCCGCGCCTCAATGGCCGCCGCCAGGCGGTCCATCGCCGCGGCGCGTTCGGCCGGGCTGGCCTGGGGCCACGGGCCCGCGTCGAACGCCTGCCTGGCCGCGGCCACGGCGACGTCGACGTCGCGCGCGACCATCGAGGGGACCGCGCCCGCGACCTCCTCGGTGGCCGGGTTGACGACCGTGATTGCCTCGGCCGACCCGGACCCGATGAGCCGGCCGCCTGCGTACAAGTCCCGGTACTCGAGCAACGCGGGTCCTTTCCTGCGCAACCCGGTCGGCACCGGGGCCGCGGGCAAAGTGCTGTCAATCGGCACGGCTGACGCACTACTTGTCAAGTATCACTCGCCCGCGGTCCCGCGACGATGACTATTTGTTAACGATTCCGCCAGGTAGACAACCCGGCCGAGCCGCGCCTTGTGCTCTGCCACAGCGATTCCCGGGGCGCGTCATCGTATGATCCGGTCATGGCGGTACCGAACTGGTCGCCCGTGCTGGCCTCCGGCCGTGCCCATCCCGAGGGACCCGTTCCCGCGGCCGGCTCCCGGCAGCTGGACCGGGAGAACGCCGCGCTGCGCGAGCTCGTCACCGTGTACCGGTACCTGTCCGGGCTCGCGCTGCAGGACGCCGACCTGGCCGGGGTGGTGCGGCTCATCTCCGACCGGACGGCCGCGACCGTGGCGGTGGTCACCCAGCTGATGGACGTGCTGACCGCGTCGGCGCCGGGCGAGCCGGCGGAGAAGGCCGCCGCCGACGTGCGGGAGTACGTGGTCCACCCGCGGCTCGGCCAGGTCCTGCGCGCGTCGCGCCTCAGCCAGCGCGCGCTCCGGTTGCCGAAGGTTGGCGGCATGCCCGCGATCATCGTCGCGCCCATCCTGGTCGGAGACGAGGTGCCGTCGTACCTGATCACGATCGACCCGGCCGAGAACATCTTCGGTGAGGACATGAGCCTGCTGGTGACCGAGCACGCGGCCACGATCTGCGGGGTCATCCTGGGCCGGGAGCGTGTCGTCGCCGCGGCCGCCCGGCGTGTCCGCGACGACCTGGTGGAGGGCCTGCTGCTCGGCCGGGGCCGGGACAGCGCCGACGCCGATCGCTGGGCCGCGCACCTGGGCTACGACGCGGGCCGGGAACACAACGTCGTGACCATCGCGTTCGACCTGCCGGCCTCGGCGCTGCCCGCGGCCAGCCGCGGGGACGCCGCGGCGCAGCGCCAGCGGATCTGGGAGAGCATCGAGCACTTCGTGGCCACCCGCGCTCCCGAGGCGATCGTCTCGGCGCGCGAGTCCGAGGTGGTAGTGGTCACCGCCGCGCCGATGGACGCGCGCCAGCTCGCCGCGGCGTGCCTGGCCCGGCTGGCCGAACTGTTCCCGTCGGCGAAGATCGTCATCGGGATCGGCGGGACCTGCCGTGACCCGCGGGAGGTCGCGCGTTCCTACGCGCAGGCGCAGCGCACCACCGCGACCCTGCGCCGGCTGGGACGGGCCGGGACCCCGAGAGCCGTCTCGGCCTTCGGTGACCTCGGGATCCTCCGGCTGCTGCTCCAGGTGCCCGACCTGGCCGAGCTGAGCTCCTTCGCCACGGACGTGCTCGGCAAGCTCAGCATGCACGAGCTGGAGCACAAGTCGGAGTACCTGACCACGCTGGCCTGCTATTTCCGGGAGAACAACAGCCCGCAGCGGGCCTCGCGCATCCTGCACGTCCATCCCAACACGGTCGCCTACCGGGTCAAGCGGATCGAGGAGATCACCGGGCTCCGCCTCGACAACTACACCGACCGGCTTATCGCGCAGGTCGCGCTGGAGATCCTGGACGCGCTCGGGGACGAGCTGTGACCCTGCTCGGCCGGCGCGTCCTGGTCTGCGACGGCGCGATGGGGACCATGCTGCACGCCGCGGGTGCCGCCCTCGACCGCTCGCTGCCCGAGCTCAACCTGTCCGACCCCGTCCTGGTCAGCGCCATCCACGAGAGCTACCTGGCGGCGGGCGTGGACGTCATCCAGACGAACACCTTTGGCGCGAACCGCCTCTGGCTCGGCCATCACGGCTTCCCGGAGAAGGTGGACGAGATCAACCGCGCCGGGGTCCGGATCGCCCGCGAGGCCCAGGATCGCTGCGACCGGGAGGTCCTCGTGGCCGGGTCGGTGTCGCCCGCCGTCACCGCGCCGCAGCGCCGCAGGATCGGCTCGGCCGAACGCATGGACGTGATCCGCGAGCAGGTCCAGGCCCTCGTCGCCGGGCGGGGCGTCGACCTCGTCATCTGCGAGACGTTCGGCTACCTCGACGAGCTCGTCGAGGCGGTCTGCGTGACCAGCGACGCCTGCGACGTACCCATCATCGCGCAGGCCACCTTCGCCGACGACGCGCACACGCTGGGCGGCGAGACCCCGCGCGAGGTCGCTACCGTCCTGTCCGGCCTGCCGGTTGCGATGCTCGGCACCAATTGCACCATCGGCCCGCAGCGGATGCTCACCGTGGCCGAAGACCTGGTGCGCTACTCGACGATCCCGGTCAGCGCCCAGCCGAACGCCGGGCAGCCGCAGCGCACCGGCCCGCGCAACTTCGAGTTCAGCATCGACGGCGGCTACTTCGCCCGGTACCTGCGCCGGTTCGGCGACGCCGGAGTGACGCTCGTCGGCGGCTGCTGCGGCACGACGCCAACCCACATCGCCGAGGCGGTCGCGGCGATCCGCTCGGCGAGGATCCCGGAACCGCGCCCGCGCACCCGCCCGCCGCGGACCGCCACGCCCGCCGAGCCCGCCCGGCCGGTCGCGGGCAGCCTCGCTGACCAGCTGGCCAGCCGCCGGTTCATCGTCGGCGCCGCGATCACGACGCCGGACGGTGCCCGGGCCGGCGAGGCCGTCCAGGCCGCGGCGGAGCTGGCGGCCCACGGCATCGAGGTGTTCGTGGTCCAGCCGCCGGAGCTCGCCCGCACCCACTCCGATTCCCTCGACCTGGCGCTGCACCTGCAGCAGCAGGCCGGCCTCGAGACTATCGCGACGGTTGCGACCTGGGACAAATCCATCATGACGCTGCAGGCCGACCTGCTCGGTGCCCACGCCCTCGGCGTCCGGAGCGTGATCTGCACGACCGGCAGCCCGCCGGTGCTCGGCGACTACCCCGCCGTCGACGGAATCTGGGAGGTCGACTCGCTCCGCCTTATCTCCCTGCTGGCCGGCCTGAACTCCGGCCGCGACTCCGACGGCCTGCCCGTCACCACGCGGACGTCGTTCTGCGTAGGCGCGCGGGTCAACCCCGGCGCGCGGGACCCGGCCGCCGAGACCGCCAGGGCGCGCGCCAAGGTCAGGGCGGGGGCGCACTTCCTCGTATCGCGGCCCGTCTACGAGCTGGACTCGCTGCTCCGCGTGGTGTCGGCCCTGGAAGCCGACGACATCCCGCTGCTGCTGTCGGTGATCCCGCTGCGCAGCTTCGAGGAGGCAGACTACCTGGCCAATGAGGTCCCAGGGGTCCGGATCCCGCCGGACACGCTGCGCGCCCTGGACCACGCCGGGCGCGGCCGCGCCCGCGCCGTCGGCGTCGACCTCGCCGCTGACCTCCTCCGCGAGGCCCGCAAGCTGGTCAGCGGGGTGATCCTGACCGCCGCCGAGGAGGACCTGACCGTCCTGGCGCCGCTGCTGACCGCCGTCGCCTGAGGTACCTGGCCAGCGGCCTCAGCGGAACAGCCGGTCGACGTAGTCCGCGCCGATCCCGATCTTCTCGTAGTGGTCCCGGCACAACTTGATGTAGTCGAACACGTCGAAGGTGCCGTTCGGCTCGCCGTTCTCGTCCAGCCAGATCAGCGGCCCGGTCACGTTGAAGGTGACCCTCATCGGCTCGTCGGACTCGTAGGCGATCAGCGTGTGCGCCTCGCCGGGCGCCTCGAAGATCCAGTCGCCGGCGGTCGCCACCCAGTCGTGCTCCAGGTAGCCCCACTTGCCGGAGATGGTGTACGCGAAAACCTGCTGCGGGTGGTAGTGCCGGTTCACCAGCCCGGCCCCGCGGCACATCAGCACGTCGCACCACCGGTTCTGGCTCGGCGAGATCCACAGCGGCCGCGTGCCGACCGTCTCAGACAGCGGCGCGTAGAAGCGCTCGTCGTCGGTCGCCGCGTTCGCGATGTAGGCCTCCGGCATCGCGCCGGGCCGGAACACCTGCGCCACCGGCCTGAACTCCCGCCAGAACTCGCTGCCCGCCGCCTCCGCCATGGGAGTCCTCCGTAGCTTGTCGCCCGCTGAGTCAGCACCAGCGTCCCCCGCCCGGAGTCCGCTCGGCAAGTGCGGCCCGCTGCGACGCGCAGGGCCCGTGGCCTGAGCACAACGGGTCCGAGCCGGGAATGTCGCGCGGGACAAACGCGCCACGTGGCCACGCCGCGCGCCTTGCCCGCACCCTGGCGCGGCTCAGGATTCGTGGACGAGCAGGCCGCGCATATTCCGGCCGTCCAGCATGTCCCGGTAGCCCTGGTTGACCTCGTCGAGCTGGTAACGGTTCGTGACAAGCTCGTCGAGCTTGAGCTGTCCCGCCCGGTACAGCTCGAGCAGCTGCGGGATCGTATCGAACGGGTTCCCGCCGCCGAACAGCGCGCCCTGGATCCGCTTCTCGAACAGGGTCAGCTCGAAGCTGGGCAGCTGGATGGTCTTCTTGCCCGGTCCGGCCAGCCCGGTGATCACGACGGTGCCGCGCTTGCGGACCGCGGCGAACGCGGCCGCGATGACCTCCTCGGTGACCACGCCCACGGTGATCAGCGCCTGGTCGGCGCCGACGCCCCGGGTCACCTCGGTGATGATCTCCTGCGCGGTCTCGGCGTCGGCTGCGGTGTGCGTCGCGCCGAACTCCATGGCGTTCTCCCGCTTGAACTCCAGCGGGTCGACCGCGATGACGTTGCGCGCCCCGGCGAACGCGGCGCCCTGCACGGCGTTGATCCCGACGCCGCCGATCCCGTAGATCACGGTGGTGTCGCCCGGCCGCACGCCGCCCGCGTTCACGGCGGTGCCCCACCCGGTCGGCACCCCGCAGCCGACCAGCGCCACCGTCTGGAGCGGCAGGTCGTCGTCGATCTTGACGCAGGAGTGCTGGGACACCACCGACGCTTGCGAGAACGTGCCGAGCAGGCACATCTGGCCGAAGTCCTCGCCGTCGGCGTGGAACCGGAACGTCCCGTCGGGCAGGCAGTTGTCGAAGAACAGCGCGCCGAGGTCGCACAGATTGGTCATGCCGCGGGCGCAGAACCGGCAGTGCCCGCAGGTCGGCAGGAAGGAGCAGACCACGTGATCGCCGGGCTTGAGCCTGCTCACGCCGACGCCCACCTCTTCGACGACTCCCGCGCCCTCGTGCCCGCCGACGATCGGGTAGCGGACCGGGATGTCGCCGGTGCGCAGGTGGTCGTCGGAGTGGCACAGGCCCGCCGCCGCGAACCGGACCAGGACCTCGCCCTCCTTGGGCGGGTCAAGGTCCATCTCGATGATCTCCCAGTCCTTGCCCATCTCCCTGAGCACCGCTGCCCTGGTTTTCATCCCACCTCCCGCGTCATCCGCCTGCCATATCATCCGCCCGCGGTCCCCCGCGGTCCATGTGTCCGGCCCCAAGACTGCCTGCCGCCCATTGGCCCAGCGATCAAGTCGCGACTGAAAACGTCCCTACCCAAATGGCGCGGCACGCTTCCGCGGAGTCGGATCGGGCCTCAACCGTCCGCGGCCGAGGGGCCGGGAGCGGCGCTCAGCTTCAGTTCGGAGCTGTGGTAGGCGGCGAGGCCGGCCAGGTCGGGGCTGTACCTGGCAATGATCTGGCGGACCCGCCGGGCGGCGAGCGGACCGAGCAGGTCGTAGCAGCCGATGAACAGCTCACGCGCCGCTGACCGCGGCCACGCGGAGGGGAGCAGCTCAGCGGGCAGGTCAGGGTCGAGGCCCGGGAACGCGCGCCATTCGTCCATGACCCGGGTCCTGGCGAGCAGCGCGTCCGTCGGCGGCACCTTCCCCGCCGCCGTGGTGTCCCGCAGCCGGCCGGCGAACGCAATGAAGTGCTCATAGCGTTCCCGCAGCCCGCCCAGGTCCCACGCGTTCGCCGGGATGTCGGTCTCGGCCGGCACGCAGGCCGCCCGGAACGCGGTCGCCGTGGTGATGCCGAGGTCCTTCAGGTACCCGATCACCTCGGCGGCGTGGTCGCGGGGGGAGACCCACAGGCCGTCGTACAGCGGCGCGAACCCGAGCCAGCGAAGCTGCTTGCGCAGCGCGTCCCGCGCCGGCCGGTTCTCCTCGGGGATGGAGAACGCGATAAGCGACCACATCCCGTCCCACGGCTGGTTGACCCTGCCGAAGGAGAAGATCCGCCGGGCGCCGTCGTCGAGGATCGCCGCCGCCAGCGGGCTCAGCCGGGAGAACGTGCGCCGGCCGGCCTTGGACGTGACCAGCAGCCCGTTGCGCGTCAGCCGGCTCAGCGCGGCCCGCGCCGCCGAGTCGCTGACGCCGAACTCCCCGAGCAGCGCCACGATCGCCGCCGAAGGCAGCGGCTCGGTCCGCTGCCACCAGTAGTCGCCGAGCAGGGTGAGGAGCAGCCGCGGCGGCCGCTCCGCGGCGGCGCCCGGCGAGGTCCACGGTCCGGCCTGGTCAGCATCCTGCTCCAGGTCAGTAAGGCTCCCCACGGAATGAGGATAACTTCGGCGGTTCGATGCCGAGGAAACGGAAGCAGTTATGCCACGTGATGTCGCCGAGCACGGCGGCGGGCAGGTCCATCGACCGGAGCGTCCGCCCGGCCGGGGTTTCCCTGGGCATGGCCGGGAAGTCGGACCCCACGAGCATCCGGTCCGCGCCGAGCATGTCGACGAGATACCTGATCGCCCGCCGGTCGAACACCAAGCTGTCGTAGTAGAACCGCCGCGCCAGCTCGGCCGGCCCGGTCTCGGCGGCCCAGGGCGCGGCCTCGGGCCCGCGCTCGCCGGGCGGTTCCTCGTTCCAGGTCCGCCCCCAGAACCACTGGGCCCGCGTGAGCTCGAGCGGGAACCCGCCCGCCCCGTGGCTGAACGCGAGCCGCAGCCCCGGGTGCTGCTCCGCGACCCCGCCCGTGACGATGCCGGCGGCGGCCAGGCTGCCCTCCATGCCGACGCCGAACGTGGCGGTCGCCGGGCCCGGCAGCCGGTCGGACGCGACGGGCATCGCGTGCACGAACAGCGGAACCGAGAGCCGCTCGGCCTCGGCGAAGAAGCCGGAGAACCGGTCATCGGCCAGCGACGCGCCGCCGATGTTGGAGGCGATCTCCACCCCGGCCAGCCCGGCCTTCATCACGTCCGCGAGCTCAGCCGCGGCACCGTCGGGGTCCTGCAGCGGCACCGTGCCGAGCCCGTAGATCCGGCCCGGCGCCGCAGCGGCCAGGCCCGCGATGTACTCGTTGACCCAGCGGGCGAGGTCCAGCCCCGGCCCCGGCGCCAGCCGGTAGTTCAGCAGCGGCGGGAACGGCGAGACGACCTCCGCGTCCACCTCGCTGGCCGCGCTCGCGGCCAGGCGCCGCTCCGCGTCGAACCAGACGTCCCGCGCGGTGAACCGCATCGCCCCCGACACCAGGAGCCGCGCCCCGGCCACCTCCCCGGGCTCCATCCGCGGCCAGTCGGCCGGGTCGCACCCCGCCGGCACCGGCACGGGAAACGACCCGGGGATCACGTGGGCGTGCGCGTCGGCCAGCACGTCAGGCTCCCGGCACGATCGCGACGTGCACCGCGTCCTGCCCCGGCACCTCGCCGGCCAGCGTCTGGATGGCCAGGCCGATGTCGTCCAGGCCGAACGTGTGCGTGTGCATCCGCGCCAGCGGGAAGCGGCCGGTCTCGATCAGCCGGATCGCCTCGGCGTACGCGCGGGAGTCCACGCTGAACGCGCCGAGCACCGTGATGGACTTGTTGATGATCAGGTCGGTGGACAGCTCGATCGGCCGGCTGCCCTTCAGACCGGCCAGCACCACCCGGCCGCCCCAGCGGACCGCGTTCAGCGCGTCGCGGACGGGCTGGCCGGCCATCGGCGTCAGCTCGAGGACCACGTCGGCCAGCGCGCCGCCGGTGATCTCGGTGACGCGCGCGACGGTGTCCTCAGCCTCGACGTCGATCGTGTGATCGGCGCCGAACTCGCGCGCCAGCGCCAGCTTCCCGGCGTCGCGGGACAGCCCGGTCACGATGATCGTGCCGGCGCCGGCCGCCCGGGAGGCCAGCACCGCCGCCAGGCCGCGCTGCCCGGTGCCGAGGATGAGCACCGTGTCGCCCAGCCCCACCCCGCCCAGGTGCGCGGCCCAGCGCACCCCGGCGCCCAGCGGGTTGAACATCACCGCGACCTCGGCCGGGATGTCCGGCCGCACCTTGTGCAGGATCGCGTTCGGGTGCAGGTGGATGTACTCGGAGAAGCCGCCCCACAGGCCGAGCCCGCGCTCCGGCGGGTTGGAGCCGCCGTGGCTACCGACCCGGTTCCGGCACGACATGTACCGCCCGGCCAGGCACCGGTCGCAGGACCGGCACGGGATGAGGATCTCCACCGCGACCCGGTCGCCGACCTCGACGCCCCAGCGCTCGCGAGCCTTCTCGCTGGCCTCCTCGAGGATCCCGAGCGGCTCGTGACCGGGCACCATCGGGAGCCACTGCTGGCTCAGGTGCCCCTTGTACTGCTCGACGTCGCTGCCGCAGATCCCGCACGCCTCGACCCGCAGCAGCCCGCCGTCCTGCGGGCCGATGACCGGGCGGGGGAACTCCCTGATCTCGATCTCCCGCGGCCCGGTCTGCACCGCCGCACGTACGAAGTCAGCCATAATCCAGCTCCGGCCCGTCGAACTCGGTGATGTCCAGCGGGACCAGCGGCACCGGCCCCGCATTCTCCGCGGGCGGCGTATACGCCCAGTACTTGGCCCGGGCGCCGCCGTCGATGACGAAATCGCAGCCGGTAATCAGCCGCGCGTAGTCCGAGCACAACCAGGCCACGCAGTGGCCGATATCGGTGGGGGTCGCCGCCTCGCCCATCGGGATGTTCCGCCGCACGTCGTACGTCCCGGCCGGCCGCCACCACGGCGGCCGTTCCCCGGCCGCCCGCTGCGGCCGCGGCGGCGAGGCCCGCCCCTCGGCGCGCCAGGCCGCCAGCAGTTCCGGGTTGTCCGGCCGCGGCGCGGTGGGGGAGAAGCTGTTCACCCGGATCCCGTACGGCGCCAGGTCCATCGCGGCGGCCCGGACGAAATTGGCCAGCCCGCCCTTGTGGAAGGCGTAGGCGATGAACCCGGCCGCCCCCTGCCAGGCGTTCGACGACAGGATGGAGACGACCGACCCCTTGATCCCGCGCTCGATCATCGCGATCGCGGCGTGCTTGGTGTTCAGGAAGTTCCCGGCCGCGGCCACCATCACCGCGCGGTTGAACGAGGCGAGATCCTCCTCCAGGATCCCGCGCGCGTGCAGGTCGGCCGCGTTGTTGATCACGATGTCGATCCGGCCCCAGGCCTGCAGCACCGCACCGATATTCGCGACCACGTCGGGCTCGACGCTCACGTCACCGGACAGCGCGAGCCCCGCGCCGCCGTTGCGCTCGATCCGGCGCACCGCCGCCTTCGCCGCCCCGAAGTCCAGGTCGTTGCACGCCACGCGCGCCCCGTACCGCGCCAGCGCCAGGGCGATCCCGCTGCCGATGTTCGGCCCCGCCCCGGTGACCAGCGCCACCTTGCCGTCCAGCGATACGTCCACGGCGGCCCCTCAGCCCCTGGGGCTGGCCACAGCCCCGGACCCGGCCGATGCGGTGACGGTCATAATCGCTCCCTCGGTCGCTGGGGCACACGATATATGACACTTTTGACGTCGAGAAGCGCGTGATATGAAAACTGTTAGCTAGCCAAACCCACGCCCGACCACAAGTGAGAGGGAACGGGACCCATGATGAAGACCCGGGCGGCCGTGCTCCGCAAGGGGGGCGAGCCGTGGGAGATCGCCGAGCTCGACTTGGACGAGCCGAAGGCCGGTGAGGTCGTCATCCGGTTTGAGGCGGCGGGCCTGTGCCATTCCGACGAGCACATCCGCGCCACCGGCACCGCGCGCCTCCCGCTCGTCGGCGGCCACGAGGGCGCCGG